>Ga0164290_1000064_pt1 | contig 379829 bp, 319 predicted proteins | sample Micstemetagenome_FD_108782 | JGI IMG/M metagenome (GOLD analysis project Ga0164290, IMG submission 108782) | Contaminated culture microbial community from soil near Moab, Utah, USA - Microcoleus steenstrupii SON62 (Illumina Assembly) | ecosystem: Environmental > Terrestrial > Soil > Soil crust...
ACGCGTCGAGGACCCCTCGCGCTTCGACCTCCGACCACTTCCCGTGTGCCATTCGATCTCCTGGCAGCACGATCTCGGACCGCGGTCAGCTCGTCACGACGTCCATCGCCGGACGGTTACGAATGGACGAGTCCGAGCACCTCATCGCGCCCCAGTTTGTCTTCGCCCATCGCCCGCAGAATCCGCGCACGATCCGCGCTAACTTCACCTCGGCTCAGAAGCGCGCTCGCTCCCTCGACGATCTGCTCAGGCAGCGCACGCGACACGAGTTCCATGACGGACAATCTCAAGCCGGGATGTTGCTCGCGTAGAGCGCGGAGCACATACGAGAAGAGGTGAGCCTTCGCTCCGTGGCCGCACACGAGGAAGACTTCCAGCGCGTCGAACCGGACGCGTACGTTGCCCGAATCGACTAGCGGAATAACGTCCTCGGCGAGCGGCGCAGCTGCACTCCCAAGCTCGGACACGATGGCTGCAACAGCCCGCTGAACCCACTCATTCGTGCTCGACAGAAACGGGCGGAGGGTCTCCAGAGGATAGCCGTCGAGGTATTCCTCCGTTAGCTGATACACCTCGCTCGACTGCACCGCCTCCGGATCGGTGGCGAGTCGAGCGAGAAGCTCCGCCGCACGTTCTTCTCCCATCGTTCACCGTTCTCCGAGGTACTTTTCGAGCTGCCGGATCAGCTGCTGCTCAAGCCCCTGACGCTCTGCGTGCCCGAAATCGGATCCAAGTCTGACGTTGTTACCGATCCGGTTCTGTACACTACCTCGAAGCTCCGCAAGAAGCTGCGCCAAGTCCTCCCGCGCGTACTTCTTAGAATCCTGAGGCTTCGGGCGAGCCCGTCGTGTCTGTCGCGTCGCCATCGAACACTCCTCGCGCATACTCGCGCTTGTTGGGGTGTCTACGGAAGCGGGTGAGCATCAGGATCGAACGATGCGAGCCACCTTCCGGGCACTTCGATGGCCTCCGCATCGCTGAACTCGACTAAGTAGAGTTTGCTACCGATCGCCGTCCGAAACTCCGCTGACTGCTCGGTCGTCTCGATCGTACGTATCCCCACGATCTCGGCTACCATACCCGGTCGCAGGGGGGCAGGCGCGTCCGGCCGCACTCGCACGGTATCCCCCCAACTCCGCTCGGTTTCCCTATCGCTCACTTGATCGGAAACCATGGGTGTTTTCTTGAGTTCGTTGTCGCTTTGGTTCCTCTTGCGAGCCCTCCTGATCGCGCCGCAGTTGCGCGCGACGGCCTCGCAGCCCCTCATCGCTCCAAGCGCCGGACCCAACCGGGCCGTCGGCACATCACCACTCCTCCGCCGCGATTGCTCCGAGCTTGCAGGAGGCGTCCGCCGCAAATCCCATCATGTTGGACTCCAAGGTCACACGGTCGCTCTTTCCCGGTTGAGACCGGAGGAAGCCAATGCGGCTTCGAGCTGTCTCTTGGGCCGTGGACTCACGCAAGGCGCATACTTCGACGAACTGCAGTGCACAATCGGAGCTCAGTACCGCGACATGCCACCATCCGTGTCCCTCGGGCGCGGGGTCACGCCGCCATGCACGAGATCCACTGTCGCGATCCTGTCGAAATCGCTCCTGATGATAAGCTCCGTGCTCGGGCGAGCGAAAGGTCGGACAGGCCCTATTGGCGCATGCTGGGAGAAGAATGAGCGCGACAGCCCACGCCCGCGCCCACACCGGGGTATTTTGGAATTGGCATCTGACATCCACCATCGGGCTCCACCCATCCATGGCGTGACATACATCGGTTGAAGGCCTTAGTGTAGCAGGCACTACGACCTAAACCTGTTCTCCCACCGGGTCCACATTGAATACGCGACTGTGAAGCGCGCACGCTCCTTCCGCGCTCTGCTACCGAGCTCGGAAAGGATGGCTGCAAGAGACGCTTGGCCCCGAGCGTTCCTGCTTGAAGGCGTTCGCGTACTCGCTATCCCGGTGGGTCCGCCTTAGCCCCGCATCACTCCGCCGCGGCCAGCTCCCCCACATCACTCCTCAGGACGAGGCACTCACCCTGCACCCGGCGGAACATCACTGGTCTTATCCACGATTGCCGCCGCAAAGATTAGTGCGGCAGTAGGTCGGAGAATCGATGGCCTGTCGGTGACGACGGCGGCGCACCTCTTCGAGGGCGCAAGCGACTCCGAAGCTCACCGTCAGCACGAACACCGCGCCGCGCGCCGTCGGCGGCCAACGCTCAGGAAGCGAGACCATGGCGATGACACCGATGCCCCCCAGCGATAGCCATACCCGCTGAGATGTCGTCATCTTCTGTACTGCCGCAAACGCGATAGTTGCGGCACCCCCGAGATAGGCAACAACCTCAGCCGCCGTCATGGCAACCTCCCTGATGGCACTTAACGCGTCGGACAACTCTCGTCATCGTCGGGTCGTGCAACCGACGGCTTCGAAAGTGCGCCAAGGTCTCAATCGTCGAATCACCTCGTGCTTGTATAGACCGTTAGCGGGCTCCGCGAGGGCGTTGTCGTACGAGTCGCCGACGCTGCCGACGGAGCGTTCTACGCTCGTCGCCGCGACGCGCTCCGTGTACCGAAACGCACGTACTGCGTGCCGCGGTCGCTGTGATGGACGAGTCCTCCGTGTCCTGCCACGCGTTGCAGCGCTTGCTCGAGCGCGTCGAGCGCGAGGTCGGTCCGGAGCGAGGTCGAGACGCGCCAGCCGACGATCGCGCGCGAGCTGCGGCTCGCGGACATCACGCATGTCGAAGACGTCGGTGACGAAGGCGACGTAGACGAAGCCGGCCCAGGTCGCGAAACGCGGATCGACGGGCCGGTTACGGTTCTGGTGTATCGCGTGCCTCGCTCCTCCGACGTTACAGGCGCTGGTTCACCCCCTCTGCGCCGAGGCGAACGAGCACCCCCTCCCCGTGATCTCCGCCGCACGTTCATCGGCGACATGCTCGACCTCGGCGTCGACATCAGCACCGTCCAGCAGCTCCGTCTCCAACTGGCGCTCCGCACGCCGATAACGAAGCCTCCCCTCGAGAGGAACCCCGTCCAGCCCGCTTCAGCATCGACACCTCACTTTCGGGCGAAGTCATATTGGAGGGTCAGGTCATCCTTGGCGACCAACTCCCATCCTCCATCGGACCCCCGGAACGCTCCCTGAACGTCCCATCGCAAAGCTCCTGCTACGCCGCCCGCGTCCGGAATAGCCTTCCCGCCGGCATGATCTGTTCGCCGGTGTTGCGGCGAATCTTCGGTGGATCTTCGTGGCGGTATGAAGGCCGATGCGGCGTGATGCGGAAGGCGACGGCACGCCGGAGTCATGGTCGCGCATGTGAAGATCGTCGTCATCGACCGTCCCGAGCTTCCGCCTCTGGAGCCCTTGATCTCAGGCGCCGCGCTCCTGCGCACGCAGCAGGCGCACGAGATCCGGTACGCTCGCTATGAGGTTCGCGTACTCGTCCGGCGTGATCTCCAGGTATCCGTCACGCTCGTGACTGATCGACGTCAGGATGGCCGTGCCGTCACTCCGTAGGAAGGCGAGGTCCTCGGGTAGCCTGGGCTGCTGCCAGTCATAGAGCCCACCGGCCGCGCCAAGCAGTGTCTCCAAGACAGCTTCAATCGGTCCGAAATGGAAAACGGTTGCCACGCCATCAAGGAGCGTCGTCCCCGGCCACGACGAGCTTTCCGTTTGCGCCACGAGATGCGGCTGAAGCCGTGCCAGCAGCGCGTCCCCACCGGGGGCCAACCCGACGCCCTTGCGGAGCACGATGCTGACTCTGGATGAGTGCGCCGCGAGCCATCGCAGCAGCCCGTGCAGGGTCTCGCCGCGAGGCTCGTCGCTCATATCGACGATACCACGCATGGTTTGCAGCTTATCGAAAGATCCTGCCGTTTTACCGGGATGATGTGGTCGATCGGGCCAACATGATATGCGGGTCGCTGTATGGACGGTGCGACGACCTGCCTGCTCAAGGTCCGGGGCAAGAGCAACAAGGAGCGCGTTGCGTACGCGCTCTCGTTCGGGAGTGCCGGGCGCACGACCGCATCGATGAGAACGCGGGCCGACCGCAACGGGGCCCAAGCGCGCTGGGACGCAGACGATCAAGCCTCAGCGTAACACGAGCTAATCCTGAGGGATGATTTCCGTACCATCCGTCGCGCACGAATCGGCATCACTGAGTGCACAGCGCTTCTCCCTCGCACGTGCCCGACCTCCGGGGTCGCTCGAGCTACATCGCTTCTCCCAAAGTCGACATCCCTCGACGACGCCAGCGAGACAGGACTCTTCGAAGAACGCGTTGGCCGCGACATGATCGTCGGAACCACGTTCTCGGAGAAGGTCGCGATCTCGAAGCCATGACGGGATGCCAGTATTTAAAAAGGGTCGGGGAGCTGGTTCACGGTTATGGGAGAACGGCCTTCTTGGGCACGCACGAGCACGCTCGCGACGGTCCTTCACCTCGCTCGATCTGTCGTCGCGCCGCGAAGCGCGGCCAGCTCGGACGCACGTTGCAGGTGATACGCTGCTTCCGACAAGCTCGCCTTCGCCTTCGAGATTGCGCCGGCTCCGCTCTCGAGCTGGGCTCGGTTCTCGAGCTCCGTCCCGAGAAGCGCGTTTGGAGTATCCCACTCCGGCGCGGACTTGCAGGCAAGCTGACGCCGTCATCGGTGCCACTGGGCAGTGTAGCAATGGCTACCGCTGGGTCGATCCCGCGGGATCGTCGGCGCAAGACGCAGGAGGGCCGGAACGAACGCCTGCTGCCCTGGCCGCGCCCGTTCCCGCGACGGAGCTGATGCAGTGGCCGCGCCGCGCGAGGTTTCCTTATGCCCCGGCGGCCGGAGTAGGATTTCACGGTGAGCATCGCCGCGCCGTTCCTCCAGAGCGTCCACTTGAATCGAGAGCGCATCGGGGATCCGTCTATTTACCCCTTCTCGATCCCTGCAGTGCAGATGCTCGACGGGCTGGAGCTATCCGCCGTCACCTACTTCATTGGCGAGAACGGCTCCGGCAAGTCCACGATCCTCGAGGCGCTCGCGGTTGCGTCAGGGTTCAACGCGGAGGGCGGCACGAGCAACTTCAGCTTCGCCACCCGGCGCTCGGAGTCGCCGCTCAATCGATGCATTCGCCTAGGACGCGCGGCGAGGCGTCCTCGCACCGGCTTCTTCCTTCGCGCGGAGAGCTTCTTCAATTTGGCGACCGAGATCGAGCGCCTCGACGCCGAGCCAGCGTCTGCGCCGCCGGTGATCGACTCGTACGGAGGACGATCTCTGCACGAGCAATCGCACGGAGAATCCTTCCTCGCCCTGTTGAAGCATCGCTTCGGCCCGAATGGTCTCTACATCCTGGATGAACCCGAGGCCGCCCTCTCTCCGTCGCGGCAGCTCTCACTTCTCATCCGCATGAACGAGCTGCTCGAGGACGGGTCGCAATTCATCATCGCGACGCACGCACCCATCGTCCTTGCCTACCCCGGGGCGACGATTTACCAGGTCGACGATCGCGGGATCAGCTCCGTCGAGTACGAACGCACGGAGCACGTTCAGCTCACCCGCGACTTCCTGAATGACCGCAGCCGCTTCCTCGAGCGGCTATTCGCGGAACGCAGCGACGTTGATCCGTAGCGAGTTGCCGGTCGCGGGCGACCCTCTTCCGAGTAGTTCGGGTCCTCGAATGTGCAGGACCCGCACTACTGCGGGAGGGCGCGCCCGCGCCGGACCGGAGCGCCTTGTTGATCGCCGTCCCGAAGAACGCATCACGTTCGCGGTCAGTCCTGAGCGCCGAAACGCTGCCGCCCCGCGCGCAGCGACGTCGTCGCTGAACGGCGGGTTTCGTAGTCCGGGAGGACGAAACAAGTTCGGGTCCTCGAATGTATAGGACCCACACAACTGCGGGAGGGCCCCCCGCCCCGCCGGCCCGTCCCCCCGCCCCCGCCCCTCACCGCATGGCGATGTAGTGCGCCGCGGCGACCACGGCCATCAGGGGCATCACGTACAGGCTCGCCCACACCACGCCGTGCGCCGCGGAGGCGCCCGCGCTGCCGCGATGGCCCGCCGTCAGGGCGCGGCGCATCGCGCGCGCGACGCCCACGTAGGCGACGAAGAACACGACCGGCGCGACGAGCTCCACCACGAAGAACGCGGCCACGAACGCGATGGCGACGACCACCATCAACGCCAATGCGAAGAGGCAGCCCTCGCCGTCGACGCTCGCAACGTCGAAGACGTCTGCCCAGCGAAGGCGGAAGCGCGACGGCACTTCGGGACCGGACGAGGCTTCGCTCGCCGCTCCTTCCCACGGCGCACGCACGGCGAGGTCCATCGACGCATCGAGCGGACGGCCTCGGTACGCGAGCACGCCGAGCACGACGGCCCACGCCAGCCACCACGCGGTGAGCACGCCTTCGAGCTCGATCCACCGCGGGAAGTGCAGCGCGAACGGCAGCGCGAGCGCCGTGAACACCATGCAGCCGAGGAGCGTCGCCAACGTGGCACGCGTCGAGATGCGCCCGCGCGTCACCGCTCCGGCCGCTGCCGCTGGGGACGTCGGGCGATACGGATGCATCGCGCGCGGGTCGAGCGGCGGAGCGGCATCGTCATTCGGGAGCGAGGAGCGCACCTGCGCCAGCGGCGCGCGCTCGCCGCCGCGGCCGAGCGAGAGGAGAGCGCCCAAGACGAGCACCGCCACCCCGAGAAGACCCGCGTGGAACAGCACGTCGCCGCGGTCGGGCGGCGCCGCCGTACGGAGAACGCGCGAGGTGCCCAAAGCAATCACGACGAGGCCCATCGTCGTGAACACGCCGGCAAACAGCGCCCGCCGCGAGTGCATCCTCGTCAGCGTTCGTCGCGGCCGCGCGTTCCGCAACCCCTCGCGTCAGCGCCGCGACGCGTCACGCACGCCGCCCGCGCCGCCCGCGCCGCCCTGCGCCGCCCGCGCCGCCCACTCACCACTGCGGCTTCCGCACCTGCGCGTAGACGAAGTTGCCGAGCGGATGGTCCTCGAAGTGGAGATGCGGACCCGTCACCTTGCCCGTCGCGCCCGTGCGCGCAATCACCTGCCCCGCCGAGACGCGCGTGCCCGCCGCAACGAGGCGGCTCGAGAGATGGCAGTACACGTACGTGCGTCCGTTGTCGGCATCGAGGCCCATCCACTTGCCGTACGCGCCGCCCGCGTCGTTCGACCAACGGATCGTGCCGCTCCGCACGGCGACGGCGCTCGAGCCCGTCGGCGTCGAGTAGTCGTCGCCCGTGTGATAGCCCGCGGCGTAGCGCGAGTTCTTCGCGCCGAACGGATACGTGACGACCTTGCCCGGCACCGGAGAGGCGACCCGCGCCGACGGATCGACCGCGCACGAGTCGTCGCGCCCCGGATTCACCGTGCAGCCGCGCGTGCAGCGCTGCACGACCGTCGGCGTGCCCGGGCCGTTGCAGCGGTAGAGCGTCTTCGCGTTGCCGCTCACCTTGTCGCCGCCGCAGTAGTAGCCGCCGACCACGCAGTCGTTCCCGCGCGGAGGCGTGGCCATCGGCGGCTCGGTCTCGTCACGATCCGGCTCACCCCCGAGCGCCGGATCGTCGTTCGGGGTCCCGAACCCCGAGTCGTCGGCGTCGTCCGCGTCGTCGTCATCCTGAGCGCCCGCCGCCGGCGAGCCAGACCGCGAGGCGGACGCGCGTCCGAGCTCGGACGGCGTCTCTGCCGAGCACGCGACGACGAGAGCGAGGAGCGCGAGGGGAAGGACGGGACGCAGCGTCATTGCGCCCACGAGGAGCAACGAGCATGCGCGCGAGCACCGCAGTCAGCGTTGCGCAGCACGCCTCGCGTCGCTGCTCGCGATGCGCAGCGACGCGCGCTAACCGCGCCGACCGCGCACGCCGCGCATCACGCTGGATGCATCGTCCATGGGGTCACGCGGCCCATGTCCGCGAGTCGCGCGCGTCGCTCGTCACGCCACCGCGCGCCGCGCGTCACCCGCCGCCCGCCCCGCGTCACCCGCTCGCGCCGAGCGACTCGTCCGCGGCCTTGATCGTCGCGTCGATCAGCGCCTCGTCGTGCGCCGCGCTCAGGAACGCCGCCTCGAACTGCGACGGCGGCCAATACTGCCCGCGCTGCAGCATCTGCGCATGCCAGCGGCCGAAGCGCTTCGTGTCCGACGTGAAGGCCTCCGCGAACGACCGCACCGGGCCCTTCGTGAAGAAGAGCGTGATCATCGAGCCCACGCGCTGCACGCACGCCGTCGCGCCGTGCTTCGCGGCCGCCGCCACGAGGCCCTTTTCTAGCCGCGCGCCGAGCGCTTCCAGCTTTTCGTACACGCCCCCGTCGAGGCGTTCGAGCAGCGCGAGCGCCGCGCTCACCGCCACCGGATTCCCGCTCAGCGTGCCCGCTTGGTACACGGGGCCGAGCGGCGCGACCTTCTGCATGATCTCGCGCCGGCCGCCGTACGCCGCGAGCGGCATGCCTCCGCCCACGATCTTCCCGAGGCACGTCATGTCGGGGACGATGCCGGCGCGCTCCTGCATGCCGCCGCGCGCGACGCGGCAGCCGGTCATCACCTCGTCGAAGATCGAAACCGCGCCGTGCTCCTTGCAGAGCGAGACGATGCGCTCGAGGAAGCCCTTCTCGGGCGGGACCACGCCCATGTTGCCCACGACCGGCTCCACGATGACGCCCGCGATGTCTTTGCCGCGCGCGGCGAACAGCGCCTCGAGCGCCGGGATGTCGTTGTACGGGAGCGTCAGCGTGCCCTGCGCGGTCGCCTGCGGCACGCCCGCCGAATCAGGCACGCCATACGTGAGCGCGCCGGAGCCCGCCTTCACGAGCAGGAAGTCTGCGTGGCCGTGGTAGCAGCCCTCGAACTTCACGATCGCCTCGCGGCCCGTGTACCCGCGCGCGACGCGAATCGCCGCCATGCACGCTTCGGTGCCGCTCGACACCGCGCGCATCATCTCGATCGACGGATAGAGCCCGATGACCTTCTCGGCGAAGCGCACCTCGAGCTCGGTCGGCGCGCCGTAGCTCGTGCCGTTCTTCGCCGCCGCGACCACGGCCTCGACCAGCGCCGGATGCGCGTGCCCGAGGATCATCGGCCCCCACGAGCCGACGTAGTCCGTGTACTTTGCACCGTCTGCGCCGAAGAGGAACGGGCCCTCTGCGCGTGACACGAACACGGGGCTACCCCCGACGGAACGGAAGGCGCGAACGGGGCTGTTCACGCCGCCAGGGATCACGCGCTCGGCACGCGCGAGCAGCTCGATGCTCTTGGGGTCGGTCATCGCGCGCGAGCGTAGCAGAGGCGACGGGCCCTCCGTCCGCTCGGCACGTGCAAGCACGCTGGAACGGAGCGCATGACGCTGGAACAAGGGTGGCCATGATCTGACCTCAGTCGAGATCTCGATGATCCGGGCGAGCCGTCACGCGAAGCTCCCGCTCGACCCACCGCCGCGACCTCGCGCCCGCGCGAACCGCGAATCCCCCGCGCAAACGCGCTGGGTCGGACAAGACCTACCCTTCGGCACATCCATTGCGAGCGAGCCGTCCTCGGGTGGCGGAGGAACGAAGGCCGGAGAAGCGGATGACGCGAACGGAAACGGGAACGACGAAGACGACGACGCGGCTCGCTCTCGCGCTCGGCGCGGCAGCCCTCCTCGCGATGAGCAGCGCGGGCTGCGCGGCCGATCCGTATGCCGCGGCAGGCGACGAGCCGACGGGGGAGTCGCAGGACGAGATCCGCGTCGTGAGCTCGTTCACGTCACGCGGGACGGGCTACTACCCGCATTCGTCGGCGCTCGAAGGCGGGTTCAAAGACCGCATCGGCAAGAAGCTCCGCACGCTGCAGCAGTTCCTCGCGGGCGACGCCGAGTACGTGTCGGTCGCGATGGATACGAACGCGTTCAAGTACGGCACGCGTCTCCGCATCAAGGAGCTCGAGGCGAAGTACGGCCGGGCGATCGTCTTCCGCGTCGTCGACACGGGCGGCGCGTTCCGCGGGAAGGGCCGCTCACGCATCGACGTGTGCACGGCGAACCGCGCCGCCTCGATGGACGCGACCATCAACGGCGTTCTCCACATCGACGTCATCGACGAGCGCAGCGCGCCGCCGACGACCGCCGACCCGCCCGCCGACAACGATGACGCCACCGACGACGACGCCGCGCCCGCTTCCGGATCAGGCAGCGGACGCGCGTGCACGAACGACGGCACGTGCAACCCGGGCAACGACGGCTCGGGCGAGATCTGCGTCTCCGGCCGCTGCGTGTCTGGCTGCAGAACGAACGCGCAGTGCCCCGGCTCGACGACGTGCCGAGCCGGTCAGTGCCGCTGACGCGTCACTTCGGGCGTGCGCTCTCCTGGAACGTGACGTTGAGCTGAACCTCTTTGCCTTCGCGCACGACGACGGCAGGGACGGTCTCGCCGGGCTTGCTCGAGTTCAGGACGAACATCAGATCTTCGACGCTGCCGATCTCGCTCTTGCCGAGCCGGACGATGACGTCGCCCTTCTTCATGCCGCCTTTGTCGGCGCCGCCGCCCGGGCGGACGCCGGCGAGGAGCACGCCCTTCTTGCCGGGGCCGGGGCCGCCGTAGTCGGGGATCGTCCCGAGTGACGCGTTGAAGCTCCGGAGATCGCCGCGCGGGCTCGGGCCTTCGAGGCCGGACTTGAACGTGAGCGCCTGCTCGCGCTGCGAAGCGGCGAGCGCGACGGCCGCGCAGATCTTCCCGGTCTGCGCCGCGCCGGCAGCGTTGATCTTGTCCGCCGTGTCCGAAGGCTTGTGATAGTCGGAGTGCGTTCCCGTGAAGAAGTGCAGCACGGGGACGCCGCCCGAATAGAACGACGTCTGGTCGCTCGGGCCGTAGCCGTCGCCGCTCAGTGCGCAGTCGACGCGGCTCTTGTCGCACGCGCCCTGCACGAGATCCTTCCACTCGCCGGCCGTCTCGGCGCCGAGGACCTGCAGGCGGTTTTCGCGCATGCGCCCGACCATGTCCATGTTGAGCATGGCGTAGACGTCTTTGAGCTGACCGTTCGACTTGGCCTTCTCCGTCCACTGGTGAACGAGGTGCGCGGAGCCGAGCACGCCGGACTCTTCACCCGAGAACGCGACGAAGACGATGTCGCGCTTCAGCTCGTTCTTGCGAACGGCGAGCTCGCGCGCGACCTCGAGGAGCACCGCCGCGCCGGATGCGTTGTCGTCGGCGCCGACGTGCGGCTCTTCCGCGTGCGGCGAGAGCGAGTAGCGCCCGCCCTTTCCGAGGTGGTCGTAGTGCGCGCCGATGACGATCGCGCCCGGGAGCTTCTTGCCGTCGACCGGCTCGGCGACGAGGCGACCGACCACGTTGAACGCGCTCGAGGCGACCGGCGTGAGCGCCACCTTCACGCTCGCCTTGGCGCGGCCCTGCTTGGCGAGCTTCTCGACGAGCGGATGACCCGCGCTGCGCTTCACCACGACGACGGGGAGCCCGGCGTCCGAGTAGCCCTCCGGCATGAGCGGCGGGAGCTTCGCCTCGTCGGGCGCCGTCCAATCCGCCTTCGCGCCCTCGGGAGGTGACGGATCGTCGACCACCACGAGCGCGGCGGCGCCCTTCTCACGCGCGGTCCACGCCTTTCGCCGAATGTCTCCGTAACGGCGCTGCGCTTCGGTGCCCGAGAACTTCGCGCCTTCGGGCACGAAGCGGCGCACGACCACGACCTTCTTCTTCACGTCGAGCTTCGCGTAGTCGTCGACGCCGAGATCCTTCGCAACGATGCCGTACCCCGCGAACACGAGATCGCCCGTCACGTCCGCCTTGGCGGGCGAGTAGCCAAGCACGACGTAGTCTTCCTTCGCGAGCGGCTTGCCGTCGATCGCGAGCGACGTCGAGTCGTCGGACTTGATGTGCGTGACCACCGGGAACGGCTGCCGGTAGCCGTCGTCGCCCGCGGGCGCGAGCTTCAGCTGCTTCATCCGCTCTTCGATGTACTTGCCGGACTCGTCGAGCCCCTTCGTGCCGACGCCGCGACCTTCGCGCGCCGGATCCGCGAGCCACGCGATGTCCGTCATCACGCGATCGGCGGCCGTCTCCTGCTTCGGAGACGAGACGTCGTCGACCCAGCGCGCGAGGAACACGTTCGTGTCGTGCTTGCCCTTCGCCGTCGCACGGTTCGACGAGAAGGCGAGCGTCTTGCCGTCCGGCGAGAACATCGGGAAGCCGTCGAACCCTCCGGCGTACGTGATGCGCTCAAGGCCCGTGCCGTCGAGGTTCACCGCCCAGATGTCGAACTCGCGGCCCTTCGGATCGCCGTAGTTCGAAGAGAAGAGGATCCGCTTCTGCGAGGGATGCCAGAAGGGCGCGAACGACGCGGCGTCGAGGTACGTGATCTGCTGCTGGTCCGAGCCGTCCGCGTTCATCACGTAGAGCTCGAGCTTCGACGGACGAACGAGGTTCTGCGAGAGGAGCTTCTTGAAGTCGTCGAGCTCTTTCCCCGGGCGCGGACGCGAGGCACGCCACACGATCTTCGTGCAGTCTGCATTGAAGAACGCGCCGCCGTCGTAGCCCGGCGTGCTCGTGAGCCGCTTCACGTTCTTGCCGTCGGCGTCCATGCGATAGAGCTCGATGTCTCCGTCGCGCACGGACGTGAACACGATCGAGCCGTCTTTCGCGCAGACGGTGCCCTCCGCGTCGTAGCCCTTCTCTTTCGTGAGCTGGACGACGTTCTTGCCGTCGGCGTCGGACTTGAAGATGTCGTACGTGTCGTAGAGCGCCCAGACGTAGCCCAAGCTGTGATCAGGCTTCGGCGGGCACTTCTCTCCGCCGAGATGGGTCGACGCGTAGATGACCTCTTTGTTGCCCGGGAGGAAGTACGAGCACGTCGTTGCGCCCTTTCCGCTCGAGACCGGCGTCATCGGCGGGATGGTTCCCGGCGGCGCCCCCGGCATGATCGGGAGCATCGCCTCGAGCGACACGCGATGAATGCGGTCGCAATCGTCGTCACCCGTGCGCGACTGCAGGATCAGCTGGCGCCCGTCGAACGACCAGTACGCCTCCGCGTTCTCGCCCGAGAGCGTGAGCTGCCGGACGTCGGCGAGGTGCTTCTCTTCCGGGATCAGCGCCACGGCCGGCGCGGGCGCGCCGAGCGGCTTCTTCGGGAGCGGGACCTGCGGATCGGATCCGCATGCGGAGAGAAGGGCGAGCCCGGCAGGCAGAGCCGCGGCGAACGCGAGAAGAGCGCGCTTCATGGCCGGCGTTTATACACTAGAAGGAGGGCGTGCCCGCGCCTGCCACGAAGCCCTCCGTCGGCGCGCCCCGCGGGCTCCTCTTGCTGCTCGCGGCCGGCGCTGGCCTCGGCGCCGCGAACCTGTACTACGCACAGCCGCTCGCCGCGGCCATGGCCGCATCGCTCCACGTTCCGGTCGCCGCGATCGGCTCCGCGCTCACCGCAACGCAGGTCGGCTACGCGCTCGGCATGGTCCTCCTCGTGCCGCTGGGCGACGGGCGGGAGCGACGCGCCGTCATCGTCGCGACCATCGCCGCGGCGGTGCCTTCCCTCTTGCTCGTCGCGCTCGCGAACAGCGTCGTCACCCTCGTCGCGAGCAGCCTCGTCGTCGGCGTCGCTTCGTCGGTCGCGCAGATGATCGTGCCGTACGCGGTGGATCTCGCGCCGCCGCAGGATCGCGGGCGCGTGGTCGGCACCGTGATGGCCGGCCTGCTCGCCGGCATCCTCCTCTCGCGTACGGCGAGTGGGCTCATCGCGGCGCTCCTCGGATGGCGCGCCGTCTACGTCATCGCCGCCGTCGCCATGGTGGTCCTCGGCATCGTGCTGCGCGCCGCGCTGCCGGAGCGGCGGCCCGAGCAACGCATCGCATACGTCACCATCCTGCGATCGCTCGGAAGGATCCTGGCGACCTAGCCCGTGCTCCAGCGGCGCGCGCTCTGCGGCGGCCTCGGCTTCGCGAGCTTCTCGGTGTTCTGGGCGATGCTCTCGTTCCACCTTGCCTCGATTGGTCACGGCAGCGCGACGGCGGGGCTCTTCGGCGTCATCGGCCTCGTCGGCATCGCGGTCGCGCCCGTCGCCGGGCGGCTCGCCACCGGACCGCGCCCGTCACGCATCAACGTCGGCGCGCTCCTCCTCACCGCCGCCTCGTTCGCCGTCTTCTACCTGGGCGCGCGCTCCGTCGCCGCGATGGGCGCTGGCGTCGTCTTGCTCGACGCGGGTGTGCAGGCGAACCAGCTCACGAACCAGACCGTCATCTACGGCCTTCGTCCGGAGCTGCGCAGCCGGATGAATGCACTCTACATGGTCATCTACTTCGCGGGCGGCGCAGCAGGAACGCTCGCGGCGACCGCGGCATGGACCCGAGGCGGCTGGCCTCTCGTGTGCGCGACGGGCGCAGCGTGCGCCCTGCTCGGCATCCTGCCGATCGCGCGCGAGCGTCTCGACTACGCGTCGAGCTCCGGGTAACGGCGGAAGATCCCGTCTTCGTTGAACGGGATGCGCCGCGGCGACGCGAGATACGCGCGGATGCGCGGCCGCTCGGCAACCGCCTCGCGCAGCGCCACGAGGCCGGGCACCTTCTTCGAGAACCGCTTCCAGCCCTTCGGGAAGGCATACTCGAGCCCGCAGAGCGTCTGGAACATCGCGAGGTCGACGTACGTGAGGCGGCCGCCGAGGAGAAAGCGTCCGCGGCCCTTCTTGTTCGCGGTGAGGACGCTCTCGAAGTAGCGAAGGAACTTCGGCATGCGTGCACCGAGGAAAGACTCCGCGCGCCGCTTCGCCTCCTTCTTCTGGTCCTCGTAGTAGAGGTTCGTGCCGACCGGATGATGCGTGTCGTGCACCTCGTTCACGAAGTCGGCGACGGTGAGCATGAGCGTGCTCGCCTCGACGCGGCTCTTCTCGTCTTCACCCACGAGCCCGAGGCGCGGGCCGAGGTACGCGAGGATGTTCGCCGTCTGCGCGACGTAGACGCGACCGTCGCGCAGCACGGGCGGCGCGAAGGGTCGAAGCGCACCGCGCGGCCCGGCGAGCACCCTCTGGATCGCCGCGTAGCCGCCGCCTTCGGACTCGGGGAGGCGCGCGACGTCCACGTACGGAGCCGCGCCCTCTTCGAGCGCGAGCCGCACGAACTCGCCGCGGCCTTGGATCGAGGGCCAGTAATAGAGCTCGTACTTCTTCTTCGCGGCGCTCATCGTCGCGACGATCGCTGGGCGCGCCGGCGGGTGCAAGCGGCGACGAGCCCGAGCGCGAACGCAGGCAGCGCTGCTCCGCCGCGCGATGAGGCGGGCGCTCGCGCGACGTTGCAGCCAGCGTCCTCTCCGGTCGGCTCTGCGTCCGCCGGTTCGCGCGGCTGCGTCGGATCCGGTCCTCCCTCGACGTACGGCTCCTGCCCCGCCTTTGCGTACGCATCGAGAATGAGCGCGCGGAACGCGGCGGCGCTCGTGAACACGTTCTCGGCCGGGAGCTTCGCGTCGACGCAGCCGGCCGGATCACCGGGCGCCGCACCGCTGCCGTTCCCGCCTCGCGAGAGCACGCCGACGACGGCGCCGCTCGCCGAAAGCGCAGGCCCGCCGCTGTCGCCTGCGCAGCCGCCCTCGCTGACGCGGAGCTCCGCGGGTCCGATCCCCTCGTCGGGTCCTACCGCGAGCACCTTCACGCCCGTTCGCTGCCTCCTCCGCGGCGGGTCGCGCTCGGTGTCGGTCACGCCCCACCCGACGAGGGTCACGACCTCGCCCACGGTCGCCCTTGCGTCGAGCCTGACGGGCGCGATCTTCGCTCCGGGGAGCGGCTTCTCGAGGAGGATCAGCGCGAGATCGTGGTTGCAGAGGTTCTGCGCGTCGTCGTCGAGGATCTCTGCGCCGCGCGCGGCGCGGTCGAGGCCGCTCAGGAAGTCCGGCCGCTCCCTCCCGGAGAACGCGAAGAGCTTCGACGCGGCGAGCTCTTTCTTCACCGCGCCGCCGAACGTCGCGTTGCCCGCCGAGTCGCAGGCGAGCTGCGGCTCCGTCTCGGCCACGCAATGGCGCGCCGTGAGCACGAGCCGCGGAGCGAGCATCGTGCCGGTGCAGCCTTCGGCTCCTCCGCCGATCTGCACCGCATCGTAGTGCTTGATGAGCACGACGGCGTCTTGGGCCTCGGGCGACTCCTCGCCCTTCACGATGCGCGACGACACGCGCTGCAGGCGCTCGTCTCGTTCGGCCCCGCCTCCGCACGATGCCGCGCACGTCGCGAACGACGCGAGCACGAACGGGACGACGAGGCGTCGAGCCTTCACACCGTCAGCGCCTGCCGCGCCGCGACGAGCGACCACGCGAGAGCGCCACGGCCATCGCTCCCGCGAAGATCACGGCCCACGCCGAAGAAGGTCGAGCGCCGCGCGCGCTGCCGCCCGCCGTCGCGCAGCCGCCGGAGTCTCCGGCTTCGTCGGCTTCGCCGTCAGGCGTGCCGCCGCCGCCCGGCGTCGCGCCCGAGGAGGATCCTCCGCCCGTCGCGATCGGCGCGCCGATGCGGACCGTGAACGGAGCGTCGGTCTTCTTCGTCGTCGTTCCCGCGACGACGAGCAGCGCGTCGCCCTGCACGTTCGCCGGCAGCCGCTGCGCCTTGCCGAGCGCAGGCCGTCCGTTCTCGATCGGGACGACGAGCCCCGCGTTGCGCGTCGCATCCGTCTCGAGCGTGAGGCTCACCGACTCCGCCCGAGCGAAGCGGTAGACGAAGTACGAAAGGCCCGACGTGATCCCCGACGCGCCGTCTTCGAGCGGCGTCGTCTTCACGCCGGGATACTTCGCGGCGTTCGGGTATCCGCCGTCGCCGGCGAGCGGGCCCGTCGCTGCGTTCCATGCCGCGAACACGGGGAACGCCTCCGCGACCGAAGAGCCCTTCGCGGCGAGCGCCGCATCGGTCGCCGCGAGCGACTTCGCTCCTGCCGCTTGCGCCTCGAAGATCTCGCGCACGGTCGTCTCGCCGTGACGCAGCGTGAGGAACAGCGGCCACACGGCGGAGCCGTACAGGTACCCGGCGGTGACGCCGGAGGGCTGCGTGTCGAGCGAACGCGTGTTGTCTTTGAAGAACGCGGGCAGCTGCCGCTCGAAGTCGACGAGCTCCGGGAACGCCGTCTTCATCGCCCACTGCGCGGTGCCCTCCGCCCAGAAGCGGTCCATCTCCGCGTCGTACCCGTTCTGCACGGCGTGGAAGAGCTCGTGCGTGACGACGGTGCGGAATCCCTCCTTGATCGTCGGGTATCCGCGGCCGAGGAACGAGCTGTCGACGAGGAGGAAGCTCGCGCACGAGGCGCCCGTGCACGATTCCGTCACCGCCATGCCGTCCGCGCCGGCGAACGCCACGAGATAGATGTCGACCTTGTCGTCGCCGCCGTTCGACGCACATGCCGCGTCCGACGGCGGCGCCTTGAAGCCCATCGCCTCGTACTTCGCGAACGCGGTCTCGCCCGAGTCTCCCGCGTGAGCGACGACGTCGGGGACGCCGTCGCCTCGGGTCGTGGCCGGGTCCGGCGCGTAGTCGCCGGTCGTTGCATAGTGCACGCGCAGGTGAGCCGTCGCGTACGACTTCACCGTCGCGGTGCCGTACGAGTAACCGCCGTAGCCCCCGGCATCGGTCGGGCGGCCCTTGCACTGCGCGTAGGCGCCGCCCTCGAGAGCAGCGAGCGTCGCGAGCGCCGCGGCCATGCCCGAAGCCGTGGTCCGGCGGCGCATCATAAATCGGCGACCTCGAGGAGGAAGAAGCCGGTCGCAGAGTTGTCGCGCGACCCGCCGTCGGGCAGGCCGTCGTACGCCTTGATGCGCACCTTGAAGCGCTTTCCGGTGCCGCCCTTCACGACGTACGTGACGCTCTTCGGCGTCGGAATGTTCGTCGTCTGGTCGTACTCGTACCAATCCGAGAACGTCGTCGCCGGGGCTCCGATCGCGTCGAGCTTGGGATTGCACTCTTCGTCGAAGAACGACTCGCTCGCGATCGTCGCGGCATCCGCATCCGCGGCGGTGACGCTCGCGAACGGCTTCGAGAGCTGCACGGCGCCGCCCTGACCGACGCCCGCGTCTCCGCTGTTCGTGAACACGACGGTGCGCTTCAGCGCGAGGTCCCACGCCGTGCTCGAGGCGGCGGTCTCGTCGGTGACGTCGACGCGCGCCCCCGCGGTGAGGTCGACGTACACGCGCGGATTCTTCGCGGCCTGCCCCTGCCCGCCGGCGGAAGCGTCGACGTAGATCGTCCGCGTTCCCCCGTTCTGACCGACGACGGCCACCTCGCCCGTCGACGTCTTCTTCACCGGGACGAGGAGCTGCTCACGCGCCGAGGAGCACTGCGAGCCCGCGGTGGCGTCGGGCGTCGTCGAGGCGTCTTCGCCGCCGCCATTGCCGGCGTCGCCCGTTGGCGTTCCGGTGACCGTCGTGGAGCTCGAGCACGCGGCGAACGCGGCGAAGAGCGGCAAGGACAAGAGAGCGAAAGCGATGCGTTTCATCGGTTCTCCTACTTCACGGGCTTCACGCGCATGACGATCGTGCCTGGCGACGTGGCGGTCGCGCCTTCGAACCGCGCGAAGCCTACGAGGTACTTCGCGCGGTCGGCACCGACCACGAGCCACGCCGAACGCGCCGGCGCCGGCGGGCTCGCTCCCTGCGCGAGCCACAAGGTTCCGAACACGCTGACCACGCGGTCGCCGCGGAACGTTTGGTTCGCGAGCTTCTCCGCATTCACGGCGTCGAAGCGCGGGAGCTCGCTCGCGTCGTCGCGCGAGACCACGTCGGACAGCGTCTCCGACGCCGTCTTGTCGGCGTCGAGGTCCACGGCTCCGACGCCGCGTGGGCCACCCACCTCGCCGTTGACGGTGATGTCTTGGCGGCGGAAGCACACGTGCCACGCGTTCGATTGCCGTGCGGCGCTCGGCGCGAGCATCGTGCGCGCACCGGTGCCGAGGTCGAGGCACTCCGATGGAGAGTCGACCGCGCCCTGCGGACCGCCCGCCGTGCCGTCGACATCGGCGAGCTCTTTCACCGGGCCAGAGCCAGCCGCGGTGACCTCGGCCCAGCGGACGCGATAGAGCGCGCTCGTCGGCGCGCCGTCACGCACGCCGTAGTAGTTGAGCACCTGCACCTTGTACGTCTTGGCGCCGTCCTTCACGCCGTACACGTGGTAACGCGTGTAGAGTGCATGGTCCGGAGCGCCGCCGTAGAAGTACCAGCGCAGGAACGCGCCGCCCGTCGTGTCCGGCGCGAGGAACGGCACCGCCGGCGCGACGTCGTCGAGGAAGACGATCGTGTCGAGCGGCCCGAACGCGGAGCCTCCGCCGTTTCCCGAAGGGCCGCTGTTCGTGAAGACATCGAGGCCCTCGAAGGCGAGGTCCCAGCCCTTGTCGTTCTTCGGGTCTGCGGGCGTGACCACCGCGGGCGTGCCGAGCTTCACGTAGACGCGCCCGGTGGCCGGCACGGGCACGCGGAGCTCCGCGCCTGCGGTGAACGAATCCCCGCCGTCGTCGCCTGCGCCGCCATCCGAGGTGGGCGCGCCGCCGTCCGGTTTCGCGGCTGCGCTGTCACTGCACGCCCCGAGCGCGAACGCTGCCGCAAAGAGAGCGAACGGCGTCACGCATGCTGCGAAGAAGCGAAGTCTCATCAGTCCTCCCAAGGGAAGTCGGCGCGAAGGCCGACGTAGAGGATACGCCCCAGCGGCGATCTCGTGTCACCCACGCGCCCAGGCTCTTGTCTCACGTCGGTGAGATTCAGCGCGCCGACGTACACCTGCGAGCGCGGCCAGAGCGTCCGGGCGACGCGCGCGTCGAACGTCTCGTAGCCCGGCGCCCTCATCGCTTCGTCGAGGAACGCGTCGGTGACGATCCGCGCACGCACGTAGATCTCCATCTTCCACCCCGGCTCGATCCGGAGCGACGTCGTGACTGCATGCGGCGGCCGCCCAGGCAGCGGCCGCTCGTTCACGTCGTCGCGCGTCCAGGTGTAAGCGTAGCTCGATTCGGCACGCAGGAAAGGCGCGGGCCGGAACGCGGCGTCGACCTGCCCGCCGGCCGTTCGCGCACGTCCGAAGTTCGCATACGAGTACGAAGCGACGCCGCCCTCGTTCGTGCCGTTCGCGAGATCGAGGTCGATGAGATCGTCGACCCAGTTCGCGTACGCGGAGCCGCGGAAGGTCATGCGCGAGTCGGGCGAGACGGTGACGTCGGCGTTCAGACCCCACGACTTTTCGGGACGGAGCTCGTCGTTGCCGAGCACGCGGTAGCCGAAGACGGAGTGATCGAAGAGGAAGCCGAGCTCCTTCGCGCTCGGCGCGCGAAAGCCGCGTCCGCCCGAGGCGCGCACGGTGACGAACGGCGAGACGCGCCACGCCGCCGCGAGGCGGGGCGCCAGCGACTCTCCGTAGCGCGTGTGCGACTCGAAGCGCGCGCCGGGCATGACTGTGAGCGGGCCGAGCTTCCACGAGAGCTGCGCGTACGCGGCGGCGATGCCGTACGTGAGCGGTGTCACTTCGGGCACCGTCGTCGTCACCGGTCCCGCCGACGTGCTCGCCGTGCGCGTCAGGTCTTGCTCGAAGTGCTCGGCCTCGAAACGCGTGCCGGCGACCCACGTGCGCGGACCGTCGGCGAACGTCGCGATCGCCTCGAAGCTCTGCATGCGATGGCGGCGGTCGTGGCGCTCGTCGATCGGCGAATCGCGCAGGTCACGCGCGGTGAAGTTGTCGAACCATTGGCGGCCGAGCGTGAGGCGCAGGTTCGAGCCCTTCGTGTCGAGGCGCGTGACGTGGATGACGTGCAGCGTGTAGCGATCGGTCTCCGCCGGCGTATCGATGAAGAAGCGCTTCGGGCGCGCGATGCCGTCTGCGCCGGTCTCGGTGACGCCGGGACGGAGCTGCGTTTCGAGGCCGTCGAGGCGGTCGCGAAAGGCGCGCGCGCGAATCCGAACGTCCATGCGCTCGGACAGCTGCGTTCCGGCGCGGACGCCGACCATGCGCCGCGAGGTCTCGGGCAGACGCAGGTCGGGGATGCCGCTGCCCTCGAGGCGCTGGATGCCGTCGAGCCGCGTCATGTTGAAGTCGAGGATCGCCCACGGCGCGCCGCGCCGGTACGCGGCGTTGCCCTGCAGCACGACACCCGAGAGCGTGCGCGCCTCCATGCGGAGACGTCCCGTCGCGCCCTGCTCGCGCGGCGGGCCGGTGATCACGTTGACGACGCCGCCGATCGCCGCCGAGCCGTAGAGCGCGCTCGTCGGACCGGTGACGACCTCGATGCGGTCGATGTCGCCCGTGGGGATCGCCGAGAGATCGACCGCGCCGCCGACGTCCCCGACCACGCGCTCGCCGTCTTCGAGGACGAGCACGCGGTCGCGATCGAAGCCCTGGATTTGGAGCGCAGAGACGCCCCCGAGGAAGCCGTACGAGCCGGGGTTCACGACGAGCCCGGGCTGCGTCGCGAGCGCATCGGCCACGTTCGTCGCGCCACGACGGTCGGCCTCTTCGCGCGTGATGACGTCGACCTTCACCGTGGCGCGCTGCGCGCGTTCCGGCGTTCGCGTTCCGGTGACGACGACCGTGTCGTCCCTGTCCCTCGACGCGCTCCGCGCCTCGTCGCCACGCGCCGGCGCGGCGGGTGCGGGCGGATCCGCCGCGTGCGCGTGCGGCGAGAGCGAAGAGACCGCTCCTCCGACCGCGACGAGGACCACCGCCTTCATGAACGGACGCTTCATGAAAGTGACTTTCACTTTCACAGTAGCACCTCGCGCGGCGGCAGGTCACGCCGTCATTTCGACGCGAGCTATTTCGGGACTTCGAATGCGTGGCGGACGGTCTGCGCGCCGCCGTTGTACGGGTTCACCTTCGCGCGGCGGAGCTGCGCGGCGACGCAGTCGCCCTCCTTCGTGCCGGCGTACGGCGGGTCGAGCGAGACGCTCGCCACGGTGCCGTCGGGAGAGAACGTCACCGAAGCGTTCCCCGGCCCGGTGACGCCGCCTTCCTTCTTGCAGATGACGAGGACGCCGTTCGCGATCCCGAGGCGCGAGCGCGCGGCGCTCTCGTTCCATGCGTTGGGATCCGCGGCCGGCTTCGGCGTGGCCGTGGCGGGCACGGGCGTCGGCATCGCGGTGAAGGCAGGTGCCGTCGTCGTCATGGTGGTCGTCGGCGCCGCGGCCGTCGTCGCCGTCGTTGCCGCAGCCGTCGTCGCAGCGTCGGCTGCGCCGGCGTCCTCCGTCGTCGCGGCCGCCGCGGAGGCGTCGACGTCGTCCGCCGTCATGACCGTCGGCACCGGAGGCGCGGTCTCCGCGGGAGAAGGCACCGGCACCGGCACCGGCACGGCGGTCGCTGCGGAGTCCGCCGCGGAAGCCGACGCAGACGCGACGTCGTGCCCAGGGGCAGGCTTCTTCGCGCCGAGCGCGTAGAGACCGAAGCCGAGCCCGACGACCGCGAGGATGCCGAGGCCGATCGCGATCGGCACGAACGGGAGCGGCTTCGCCGTTCCTGCTTGCGGCTGCGCGAACGAGGGTGGCGGAGGGAAGCCGCCGCCTTGATCTTGATAGGGCGCTTGTCCGTACGCTCCCGGACCGCCTTGACCGTACGGCGCGTGCGGCGGCGCATGCTGCTGCTGCTGCGCGTGCGGAGGCGACCCGAGCGGCGGCGCGACGGCGCCACCCTGGTTCGGAGGGAGAGGAACGAGCGGAGCGAAGGTCGTCATCGACGAGCCTTCACCCTGCTGCGGCTGCGGCGCGTTCGGCATCGCGAGCCCGCCCACGACCTGCGACGGGCGCATGTCACCGCCGCCGGCGGGGGGCTGCATCGGTGACGTCGACGCCGGGCCGGCGACGCCTCCGCCCGGCTGCGAATACACGGCCGACTGACCGCCGGGGAACCCATGCGGAGGCGGCGCCATCGCGAGGGTCGAGCCGAGCCCGCCACGCGCGGCGTGGGGAGGAGGCGGCCCCGGCATCGGCGCGCCGGGCGCGACCGGCGGAGGTCCGTACGCGCCCTGCTGCTGCTGCTGCTGTTGCTGCAGGAGATGCTGAACCGGAGACATCCCGGCTTGCGGCGCCATCATCAGCGTGCCGCCGGACTCGGGGCCTTCTCCCGTGTCCTCGTCGCCGCTCGCATCGTGCGCGCGATCACTCGACGGCGGCTTCGGCGGCGTGGGCACGACTCCGCGCTGCGCGCCGACGTCGAGCGCGTGCGTTTCGTCGCGCGGCGCTTCGGCGGCTGCCGCTTGCGCCGCTTGCGCGGCTTGCACCTTCGCGAGCGCGGCGGCGCGGGCATTCGCGGCGTCGTGGAAGGCGAGCGTGCGGAGCATCTCCGGCGCGGGCGCGTGGACGCGCGTGGCCTCGTCCTCCTCCCCGTCGTCCTCGATCGCGGGCGGCGGCGGCGGTGCGAGATGCGCGGGGATCTCCGGTGCCTTGCGATCGGCGGCCGTCGGAAGCGAGGAGCTGTTGCGCGGCGGGAGATCCGAATCGCCGAGCCCATCGGCAGCCGGCGCAGGCTCCGTCGTCGGTGCACGCGGCGCCGAGGGCGGCGCCTTCGCGCTCGCAGTAGGAGCAAAGCGTTCCGTGGTCGGCGCCGCGCCCGGCAGCTTGCGCTCGGAAGCAGGGGTCGTGCTCGCCGTGCCGAGGTCGGGCGAGCTCGGCGCCATGCGCGGCGCGCCGGTGCCCTGCGCAGGGATGCCCAGCGTCGTCGGCGTGCGCGAGGCGGCCGGACGTCCTGCGGCCGGCGCAGGCCGCGGCAAGCTCCCCATGTTCGTGCCGAGCGGCATCGTTCGCGCGAGCGGACCGTTCTTCGCCGCGGGCGCGGGCGGACCGGCCGCGGGACGTGCCGCAGCGACGAGGCTCTGCCAGAAGTCTCCTGCCGATTGCCACCGCTCACGCGGATCGAGCGTCGTCGCCCGGGCGAACGCCGCTTCGACGGCGTCGCTGACGTCGAGGCCGAGCGCGCGCGGGGTCGGGCGCTTCGCGGGATCGACCGCCGCCTGCGCGAACTCCCCGAGGTGCGTGCCCTCGTTCACGCTGCGGTCACGCAGCGCCTCGAGAACGACCAGCGCGAACGAGTACACGTCCGACCATGCGCCGACCTCGCCGATGCGGTCGTCGAACTGCTCCGGCGAGCCATAGGCCGGCGCGAAGATGCGGATCGCGCCGATCGTCTGCGCACGCGGCCCCATGTCGAGCGCGCCGTCGTGCATCAACTTCGCGACGCCGAAGTCGAGCACCTTCATCTTCACGCCCTGCGGCGTGGTCGCGAGGAAGAGGTTCCCCGGATTGAGATCGCGATGAACGACGCCCTGGAGGTGCGCGTGCGCGAGCCCGTCGGCTGCGCTCTCGAACAGCTTCAGCACGTCCGCGAGCGGCCGGCCGCTTTGACCGGTCGTGCGACGCACGGCGAAGTCGCTCTGCAACGAGCGACCCTCGAGCCACTCGAGCACCATGTACGGCACGAGCGCGCCGGTGGCCGGCGCCTGCGTCGTTCCCGCCGCGATGCTGCGTACGACGTGCAGGTTGCCTTGCGAAAGGCGATAGAGAATGCGGCTCTCGTCGCGGAAGCGGCGCACGAACGTGTCGACGAGGCTCGTGCCCAGCGCCGTCGGCAACTTCAGGCACTTGATCGCGATCGGCTCGTTCAGCCCTTGGTGGTGCCCGCGATAGACGACGCTGAAGCCCCCTTCGCCGACGAGCTGGTCGACGCGGAACTGTCCGTCCAGGACCTGGCCGACGAGCCCGAACGGATCCGCTGCGCTCACGACGGCGACGATATCAACGTCCGCGAGATCCTGCGACTAGCTTCCGCTGCCCTCCCCTCGCACGAGGCCGGCCACCTCGCGCGACGAGCAACGCCCTTCAGCGTTGATCGGCGGTGACGGAGCCGCCGTACCACGCGAGGCGTAGCCCGAAGGAGAGCCAGTGCCGCTCGGCCGGCTCGCTGAAGATCGCGTCGTACTCGACGTACGGACCGCCGGAGAGATGGCCGCCGAAGAGGCGCGTCAGCCGGAGCTCGTGATGAACGCCGAGCCCCAGGAACGACTGCGTGCCGTCGGCGCTCGGGAACGGACCCTTCGCCTGGAGCTCCGTCGAGCCGATGCCCGCTTGCCCGTACAGCGCCGTATCGGCGAGGGCGGGCACGAGGCGGATGAGCGGGAAGACCTCGGCGCGGAAACCGACGCCGAACCCCTTCGAGCTCCACGCATCGCTCTCGAAGCGCGCGATGTTCACCATCGGTCCGAAGGACAGGTAGTCGGTGAGCGCGCCGAGCACGAAGAACGTCGACGAGTAGCCGACGAGCAGCGGGCTCGACGAGTAGAAGGAGGGATTGCCGATGAGCGCGGCGCTGTTCGGGTAGCCGCTCGCGCCCGCGAACGCGACGCCGGGAGCGACGCCCACCACGACGCCCGCGCGCCGCTCCGCGACGGCGCTCCGCAGCGCGGGGTCGTCGGGCGACGGGTTCACGGACGAAGGTGAATCGGCGCGCGCGGCAGGCGCGAGAGCGAGCGTGGCGACCGCAACGAGCGCGGCGAGCACGGAACGCGTCCATCGAGCTCGGCCGATCATCGGCTCCTCTATATCACGTGCGCGTGCCGTGAAGGCGGGCGCGGCGGGCCGCTCCCCGATGACGCCGCCGCCTCCGTGGAGTAGACGCTTCGGCATGCCCGAGCCGACCCTCCAGCAGGCCGACCCCGAGATCGCGAAGCTCATCGACGCCGAGAACCTGCGCGAGCACGAGACCATGCGTCTCATCGCGAGCGAGAACTACGCGTCGCGCGCAGTGATGGAGGCGACGGGCTCGTGCCTCACGAACAAGTACTCCGAGGGTTACGCGCGGAAGCGCTACTACGAGGGACAGGCCGCCATCGACCAGGTCGAGGAGCTCGCGATCACGCGCCTGAAGAAGCTCTTCGGAGCGACGGCTGCGGCGGGCGGTGAGGAGGACCTGCACGTCAACGTGCAGCCGTACTCGGGCAGCCCCGCGAACCTCGCCGTGTACCTCGCGTTCTGCCAGCCCGGCGACGTCGTCATGGGCCTCGGGCTCCCGGCCGGCGGTCACCTCACGCACGGCCACACCGTCTCGATCACGGGGCGCTACTTCAAGAGCGTCCCGTACGGCGTGCGCCGCGAGGACCACCGCATCGACATGGACGAAGTGCGGAAGCTCGCGAAGGAGCACCGCCCGAAGCTTCTCTGGGCCGGCACGACGGCCTATCCGCGCACGCTCGACTTCGCGGCGTTCCGCTCGATCGCCGACGAAGTGGGCGCCGTGCTCGCGGCGGACATCGCTCACATCTCCGGGCTCGTCGCGGCCGGCGTGCATCCGTCGCCGATCGGCATCGCCGACGTCGTCACGTCGACGACGCACAAGACGCTCCGCGGTCCGCGCGGCGGCATGATCTTCTGCAAGAAGCAGCACGCGGCGGCGATCGACAAGGCGGTGTTCCCTGGCCTCCAGGGCGGTCCGCACAATCACACGACGGCCGCGATCGCGGTCGCTGCGAAGGAGGCGCTCGATCCTTCGTTCAAGACGTACGCGCAGAACGTCGTCGAGAACGCGCGCGTGCTCGCCGCTGCGCTCGTCCAGCATGGGTTCGCAGTGACCACCGGCGGCACGGACAACCACCTCATGCTCGTCGACCTCACGAGCAAGGGCATCGCCGGTAAGCCTGCTGCCCAGGCGCTCGATCGCGCGGGCATCGTCGCCAACTACAACGCGGTCCCCTTCGATCCGCGGAAGCCGTTCGACCCGTCGGGGCTTCGCATCGGCACGCCTTCGGTCACGTCGCGCGGCATGGGAAAAACCGAGATGGAACGCCTCGCATCGTGGATCGAGCGCGTCGTCACCAAGGCGACCGACGAAGCGGAGATCGCGAAGGTCGCCGCGGAAGTGAAGGAGCTCTGCGCCGGCTTCCCGGCGCCCGGCATCCGCGTCTGACGCACAGGGCGAGCCCACGCGCGGCCGGGTGGGTCCATGTGCCACCGATGTGACGGTCACGAGTCGTTTTGAGTTCCAACCATCTCTGACGTCCACCACGATGCGGCGTCGTGGTGCCGGCCCGCCTTCGTTCGTCCGCCTGGCTCGTCGCGCTCGCGAGCGCCTTCATCGCGCGCGCCCCGGACGCGCACGCGGACGGTGCTTCGCCGTCGTCACGCGAGGTCGCGAGCCTCATCGCCGCGATCACGCGTGACGCGCGTGACGCGCGCGAGCCGGCAAGGGCCGCCGACCTCGTCGCGCCGACGCCAGTCGAGCTCGGCGCGTGGAAGGGCGCGAGCGGCTGCTCGTATCTCGCGCCGAAGAGCGGATACGTCGACGCGGAAGGCGGCGTCGACGTCGTCTTCCACTTCCACGCGGGGCAGATGACGGAGAAGGAGCTTCGTGCCGTCGGCATGAACGCCGTCTTCGTCTCGTGCGGATACGGCATCGGCAGCGGCGCCTACTCGGACGCGTTCGCCTCGACGGCGCGCTTCGATCGGATGGTCGCCGAGGTGGTGAAGAGCCTCGCGAAGGACTCGGGCCGCCGCGACGTCCACGTGAGGAAGCTCGCGCTCGCATCGTGGAGCGCCGGGTTCGCCGCGGTCGGGAAGATCCTCGCCGTCGATCGCTACTACGCGATGGTCGACGCGGTGATCCTGAACGACAGCCTCCACGCGGGATACCTCGACCCGAATCCGAAGACGCCGGGCCAGGGCGCCGCGCGCGTGAACGTGAAGATGCTCGCGCCGTTCGTTCGCTTCGCGAAGGACGCGAAGGACGGAGCGAAGGCGATGGTGGTCACTCACTCGGCCATCCTCCCCCCCGACTACGCGAGCTCGACCGAGGCCACCGAGGCGATGCTCACCGCGATCGGCGTCCCCATCCGCGCGATCGAAGCCACGAATGAGCGCGGAATGACGATGGTGCGCGCGGCCGATGTCGGCGGCCTGCATGTGCGCGGGTTCAAGGGGCGCGGCCCCCGCGATCATTTCGACCACCTCCATCTCCTCGGCGAAGCGCTGCAATCACGGCTGGTTCCGCGCTGGAAGCGAGAGGAGCGGCTCGTCTATACTCTCGCGGGTGAGCAGCTCTGATCAGGGTGGCACCCTCGATACACCCGCCCCCGGTACTCCCGCTGCTCCTGCCGAGCGCCCGGACCTGACCTCGACGCTCGCGTCCGCGCTCCCCGAGAACGCGCGCGCGGTCTTCGATGAAGCGGCCCGCGCCAAGCGCGCAGAGAGCACGACGGGCAACGACGCGAAGACGACGACGCCGTCGCTCGACGGAGCCATCGTTCCCGAGCGCGTGATCGTCGCGGCGAGCGATGCCATCGCGCCGACGGTCGCGAGCGACGCGCCCGCGCCGAACGCCGCGGACGCCGTGAACGCCGACCCGAAGGTGACGCCTCCTGCCGAGGCTGCACCTCCCGGCGTTGCTCCCGCGGCGCGCAGGCAGCCGGCGAAGACGTTGATCGGCACGGGCTCGTCCTCTCCTCCGCCGATCGTCCCGCGCCGGCGCACGCCTTCGAGCGGCACACCGATGGCTCACGCGGACACGATCCTCGGCGGCATGTCGCCGGTCGCGCGTCCGACGCCCTCGTCCGGCACGCCGATGCCGAAGCTGACGCCGAGCTCGATCCCGGCGCCGAAGATCACGCCGGCAGCAGGAACGCCCGCGCCGCTCCTCACGAAGCTCGGCGGCGTACCGGCCGCGAAGCTCGCCGCGCAGACGATCCCCCCGGCCGCCGTTTCTCCCGATGGTGGCGCGGTTCCGACGCAATCGATTCCGCCGGCGAAGCCGGTCGACATCGTGCCGCCGGTCATCCGCATTCCGCAGGGCGGGCTGCTCGGCTCGTCGGCGCCTGCGCGCACGGAGCGGACGGGCTCGATGCTCTGCGAGCTCCTCCTCCGCAACGGCTCCGTCACGCAGGAGGCGGTCGACAAGGCGATCGCCGTCCAGGAGGAACGCGGCGGCCAGATCGGACGCATCCTCGTGTCGATGGGCGCCTGCAGCGAAGAGGCGATCGCGCGCGCGCTCATCGACCAGCTGAAGGAGCGGAAGAAGGGCGGCTACATCACCGACGTCTCCGCCGCCGCGCGCGAGAACAAAGACGTTGCGGGCCTCAAGGTCCTCACGCGCCCGGGACGCACCGTGCTCGTGCTGCTGGCGACCGACATCTTCGCGCTGTTCCTCGCGGCGCTGCTCGCGACGGGCGTGCACTGGGCACGTACGTACTCGGAGCTCGGAGCGGCGGACTGGAGCTCCTGGCTCGTCGTCGGTCCCGCGATCGGCCTCTGCGTGCTCACGTTCCTCGGCCTCGAGCTCTATTCGCCCATGGCGAAGAGCACGCCGGACGAGATTCGCGACATCGTCTTCTCGACGTCGCTCGTGCACCTCGGCGCTTCGCTGCTCTCGACGCTGGGCGATCTCCCCATCGTGAAATGGGGCGTGTTCGTGCGCGGCGTGTGGTGGCTCGCGACGCTGTTCCTCGTGCCGGTCATCCGCTCGCTCGTGCGAAACGCGCTCTGCGTGCAGCCGTGGTGGGGCATCCCGGTCTGCGTGCTCGGCGCCGCGAAGACCGGGCGCCTCATCGTCCGCACGCTGAAGGCGCAGCCCCGCTCGGGCCTCAAGCCCGTCATGCTGCTCGACGACGACAAGGAGAAGCACGGCACGCTGCGCGCGAGCTTCACGAACGAGGTCATGGACGTCTACTCGGTGAACGTCTCTGCGGCTCACTTCATGAGCGAGTCGCAGCGTCAGGCGCTCTCCGACGACATCTTCGGCCCGGACGGAGACATCGCGAGCCAGCCCATCAGCTCCGATCACATCCCGGTCCCGCCGTCTTCGTGGCACTCGAAGCTCGACGTGTCGGCCGCGAGCGAGGATCACCAGTTCCTCGGACCGGAGAGCCAGAGGCCCCGCCGCGAGCCGAGCAAGGCTTCGCTCTTCCCCCGCGGCAAGTTCGCGGAAGTGGAAGGCGTGCCGATCGTCGGCGACCTCTCGCTCGCGCCCGTGCTCGCGCATCGCCTCAAGATCCCGTACGCGGTGCTCGCGATGCCGGGCGTCGACGGCCCGAAGCTCCTCCAAATCGTCGAGCGCGTCGGCGGGAAGTTCTCCCACCTGCTCGTCATCCCCGACCTCTTCGGCTTCGCGACGCTGGGCGTCCCGGCGAAGAACCTGGGCGGCATCCTCGGTGTCGAGGTCCGTCAGCAGCTCCTCCTGCCGGGCCCTCGCCTCGCGAAGCGCGTCATGGACGTCGCGCTCACGAGCATCGGCGTGCTGTTCGTGCTGCCGTTCCTGCTCCTCATCGCCTTGCTCATCAAGGTCGACTCGAAGGGCCCGATCTTCTACACGCAGAAGCGCCTCGGCCGTGACGGCGAGCACTTCAAGGCCTACAAATTCCGCACGATGCACGGCGACGGTGAGGAGCGCCTCAAGGCGATCCTCGATGCCGATCCCGCGCTGCGCGCCGAGTACGAGATCTATCACAAGCTCCGTAAGGACCCGCGCGTCACTCGAATTGGGCGCATCTTGCGAAAGTTCTCGCTCGACGAGTTCCCGCAGCTGCTCAACGTCATCCTCGGTGACATGAGCCTCGTCGGACCCCGCCCGTACATCGAGCGCGAGGTCGCCGAGATGGGCGGTCAGGAAAAGATCATCCTGCGCGCGCCGCCGGGCATGACCGGCATGTGGCAGGTCTCCGACCGCAACGCGACGAGCTTCGCGCAGCGCGTGCAGATCGACGTCTACTACGTGCGCAACTGGTCGCCGTGGCTCGACATCCACATTCTCGCGAAGACGTTCGGCGTCGTCATCAAGGGCTCCGGAGTCTGACCGCCAGAGCCGCCGCGTGCCGGTCACATCGTGAACGACGCGACGAGCCCCGTCGTGCCGTTCACGAAGACGGGCGTGACGGACACGGTCTCGGCCGCCTTCGAGCTGCCGAAGCCGTAGTGCAACACGAGCGGGTACAGGAAGCCCGAGGCGAGACCGACCGCGGTGCCGGTGAGCACGTCGGTCGCCCAGTGCTTGTCGGCGACGACACGGAACACGGCCGTCGTCGCCGCGAGCGTCATCGTCGTCGCGCACGCGGCGATGCCGCCGGCTCGGCTGCCGTAGAGAGGCAGATGGGCCTGGTGCACGCAGACGAGCGCGGCGCTGTTCATCGCCATCGCGACGTGCCCGGCGAAGAAGCTCCGCGACTGCTGACGTGACCCGCACATCGAATCGTAGCCGGCGTCTCGGGCGCACTCGTCGACGAGCGGACGACCACGACCAACGAGCCCCTGGGACGCGACGGTGAGCACGCCCGCCGAGAGCGCGGACTCGCCGTAGATCATGAAGAGCTGAAATGCGACGTCCTTGCTCTTGTGCACGATCCCGGCGAGCACGAGCGACTCGACCACGGCGGGATAGAGCGTGAGGCTCACGTAGAAGATGTCGCTCGTCGTGCCCGCGAACGCGCGCATGCCGGGCGTCGTGCCTCGCAAGCCGTCGCGCACGGCGTCGTCGAAGCCGTTGCGTCCGGTCCACGAAGGCTCGCGCTCCCCGGGCGCGGTGAGCCCGATCGTCAGCATCGCGGCTCCGAGCGTCGGCACGAGCACGAACTCGGATGTTCGGAAACGCGCCCACCCAGGCTGCCATGCGACGGCGTCACTCTTCGCCGCATCGGCGGTCGTGGGTGCAGCGTCGCCGACAGGGGGTGCCGCGCGCGCGACGTCACTGCAGGTCACGATCGCTGCGGCCGCGAGCACCGAAAGCACGCCGGACGGGATAGCCGACATGACCGAGGTGGCGCGCGCAGGCATCCGTCCTCGATAGCGAGGCGGTGCACGTCGGCAAAGAGGCACGATGCCCGGGCACGGGGCGACGGCGCGATTGCCGGCGACGCTCGGACGTCGCTAGGCTTCGTATCATGGGTCTCTTGCGGAACCTCGTGGCAGATGCGTTCGAGCTCGCGCGTGCGATGAAGGCGAAAGGAACGGAGAAGCCGAGCGAGATGCCGACGCCGTCGCCGACCGAAGCCGTGAAGGTCGCGCTCTCGCAAGATGGGTACAAGGTCCTCCTCACCACGCGGCTCCGGGAGGCGGCGCGTCGCTGGCACGTCCCCGGGGTGAATCACGCGCTCCGCCTCGCCACGACGGTGCTCTACGGCATCGAGATCGGCAGCGAGATCCAGCTCGGCGAAGGCGTGAACTTCGCGCACACGCTCGGCACCGTCATCGGCGGAACCTCGAAGGTCGGCGCGCGCGTGAAGTTCATGGGCAACAACACGGTCGGCACCGCGAAGGACAACGGCTGCCCGATCATCGAAGACGACGTCGTCGTCGGCTGCGGCGCGCGCATCCTCGGGCCCGTCCGCATCGGCAAGGGCGCGTTCATCGGCGCGAACGCCGTCGTCCTCGAGGACGTGCCGCCCGGCGCCGTCGCGAGCGGCATTCCGGCCCGCGTCCATCGTCGCCGCAGCGAAGACGGCGCGGACGACAGCAAAGCGAACTGACGGCGTCGTACCTGCGCGCCGCGGCGAGCGGCTTGCAGGGTGTGATGCCTCATGCTCCGTCGTCCCGCGCTCCTCACTGCTTACGACCCCGACCGCGAGCTGCCGCTCGCCTCGTACGCCGCGCTCGTGACCGGATTCTCAACGCTTCTCGCGGCGGGGGTTCGTCGCGTCGTTCGGAAGCGGAACCGCACGCCCGGGCTCGCGGACATCGCGCTCGTCGGCATCGCCACGTTCGAGATCACGCGAACGATCGCGAAGGACCGCGTGCTCGCGCTCATCCGCGCGCCGTTCACGCGCTACGAAGGAGCGGAAGGCGCGGGAGATCTGCGCGAGACGCCACGCGGGCAAGGCCTGCAGAAGGCGATCGGGCAGCTCCTCACCTGTCCATACTGCCTCGCGCCGTGGGTGGCGGGTGCGCTCACGTTCGCGCTCGTCGAGCAACCCCGCGCGACGCGGGTCGTCGCGAGCATCTTCGCCTCGGTCGCCGTCTCTCACGTCGCGCAGCAGGGATACGCGACGCTGCGCGAGGCGAGCGGCTGAGATGGCGCGCGCCGGCGACGTCGCGATTCGCGACCTCGCGCTCATCGGCGACCGCCGCACGTGCGCGCTCGTCACGCGGTCGGGCGCGATCGTGTGGTACTGCCCCGGTCGCTTCGATGCGCCGTCCCTGTTCGGCGCGCTGCTCGACGTGAACGTCGGCGGAGAGCTCGAGCTCGTCGGGCTCGCGAAGGCAGGCGTGCCGACGAGGCGCTACGTCGACGAGAGCGGCGTGCTCGAGACGCGCTACGGAGACGCGGGATCCGTCGCCGACTTCATGCCGTACGGCGACGACGTTCCGCGTGGCGTTTGCCGCGTGATCGAAGCGCACGAGGCGCCGGTCACCGTCGTCGTGCGCGCGAGGCCATCGTACGGGGCGCGGGCTGCGACGCTCGAGCGGAGCGGCACTGGCTTCGTCGTCGACGGTGCTCATCATCTCCAGGCATCGGCACCTCTCGTCGCGCACGACGGCGTCGTCACGTGCGAGCTTGCTCCGCGGACGCGCGGGTTCCCTGCTCGTCGACGAGCCGATCGCGGCCACCCGCATCGAGCACGTCGACGCGTGGAAGATGCGAACGCTGGACGCGTGGGCGAAGCTCGCGCGCCATTTCGACTACGCCGGCCCCTACCACCGCGCGGTTCTCGACTCCGTTCGCGCGCTGCGGCTGCTCACGTACGAGCCGAGCGGCGCGGTGCTCGCGGCCGCGACGACGTCGCTGCCGGCGGTGCTCGGCGGGTCGCGCAACTGGGACTATCGGTTCGCGTGGCTGCGCGATGCCGGCATGATCACGAGCGCTCTCACGCGTGCGGGCAGCGATGGCGAGGAGGAGCTCCGCTTCCTCGAGCTCGTGTGCAGATCCGAGGCGGCGCCCCCCGCGCTCGTTCCGCCGCCCCTCTCGTGTATCGACGGCGCACGTCCGCAGCTCGAACGCGAGCTGCCGCTCGGCGGCTACCGTGGCTCGCGGCCCGTGCGCCTCGGCAACGACGCCGCGGCGCAGCTGCAGCTCGACGCGTTCGGGAACGTGCTCGTTGCTGCGAAAGTGCTCTACGGCAAGCTCGACACGCGCGAGCACTGGAAGGTCGTCGCGCGCATCGCCGACTTCGTGGCCGAGAGCTGGAGCCGACCCGACAACGGCGTCTGGGAAGAGCGGACGCCGCGCCAGTACACCGCGGGCAAAGTGATCGCGGCGCGCTCGCTCGAGTTCGTCGCCGACATGGCGACGACGCCCGAGGAAGCACGACGCTGGCGTGCCGCCGCCGCGGACATTCGTACGTTCGTCGCGAAAGAGTGCGTGACCCGAGACGGTGCCTACGCCGCGTTCGCGGGCTCCGACGTCGTCGACGTGTCGGCGGCGCTCTTTCCCGTGTGGGACTTCTGCGACCCGTTCTCGCCGGAGATGAACGCGACGCTCGTCGCGCTCGACCGCGACGCGTACGAAGGTGGCCTGTATCGACGCGTGCTGCTCGAGCGCGGCGGGCACGAGGAGCTCGGCTTCGTCGCCGGCTCGCTCTGGGTCGCGCAATACCTGATCATGCGCGGTGAGCTCGAACGCGCGACGCGGATCATCGACAAGGTGCTCGAGCACGCGACGGACCTCGGGCAGCTCGCCGAAGGGGCGGGACGCGCGCCAGGCGAGATGCTCGGGAACTTCCCGCAGGCGTTCGCGCACGCCGCGATGGTCGGAGTCGCCGTGGACCTGCGCGACGCGATCACGAGGCCGGCTGCTCCCGGGAGCCGCATCGTCGTGACCTCCGCACGCGACGTCCGCTGACCTCCGTTTTCGTCGGCGCGCCGTCTGCAATGCCCGCGGGCGATGACGGCGACGGAGCGAACGGTGGAAGCGGGCCGGGTGCGACGCGGGCGTACGGGGAGGGTCACGGCGCTCGCGAGCGCGGCGATCCTCACGGCGCTCGCGGCCGGCGTCGGCTGCCGCGAGGACGTGCCGGCGCGAAACGGCGGGCCTGAGGAGCCCACGTGCAGCGGGGCGCAAGCCCTCAGCGCGTCCAACATCCACGGCATGTCGCTCCCGCCGAAGTCGATCGCGCTCACGTTCGACGACGGCCCCGGCGTCCGCACGGCGGAGCTCTCTGCGTATCTGAAGTCGGAAGGCGTCCCGGCCGCGTTCTTCGTCAACGGCAAGATGCTGGCGGGCGGAACGGGCGTGCTCTCGCAGCTCGTCGCCGACGGTCATCTCGTCGCGAATCACACGCAGAACCACGCGTCGCTGACCGGGCGCGCGACGGCGAGCGATCCGTTGGCGGCCGACGTCGTCGTCGCGGAGGTCGCCGCCACCGACGCGCTCATCGCGCCATTCGTGGGCGGGCGCTTCCTCTTTCGCGCGCCGTTCGGCGACTACGATGCGCTCACTGCCGCCGCGCTCGAGGCATCGCCGATGAAGAAGTACGTCGGCGCGATCAATTGGGACATCGGCGATCACATGGGCGAGGGGCAGGCGGCGGACTGGGATTGCTGGATCCCGGGCGCCGATGCGCTCGTCCTCACGCCCGCCGAATGCGGAGCCCTCTACGTCAGTGAGATCGACCGCGTCGGCCGCGGCATCGTGCTGCTCCACGATCCGTACTTCATCGCCGACGACCCTGCGCAAGGCGGCACGGTCGACATGGTGAAGCTGATCGTCCCGACGCTGAAGGCGAAGGGTTATTCGTTCGTTCGCCTCGATGCCGTTCCGGAGATCGCCGCGCTCCTGCCGCCACCGCCGGCGGCGGGCGCCGACGCGGGCGTCACGCCGGCTCCGCAAGCGGGCGATGGCGGCGCGCCGTCGGGCACCTCTTCGTCGAGCGGTGCGCCCACGAGCGCGTCGCCGCCCGCAGCCGGTGCAGATCCCTGCGGTCGTCGCTGAAGACGCGACGCGCCGCGCGCGCAACACGGAGTGCAAAGACGCGTACGCGGCTCGCTCGCGACACGCGGCCTCACGCTCGATCGCGTGCAGCACGCATGGATGCGCGCACGCGCACGTGCGCGCGACAATGCCTCGTCACGCGTGCGGGCTCCCTCGGAAGTGACGACGCGGCGGGACGTGGCGCGTTGACACGAACGAGGCGCGTTTCTCCCGCGTGGCTCGCGCATTTGCGGCAATGCGCAGCGCTCCAGCGCGAGCGAGCCCATTTTCCACGTCAGCGCAAGCGTGGCCTGGCCAATGCATCAGGTGCCGGACATGAACCCCGCCGACCGCAAAAACTCTTTCCTCACGCGTCACGCGCGCGCTGGCGCTGCCGTCGCTTCCGCTCTCGCTCTTTCGGTCCTCGGTATCAGCCACGTCGGCTGCTCGAAGTCCGAGAACAAGGGTGAGACCACCTGCAACGGCGCCCAGGCGCTCTCCAAGGCCCCGCTCACGGGCGCCTCGATGAAGCTCAAGGAGCTCTCGCTCACGTTCGACGACGGCCCCGGTGCGCGCACGATCGAGCTCTCGCAGTACCTCAAGGAGCAGGGCATCCGCGCGACGTTCTTCGTCTGGGGTCAGGCGGTCAAGAACGACGGCGCCGGCGCCACGACGCTGCAGCGCCTCATCGACGACGGCCACCTCGTCGCGAACCACACGGAGCACCACTACTCGCTCACGCAGAACCAGCCGACCGCGCTGACCGAAGAGCAGGTCGTCGCGGAGCTCGCCGACGTCGACGCGCTGCTCGCGCCCGTCGTGAAGAACGACGTCTGGCTCTTCCGCCCGCCGTACGGCCACTGGGACGACAAGACCCAGGCCACGCTCGAGAAGACGCCGATGAAGAAGTACGTCGGCCCGATCCTCTGGAACGTCGGCGGCACGATGGGCACGAACCAGGCGGCCGACACCGAGTGCTGGAAGCCGGCCACGCTGAAGACCGTGCAGGAGTGCGGCGATCTCTACGTGAAGGAGATCGACAACGTCGGTAAGGGCATCGTGCTGCTCCACGATCCCTACTTCATCGACATGAACAACCCGGAGTCGGGCGGTACGTACCAGATGGTCCAGTACATCGTCCCGATCCTCAAGTCGAAGGGCTACACGTTCAAGCGCGTCGACGAGGTCCCCGACGTCGCGGCGCTGCTCCCGAACGCGGTGAAGCCCGACGCGGGCACGACCTCGGGCGGCACGCCGGACAACGGCGCGACCCCGACGGACCCCGGCGGGAACACCGGCACGGACGGCACGGAGAACCCCTGCCCCTGATGACGCGCGGCACGCGCGCTCGTCGATGAGCGGCGAGCGCGCGGCCCCGTCCCTTACCCCACCAGTTTTTCGATTCGAACGGAGTCAGTCATGAAGCGCATCAACACTCTTCTCCTGCTCGCGATCCCGCTCGGCCTGCTCGGGGCGTCTTGCTCGAGCAGCTCCGAGGAGCCCACCGAGAACGTCTCGGGCGTGAACCCGGCCGACCTCCAGAAGAACCCGATCCAGGGCGTCGGTGCCCCGAAGGTCCTCCTCGAGACTGGCCAGTACACGGATGGCCCCGTCTGGCACGCGAAGGAAGGCGTCCTCTTCTTCACGGTGCCGATCGGCGCCGGCGACGCGCCTGGTCTGTATCGCGTCCGTACCGACGGCTCGGCAATGAAGGTGCGCGCCGGCGACATGAAGGCGGGCGATCTCCCCGTCGGCAACGCCGTCACGAAGGGTGGCGAGCTCATCACGGTCGAAGTGAAGCGCATCTCGCGCAGCGCTGCGGGCGCAGACCCGGCGCCGATCGCCTCCGGCTATCCGGGCGGCGCGGGGGTCTCTGCGTTCGACACGCTGAACGACGTCGTCGTCCACGAGAACGGCTCGATGTACGTGACCGACCCCGGCTACTTCGCGCAGCCCGCGCCGACGCAGAACCGCGTCTACCGCGTGATGCCCGACGGCGCCGTGACCATCGCCGCTTCGTTCGAGAACGTCCCGCGTCCCAACGGCATCGCGCTCTCGCCCGACCAGAAGCTCCTCTACGTCGGCTTCGAGCGTCCGCCGGCAGGCGTGAAGCCCTACATCGAGAAGTTCCACCTCAACCCGGACGGCTCGCTCGCCGAGCACGCGAAGTTCGTCGAGCTCGACATGGACGCGAGCCCGGACGGCATCGAGGTCGACGCGGCGGGTAACCTCTACGTCGCCAACAAGGCGGGCGTGACCGTCTTCAAGGCCGACGGCAAGAAGATCGGCAACGTCGCCATCCCCGAGCAGCCGACCGGCCTCGCCTTCGGCGGTGAAGATCTGAAGACCCTGTTCATCACGACGCAGGGCAAGAAGATCTACTCGATCAAGGTCAACGTCCCCGGCCTGAACCAGTGACGCCAGCGGCGCTGCCGCTGCTCGGCCGCGCACGCGAGACAACCACAACCCCTGAAGCGCCCGCGCAATCCGCGCGCGGGCGCAACGAGAGTGATCCGCCATGAAACGCATTCTGCTCACGATGATTCTCGCGTCCGCGACTGCGGCGTACGCCTGCTCCAGCAAGACCGACGACACGAACAACAACCAGGTCACCCCGCCCGACGGCACCGAGCAGCCGGGCGGCGAGGTCGACGCCGGCGGCACGCCGACGGAAGAGGCGGGCCCGGGCGACTCCGGCCCGACGCCGACGGAAGATCCGAGCGGCAACCCGATCCTCCTCGGCGCCCCGCGCCAGGTGCGTTCGTTCACGCCCGCCGGCGGCGCCCCGCACTTCGTCGACGGCCCCGCGTGGCTCCCGGCGCGCTCGGCTCTCGTCGTCGCGCTCCCCTTCGCGCTGAACAACCAGGGCGGCAAGGGCATCCTCACGACGTTCAAGGCCGACGGCACGAACTACCTCGAGGTCCGCGCGGGCGACGACCTCAACACGGGCGTCATCGGCAACTCGATCGACAAGGACGGCAACCTCATCTCCGCGGAGCTCAAGGCCATCACGCGCACCGCGGTCAGCGCGCAGGGCCTCGGCGCGGTCTCGGTCGTCGCGACCGGCACGGGCGACCCCGCGGCTCCCACGCCGTTCAACACGCTGAACGACCTCGTCGCTCTCGACGATGGGACCATCTTCGCGACGGACCCCGGCTACCGCGTCGATCCGCGTCCGGCGAACGGCTACCTCTACATGGTCGCGCCGGCGGCCACGGTCGCGACGGTCGCTGCGACGTACGACTACAACCCGAGCCCGAACGGCATCGCGCTCTCGAAGGACCAGAAGACGCTCTTCGTCGGCTTCACGGCTCCTCCGGCAGGCACCCCGCCGTTCATCCGCAAGTACGCGATCGGCGCCGGCGGCGCGCTCACGGACGGCGGGAAGCTCGTCGAGCTCCCGGTCGGCTCGGAGCCGGACGGCATCGCCGTCGACGACTCGGGCAACATCTACGTCGCGCTGAAGACCGGCATCGCCGTCTTCAAGGCGACCGGTGAGCCCTACGGCGGCGCGGGCGCGAAGATCCCGCAGACGGCGGTGGACGGAGAGCCGACGAGCCTCGCGTTCGGCGGTGCGGACAAGAAGAGCCTGTTCATCACGACCAAGAATGGTCGGGTGCTCGAGCTCAAGACGAAGGTCGCCGGCCTCCTCCACTGACACGAGCCCTCCGAGCGCTCCCGTCGGCTGGTCGGCGGGCGGGGGCGCTCGGAGCGCGGATTTCGATTTCGGTTTTCGGTTTTCCGTTCGAGGGGTCCCGGACGGGTGTCGGGGCGACGAGAACGAGCCGGGCGCTCGCGGCGCGTGAGTGGCGCGGGTGGTCGGACGAACGAAAAGAGCCAGGGCGGCGGCGCGGTGTGAAAGCCGAAAGCCGCCGCCCTCGCGGCTTTTTGTGGCTGCGGCGAGCAGGCTCGACGATCGCTCGCCGCATGATACTGTCAGGGCACGATGAAGCGTTATCTGCCCTTTGCCTTGATGCTCGCCACCGGCGCATTCGCTTATGCGTGCTCGTCCTCGGACGACAACACGACGCCGGAGACCCCAGTTCCGGAAGCCGGGACCGAAGACGACACCGGCTCGAACCCGCAGCCCGACGGCTCGACGCCCGACGGGTCGACGACGGACAGCGGCACCGATTCCGGCGAGGACTTCACCGGCAACCCCATCGAGGGTCTCGCCGCGGCGAAGCAGATCAAGGACCTCGCCCAGTTCAGCGACGGACCGCAGGTCATCGGCACGTCGCTGTACGTGGCGCTTCCCTTCGCGACGAACGGCGTCGGCGGCGGGCCCGGCATCCTCGTGAAGATGAACCTCGACGGAACGAGCGAGGCTCCCGTGCGCGCCGGTGACGGCGCGGAGCTCGGCGTCGTCGGCAACTCGACGGACAAAGCCGGCAATCTCATCAGCGCCGAGCGTCGCGTCGTGACGCGCACCGCGGCGGACGGCGGCGCGCCGGTGACGATCGCGACGAACTACGCGGTCGACGGCGGCACGGAACCGTTCAACGCACCGAACGACCTCGTCGCGCGCGTGACGAAGGACAACACGATCTACGTGACCGATCCGGGGTACGGAAATGACCCCGCGGACTTCGTGAACAAGCTCGTTCGCATCCCGGCGACGGGAGCGCCCACGCTGGTCGACACGTTCGCGAACCTCGCGCGCCCGAACGGCATCGCGCTCTCGCCGGACGAGAACACGCTGTACGTGAGCTTCACGAAGCCGCCGGGCAACGCGAAGCCCTTCATCCAGAAGTACACGCTGAAGGCCGACGGCACCGTGGCCTCGAAGGCGGTCTTCACCGAGCTGCCGGTCGACTCCGATCCGGACGGCCTCGCGGTCGACAAGGGCGGTAACGTCTACGTCGCGTGGAAGAACGGCGTGAACGTCTACAAGGCCGACGGCACGCGTTACGGCGCAGACCCGTCGATCCCGATGGCCGGTCCGACGGCCATGCAGATCCCGACGGGGCTCACGTTCGGCGGCGCCGACAAGAAGACGCTCTTCATGACTACGCAGAGCGGCAAGATCTTCACGTACACCGTGAAGATCCCTGGTCTCACGCAGTAAGCCGCGGCGCGATCCGACCGATGCACAGCATGCTGTCTCGCGCGACACTCGTCGTGGCCGCGTTCGTGGCCTCGGCTTGCAACAGCTGCGGGAGCAGCGACTCCGCGCCCGGTGACACGGGCGCGGGCGACGGCGGAACGACCGGGGTGACCATCGGGACGCCGCCGCCGCCCGATACGGGTGGCGGCGGGCCGACGTGCGGTTCGGCCGACGTCGCGGCGGGCACGAAGGGGTACCTCGGCTCGCAGAAGATCACCGTCGGCGGCGCCGCGCGCTCGTACGAGCTCTACGTGCCGGAGGCGTACGACGGAAAGAAGGCGTGGCCGCTCGTGTTCGTCCTCCATGGAGACGGCGGCACGGGCAGCGGCATCCGGGGCTCGTTCAAGCTCGAGGCGGAGTCGGGCGGCGGCGCGATCTTCGTGTATCCGGACGGTCAGAACAAGACGTGGGTGATCGACAACGCGACCGGCCTCGGCAAAGACATCGCGTTCATCGATGCGGTCGCGTCGTCGCTCGCGAAGACGCACTGCACGGACACGAAGCGCGTGTTCGCGGTTGGATTCTCGAAAGGGGCGTATTTCGCGAACATGCTCGCGTGCCTCTCGAAGTCGAACCTGCGCGCGGTCGTCACGCACGCGGGCGGCGGCCCGTTCGGCCTCGACGGCTCGGGCACGAAGTTCGACAACAAAGGCCAGCTCGAGTGCCCCTCCCCGCCTGTCGCCGCGCTGCAGGTCCAGGGGGACGCCGACACGGCCGTCCCGCTCTCCGAGGGCATCAAAGCGCGCGACCATTGGCGCCGCGCGAATGCGTGCGCCACGACGACGAAGCCGTACGACGCGGCCCCTCCCTGCGTGGCGTACGACGGCTGCGCGGAAGGACGGCCGGAGGTGTGGTGCCAGATCCCGGGCATGGGCCACACGATTTGGCCGGCCATGGGCGCGAAGGTGACGTGGGAGTTCCTGCGGGGGAAGTGACGGCGGCGGGGGGGGGTCGGCAGCGAGGCGGCGGGCGGGCGGCGCGGGCGAGCGCTCGCAAGAGGCTGATCTTGGCGCGGGACGCGGATGCGGAGGCGGACGCGGATGCGGATGCGGACGCGGACGCGGACGCGGACGCGGACGCGGGCCCGAACCCGCGCGGATGCGGAGCGGACCTGCGCGCACGGCGGATGCATCGGGCGAGCTGATGGGCAGGCCGCGCATGACGCCGGCGGCCGAGCGGACGCGCATGCCGCGGCGGATGCGGGCGCGGACGCGGATGTCGACGCGTACGAGCAGATGCCGAGCGGACGCGGGCGCACCGCCCACGCGAGGGCGGGCGCCGACCTGCGCGCGCCGCCGACCACGCCGGCGCGGACCGAATGCGCCTGGCACGCGTCGGCGGACGCCTGCGCCGACTGACGCCGCGATGTCTCCGGCATCACGGGCCGACGCGTGCCGACGACGTCGACACGAGACCGATGCGGAAACCGTTGACTCGCCGAGGCACGGCCTCGCGGGGTCACGGCCGGCCGATGCGCTTCCGAGCGCGAACGGCATGCAACGGCGCGCGTATCGCCCCATTCATGAGCGCGCGTCGTCGTCGGAAGCCTGTGCCGAAGCAGCTCACGTTTGCCGACCGGCGGACGTGGGGAGGCCGCCGGAAGAACTCCGGGCCGAAGCCCGGGCCGCGCGCTTGCGTGCGCCATCGAACACGCCCCGTGCACAAGCAGTGGGAGCCCGTGCACGTCACCTTGCGCGGCCGGTGGGGGCTGCCCTCGTTCCCGAGCGAGCTGCTCTCCGCCGCCTTCGCGGACGTGATTCGCCGGACGAACGCTCGCTACGACGACTTCCGCGTGACGGAGTTCTCGGTCCAAGACGACCACGTGCATGCGCTGGTCGAGGTGGACGACCACGAGGTGCTGTCGCGCGGCATGCGCAGCCTCATGATTCGGGCGGCGCTTCGCTTCAATCGCGTGCTCGGCCGCGAGCGCGGGAGGCTCTGGGGCGACCGCTATCATCGTCGTGACCTGAAGACGCCGCGGCAGGTCCGGACCGCGCTCGTGCACGTGCTGGCAAAATACAAAAAGCACCATCGCGTCACGGACGGTCGGCCGCGTATCGACCCGTGCTCGTCGGCGGTGTGGTTCGAGCGCTGGGTCGCGCATCGGAAGCTGCCCGACGAGCCCTCGCCGGTGGTGCCGGCGCGAACACGACTCCTCAGCTCGCTCTGGCAGAAGCACGGCCTGATTCATCCCGGCGAGTACCTGAAGCTGCCGGGCTGATTCGGTCGGCGGCGGTCGGCCGCGTTAGCGTTGCGGTACGTCGCACGGCGCGCGCCTCCGCCTTCGCGTCGCGCATCGCGCGCGCTCCGCATCGCACGTCCGCATCCGCATCCGCATCGGCATCGGCGTCCGCATCGGCATCGGCGTCCGCATCGGCGTCCGCGTCCGCGTCCGCATCCGTATCCGCATCTGCCTGCGCATGCGCATAGGGCCTCGCGCCTCCGCCTCGCGCCTCGGCATCTGCGCCCTTCCCCAGCGGCGTTGCTCGTATGCTGGACTGCACCCCGGCTCGCGTCGGTGGTCATCCCGGGCCGACGGGGGGTCTCACCTTGGCTGCCAACCTCCTCGAGATTCTCGCGGGTCGTACTCGCGGCGAGCTCTTCGTGATGCTCGCCTACGCGGCGAGCGGACTGGGTGGAGCATGGGTCGCCCACACCACACGCGAGCCGCGCGACCGGCGCGCGGTCGCCAAGGCCCTCGCGTGCACCGCGCCTTGCTTCGTTTGGGCGGCCGCGAAGGCGGGCGCCGCGATGGGCGGTTGGTCCGCGCTTTCCACCACCGCAGACATCATCTTCGTGGTCGCGCCACTCGGCGCGTTGTTCATGGTTGCGCTCGTCGATGACGAGTGGCGAGCGATGACCGCACGACCGCCTCTCCTCGCCTTCTTCGCCAGCTGCGGCGCAACGTGGCTCGCTTGGGCCACCGCCGTGATGATCTACGCCGCCAGCATCTGACTCACGCGTCCTCGCGCTCCGCGGAGGGCGCGAAGTGCGGGCAACGAAGGCCACCGGCCGGGTTCCTTCCAGGTGCGTCGCCGCGCGCCGACACGGACGCGACTTGCCGTGTCCACCCGCGCGTCGTGCGAGCGCTGCCGGCCGCACTTCACTCCAGGTTCGATCGGCGAGATCGCTCGCCTTCTCGAAAAGGGCGATAGTCGTGATTGAACGATGGGAGCCTTCACGTGGAGAGGCTCGGCCGGAGGCGTCGTCTCCGCTTTGTCGCCGGCGCGGCGTCCGTCGGCTACGCCGCCGCGCGCCGCCGCCCGCTCCCCTACTCCACCACGATGACGTCGCCCGGCTGCAATGCGAACGCGACGCTCTTCGGGTCCGCGGAGCGGAGGTCCGAGTAGCGGAAGCGGACGCGCTGCGGGAGGGACTTGCGGACGACGAAGACGCGATCGCCGTCGGCGTAGTCGTTCAGGCCGCCCGCCGCGGCGAGGGCGTGAAGGACGTTCGAGCCGGGGTCGACCTGGAAGACGCCCGCGTTGCGGACCTCGCCCACGACGGAGACCTTCATGCCCTCGGTCTGCTCGAGCGTGACGATGACCGAAGGCACCTTCACGATGTCCTTCAGGCGCTCCTGGATTTCTGCTGCGAGCTGCGCCGGGCGCTTGCCGCGCGCGACGACCTCACCGATCACCGGGATCGAGATGCGCCCATCGGAGCGGACGCGCTCCTTCGTCGAGAGCGGGTCTTGGTTGAACACGCGGACGTTCAGAACGTCGCCGTCGGAGATCACGACGTCACTCCCCGCGGCGGTCTGCGCCGGAAGGCTATCGACCCAGACGTAGGGTCCCGTGGCGCCGCAACCCGCCAGGCCGAACGGCGCCAAGGCGAGCGGAGCGACCGCAAGAGCGGAGAGTGAGACGGCGAGCGACGCTGCGAGCGCGGATCGGCGAGGGCTCATTTCGCGCCCATCATACACGGGATTGCGAGCCACGTGCGCCACCGCCTCGCGCGGCAACCTGCGGCACAGGTGCCTCCACGATCGACCGCGCAGGGACGCTCCGTGACAGCACGCAACCGGCCATGATTTTCGAGCTCTCGCCGACGACGATGGGGCCGTAGAGCGTCGCGCCGATGCCGACGTGCACGTTCCTCTCGAGGAGCGGGGCGCCACCCGCGCGCGTCTCGGGGTCACTGCCGTACCCGAGCGTCACGTTCTGGAAGAGGATGCAGCCGTGGCGGACGCGCGCCGCGTAGCTGATCGCGAGGCCAAAGCCGTGCACGATCATGACGCCGGGCTCGAGCTCGGCCTCCCAGTGAACGTCGCTCGCGAACGCATGCCGAATCGCGCGTGACATGAATTGCGCGCCGAGGCCTACGCCTGCCTGACGGAAGAACCGCATCACGCGGTACGCGATCATCAGCTGAAAGCCGATCTTCTTCACCGCATCTGCCGCGATGGAGCCGCTCCCGCCGGCGCCGGCCGCCCCGTCAGCGCCCGCCTGGCCCGCGCCGTGCCCGTTGGTCTCGACGTCGCGATCCACCTGCGAGCGCGCGTCGTACTTCTCTCCGTAATGGCGGAGGATGCGATGGTCTTCGCGTATCGCCTCCGTCAGCGCACGCCACGCGCCGGCGTCTCCGCGTTCCCCCTTCTGCAGGAGCTCGATGCCGCGCTTGAATTCGCGATACTCGCGCGCGACGTCGAGCACGCCACCGGTCTCCTGGCGGACGCCGCGGTAGTACTGGATGCCGTACACGAACGTCGCGCCGGCGATGGCGACCGGCTCGAGGCCGACCTTGTCGAACGCGGCCGCGGTGCGAATCGCGGCGCCGGCGATCACGCTCGTCGCGCTCGGTGCCGCGAGGCTCAGCGCCATGAACGGCCGTGACACCGGATTGAGGCGCGGGAGATGACGCCACGGGCTCGACTCGGGATGGTCCGGGTGCTTCCGCGAAACCTTCGCCTGGTAGACGCCGTCGCGGTACGCGCGCTCCATCCACTTCTTCATCGACGTCCAGTCGGAGCCGTGAACGCTCTCGGCGTCGTTCGCGAACGCGAACCGCGCGCCCGCCTTCTCCAGGCGGATGCCGAGCTCTTCGTCTTCGAGCGCGCGAAACTGCGGGTCGAACCCGCCTGCTTCGAGGAAGAGCTGCCGCGGGAACGAGACGTTGCCCGTGTACACGTCGTGCCCGCGTACCGTCGCCTTGCCGGCGGCGAACTCCTCCGCCTTGTTCGCCATCACGCGCGCATAGAAGCGCTCGAAGAGCGGCATCTCGGCGAGCTTCTGGTCGGGACGGAGCCGTCCGAGCACCACCGTGCGGTCGTCGATGTGCTGCGCGAGGTGTCGCTCGAGGAACGTCGGCTTCACCTGCATGTCGTCGTCGACGACGACGATGACCTTGCCGCGCGCGAGGTCGACGCCCTTCTGCCGCGCCACCGCCGCGCCGGAGTTCGTCTGCCGCTCGATGCGGAGCGCGTACTTCGTCGTCAGGTCCGCGAGCGCCGCGCGCGTGTCTTCCTTCGAGCCGTCGTCGACCGCGATCACCTCGTACTTCGAGGGATCGAGCGTTTGCGCGTCGAGCTGCTCGAGCAGGCGCCGCAACAGATCCTGCCGGTTGTAGGTCGCGATGACGACGCTGACCCACGGGCCCTCGCCGAAACGTTCTTCGAGATTTTCCGTCATGGTCATCAGGTCAGCGGTTCAAGACGAAACTTCGCACGAAGCTCCGCGGGTGCTTTGCGAAGTGCTTGGCCCACGACGCCGCGTCGACGACGGCCGGCATGCGGTCATCGGGGTCGCGCACGGCGTCGGTCGCCGTTCCCCGATGCTCGGCGTACCAGCGGCGCCAGTGCCGAACGTCGTCTCTCGTCATCTGGCCGCTCATCCCCTGCAGCGTGAGGACGAGGTCGAGCATCGTCTTGTGGCAGTAGACCTCGCCGCCCGATGCGCGCCATGCCCTCGCCTTCGCGAGCTCGCCTTCGAGCGCCTCGCGCTCACCTCGCGCCGCGTGCCACACGAGCATCGGCAGGGGGATGCCGCGCGCGATGTCGAAGCCCATCTGGCTGTAGAAGCGCGGGTTGAAGTCGATGAGGAGACGTCGATCGCCGTCGACGATGAACTCGGACTCGAACGTGCCGTGGTAGCCGATCTTCTTGCAGAGGGCGCCGAGCTTCTCGACGAGCACGGGCTCGATCTCGCGGCCCTCGAAGCACAGGCCGATGCCGACCTTGCGCGGTCGCTGCAGCACCTTCATCGCCGCGCGCGCGACGACGGTGCCATCCTCGGCGACGAACCCGGACACGCTGAAGATGCTCGTCTCGGCCGCGGTCAGGTACTCCTGCACCATCGGCTCCGCGATGTCCGGATGACGGTCGGTGAGCACGCGGTTGAAACGCACGAGCTGCCGGAACCGCGCGAGCTCGGAGGCGAGCGTCGCCTTGTCCTGCGCGATGAAGCCCTTGATGCCGCTCTCGAGGAACACCTGCGTCCGCGGCTTGAGGAGCACCGGCCAGCGGAGGCGCGACACGACGTCGGATTCCGCTCCGGCGTCACCGAGCGCGTGCGTCTCCGGCACTTCGATGCCGACGTCGGCGCAGGCCTCGTGCATGCGCTTCTTGTCGAGGAGCGTGATGATCGCTTCCTCGCCCGGCGAGTACATGCGGAACACCTTCCCGAGCTCGTCGCGATTCGCCGCGAACAGCCACGAGAGGTGATCGTTGGGCGGGTACAGGAGCGTTCCCGGATGCGCCTCGCCCCAACGCACGAGCCAATCGAGGAGCGCACGCGGTTCGGAGAGCGGCGGATGCACCACCTTCTCGGTGACGTGCCGAGAGTAGAGCGCTCGCGCGTTCTTGCTCTCGTCGGCCATCGTCACCGCGATGCCGTGCTTGCCATAGCAACGCGCCGCGGCCAGCGTTCCGTAATAGTCGGCACCGAGGAGAAGGACACCCATCGCGATCCTCACTCTTAACAGCTCGCCGCGGTCCGTGGGAGAGCGGCGCGCGCGCTCCGCGGCGAAGACGTCGCCGGCGCTTTCGTCGCGAGCGGCACCGCGGTCGTTCGCGACGCGATGCAGCCGGCGTGAGGCAACGAGCCTCACGCCGGGAGCCGCATTCGCGCGCGCTCAGTCGTGGAACCGGCTCTTCAACTTCAGGAACGGCGTCTCGAAGAATCGGAAGCTGATCTCCGCGAGCACGTACGAAGCAGCGATGCCGCCGACGACGACGCCGAGGTTCAGCGCGATCTGCGTCGCGGTGCTCATGCCCGCCTGGAAGCTCGTGATGCGCGGCGCGAGCCACACGACGAGCACCCAGTGGAAGATGTACATGCCGTAGCTGACCTTCCCGCACGCGACGAGCGGGCGAGAGCTCAGGAATTTCCGCGTGCGCTCGCCGATGATCGCGTCGGCGCACATCGAGATCGCGCTCGCGAAGAACAGCGCGATGACGACGTAGCCGATGCCCATGATGCGGCGGTCGTAGTCGTTCAGGCCGTGCGCCCAGGCATAGAGCCCCGCGATCGTGAGGGCCGTGCCGACGAAGATCGGGAAACGGAGGCGGCGCCACGCGCGAGCGACGGGATGCGTGACCTCGCGCTGCGTGACGGCGACGAACGCGCCGAGGAGGAGCCCGTCGGCGCGCGTGAACGTCGCGCGGTAGACGAACTTCGCGATGCCGTGCTGGTCGTGCAACAGGTCGGCGACGGGCCCGATCTGCGCGCCCTTGAAGACGAGCAGACCACGCAACATCACGACGGCCGGAACGAGCACCAGGATGGTGGGGATGAGGCGGCGACGCGCGACGAGGATCGCGACGAGCGGCCACACGAAGTAGAACTGCTCTTCGATCGCGAGCGACCAGAAGTGCGCCGTCCAGCGGAGCACCTCGTCGTCGAACGCGAGCGAGTAGTTCTGCATGTAGAGCCAGTACGACGGGCCCGGCACCCAGCCCTGGCCGAGCGCGAGCGCCACGATCGTCCCGACGATGACGAACGCGTAGTAGAGCGGAAAGATGCGCAGCACACGGCGCATCCAGAACATCTTCAGGCGCGTCCCCGTCGTCCTCTTCGACGGCGCGACCAGGCCACGCGTGATGAGGTAGCCGGAGAGCACGAAGAAGAGGTCGACGCCCGTCCACCCCGACCAGAGGAAGTCGTGCATGTGCACGGCGATCCTGTCGACGAGCGTGAACGCCTTCTCACGATCGTCACCCGGGAACGTCCATGCGAAGTGGAACGCGAGCACGCTGAGCACGGCGATGCCGCGCATGCCGTCGAGCGTCGGAATGGCACGCGCTTCGGCGCCCGCGAGCGCATGCTTCGCGCTCTCGTCGAGCTCCGCGGGCGGAGGCGCATCGGGCGACAGATCGGAGAAGCTCTCCGCGTCCTTCACGATGCGGCGGAAGCCGAGCCCGATCACGAGGCCGAAGAGGCCGATCATGATGCCGTCCATCGCGTGGAAGCCGACCGGCAACGAGGCACCGACGTCGGCGAGCGACGCCGCGAGCACCGAGCCGTCCGTCATCACGCGACCGAGCACGTCGCGGCGCGCGACCGGCGCCGAAGCGCGGAGGCGCATGCCGTTCTCGAGATCTTCGAACCCGAGCTCCTTGAAGTAGCCGAGGTCCTTCTCGTTCGCGTCGACGGCCTCGACGATGAGGTCGCTCTTCCGCTCTTCGAGGCTGTACGGGTAGTCCCACTTGTCGTGGCCCGGCGAGAACACACCGCGCGGCGCGAGCTTCGCGACGTGCCGGTCGTTCTTTCCGAGGAGGTCTTCGGTGGGACGCTGCGCGAAGTACGGCGTCGCGCCCGCGGCCGCGACCGCCATGCGGAGCGACGGCGGCGTGGTCTCGCGGATGAGGATGCCGAGCCGCGTGTAGTTCGCTTCGTCTTTGTACTGGGCCGCGTTCTGCGCCGCCCACTGGCCGAGCGGGAGGAGCTGCGCCGGCAGCCACACGAGGGCCATGAGGAGGAGCGCGGCGAACGTGACGGTGCGGCGGCTCGCGAAGCGCGCGCGGAGGGCATCGAAGCCCTCGACGAGGCCGAGCTGCACGTCCGAGAGGAGGCGCATGAGGAGGCCAGCGCCCGCGAGCGCGCCACCGATGGCGAATGCCTTCTTGCTGAACGTGATGGTCGCGGCGATGCCCTGCTCCGGGAACTTCTTCGCGAAGAGGTTCAGCGCGACGAGGAGCAGGCCCGACGCGAAGAGCGCCAGAGACACGCGCTTGGCGAACGTGCGGCGTGCCTCGACGTCGCTCGCGACGACGTGCTGGAGCACGACGGCGACGAGCACGATGAGCGCGGGCATGCCCGCGCAGGTGTAACGGTTCGCGTAGAGCATCCACTCCCACGCGTCGCCGCCGACGTACGTGGCGTACGCGATCTGCGCGGTGAAGATGGCGCCGAGGAGGACCTGACGACGAAGCGGCTTGTCATCGCGCAGGCGGCGCAGCGTGTCCTTGCCCGGGATGCCGAGCGCCGCGACGACGATGCTGATCGGCACGGCGAGGTGCATCGTCAGCACTTCGAGCGCGACGAACGCGCCGCGCTTGATGCGCGCCAGCGTCGAGATCTTGTAGAGCTTCAGGAAGTACGTGTTCGGAAGCGACTCGTGGAAGTACGCTTTCCGGAACAGCGTCTGACCGCCCACCGCGCCGCCGGCGAACGTGCCGATGATGGCGGCGAAGAGCCATCGCTTCGAGCACGTGAGGAAACCGTAGAGGGTGATGAGCCCGACGGGCACGACCGAGTCGGAGCGTAGGAGGAGCGCTCCGGCGGTCAGCGCACCCATCGCGACGCTACGCGCGACGCTGAACTCGTCTTCGTTCTCCAGCGCGAGCCAGAGCAGCGTGTAGACGACGAGCGCGAGGGCGCCGACCTCCATTCCGCGGAGCGTCCAGAAGACGAGCGGGTAATCGAAGAGCGTCGCCGCGAGGACGGCCACGGGCACCCACGCCGCGTTCGTGATCTTGCGCGCGATCCGCGCAGTCACGAGCCCGGTGCCGAGCAGGATCGCGACGCCGCTCAACATGATGAAGAGCGAGATCTTCGATTCCGACAGCCCCATCTTGTGGGCCACGGCCATCCAGAGCACCCAGAGGAGGTTCGTGAACCCCTCGATGGGCGCCTCGCCGATGTTCCACACGAGCCCGTGGCCGTCGGCCAGGTGCCGCGCGTAGCGCATCGAGATCATCGCGTCCTCGAAGAGGACGAAGTAGCGCGTGCCCGCGACCGAGAAGCTCGTTCGCAGGATGAACAGCGCGTAGAAGAGGACGGCCGCGGCCGTCACCAGCAGCCGCGCGCGCGTGCTGCTCAGCGCCGCGGGCCTCGAAGGCGCGGGCGCCTCGGTCGAGAGAGAACGGGCATCGGGAACCGGCGGCAGCTCGCCCCGGTTCGGCACCCCACTGTCCGCGGCCATCACTGTACCCCCGCCGTCGCGAGCGCCGTGAGATCGTCGAGCATCTCCTGCGCGTTCTGGTACCGCTCGGACGGGCGGCGCCGGAGCGCCTTGCCCATCACGCGCTCGAAGCCCTTCGCGAGCGCGTCGTCGCGCCCGGTCTCGAGCGGACGCGCCTCTTGCTGCAGCTTCTCGCGCAGGCTCTCGCGCGTATCGAACGGGAGCGCGCCCGCGACACTGCGATAGAGGATGGTCGCCGTCGAGTAGACGTCGGTGGCCTCGTTGACCCGCCGTGCGTCGAGCAGCTGCTCGGGCGCCATGTAAGGCACGGTCCCGATGGCCGCATGCATCGACGTCAGGCTGCTCATCTTCCCGTTCGGGTTCTTCACCCGCGAGAGATTGAAGTCGAAGATGACCGCATGCCATCCGTCGGCATTCGGCCGCAGGATGACGTTCTCAGGTTTGATGTCCCGGTGAATGATGCCGATCGATTGCATTTCTGCCACACCGCTGAGGATCCCGATTCCGAGCCCGATAGCGTCTTCTACCGAGAAACGCGCTCGTTTCAGGACGTCCGAGAGGAGCTCCCCTTCGATGTATTCCATGACTAATGCCATCCCGAATGGAGGGCCGGTCAGGAACTCGTACATGCGTGCGATGTGCGGCGACTGAAGACGCGAGAGCGCCCAAGCCTCTCGCCGGAACCGCTCGACGCTCTCGCGCGAGACGGCAGCTTCCGGATGCAGGACCTTGATGGCGACGCGGAGATTCGTGTCGTTTCGACGTGCGAGCCAGACGACTCCGAAGGCTCCCGACCCGAGCAGGGACTCGAGCACGTACACCCCGATCTGGGAGCCGGGCAGGAGTTGCACGCGTAGCATCGTACGCGGGGTCGCCCCCGCCGCGCGACCCCTTAAAGGGTGACAAGGCCGCCACAGCGTTTGTCCTCGTGACACGGCCACCGGAGCGACCAGGCCGTACGCGTCGCAGGCGGCGCGAGATGCCGGCGGCGGTGGCGAGAGACGCGCGCCGCGCGGAAGCGACGGCGCGACGAACCTGGTAGCGTGCGGGACGATGTCCTCCGTGGAGCCGTCGATCGAGTCGCTCGCGCAAGACGCGCAAGCGGCTGCGGCCGCGCCGCCCGACGCTGTCGCCGCTCACGGCGATCCGCCCGCCGCCGCGCCCGCCGCGCACGAGCACACCCGCCGTGAAGGCATGCTGGCCCTCGCGAACGCCGCGAAGCTGGCAGCTTCGATGGTGCTGACGTGGGGCGTGGCCCTCATCGTCACGTTCAAGCTACCGAAGTATCTCGGCCCCGAGCGCTTCGGGCACTACCGCTTCGGCGATCAGTTCGCCATGTCCGCCGCCGTGTTCCTGAGCCTCGGCGTCGACACGTACATCTCCCGAGAGATCGCGGTCCGTCCGAAGCACGCGAGCGACTTCTTCGGCGGAGTCCTCCTCACACGCGCGCTCGTCATCGTGCCGCTCCTCGCGGGCGGTTTCCTCTTCGTCCGCAGCGAAGTGCACGAGCGCATCGTCGCGACGATCCTCTTCGGCATCGCCTACACGTTCTATGCGCTGAACCAGACGTTCCAGCAGATGCTCCAGGCCGCGTCGAAGGTGGGCGGGCTCGCCGTGGCCAACGTCGTCGCCAAGGTGCTCTGGGGCGGCGGCACGTTCGCGGCGGTCACGCTCGATGCGCCCTTCTGGATCCTTCCGCTCCCGATGGTGTTCGCCGAGGGCCTGAAGGCGGCCTTCCTCTATCGTGCGGCGAAGGGGGCGGTCGATCTCGAGCTGCGCCTCGATCTCGCGGAGACGAAGAAGGTTCTCCGAGTCGCCTTCCCTTTCTACATCGCGAACGTCGCCGTCGCGCTCGGGTCGTCGATCGACGTTCCCTGGCTCGCGAAGCTCGTCGACCGTGAGTCGCCGGAGGTGGGGTGGTACGGCGCCGCCCGCCAGATCGCGCAGCTCTCCGCGCTGCTCTCGCCGATCATGAGCGGCGTGCTCATCCCGATGATGAGCCGCGCCAAGGCGCGTGACGAGCAGGAGTTCTATCGCATCCTGCGTCGCGGCTTCGAAGCCGTCCTCGCCGTCTCCATCCCGCTGACGCTGATCCTCGCGCTCGGCGCCGAGTACTGGATCCACATCACCATCAAAGACAAGTTCCTGCCCGCCGCAGGCAGCCTCCGCTGGCTGGCGCCCACGTTCGTGTTCGCCTACGCGAACGTGCTCCTCTGGCTCGCGCTCATGATCCTGGACCGCTCGTGGACGATCACCATCGTCTCCATCGCGGGGCTCGCGCTCCTGCCGGTGCTCATCGTCACCGCGGTCCCGCTCACCGCGCCCCTCGGTCCGGGCGGCGCCGGCATGGGCGTCGCGATGGCGCTCACGACGCGCGAGCTCGTCATCGCGCTCGTGTTCCTCGCGTTCCTGCGCGACAAAGCGATGGATCGTCGCGGCCTCGCATCGGCGGTGAAATCGATCGCGTTCTGCATCGTCGTCGCGTTCGTCGACCGCCGGCTCTTCGGCCTGCATCCCCTCGCGCGCCTGTCACTCGACGCGCTTCTCTACGGCGTCCTCGCGCTCACGCCAGGGCTCGGCGTGCTCGCCCTCGCCGACGTGAAGGCGGTCCTCAAGATGGTGAAGGACCGCAAGAAGGCGGCGTAGACGTGCACGCATTGTTCTTCGCGGTGGACGAGAACCGGTACGCGCTTCCCATCGAGCGCCTCGTCGAGGTCGTGCCGCGCGTGCTCCTTTCGTCGCTCCCCGGCGCAGCGCCTTTCGTGGAGGGCGTCTTCTCCTACCGTGAGTCGCCGTGCGTCGCCGTCTCACTGCGACGACGTTTCGGTCTTCGGCCCATGCGGCCCTCCATCGACGAGCACTTCGTCGTCGTGCATGGGCGTAAACGGATTCTCGCGCTCGTCGTCGATCGCGCAGAGAACGACGGCATCGTCGACGAGAGCCGCGTCGAGGCGCCCGCCGTATCGGTGCGCCACGTGCGCGGCGTCGTCACGCTCGAAGGCGGCATCGTCCTCGTACAGGACGTCGACGCGCTGCTGAGCGACGAGGAAGAGGCGGCGCTCGATGCAACGCTGTCCGCATCTGTGCGCCGGATGCCGTGAGCCTCACGCTCGCCGACTGGGACGTCCGGCTACGTTCCGTTTTCGGTCTCTCGCTCCTCTCGCATCCTGCGCGGCTGCGCGACGGGATCGACGCGGCGTGCAAAGAGCTCGCGGTCGACGAAGCGGAGCTCCTCGCGCGCGTCGACCGACGCGACCGCAGCGCTCTCGGCGCGGTCGCGCGCGGCGTCACGATCGGTGAGACGTACTTCTTCCGCGAGCCGCAACAGATCGACGTCGTGCGCACCCAGCTGCTACCCGCGGCGCTCGAGCGGAGCTCGCATACGCCCGTCGTCATGCTCTCTGCCGGTTGCTCGTCCGGAGAGGAGGCGTACACGCTCGCGACGCTCGCGCGTGAGCTGCTCGGCGCCGACGCCTCGAACCGCGTCCGCGTGCTCGGGTTCGACGTCAACGAGCGCTCGCTGGCGACCGCACGCCGTGCGGTCTACCGGCCATGGTCGCTCCGCGGCGTGCCGCGCGAGGTGCAAGACCGCTGGTTCGACAAAGTGGAGGACGGCGTGCGCGTCGTGCCTCAGGTGCGTGCGCTCGTTACCTTCGAACGACGCAACCTCGTCGACCCAACGGACGCGCTGCCTGCGGGAACCGCAGACATCATCCTGTGCCGGAACGTGCTCATCTATCTCGATGACGCGAGCGTGAACGCCGCGCTCCAGATGCTCGCGACCGCGCTCCGGCCGAGCGGATCGCTCATCCTCGGCAGCGCGGAAGGCGCGCTCCTCACGGCGGCCGGGCTCGGCGCGCAAGACGCAGGTGGCGTGTGGGTCCATACGAAGGGCGCGCCGGTGGCCCCGTACGTAATCCCTTCGACGCCGCCGCCCGCCACCGCGCGCATCGCGCCGACTCGCACGAGCGCGGCTCCTCCCCGTCGACGCGCGCCCGTCGCGGCGCCGCTCGAGCGCGAGGCGAAGCAGGCTCCCGCGCCGGCCGAAGAGGAGACCGCCGCGCGCTGCGTCGAGCGCGGCTTCGCGGTCCTCGCGAGCTCGCCCGAAGATGCGGCGAAGGAGGTTCGCCGCGCGCTCCTGCTGGACCGCACGCTCGCCTCCGCGCACGTGCTCGCGGCGAGCGTCGCGTTGTCGCAGGGGCAGCTCGAGGCGGCGCGCCGCTCGCTCCGGCATGCTCGAAGGCATCTCGCCGAGGTCGCTCCCTGCAGTATCGTCGCCGGCGCGGGCGGCGCGACGGCCGCAGAGCTGACGGCGTACTGCGACCGCCTCGCGCGTGCAGCGAAGGATGCGGGACGATGATCGACGACCCTCGATGGACTGACGCGGAGCTCGCGATCCTGCGTGCGCGCGCCGAAGCGGTGGCCCGCCGCGAGGCGGCACCACCCGCCGACCGAGAGCCGGCCATCTTCTTCCGCGTCGGGCGCCAGCGCTGCTGCGCGCCCGCGCGCGGCGTACGCAGCGCGATCCGCCTCGACGGCCTCGTTCCCATCCCGCACGGCGGACGAACGGTGGCCGGCGCGATCCTTCGCGGCGGCGACGTCGTTCCCGTGTTCCACCTCGCGGCCGTTCTCGGTGAACGACTGACGCGACTCCCCGAGACGGCGCACGCGTTGCTCCTCGGCACCACCTCCGACGAGGTCGGCGTCACGGTCGACGCGATCGACCGCTTCGGCGAGCTCGTCGGCGGCACGCTCCGGGAGCCGCCCGAAGAAGCGCGATCGCGGTTCGTCACCGGCGCGACGCCGGATGGCGAGCTCGTCGTCGACCTGGTCGCCCTCGGTGCCTCCGACGTACTCTTCGTCGACCTCGAGCCGACACGAACAGCGGACCGAACATGAGCTCCCTCTCCATCCGTGCTCGCCTGCTCGCCGCGTTCGGCGTGCTCGGCGCGATCCTCACCGTCTTGACCGTCATGACGTACGTACGCGAGACGCGCATCGAAGAAGCGCTCGCGCAGACGCAGTCGCGCACGCTCGTTGCGACGCGCTCACTGTCGCAAGCGCGCGTGCTGCTCGAGGGCATCCGTCAGCGTCACTTCTTCCATGCCGCATCGAAGCTGCCGAGCGAGATGGCCGCCGTCGAAGGCGAAATCCGCGCGTCCGAGGAGGAGATCGAGAAGAACCTCGCCGCCGCGGAGGCCACGTTCGATCCGGCCGATCCGCGTCGCGCGCGGGTCGCGGCGACGCGCGACATGCTCCGGCTCTACCACGAGCGCCGCGAGCAGGATCTCTTCCCGGTGAGCCGTCGCGGCGACACGGAAGGCGCCCTACGGATCATATCTTCGTCGCTGGCGGACGTGTATCGCCGTCTCGCCTCGGAGTTCGACGCGCTGAAGCGCTCGAACGACGAGCTCGTCGACTCCGCAAACGCCGCCATACGAGCGAGCATCGACGACGGACGGCGAGCGTCCGTCCTGATTGCGCTCGCGGGCATGTCGATCGCGGGACTGTTCGCGCTCTACGTGATCAGCGACGTCGTGCGCCGGGTCAGTGGGCTTGCCGACGTGGCGAAGGCGGTTCGCGAAGGCGACACGAAGCGACGCACGGCGCTCAGCGGATCCGACGAGCTCGCGGTGCTGTCGAACGGGTTCGACGAGATGCTCGACCGACTCGCGGAAGAAGCGACCGAGACGAAGCGCCTCGCCGAGGAGCAGCGCGCCAGCCGCGAGCAGCTCGCGAAGGCGGTTGAGACGTACGGGGCCTTCGTCGAGCGCGTGGCGGCGGGCGACCTCACGACGTCGCTCACGCCGCAGGGCCGCGGTGAGCTCGCAACGCTCGGCGAGAACCTCGGCCGGATGAGCGGCGGTCTGCGGTCGATGACCCTACGCGTCCAAGAGGCCGTTGCGCTCCTCGGATCGGCGGCCGCGGAGATCATGACGACGGCGGCCGAGCAGAGCTCCAGCGCGGCAGAGACGGCTTCCGCGGTCACGGAGACGGTCGCGACGGTCGAGGAGGTCGCGCGCACGGCCGAGCAATCGACGACCCACGCGCGTACGGCAGTCGAAGCGTCGGAGCGCAGCGTCGCCGTGTCGGAGGGAGGCCGCACTGCCGTCGAAGAGGCGCTCGGCACGATGGACCGCGTTCGCGATCAAATGGCGGCCATCGGCGAACGCATGCTGGCCCTCTCCGAGCAGGCGCAGGCTGCCGGCGGCATCACCGCTTCCGTCGCGGAGCTCGCGGAGCAATCCAACCTTCTCGCCTTGAATGCGTCGATCGAGGCGGCGCGCGCGGGCGAGCACGGACGCGGTTTCGCCGTCGTCGCGCAGGAGGTCCGCGCCCTCGCCGAGCAGTCGAAGCGCGCCGCCGCGCAGATCCGCGGCATGCTCGGCGACATCCAGAAGTCTGCGCAGGGCGCCGTGCTCGCGGTCGAGGAAGGCAGCCGCGCCGTGCAGACGGCCGGGAACGCAGCCAAGCGTTCGGGCGAGCGGATCGAGGAGCTCGCGAGCACGATCGCGAGCACGGCCGAGATCGTCAAGCACACGCTCTCGGCGACTCAGCCCGTGATCACCGGCATGACGCAGATCACGCAGGCCATGCGTTCGATCGAGCAGGCGGCCATGCAGGCGTCCGAGGGCACGCGGCAGACCGAGAGCGCCGCGCGCGACCTGAACGCGCTCAGCACCACGCTCCGCGACGCCGTCGCGCAATACCGCACCTGAGCGGCTCGTGGCGAAGCCTTCGCTCGACGATCTCCGCAAGATCTTCGGAGAGGAGCTGGAGGATCTCCTCCGGCTCCTCTCGGAGCAGATCGTGCGCGCCGAGCAGGCAACCGGTCCTGCCGATCTCGCCAGCGTCGTCGCCGAGCTGCGCCGCATTCTCCACACGCTGAAGGGCGCGGCGCGTGCGGTGGGCTTTGCGGAGATCGAGAGCGAGTGCCATCGACTCGAGACGAAGTACGAGCGACTGGCCGCGACCGACGGCGCCGAGGCGATCACGACCGCGGGCCGCGACGCCCTCGACGTTCTCGGCCGCTTCGCGACGCTGACGCCGGCGAGCCAGCCGGTGCCGAGCGTTCGCTCCGGAGCGGCGAAGGCGACGGCGCACTCCCCTGTCGCGGGCGAGGAGCCCGTGCGGGCGCCGCAGGCGGCGCGTGAAACGGTGCGCGTCGATGCGACGGCGCTCGAGGCGATCCTCACTTCCGCCGAGGATCTGGTCCTCGACATGGCGCACGGCGTTCATCGCGCGCGGCAGCGAACGCTCGATGCGACGTCCGGCGACCTCGTGCGCGAGCTCGAGAACGTCCGGCGCCTCGCTGCCGTCGTCCATACGACCACGAAGACGCCCGCCGGGGCCGAGCTCACACGACGGCTCGATCGCGTGCTCGGCCTCGCGCGCACGCTCTCTGCCGCCGCGGAGCTGCAGGTCACGCGCGAAGATGCCGCGTGGACGAGCGCGTCGACACGCGCATCGACGGTCGCCGGCGCGGCGCGCGGCCTGCGCCAGGAGCGATTCGACACGCTCGCGTCGGCGGCGGCACGCGCCGCACGTGAGGCGGCGGAAGGCGCAAACGTCGCGCTGCGCGTCGTCGAGGAGGGCACCGACGTCCGCTTCGATCGGCGTATTCGCGACGATCTGCGCGAGATCCTGCTCCACCTCGTCAGGAACGCGGTCGCGCACGCCATCGAGCCCGCCGCGGACCGCGAGAAGAGCGGAAAGCCGCGCGAAGGCCTCGTGCGGATCCGCGCGGAAGAGGGCGACGGCGAGCTCCGGATCCTGGTCTCCGACGACGGCCGCGGCATCGACGTAGCCGACGTCGAGCGGCGCGCTCGCGAGCTGGGGCTGCCCGTCACCGGGGTCGATGCAATCTTCGCGTCGGGTTTGTCGACGCGGTCCGCGGCCGACCGTCTCGCCGGACGAGGCATCGGCCTCGACGTCGTCCGTCAGCGCGTCGGCGCGCTGCACGGGCGGATCGAGGTCGAGACCGCACGAGGCGTCGGTACGACGTTTCGCATCGCCGTCGCGCCCGACCTGAACCTCACGCGCGCCCTCGTGGCGCGTGCGGGCCCGTTCGGTGTCGCCGTGCGGCTCTCGGCGGTCGAGCGCGTCGTTCGCATCGTGCGCGACGACGTGCGCGAGGTGTCGGGCCGCATGCACGTGCTCCACGAAGGCGCGCTCGTGCCGCTCGCGAATGTCGCTGGCGAGCTCGGCGCGATCGAGAAGAGCAGCCTTCGTCAGGGCGAGCGTCTGACCGCCGTCGTGAGCGCATCGGGTGAACGTCGCGTGGCGCTCGTCGTCGACGAGATCTCGGACGAGCGCGAGATCGCGGTGCGGCCTCTACGCGGGCGCATTCGCCGCATTCCTTTCGTGAGCGGCACGACGGTGCTGTCCGACGGCCGACCCGGCTGGGTGCTCGACATGCACGCGGTGGCCAGCGCCGCTCGCGCCAGCGCCTTCGACGAGGAGAAGGAGGCGCGCATCGCGAAGCGCGTTCTCGTCGCGGACGACTCGGCGACGACGCGCGAGCTCGAGCGCGCGCTTCTGCGGGCGGCGGGCTTCGACGTGGAGGCGGTCTCCGACGGCGAGCAGGCCTGGCAAGCGCTGACGCGAGGAGGCCGCTTCGACGTCGTCCTCTCGGACGTCGAGATGCCGCGGCTCGACGGGTTCGCGCTCCTCGCGCGCATTCGCGCGACACCGCGCCTCGCCGACTTGCCGGTTGTCTTGGTCACCGCGCTCGCCGACCCCGCGGACAAGCAGCGCGCGCTCGACATGGGGGCGTCTGCATATATCGTGAAGAGCGCGTTCGACGAGGATCAGCTCCTCGACGTCATCGCTCACCTCGTCTGATGTCGATCCGCCTTCTCGTCGTGAACGACTCGGCCACGTCGCGTGCCGCGATCCGCATGGCGCTGGGCGACGAGCCGGACCTCGAGGTCGTCGGCGAGCTGCCGTCCGCGGTCTCGGTCGCCGAAATGGTGCAGAGCCTCGCACCGGACGTCGTCTTGATGGACATCGTGATGCCGGAAATCGACGGCTTCGAGGCGACGCGCCAGATCCTCCTCCGCATGCGGGTGCCTGTGCTGATGATCTCCGCCGCCGTGTCCGCGCGCGACGTCGCGGTGGCGATGGAGGCGCTCCGCGCCGGCGCGATCGCCGTGCTCGAGACGCCTCCGCCGCCCGGCTCGCCGGACTACGAGCTCAGCCGCCGTGCGCTGATCCATACAATCCGCAGCGCGGCCGCTCTCCCGCGCCGGACCGTCGACCGCCTCGCGACACCGCCTCGAGCGGAACGCGCCGTGGTGCGCGACGAGAAGCCGACGTTCGAGGTGGTGGGCCTCGTCGCATCGCTCGGGGGTCCACCGGTCGTCGCCGAAATCCTCGGTGCGCTCAAGCCCGAGCATCCGCCCGTGCTCCTCGTGCAGCACATCGAGCCGTCGTTCGTCGGCGGCTTCGTCGAGTGGCTGCGCGGCGCGACGCGGCGCAACGTGCGCGTCGCCGTCGCCGGGGAAGACATCGCGCGTGACACCATCTACATGGCTCCGCCGGATCATCACCTCGTCGTCGCATCCGACGGACGCATCCATACGACGGTGACCGCGCCGGTCTCCGGGTTCCGCCCCTCCGGCAGCGTGCTCCTCGCCTCGCTTGCGCGCACGTACGGTCGCCGTGCGCTCGGCGTCGTCCTCACCGGCATGGGTCAGGACGGTGCGGACGGCGCGCTGCAGCTCCGCAACGCGCGCGGATTCGTCATCGCACAAGACGAGGCTTCGTGCGCGGTCGCCGCCATGCCGAATGCTGCGCGTGCGCGTGGGGCGGTCGACATATCGCTGCCGCCGGCGTCCATTCCCGCGTATCTCCGTTGAGGACCCGATGCTCGCACTCGTTGCCGAAGACAGTCGTACGCAGGCGTTCCAGCTGAAGGTGCTGCTCGAGTCGAACGGCTACCAAGTGGTGGTCGCAAGCGACGGTGACGAGGCGCTCGACGCCGCGAGGCAGCACCGCCCCGACGTCGTCATCAGCGACATCGTCATGCCGAAGCGCGACGGGTACTCGCTGTGTCGCGCGCTGAAGGAGGACGCGCTCACGCGAGCGACACCCGTGATGCTCGTGACGTCGCTCGGCGAGCCGCTCGACGTCGTGCGTGCGCTCGCCGCAGGGGCCGACAACTTCGTCTCGAAGCCGTACGACGAGGCGCAGCTTCTTCGTCGCCTCGCGCGCACGGTCGCGACGCACGCGACAGCGGATTCGGCGCGGATCACCGTTGGCAACGAGACGTTCGACATTGCAACCGATCGCGGCCGCATGCTGGAGGTCCTCGTCTCCGCGCTCGAGGACGCTCGCGTCCGCAATGCCGAGCTCGAGGCGAGCCGCGCGGAGCTGGCGGCAGCGAGCGCGCGCCGCGACGAGGTCCTCCACGTCGTCTCGCACGAGCTGCGCGGACCGCTCGGCGTCATGGTCATGGCCGCGGACGTCTTCGGCATGGAGGCACGCGCCGGCGCCACGCCGGCAAAGCAGCAGACGTTCGCCGCCCGCGTGGCCCGTCAGGCGCAGCGCATGCTCACCATCGTCGACGACCTGCTCGACATCACGCGCATCGATGCCGGCGAGCTGCGCGTGGAGCCGCGAGACGCGGACCTCGTCGAAGTGGTGCGCGACGCGATCGAACGCATCCGGCCTTCTCTCGAGAAGCACACGATCGAGCTCACCGCACCGCCGAAGCTGAAGGCATCGATCGATGTGGACCGCATCGAGCAGGTGATCGCAAACTTCCTCACGAACGCCGTGAAGTACTCGCCGGCGGGTGGCCCGATCACCGTCGCCATCCGCGAAGAGCCGGATGCGCGCGCGCGTGTGTCCGTCACCGACCGCGGGATCGGCATCGATCCCAAGGCGATCCCGCGCCTCTTCGAGCGGTACTTCCGGGCGCCGGGATCGGAGAAGGCCGCAAAGGGCATCGGGCTCGGGCTCTACGTGACGAAGCGACTCATCGAAGCGCACCGCGGATCCGTGTCGGTCGACAGCGTCGTGGGCCAGGGCACGACGTTCTCGTTCACGCTGCCGCTCGCCCGCGCAGAGCTGGGCTGAACGTGGGCGCGAAGGCGGCGCGAGCCTAGAAGCGCGCCGGTAGCGGCGCGAAGGTGATGCCGCCGAACACGGTGGCCTGGGTCACTTCGTTCTCGCGGATTGCGTTCTCGATCTTCTGCGTGCCGAAGCGGATGCCCGCGTCGAACGAGAGCGTCGGGAAGACGCGGTACCGAATGCCGGTCTCCGCTTGGAAGATCGAGTACTGGGCGACGGAACGCGGCGTGTTGAACACGCGCGCGGTCGAGACCTGCACGCGAAACATCGTGCGGTCCACCGTGTAGTTCGTTGCGGCGGTGAGCACGCCGCGTTGCTCGAGCTCGCCGGAGAAGAGGTCGATCCAGGGCTGCGCCTTCGCGACGAGGCCGACCTGCAGGCGGTTGCCGTGGCCAGGCGGCCCCGCTTGCGGCGGGGCACCGGGGTCGAGCCGGAAAAACGGATAGCTGTCGTAGAGCAGCGCGAACGCGCCCAGCGAGTAGATCGAGTACCCGCTGATGTCGTCACCGCCGACCTGCGCGCCGCCGAGCACCTCGGTCGACAGGTTGCGATGCCACCAGTGTCGCCACGCTTGCGAGGCTTCCGTGCGGAAGATGGTCGCGCCCGTGCGGTCGCCCTGGAAGTCGGTCGTGATGCGGCCGGCGCCGACGGTCGTCGTCAGCCGGTCGTCGCGCGTCGCCTGCACGTCGAGGGCGAGGCTCGCGCCGGGCCCCGACGTGAGCGCGATGACGCCGCGCGACTCGCTGTCGGCGCCGCCGAACGCGTTGTAGACGAATCCCGGAGTGAGCGCGACGCGCCGCGAGAGGCGCACGGGCACGAAGAACTGGGTCTGCAGGAAGAGCAGCGTGAACCGCGCGGCGATCGTCGAAGGGATGATCGGGTTCGGGTCAGGCGGGAGGCCCTCGCCCGTCCACGGTGCCTGCACGAGGAGCGACGTCGTCGTGATCGTGCCGTACGCGCCGAACTGGTACAGCGACACGCGATAGCGCGGCCGCACGATCTCGATGCCGACGCCGCCGTTGTGCAGCGCCGAGACCGGCGCATCGTTCGGGTCGGTGGTGTTGAGCGTCGCTGGGTTGACGACGTTCTCGTCGATGTCGCCGCGCGTGAAAGGCGTCGAGAACGTGTGCGTGAAGACGAGACGCGGCTGGTAGATGGCGACGACGTGGTTTTGGCCGCCGTTCCAGATGAAGTCGTAGCGGAGCTGCGGATTCAGCTCGGTCTCCGCCGCCGCGACGTCGTTACCCGTTCGGATGCGCTCCTCGGCGCGCGCCTGGACGTACGCCTGCTGCGCGATGTCCATGGGAACGTGCAGGAAAGGAAGCATCGAAGACTCGCGCCAAGATACCCGGGCGCGATGCGCGCTCACAAGCACGAAGCCAAGGGCATGCGCCTTGCTCGCCCGCTGCGGCTCGAAGGTCAATCGAACGGAGGACGAACCATGGCTTCAGGGAACACGACGACGAATCACGACGAGATCAGGAAGTGGGTCGAGGCGCACGGCGGTTGCCCGGCGCGCGTGAAGCGCACGGGGCGCGGCAGCGACATGGGCGTTCTGCGCATCGATTACCCGGGCTTCAGCGGCCAGCAGACCCTCGAGACGATCTCGTGGGACGACTGGTTCGCGGCGTTCGAGGAGAACAACCTGGCGTTCGTTTACGGGGGCAACCCGAAGAGCCGGTTCTCGAAGCTCGTCGCGCGCGAAGAGGGTCAGAGCGGTACGGGACGCCGCAGGTCCGCCACATCGCGCGGCCGGAGCGCGGCGAAGCGCACCACTGCGAAGCGTGGTGCAGCCGCGAAGTCGGGCGGCGCGAAGCGCACGAGCGCGAAGCGCACCTCGTCGACCGCGTCGGGCGGGTCGAAGAAGAAGTCGGCGTCGCGCACCGGAAGCCGCGCCACGTCGCGCGCCGCTGCGGGCGGTGGCGGCCGCAAGCGCGCGCAGTCGAGCAGCGGCGCGTCGACGTCGCGCAAGACGACGCGCGCGTCGGCCGGGCGCGTCTCGGGGAAGAAGAGCGGCTCGACGTCGCGCGGCGGCTCGAACGGCGCTCCGTCGAAGAAGGCGGCGAGCAAGGGCGGCAAGCGCACGGCGGCGAAGCGCGGCGGCTCCGCGAAGCGCGGCGCGTCGCAGCGCTAGCACCCCGTCGGCTCTCTCGCGGCGAGCGCGAGAGAGCCGGACCCCTCGCCCTCTTCGCTCATCCCGCGCGGCGCGTGGCCGGGAGCGAGAGCGGCGGGGGCGCAGGGAGCGTGTCGCGCGCGAAGACGCCGCTCTGACGCTCCTCGACGCGGCGCCCGAGCCGGCCCTCGAACCACCGAACCGTGCGCGCGAGCCCTTCGGCGAGGTCGACCTTCGGCACGAGGCCGAGCGCGATCGACGCTGGGATCGCGTCAGGCATCGTCGTGCGGCGCGACGCGGGCAGAGAGATCGGTCCCTCGGAGCCTTCCGGTCCATCGTCGAGCGCGAGCGTCGTCGCGACCCCTGCTGCTTCCGCGACGAGGCGCGCGAGCTCGGCGACGGTCGTCTGCGCGGCGGGCGCCGTCACGGCCGGCGTGTGGAGATCGCAATCCATCGTGCGCAGCAGCGTCTCGACGACATCGTCGACGTACGCGAGCGCAAGGCGCGTCTTTCCGGAGAACCGCGGCGCGAGCTCGTCGCCGCGAAGCGCCGCGAGGACCAGGTCGCTGACGACGTGGCCACGATCCGGCGCCATACGCGGGCCGTACGCCGCCGGCAAACGTACGATGCGAACGTCGACGCCCCGCGTGCGCGCGAAGTCGACGGCGAGCGTCTCGGCGCAGCGCGTGCCCTGACCGAAGTGCGCGGTCGACGTGCCGACGACGACGCGAGCGCCGTTCGCTTCGGCGACCTCGAGCGCGTGCATCGTGCCGGCGACGGACGTCATCGTCGCTCGGACCGGGTCGATGTCTTCTCCGCCGCGCGCCGAAGGCACGGCGAGGTGAAAGACGCGATCGACCTTCGCCCGGAACGGCGTCGCCACGTCGTGCTCGACGAGCGCGAAGCGCGGCTCACGCTTCAGGTGCGCGAGGTTCGCGAAGGTGCCTCGCGAGAGGTCGTCGACCACGATGACCTCGTGCCCTCGATCGAGGAGACGATCGACGAGGTGCGATCCGATCAGCCCGGCCCCCCCGGTCACGAGAACGCGCTGCTTCATGGTGAGCGAAGTTGCAGCGTGTGTGCCCAGGGCTGCGGCACGCGCGCGTGGGCGGACGCCGAGATGCAAAAAGGGCCGATTCGTCGTGCGAATCGGCCCTTCTCTCGCGCGCTCTCGCCGCGCGTGTGCGAAGCGATGCGTCAGCTGAAAGTGGCGAACACCGGCAGCCCGAGGCGATCGCGCACGTCACGCGGCTCGAAGAAGATGCCCGAGAAGCGATCGGCGAGCGCTGCGACGAGGAGCACCGCTGCGATGGTCGCGAGAATTCCAATCGCGACGGCGATCAGGGCGACGGGCCGCTTCGGGCCGCCCGGGAACTCGGCGGGCTTCGTGATCTTGTAGCGGTTCTTGTACTGCGCCTCCGCCTCCTGCATCTGCACCTGGAGCTCGTGCAGCTGCTTCACCAGCGCCTGGTAGTTGGCAGTGACGGTGTCGAAGCGAACCTGTGCATCCTGCACGGACTTCGGGGCGTTCGCGGCAGCGACCTCCGGCGAGGGCTGCGGGGTCGCGGGAGCCGGCGCCGGCGCGACGCGCGGAGTCGGCTTCGGCTCCTTGTTCTTCTCGGCAGCGGCCGCCTTCGTCTGGTTCGCCATCTCGTCGAGAACGGCCTTCTCCTGCGCGCGCAGCCCGGCGAGCTGCGGAGACTCCTGCGACTCGGTCGCGGCGATCGTCTGCTTCAGGCCGATGACCTCCGGGTGCCCCGGCGCGAGCGTCTGCTGCTTCTCGATGAGCTGCTGGTTGAGCTCGGCGACGCGCTGCATCTTGGCCTGTTGCACGGCCGCGATCTGCGCGCGGATGTTCTCGAGCTTCGCCTTGAGCGCCGGGTCTGCATCCGGCGGCGGCGGGTTGTCACGAACGCCCTGCGGCAGCGCGGGGATGATGATGTTCGTCTTCTTGTTCGGGTCGTTCGCCTTCTGGAGCTTCACGAGCTCGGTGGCCGCGCCTTCGAGCTCCTTGTGCGCCTGGGCGACGAAGCCCTCCTGCATCTTGAGGCGGGCGGGGATGACGCCGACCTCCGACTGGAAGCGCGCATCGAGGAAGTTCTTCACGGCCGCATCGACGATGTCGCGCGCGGCTTCCGGCTCCGACCATTCGAGCTTCACGGTCACGGTCGTCGCGTCGACCCAGACCTTCATGCGGTGCTCGATGTTGCCGACGAGCGCCTCGAACTTCTCCTCGTCGCTCGGCGACGGCTTCCCGAGCTTGCGGTTGATCTTGTCGATCAACTTGCGATGCGGCTGACGCATGTCGTCCCACCGCTTGACGAGGTCCTTCTGCTTCACGATCGCGAGGATGTTGTCTCGCGCCATCACCTGCTCTTCGTACTCGCGGGCGATGTTGCGCATCTCTTCCGGCGAGACGTACTGCTGCTGGTTCTGGCCAGTGAGGTTCGCGGTGCGCTGCACGAGGACGCGCGATTCGACCTCGTAGGTCCGCGGCGCGAAGATCGCCGCGAGCACCGTCAAGGCGCCGCAGATCATCATCACGACGAACGAGAGGCCCTTGCGGCGTTTGGCCGAGCGAGCCGCCTCCCCGACGCGAGCACCGAGCGCGATCTGCGGACCGTCGTCGTCGTCGCCGCCGCGAGAGCCGCCGCCCCCGCCGCCGCCGCGGCCTGCGCCGCCGCCCGGCGCCCCGGGGTACTGCATCTTGGGGTCGGGTCGGAAGAGTGTCGCTTCCTCGATACGGGCCATCTGTCTCCTCGAGCTCCTCTTACTTGGCGCCGTGCTGCGTGCGGCCATCGCGGCGTTGCCGCCTTCGTCCCTGGATCACTCGGGCGTCCCGAACGGGTCGGGTGCGAGCCCCGGAGGCGTAGGCTTCGGCGGTTCATTGGTCGCCGGCGGCGGATCTTGCGCCGTCGTCGGTGCCGTCGGACGGCTGGGGTTGCGAGAGGTGTGCCCGCCGCCGCTTGCCGACGCGGGCTTCCACGGGAAGCCGCCGCTCGGAGGACGCACGACGGGCGTGGGCACCGCCGTCGACGCAGCATCTGCAGAGGTTCCGACGGTCATTCCGCTCGCCTTCGGCTCGGGCGCGGGCACCGAAGTCGGCGTGGTCAGCGACGTCGTCGACGTCGACGTCGCGCTCGGCGGCGGCGTCGTCGGTGTCGACGAAGGCACCGCCGTGGCGGTCGTGTCCGGCTGCGCCGAGCCTGCCGTCGCCGGCCCGAGCGGTCCGTGCTTGACCGCGAAGAACGCGATGCCGCCGAGCGCCGCAGCCGCGAGGAGGACGGCCATGAGCCACACGCCGACGTTCCCCTTGCGACGACCGCCGACGAGACGCGGATCGATGTCGGAGACCGACTCGTCGGCGCCGAAGTTCAGCGTGTTGCCGTACGCGGGGATGCTTCCTTCGGTGCCGCCGCCGTCCGGGCGCGAGATGCGAATCGGATCCGGCGTCGGCAGCCGCTTCATCACCGCTGCCGCCTTCGGCGGAGGCGCGCTGGCGAACGCGGCGGCGGGCGTGCCCGACGGCTTGTTGCTCGCGCGCGCCGGGAGCGGCGGCGGGATCGACTTCATCGGCGGGCGCATCGCGCCGGCGCCGTGCACGCCGCCCGGAGGCTGCATGGCCGGCGCAGTCTGCGCCGACTCGAACGACGCCGCGGGCGGGACCGAGCCGTCGTTCCCGACGACCGAGGAGACCTTGCCGGGCGCTTCGCTGCTGCCGATTCCGATGAACGTTCCGCTCGGCCCCTCGGGCGGCTCGCTCTGCGGTCCGCCCGTGCGGAGCGTGGCCGATCCATCGAACGCGCCGGGCCCGCCCTTGTCGACGTGCGTCGACTCGTCGAGCGACATGTCGAAGACGCGCGACGGCTCTGCGGGGCGGCCGAGGCCGGCGGCCTCGCGGGCCTCCCGGAGCGCACGGCGCATCGCATCGACCGACTGCCAGCGGTCTTCTTTCTTGAAGCGGAGCGCCATGTCGATCACCGCAGCGATTCCGCCGGGCAGATCGGGCATCACCATCGAGATCGAGCGCGCCTTCACGGTCGCGGCGGCGAGCAGGCGCGCCTGCACGTTCGCGCCGAGGTGCACGGTCTCGCCGGTGAGCGCCGTGAACACCGTCGCTCCGAGCGACCAGATGTCGGAGCGGTGATCGACCTTGTCGCGCGAGCCGAGCGCCTGCTCCGGCGACATGAACGACGGCGTGCCGAGCACGAGGCCGAACTTCGAGAGCTTGCTCTGCGACGTGCGGTCGAACACGCGCGCGACGCCGAAGTCGAGCAGCTTCAACGTCCCATCGTTGCAGACGAAGACGTTCTGGGGCTTCAGGTCGCGATGGATGATGCCGGCCGCGTGAACGGCGCCGAGGACGTCCATCAGCTTGTCGGCGAGATCGAGCGTCTCGGCGATCGGGATGCGATTTCCGCGCTTCTGGCGGAGCGCCTCGAGCGTGTCGCCCTCGAGGAGGTCCATCGTGAGGAAGACGCATCCGTCGTCCGTCACCCCGTCGTCCAGGACACGGACGATGCCGGAGTGCTTCACGGAGTTCGCGAGATAACCCTCGCCCAGGAACCGCTCGCACACCGCGGGATCGGTGCACAGCGTCGGATGAAGGATCTTCAGCGCCGCGCGCGCTCCGTTGCGGTGCGTCACCGCGTAAACGGCCGCCATCGATCCGGACCCGAGCAGCGCATCGACGCGCCACTTGCCGCCGATGATCGTGCCCACTCGACGCTCGGCCTGCTGATTCATCGCTCCAGGGTGCAACGTTAGCACGAGTGGTGCCGCGGACCTGGAAGACGCCACGTCCGGCCGGAAAAATAGTGCCTAGGCGGGCGTCGCCGCCGCCTTGCGCACGCCTGGCTTGCCTTTCCGAAGGGGCCCCGACGGGCCCGTCGGCCGCGGGGCGGCGCCTATCCGCGACCGGCCTCCGCGGCTCTGACGCGCGGCGGGGCGGTTCGGCCGGGCCCGCTCGCCCCGGACGGGCGCCCGACCACCTTCGCCCCCGCCGCGCGGAGCGTCGCCGCGTCAGAACGCTTCGCGAACCGAGAGCCGCGTCGCGATCGCGAATGCGACCGAGAAGGTCACGAGCGTCATGTAGCTGTTGAAGCCCTGGTCGCCCCAGATCTGCACGACGCACACGACGATGGCACCGAGTGACGCCAGCGCAGCGCTGCGTTCGAGGGGCGTCTGGGCGGCGCGGTAGCCGCGAAGGGCGAGCGTCCCGCCGAGCGGGTAGATCATCCAGAGCAGCGTGAAGCCGACGACGCCGGCGAGAGACCAAATCCAGAGCACGCCGTTGTGCGCGATGAGCCGGTAGTTCTTGAACAGCTCGCCGAGGTTCACCGGCGGGTTGTTCGGCGAGTACTGATACTCGTGGCCGAAACCGGTCGTCAGGATCCCGCCCGGGCTCTGGCGCAGCGTGTAGATGAGGTTCTCGTTCTCGATGTCGCGCGAGATGCTCGAGTTGTCTTTCTGGTCCATGACCGAGACGACGAGCTTCGCAGGCTTGAACAGTGCCGAGTCGCCAGGCAGCTCCGAGCCGACGAGGACGTAGCCCGCGAGCAGCGGAACGGCCACGGCGAGCGCGACGGTCACGCGCCGCTTCATCCGGCTCGGGCGCATCGCGAGGTAGAGCACGACGGGTGCTGCCGCGAGGCTGACGAACGCGAGACGGCGGTTGTTGAGGACGATCGCGAGCATGATGGGCGCCGCGAGCGCCAGCGCCCGATACGTCATCTTCGCGGCGCGCTGCTCGAACGCATGCGCGAGCAGGATGATGATCGAGGTGACGAACAGCACGGTGTCCGAGTGGTTCGTGCACCATTCCGGCTTGCCCGGAAGGCGCGTGATCCCCGCCGGCGCGCAGACGCCGAAGTAGACGTACATCACGAGCAAGCTGCGCGCGATCGCGGCGCAGACGAACGCGGTGCCCACCGCCGCGAGGTCTTCCGGGACACGTAGCGCGTACAGGAACAGCAGCGCGACCAGCGGTAGCTGCATCAAGTGGATCGTCTGACGGAATGCCGGCTCGATGCCGCCGCCTCGCACGATGCCGAACAGCGCGAGCCCGAACACGGTCGCGAGGAACGCGAGAAGCGCCTGACGCGCGAACCTCGGAGGCGCGACCCACTCGGCCGGCTTCTTCCCCCAAACGGCACGGTAGAGGAGGCCGACCGACGTGAAGAAGAACACCGAAAGCGAGGCGCCCGGCATTCCGGAGAACTCTTTCAGCGTGCCGAAGTAAGCGACGGCCGCGGGCCACATCACCGTGTTCCAGTAGCCACCCTCGCCCGCGGCGACGGCGCCCATCTCCTGGAACATCGCCTCGCTGAACGCCTCGATGAAGAGCGCAAGCACGAGGTAGATGCGGAGCGACTTCCAGAGCCGCTGGCGCGCCATCACCCAGTAGAGGAGCGGTCCCCAGATGACGATGAACGCGGTGTCGAGCCGGAACGAGTTCGCCCACGTGCCCGGTCCGGAGAACGTCGGACGCGAGATGAAGTAGGCGAAGAGCGTCGCGAGGAAAACGCCGCCGATGATCTGCACCGTCGGCTTGAAGAAGTTGTCGGCGAGGACCTTGCGATCGATCTCTTCTTCGTTCGGACGCGAGCCGAACGCGCCGTACTTCGCGGCGACCTTCTCCTGCAGGGCCTGGAGCTGGTTCGGATTGGCGAGATGCGGAGGGAGCGGTCCGCCGGGCGTACGCGGTCGATTCATCGGCGGCTCACCAGCACGTCTTCGACCGGATCGCGCCGATCACTTGATCGGCCATGATGCGGTGCACGTCGAGGTTGGGGTGGTAGTCGCAGCCGAGGCCGTAGCGAACGCCCATCTCCACGAGCTCGACGAAGTAGACCTTCGTGTCGCCGGAGGCGTTCAGCTCGTCGACGATGCCGCGAAGGATGTTGCGGAAGTCCGTGCGCGCGTTGTCGAGCGGGAACTTGTCCGTGATCATCGGCGGCAGCGCGAGGAAGATCTCCGCGTTCGGCCGGCGGCTACGCACGACGCGCACGAAGTCGAGGTAGCCCTGCCGGAAGCGCGGCTGGTCGATTCCGTCGGCGACCGAGTCTTGGTCGAGGTCGCGCGCGAAGTCGTTCGTGCCCAGGTTGATGAAGACGACCTGGGGCTCGGGGTCGTTTGCCGGCGAGAAGTCCCACTTGTTCGGCTGCGCGAGCGTGGGCGGCTCGCTCGCGAAGATCCGCTCGTAGTACTGCGGGATCGTCGTCTTCGCGTCCGGGTCCGGGGCCGCGTCCGGGTCGACCGGCCCGTTGCCAGCGCCCTGCTCGCGATAATTGAGGACGACACCCTTGCCAGAAAAGCAGAGCGTCTGCGCGTCGGCATCGAGGGCTTTCGCCGCCAACGTGCCGTACGCGAGCACGATGTTCTCGCTGCGGGGGATCTTGACGGGTGCCTTGCCGCCGTTGCCGTCGTCCACATGGCGGACCGCGACGTCGTACGGGCACGTCGCGTTCGTGCCCTCGTTGCCGTAGCCGCAGGTGATCGAGTCGCCGATGTACTCGATCCGTCGTGGACGACGCGTCGGCGGGAGCTGCGTGCCGCCTGGGAACGTGAACGGCTCCCACTTCACGACGCCGAAGAGCGCTTCGCTGGATCGGTACACCGTGATTTCGTGCTCGCCCGCGGGGAGACGGTGGGTGACGGAGAGCCGCGGCTCGCCGCTCGAGTAGTCCGGCAGGATGACCTCCTGCGGAGGCCCGTCGTCGATCACGACGTCGTAGACGTTGTCCGGCGGGAGGCCGATCTTGCCGTCTTCGTCCGGGACGGCGGCGACGCCCCACGTGACCTCGCTCCCGTTGAAGCGGGCGCTCATGTGGTTGCCCGACCAGTCGAATGCGGGACGCGCGGGATCCGTCTTGAAGTCGAAGCGACCAACGAACTTCGTCTTCGCTTCGCCGCCCGGAGCGCCTCTCCCTAGAGGCGTCGCCGTCGAGCAGTCGAGCACCGGCCCCGTCACGCCGCCGTTCGGCAGAGGCTCGTTGCGATCGTTCAGCCGTACGACACAAGCAGGCAGGAGGAAGATGCCGGCGACGGCGATCGACCTCACCGCGTGAAAGACATTCATCGCGCCTACGAAGGTAGCATGACGTCATGCGACGGAGGCAGCGGACGGCGCCGCCGCCGTGCACGCGCACGCTCGCGGCGCGCCGCCTCACCGCGTCCGCCGCGCTCGACCTCTTCCGGAGAGTCGGCGCGCCGCGCGCGTCAGAGATCGAACGCGCCGCCGAGCGCGAGGGCCGCACCGGTACGCACGAAGCCGATCGTGTGCGTGGCGGTCCGTTCGTAGGTGGCGCTCGAGGACCACGACGACTCGCGATACGAAGACGTCCTCTCGCGCCGTGCGAGGTCGGTGTCGGCGGAGAGTTGCAGGCCGAGATGGAGCCGCGCTTTGCCGCCGATCTCTCCTCCGATGAACCCGCGAATGCCCGCGAACGGCATCGTCCCGTCGACGCCGGGATCGCTCGAGAGGAAGCCGCGCCCGACGCCCTCGTAAACGTGCACCCCGGCGGTCACCGCCGCTCCGGCACGCAGCCAACGCGGCGAAGGCGCGAAGATGCCGATCATCGGCGCGGCGGTCACGTGCGTGTAATCGAAGATTGCGCCGCCGTACTCGAAGAGCCCGCCGTAGCCGATCGGCCCCGCTTGCCGGAGCACCGTCAGCGTGAGGACGCCGCCGGTGTTGTCACCATCGGTGAACGCGCCCGTTCCGCCGGTCACGAGCAAGTCGGCCGCGTGGCCGTCGTCGTCCGCCGGCACTCCGGACGTGCGCTCCGTCGCGGCGACGCGCTCCTCCGGCTCGGCGTCATCGGCGTGGGCGAGCCGAGGCGCTCCGGCAATCGCAAGGGCAGTGACGAACGGTGCGAGCGCGCGAGCGCGACGAGAGACGACCATCGAAGAAAGCGAAAGCATGACCAGGCCGGTTGCGAGCTCCATGCCCCCGAGGTCGACCTCGTCGAGTGGTCGAACCAGTCGAGAAACCCTGCCTTCCACGCGCGCTGCACGGCGCATGCGTCACCCGCGGTTCACAGGTGATGCGCATGGGCGACGGCGCAATCCGGCGCCAGGACGCCGCTGTCATGGTGCCCGGAGCTCGGTCCGGAGCGCGCGCACGAGCACGTCGGCGAGCTCGCGGTGCATCTCCGCGTTCGGGTGCCGATCGCAGCCGACGCGCGTGCCTTGGTATGGCAGGTCGACGAGAACGACGCGCGCATCGCCGGCCGCGCGCCGCTTCGCGACCACGCGTTCGAGCGCGCGCCGCGCCACGTCGCGCACGGACGCCGCGTGTCCGGCGGTCGTGCGCGCGGGCTCGGGCCCGAGCATCGGGCTCGTCACGACGACGAGCGGCGCGCGCGGCCGGAGCGCGCGGAGGCGCGCGAGGAAGCGCACGTAGCTCTCCTCGAAAGCGGCGACGTCGAGCGGCTCATCACCGCCTCCGAGGAAGTCGTTCGTGCCGAGCCCGATCACCACCGCGGCGGGAGGCGGCTCGCGGTCGAACGGGTACGCATCGCGCGCGCCGAGCGGCAACGTCCGCTCGTAGAGCTCCGGCATCGTCTCCATGGTGCTGCCGTCGTAGTTGCGGTGAACGCCGCGACCGGACCAGCAGAGGGTCGAAGCATCGGCACCGAGCGCGCGTGCCGCGAGCGCGGGATACGCGGCCGAGGCACGCTCGGTCGCGAACGTGAACGGGCAGGTCGCGTCGGCGCCGAGGACGCCGTAGCCGCACATGATCGAGTCGCCGACGAGCTCGAGCCGCATGCGGCGAGGCTCTGGCGCGAGCAGCTCCCCGCCGCCCGGGAGCTCGACGCCGACGAGCTCGTGCACGCCGGCGAACGCCTCCGCCTCGCGCACGACGCGCACGACGTGCTCGACGGCGGGGTCGAGCTCCCGCGCGACCACGTAGCGGCCTTCGCCGGAGGCGACGTCGATGCCGGGCGCCGGTTTGTCGTCGAGGAACACGGAGTACGGCGTCGTGCGCTCGTCGATCCACACGGTCTTGCCGTCGGTGACGACGGAATGCGGCTCGAGCGGCGCGGCACGCAAGCGCACGGCGACGCTGCGCGCCCGGCGAACGCGGAGCTCGATCGTCGATCCGGACCACGCGAACCGCGCCGGCCCGCCTGCCGCGGGCACGGCGAAGCGCCCGACGAGCCGCGGCGATGCGCCGATGGCAGCTTCGCTGACCGGTGCGCTCGGCGCAGGCGGCTGCGCGGCGCGCTCCGCCTCGGGAGGGCTCCCGCGGCGGCACGCGGAGACGCCACACGTGCACATCGCGAGAGCAACGGCGAGTCGGAAAACGCCACAAAGGAGGGCTCGCGAACGCATGAGATCGCCGGATTCTCCCATGGCACGACCGTTGGTTGTCGGGACGGTCAGGCAGCGAGAGACGAGCCCTACGCCACGCCCTACGCCACCGCACCGACGTCGCGTCGCCGTCACGTTGTCACTGCCTTTCAGACCGAGCGAAAACCCCGCAGATTCGGCCTTCTGGCCCAAAGGACGTTATGGCTATACTCGCACGTGATGACAGTACCCGATGGGGGGTCGATGGCTCGGTGGACGTGCAAGAGCGTCCGTCGGCACGCGCGCAGCGAACGGGGAACCCCGAGCCGGCTTCTCGCCGCGCCGAGCACGGTGGCGCGCAGGGCGGTGGTGGCCCCGGTGGCCACGGTGGTAAGAGCAAGAAGGCCAAGGGCAAGGGCGCGATGAACAAGCGCCCGCTCTCCGAGACGGCTCCGATGCCCAACGCTCCCTCCTCGCCTTCGCTCGCCGGCATCGAACCGATGCCCATGTCGTCCACGTCGAACACGATGGACCCCGTCTGGCAGCGCCTCTGGCTTCGCTGCCAGCAGCACGATTGGCAGTCGCTCGCCTTCATCGGCTCGAGCAAGCGTGACCCCGATGGCGTGCTCGAAATCGCGCACGGCATGGCTCGCCTCGCGAGCGAGCTCGGCCAGGAGCTCACCGTCTTCGACGCGCGCAGCCTCGGCCTGAAGGACATGGGCCGCATGCTCGCCCAGATCCAGAGCATCACGAGCCGCGGAAAGCGCTGCATCGTCGTGCTGAAGCTCGTCACCGAGAACGCGACGACGGTGCCAATGGCCCAGAACGTCGATGCCGCGCTGCTCGGCGTGTTCATCGGCGAGACGAGCGTCATCGCCGCTTCGCGCACGCTCGACGAGGTCGGCCGCCCGAAGTTCCTCGGCACCGTCGTCCTCAACGCATCTCTCGGGAAGTGACCGCGACCCGCGCGACGGCGGCGGCGCTTGCAGCGTTCGCCGCCTTCGCCGCGCCTGCGTGCCGTGACACGCCGCCCGCGGTTCCGTCGGTCGAGGTGACCGTTCCCGCGGGCGCGGTCGTGCCCGCGTCGCCCGTGAGCGTCGCGCCTGGCGACGTTCGACCGATCACCGGGTGGCTGCGCGTCGAAGGCTCGCGCATCCGCACTCCCGACGGCAAGCCGTTCCACGGGCGCGGCGCGAACGTGCATGATACACGCGGTTGCGACGCGTGCGCGTGGGAGCCACCTCACGTCGACGAAGTCGTGCGACGCATCGATGCGCTCGTCGACGACTGGCACGCGACGTTCGTGCGCCTTCTCCTCGAGAGCTATCCGGATCGCGGTCCGGCGCCAGGGCGCACGCACTACCAGAACGTCCTCGAAGACGAGCGGTACTTCCAAGACGTGATGCGCATCATCGGGCACGTCGGCAAGAAGCCCGGCGTCTACGTGCTCGTCTCGCTGTGGCACGACCCTTCGCTCTCCCCGTTGGGTTGGCCGACCGAGCGCACCCGTGCGGAATGGCGGAAGATCGCGCGGGCGTTGCGCGACATGCCGTTCGTGATGTTCGGGCTCGTCAACGAGCCGGAGAAGAACCAAGACGGCTCGCTCGACGCGGAGGTGTGGACCGCGATGAACGAGACGGTCGCGGCCATCCGCAGCGTCGAGACGCCGGGGAAGCACCACGTCATCACCGTGCAGGGCACTCGCGAATGGGGTCGCGTGCTCGACTACTACGTCGCGCACCCGATCACGGCCGGCGGCGGCGTGAACATCGCGTACGAAACGCACGTCTACGATCGGCCGGCGCGCTTCGACGAGCTCGTCACGAAGCCGGCGCGCACGCTGCCGGTCGTGATCGGTGAGATGGGCCCGGTGAAGGACAACGGCGCGACGATGCTGCCGGAAGACATCCCACGGCTCATGGATCTCGCCGAGAAGCTCGACGTTCCTTGGCTCGCCTACAGCTTCCACCCGAACTGCCCGCCGAACCTGCTCGTCGAGCACGCCGGAACCTGCGGCGTGGGTGTCGCCCTCGAGCCGAGCCCGTGGGGAGCGATGGTGAAGGAGCGCCTCGCGCGCCCGTGGTGAGGTAGGATCGCCGCGCGATGCAGAAGGCGCTGCTCATCAGCATTCTCGCCGCGACGGTGATCATCCCGATCTTCGCCTCCAAGGGCGGGTCGGTGAAGCAGGCCGTACGGCGGAGCGCGATCGCGACCGCGGTGTTCTGCGTCGTCTACTGGCTCGGTCTGATGTTCGTGTATCCGGCGCTCCCTGCGTCGAAGAAGACGCCGACGCCCGTCGGCGGCGCGACGCCGTGAGCGCGCGCGATCAGCTGCAGTCGCCGAACGACTTGTAGCGGTCGTGCTGCGCAAAGCAGGCGTCTTCGTTGACCGTCGAGACGACGCTCTTGCACGTCGCGGTGTCGTAGCCGGCATCGGCCAATTGCTTGCAACACGCATCGAGTGCGGTGCAGGCTTTGCCCGGCGTAGGCGCGCTCCCCGCGTCGGCGTTCGTCTGCTCGCTCGCGGGCTCCTCGCCCGGAACCGGATCGTCGGTCGGGCCGCCCGAGGAGGGCTGGGAGGTTCCTCCCTTCCCCTCTTTCGGAAGGTTGTCCTTCACGCCGGGGCAGCTTCCGCTCTCCGCTTCGTCGCACGTCGGGAGCGTGGGTTTCGTCTTCGCGGTGTCGCCCGCGCTGCACGCGACGAGCGAGGCAACGGCGAGAGCCGCGAGGACGAGAGCGAAGGGGCGCGCGACGGCGTTCATGGGCGCCCATCAGCACACCGAATGCCATCGCGAACGGGGCGCGAAACCGCGCGAATCCCGCACGTCGCGAGGGGTGATCTGGATCCCGCCGCGAGGATCCGCTTGGCGGGAGCGATCAGCGCTTGGTGTACTTGCCGCGGTGCTCGGGGTGCTCGTTCTCGAAGGCTTCGAGGCTCTCGCGCGTGATCTCGACCTCGATGACGCCGTCCTTCTCGATCTTCGACTGACAGCCGAGACGCGAGACCGCTCGGACGTCGAACGCCTTGTCGAGGATGTCTTCTTCTTCCTCTTCCTTCTCGGAGAGGAGAGCCGCGCCTTGCAGCACGTAGACATGGCACGTCGAGCAGGCGCAAACGCCGCCGCACGCGTAGCCCTCGGGCGCATCGATCTTCTGCGCAGCCTCGAGCAGGCTCGAGCCGACGGGCACCTCTGTCTCGCCGTAACCCTTGAAGCGAACGATCGGCATCGAGCGGCCCTTCTACCGTGAAGCGGGCGGGGTTGGGAGGGGCGATGCCGCGTGCGCAGCCTCGATGCCCTTCGCGTGCTCGACCGTGGCCTCCACCTCTTCGAGCTTGTGCCCCTCGATGGCGGCGGCGATCGCGCGGTTCATCCGGCGACCCGCGAAGTCTTTCGTCGCCGCATCGAGGTCGTCGATACCGAGCTGCACCTTGCGCGGGTCTTCGCCTTTCGCGGCGTCTTCGAGCTTCCGCATCTGCGCTTCGATGGTCTCCCGCTCGCCGGCCACGAGGAGGTCGGCGTCGGCGTCGATCGACTTGCGGGTCGACGCGAGCACGCGATGCGCCTCGATGCGCGCCTCGGCGAGGCGCCGCGCGAGCAGGTCGGCTTCACCATGGTCGATCGCGTCGAGGAGCATCTGCTCGACGGTGTCGTCGTCGAGCCCGTACGAGGGCTTCACCTCGACGGTCTGCTCGAGACCCGTGCGCTCTTCCTTCGCGTGCACGGCGAGGAGCCCGTCGGCGTCGACACGGAACGTGACCTCGAGGCGTGCCATGCCGGCGACCATCGGAGGAATGCCCCTCAGCGTGAACTTCGCGAGACTTCGGCAGTCGGCCGCCAGCTCGCGCTCGCCCTGCACGACGTGGAGCTCGAAGCCGGTCTGGTTGTCTTCTTGCGTCGTGTACGTCGCACGCGCAGCCGCCGGAATGGTGGTGTTGCGCGGAAGGATGCGGTCGACGACGCCGCCGCCGACCTCGATGCCCAAAGAGAGCGGGATGACGTCGAGGAGGAGCACGTCGTCCGGGTTGCCCTCCCCCGCGAGCAAGTTCGCCTGCACGGCCGCGCCGAGCGCGACGACCTGATCCGGATCGATGTCGGCGAGCGGCTCCTTGCCGAACAACTTCGCGACGTACGCGCGGACGGCCGGAACGCGCGTCGAGCCGCCGACGAGGATGACGCCATCGAGCTCCTCCGGCTTCGTCTCCGCATCGCGCAGCGCGCGCTTGCATGCAGTGCCGGTGCGCGCGAGGAGCGGCTGCACGAGCTCGTCGAAGCGCTCGCGCGTGACGAGCAGCGTCGGCGGCTCGGTGCCGAGCGGATTCTCGAGCTCGACGACGGCGACATCGGTGAGCGCATGCTTCACCTGGCGCGCGACATCGAGCACGACGCGGACCTGCCCGGGCGTGGCGGCTTTCGGGTCGCGCTTCGCGAGCGCGAAGAGCTCTTCGGCGAGCGCGCGATCCATGTCGTCGCCGCCGAGCGCGCTGTCTCCGCCCGTCGACTTCACCTGGAAGACCCCATCGTCGAGCACGAGGATCGTCACGTCGAACGTGCCGCCGCCGAGGTCGTAGACCGCGAATTTGCCGTTCTGCTTCTTCTCGAGCCCGTACGCGAGCGCCGCGGCCGTCGGCTCGTTCAGGAGACGCAGCACGTCGAGGCCGGCGAGCCGTCCCGCGTCTTTCGTGGCCTGCCTCTGCGCGTCGTCGAAGTAGGCCGGCACGGTGATCACTGCGCCGCCCACGGAGCGGAGCTCGTCTTCCGCGTTGGCCTTCAGCTCACGGAGGATCTCGGCGCTCACCTCGACGGGCGTGACGACGCGGTCGCGTACTTTGAAGCGGACCACGTTCGGCTCGCCCTCGCTCGGCGAAACGAACTCGTACGGGCCGAGGCGCCGCGTCTCCGGATCGTCGGCGCCGCGGCCCATGAACCGCTTCACGCTCACGATGGTCTCGCGCGGGTGCTCGCTCGCGAGGCGCGCGGCGTCACGTCCGACGACGACGTCGCCGCGCTCTCCGTAGTGCACGACGCTCGGAACGAGCGCGAGCTGGTCGCAATCGAGGATCGCGGTCGGCCGCTCGTTCTTCACGTACGCCACGAGGGAGTTCGTGGTTCCGAGGTCGATGCCGATCGGCCGCGGCGGCGCCTTGGGATCGAAGATCTCGAGCAGCGTCATTCGTTCTCCTCTTCGATGGCGGCGACCTCGTCGAGGAAGCGCTTGTAGAACCTGAGCTCGCCGAGGAGCGGCAAGAGCTTCTCCACCTCGGCCGCGCTGCTCGCGGACGCGAAGCCGCCGGCGAGGCGCTTCTCGGCGGCCACTGCGCGCTCGCGCATCGCGGCTCCGAGCGCGGCGACCTTCGCCAGATCCTTCGCTGCGCGCGCATCGGCGAGCGCCTCGCGATGCTCGAGCACGTCCATCAGGAACATGGGCGTCGACTTCGGCTCGTTGTCTTCGCCCACCGGAATGCCGGCCAAGCGGAAGAGGGCCTCGGCGCGTCGAATCGGCTCGCGCACGATGCGCCATGCTTCGTTCACGCTCGCCGCCTTCTCGAGAGCGGCGCGACGCTCGCTCGCGCCGGCACCGGCGAACTTGTCCGGATGCAGCGCGCGTGACAGCTCGCGATGCCTCTTCTCGAGGGCGGCGATGTCGACATCGAACCGCCGCTCGATCCCTAGGAGCTCGAACGGGTCCATCAGAGTGAACGAAGAAGGAGGTAGAGCGAAAGCGGGAGGCGCGGAAGCCGTGCTCAGACCGTGAACGACGTACCGCACCCGCACGAGGCCTTCTCGTTCGGGTTCACGAACTTGAAGCCCTGGCGCATGAGCGTCTTCTCCCATTCGAGCGTCGAGCCGTTCAGATAGAGGAGGCTCTTCTTGTCGACGACGACGCGCACGGGAGAGCCGTCGGTTGCGGTGAGATCGTAGACCGTGTCGCGCGCGCGCGGCGGCCCGTCGTGGAACTCGATCACGTACGAAAAGCCCGAGCAGCCGCCGCCCCGGATGCCGACGCGAAGCGCCGTGCCCGGAACGTTGCGCTTCTTGATCTGCGCGCTGATCGCGTCGACCGCCCCCTGCGCGATCGTGATCGACAGCGCCTTGGCTTGATCGCCAGCCGGCGACGCGGGCTCGCGCGTGGCCGCATTCGCGGCAGACGCCGGCTCGCGCTGGGATTGGGGGGTCGTGTTGCTCATGGCTTCTCGTCCGAATCGGGGAGGTTGGTTCAGCCGTTCGTGCGCGCGGCTCGCTTCGCGCGGTAGTCGGCGATCGCGCTCTTGATCGCGTCTTCCGCGAGGACGGAGCAGTGGATCTTGACCGGAGGAAGGTTCAGCTCGTTGACGATGTCGACGTTCTTGATCGCCTCGGCCTCTTCGACCTTCTTGCCCTTGATCCACTCGGTGGCGAGCGACGAGGACGCGATGGCCGAGCCGCAGCCGAACGTCTTGAACTTCGCGTCTTCGATGACGCCGTCGTCGTTGACGCGGATCTGCAGGCGCATCACGTCGCCGCACGCCGGAGCGCCGACGAGGCCGGTGCCGACGTTCGGATCATCCTTGTCGAGGGTGCCGACGTTGCGCGGGTTCTCTGCGTGCTCGATGACCTTCTCGCTGTACGCCATGGCTTCTTCTCTCTCTTCTATTCCTGGAAAACCTAGGTCGCTCGGCGCGCGCGGGTCAGTGAGCGACCCACTGCACGCTCTTCAGGTCGATGCCTTCTTTGTGCATCTCGTAGAGCGGTGACATCTCGCGGAGGTGCTTCACCTTCGCGATCACGAGCTCGGCCACGTAGTCGACCTCTTCTTCGGTCGTCCAGCGGCCGAGGCCGAAACGGATGCTCGAGTGCGCGAGCTCGTCGCCGACGCCGAGCGCGCGGAGGACGTAGCTCGGCTCGAGGCTCGCCGACGTGCACGCCGAGCCGGAGCTCACCGCGACGTCCTTGATCGCCATCATCATCGCTTCGCCTTCGACGAAGTTGAACGAGATGTTGAGGTTGCCGGGCAGGCGATGCTCCATCGAGCCGTTCACGTACGTCTCTTCGAGCGCGCCCTGCAGCTTGCTCCGGAGACGCTCGCGCAGCGCAAAGAGGCGCTTGCCCTCTTCTTTGCCCTCGGCGTGCATGATGGCCGCGGCCTTGCCGAAGCCGACGATGCTCGGGACGTTCAGCGTGCCGGAACGCATGCCGCGCTCGTGACCGCCGCCGTCCATCTGCGCCACGAGGCGGACGCGCGGCTTGCTGCGGCGCACGTAGAGAGCGCCGACGCCCTTCGGGCCGTACATCTTGTGCGCGGTGACGCTGGCGAGGTCGACGTTCATCCGCTGGACGTCGAAGTCGGCCTTGCCGACGCCCTGCACCGCGTCGGTATGGAGGAGCACGCCCTTCTCGCGCGTGATCTTGCCGATCTCTTCGAGCGGCTGGAGCGTGCCGATCTCGTTGTTCGCGAACATGAGCGAGACGAGGATCGTCTTGTCCGTGATCGCGTTCTTCACTTCGTCGGGGCTCACGCGGCCGTCTTTCGCGACGGGCAGGTAGGTGACGCGGAAGCCTTCCTTCTCGAGGCGCTTGCACGTGTCGAGCACGGCCTTGTGCTCGATGACCGACGTGATGATGTGGTCGCCCTTGTCCTTGTAGAACTCGGCCACGCCCTTCAGCGCGACGTTGTTCGACTCGGTCGCGCCCGACGTGAAGACGATCTCCTTCTCGCTCTGCGCGCCGATGAGCTTCGCGATGCGCTCGCGCGCGTAGTCGACCGCCTCTTCGGCCTGCCAGCCGAACTGGTGGCTGCGGCTCGCGGCGTTGCCGAACTTCTCCGTGAAGTACGGAAGCATCTCCTCGAGCACGCGCGGGTCGACCGGCGTCGTCGAGTGGTAGTCCATGAAGATGGGGAGCTTAATGGCCATGGCTTTTCTCGGGCTCTACTCTCCCGCGCGCTCGGCGCGGAACCCGGCGACGAGGTCAGGGACCTGCTGCTCGCGCGGGTGGTGTTCACAACAGCTGCACGAGGGCAGCAGGCGCTCGGGCTCGCAGACCGAGTCGCAGGTTTCGAGGTACGTGAGGCTCGCGAGGATCTCGTGCTCGAGCGCCTGGAGGCGCGCGATCTGCGAGCGGGTCTCGTCGAGCTTCTGCTTGTAGACGTCGCGGAGCTGCAGCATCGCCGACGACGCCGAGCCGCGAGCGCCGCTCGCTTCGACGTCTTTCACGATCGCTTTGATGTCGGTCAGGCTGAAACCGAGGTCCTGCAGCTTGCCGATCCAGCGGATGCGCAAAAGCGCCTCCGGCCCGTAGAGGCGATAGCGGCCCTTCGACCGAGCGGCCGGCTTCAGAAGCTCGAGCTGCTCGTAGAGGTGGATTGCCCGGACGGTCTTCCCGGATTCGCGCGCGAGGTCGCCCACCTGCATGAGCTCCTCGGAGGAGACGTCCGGCCGCGACGGCGCCGGCGGCGGGGCGAGCGCCACGTCGGCAGAGTCTTTCAGCAGAGGCAGGCGGAGATTGCTCATCAGGGACCGCGAACGGGGAGCGGAAGGGCTACTCTCACGTAAACGTCAGGGTTGGAAGCCGAATCGTCCCCACTAGAGGAGGAGAGCCGGCGCTGACAGACCCTTACGTTAGCGTCAGAGTTGGCCGCCGGCAAGCGGGAGAGGCGCACGCCGCCCGTCGTTCGACGTGGCGCCGGGCGCGCGAGCGCGGCCGTCGCGCAGACCGGGAGCGCCGAGGTCGTCTGATAGACTCCTGCCGTGGCGACCGACGACGAGTCGACGCAGCGGATCGACGTCAAGGCGCTGCGGGCCGCACTCCCGCCGAGCCGGGCGGGCGATGCAACGCTCCCGAGCTCCACGAAGCCGGGCGCGAGCGCCGACGCTCGTGACGACCTCGACGAGCAGACCGAGATCGGGCGCTCGCCACTCGAGGCGGAGCACGCGGCCGCGTTCGGGCCCGGCGGTGCGTTCGACGCGGACGAAGCCCCATCGATCACCCGCCTCGACGTCGCCCTCCCCTCGTCGGTGCGCCGCGAAGCGGAGCGAGAAGAGGAAGCCGCGGTCACCGAGCCGCCCACGTCCACGACGCGCTTCGACTTCGCCGTCTCCTTGCCAGGCACGCTGCAGGCGCACGATCTGGTCGACGCGCTCGTCGCGACGATGGGTCCGCGCTCCCGCCTCGGTGATCGCGACCCGAGCCTCGAAGAGACCGACGAGCGCGCGGCTCACCACCCGGCGGACGACCCGGACGAGACCCGCATGGGTCGCCTCGATCAGGAGGACGTGCGCGCCGCTTTCGCCGCGGCGGAGGCGGCCGAAGCAACCGCCATCCGACCTTCACCGTCCGTCGCCGAGCTCGCGCGCGCCGGCGCTCTGGCGCGCCCGTTCGACCTCGAGGCGCCCGCGCCGCCGAGCGAGCCGAGCATCGTCGAGCTCGGCGACGATGCGCTCGAAAGCGTCGACGACATCGACGAGCTCGGTCGCACGGGCGAGAGCGATGCGCTCGTCGACGACGACGGGCCGGACCCTCTCGGCGACTCGAACGTACAGCCGCGCCCGGCGCTTCCCACCGCGCGACCTCCCGCGTTCGCAGGCACGGACGTCGAGAGCGAGCTGCCACGCTTCTCGCTCGCGTCGTTCGACGACATCGATGCGACGAGCATCCGGCCGAGCGACGGTGACGTGGAGCTCCTCTCCGCGCCGGCGGCGCCGTCGGTCGTGCCGCCGAGCGTCGACGATCGGGCCATGGAGGATACGCTCGCGCGCCGCGACGATACGCTCGCGCGCCGCGACGAGACGGGCCGGCCGCCGCGTCTTCCCACGCCGCCGCCGCCGCGGAACGAGACGCGCTCGATGCCGCCGCCGCCCGCGTTCCAGCCGCCCGCGCCGGCCGGAAAGCCGGTCGTGCCGGCGTACGAGGTCGACGCCGACGCCGACGAAGAGCAGCTGCAGAGCGAAGGGAGCTTCCGCGCGCTGCTCGACCTCTATCGCCTTCGGCTGAACGACGCCGACACGCCGCTCGCGCGCGCGACGCTGCTGCACAAGCTCGCGAGCGTGCACGAGTACCGCCTCGGCGAAGCGGAGCCCGCGTTCGATCTGCTCGTCGAGGCGTTCGACATCCGACCTGGTGACGAAGACGTGGTCGCGTCGCTCGATCGCGTCGGAAAGCAGCTGGGGCGGATTGGCGAGCTCGCGGAACGTGCGCGGCGAAACCTTCACACCGCCGATCACGAGCTCAAGGTCATCCTGCTCGGGCACATCGTCTACTGGTACGAGCGCATGCTCGGACGCGGGGCCGAGGTCGCGCCGTTCGCCGGCGAGCTCGAACGCCTCGACAAGACGCATCCCGTGGCTCTCCGGCGGCAGGCGCAGGTCGCCGCGGCGCACGGCGACGTGAAGAGTCAGCGTGATCTCCTTCTCCGCGCGCTCGACCGGACCACGCGTCGCGACGAGAAGGTCGCGCTGCACGTCGCGCTCGCAGGCGCCCACGCCGGAACGCCGGACGCGCTTCGTCACTACGAATCCGCCCTCGCGCTCGACTCGTCTTCGATCGTCGCGCTCCAGGGCTACGAGCGCCTCGGACGCGATCAGGGCAAGCACGCGCAGGTGGAATGGGCGCTCGAGAGGCAGGTCGAGGTGGCGCTCACCGCCGCCGAGCGTGTCGACGCGCTCTTGAAGCTCGCCGAGCTCCACGAGACCAAGTACCTGAAGCGTGAGCGCGCCGCGGAGTTCTTCGAGCGCGTCGTCGAGACCGAGCCCTCGCATCCGCAGGCGCTGAAAGGCCTCGAGCGCTGCTACCACGCGCTTCGTGAGTGGCCGCGCCTCGCGCGCGTGCTCCGTGCGCGCGCAGACAACACGTACGACAAGCGCCAGAAAATCGAGCTCCTCGAGCTCGCCGCCGAAGTCTACGAAGGGAAGCTCGGCGACCCTGCTTCGGCGGTCGAGGTGCATCGCGACCTTCTCGTCGTCGAGCCCACGCACCGACGAGCGCTCGCCGATCTCGCGCGCCTCTACGAGAAGCTCGGCGATTGGGGCAACATGGCCATGTACAAGGCGCGCGTCGCGGAGCTCGCGCCGACGAAGCGCCAGGCCTCGCAGCTCCTCGTGCAGCTCGGCGACTTCCTCGATTCGCCGGAGAGAGACAGCATCGCCGCGCGGCTGCAGTACGAGCGCGCGGTCACGATCGATCCGACGAACGCGGGGGCGTGGGAGGCCTTGCAGCGCCTCGCCGAGGCAGCCGGTGACGACCGACGCGTCGCGCAGTGCCTCGAGAACCGCGCGAGGAGCGTCGACGGCCCGCGCCAGCGCGCGGCGCTCTACGTCGAGTTGGCGAACCTCCACCTCGGCAGCGGAGACGAGCGCGCCGCGCGCGACGCGTTCGAGCAGGCGATTCGTTGCGACGCGACGAACGAGGCCGCGGCGGCCGCGATGCTCGATGCGTACAGCCGCGAGGAGATGTGGCGCGAGGCAGCGCCCCTCTGCGAGCTCCTCGTCAATGCCGCGATTCGTGACAAAGACGAAGAGGCGCTTTTCACCCGCCTGCGTCTCACGACGCGCATCGGCGCGGCGCTGGGCGATGCGGACAAGGCGATGACGTCGGCGCTCGCTGCGCTCGACGCTCGCCCGGACGACGACGGTGCGCGGGCCGATCTCGTCGCGGTGTGCGCGCAGTGTCGAGACGCACCGAAGGTGGTGGCGCGCGCGAAGGACCGCCTGACGCGCATCGCTGCGAGCTCCGCCGAGCTGCCGACGCCCGTGCTCGTCGCGCTCGCGCAGCTGCAGCGCGATGCACGCGAGATCGATCTTGCCGTGCAGACGCTCGAGCGCGCGCTCGTCGTCGCGCCCGACGATCCCGACGTCCTCCGCGAGCTCGCCGACCTGTATCTCGCGCAGGGCGACTTCCCGCGTGCGTGCAAGCTGAAGGTCGACATGGCGCGGAACGCGACGTCGGCCGACGTGCGCTTCCAGCTGCTCTGCGACGCCGGGGAGATCTGGGCCCGCCGCGCCGACGAGCTCGACAAGGCGGCCACGGTCTTCGAAGAGGCACGACGCATCAAGCCGCTCGACCACTGGCTGCTGCACACGCTCATGTGGCTCTACGGCGAGCGGCACCGATGGGACGAGCTCTCGAGCGTGCTCGAGGGCATCGCGCAGATCCAAGAGAGCCCCGAGCGCAAAGCGAAGAGCCTCTTCGCGATGGCGCAAGTCGTCCACGAGAAGCTCGGGGACGTCGAACGCGCCGTCGATCTCTTCGAGCAGGTGCTCGACATCGACCGCGCGCGTCTCGACGTGTTCGAGCTGCTCGTCCGCGCGCTCACCGAGGCGAAGGACTGGGAGGCGCTCGAGCGGTCGTACCGGCGCATGCTCGCGCGGGTGAAGGACGACGACGAGCCGAAGCTGAAGTTCGTTCTCTTCCAGCAGCTCGGCCTCATCTACCGCGACCGACTCGAGGACGCGGAGCGTGCCTACGAAGCGCTCGATGCCGCCGCCCGCCTCCGCCCCGAAGACGCAGGCGTACGGAAGATCGTCACCGAGCTCCTCGTCGTCACCGACAATCTCGACAACGCCGTCGGGCGCACGCGCGAGCTCATCGCACGGGACCCTCACGACCCGGAGCTCTACGCCGAGCTCTACGAGCTGTTCCTGCGGCAGCACTTCTTCGACAAGGCCTGGTGCGCGGTGAACGTGCTCGCGCAGATGCGGGAGCTCACGCCCGAGCAGCGACGCTTCCACACCGATTACGCGCCGATGCTGCTCGCCGAGGTCCCCGGTCAGATCGTGGAGCAGGCCTGGCGCTCGCACGTGCTGCACGACGATCTGGACCGCACGCTGACGAGCCTCTTCGCGGTGATGACGCCCGCCGTGGCGCGCATGCGGTATGCGCAGCTCCGGCCGGAGCAGCTGATCCACGCGGCGGGGCGGCCTTTCACGCCGGCGCACTCGCGCGCGTACGACGTGATCCGCACGACGTTCACGAACGCGGCCGAGATCCTGCACATGGCGCCGCCGGAGCTGCTGCTCGGAGACCCGAGCTCGCCGGTTCCCTTCGCGCCGGCGCTCGCGCCCTACGGAGCGATTCAGGTCGGCGTGCCGGCCGCCGAGGCGCGCATCGACGCCATGGTGTACGTCGTCGGCAAGCGGCTCGCCGAGCAGCGGCCGGAGCTCGCGGCACGCGCGTTCTTCCCTTCCGTGTCGGACCTCACCGCGCTGCTCGCCGCCGCCGTGCGCGTCGCCCGTCAAGAAGGCGCGAAGGATGCGGCCGGTCGCGCGCTCGACGCAAGCTTCTCGGCCGTCCTCCTGCCGCACGAGCGCGAAGGCATCCGCAGCATCGTCATGCAGGCGGCGATGCAGGGCGGGCTCGTCGACGTCAAGCGGTGGTCGCAAGCCGCCGACCTCTCGAGCATGCGCGCGGGCTTGCTCCTCGCGGGAGACGTGGGCCCTGCTCGGCGCACGATTCTCGCCGAGCCGCAGTCGACCGCCGACCTCACGCCGCGCGAGAAGATCGCCGAGCTCTACAAGTTCGCGACGAGCGATCTCTACTCGGACCTGCGCGGCGCGATCGGCGTCGCCGTGCAGGCGTGAGTCAGGATCACTGCGTCGCGACGGCGTGGAGCTTGAACTCGGCGGCGTAGTAGATGGCGTCGTCGGCGATGGATATCGCGCTGAGCGATTTGACGCCGCTCTCGAGGAGGACCGCGTCTCCTCCGCACCGGCTCACGCGGCCGACCACCTGCGCCTCGGGCAGCGAGCGATACGCAATCCAGTAGACGAAGCCGCCGCGCGCGTACAAGCGGCCGACCGCTCCCGGCTCGACGGCGATCTGCTCCACGCGACCCGTCGTGCGCGAGAGGCGCATGATCCTGCTCGCGGGAGGCGTCGCGTCGACCGCGAAGACGAACTGCTCGTCGGCGGCGATACGCTCGGGGTCGCCCAACGCGTCGTACACCTGCGCGCTCTCGAGCGGCCCTCGAACGACGTGGCGTCCGGTCGCCGTGTTGCGGTCGATCCAGAACGCATCGTTCCCCGCGACGGCGACGTCCCGTCCGTCGGTGACGTCCAGCGTCTTCTCGTCAGCGCCCAAGGTCTTCGGCGCCTTCACGAGCCGCGTCGGCGAGAGCACGTAGGCGAAGTCGCGCCCGACGACGAGCGTTCCAGGCGCCGCCGAGATGTAGGGGCCAGGATCCGGCTCGCCCGTTGTCGCCGAACGGCGGTCTTGTCCCGCCGGCGTCGTCACGTAGACGTGCGTGGCATCGGCGGTGAACGCCTTGATGCTCGGCGAGACGATCGTCGTACCGATCTTCTTGAGCGGCCCCGCCGGCAGCTCACCGCGCATGAGCTCGTGCTTGTCGTCGACGACGTGGACGACGTTGCCGTTCACGCTCGCGAAGAGCGCATTCGTATCGGGATACAGGACCCGCCGCGCACACCCGCCCGCCTTGCACTTCGCCGGTCCACCGACGGTGATGGGCCCGGTGCACGCTTCCGCGGCGCCGCCGGTCGCGTCGCTCGCCGGAGCCGCATCCGCGCCGCCGTCGCCCACCGGCGTCGCCTCTTCCACACCGAAGCTCGAACAGCCGCTCGCCAGAGCAGCGCCCGCGGCAGCGGCGAGCGCGACGAGGACGACCCGATGCATGGCGCCCATCGTACCGAGCCGCGACCGCGCCGTCACGTGACCGGCAGGTCGATGCCGGCAGACTCTTTCACGATGGCCGCGACCTGCGCGAGCAGCTCGATGCCGTGCCCCTTGTCGTCGACCCAACGGCCGCCGCCCTGCCCGCCCGCGCCGCCTTCCTCGTAGCGGAAGTGCCACGCGCGCGCGTTCGCGGCGAGCCAGATCTGGCGCGTCGGGCGCTGCGTGTTGAGGATGGCCTTCGTGCCGCGCGCGAACGTGAGCGTCAGCACGTCGCCGGAGCGCTCGACGTCGACCACCTCGGCGTCCACATCGGCCAGCATGTCTTCGATCTTGCGAAGGGCGACCTCCGCGAGCTTCTGGTACGTGGGCTCGTCCATCTCGGGCCTTCAGTTCAGCGAGTACGGGAGGGTCAAGGAGAAGGGCGCGATCATCGCCTCGAAGCTCGCGCCGTCGGGGCGCTCCATCTGGTAGCTGCCGCGCATCTCGCCGCGCGGCGTGTTCAGCACGCAGCCGCTCGTGTACTCGAACTGGTCGCCCGGATTGAGGAGCGGCTGCTGGCCGACGACCCCGGGGCCGCGGACCTCTTCGACGCGGCCGTCGCCGTCGGTGATGATCCAGTGGCGGCTCTTCAGCTGCGCCGGGCGCTCCCCCTCGTTCGCGATCTGCACCGTGTACGCGAACACGTAGCGGCGGACGCGCGGCGCGGATTGCTCCGGCACGTACACCGCTCGAACGTTCACGCGGATCCCTTCGGTCGTGGCGGTCGACACTGCGAGACATCTCTCCCATGTGCGGGCGCTCCTGGCAATCCGCGACGTGGGGCCGCCGCTCGGAAACTCCGGGCTCCGCCGCAGAAGTCCTTGTCGCTCGAGGAGCCGATGCTCTACGAACGACGCGTGGCCAAGTCCCCTCGCCTGAGCGGCGCGCCGCTCGAGACCCTCGCCCGGTTCGCTCGCTCGAAGGTCGGCGGCATCGCGCTCCAGCGCGTGCTGCGGAAGGACCTCGGCATCGATCGCCTCGAGGCGCTGCCGGAGACGCTGCGCTCCGACGTGCCGCTCGACACGAATCCACACCCCGGCCGGCCGCCGCGCCAGGTCGAGAGCGAAGACCTGCCTCTGCCGTCGCCGGGGTGGGCACCGTCGTCCGCCACGCTGACGGCGGCGTATCGGGACGGCCGCGCCTCTCCGCGTGAGGTGGTGAAGCGCGCGCTCGCGGAGGCGCGCCGGCTCGCGACGCTCGACCCGAGCATCGGGCCCGTGCTCGACTACGCCGACGACGCCGCGCTCGAGGAAGCGGAAGCCTCCGAGCAGAGGTGGCGAGACGGACGACCGCTCGGCGCGTTCGACGGCGTGCCGTGGGTGGTCAAGGAGCAGATGGCGGTGCGCGGCCTGCCGAGGCGCGCGGGCACGGGCTTCATGGACCCGGCGCCCCAGCCGAACGACGGCACCGCGGTCGCGCGCATGCGTCGCGCCGGAGCGATCGCAATCGGGACGACGCCGATGACCGAGTACGGCATGACGCCGAACGGCGCGAGCTCGAAACGAGCGATGCCGCGAAATCCGCACGCGCCGGATCGCTTCGCGGGTGGCTCGTCCACCGGCTCGGGCGTCGCGGTCGCCACGGGCCTCGTCCCCGTCGGACTTGGCGCCGACGGCGGAGGATCGATCCGCATCCCGGCCGCGATGAACGGGGTCTTCGGAATCAAGCCGACGTGGGGACGCGTGAGCCGCGCGGGCGACTTCTCCGGCGGCACCGTCGCGCACGTCGGACCGCTCGCGTGCTCCACGGTCGACCTCGCCCATGCGCTCGAAGCGATGAGCGGTCACGACCCCGACGATCCGCAGACGTTCGCTGCGCCGTACCGCGAGCCGGGCTCGTTCGTCGCCGCGCTCGGGCGCGGCGTGCGAGGCCTCGTCGTCGGTGTCCCCGAATCGGAGTGGGCCGACGCGAGCGAGCCCGTGCAGCGCGCGGGTCGCGCGGCGATCGCGGCGCTCGAGAAGGAGGGCGCCAAGGTGGTGCCGCTGCGCCTCGAGCTCGCGAAGTACGCCTCGCCCATCGGCGTCGTCGTCATCGCGTGCGAGGCGCGCGCGGGCCTTCGCTCCGATTGGCAGAACCACGCCGACGAGATGGGACCGGATCTCCAGGTCACCTTCTCGGCGCTCGATGCGTTCAGCGCGGTCGAGTACCTCGAGACGTGCCGCCTCCGGACCGGCCTCCGCAAGGAGATGGCGCGTGCGTACGAGACCGTGGACCTCGTCGCGCTGCCGACGACGGTGGCCGCCGCCGGCAAGGTCTCGAACGGCGACATGCGCTCGGGCTTCCTCGACACGAAGGTGATCGACGGCCTTTGTCGTTTCTGTTTCCTCGGGAACCTCACCGGCCTCCCGGCCGCGTCGATGCCCGTCGGCTCGGATGCGAGCGGGCTGCCCGTCGGCTTCCAGCTCGTCGGCGACGCATGGGACGAGGCGACGGTGCTCGCGGCCGCGGCGCATCTCGAACGCATCGGTCTCGCCACGCCGCGGCGTCCGCGGTTCACGGCGAACGTGCTCGCGTGAGCGGCGCGCGCGCTCGCCCGCGGGACCGAGCGCGCATCTGAAACTGTTTGTTGCGTCGCGGCCCAGCGTTGTTATTGAGGCCACGATGAACACGCGTCACTTCCTCTCGACGCTCGACTGGTCGCGCGCCGACCTGGAAGCGATGCTCGACGACGCACGGGAGCTCAAGCGCACCCGCCGCTCGTCGTCGCCGCTCGGCCGCGGCTCGCTCGCGGGCAAGAGCGTGGCGCTCGTCTTCTTCAACCCCTCGCTGCGCACGCGGAGCTCGTTCGAGATCGGCGTGTTCGAGATGGGTGGGCACGCCGTCGTCCTCGAGCCCGGCAAGGGCGCATGGCCGATCGAGTTCCGCGAAGGCGTCGTGATGGACGCCGAGGCCGAGGAGCACGTCGAGGAAGTCGCGCGCGTGCTGTCGCGCTACTGCGACCTCATCGCGGTCCGCGCGTTTCCGAAGTTCCAGCGCTGGGAAGACGATCGCGAAGACGCGGTCATCCAGGCGTTCGCGCGCTACGCGACGGTGCCGGTCCTCAACATGGAGACCATCACGCACCCGTGTCAGGAGCTCGCGCTCATGCTGACGCTGAAGGAGCGCCTCGGCACGACGGACGGAAAGAAGCTGCTCCTCACGTGGACGTACCACCCGAAGCCGCTCAATACGGCGGTCGCGAACTCCGCGCTCGTCATCGCGGCGAAGTTCGGCTTCGACGTCACGCTGCTGTGCCCCACGCCGGAGTACGTCCTCGACGGCCGCTACATGGAGGCGGCGCGCTCGTATGCGGCGGAGAACGGCCGCTCGGTCACGGTCTCGCACGAGCCGGACGCCGCCTATGCCGGCGCGCACGTGGTGTACGCGAAGAGTTGGGGCGCGCTCCCCTACTTCGGCCGCTGGGACGAAGAGAAGCCGATCCGCGACGCCCACAAGCACTTCATCGTCGACGAGCGGAAGATGGCGCTCACCGCGGACGGCGGGAAGGGCTTCTTCAGCCATTGCCTTCCGCTCCGCCGCAACGTCAAGGCGACCGACGCGGTCGTGTCGTCCGCGAGCTCGCTCGTCATCGAGGAGGCCGAGAACCGTCTCCACGTGCAGAAGGCGCTGCTTCGTCGCCTGATCGGAGGTGACCCATGACCTTGCCGCTCGTCAACCAAGCGCAGGCGCACGTGAAGGAGACGCAGGACGTCATCGTCCGGCTCCTCGCGAACATCGGAAGCCGCAAGGAGGTCGAGCAGTACCTCCGTCACTACGCGAGCGTCGACGCGCCGAAGTTCGCCGTCGTCAAGGCGAGCGGCAGCATCATCGAGAACCCGGCGAGCCTGGACGCGCTCGCGTCTTCGCTCTCTTTCCTCCAGCGCGTCGGGCTCATTCCGATCGTGGTGCACGGCGGCAACGTGCAGCTCGACCGCGCCCTCGCGCGCGCCGGCATCGAGGCGCCCGTCGTGAAGGGCCTGCGCAAGATGACGCCGGCGGCGCTCGAGGTCGCCCGCCGCGTGCTCCACGAAACCAACCTGCGGCTCGTCGAAGCCCTGGAAGCGCTCGGCACGCGCGTGCGCCCGTTCACATCAGGCGTGCTCGACGTGCGGCGCATCGAGTCGCCGGATCTCGGCCTCGTCGGCGAGATCACGAACGTACGCGAGAGCGCGATCGACCAGACCGCGCGCGCCGGCATTCTCCCCATCGTCGCCCCGCTCGGCGAGACGTCGAAGGGCCAGATCCTCATCGTGCACGCCGACGCCGTCGCCCGCTCGCTCGCGCTCGCGGTGAAGCCGCACAAGGTCGTGTACCTGAACGACGCCGGTGGTCTGCCCGACGAGTCGGGCGCGGTGCGCTCCGCGGTGAACCTCGCCGAAGACTACGACGACCTCGCGGCCGACGAGAAGATCGGTCCCGAGTCGAAGCGGAAGCTCGTCGAGATCGCGGCGCTGCTCGCCGAGCTGCCGCCCACCTCTTCGGTGTCGATCACGACACCGGATCACCTCGCGAAGGAGCTCTTCACCCACCGTGGAGAGGGCACGCTCGTGCGGCGTGGCGAGAAGGTCGCGCGCCACGATGGATGGGGAAGCATCGACACGACGCGGCTCCGCTCTCTGCTCGAAGAGTGCTTCGGCCGCGACCTCGACCGCGCGTACTTCGACGAAAAGGCGCCGTACCGCGTCTACCTCGCCGACTCGTACCGCGCGACCGCCATCCTCACGATGGAGGACGGCGTGCCGTACCTCGACAAGTTCGCGGTCACCACCGAGGCGCAGGGCGAAGGCATCGGCGGCTCGATTTGGCAGCGCATGCGCAAGGAGAACCCGAAGCTCTTCTGGCGCTCGCGCGCGACGAATCCGATCAACACCTGGTACGCGCAGAACGCCGACGGCCTCTACAAAACGCCCAAGTGGTGGGTGTTCTGGTGCGGGATGTCCGGCTGGAGCGAGATCCAGCGTTCCGTCGAAGGCGCGCTCGCGATGCCGGCGACGTTTCACGACCGCCCGTCCGCGTTTCCTCCGCCGCTCGCGGACGACGGCGGCGCGAAAGAGGGCGCCCCGACGTGAAGACGCTCGGTCTCGTCGGCTCGCGTGGCTACGTCGGTCGCGAGCTCGAGGCGCTCGTGAAAAGACACGGGGGCCTCGAGCTCCGTCTCGCCGTCTCTCAGCGCGACGGGCTCTCCGCGGCAGACATCGCGGCAGAGAAGCTCGATGCGTACGTGCTCGCGCTGCCGAACGGCGCGAGCGGCGCGTACGTCGACGCGATCCTGCGTGCGCGCGCCGATGCCGTGATCGTCGATCTCTCCGCCGACCACCGCTTCGATGCGGCGTGGGTCTACGGCCAACCCGAACGTCGCCGAGGGGAAATCCGCGGCGCGACGCGCATCGCCAACCCGGGCTGCTATGCCACGGCGGCGCAGCTCGCGCTCGCGCCGCTCGTCGGTCGTCTCGAGGGGCCGCCGAGCGTCTTCGGCGTCAGCGGCTACAGCGGCGCGGGGACGACGCCGTCGCCGAAGAACGATCCCGAGAACCTGAAGGATCAGATCCTCCCCTACGCGCTCACCGACCACGTGCACGAGCGCGAGGTCTCGCACCAGCTCGGGATGCGCGTCTTCTTCGTGCCGCACGTCGCGCCGTTCTTCCGCGGCATCACGGTGACGGTCTCGGCGACGGCGGCGGCAACGACGACCCGCGAAGAGCTCGCGGCGCTCTACCGCGACGCGTATGCGGGCGAGCCGCTCGTCGAGCTCACGGCGGACGTTCCGGTGGTGCGCGACGTCGCCGGCAAGCATCACGTCGCGATCGGCGGCCTCAGCGTCGCGAGCGACGGCAAGCACGTGGTGGTCGTCGCGACCATCGACAACCTGTTGGGCGGTGCGGCGACGCAGGCCCTGCGCAACGTGAACCTCGCGCTCGGCTTCCCCGAGCGCGAAGGGCTCGACGACAACGTGACCGTGACGGAGCAGCGATGAAGATCTTGGTGCTCGGGGCAGGCCCTTTCACCATCGACGAAGGCGGCGAGCTCGATGCAGCGGTGGCGAAAGGCTGCCTCGCGCTGCGGGCGCGCGGCCACGAAGTCGTCGTCGTCAGCTCGAGTCCGCAAGCCGCGTCGAACGCGCCGGCGTTCGCCGACCGCACCTATCTCGAGCCGCTCGACGTCGACGCCGTCGCTGCAATCTCCGCGCTGGAGAAGCCGGATCGCGTCTACCCGCTGCTCGGGGGAAGGCCCGCTCTCGCGCTCGCGCTCGCGCTGCACGAGCGCACCGGTGTGTCGCCTTGGGGGATCGACGTGGAGACCTTGCGTCGCGTGCTCGCGATCGATGCCGCCGCGCGTCGCCGGGAGGTCCTTGCGAGCGAAGGCTCGTGGACGACGGTTGAGGTCGTGCTCTCGATCGGCGAGAGGGTCGCGCTCGCGGGCATCGTCGAGAGCCTCGACCGCTCGGGCGTGCATCCGGCCGATTCGATCTGCGTCTGCCCTTCCGTCTCTCTGACCGAGACCGAACGTGCAGCGCTCGCCTCGGCGGGAGAGGCCGCGGCCGCCGAGATCGGCGCGAGTCACACGGTCGTCACCATCGAGCTCGCGCTCGAACGTTCGAGCGGACGCACGGAGGTGCTCGACATCGCGCCCGGCATCTCACGAGCGACGGCCTTGCTGTCCCGCACGGGGGACGCCGACGTATCGGTCAGCGCGATCGCGCGCCTCCTTCGCGAGCCGATGCCCGCCCCGAGCACGCTCGCGCCGCAATACGTCGTGCGCTGGCCGAGGTTCGCATTCGAGACGTTCCGCGACGCCGATGCCTCGCTCGGGCCGGAGCGAAAGAGCGTCGGCGACGCGGTCGGCACGGCACCGACTGTCGCCGGAGCGCTGCGCGTCGCCGCGCGCGCGGCGGATGACGGGCTTGCGTTCCCGCGACCTTCGCCGACCGCAGGCGCGGCGACCGACGTGCGCGTCGTCGTCGTGGGCGCCGGGCCGGCACGTATCGGCTCCGGTGCGGAGCTCGCCGTCTCGGCTCACGAAGCGGTGCAAGCGCTGCACGCTGCCGGCCTCGAGCCGGTCTACGTCGATGCGAGCCTCTCCGCTGCGATTCGCGTCGCGTCGAATCCGCCGGCGAGCCGCGAGCGCCTCGCCCCCGTCACTCTCGAGCACGTGCTCGCCGTATGCGCGGAGACGAAGGCGCGACGCGCAGTCGTGCACGTCGGCGGTGATGCTGCGCTGAGGCTCGCCGCGGGGCTCACTGCGAACGGTGTCGAAGTGCTCGGCACGTCGCCAGAAGCCATCGCGCGCGCCCTCGCGATACGCGCCGCGGCCCCCGACGATGCGCGCGGCTTCGACGTGGAGGCGCTCGGCGACGGGAAGCGCGTCGTCATCGCCGGCGTGATGGAGCACCTCGAGCCGGCGTTCGTCCACGGCGGAGATGCCGCGGCCATCCTGCCGCCTTCGCAGGCCGAGCCGGAGCTCGTCGCCCGCATCGAGGATCGCGTGCGCGAGCTGGCGCTCGACCTCGGCGTCCGTGGCTGCCTCGCGGTGCGTGTCGCCGTCGCCGGCAGCGAGATCCACGTCCTCGCCGTCGAACCGCGCGCCGGCCGTACGACCGCCTTCGTCGCACGCGCCACGGGCGTGCCCATCGTGGCGATCGCGACGCAGGTGATGCTCGGCAAGTCCCTCGACGCGCTCGGCGTCGCGCAGCGGCCGATCCCGCGTCACGTCGCGGCGCGGGAGCGAGTCTTCCCGTTCGCGCGGCTCGGCATCGATCCCGCGCTCCGCGCCGAGATGCGGTCGACCGGCGAAGCGATCGGCATCGCCGATACGCCGGCACGCGCCTATGCGAAGGCGCTGCGGGGGATCGGCTTCGACCTCGCCGCGCCGAATGCACGCCGTGGTGGCACGCGCGGCGTCCTCCTCGACGTCACCGAAGAAGACCGTAACGCAGCGATCGAGCTCGCGCGGCGTCTTCGCGCCATCGGCTTCGAGGTGCACGCCCGCGCAGCGACGCGCGCCGCGCTCGCCGCCTCGCGCATCCCCTTCGTCGACGCCGGTGAGGGCAGCGCGAACGACGCCGCCACCGTCGACGGCTCGACGCTGGCGTTCGCCGTCGTGACCGCGCGCACTGTCGCCGAGATCGCCCGCACGCGCGCACTACGCGCAGGCGCGCAGGCGGCGAGGATCCCGTGCTTCACGACCGTTGCGCTCGCGAAGCTCGCGTGCGCCGCCCTCGAAGACGGCGCGCCGCCGACCGTGAGGTCGCTCGAGGCGTGGTATCGCGAAGACGCCTGAAGGTCAGGCGAGCGCGCTGCGCGCGATGACGATGCGCTGCACTTCGCTCGTGCCTTCGTAGATCATCGTGACGCGGACGTCGCGAAGGTGACGCTCGGCGGCGAACTCGCGGATGTAGCCGTAGCCGCCGTGGATCTGCACCGCCTTGTTGCAGATGCGATTCGCGGCTTCCGTCGCGAACACCTTGGCCATCGACGCCTCGCGCGAGAACGGCCGGCGCTGCTGCTTCAGCCACGCCGCGCGCATCGCGAGCAGGTTCGACGCGTCGAGCTCCGTCTGCATGTCGGCGAGCTTCCACTGCGTGGCCTGGAACTCGGAGATCGGCTTGTCGAACTGCTTCCGGTCACGTGCATACTGCACGCTCTCCTCGAGCGCCGCTCGCGCGATGCCGATGGCCTGACACGAGATGCCGATGCGGCCGCCGTCGAGCGCCATCATCGCGATCTTGAAGCCGCCGTTCAGCTCACCGAGGAGGGCCGACTCGGGCACGCGGCAGCCGTCGAACGTGAGGCTCACCGTGTTCGAGCCGCGGATGCCCATCTTGTCTTCGGCCTTGCCGATGACGAGACCGGGCGTGCCGCCCTCGACCAGGAAGCACGAGATACCGCGGGTGCCCGGGAGCTTCTCGCGGTCGCCCGTGCGCGCCCACACGACCATGACGCCGGCGTGCGCGCCGCTCGTGATCCACTGCTTCTGTCCGTCGATCACCCACGAGGAGCCGTCCTTCACGGCCGTCGTGCTCATCCCGCCCGGGTCGCTGCCGGCGCCTGGCTCCGAAAGCGCGAACGCGCCCGCCGCGTACTCACCGGTGGCGAGCTTCGGGTTGTACTTCTGCTTCTGCTCTTCGGTGCCGAACGTGGCGATGACCTCGCCGACCATGTTCGTGACGGCCATCGTCACCGCCGTCGAGGCACACGCGCGCGCGACCTCCTGCATCGCGAGCGCGTAGGAGACCGCGCCAGCGCCCGCGCCGCCGTATTCCTCCGGGACGTTCACCGCCATGAGCCCGAGCTCGGCGAGGCCCTTCAGGATCTCGCGAGGGAACCGCTCTTCGCGATCGATCGCGGCGGCCTGCGGGAGAATGACCCGCGACGCGTACTCGCGCGCCGCCTTCTGCACCATCGTCTGAGTTTCGTCGAGCGTGAGATCCATGGCTTGTCCGTTCAGAGCGAGAACGTGACCTTGGCGGCGTAGCTTCCGGGGCTCGGGAGCTCGAGGGGCTTCAGCGCATCGACGATGCAGTCGACCTTCTCGGCTGCCTCGCGCGAAGGCGCCGCGACACCGATGGCCTTGAAGCGACCGGACTTGTCGGTCTTGTCTGCCGGCTTCGCGCCAGCCTTCGGCTTGCCCTTCGGCTTCGCCGACGCGGCATGCTCGTCCGCGGCGTCGTCGTGCTCGACGTACGCGGTGACCTTGAAGTCGGCCTTCACGCCCGACCGGCACTTCTCGACGTCCTTCTTCACGTCCTTCGCCTCGGTCAGCGCGGACTGCACCTTGTCGGACGGCCACGTCGTCGGCTCGCGTTCTCCGCCGGCGCCCCAGCCGAAGCCGCTCCGCACCTCGGCCTCGCCGCCTTCGGGCTTCGGCCAGCTCGCTCGCGAGAACACGTCGAGGATGCATTTCTCGGTGTCGCGATCACCGAGCGTCGAGTCCTCGAAGTAGCCGTACTTGACCTTGCCGTTCCCATCGATGCGGAGGAACACTTTCACGTCGCCCGTGAGGTACTCGACGCGTTCGCGGCCCTTCGTGTGGCACGCCTCGAGCGGCCCTCGCTGGAGCGACTGGAACGTCTGCTCGACCTTGCGCTGATCGATCGAGCCGAGCTCCTGCGAGACCTGCGGTGCAGGTTTGCCGCTGCGCTGCGGCCTCGACTCGTGCGTCGTCGGTTCGCCGGACACTTGCGGCTCCGGCGTGCTGCCACCGCACGCCACCAGCGCGGCGCATCCCACGAAGGCGAGCGCGATGGGCTTCATCGGCATCATCCCTTGAGCACGCTGGCGGCGATGACGATGCGCTGGATCTCGCTCGTGCCTTCGTAGATCTCGGTGATGCGCGCGTCGCGGTAGTTGCGCTCGACCGGGAACTCCGTCGAGTAGCCGTAGCCGCCGTGGATCTGGATGGCGCGATGGGCAACGCGCGTCGCCATCTCGCTCGCGTAGAGCTTCGCCTCTGCGCTCTGCATCGAGTGACGCGTGCCGGAGTCCTTCATCGCCGCTGCGCGCCACGTGAGGAGGCGCGCAGCATCGAGCTCCGTCGCCATGTCACTCAGCATGAACTGGATCGCCTGGTGCTGCGCGATGGGGACGCCGAAGCTCTTTCGTTCTTTCGAGTACCCGACGCTGGTCTCGAGCGCCGCCTTCGCGATACCGAGCGCCTGCGAAGCGATGCCGATGCGGCCTCCGTCGAGCGTCGCCATCGCGACCTTGAAGCCCTCGCCGACCGAGCCGACGACGGCGCTGTCCGGCACCTTGCAATTCTCGAAGAACACCGTGCACGAGTGCGCTGCGTGGATGCCGAGCTTGTGGTCCGGCGATGCCTGCGAGTACCCCGGTGTGCCGCGCGGAACGAGGAAAGCGGTGTGCTTGATCTTCGGTCCGCTGCGGTCGGTGACTGCGAACACGAGGATGTAGTCGGCGTGCGGACCGTTCGTGATCCAATTCTTCGCGCCGTTCAGCACCCAGCCGCCGGGCACCTTCTCGGCGTTCGTCGCCATCGTCTGCGCGTCGGAGCCGCTCATCGGCTCGGTCAGGCCGAAGCAGCCGAGCTTCTTGCCCTGCGCGACCTCGGTCAGCACTTCCTTCTTCTGCTCGTCCGTCCCGAACTTGTAGACCGGGTCGCAGAAGAGCGAGTTGTTCACGCTCATGATGACGCCGCAGGAGGCGCAGGCGGCGCTGATCTCCTCCATGACGAGCGAGTAGGACAGGTTGTCGAGCCCCGCGCCGCCGTACTCCTGCGGGATCGCCATGCCGAGGAACCCGAGCTCGGCCATCTTCGCGATGATCTCCGAGGGCCACCTGGCGTTCTTGTCGATCTCGGCCGCCTTCGGCGCGATCTCGCGCGCGGCGAAGTCACGCGCGGTGTCTCGGACGAGGCGCTGCTCTTCGGTCAGATCGAAGTCCATCCGCCACCTTGTAGTGCCCTCCTCGGCGGCATTTCAAGCGGGGAGCGCGCGTTCAGCCGCTCGCCATGAGCGTCTGGATGACGCGGACCACCACCGCCGTGGCGAGGAGGAGGACGACGACGAAGATCGCGAGCACGCGCGGGGGGAGCTTCGTGCCCAGCTTCTTGCGCCCCGCGTCACGCAGGAGCTCCTTCGGCGGGCCGACACGCGTGGTCTCGATGTTCGCGAGGCGAAGGACGACCTCGGCTTTCCGGAGAAACTGCTCCCACTCGGCGGGGGCGATGTCGAGGGGCTTGCCGAACCGGAGCTCCTGGACGAGCGCGGCGTGCTCGAAGGTACGGAGCTCACCCTTCTTCTCGAGCGGGTTCACGCTGCCGGCCACGATCGTCGCATAGCCTTGTCGACGCGGACGCAGCCGAAGGTGCTGGAGCGCCTGCTTCCCGCCCCCGGTGGAGACACCTTCGGGCGCGAGGAGCTCGACGACGAAGTCACCTGCGCCGATGTGGAAGTCCTCGAAGCACTCGTTCACCTCGTCGGCGAGCGTCGTGAACTTGCGCGCGAGCTTCGTTCGGAGGGCCTCGATCTCGGGCTCACGCTCGCGCATTCGCCCTCGATGCTAGCACCGCAGCGCCAGGAGCCCGAAGGTTCGGTCAGTGGCGGAGGGCCATCGCCACTTTGAAGGCGACGAGCGCGGCGAGCACCATCACGACGACGAAGACGACGAGGACGGGTAGCGACAACCGGCGGCGCGCGCGCTGCCTCGCCTCGAGCTCCGGAGGCGGCGGCACATGCCTCGCCTTCACGCGCGCGAGGTTCATCACCACGTCGCACTTCGCGAGGAAGTCGGCGTACTCCTCGCCGGAGATCTCGAGCGGCTTGCCGAACCGGAGCTCGTGCAGGATTGCGACGTGCTCGAACGTGCGCAGCTCCGCGGTCGACACGACGGGGTCGACGGTGCCTGCCACGACGACGGCATAGCCCTTCCGGCGCGGAACGAGCCGCAGATGCTGTCGCGCCTGCGCGCCGCCGCCGGTCGACGGCCCTTCGGGGACCGAGAGCTCGACGACATAGTCGCCGGCGCCCATGTGGAACCCGTCGAACCCGTCGGTCACGGTCTCGGCAAGGGACGCCGCCTGGTTCGCGACGCGTGTGCGCAGCTCCTCGAGCTCGCTCCGATCACGCTGCTCCGCCACGGAGCCAGCATACCGTACAATGGTCGCGTGGATCCCTATGGCCGTACCGTCGTCGTCGCGGCGGTCGCGCTCGCCCTCGGCGCGTGCAGCCTGGCCGTCTCGACGAGCGGTCTCACCGGCGGTGCGCCCGATGCGCCGACCGGCGATGGCGGCTCCGCGGCCGAGGCCTCGATCGTGGCGGAAGGCGGGATGGGTGGGCCCGATGCGCGCGTCGACGCCGCGGAAGCGTCGGTCCCGTTCTGCGCGAGCCGGCCGGGCGCTCTGTTCTGCGACGACTTCGACGGCTCGCCGCCCGCGACGGTGTGGGAGTACGGCCTCGCCGACGCGACCACGCCGACCCTCGATGCGCTCGCCTTCTCGGCGCCGCGCTCGCTGAGGAGTCGCCTCGCCGAAGCCGGCGACTGCAGGTACTCGCACGTCGGGAAGCCGCTCGTCATTCCGGGGCGGCGCGTCGTGATGCGGTTCGCCGTGCGCCTCGGCGATCAGGCGGGCGCGTTCCCGAATGGGCAGTTCTACGCGAACTTGCGCCTCGAGCATCCGACCGACACGTGCCAGCTCCTCTTCTTGCACGATCCCTCGCCCGCGCTGTCGCGCATCATGGTGCAGGGCTTCATGGGTACGCCGGCCGCGTTCGAAGAGTTCCATGCGTTCGGCCGCGCGCTCGACACCGGGACGTGGCACGTCGTCGAGCTCACGGCCGACGGCACGGGCCCGGACGTGACGATGCGCGTCGACATGGACGGCACGTCCGTCCTGCCCACGACCACGCTGACGCGATGCGCGTGGGACGGAAAGACCGTCGTCGAGGTGGGGCTCCACTGCGCGAGCAAGCCGGGTGAGCTGCGCATCGACGACGTCGAGGTGCGCGTCCCCTGAGCGGAGGCGCCGAGCCGCGCGCCAGGTTCAGCGCGGCGCGAGCGTGACGAGGCCGGGTACCTCGGGCGCGCGCGCGACGAGGCGCGGCTTCGGTCGAATCGCCACCGGCACCTCGGCTTCGCGGAGCATCGCGACATCGAACGCGTTGTCTCCGAAGGCGGCGTACAGCGCGCGAACGCCGAGAAGCGCGCGGAGGCGCGTCACCTTCCCGGGACCGTACGGGATGGGACGCTCGACGGCAGGGAGGACCACGTCTTCCACGCTCCGGAGCTCCGTCGCCGCGACGACGTTCGCGTCTTCGATGCCGACGATGCGCGCCGCGGCTTGCACGATCGAGCGCGGCGAGGCGCTCACGAGGAACACGTCGTGACCGCGCGCGCGCGCCCACGCGACGACGTCGCACGTCTCGCCGTGGAGGCGCTCACGAAGGCGCGAGGCAGCAACGACGCCGTCGGCGAACGCATCCATCTCCGCGCGCGCCCACCCGGCGAAGGCCCACGTCATGAGCTCGCAGACGCGCTCTTCCGGGAACCGCTCGGCCAGATAAGCGGCGTGGATGCGATGCGCAACGTCGACGGCCGTGCCCGACGCATCGACGTCGTGCTCCCGCGCCTCGCGGAAGAGCGCCTCCTCGGCAGCGGGAGCGATGCGGCGCGCCGCGAGAAGCGCGGTGAAGAAGTCTTCGCCGATGTCGCCCGACCAGAGCGTCCCGTCGCCATCGAACGCGAGGGCACCGCCGGGACGGCGCTGCGCGGCGGCGTCGATCGACGCGATGACCTCCTCGACCGTCGCGGTTCGCACGCGCCGAGCATACACGGTGTTCGCCGGGTCGAATAAACCGCCGCCCGCCCCGTCATTCCCCGAACCCCGCGCGCGGGCCGCGTGGGAACAAAGAGCGGACCGCAGGTGACGAAGGGAAGCGCCGGCGCTTCTCGGGCGTAGGAAGGCAACTGGGCATGCGCGTTCGACCTGCGACGCGCGCCCATCGGTGGAGGACATGACACGATCGAGGATCGGCGTAGCGGTCATCATCGCGGCAGGAGCCGCGGCAGCTTGCGGTGGGAGTGCTCCCGGCACGCACGCGAACGCCCCCAGTGATGCGGCGGCGCGTGCGGCCGCGCGCGCTGCGGCATGCGGGTTGCCCTCCTCGGCCACGCCAATCGGCCGGACCGCCGCGGGCGCGACTCTTGCGCTCGCTCGCGTCGAGGGTCGCCGCGTCGCCTTCGTCGCCGACGAGGACGCGAAGGCGATCCTCACCGTCGATCTCGAAACGCGCGAGCAGCTCGCCGAGACCCCGCTCGGCGGAATGCCCGGGCACGTCTACGTCGCTGCCGACGGGCGCGTGCTCGCGACGGTGCGCGACAAGAACGAGCTCGTCGTCCTCAGCGCGTCGAAGCCGACCCTGCCGCTCACGAAGAGCTGCGGCGTGCCGACGGCGGCAGAGCCCATCGCGATCGCCGCCACCGCCGACGACGGGACCGTCGTCGTCACGTCGGGTTGGGGCCGCAAGCTGAGCGCGTTCGACGGCAAGACCCTCGCCGCGAAGTTCGAAGTGGACCTTCCGCGTGAGCCGCGCTCCGTCGTCGTGTCGGACGACGGCGAGAGCGCCTTCGTCTCGCACGCGGTCGGATCGGTGATGAGCGTCGTCGACCTGGGCGGCAAGCACGAGGCGAAGCAACTTTCGCTCGTCGGCCGCGATCCCAGTGAGGCGCGGGAATTCGAGCGTCGCGCGCGCATGATGCGCAAGTCGATGGCCGGCGATCCGGCCGGCGCCGAGAAGCTCATCGCCAGCCTGCAGACGGAGACCGCGCGCGAGCGACAGGGACGTCCGAGCTGCCAAGGCTTCGCGCTCGCCAAGTCGACCGCGGTGCCGGGGCGCATCTTCGCGCCGCAGGTCATGGTGGACCCCGGAGATCCGGACGCACGACCGGACGGGTATGGCGACGAGAACCAGCAGACGGAGACTCCCGCGGTCGCCGTCGTCGACGAAGGAGCGAAGGCTCCGCTCGCCTCGAGCCTCGCGCTCGGCCGAGAGATGTTCGTCACGAAGCGCGGTCGCGACCAGCGCGATCCACGGCCCGAGTGCCTGCTGCCGCGCGCGGCGGCGGTCGACGCGAAGACGAAGACGCTGCTCGTGACCTGCTACGGCATCGATGCGGTCATCGCGTACGACGCATTGTCCGCGAATCCGCTGACGTCCGAGAAGCGGCGATGGACCGTCGGATCCGGGCCGAGCGGTGTGGTGGTCGACGCCGAGAAGCACCGCGGCGTGGTGTGGTCGCAGTTCGACCGCACGCTCGCCACCTTCCCGATCGGCGGCAGCGAGCTCGTCGACGACAAAGTGGTCGTCCCCGTGGTGCAGCGCACCGCGATGGCTCCTCTCCGCGAGAAGCTCCCGGCGGAGTACGCGCTCGGACGCATTCTGTTCCACGCCGCTGGCGACGCGCGCATCGCCTCCGATGGCCGCGCGTGCGCGAGCTGCCATCCCGACGGCCGTGACGACGCGATCACGTGGGCGACGCCCGAGGGGCCGCGCCGGTCGATCATGCTCGCCGGTCGCGCCTCTCACTCGCCGCCGTACTCCTGGAACGGCAACGAAGGGACGCTGCACAACCATCTCGGCAACACGTTCGATCGTCTGAGCGGCCGCGGCCTCCGCAGCATCGAGCTCGATGCCCTCGTCAGCTACCTCACGAACATGCCGGCACCGCCCGCCGCGCCGCAGAGCGACAAAGCGAAGGTCGAGCGCGGCAAGCAGATCTTCACGTCGGCCGAGGCGCAGTGCTCGTCGTGCCATGCGGGGCCCGCGTACACGGATGGGCAGAACCACGACGTCGGCAGCAAGCACAAGGCGGACCGCGAGAAATCGTTCAACACGCCCTCGCTCCACCTCGTCGGCGGCACCGGCCCCTATTTCCACGACGGCCGCTACACGACCCTGAAGGAGCTCCTGAAGAAGAGCGACGGCAAGATGGGCAGGACGGCCCATCTTTCCGAGGCCGATGTCGACGCTCTCGAGACCTTCCTGAGGACGCTGTGAAGCGGGGGTCCACCATGACCGGACGAACGGCTCTCCTCGCTGCCCCTGCCCTGCTCGCGGTGCTCGCTTCCGCTCCGAGCGCGCGCGCAGCCGACGTGCCTGCCTTCGGCGCCCTCGCGCGGGGTCGCATGTCGAGCGTTCCTACGGTCAAGCCGCCGAAGGCGATCGGCGCGCACGAACGTGTGGACGGCATCTTCGTCGTCGCGCAGAAGTTCGGCGCCGACGTGCCGAAGCGGGCGCGCCACGTGTCCGTCCTCGGCGACGCTGCGGCCGCGGAGGCGATCAAGAACGGCACCGGCTTCGCGCCCGGCAAGAACCAAGGCGCATGCTTCGTCGAGGCCGCGCGCTCCGACGGCGGCATGCGCGCGCTGTCGGGCAACATCGACGACGACGAGGACGCCGACCCCGAGGCGCGCGAGTGGGCCACGACCCAGCTCTGGCAAGTGAGCCTCTGGCCAAGGACGGAGGAGACGCCTCAGAACGGCGTCACCGCCGTGCACAGCGAGAAGGTCGTCGAGCAGAACGGGCGCGCATCGCTCGAATCGGTCGACGCCTGGATCGACCCGTCGTCGCGCGGTGCGCGGCTCATCGGGCGCTCGTCTCTTCCGCTCACGCTCGTCGGGACCGCCGTCGGCGGCGTGAAGGTGTACGCCGCGCGCGACGATCTCGACGAGAAGCGCGCGCGCGTGCAGTTCGTCGTCGTTCGCCCGAACGACAAGGACGATGGCCGCTTCTCGCCGATGATCGCCGCGAGGCAGGACGGCGCGAGCTCGCATGGCGGCGGGTGCGGCCACGTCCGCATGCCGCTCGCCCTCGGGCCTCAGACCGGCGACAGCGCGATCGTCGTCGCGCCGATCGAGCTCCCGCCGCTGAGCAGCGCGGCACGCGACGAAAGAGCGGAGCCGGCTACCCAGGCCAAGGCTCCGGCGCCGACCGACAGCCGCGCGCTCGTTCGTCCCGGCAAGCCCGCGCTGCCTGCCGGGCTCGGCGTCAAGGCGCTCGCGAAGCGCGTGATGGCGCCGCACGCGGCCGCCGAGCCCGCCGTCGTCGTCGAGCCGCGCGAGCGGGAGGTCCGCACGCGCGACGTGCAGGTCCACCTCAGCGTCAGTCAGACGTCACGCGACCGCGAGCCCGTTCTCGCGGTGAGCTTCGGGTGGCTCGGCCGCGAGAGCGTGCAGCGCACGGTCGACAATACCGACTTCGGCGGCGAGTGACGGCGGGTCACTCGCCGACGGTGAACCGTCCGACGCCGACGTAGCGCGCGCGCGTCCGCTGCGTCTGCTTCGGCGCGACGGTGTAGATGCCCTCCTTCGCGCCCTTGTCGGCGATGAAGGTCTCGAGCTGCGGCTTGTCCTTCTCGCCGACGTTGTGGACGACGGGCTCGGTCGTCGGGCTCGCGACGAGGTTCTCGAGGTTGCCGATGGCCACGGCGTCGTCGGTCTCGCGATGCGCATCGCTCGGGTAGAAGACCTTCACGACGACCATGCGCTTGTCCTTCAACGACAGCGCCTGAATCATCGCGAAGCGGCCCGCGTCTTCGACGCCGTCGGTGATCGAGGCGCCCTTGCCCGAGACCACCCACGCGATGTCGAACGGGTACTCTTGGCCGTTCACCTCGACGGTGTTCTTGCCGGGGCTACACGTCATGCCGACGCTGTCGACGTCGAGCGTCGGGTCCTGGGTGCCGTTCGACTTGATGCCGTGACGCGCGGGCTTCGGGTGCGCCTTCTTGAAGTCCATCCACGTCGAGACGACTTCCTTGGCGGCGAGGAGCGCCGCGGTGTCGACGCGCGGCGGCGAGACACGCGCATCGCAAGCCGGCGTGATGTTCGCGCGCTCGGTCTTCTGCCAATCGGACGCCGCGAGCTGCGCGACCGGAAGCTCGGTGCGCACCTCCTCGGCCGGCGCGCCATCCGCCGGCAGCTTCTCCGCCGACCGTACGGTGGTCTTGTTGCCGCCGCACGCTGCAGTGAGCGCGACGAGGGACGAGACGACGACGACAGGAACGGGGGAGAGGAGGTTTCGCGTTTTCACGACACAGGCGCACTGCACGGCGCGGGCCACGCTCGCGCTCGCCTGCGGCGGCGGAGCGCCGTGATTTGCAGGGCGTCAGCGCGCTAACGCTGTAGAGCTGTGCCACAGCGCGAGCGTGCTGCGGCCGACTTCACCGGCGCCGCGGCCCTTTGGGCCCGCCCGGCCCGGACCGGCGCGGACCGCCGGGATGCGGACCACGGCCGAAGCGCGCGCTCGCCTGGGCGACGCGATCGGCGGCTCCCTCCGGCGGCACGAGCGCGTTCGGGCCACGGCCGATGAGGTCGTGACGGCCGCACTTCTTCAGCGCCTCGCGCGCAAGCGGCCAATGCTGCGCGTCCCACCAGAAGACGAGCGCCTTCATCATCCGCTTCTCGCGGAGATCGCGTGCAGTATACACAGGCTCGCCGGTCAGCGGGTCGATGCCCGTGTAGAACATCGTCGTCGCGACCGCCATCGGCGTCGGGATGAAGTCCTGCACCTGGCGCGGCCTCATGTTGTTCCTCTTCAGGTACACGGCGAGGCTGATCGCGTCTTCGAGCGTCGAGCCGGGGTGGCCGGAGATGAAGTACGGAACGAGGTACTGCTCTTTGCCCGCCTTCTCGCTCGCCTGGCAGAACGCTTGCGCGAACCGCTCGTAGCTCTTGATGGCCGGCTTCTTCATCTTGTCGAGCACTTCGGGCTCGTTGTGCTCGGGCGCGACGGAGAGCTGCCCGCCGGTGTGGTGCTTCGCGAGCTCCTCGATGAACTCCGGGCTGCGCTCCGCGAGGTCGTAGCGGACGCCGGAAGCGATGAAGACGCGCTTGATGCCCTTTTCGCTCCGCACCTTCCTCATGAGCTGCACGAGCGGCGCGTGGTCGGTGACGAGGTTCTCGCAGATGCCCGGATGCACGCAGGAGAGACGGCGGCACGAGCTCTCGATCTTCTCGTCCCTGCACGTCATCTTGTACATGTTCGCGGTCGGCCCACCGAGGTCGGTGAGCACGCCGGAGAAGCCCTCCATGCGGGAGAGCTGCCGTACTTCGCGGAGCACGCTGTCTTCGCTGCGGCTCTGGATGATCCGACCTTCGTGCTCGGTGATGCTGCAGAACGTGCAGCCCCCGAAGCAGCCGCGCATCGTGACGATCGAGTCCTTCACCGTCGTCCACGCCGGAATCGGCTCGCGGTACGAAGGATGCGGCGCGCGCGCGAACGGCAGGTCGTAGAGGCCGTCCATCTCGGCCTCCGTGAGAGGCAGCGCGGGTGAATTGAAGTACACGGCCTCGTCGCCGTGCGGCTGCAGGATGGGACGGCCGTTGTGCGGGTTCGTCTCGTACTGGAACGTCTTCGACATGCGCGCGAACGCCGCCTTGTCGGTGGACACTTCCTCGTACGAGGGCAACACGACGAGCTTCATGTCGGAGACGAGCTTCGCGGCGTCGGCGAGCAGCGGCTCCCACGAGCGCCGGTTCTTCTTGACGTGCGCAGTGCCGCGGACGTCCGTGAGGTCGGACACCTTTTCGCCGGCATCCAGCCTGCGCGCGATCTCCCACGCGGGACGCTCGCCCATGCCGAAGACGAGGAGGTCGGCCTTCGCATCGAGCAGGATCGAGCGGCGGACCTGATCGGACCAATAGTCGTAGTGCGCGATGCGCCGGAGCGAAGCCTCGATGCCGCCGAGCACGATCGGCAGCCCCGGAAACGCCTGGCGGCAAAGGTTCGAGTAAACGAGCGTCGCTCGATTCGGGCGCATGTTCGGCGAGCCGCCCGGGGAGTACTGGTCCTCCGACCGCGTCTTCTTCTGCGCGGTCAGCTTGTTGAGCATCGAGTCGAGATTGCCCGCCGAGACGCCGACGTAGAGCCGCGGACGACCCATGCGTGCGATGTCTTCCGGCGAGTCCCACCGGGGCTGCGCGATGACGCCCACGCGGTAGCCGCGCCCTTCCAAGAACCTCGCGATGAGCACCGGCCCGAACGCCGGATGGTCGACGTACGCGTCGCCGGTGACGATCAGGATGTCGAGCTCGTCCCACCCACGCAGCGCCATCTCCTCGCGCGTGGTCGGAAGGAACCGAGCGCGTGGATCGCGCGAGGCGCGATCACGATCGGAGCTGCCGCGATCCGGCTTCCGGCCGAGCTGCACGAAGGATTGCATGGGGACCACAACGTATGCCGTACCGATGCGCCGCAGGCAAACCCATGCGGCGCCTTTCGAGTGGTAGCTTCGCGAAGGCGTGCGGCCCTACCTCTTCCTCGTCGCGGCAGGCGTCGTGCTCGTGCTTCGGCTCGTCCTGGTCCGCCTGCGCGTGGGCGGGACGCTCGACGCGACGCCCCTTCTGTTCGCGAGGGCGCCCCTGAACGCGGTGAGGTTCGCGCTCCGCCGCGCCGTGGGGTGGCGCCGCGGCGCGCCCGTGCACCCGAACGAGGACAAGGCCGAGCTCTTCGCCTTCGCGTCCGACCCTGCCGAGCGCGCACGCCTCGAAGCGCGGGAGCGCGAGCTCAGGGAAGCGTACGACCTCACGGCGCTCCGCGAGCGCTCGTCGTGCGAGGTCTACCGGGAGAACCTCTACGTGCTCGATCTCCTCGACCGGCACGTCGGCCAGGCGCTTCGCGAGCGCCGCGCGCCCGCCGTTCGCGCCGTCGACGTGGGCAGCAAGGACTTCCGCTACGCATTCGCGCTCGAGCGATTCCTCCGCCACGCGAGCGAATCGGAGCGAAAGGTGTCGCTCGTGGGCGTCGAGATCGATGGTCACGTCGTCTATTCCGACCTCCACTCACGCGCAGATCACGGCGAAGCGTATGCGCGGGAGACCGGCAACCCGGACGTCACGTACTGGGTCGGAGACTTCCTCCGACGGAGCGACGGAGACCTCGACGTCGTGTTCTTCTTCTTCCCCTTCGTGCTCCGGTACGCGCTCGTGCGGTGGGGCCTCCCGGGCGAGCACTTCGCGCCGGAGAAGCTCTTTGCCCACGCGCGCGCGCTGCTGAGGCCGGGCGGCCTGCTCGTCGTCGTGAACCACACGCACGAAGAGCGGGATCGGCAGCTCGCCATCCTCGCCGCCACGGGCTTCGAGGTGATCGCGTCTGCTGCGGCCGAGAGCGCGCTCGTGGACTACGCGGCGAACGTCGCCGAGCGGTCGATCACCGTGGCGAGGACGTGATATCCCGAAGACATGTCGTCGCGCGGCTCGATGTCTTCGTCTGCTCGCAAGGTGGCGGTGGTCGGTGGTGGCGCGTGGGGGCTCGCGCTCGCCACAGCAGCGGCGCGCGCGGACGCCGACGTCGTCCTGCAGACACGGCGTGACCTGAACGGGTCGCTGCCACGCGGCGTGCGAATCGTTCGCGACGCACGCGAATCGGCGGAGCACGCGCGACTCCTCGTCCTCGCCGTCCCGACGAACGCCTGCCGCGCGGTGGCGCGCGACCTCGGCGATCACCTCGACGGCAGCCACTACGTCGTGCACGGCGTGCGCGGCCTCGAGGGCGAAGACCTCGCGACCGTCGCCGACGTGATCCGCGACGAGACTCCCGCGCGCCGAACCGGTGCGCTCGGCGGGCCGGCGCTCGCGTCCGACCTCGCAGCCGGTCGCCCCTCCGTGCTCGTCGTAGGCTCGCGCTACCCGGAGGTGTGCGAGGCGGTCACGGCCGCGTTCGGCTCGCCGACGTTGCGCGTCTACCCGACGAACGACCTCCGCGGCCTCGAGTGGGCGAGCGCGCTCGTCGGCTGCCTCACGATTGCCGTGGGCTATGCCCAGGCGCTCGAGACCAGCCCCGGGCTCGTCGCTGCGCTCATCTCACGCTCGATCGGCGAGGCCTCGCGCATCGCGGACGCCGCGGGCGGTGAGGAGAAGACGCTGCTCGGCCTGGCCGGCTACGGCGACCTGCTCGCGTCGATCTCTCAGGCCGAGAGGCCCGAGGTGATCGTCGGTACCGCGCTCGGAAAGGGCATGAACCGCGTCGAAGCGGCGAAGGCCGCGGAGCTCCGCGTCGAAGCGCTGGAGCTCATCCCGCGCGTCGCGCAGTGGGCGGAGGCGCATGGCGTGCGCGCGCCGATCTTCCGTGCGCTCGCGGCGGGCGTCGCGGATGCGCGGAAGGCCGAAGCGATCCTCCACGAGCTCATGACGCTGCCCATCGAGCATCGCGCGTAGACGCACGCCGGCTCACCGCGAGGCGGAGGAGCCGTGGATGGCGACGCCCATCCGCTCGCGGAGCGTGCCGTACGAGGCGCTCGCCGCGAACGCGAGCAGATCGCCGCGCTTCTTCTCCGCGGCGAGATCACCGACCGCGCGCCGTTCGTCCTTCAGCGTCCGCATCGCCACGCGCAGATCGCCCGCGAGGAGGAGGCCGGCCCTCGCGGCGGTGAGCTCGACGTGCCGGATCCACGCGAGGAGGTCCAGGCGGCCGCCGCGTTCGTCGAGGCGCGCCACGATCGCTTCGAGCGCCGCCTTCTTCTCCGGCGGGAGGCGCGAGGCGAGCTCGGCGCCCACGCGGCCCTCGCGCGGCTCTCCCTCGGGCCCCGGCACGCCCGGGATCACGACGCGCACGGCCGCGAGCACGAGCGCCGAGAGATCCGCGAGCGTCGGAAAGAAGACGAGCGCGTAGTGCTCCGGCCGGTAGTAGGTGAGATGCCGACCGGCGAGGAACGCGAGCTGCTGCACGGTCATGCCGCTCCGCACCGCCGGGCCGAGCGCCGTGCCCGGCACGTGCGCGGGCACCGCAGCAATTCCGTTCGTCACGTCGTCGCGCAGGTACAAATCCGGCATCGCCACGCCGAGCGCGCGCGCTGCCCACACGAACGTGCGGACCACCGACGCCGTGCTCGTCTTCTCCTGCTTCGACCCAGGGTCGAGCACCGGCAGCATCTTCTTCGCGGCGAGCTCCTCGAGGCGCAGCGCGATCGCGGCGTCACTGACGGTGCGGAGCAGGTCGGCGACGACGCCGTCGGCGCCGGGCGCGCGGAGAAGCTCGTCCCACCACGCGTCGTCGAGCGCCGTCGTCGGCCGAATCGGCCCGTCGGGACGGAACTGCTCGATGACGAGCTCGTGCGAGACGTCGGCCGCTCCGAGCTCCTCGAGACACGTCGCCACGAGCCACGCGCGGTCGGGGCGCTGCGCGCGCGTGTGGAGGTCGTAGAGCCTCCGGTACGTCTGCGCGCGGAGCGGCGCGTGCACGGCGACCGTCTCGAGCTCGGCGACAGCGAGCGAACGATCGCCTTTCGCCGCATACAGCTCCGCGAGCGCCGCGCGCGACTCGGCGTCGTCGGGCTGCACCTCGACCGCTCCGCGGAACGCCTCGATGGCCCCCGGCCCGTCGAGCAGGCGGTCACGCCTCAGCACTCCGAGCTTCCGGGCGACCTCCCAGGCGCGCTCGCGGTCGCCGAGACCGGCCAGGCGATCGATCGCGCGCTCGTACACCGCCGCGAGCTCCGCCCACTCTTCGCGCCGCGTACGCACCGCGATGACCGCCGACAGCGCGCGATCGTGCTGCGGATCCTCGTCGAGCGCGAGCTCGAGGAACGCGAGACCGCGCGGCTCGTCACGCAGGCGGCCGAGGACGACGTCGGCCTGCGCGAAGCGGTAGGCCCCGCGCGCCTTCGGCTCGTCGGTCGTACGCGCGAGCGCATCGAGCACACCGAGCAGCTCCTTCCACTGGCGCTGCGCGGTGTAGAGACGCTCGAGCCGCGTGAGCACGCCGATGTCGTCCTTGTGCGCGGTCGCCTCGAGCGCCGCGATGGCCTTCTTCGGGTCGGAGAGCTCCTGCTCGAGCACGTCGGCGAGGCGGCACGTTTCGGCGACCTTCTCCTCGTCGTCTTGCAACGCCTCGATGCGCTTCCGGCGGTAGAGCGCGACGCGCGTCCACTCCTTCGCCTCGGTGGCGAGCGTGACGAGGCCGTCGATCGATCGGACGTGCTCCGGGCGCGCCGCGAGCGCCTTCTCGAAGTTCGTCTCCGCCTCGCGCGGCTTGCCCTGCGCGAGCTTCACCTCGGCGACGTGCGCATAGAGCGAAGCCTGGGAGGCCTTGTCGCTCGCGTCGACGAGGAAGAGCGCCTTCTTGTACGCATCGAGCGCGGCGTCCCACTCGCCCTTCGCGCGATGGTCGGCGGCCTGATCGATGATCGGCTCGATCGCCGGGAGCGGCGGGAGCGACCGCGAAAGCGGCGGCGGCGGAACCCGCGAAGCCTTGCGGCTCGGAATGAGCACGGCGACGTCCGCCGTCGACGCGGGGTCGGCCGGGGGCACGAGCGAAGGCGGCGCCGGCGGCAGGATCTCGTCGGACATGGTGCCGGCCAGGGTAGCGCGTGGATCGGTGAGGTGGATCCACACGGGTCCATCACGCGTCGCGTCGTCGACGCTGCGCTCGCCAGCGCGGCCCGCACCAGGCACCATGAGCCTGGAATGCCGCTGCCGCGCGTTGGTCCAGCCCGTGCCTACAGGTCCGTACCCATGCCTGCTCGGATCCGCTCCTTGCGCAATTCGCTGCCCTGGCGACTCCTCGGCTTCGCGACGATCGCGGTGACCGCGATCGCGTGCGGGTCCGAAGCCGACACCGCGGAAGGCAGGCCGGGAGACGTTCCGCCGGCAGTCGACACGCCGGGCGATCAGCCGCCGGGCTCGAACGATCCGGCCGTCGCCGAGCAGCTCGCGGAGAAGCCGTGGGAGGTCGTCAGCAACAAAGGCGAGACGCTCCTGCCGAACGTCTTCTACGCAGACCCCTCCGAGAACGAGCAGATCATGCCGTACGCCCTCGACGGGCACGTGATGATCGACCGTCTCGTGTATCCGACGCTCGGCAACCCGAACCTCTATACGAAGAGCGATCCGACCGATCAGTTCATCGCCGTCCTTCGCATCGAGGACGAGGCCTTTGCGCATCTCGGCGCCACGATCGAGCCCATCGCAGGCTCCACGCTCTCGAAGCTCTCGGTGCGCAACGACCCGGAGACCGGCTTCGCGTTCCTCCTCGTGCCGCGTGGCTCGCGCGAGAACAACACCGAGGCGACGACGGCGATTTCGAGCGGTAACGGCACCGGCGTCATTCGCATCTACCCGAACGAAGTGCTGGTGAATCCCGTTCCGGCCGACATGCCGGACGCGCTGAAGAAGCGGAAGACGCTCCGCTTCGTCTTCAAGCAGAACGCGATGGCGAAGGTCCCGCCGGGCCTCTACGACGTGCGTTTCGAGGTCCGCCGCGAGAACGATCTCTATCGTCCGACCGCGGGCAGCCCGGGCGTTTACGAGTACCAGTACAACGCGCTGCGCGTGTTCGACGCCGAGCCCGAGGAGCACCAGGTCATCAACGTCACCGACACGCAAGTGTCCGTCGGTGATCTCTACGACTCGAAGACGAAGGACAAGCTCTCGGAGCTCGTGCAGTTCCTGAACACGACGAACGACGCGAACGTGAAGAACGCCGCGTTCATCACGTTCAACGGCGACCTCCACAACGGCGGGTCACCGGGCAGCCTGCGCCAGCGTCCGGTCGCGTGGACGTACAACGACGAGGCCAAGGCGATCGTCAACGCGCTCAAGTACCTCCCCGTTCCGATCTTCCTCACCGCCGGCAATCACGACGGCTACGTCTCGACCGGTCACGTGCCGAGCGCGGTGAAGGCCGTCGACACCACGGTGTTCGACAGCCTCGAAGGCGTCGTCAACGAGATCCCCGCGAACAAGCGCCCGTGGCCGGGCTTCGCGTGGACGCAGTTCGAGTCGTACCTCAAGACGACCGAGCAGAAGGACGCGCTCGGCGGTCTCCACCGCGACATCTTCACCGGCTCGTTCGCGCGCTCGCCGAAGGGCCCCGGCTTCAAGGACGGCTGGAAGGAGATCCCGCGCGAGGACCGGAACTACATCCTCTACGACGGCTTCTACCAGTGGCAGAAGACGTACGGCCCGCTCTACATGTCGTGGAAGTTCGGAAAGAGCTTCTACGTGTCGATGAACAGCTTCGAGCTTCGACAGCATCGGCGCTCGGGCTGGGGCATGTACACCGTCAACTACGGCGGCGGCATGAGCGACGTCCAGATGGCGTGGATCGATCGCGAGCTGCTCCGCACGAAGGTCACGGGCGACGACGTCGTCCTCCTCGCGCACCACGACCCGCGCGGCGGACACCAGAACAAGGACCCGGGCTACTACTTCGAGCAGCTCGAGTACCGCAGCGTGTACCAGAGCGCGATCAACTACCTGGTCGGCAAGGTCTGGAACAGCGCGGTGTGCAAGCTCCCGGACTGGGCGCTCTCGCGCGGCCAGGAAGAGAGCTGCGTGCACGACGGGCTCCAGGAGTGGATGCGGCCGGACGAAGAGCTCGACTGCGCGTGGGACGAGCGGAAGGACGGCGTCTGCGACAAGGCGCGGTTCGATCCGAAGACGCCGGGCGCGAAGCAGTACTGGTTCAGCGGCATCGAGCTGATGAAGCGCATCGCGAAGAACCCGCAGATCCGCACCGTGCTCCTCGGCCACACGCACTACAACCAGCTCGAGGTCATGCAGGGCGGTGACGAGCTGCTCCCGGGCAAGATCACCATCGACGGCACCGCAGCGACGCAGAAGTTCGCGTCGCTCGAGGTCGAGAACCCGGTCCGCGCCTTCTCGTTCCAGCAGGAGCCCGGGCTGCGCGCCGAGTACGACGAGCACGCGCTCGCGATCAACCCCGTCGCGGCACGGAACGCGCGGTTCGCCGAGCTCATCTCCAACGTGCTCCCGAACGTGCCGCGCACGCTCGATGCGGATTCGTCCGGCAAGCGTGAGCTCGTCGTCCTGCGTCTCGTCTCGAACGCAGACCTCGCGAACCAAACCCTGCAGAACGGCGCGAGCGCGCTCGGCTTCGGCATCCTCCACATCACGAAGAAGAACGACGAGCGCGCCTACCCGCGGCCGCAGATCAACGGCGTCACGTTCTTCGTGAACAACGGCTCGAACGTCTTCTCGAAGGTGAAGACGATCGATGTCGCCCGGACCTCACGGCTGAAGCCGAAGGATCCGCAGAACCCGGTTCAGCAGACGTTCAAGTGGTGACCGCGCGCGCCGGGGCACCGCTTCAGCGGGCGAACTCGGCGACGCACAACGCGTGATCGCTGTCTTCGGTCAGAGGCACCGGCTCGACGTGGGGACCGTGGTAGCGAAGCGCTTCGTTGAAGATGGCGAAGCTCTTCGCGCTACGGAACAGGCGTTCCGAAACGAGCACGTGGTCGATCAGCGTGCGGCTGTTGCCGTGGAAGCACGAGTAGCGCTGATCCGCAGGCATGAGGTCGGAGCAGCTCCGGAGCGCGCCGGAAGGCAGCTCGCCGATGCCCTTCACGATGCGCACGGGAAGCGAATCGATGCCGTCGTTGAGGTCGCCGAGCACGCAGATCGCGTGATCGGGCAGCTGGCGTAGGACGTCGTCGACGAGCCCGCGAACGTAGAGCGCCTCGGCGGCGCGCTGGACGAGGCTCCGCACGGCAGCCTCTCCGTTTCCGCGCGCGGTGCGGTCCTCGACCTCGACGCCGTCGGCGTTCTTCAGGTGCACGCCCAGGTTCGACTTGAAGTGGGCCGTCATCACGTCGACCTCGCCGAGGTCCGGCGTCTCGACGCGCACGTGGACGACCCCGCGTCGTAGCGGGATGCGGCCCTCGAACGGCTCCGGGTCCGTCGCCACGAACCGCGGGAACGGTAGCGTCTTCTGCGTGTGGACCTGGGACCAGAGGACCGGAAGGCGTGACAGGATCGCGCAGCGGATGCCGCGCCGGTCCGCCGTCCCGAGAACCGGCTCGCCGTAGCCGAGGTCGGCGAGGTCGTTCTGGACGAGCGCGCGAAGGTGCTCCTCTTCACCGACTTCCTGGAGCGCGACCACGTCGGCGTTCGCGCGGCGGATGTTCGCGGCCACGTTCGCGACCTTGGCGAGCACCAGCGGGCGCTCGGACTCGTTCTGCGGAAGGAAGAAGTCCTTGAGGTTGAAGGTCGCGATGCGAAGGGGCATGCCCGCATCCTATGCGCTAGAATGGCCGTCATGCAGCACGGTGACGAGCCGCAGGCGCACGAAGGCGAGCTCCCGGTGACCCGCGAGGCGCTCCGAACCATCGTCTCCCATCTCGCGCACGTTCGTGCCGAGTACGGCGACGTGCTCGGCGACCCCGACCTCGTCGAGCCGACGGGCGAGTACTTCCCCGACCCGTTCGCGCTCGAGCCGGCTTCGATCCAGCGCCTCATGCGCCGGGTGATGTCGTACGCGCCGCTCGCGGCCGACCTCGACGTCGAGCTCGCGTTCGTGGAGAGCGAAGCCGAAGGGCAGAGCGGCGGAGGATGCGGCACGGGCGCGTGCGGAACCGGCGGAGTGAAAGAGGTCGCCCGCGGGAGCGCGGTCGAAACGGCAGACGGCTACGCCGTGCTCGTGGCCGCCGGCGACGTCGGCGAGCCGAAGCTCCTCACCGCATCGCTCGCGCGCTCGATCGGGCAGCTCGTGCTCTTCGAGGCCGGCGAGGCGGTCGACCCGCGCGACGCGGGCGTGGTCGCCGAGCTCACCGCCGTCGCCTGCGGGCTCGGTGTCATCCTCTTGAACGGCGCGTGCGTCTACAAGAAGGGCTGCGGAGGGATGCGCCGCCATCAGGGCACGTTCCTCTCGGTCGAGGAGCTCGCGACCGCGGTCGCTCTCTTCGCGCGGGCGACCGGCAAGAAGCCGGGCGCGATTCGCAAGCACCTCGAGATCACGCAGCGCGAGGCGTTCGACTGGGCGCTGTCGTTCGTCGACGGACAGCCGAAGCTCGTGCGCGCGCTCGCGGACGATCCCGCGTCGCTCGCCGACGGGCTCTTCGAGCTCGAGTCGAAGAAGGGTCTCCTCTCGCGTCTGTTCGGGCGCTCGTCGCGCGACGATGATGCGCCGCCGGTTTCGATCCCCGTGCGCGTGAAAGAGCGCACCGAGGAAGAGCGTCGCCGCATCGCGGAGGCGAGAGCGCTCGTCGAAGAGGCGCTCCAGGAGCCCTGACCTCGGCTCCGGCCACCCCGATGTCCGACGACACACGCCCGAGTCCCGTCTTCTCCGCCGGCTCGGTCGTGCCCGTGGGGCTCGCCTTCGGCGTCGCCATGTGCGTCGGTGCCGTCGGGGGCTTGGCGATCATGCTCCGCGTCCAGACGGAGGAGCTCTTCGATGCGATGCGCTCGGTCAGCGCCGCTCTCGTGGTGCTCGCCGCCATCCCCACGCGCGTCCACGTCGGGCCCGAGGCCCTCCGCGTGCGCTGGCTCTTTCGGTCGCGAATGATTCGCTACGCCGACGTGAAGCGAGCGGCCCCGCTCGGGTCCGACGTCGTCCTCGTGCTCGCCGACGACACGGCGCTCCGGTTGAACCCGCCGCTCTTCGGCGGCGGTCCCGGCCCCGGGATCCTGCTCGAGCGCATCTGGCAGACCGTCTCCGCCGGCGCGGAAGCAGGCGCGCGACCGCACGAACGAGCGCTGCTCGCACGGTCGCGTCGCGACCTCGCTGCGTGGGTCGGCGCGCTCCGCGAGATCGCACCTCACGGCGCGCAGTACCGGCGGAGCATCGACCTCGAGCGCCTCTGGGAGCTCGTCGAGAACCCCGCCGTCGAGACGGAGGTGCGCGCGGCGGCCGCCGTCGCTCTGTCGCCGAGCTTCGACGACGCGGCGCGCGAGCGCCTCCGGGCCATCGCACGCGTCACGGTCGACGATCGGCTGCGCGCGACGCTCGCCGCCGTCGCCGACGCCGAAGAGCCTCGCGACCTCGCCGCCGCCCTCCGCAGCGTGTAGACCGGCTCTTCACCGCGCGCGTGCCGTTTGCGCGGGGCCGCGCATCCTCTCCGCTCCGTACGCGTGAGGCATAGTATGCTCCGCGCGAGCGATGCTGCGGAAGCCGCCCGAGCCCGATTCCGAGGGGATCTCCCTCTACGTAACGACCTATTACTCCCTCCTCCGCTCGTCCGGAGAGGTTCGCGTCCGCGCGTTCGAGGAGGCCCACGCATTCAGCGGGTCGAGCCTCCACGCCGGCGCGCTCACCGACACGCCGGATCTGTCGGCCTTCGCGTACGCCGCGGCGCGCCTGCCGGATCCGATGCCGGACGTCGACCTCGTCGTGCTCGGGCAGTCGCACGAGCTGTTCGAGGCTGCCGGCTACGACGTGCGGCAGTGGACGATCGTGAAGACGCGCGGCCGCCGTCGCCCGCTCCGCTACGACGGTGCGGGCAAGCTCGCGGTGTTCATCGCATCGGTCAGCGACATCGACGATCTCGTTCCGATCGTCACCGCGTACCAGATCGAGTGGAACAAGATGCACCAGCGCCTCCATCGCGCGGTGCAATCGGCCGAGCAGATGGCGGAGCTCTCGCGCGACCCGATCGCGCTCGCGCGCGCGCTCGGCGTCGCCGTCGAAGACGAGCAGAAGCTCGTCGACGTGTTCGGCGCGGCCAAGCTGGAACGCGCCGCGTGCGCCCTCTATGAGCGCGCCCTCGACCTGCGCGTGCGCATGCTCGCGCCTTCGTACTCGCAGTACCAGCGCGCCGCGCAGCGATGGTGGAGCGGCATCGAGCCGGCGTACGTGCGCGCGCAGGAGCCGCGTCGGCCGCCGGTGTACTTCGTCTCGTCGAACACGCATGCCGTCGCGAACCTCGTCGGCGGCTATGCGCGCTCGCACGCCGACGAGATCGTGGCGTGGGCGAGGCTCCGGGACCCGGAGGGCCTCGGCGACGAGGTCGCTCGCCGCGCGGCGCTCGAAGATCCGACCGAGCTCGCTCCGCTCCTCTACTACCTGCTCCGCGGATACATCCACGCGGACCCCGGCACCTCGAAGATGAACGAGGTGCGTGCGTTCGAGGCGACGAAGGGGCTCATCCACCTCTCCGAGCCCGGGCACATCGACGTCGACGCGCAGATCGCGAACCTCGCGGAGCTCGACCCCGAGCTCCTCGACCCGCGCCTTCGCATTCCCGGCATCGAGAGGCTCGCGAAGAGCGACGCGGTGCTCGTCAACATCGACTACCCGCTCGGCATGGCCGCGTATCACCTCCTCTCGCGCCTCGGGCAAGGCGTCGGCGAGGTACGCGGCATCTACGTCATGGGCAAGGCGGCGACGCTGAACGGTCGCGTCGGCGACGTGATGCTGAGCGGCACGGTCTACGACGAGCACTCGAAGAACACGTTCCTCTTCAAGAACGCGTTCACGGCGCGTCACGTCGCTCCGTTCCTGAAGCACGGCAGCGTCTTCGACAACCAGAAGGCGGTCACCGTGCGGAGCGCGTTCCTCCAGAACAAGGAGTACATGGACGCGTTCTACGGAAGCGGGTACACGGTCCTCGAGATGGAGGCGGGCCCGTTCCTCGGCGCCGTCTACGAGCTCGCGAACCCGAACCGCGTGCCGAGCGACGAGATCGTCCACCTCTCGGCGCACGCGCCGTTCGACGTCGGCATCGTGCATTACGCGTCGGACACGCCGTACTCGCGCCGGCAGTCGCTCCTCTCGAAGAGCCTCAGCTTCTTCGGAGTCGACGCGACGTACGCGTGCGCCATCGCCATCGTCCGGCGCATCTTCGAGCTCGAATGCGCGCGCCTGGGCTGACCCGGCGCCGCAGCGACCCCCGGTAGGAAGTGCGGCGTCGTACGCCGGTCCGGAGCGGGATCTTCCCTCGGAATTGCCTGCGTTCGTCGATTTCCTACATTGTAGCTATTCGGGCTTGATCGGCGCCGGGCAGTTGCTAAACACCCGCCCACGATGCGCTCGCGCTCGACCTTCACGCCTCGCTTCTTCGCCCTTCCCCTCGTGGCCGCTCTCGTCGCCTTCGGCACCGGCTGCGGTGACAACGAAGCGAACGCCGCGCCGATCATCGACTCGGTCGAGGCGCCGCTCGCCGTCGCCGAAGTGAATGGCGCGTACGCGATCCCGGTCACGATCCTGTTCCACGACATCGATCGCGAAGCGGTGACGCACGTCCGTTACCGGGTCGGCGCGTCCGTCGACATGACCGTCGAGCTGCCGGCGCCGAACCCGACGCGCGAGAGCGCGCACGTCACGCTCTACGTGCCCAAGGCCGCGTGCGGTGGCGCGGGCAGGCATGCCGTCGAGCTGTCACTCCTCGACGCGCGTGGCGCAGAGAGCATGCCGCTCCCGCATCACATCACGCTCGAGTAGACCCGCGCGCGCGTCCTGACGCGCCCGATTTCATCGCGTTACGAGCTTGCGCGGCTCGGATCGGCCTTCATACTCGGGCGCATGTACGCTCGCTCCACGCACGCAGTCGCTGCGCTGCTCTTCGCCGTCTCGTCGCTGTCGCTCTCGCCGCTCGTCGGGTGCGCGGCAGACGCGGAGGACGAAGCGCCGAACGCCGCCGTCGACGAGTCGTCGGCGACGAGCCTTCGCTCGATCACGAGGGCCGAGGGCGCCGTCGTTGCGGGGGAGACGACGCGCGTGCAGTACGTGCGGCCGGCCGAGCGCTACGCGTCCGGCGCGCCGTTCCTCGGCTACGAGATCGTGACCCCGCCGCGCGCGTCGTCCTCGCTCGCGACGGCGGACGGCCCCGAAGGCGCGACGCAACCGATCGTCGTCGCCGGTGATTTCCCGGGCCAGCCGCGCGTCCTCGTCGTCGACGAGAGCTTCCGTGTCGTCGCCGCGGCGACGGCCGTGACCCAGCCCGACGGCACGGAGCGCGCAACGCTCGACGCGCCGCGCGGCATCGGCAAGCGCTTCGTCCTCGTGCGCGACGGCCGCTGGTCGCGCCCGATGCAGTTCGACATCGCCGTCGGGCGCTGACGTCACGCGAGCCGCGTCGCGAGCGCCTCGGTCCCCTCCCCGCGCATCAGCCGCGAGGCGATCGACTCGGCGACCGCGGCGATGGTGAGCGACGGGTTCACGCCGAGCGCAGAAGGAACGATCGCCGCGTCGACGACGAACAAGTTGCGGTTGCGAACGTGCTCGCCGCACGCGTCCACGACGCCGCGGCGGTCCCCGCGCTCGCTCATGCGGCAGCCCCCGAGCGGATGCGCCGTGCTCACCGTGCCGTCCTTGCGATAGCCGTCGAGGTACATCTCGCCGCCGAGCGCTTCGTAGATTCGGCGCATCGCGTCGACCGCCGTGCTCCATCGGCGCTCCGTCGACGGCATGGTCTCGCGCCACACCACCTCGGGCCGGTCGCCGCGGCCGAGTTGGATCTCGCCTTCGCAGGCATCGAGCGCGAGGCAGCCCATCGTGAGCATGCGCGGCCCGAAGCTCGCGAGGCGCTGCTTGTACGCGAGGCCCCAATCGCGCTCGACCGTGCCCGTCGCGTCGCGTGCCACTTCCGTCGAGCCGCGTCCGACCGCGCGCGGGTCGCGTGCGCGGAGGAGCGTCGAAGGCTGGCCGAGCGCGAGGTACAGCGGAGCGGCGTAGAACGGGATCAGGATGAAACCGTGCTCGGCGAAGAACGTCGGGCAGAAGCTCGCCATCGGCTTGCCCTTGAAGCCCTCGACGGCGAGCTCGAAGCTCGCGCCGACGGTGCCGGTCACGCCGTAGTCTCCGTTGCCGGAGACGCGCTTCCCGAGAAAGCCGTGCGGGTCGAGGTCCCGCGCATCTCCGAACGCGTCGCGCGAGCGCAGGAGGAGCGCCGACGACCCGACGGCGCCGCCCGCGACGACGAGCACACGGCACTCGAGATCGAAACGCCGCTCGGCTCCGCGCCGCCGGTCGACGCCTTCGATCGCGTAGCCGTCTTTCGTCGGCACGATGCGATCGACCGAGCAGCCCGACCACATCGTCACGCCGGCTTCGTACGCGTCGCGCAGGTAGTTCTTCGTGAGGTCCTGCCGGCCCTCGAAGCGCTGCCCCTCGTTCCACCACCCTTCGTTCGCGTCGTTCGGAGAGTCGGCGAGCTTCAGCGGGGCGGCGGCCGCGCCGATGCGCCGGCATCCTTCCGCGAAGACGAGATCACGCTTGGCGACGAGCTGACCGTGCGGGGCGCTCTCGCTGGTCCACGCGAGGCGCCTCACGCCGAGGCGCGCTTCGACGAGCGCGTAGTAGGGTGCGAGCGCGCCGCGCGAGTAGTACGAAGGCCAGAGCCGACGGCCTTCTTCGTCCGTCTGGTCGAAGGCGACGGTCGGCGCGCGTAGGCTGACGCCGTCGTACACGTTCGAGCCGCCGCCGAAGCCGGTGCCGGCGACGACGTTCATGCTGGAGACACCGGAGCGGTACGCGCCTCGCGAATCGGTGAAGAGCTGCGCGACGTGCTTCGTGTACGCGGGCGAAAGCGAATGCCGGAAGCGATTGCCTTGCGCGTTCACCGGATCACCGTCGCTCTCCGGGTCGAGCACCCCGGTCGGGTCCCAGCCTTTCTCCACGAGGAGGACGCGCTTGCCGTGCGCTTTGGCCCACGCGCCGAGCCGCGCGGCCATCACTGCGCCGCCGAAGCCGGAGCCGACGATGACGATGTCGAACGACGAGCTCACGGCAGGTCTCCTCCCGCGTCGAGCGCGGTCGCGAGCGGATCACCAGGCGTCATGCGCGGCTCGCGGTCGTACGTGTAGTCGTCGAGGTCGCCCTTCGCCGCGAGCGCACGGAGATCTTCCTTCGTGACGTCGACGCGTCGGCCGCTACGCGTACGCGGGTAGCCCGACACGGCGATGCCGTTCTCGAAGTCCTCGAACGGCGGGAAGCCGAGCGCGCGAAGCCCGGCGTCGGAGCGCCCGCCGCCCAGATATGCGACGAACGCCGCGGCGCGAACGAGGAGGAGCGCGGGGCGGTGCGCCGGATCGTCGAAGGCCTCCGCCACGACGCTCTCCTGCTCGGCGCGCGGGAGATCGCGGAACGCGGTGCGCGGCCTCCTCCGCGAAGCGAGCACGTCGAGCTCTGCGTCCAGGAGCACGCGGAGCCCGCGGCCGGTCGCGCCGAGCCGTTCGATCGCCTCGTCGCTCAGAGACGTCACGAGCCCCTGCGTCGCGGCGAGGGCGACGAAGTCTTCGACGCCGAGGACGTCCGACGCGCCGGTCTCGCGAGCGCCCGCGGCCACGAGGCGTCCCTTCGCGTCTCGCTCGGCGGGCACGAGCACGTCGACGAGCGCGTCGACGTTGTCGGCATAGACGGATCGCTCCGGCACCTCTCCGCGCGGAGACTGCGCGGGCAATACGAAGGCGGGAGCCGGTGCGTCGTCTTTGCCGCACCCGAGCCCGAACGCTACGGAAAGCCCAAAAAGAAGCTCGATCGCGCTGCGTCGTGAAATGCGCGTCGGCGTCTCGTCCTGTCGATAGACCTTCGCCACGGGAGCATGGAGTGTTTCCACGGCCCTGGGGTTACGTCGAAAGTGACGTCGGCACCCTCCTCAACGTGGCAACGCCGGCTTTCCACAGCGGCTACGGCACACCGCGTCGTCGCGGGTCATAGACCGGCCGTGCTCGCTGCTCACGTCCAGCTCCGCGGAAAAGCGGTCCTCGCCATGCTCGGCGTCGGCGCGGCTCTCCTCGCGTGCCACGAGCCGTCGCCGGTCGCGACCACGAAGGCGGCCGCCAGCGGCTACGAGTACATCGTCGTCGGCTCCGGCGCAGGGGGCGGGCCCCTCGCGGCGCGCTTGGCCCGGGCCGGAAAGCGCGTCCTGCTCCTCGAAGCAGGTGACGATGTGGCCGGCTCGCTCGCGTACGACGTGCCGGCGATGCATGCGCTCGCGACGGAAGACCCCGCGATGGCGTGGTGGTTCTTCGTCCGGCACCACGCCGACTCCGTCGTCGAGAAGAGCAACTCGAAGCTGACGAAAGAAGGCGTGCTCTACCCGCGCGGCAGCGCGCTCGGCGGCTCCACCGCCGTGAACGCGATGGTCACCGTGCTGCCGTCGCGCTCGGACTGGAACCGCATCGCGGAGCTCACCGGCGACGCCTCGTGGCGCGCGGACGCGATGGATCCGTGGTTCGACAAAGTCCGCGAGTGGCTGGGCGTCGAGCTCCCCGCCCCGGAGCTCGGTCTCGGTGACCGGAAGGTCTCGACGTTTCTCACGGCGGCGGCGATCGCGCACGAGCCGAGCGACGTTGCGTCGTCGGCGAGCCTGTCGACTCTCCTCTCTCACGACGTGAACGAGGCGCTCCGCTCGGGCGAGACCACGGGCGTCTATCGCCTACCGCTCGCGACCCGCGGAGGCCGCAGGAACGGCACCCGCGAACGCATCGTGAGCACCGTCGCCGAGGGCCATCCGCTCACGGTCGTGACCGGGGCGTTCGTGACGCGCATCGTCTGGGACGAAGCCGCCTCCGTGCCCACCGCACGCGGCGTCGAGTACGTCCCGCAGCGCGCCGTGTACGGCGCGAGCCTCGCGCGTCAGCCGGTGACCGCCGAACCGGTGACGGTCCTCGCGAGCGCCGAGGTCATCGTGGCTGCAGGCACGTTCAACACGCCGCAGCTCCTCCAGCTCTCCGGCGTCGGTGACGAGGCTGCGCTCGCGAAGCACGGGATCGCGCCGCACGTCGTGCTGCCCGGCGTCGGCGCGAACCTGCAGGACCGCTACGAAGCGCCGGTCGTGAGCGAGCTCACCGCCCCGCTCGACGTCGTCGAGCGTTGCCGGCTCGGTGAAGAGACGGCCACGCTCGATCCCTGCCTCGAAGCATGGCGCGGCGGCGAAGGCGTGTACCAGACGCCGGGGTTCCTCGCCGGCGTGTTGATGCGGTCGCAGCCCGCGGAGCCGCTCGCCGATCTCGTCGCCTTCGCGGTACCGACGGACGCGCGCGGCTACTACCCGGGCTACTCGAAGGACAGCGCGCGGGCGAAGAACCGCTTCACGTGGCTCCTCCTCAAGGCCCACACGCGCAATCGTGACGGCCACGTGCGCCTTGCCGATGCGAGCCCGTTCGAGCGGCCGATCATCGACTTCGCCTCGTACGACGAGAAGGACCCCGGCCACGATCCGGACCTCCTCGCGCTCGTCCGCGGCGTGCGCTTCGTCCGGCGCATCGCGGAGACGATGCGCTCGCTCGTACGCGAAGACCCCGTTCGCGAGGTTTGGCCGGGGCCGGCTGTGCAGACCGACGCGGAGCTCGCCGCGTGGATCCGCAAGGAGTCGTGGGGTCACCACGCGTGCGGCACGAGCAAGATGGGCACGCCCGAAGACCCGACGGCGGTGGTCGATTCGCACTTCCGCGTGCTCGGGACGAAAGGCCTCCGCGTCGTCGATGCCTCGGTGTTCCCGGAGATCCCCGGCACCTTCATCGCGCTGCCGACGTTCATGATCGCAGAAAAGGCGGCGGACATCATTTTGCGGGAGGCGCCGTGATGCGGGCCTTCACCACCGCCGGAGTGCTCGCCGCGCTCGCGCTCGCCGCGTGCACCTCGCACGACGACACGTGCGGCGAGCTGAGGACGGATCTGAAGCGCTGCGGATTTTCGGCGAACAGTCTCTCGTGCGAGACGGTCGACGACGGCACGCTCCAGGCGCTGGTCGGCGCGTTCGCGGAGGGTGGATGTGAGGCCGCCGGCCGAAGCGACGGCACGGTCGACCCGCGCCTCTGCAAGGCTGCGGGTTGGGATTGCCCCGAGCCGCCGACGCCGGCGCCGGCGAGCACGCGCCCTGCGTACCCGCTCGTCTTCGTGAGCGGGATCGACGAAGCGGCGACGTTCGATTGGAACCCGCGCATCCTCGCCGCCGTCGACGCCGCGCACGGCGAGGGCACCGCGTACCACGTGAAGGTGCCCGGCTGGGCGACGACCGCCGAGCGCAGCGCCGAGCTGTGGGCCTCGCTCGCCTCGCTCCACGAGCGACTCGGCACGAAGCTGAATCTCGTCTGCTACGCGGTGGGCGGTCTCGACTGCCGCTACGTCGCGAGCCCGAACGGGCTCTTCGACGGGCAGCCGAAGAAGCACGCGGCCGTGCTCGACGTGATTGCCTCGGTCACCACGATCGCGACGCCGCATCGAGGTACGCGCGTCGCCGACGCGGCGCTCGCCGCGCTCGAGAGTGGCACGGCGAACGACGTGCTCGCCGCGTTCTCCGGCGCTCCGGACGCGAAGGTCATTCCGCGCGGCGGGGCCGTGCAGCGCACGCTGGAAGGCCTCGGGCTCGACGCGGCGCCGGCGTTCAACGCGCGCATCGTCGATGCCGATGGCATCTACTACCAGTCGTTCGCCGGCATCAGCCACGTGCTCGGCCGCGCCTCGTCCAAGACCGAGGCGCTCGTCGCACGCTTCTGCACCGATGCAAGCGGCTCCCCTGCCCTCTTCCGTCACGAAGGCGCAGACGACGTGATGCACGAGGTGCTCTGGATCACCGCACCGTGGTCGAGCACGTCACGGGACGACGAGGGGCTGGTCGTCACGAGCCCGTCGGACGGCATGATCTCCGTCGCGAGCGCCAAGTGGGGCGAGTTCCGCGGCTGCGTGCCGGCCGACCACTACGACGTCATCGGCCAGATCGGCAAGACGACACGCGACGGCGTCACCGGCTTCGACGCGCCGCGGTTCTACCAGTGGATCGCGTCCGACCTCGCCGCGAGGGGACTCTGATGCGCATCGCGACGACCATCCTCGTCGTCGGAGCGCTCGCATTCGCGGCCTCGTGCTCGCGCGAAGAGCCGCGCGTCGCTCGCTGCGAGCGCGTGAAGATGCAGCTCGACTCCTGCGCGGGCACGCAGCTCGGCCACCTCGACTGCAACGTGGTCTCGCCCGCGGACCTCGATGCGCTCGACGATCTCTCGCAAGGCATCACCTGCCAAGCGCTGCAAGGAGTCGCGCCGATCGACGGCGATCCGCTGAGCGCCACGTGCAGGCTCCTCGGCGTGGGCTGCGTCGCCGCGGTGACCCCCGCGCCGGCGCACGCTCCCACGCGGTTCCCCGTCGTCCTCGTGAACGGCATCGATACGTCGCCGCTGTTCCGGTACTCGGAGCGAATCGTCTCCGTCATGCGTGACGACGGCGGGCACGACGTGCACCTCGCGACGCTGACGCCCTACGAGCCGCCGCGCGTGCGTGCTCCCGAGCTCTGGAAGCGGATCGAGGAGATTCGGCAGCAGACCGGCGCGCCGAAGGTGAATCTGATCTGCCATTCGCTCGGCGGGCTCGACTGCCGTTACCTCGTCAGCCCGAACGGGCTTGCGGCAGATCTCGGCGTGGCGCGCGACACGATGGCGGCCGCGGTCGCGTCGATCACGACGGTGGGCACCGCGCATCGCGGCACGCGCATCGCGGACATCGCGCTCGGCCTCACGCCGGACGGAGAGGCGGGCAAGGTGCTGGACGATCTCGCGACGCTCGCGGGTGACGCATGGGGCCCGCGGCCCATCGACGGGCACGTCCACGCGCGCGATGCCCTTCGCGCTCTTTCCGTCGCGAACGCGCCGGCGTTCAACGCGGAGATCGTCGATGCCGAAGGCGTCGAGTACCAGTCGTGGGCCGGTTACAGCCGCCCATTCGGAGTGAGCGATGCGGAGCACGACGAACGGCTCGCCATCGAATGCGTCACCGCGGACGGCGCGAGCAGCCTCCCGACGATGGGCGCGCACGACTACATGGCGCTTCCGCTCGTCCCGTTCGCCGACGTGGTCGGCGCGAGCGGCGACCGTGATCACCCCGTCGTCGAGCCGCACGACGGGCTCACCACGGTCGCTTCGGCGAAGTGGGGCGTCTTCCGCGGCTGCATCCCGGCCGATCACGTCGAGCAGCTCGGGCAGAAGAGCCTCCCGGACGTGAACGTGCGCACCGGCTTCGACATCGCGCGCTTCTACGCGAACGTCGCCGGCGAGCTCGCGGAGAGGGGCCTGTGATGCGCGGACGCATCGTCCTCGTCGTCGCGCTCGGCGCCGCTACCGCGCTGCTCTCGGCATGCTTCGGCGAGGCGAATGCCGAAGGTGACGTCTGCGTGCGCGCCCGCGCGCGGTTCGCGACGTGCGGCGCGACGCTCCCGCTCCTCTCCGACGGGCCGTGCACCGGCACGAGCAAGCTCGTTTCGCAGTGCGTGGCCGATCACGCGTCCGACTGCGACGAGCTGGCGACACTGCTCGGCCGCATCGACGAGTGCATGACGGATGTCGCGCAAGACGACGATTCGCTGCTGCCGCCCGCGACGGATCTCCCGGTCGCGCCGCGTGACGGTGGACGCGACGCCAGCGGCGACGACGCCGCGGCGAACCGAGACGCAGCCCCCGTCCCGAGCGACGGCGGGTTCACGACCGCAGACGCCAGCACCGACGGCGGTGCAGGCGCCCAGGGAAGGCCATGACGAAAGCGAAGCAGACACTGTTCGAGACCGTGGGGGAGCGCATCGGCCGTCGGATCGTCAGCGCGCCGCGGATGACGATCTTCGCAGGGCTCGTGCTCTTCGCGCTCACCGCGATCGGGCTCGGCTCGGCGCGGTTCTCCACCGACTACCGCATCTTCTTCTCGAAGGAAGATCCGGGCCTCGCCGGCTTCGAGACGCTCGAGCGCACGTTCACGAAGACGGACAACGTTCTCTTCGTCGCGAAGGCGAACGAAGGCTCGATCCTCACGCGCGACGGGATCGAGGCTCTCCAGGAGCTCACCCGCGAGGGATGGAAGCTGCCCTACGCGTCACGCGTCGATTCGCTGACGAGCTTCCCGCGCGCGGAAGCCGACGGAGACTCGATCACCGTCCGCGAGCTCGTGACGAAGCCGGCGGCGGCGCTGTCCGACGACGAGCTCCGCGGCGTCCGCGACGCGGCGACGTCGGAGCCGATGCTCGCCGGAAGCCTCCTCGCGCGCGACGAACGCACCGCTGCGGTGAACGTCACGATCCGGCTGCCCGGCAAGGCGCCGGAGGAGGTCACCGAGACGGCGGAGGCCGCAAGGCGCCTCGTCGCGCAGGTGCGGGCGCGGCACCCCGGGCTCGACATCCGTCCTTCGGGAATGGCGTTCATGAACGACGCCTTCATGCAGGCGTCGCTGCGCGACATGGGCGTGATGATGCCGATCATGCTCGTCGTCATGCTCGCGGGCATGGCGCTCGTGCTCCGCAGCGGGCTCGCGACGTTGTCGGTCGCCGCCATCATCGCGGTCTCTGCGGCGATGTCGATGGCCGCTGCCGGATGGCTCGGCTACCCGCTCACGCCGCCCTCCGTCGCCGCACCGATCATCGTGCTCACGGTCGCGGTGGCCGACGGCGTGCACATCGTGCTCGCGACGATGGAGGCGATGCGCGAAGGCCGGAGCCGCCGCGAGGCCGTCGTCGCATCCCTCTCGAAGAACCTCGAGGCCATCACGTACACGTGGCTGACCACCATCGTCGGCTTCGTGTGCCTCAACTACTCGGAGGCGCCGCCGGTGCGGCACCTCGCGAACATGACGTCGTTCGGCGTCACCGTTGCCTATCTCTACTCGTTCACCGTGCTGCCGGCGCTCCTCGCGCTCCTTCCGGTTCGCGCCAAGGCCGAGAAGCCCACGGTGGAAGGCTCTTCGCCGCTGATGGAGCGCGTGGCCGGCTTCGTCGTGCGGCGCCGCAAGATCCTCATGGCGGCCACGGCGGCGCTCACGGTCGGCTTCGGCTACGAGGCCTCGCAGCTCGAGACCAACGACCAGTTCGTCCGCTACTTCGACGAGTCGCTCCCGTTTCGCAAGGACGTCGACTTCACGATGAAGAACCTCTCGGGCATCTACCGGCTCGAGTACCTCGTCGGAAGCGGCGCGCCCTCCGGCATCGCCGAGCCGGGCTATCTCGAGAAGCTCGACGCGTTCGCCGGCTGGCTCCGCGCGCAGCCGGAGGTCGACCACGTCTACGGCATCAACGACGTCGTGAAGCGGGTGAATCAGGTCGTCGAGGGCGGCCGTGCCGACGCCTACCGAATTCCGGCCTCCCGCGAAGCGGTCAGCGAGGCGTTGCTCGTCTACGAAATGGGGCTGCCGCAAGGGCTCGACCTCACCGACCGCGTCAACGTGGACAAGTCGGCCGCGCGCCTCACGGTCACCGTCAAAGACGTGTCGAGCAAGCAGATGACGGCGTTTGCTTCTCGCTCCGAGAAGTGGCTCGAGGAGCACGCGCCGCGCCCGATGTGGACGCAGGCCACGGGGCCCGTCGTCATCTTCTCGCAGCTCGGTGACCGCAACGCGAAGAGCATGGTGCAGGGAGACTTCGTCTCGCTCGCGCTCATCTCGCTCTGCATGATCGTCGTCCTCCGGAGCGCGCGCCTCGGGCTCCTCAGCGTCGTGCCGAACGTCGTTCCCATCGTCATCGGCTACGGCCTCTGGCGCATCGGCGTCGGCCAGATGAACATCGTCGCGACCGTCGCCGGCAGCATCAGCCTCGGCATCATCGTCGACGACACCATCCACTTCCTGACGCGCTACAAGGCGATGGAAGCGCAAGGCCTCTCGCCGGAGGTCGCGATGACGAAGACGCTCGCGCACATCGGGCCGGCGATGCTCGGAACGAGCGCCATCCTCGTGCTCGGGTTCGGCGTGCTCACGCTCTCGTCGTTCCAGATGACGAGCTACCTCGGTTGGCTGAGCGTCATCATCGTCGGCGTCGCGCCGCTGACCGACCTCGTGCTCGCGCCGGCGCTCGTCCTCCTCCTCCATCGCGAGCCGCGCGCGGTCCGCGAGCCGGTCTCCTCTCCCAACGTCGATGTCTCGACCCTCAAGGCGGAAGTCACATGAAGAAGAACGCTGCTCTGCTGATGGGCCTCTCTCTCCTCCTCGGAACGGCGGCGGCCGATGCGCGGACGCCGGACGAGATCATGGCCGCGCCGACACCCGAGGCGCGTGGTCAGGCGCTCGCCGCGGAGCTCGCCGCGCGCAACGGCGGGTACAAGGACCTGTCGGGCGACGTCGAGATGGTGCTGCGTGACGCCGGCGGCGGCGAAGCGCGTCGTCGCTTCAGCCTGAAGGTGCTGGAGAAGCCCGTCGCGAACGCGGGCGACTACTCGCTCATCGTGTTCGATGCTCCCGCCGACGTGAAGGGCACCGCCGTGCTCTCGCACGCGAAGATCGGCGATGACGACGAGCAGTGGCTCTACCTGCCCTCGGCGCATCGCACGCGGCGCATCTCTTCTTCGAACAAGACGGGTGCGTTCGCCGGCAGCGAGTTTTCGTTCGAGGACCTCACCGGCAACGACGGCCGCAAGTACGACTGGCGCCTCGTCGGACAGGAGGCGTGCGGGAGCCTCCAATGCTTCGTCGTCGACGCCGTGCCGAAGGACCCTGCGTCGGCCTACTCGAAGCGCGTGGTCCGCATCGACACGCAGGAGATGCGCATCCAGACGATCGACTTCTTCGATCGCAAGGGCGCGAAGCTGAAGACGCTCACGTACGACAACTACAAGAAGCTGAAGGATCGCTACTGGCGCTCGCAGTCGTGGACGATGAAGAACGTCCAGTCCGGCAAGTCGACCAGCATCGTGTTCAGCTCGATGAAGCTCGAAAACGGCTTCACGGTGAACGACTTCGCGACGGGGAAGCTCGGAGGCTGAGGCCGGCGATGGCCGAGCGCAACGAGCCCGCGAGCACGCATGCTGTACCGCCTTCTCCTCGTTCTCTGCGCCCTCGCGAGCCTCGCGACGAGCGGCTGCCTCTCGAACGTGAAGGCGAGCGGGCACGTTGCGGCGGACGGGAGGGTCTTCGCGTTCGACCCCAAGTACCCCGGCCAGAGCCGTGGTGATGCCGTCTCGCTCGTCGCCGAGCCACAGCTCGAGACGAAGACGGAAGACGGCGCGCATACGGCAACGCTGCGCCCGTTCTATCGGCTCGACCCCGCCGACGAGCGCCGGTCGCATGCGGATCTCCGCGAGGGCGCCTACAAGGTGCAGAGCGGGTCACTGCAGGCCGGCATCGGCGCGGGCCAGTTCACCTGGGGAACGCTCGAGTCGTACAAGCCGACGGACGTGATGAACCAGACCGACTTCGTCGAGGCCTTCGACGGCTCCGCGAAGCTCGGCCAACCGTATGCATCCGTCGGTATCGTCGGCGAGAAGGCGGCACTACGGCTCTATTACCTGCCGTACTTCCGCGACCGCACGTTCCAGGGTCTGCGCGGCCGCCCGCGCTTCGCGGTTCCGATCGACGTGGACCACCCGGTGTTCGCTTCGCGGCTCGATCGTCTCCAGCCGAGCGGCGCAGCGCGGTTCACGCTGAACGCGGGCGACTTCGACTTCGGGATCGGCGCGTTCACCGGCCTGTCGCGCGAGCCGCGCTTCGTCGCGGAGCTGACGAGCGGGCGCGTCGCGCCCGTGTACGACCACATCCATCAGGCATCGATCGATGCGCAGTGGACGTCCGGGGCGCTCGTGCTGAAAGCAGAAGGCTTCGCACGCCTATGGGGCGAGTCCCTGCGCGCGTTCGCCGGCGGCGGAGCGGGCGGCGAGTACACGTTCTTCAAGGTGGTGGGCGAGGCCGACGTCAGCCTCGCGGCCGAGATCTTGCTCGACTCGCGACCGGTCGACGCGGCGCCGACGTTCTTCCAGCACGACGCGTTCCTCGGCGTGCGCGTGGCCGCGAACGACACGTCGAGCACCGAGGTCCTCGCCGGCGCGATCGTCGATGCGTTCGATGCGACGACGTTCGGCCGTCTCGGCGCGAGCCGGCGTTTCGGTGATCACTGGCGGGCGTACGTCGACGTCAACGTGTACGTCGCGCCGCGCGGAAAGCTGGAGAGCGCGTTCCTCCGCGACGACCACCTGCACGGCAGAATCGCCTACTTCTTCTGAGCGGCCGGCAGGAGGAGCGCCTCCTCGGCGACCTCGAGACGGTCCTGGCCCCAGTAGAGATCCGTCCCGTCGACGATCCACGTCGGCACTCCGAAGACACCGCGTGCCGAGGCCTCCTCGGTACACCGGCGGAGCTCCGCTTTCACCGCTTCGGACTCCGCCTTGGCGAGCGCCTCGCGCGCCGCGGCTTCGTCGCCCACGAGCGACGCGAGGACGTCCGCGCTCGCGATGTCCCGGTCTTCCGCCCAGTACGCGTGGAACACGGCATCGCGATACGCGGACTGGCGGTCCTCGGGGAGCGCAAGGTACACGCGCAGCGCCTTCACGGTGGACATCGGAAACCGCGAAGGGAACCGGTACGGCACGCCGAGGTACGCCGCCGCGCGCTCGAGGTCCTTCCACAAGTACTGCCGCTTCGCTTCGGAGAACGACAGGATCGGAGCGTCGGGCGTGCCGATCGAACGGAAGAGACCGCCGAGGAGGAGCGGACGCCACGTCACGCGCGCGCCGGTTCGCCGTGCGACTGCGGGCACCTGCGTCGCGCCGAGGTACGCAAATGGCGAGGAGAAGTCCCAGTACACGTCGAGCGTGCGGGACGTCGGCGCCGCGGGCGGAGCGTCGACGACCGTCCGCGGGAGCCCTTCCACGAAGTGGATGCGGTCCTGTCCCCAATAGAGGTGCTCGCCGTCGACGATCCATGCGGGCACGCCGAAGATTCCGAGCGCGATCGCTTCGTCGGTTCGTCGCCGCAGGTCTTCTTTGATCTCCGTCGTGGCGATCGCGTCGAGAACGCGGTCTCCGTCGTAGCCTGCGGCGGTGACGACGCGCCGAATCACCTCGGGATCGGAGAGGGGTGCGTTCTCGACCCAGTACGCGCGGTAGAAGCCGGCGACGACCTTCTCGTCGACGTCGCACGCGATCGTCGCGCGAAGCGCCTCGACGGAGCGAAGCGGATGCTCGGCCGGCATGCGTAGGGTGACGCCGAAACGCTCGGCCCAGCGCTGCAGATCGCGCGCGTTGTGCGCGGCTTTCGCCGGCGAGAGCGTCGCGAAGAGCTTCTGCGGCGTGTCGTTCGCGCGGAACACCCCGCCGAGGAGCAGCGGCTTGTACGTGAGGGGTACCCGCATTCGCGCGGCGACGGCTTCGGCCTGCGTGGACCCGAGATACGCGTAGGGACACGTGTAGTCGAACCAGAAGTCGAGCGAGCGTGCGGGGAGCTTGCGGGGGAGCTTGCGACCGGGCTCGAACGGGCTCATCACCGCACCATCCTAGTGGTACGTTCGCCCGCCTCGTGAACATCCTCGCTTATCAGCTGTCTGCAGCGGTGACGCGCGGCCCGTACGCGGATCTCGACGCGTTCACGTCGTTCGCGACGCGGTGCCCGTTCACGGGAAGCGTGGAGCGGGCGCTCTGGAGCGGATTTCATGCGGACCGGCTCGGCTACGCGTTCGCGGCGGGATACGGCTCCGCGCTCGCACGGTTGTTCGCGCACGCGAGCCGCGCGCAGATGTCGGCGAGCACGCCCTCGCAGCGGAGCGAGAGACCACTCGCGGCGCGGACGTGCCTTTGTGCGACCGAAGCCGGAGGCGGCCATCCGCGCGCGATCGCGACGCGGCTCGACAAGCGCGGCGGCGCGCTCATCCTCGAAGGAGAGAAGACGTTCGCGACGCTGGCCACGCACTCGGACGAGCTCCTCGTCGTCGCGAGCCGAGGGATCGAAGCCGACGGCAAGAACCGACTCCGCGTCGTCCGCGTGCGACCGGATGCTCCTGGGGTGACGATGACCGCGCGCGAGCCGACGCCGTTCGCGCCGGAGATCCCGCACGCCGTGGTCCGCTTCTCCGGCGTCGTCATCGAGCCAGCAGACATGCTCCCGGGCGACGGCTACGACCACTGGCTGAAGCCGTTCCGCACGATCGAAGACACGCACGTGCTCGCGGCGACCGTCGGCTACCTGCTCGGCGCCGCGCGTGCGAACGGCTTCTCGCGCGCCGCGCAGGCGGAGCTCACGAGCCTCGCGCTGTCGCTCGTCGACGTCGGCGCGCGCGACCCGCTGCATGCGCTCACGCACGTCGTGCTCGCCGGCCTCTTCGCCTCGGCGAAGCGAACCATCGCGGCGCTCGCGCCCGAATGGGAGCGCGCACCGGAAGACGAGCGCGCGCGCTGGAACCGGGATCTGCCGCTGCTCGGCATCGCCGAAGGCGTTCGCGCGAAGCGCACCGAAGCCGCCTTCGCGGCCTTCGCGGCCGCGCGTTCTGCGGTCTAGGTGGATTTCTTCGCGTACTTCGCCGGATCGGACTCGAACTTCTTCTTACAACCGCCGCAGCAGAAGTAATACGTCTTGCCCTCGTGCTCGACGTGCGGGCTCGTGGCTTCGACGGTGAACTCCTCGCCGGAGATCGGGCACTTCGTCGTATCGCCGACCTTCGCGTCGCCGGGCGCTTTCACCTCGGCGCTCGTGCCCTTCGCGGCCGGCGCGGTCGCGGCGGCTGCCGGCGTCGCCTCAGGGGCGGCAGCCGCGGGTGCTCCGCCTCCGCATCCGGCGAGCAGGGCGAACGACAGCGTGAGCGTGAGACGGGTGGCAGCGGACGAGGTGAAACGCATGGCGGGAGGACTCCTTCTCCTACAAAACGCGAAGAGCCCGCCGCACGAGGCGGCAGGCTCTTCGGTCGCGAGCGCGGCGAGCGCGGCGAGCGCGCTTGCCGCGTGGGGTCAGATCTTCGGGTTCAGCGCCGGGTTTGCCGCGGGGGTCGCCGGCGGAGGCGCCGTGAACTCCCACGCCCAGGTCGCCTGACCGAGACGCTTGTCCGGGGGCGAGATCGCGAGGCCCTGCAGGCTCTTGGTCACGCACTCGGCGACCGGCGCCGGCGCGGTCGTGTTGGTCTTGTCGACCTCGATGTTCTGGATCTTGCCGGCTTCGGTCTCGACCTCGAACTTCACGGTGACCTTGCCGCCGACGCCCGGCGTCGTCTTGAGGACGCCGTCGTAGCACGCGCGGATGTCGTTGTTCTTGGTCTCGAGGACCGCCTTCGTGTCGTCCCGGTACATCTCCGGGCTACGCGCCGCGAAGGAGCAGCCGGTCATGGTCGCGAGCGCGACGAGAGCGAGGATCTTCTTCATCACTTCTTCTCCGCGGGCTTCGGGGCCGGCTTGGCCGGGGTGGTCGCAGGCTTGTCGGTCGCCGCGGGCTTCGTCGCCGGCGTCGTCGTCGCGCCGGGCGTCGTCGCGCCAGGCTTCGCGGGCGTGGTGCCGCCCGGCTTCGTCGGGTTGGTCGCGCCGGGCTTGCCGGTGCCGGCGCCCGTGCCCGTGCCCGTGCCCGTGCCCGTTCCGGTGCCCGTGCCCGTGCCGGTGTCGGCCGGTGCGTCGGGCGCGCGGAACGACTCCGTCTTCGTGTCGACGACGCGCTCCTTGCCGGTGGCCGGATCGATCTCGACCTTCTTCTGCGTGATGTCCTGCTCGACGACGAGGAACTCGACGCGGCGGTTCTTCTCGCGGTTGTCCTCGGTGTCGTTCGGCGCGACCGGCTTCTCGATGCCCCAGCCCTTCGCCGTGAGGCGCGCAGCGTCGACGCCCTCCTTCTTCACGAGGTGGGCCATGACCGCCTTCGCGCGCTCGTCGCTCAGCGTCTTGTTCCGCTTCGCGTCACCCTCCGCCGAGGCGTGGCCCTCGATCGAGAGCTTCTTCACCTGCGGGTTCTTCTTGATGACGTCCGCGATGTCGTGGAGGAGCGAGTCCGACTCCGGCTTGATGACAGCCTTGTTGACCTCGAACTGGATCTTCTCCTTGAACTCGATCTTGTTGTCGCGGAGCTCCACGCGCGGCGGCGGCTTCGGCTCCTCCTTCGGGGGCGGAGGCGGCGGCGGGGGCGGCGGAGGGGGCGTGCCCGCGATGGCGAACGCCTGGGCCCCCGCGAACTGCGTGGTGCCACCGCAGCCGACGAGGCCGACCAGCAGCGATGCCGCGAGCGAGGCCGTAACGAGGTGCGGCAGGAAGCGTTGAGAAAGCATCGATCAACCTCTGGTTGTGAGGGAACGGACCGAGTCCAAGCTTCGGGATATACGAGTCTTTCTCCATCGTCTACGGAGTTGTTGCGGGGCGCGGGCAGCAGCGCGCGACGCGGCCCCGGTCGCTTGCCGGAATTCGGGTCTGTTCTCGGGCCGTTGGCGCGAAGACGCCTTGGCCGCGGCGAGACCTTGCGCCGCCGTTCCGTTGTGCAAATAGAGGGGCCGCTCATGCCTCACGCCGCGAAGTCTTCGGGTCTGTCCGCGTCTGCGGTCCTCTCATCGTCGGTCGCGATGCTCGCGTTGATCGCGTTCCTCGCGGGGTGCTCGTCGACGGCGACGGGCACGGGCGTTCCTTCGAACGGCAACACCTCGGGTTTCGACGACGGCAAGACGCAGACGCCGGCGCCGGCCGAGGCGAATCCGTACGAGGAGCTCTATGGGCCGCCGTCGTCGACGCGCGTCACGAGCTCGCTCACGGGCGTCTGGGCGGCGACGGGCGAATACTCGTACGACGACTACCGCGTGAAGCTCACGAGCTCCTCGATCGTCATCGCCCGCCGCTGCTCGGCGTACGGCACCACGGGCGTCACCCTTGCGGCGCACGTGACGGCCAGCTCGATTCGCGTGCTCGAGAGCAAGAACGCGTCGATCAACGGCGCTTGCTCGCTGAGCATCCGTCCGACGGAGCTCACCGCGAGCACGTCGCGGTACGCGGACACGTTCGAGCTCGACGGAACGAAGCTGCACCTGAACGGCCTCGCGACCGACATCCAGGATCTCACGAAGCTCGCCGACGAGTAACGCTCGAGCTCGCGCGCGCCGCTCGCGGGCCCGCATGGCGCACCGCTATCCTCCGCCCGCCGATGGGCGCGTCGTTCTCCTCTGCTGCGCCGCTCGTCTTCGGGCTGCTGCTCGGCGCGTGCTCCTCCGCGTCTCGCTCCGGGGAGCCTGACGCGCATGCATCGCCGAACGAGCGTGCGCTCGCGAGCGCGCCGCTGGAGCCGGACTACGGCGTCGCTCCGCCGGACCTCGCGCTCGCGTACACCGAGCACGTCGGCGTCCTCGCCGGCGCGGGCGGCACGAACGGCCTCGCGCGTGATGGCGTCGCCGGCACGGATCTCGGCGCGAGCTTCGTCCACGAAGGCGACCTCGTCTTCCTCTTCGGCGATTCGCTCACGCGCGACGCGCGCCTGCGCGATCGCGACCTCTCGGCGCGTGCGCCGCTCGCCGTCCCTGCATCCATTCCTTCCCTGCGCTTCGACCGAGAGCGCTCCGGCCTGCTCGCGCCGATCGCGGCGCCGCCACTGGACCTCGGCTTCATGCACGTTCCGGCGGATGCGTTCGTGCGCGATGGCGTCCCACACGTCTTCTTCGCAGCAGGCTGGGACGACGCACGCCGCAGCCATGCCCGCTCCGTGCTCGCGCATGGTCGCGATCTCCATGCGCTCACGATCGTTCACGACGTCGCGTCGACGAAGCTGGTGAACGTCAGCGTCGTCGTGACCGAGGGCGGCGACGCGTACGTCTACGGAACCGGGCCGTTCCGGAAGAGCGCCATCTACGTCGCGCGGGCACCTCTCGGGACGATCGAGGACCGCGCATCGTGGACATACTGGGCGGGCGCGCCAGTCACCGCCGCCGGCGAGCCGCGCTTCGTCGCGCGCGAAGAAGACGCCGTCCCCATCCTCGAGAGCGATTGCGCCGGCGAGCTTTCGGTCCGCCGCCACCCACGCCGGGCGCTGTACGCGCTCGTCTACGCGTGCCTCTCCGAGCCGCGAGGCGTTCGCCTTCATCTCGCGTCGAGCCCGCTCGGCCCGTGGACCTCCGGCACGCGCATCTTCGATCCGGAAGCGGGCGGCTATGGCGTCTTCATGCATCGCAAGGAGAGCATCGCGGGCTACGACGACGGGCTCGCGCCGGCGGGCGACGAAGAGAGCTGGGGCGGCGAGTACGCCCCGAGCCTCGTCGCGCCTTGGTTCGAAGACGCGCCGTCCGGCGCCATCACGCTCACGTATGCGCTGAGCTCGTGGGTCCCCTACTCCGTGCACCTCATGAAAACGGTGCTCGCGCCTCCCGGGATCTCTCCGCTCCGCGTCCGTCCCGGCGAGGGGCTGCCGCGAGCGCACGTAGTGAACGGCTCGTTCGAGGCGGGTACGCGCGGCTGGACCACGACGGGTGACGCCTTCTCCGTGTACCGCGACGCTTCCGGTACGCCGCGGCTCACGACGTTCACGCCCGTTCGCGGCGACCTCGCGACGGGACGGCTCGAGCAGGCCTTCACGGTCGACGGTGACGCACGGGCGCTCGAGCTCTTCGTCGCCGGCGGCGACGCGACGGTGTCACTCGTGCGCGGGGGCGAGGTCCTGCGCGTGGCCGCCGGTCGGCGTTCCCACGTTCCGCGGCGCATACGGTGGAGCCTGGAGGAGCTCCGGGGCGAGACCCTGCACATCGTCATCGACGACCGGTTGACCGGCCCGTGGGGTTTCGTCGAGGCGTACGGATTCCACGTCGACTGAGATCTTCGCGGCGACCGCGTCCGCGGCGCTGAGCCGATCGCCCGGCGCGCGACGCCAGCATGGTCCGAGATCAGCGACGCCCCATTCCCCCCACGTCTCGCCAGGCGCCTTCGCGTAGAGGCGATGGTGCTTCGTCCGGGCGACCAGCCGGAACACGGGTCCCGGCGGCGCGTCACGAAATGGCTCGTGCTCGCCGCGAACGAGCACGTAGTCGTAATACGGTCCCTCGCTCGCGTTCCGGAACTGACACGGATCGAGCTCCCAGAACGCCGGCTTCTTCGGAGGGGCTGCCTCGTCCTTGTAGCGGAGGGGCCAGTGTGGAAGCTCCGCGAAGGAAGGTCCCGCCATGCGCCCTCCGCGCACGCGGTGGTACGCGCCTTCGTGCAGCATCGGCGGGAAGTGCAGATGCGACGAGCCACGGTCGAACTCCAGGGTGAGAAGCGTCGATCCCGGCGCTGCGTGCGAGAGAACCTCGTCGATGTCTCCGAGCTCGTCGCGCTCGCACGCGCGCACCTCGAACGCCGCGTTGGCGGCCATCGCGATCGACGCGAGGCCGGCAGCGACGAGCGCGACGCGCGCTTCGGGGGTGCGACGTGGCCGTAGAGGCAGGAGCGCCGCGACTGCAACGATGGGAGCGAGCCGCACGTTGAGCATCGCGCCGGCGCCGACCTGGAACGGCGTGACGAGGCAGAGCGCGAGGGTGAACGCGAAGGGCGCGACGACGAGCAGGAAGATCCGAAGCCGCGAGAGTCGCGCATACGCCGCACCAGTCAGCAGCACGACGACGTAGGCGGCCCACCACACGATGGCGCACGCCTCGTCGATGTGAGACCGGAAGACGTCGTGGCTCCACAGGGCCAGCGTGAAGAGCGCCTCGCCGGGCGGCAGGAAATCGATCTCGTCCCCACCGCCGACGCTTCCGCCCTTCACCGCGAGACGCGTCTGCGTCAGTACGGCCGCGGCGACGAGGAGGCTCGGGAGCAGCCACACGACGCTACGCGCCGTCCTGCGCAGGATCCCGACGAGCATCGCACGGCGCGTTCCGCGCGGTACGCGGACGACGAGCGCCGTCGACGTGACGGCCAGCGCGACGAGTAGTGTCCACGTGCTGAGGTGAAGGAAGAAGAGAACCGTCGCCGATGCAGCGAGGCCGAGCCCACGCCACCGCGTCGGTGCGCGCGCGTGCTGCACGGCCACGGCGAGCGTCGCGAACAGGACCGGCACCGATGCGAGGAAGGGCGCGAAGCCGACGACGAGCGCACGGTTCCAGAAGAGGAACGGTGCGAACACCGCAACGCGCGCGTCGCGTCCGAGCGCGACGAGGAGCGCTCGCACGGCGAAAGGAAGGGCGACCGCCGTCGCCGCGAGGAGGAGCGCATTCGCGAGCGCGGCGTCACCGACGACGTACGCGAGCGCTCCGCCGACGAGATGATAGAGCACGTACGGGCTCGACCCGAGACGAAGCTCGTACGCCGCCGGAAGACCTCGCGAAGGGTCGAGCGCATCGCGCAGCGCGGCAATCGCGGCAACGTGCTCCGGCACGTCCGTGAAGGGAAGCCTTCGCGTCGCCGCGAGTGGTGCCGCGCTCGCGATGCCGAGCACCGCGAGCACGACGCCGAGCGGAATGCGACGCACGCCGCGTCGTGCGGAACGCACGACCCCCGCCGTCGACAGCAGCCTTGCTCGGGCGTGCGCGGTCACCGCCCGCTGCCGCTCGTGCCTCCGGTGGTGCCGCCGCTGGTTCCGCTCCCGCCGCCGCTCGTGCCGCTGCTGCCGCTCGTGCCGCCGCTCGTGCCCGTGCCGCCGCTCGTTCCGCCACCGCCGGTGCCGGTGCCCGCGCCGTAGCCGCCGCCACTGCTCCCGGTGTCGTCGCCGCCGCAGCCCGCGTAGACGGCCGTGCCGAGCGCGAGCGACGCGAAAAGCGCGAAGCCCGCCGTGCGCGCCACGGCGCCCTTCTTGAGATTCTTCATACCCTCACCTCCGCGGGCCTCCCGAGCAATGCGCACGCCCGGTATGCCGCCGCGATCGCGCGCGCGATCCGTGCTCGCGCTCGCGTGCAAGCACGTGGCGAAACGTCTCTGGCCGAGTCAGGCATGATGCCTATCCCTTGAGGCCGGTCGTCGCGACGCTCTCCACGAACGCGCGCTGCGCGAAGAGGAAGAGCACCACGAGCGGGAGCATCGCGAGACACGCGCCTGCCATCAGCACTCCAGGCTCGCCGCCGTAGGCGTTCTGCGTGCTCGCGATCATCTGCTGGAGCGTCATCTTCTCGGCCGACGAGACGTAGATGAGTGGCCCGAAGTAATCGTTCCATGCGCCCTTCAGTCCGAACACCCCGAGCGTGACGAGCGCTGGCCTCGCGAGCGGAAACACGATGCGGACGAACGTCTGGAACGGCGTTGCCCCATCCATCGCCGCCGCCTCGATGATCTCGTCGGGGATCGTCTTCATGTACTGGCGCATCATGAACGTCGCGAGCGCGGTGCCCATCGCTCCCGGGACGATGAGTGGGTAGTACGTGTCCACCCAGCCGATGCGGGCGAACGCGGCGAACTGCGGAATGAGCGTCACGATGCCGGGAAGCATCATCGTCGCCATGAGCAGCGCGAAGAGGCGGTCTCGCCCCGGGAAGCGGAGCTTCGCGAACGCGAACCCGGCGAAGGATGCGGTGAGCAGACCGCCCAGCGTGGCGGGCACCGCGATCGAAAGCGTGTTCAGCGTTCCGCGAAGAAGGTTCACCTCGGTGAGCGCCTGCACGTAATTCGCGAGCGTCGGCCGCCGTGGGATGAACCGGAACGGCACCTCGTACACCTCGGCCGGCGGCTTCAGGCTCGTGCTCACGAGGAACGCGAACGGCACGAGCACGATCGCGGCGACGAGCGCGAGGAGCAGGTACGCGGGCACGCTTCGGCGTCGACGATCAGTCATCGTGCACCCACCGCTTCGCGAGCCGGAACTGCGCCCAGGTGACGAGCAGCACGACGATGCCGAGCAGCCACGCCATCGCGCACGCGTAGCCCATCTGGAAGTACTGGAAGCCGGTGACGTAGACGTACAGCATGTACGTCGCCGATGCGTAGGCCGGTCCTCCGCGGGTCATCACGTACACCTGATCGAAGCTCTGGAGCGCCCCGATCATCGCGGTGACGGAGACGAAGAACACCGTCGGGCTGATCGACGGGAACACCACGTGCCGGAAGCGTTGCCACGCGTTCGCGCCGTCGAGCTCCGCCGCCTCGAGGAGATGTCGCGGCACCGCCTGGAGAGCGGCCAGGAAGACGACGACGTCGTAGCCGAGGTTCGTCCAGATCCCCATCAGCACGAGAGACGGTTTGACGAGGGCCGGGTCGGCGAGCCACGCAGGCAGCGACGTCACGCCAACGGAGGCGAGGCTCGCGTTGATGAGCCCGTAATCGGGCCGGTAGATCCACTTCCACAAGAGTGCGAGCGCCACCATCGAGCACACCGAAGGCACGAAGTAGACGGTGCGGAAGAACGACTGGAAGCGGAGCACCCGGTTCAGCAGCATCGCGACCGAGAGCGCGACGGCCATCCCGATCGGCACGCCGGCGAGATAGAACGTGGTGTTCAGCAGCGTTCGCCCGACGAAGAAGTCGTCGGTCACGAGCCGGCGATAGTTCTCGATCCCTACGGGCACGGGCGGAGTCATCACGTCCCAGCTCGTGAAGCTGAGGACGAGGGAGGCGACCATCGGGCCGAGGCCGAAGACGAGAAACCCGAGGAGCGGCGGCGCGACGAACAAGTACGCCCAAGCGGCTTCACCTTTGAAGCGCGTGACGCCGCGCCGGCGCGGCGTCCTCTCCGGCGCGATGGATGCAGGCGCCGTAGCGCTGCGCGGGAGCGGTCCTGCGCCCGCGGTCATCGGACCGCTCGCTCGTTGTTGTTCGCGAGCGCCTGGTCGATGCGCGGCTTCATCTCGGGAAGCACGACGGAGGCGGGGCGCTTGCCGCGCCAGATCTCGTCGGCGAACGCGCCGAACGCGTCGACCCAGAAGCTGTTCGGCGTCTCCGTCGCCGGGCTCGGACGGCTCGTCTCCGCCGACGCGAGGAACACCTCGGCGTGCGCCGGACGCTTTCCCGGCTGGAGGTACACGTCGGTGCGCGCCACCGCGCGCTGGTTCGGCAGCTGGAAGCCCGCGCGCGTCAGCTTCTCCTGACCGCGAGGACCGGCGAGGTACTCGACGAGCGCGAACGCCTCCGCCGCGTGCGCCGTCTTCCGAGCGATCGCGAGCCCGACGGATCCCGACCACGCGACCGACGGCACGCCCGGCGCCGGCACCGGCACGGGCGCGACGTCCCAATCGAACCCGAGCTTACGGAAGCGCGGCACCATCCATCGACCGTCGACGTGCGTCGCCGCGAGGCCCGCCTCGAAGAGCTCGCGACCGACCACGCCCTCGGCGCCGAGCCGCGCGGGGTTCGGCGCCACGTGGAAGACGAGCGCGAGGTCGGCGCACCATTGCACGGCGCGGACGGCCTCGGGCGACGTCATCGCCCAGCTCCGCCGGTCGGGCGAGAGCACCTCGCCGCCGAGCATCCAAACCGCCGATTCGTACGGAAACGAGGTGAGCCCGTAGTGCGCGACGCCACGTTCCTCGAACGTGAGCGCGCGCCACATCGCAATGGCTTCGTCCCACGTCATCGGCTTAGAGTCCGGAACCGGAACGCCGCGTGCGCGGAAGGCGTCGATGTTGAAGAACATCGCGTGCGGCCCGATGTCTTTCGGGAGCGCGTACAGATCGCCGACGTGGACCTGCTTGCCGTCGTAGCGATAGCGCTCCACGCCGGTGGTCCAGATGGCCTCGAGATCGATGGTGTTGCTCGCGCGCACCATGGGCTCGAGGTCCAAGAGCGCGCCGGTGCGTACGAGCTCGCCGAACGCGCCGTCCGGCACGTAGAAGACGTCCGGCGACATGTCCGCGACCATCATCAGGCGCAGCTTGTTCAGGTAGTCGTAGCCGACTCCGGGCACTTGCGTGTACGCTACACGTATCTCGGGATGCTCCCGCTCGAAGTCGGCGACCACTTCACGCACGAGCGCACGCTCTTCGGGAGCTCCCCATCCCACGAACGTGATCGTCACAGCTTCTGCCCCGCCGGTGACCGCCCCCGCGCTGCCCGCATCGTGGCGCGCGCACGCGACGGTGACCGCCGCGACTGCGAGCGCCGCCGCGAACCTCACGACAGCCGCGCCTCCGAAGATTTGTCGAAGACGTGGACGTGCTCGGCGCGGGCACGGAGCTCGACGTTCTCGCCCATCGTCGGCGCAGCATCACCGGCGCGCTTGCAGACGAGGCGCCCTGCTTCGGTGGCGAGGTGCACGTACGCCTCGCCTCCGGTGGACTCCACCAGCTCGACCGCGCCGCGCACGGCGAACGCCGCATCTTCGCCCACGAGCGAATCTCCTTCGGCCAGCACGAGATGCTCGGGCCGGACGCCCACGAGCACCTCGCGCGGAGCGTGCGCCGCGATCGCGGGGCGCACGCGGAACCCACGCCCGACGACGGCGGGAGCACCATCGCTCGCGAGGAGCTCGCCTGCGAGGAGGTTCATCTCCGGTGAGCCGATGAACGTGGCGACGAACGATGTCGCCGGCCGCGCATAGATCGCTTGCGGCGTGTCGCACTGCAGGAGGTCGCCACCGCGCATGACGGCGATGCGGTCGCCCAGGGTCATCGCCTCGGTCTGGTCGTGGGTGACGTACACGATCGTGGCGCCGAGCCGACGGTGCAGGCGCTTCATCTCGGTGCGCATCGACGTTCTCAGCTGGGCGTCGAGATTCGAGAGGGGCTCGTCCATCAGGAAGACCTGCGGCTCACGCACGATCGCGCGCCCGATGGCCACGCGCTGCCGCTGCCCACCGGAGAGCTCCTTCGGCTTCCGCCCGAGGAGGTGCTCGATCGCGAGCACGCGCGCCGCCGCTCGAACGCGGCGATCGATCTCCTCGCGCGGGGCGCGCCGCAGCTCGAGCGCGAACGCCATGTTCGCAAAGCACGTCATGTGCGGGTAGAGCGCGTAGTTCTGGAACACCATCGCGACGTCACGGTCCTTCGGTGCGACGTCGTTCACGCAGCGATCGCCGATCGACAGCGTTCCCGCGCTCACGTCTTCGAGGCCCGCGATCATGCGGAGCGCGGTCGACTTCCCGCACCCCGACGGTCCGACGAGCACGAGCAGCTCCTGGTCCTGCACCGTGAGCGAGAGGTCGCGGACGACGGGCTCACCGCGACCGTACCGCTTCTCGACGTGGTCGAACACGACGCGAGCCATCGGCGCCGCGCGCTGCAAGCGTCGAACCCCGCCGGCAACGCTCGCGCACGCAGCGCACCGGGGAGCGGCGGGTGAGGCGCGAGGGCTCGGGCGCGCACCGCGGCGAGGCAGAAATGAGAGCGATGCGACCGGTGCGGCCGTGACCAGACGCGCACGAACGTCGGCGCGCAGCATGCACCCGCGCCGGCGATGACGACGGTACGAATCGAGCGGGATGTCACCGCGTTCGGAGACGAGCACGCGGTGCGGCTCACGAACGGCGACGTCGAGGTCGTGATCACGACGGGCTTCGGACCTCGGATCCTGAGCTACCGCTACCAGGACGGCCCAAATGCGCTCGGCTATCTCGACCCCCGCGAGCAGTCGAAGCCCACGCCGTTCGGCGATGCCTGGCACATCTACGGCGGTCATCGTCTGTGGCACGCGCCGGAGCACCCGGATCTGTCGTACGTGCCCGACAACGTGCCGGTGCGCGTCACCGTGGAGCGCAACGCAGTCGTCGTCACGCGGCCTCTCGAAGTCCCGACGCTGCTCGTGAAGGAGATGCGTATCGCGCTCGCGGAGGCCGGAAGCCGCGTCGAGATCGAGCATCGCATCACGAACCAGGGCACCGCGAGCATCGAGCTCGCCGTGTGGGCGCTCACGATGATGGCGCCCGGCGGAACGGCCATCTTCCCGAACGCGCCGTTCGTTCCCTACCCCGAAGGGCTGCTCCCGGTGCGGCGCCTCGTCCTCTGGCCGTACACGGACCTCGGCGACCCGCGGTTCCGCTTCGGGTCCCGCTACTTGCGGCTCCGTCACGACACTGCGGCGAAGGCACCGCAGAAGATCGGCATCTTCGACGAGACGAACGGCTGGGCTGCGTATGCGTGCGACGACTGGCTGTTCTTGAAGCGCTATGCGCCTTCGGTCGCGACGACTCCCCTCGTCGACCTCGGATGCAACGTCGAGTCGTTCAGCGATGCGAAGGTCATCGAAGTGGAGACGCTCGGGCCCCAGCTCGCGCTCGCGCCCGGCACGACGGCGACGCACTACGAGGCATGGCATCTCTTCCGCGGGGTGAACGCGGCCGACGACGACGACGCGCTCGGGCGGACCCTCGACCCGATCCTGGCGGGGACGACCAGCGCCTGACGGCGTCCGCCGCACGCGCAACGCGGTCAGCCCGTTTCCGCGTACTCCCTCGGACGCCGCGCCGCGATGAAGCGCGCGAGCGCGTCGTCGAGGGCGGGCATGAGCGCGCCGCGTTCGCTGCCGAGGACGCTGTAGAGCGGCCGCGCGGCCGCGAGCCCGAGCTCCGCCGTCGTCTTGCCGAGCAGCGTTCCCGTCTGCACACCCGCGAGGTCGGCGGCGCGAGCCGCGAGATCGAACCACGTGAGCGCGCCCGGGGTCGCGACGTGCCAGATGCCGGCGCCTCCATCGACGAGCAGCGTGAGCACCGCCTCGGCGAGATCGGGCACGTACGTCGGCGACACGACGGCATCCCGCGACGCGACGAAGGGCTGATTCGCGGCGAGCGCGGACAGCGCGTGGACGACGAAGTTCGCCTCGTCCCAAGGGCCGAAGAAGGCGCTGGTGCGCACCACCAGCGAGCTCGGCGCCGCTTCGAGGATGCGGCGCTCGGCGAAGGCCTTCGACTCGCCATAGACGTTCAACGGGCGCGCCGCGTCGCTCTCCACGTATGGCGCGGCCTTCTGCCCGTCGAATACGAGGTCCGAGGAGAACGTCGCGAAGCGGATCCCGCGCGATGCGCACGCCTCGGCGAGGAGGACGGCCGCCGTTCCATTCGCCGCGATGCACGCAGCTCGGTCGGTCTCCGCATCGTCGACGCGCACGTACCCTGCCGCGTTCACCACCGCCCAGGGGCGATGCGCGTCGAGCGCGGCCCGCACGCTGCCGGCGTCGGCGATGTCGAGCTCCGGGCGCGCCATCAGCATCACCGAGAGCCCACGGGCCTCGGCAACGCGACCGATGGCGCGCGCGAGCGTGCCGCGCGCCCCGGTCACCAGGATCGGACGGCGCGTTCCCGGCGACGTCGCGCAAACCACGCGCCCGAACGACGGATAGAGCAGCCGCGCCTCGCGACGCCACCAGCCGGGCTCCTCGAGCATCGGGTGATCGCTCGCGCCGCGCGCCGCGAGGTCGCGCGCGACCGAGGCGAGCGCCGTCGGCCGCACGGGTCCACCGCGCACGTCGAACAAGCCGGGCTCGTAGTGACCGCGCGGGTTCGTGAGGAGACTGTCCCAATCGCACGCGCCGAACACCGACCAGGGCGTCACCGCGCGAACGTCGACCCCTTCGCGCTTCGCTTCGTCGACGCCCTTCCAAGCTTCGGCGAGCCAGCGAATCTGTTCCTCGGGCGTGCAACCGAGGTGCACCTCGGTGAGCGCGATGGGCAGCCGGTACCGCTCCCAGAGCACCCGAGCGAGCGCGCCGTGACCAGGGATGCCCGCGCCGAGCACGCGCACCGCCTCCACGTCCGCGTAGCGATGCCGGCCATTGCCGCCGCGCACGTGCGCCGGATACTTCGCGACGTCTTCGTCGAGGAAGCGGTCGCTCGTGACGTAATGGTTCAGGCCGAGGATGTCCGGCGGGCACGGGTCGGCCACGAACGAGTCGAGCACGTCGGGTGGTGCCCCGTGGTGCTCGAGAAAACCGCGCATCGGATGCTCGCGGTCGATGCGGCCGCAGAGCAGGTCGAGGCTCATGAACCGGCGCTCGTTCTCGAACGCCGCCTGATACGCGAGCGTCTTCGTCGAGAAGATGGTGCCGAGATCTTCCGTCTGGACGAGCCGCGCGCCCGGCGTGACCGTGCGGATCGCGCGCATGGCTTCACGCGTGCCGAGGCACTCGACGAGGAGCGCGCGGACGAACTCGCGATCGCTCCGCGCGTGCGGGTACCAGTGCCCGTAGAGCGCGCTGAACCGCGCGGTGGTGAGCGGCTCGTTGACCGGCGTGTAGTCGAGCACCCACGGATAGCGTTCGGCGACGCGCCTGCCGTGCTCGGCGAGGCCGGTCACGAACGAATCGTGGAGCAGGCTGGTGTGCCGCGGACCGCTACCGTGGTGCACGAGACCCGCGATCGGGCGGAGGCCCAGCGCGCGCATGCGTGCGAGCCGCTCGTCGGCGAAGCCCCAACGGAGCTCCCCGCCCGGCTCGGGCTCGGTGCGTTCCCACAGCACCGGATAGCGCACCGCGCGCGCGCCGAGCGCGGCGAGCCGGTCGAGGTCGTCCGGCCGCTGCGCGTGCCCGGTCAGCTCCACTTGATCGACGTAGGCGTCGCGCACGCGAACGACGCTGCACTCGATGCCGCCCCAGAGCTCGAGGTCACTCATGGGGTCGGTCCCTCCGGGACGAGCACGCGGCCGCGTGGTCCGTACGCCGCCGCGATGCGCTGCGCGGCGTCCTTGCCGCGGCCGGCGCGCGCGAGGGCGACGATCGCGCCGCCGAAGCCGCCGCCCGTCATCCGGGCGCCGAAGACATCCGCATCCGCTTGCGCGAGCGCAACGAGGCGATCGACGTCCGGTACGCTCACCTCGAAGTCGTCGCGGAGCGATGCGTGCGACGCGTCGAGCAGGAGGCCGAGCCTCTCGACGTCGCCGGACTTCATCGCGGCGACGGCTTCGACGACGCGGGCGTTCTCGCTCACCACGTGATGTGCGCGGCGCGCGAGCGGCTCGGGAAGCTCGCCGCCGAGAGCCGCGTCGTGGACGTCGCGAAGCATCGGGACGCCGAGCGCTGCCGTGGCCTGCTCCACCTCTGCGCGGCGCGTCGCATACCCGCCGGTCGCATGCTCGTGCGACACGCCCGAGTCGATGACGATCACTTCGACGTCCGCGGGCAGCGGAACGCGCTCGAACACGAGCGACCGCGTATCGATGAACAATGCATTTTCCGCATCGGCGAGGCTCGACGCCATCTGGTCCATGATGCCGATCGGTGCGCCGACGAAGTCCGTCTCGGCCGCGCGACCCACCTTCGCGATCGTCACGTCGTCGAGCTCGAGCGAGAATGCGCTCCGGAGCGCACGGAGAAGGCTCACCTCGAGCGCGGCCGACGACGAGAGCCCGCTGCCGACGGGAACGTTCGAAGCCACGCCGAGATCGAATCCGCCCACGTCGAACCCGCGCGCGCGGAGCGCGACGACGGTGCCCTGCACGTAGTCGATCCACGTGCCGCGCTTCGTCTCTCCGCCGAGCTCGAAGGCAGAGAAACGTCCGTCATCCAGGTTTCGGCTCGCCGCTCGCACCACGCGATCTTGGCGGCGGAGCAGCGCCACCTCCGTCGCCTGCGGGATGGCCATCGGCAGCACGAAGCCGCCGCTGTAGTCGGTGTGCTCGCCGATGAGGTTCACGCGGCCGGGCGCGCGCGCCTCGGCGTCTGCGGCCCGCGGTAGGAGCTCCTTTGCATCACGCAAGGGTCACCTCCACCGCCGCGAGCTCCGCGGCCTTCTCTTCGGGAAGCGTATCCGCCGTGAACGCGCCTGCGCCGATCTCGCTGCCGGCGAGATACTTGAGGCGCGTCGGCATGCGCAGCGCCGGGTAGATCTCGACGTGGAGGTGCGCCTCCGGATGCGGGCTGCCGTCGACCGGCGCTTGATGGACGGCCATCACGTACGGCATGGGCTTCTTCCAGAGCCCATCGAGCTTCATCAGCACGGCCTTCAGCGTCCGCGCGAAGTCGGTGATCTCGGCGTCGTCGAGATCGATGAGCGTCGCCGCGGGACGACGCGGCGCGACCCAGACCTCGTAGGCGTAGCGCGCGAACGCGGGCACGAAGGCGACGGCGAGCGGCTCGCTGTGGACGAGCCTTGCACGCTCGGCGAGCTCGTTCTCCACGATGGTCGCCACGAGCCCCTGGCCGGTGCGCTCGAGGTGCTCGCGCTGCATGGCGAGCTCGCGCGCCGGGATCGGCGGCACGAACGGATACGCGTAGAGCTGCCCGTGCGGATGCGGCAGCGTCACGCCGACCTCCACGCCGCGATTCTCGAACGGCATCACGTATTGGACGTCTTTGCGGAGCGCGAGCGAACGCGTGCGGTCGGCCCACACGCGAACGACCATCTCGACGTGCCACAGCGGCAGCGCGCCGAGCGAGCCTTCTTGCTCCTGCGTGTACACGACGACGTCGCACTGCCCGTTCGCGGGGAGCGTCGGCACGGAGGCATGGGGCGGGTCGTGCGCGTCCTTGTGCAGCGTGGGGAAGCGGTTCTCGAACACGGCGACGTCGTAGTCTCCGACGGGGAGCTCGGTCGGGTTCGCCGGGTCGGTCGTCGGCGCGAGCGGGTCGTATTCGGCGGGCGGCAGGAACGTCCGGTTCTGCCGATGCCCCGCGTACGAGACCCACTCGCCGCGCAGGGGATGCCAGCGAAGATGCGGATTCGGCGGCGGACCGCCTCCGCCGAGAGGTGCGGGAGCGGCGAGCTCCGCCGGGATCGGCGCGCGCCCGTACAGCCACAGCGCCCGTCCGTCCGGCTTCACGAGCTCACGGCGGTGAAGCGGCTCGTGCATGCGCGGCAGCTCGTGCGCGAGTGTCACGGCGCGCCTCCTCGCTCGGTCAGCGCGATCTCGGCGACCGAGTGCGGCGGCCCCTCGTCGCTGTCGAGATCCTTCCCCGTCGTGGCCGCCGCGATCTCCTCGATGGGGAACTTCGGCGTGCGGTCGAACGTGAGGAGGCCATTCGCCTCCTGGTACGTGTCGGTCAGCTGCGTGTAGCAGAATCCGGCGAGCAGCTCGCGCGACCGCACGCTGTCGAGGAGACGCCGGTACCGCTCCGCGAGCTCACGCGTGCTGCTCGTCGCCGAATAGCCCCACGTCACGCTGCCCGCGCCGGTGCCGTAGCCGGTCGATTGAGGCGCGACCGCGATGCCTCCGAACTCGGAGAGCACGACGGGCATCTCGGCGAGCGCGCGACCGTCGGCCACGAGCGAACGACCGCCCGGGCGCTCGCGCTGCAGGATTTTCGGCAGGAGGTCCGGCGTCGCGTAGCGCTGCGCGATGCGGTTCGGCGCGTCGTCGTAGTCGTGGATGCCGAGGATGTCCGTGGCGACGCTCTCCCAGCCGTCGTTGCCGACCACCGGGCGCGTGGGGTCCATCGTCTTCGTGAGGTGATAGAGCGCCTCGACGTAGTGGCGCTCCGGCTTGCTCTCTGGCAGGTTCGGCACGCCCCACGACTCGTTGAACGGAACCCACGCGATGATGCAGGGGTGACTGACGTCGCGACGGATCACCTCGAGCCACTGCCGCGTGAGGCGCTCGACCGAGCGCTGCGTGAACCGGTACGCGCTCGGCATCTCGGCCCACACGAGGAGGCCAAGACGATCTGCCCAATACAGGTACCGCGGGTCTTCCACCTTCTGGTGTTTGCGCGCGCCGTTGAAGCCCATCGCCTTCGTGAGCTCGACGTCGCGCCGGAGCGCCGCGTCGTCGGGCGCCGTGAGCCCCGTCCCGGGCCAGTAGCCCTGGTCGAGCACCATCCGCAGCGGATACGGCCTGCCGTTCAGCACGAAGCGGTCGCGATCCACGGAGAACGAGCGAAGCGCGGTGTAGCTCGCGACCTCGTCGAGCACGTTGCCCGCGTCGTCGATGAGCTCGAGCTCCACGTCGATGAGCGTCGGCTTCGACGGGCTCCAGAGCAGCTCGTTGCGGAAGTCGTCGATGCCCGGATCGCTCAGCGCGATTCGTCGGTGCACCTCGCCCGCGACCACGGCGTAGCGGTCGTCGGCCAGGAGCACGTCTCCGACGTGGAGGCGCACGTGCAGCCAGAAGCGCTCGCCGGGCGGCGCTGCGATGGCGGCATCCATCGCGATCTCCCAACGCGCCATGTGCGGCGTCCAACGGAGCGCAGCGAGGTGCGCGCGCGCGACGCGCTCCATCCAGACGCTCTGCCAGATGCCGCTCGTGCGGTGGTACCAGATCGAGTGCGGCTGCCGCTGCCAGTCCTGCTTCCCGCGCGGCTTCGCGAGGTCGGCGGGATCGTCTTCCGCGCGCACGATGATCTCGTGGTGCTCGCCGCGCTCGAGGTACGGCGTCGCATCGATTTGGAACGGCGTGTACCCGCCCTCGTGCCTGCCGGCGAGCGTCCCGTCGATCCACACGGTCGCCTCGTAATCGACGGCGCCGAAATGGAGGATGACGCGCTCGCCCGCCTCGACGGCGGGCGTCGCGAAGCGGCGCCGATACCAGCACGACTTGAAGAGCCCGGTGTCGCCGATGCCGCTCCGCTCCGTCTCCGGCGCGAACGGCACCTCGATCCGGCGGTCGAACGCCACCTCGTGCGGGAGCTGGAAGCGCGCGTCGTGATCGATCGCGAACTCCCAAGGCCCGTCGAGGCTCGTCCACGCCTTGCGACGCAGCATCGGCCGCGGGTATCCGCGCCCTCCATCGCCGTCGGCTCGAGACGACCGCGGACCGACTCGAGAGATCCCGAGCTGCGCTACATGGCTTCGCGACATCCAGGCTCCCTTCTCAGGCTGCGCGTGTGCTCGCCGGGTCGTTCTCGTTCTGGAGGATGCGGTCGACGAGCGTGAGCGCCTGCGCCACGACCTGGTCCATGTTGTAATATTTGTAGGTTGCAAGCCGGCCGACGAAGTGGACGTTCGGCGTGGCGTCCGCGAGGCTCTTGTACCGGCGGTAGAGCTCCGCGTTCTGGGGCCGCGGCACCGGGTAGTACGGGTCACCCTCCGCGCGCGGGAACTCGTAGACGAGGCTCGTCTTCGCGTGCTTCTGGCCGGTCAGGTACTTGAACTCCGTGATGCGCGTGTAGTCGCGCTCGTTCGGGTAGTTCACGACCGCGCCGGGCTGGAACACCTCGACGTCGTGCGTCTCGAACTTGAACTCGAGTGACCGATACGGAAGCTTGCCGTAGCGGTACTCGAAGAACGCGTCGACGGGGCCGGAGTAGATCATGCAGCGGAAGTCGACTTGCGTGACGAGGTCGCGGTAGTCGGTCCCGAGCGCGAGCGTGATGTTCTCGTGGTCCAGCATGCGCTCGAACATGCGCGTGTAGCCGTGGAGCGGCATCGCCTGGAACTCGTCCGTGAAGTAGCGGTCGTCGCGGTTGCTCCGCGCGGGCACGCGGGCAGCGACCGAAGCGTCGAGCTCCGAAGGATCGAGGCCCCACTGCTTGCGCGTGTAGTTCCGGAAGAACTTCTCGTAGAGATCGCGACCGACCTTGGAAACGACGGCCTCCTCGCTCGTGCGCGGGTGACCGATCTTCTCGGCGCGGTCCGCGTAGAACGCGTCGATGTTCGACTCGTCGAGCGAGAGCCCATAGAGCTGGTTGACCGTGTCGATGTTGATCGGGAACGGCAGCAGCTTGCCGTCGACCTGGGCGAGCACGCGGTGCTCGTACGCACGCCACTCGGTGAACTTCGAGAGGTGCTCGAAGACGCGCGCCGAAGCCGTGTGGAAGATGTGCGGCCCGTATTTGTGGACGAGCACGCCCGCGTCGTCGAGGTGGTCGTAGGCGTTACCGCCGACGTGAGGGCGGGTATCGCAAATCAGGACCTTCTTGCCCTGCGAGGCCAGGCGTTCGGCACACACGCTGCCGGCAAACCCGGCGCCCACGATCAGATAGTCGAACACGGCACAGCCTCCTTGGCTTCAGTTGCTTCCGAATGGCGGTCACGCTTGTGCGCGACCTCCTCGACGAGGGCACGCATGCGCCCGAACGTCATGTCCCACGACGTCTGCGCGAGATAGGCCTCACGAGCGGCCTCGAACGTCTTCTCCGCGGGCGTGCCGCGTTCGGCGAGCGTCTCGTCGCACGCACGGCAGAAGTCCTCGGGCGCATCCGCGATGCGGGCGAGCCGGCGCTCTCCGTACGGGCGCACGACGTCGCGGATCGACGTCGACACGACCGGCTTGCCGGCTGCGAGGTACTCGAGCGTCTTCGTGGGGCTGATGAACTTCGTCGCGTCGTTCCGCGCGAAGGGCATGATCGCGACGTCCCAGTTCGCGAGGTACGCAGGGAGCTCGTCGTACTTCTTGCCGCCCAGGTAGTGGATGTTCGGCAGCTTCGGGAGCGACGCCGGGTCGATCTTCACGACCGGGCCGATGATCACGAACTGGTAGTCCGGGCGCAGCGTGGCCGCTTCGCGAAGAAGCTCGACATCGAGCCGCTCGTCGACCACCCCGAAGAAGCCGAAGCGCGGATGTGCAATCGCGCGTTGATCCGCGGGGTCTTCCATCCCGGCGCGCGCCTTTCCGAAGTGAGCGGCATCCACGCTGCTCGGGAACGCGTGCACGTGCGGGTGCTGTCCGCGCTTGGCCTCGTAGAGGCTCTGGCCACCGGTGAACACGAGGTCGGCGCGCTCGAAGAGGCGCGCTTCGCGATCCTTCAGAGCGGCAGGGGCGCCGGCGAAGTGCGAGAGCTCATCCATGCAGTCGTAGACCGTGATCGACGAGCGGATGTGATCTCCGAAGCCCATCGCCATCGGCGTGTAGAACCAGAGAAGCGGGTCTTTGATGCGCTCACGCGAGACGAGCTCGTCGAGCAGCCGCGCCTGCAGCCCTTCGATTTGGTCGCCCGGCGTGCCGTCGACGAGGTGAGGAACGCAGACGTGGAGGTTCGGCTCGACGATGGTGACTTCCATACGGGGCTCGGACGCCCCCCAGACCGGCTCCTCGACGAAGAACACGCGCCGTTCGCGCGCCCACCGCGACATGAGGTGGTTCGGCCGCTGGTAGACGAAACCCCACCGCAGATGCGAGAGGCAGAGGACATCACCGGGCATTGGCTGCTTGCTCCTTCTGGCGCGAGGCGCTGCTCGCGGTCTGGTCGATTCCGTGGTGGCGCTGATGCGCGGCCCACGCGTCGGCGACGATGCGTTCGAGAGAGGAACGCGTCGCGCGCCATCCGAAGCGCTCTTCCGCGAGCTTCGGGCTCGCGACGAGGCTCGGAGGATCTCCTTCGCGGCGGGCGCCGTCGACCGTGCGAATGTCCCGTCCGGTCACGGCGCGGCAGACGTCGATCACTTCAGCGACCGAGTGACCGACGCCGGTACCGAGGTTGAACGCGCCGCTCGCGCCGCCGCCTTCGAGGTGCTCGAGCGCAGCGAGATGCGCATCGGCGAGGTCGCCGACGTGGATGTAGTCGCGAATGCACGTGCCGTCCGGCGTCGCGTAGTCGCGACCGAACACGGTGATGTGCGGACGACGGCCGAGCGCAGCATCGAGCACGAGAGGGATGAGGTGCGTCTCCGGCTCGTGCCGCTCGCCGAGCCCGGGCTCGTCTTCACAGCCCGCCGCGTTGAAGTAGCGGAGCGCGGCGTAGCGAAGCCCGTACGCGTGCGCGTAGCTCGCGAGCATCGTCTCGATCGTCAGCTTCGAGTGCCCGTACGGATTGATCGGCAGCGTGGGCTCCGACTCCGGAATCGGCACGACGCCGGGCGTGCCGTACACCGCGGCGGTCGACGAAAGGATGAACGCACGCACGCCCGCGTCGAGAGCGCAGTCGAGCAGGTTCGTCGTCGCGACGACGTTGCCATGCCAGTAGAGCCGCGGGTTCACCACCGACTCACCGACTTGGATCTTCGCCGCGAAGTGGATGATCGAATCGACCGCGTAGCGCGCCATCACCTCGCGCATCGCGCTCTTGTCGGCGACGTCGGCGACGACGAGCGGCGTGCCGGCGGCGATCGCTTCGCGATGGCCCGACGACAGGTCGTCGACGACGACGACATCGCGCCCGGCTCGTCGCAGCCGACGAACCATGTGCGAACCGATATAGCCGGCGCCGCCGGTCACGAGAGTTGCCATCGCGGCCGACCGCTCTGCACCACCCGTACCTTCGCGAGCCGGCGCGATGGCGCATGTGACGCGCGTGCAGACGAGGTCACGACGCGCGCGGGATCCTGCGCCAGCACGTGGTCCCGCTGACGCGACGCGACGCACTGAGCGCTCCTTTCGAGCGCGCGTGTCAACGTTCGGTCACGCGATCCGCTCGGCGAGAGCGTGGCGTGATGCGTGCGCCGAGACGCTATGACTCGGCCGTCAGCGCACGAGCTGCGTCATTCGATGATCATGCGATCGCCTGCGCCGCGTCCGAAGGTCTCGGGCGAGTACATCTCTTCCGCTTTCGGCGGCGGCACGACGAACGTGCCGGGCGTCGTCGCCTTGGCGACGTACGTGTAGTCCCAGACGCCGTCGTAGAGGAGCGAGGCGAAGGCCTCGACCCGCTCGTCGCGCATGTTCTGGTGCTCGTACCAGGTTCGCGCCCAGTACCAGTAGCGCCCGCGGCTCTGCAGAGCCGCGTCCTCTTTCGGGTCCTTCGGGACCTCGCCGGAGACGGCGAGCGCCGGGTTGAGCGGCTCGAGCCCGGCCGGCAGCGGGTCGACGAGCGCCACGTGATAGCGCCTCGATTGCGCCACCATCGACACGCGTACGCGTACCTTCGCGCCGGCTCGAACGCGCCACGTGCCGTCGGGGTCACGCTTCACGTCGGACGCGTTCTCTGCGCCCTCGTACGTGCGAGACACGACGAAGCCGTGGTCGGCGGGCGGCAGCTTCAGGTCCGTCGGCGCGTATTGCATGCCGATCCGGTAGTAGAGGCGACCGGGTCCGTCTTTCGCGATGACGACGTTCTGCGGTCCCTTCGTCTCGCTCGCGAGCCACTGCATCGGCACGCCGATGTGGTGCTGCTCCGTCGTGCGGCCCTTGTAGGCGTGCTGCCCGGCGAAACGATCGCCGAGCCACACGCGCGCGACGAAGTCCGGCGTCACCTTCTCGTAGGTGTTGAAGTAGCGGTCGAGCGCGAGCAGCACGAACGCGCTCTCGTTCGTGTTCGCCCAGCGCCCCGCCTTGCGATGCGCGAGGAGGCCCTTCACGAGCTTCGGGATCAGCGAAGCCTGCGGTTGGTCCCCGATCAGCGCCTCGAGGACGACGCCGTCCGCGCGGCGGTCCGAGTTGAGGAGGACCCAGTCGGAGTCCTTGTAGCCGCTCACGAAGTGCGCGTTGCCGGCGGTCTCGGTGACGCGGTTCGCGATGTGCCGCCGGATCGCCTCGTTCTCCGCCGCAGACGCCTTGTCTTCCGAGATCGTCGGCCAGATCCAACCGACCGCCTCGATCGGCAGCTTCTCGACGCCGCCTGCTTCCGCAACGAGACGCTTCGCGCGTGCCGGATCCGCGTCGCCCATGCGCTTCCGCACCGAGAGCGCGTACGCGATGATCGCGCGGCGCGCGTCGACGCCGTACCAGCCCGGGATGTGGCTTTCGATGTTCCGCAGGTACTGCTGCGAACGCTGCAGCATCCCGGCGTCGGGCGAATAGCCCTTGTCCTTCGCGCGAACGAGCGCATGCGCCACGTGCACGGAGAGATACGGCCACGGCTGCTCCTGCCAGAAGCCCCACCCGCCGCTCCCGTGCTGCAGTCGCTTCAGCCGCTCGAAGTCTCGCGCCATCGAGGTCTCGAGCTCCTTCTTCGAAGGCATCCCCGCGACCTGGAAGGCAGAAAGGACGTCGCGCAGCGCAGCGAGGGAGACGACGCGCGAGGCGATCTGCTCGTTGCATTCGTACGGGTACCGAACGAGGTAGAGCACCGCGTCGGTGAGCGCCTGCAGCTGCGTCGAGCTCGTGTCGATCTCGATTCCGCCGAACTGCGGGAACACACCGGGCGGCATCTTCACGGGCTGCGCGATCGCGCCCTCGTCGATCTCGCCGTACGTGGCGAACGCTTCCGTCGTCGCCGGCGTGTAGACCGGCACGGCCACTTCGCTCGCGTCCGCGAAGCTCCCGGTCGCGACGCCGACCTGGAAGCGCGCGGTGCCCGGCTTCACCGTCGACGCGACGAAACGCACCTCCACGCGGTCGTTCGCTGCGATCTTCACGCGCTTCGCGGCGGGCTCTTCCACGTTCGCATTCGTCGCGCGCGCCACGACGCCGACCTCGAGGGGCGCGTCGGTCTGGTTCTGGACGACGACGGGGAGCTCGAAGCGGTCGCCGAAGTTCAAGAAGCGCGGCGCGGATGGGCGCGCCATGATCGGCAGGCGCGCAGTGATCGTCGACTCGTGTGAGCCGAACTGCCGCTCCCCGGCGGCGACGAGCGCCATCACGCGATAGCGCGTGAGGTTGTCGGGCAGCTTCACCGGGACGGTGACGTGACCGCGCGCGTCCGTCTTCACACGCGGGACGAACTTCGCGAGCGCGGCGAAGTCCGCGCGCACCTGGATGGGCTTCGTCGAATCGCCGACGACGCTGCCCGCAGCGCCTTCCGCCATCGGCTCGGCGGCTTTCGAGCGGAGCTCGCGCTTCGGCGCATCCATCATGGAATCCGCCGGGGCCGATGCCGCCGGCGCGGGCGCCATCAGCGGTCGTGCCGCCCCGCCGCCGCGCACGGCGCCCGGTGGCGCGGCCGGCTGCTCGGGCGCGTTCACTGCGCGAAGACGCGCGAGGTCCGGCTCGGCGAGGAGCACGCGATCACGCAGCGCGAGCTCGGACACGCCGCTCGGCCGGTGCGAGTAGAAGACCGCGACCGGGTCGGGAGTCTTGTAATTGGACAGCGCGAGCACCGCCTCGTCGACGACGACGAGGGCGACGTCGGCGCCGCCGACTGCGCGGCCCGCGGCGTCTTTCACGTCGACGTCGATCTCCGTCGCGGCGCCCGGGTCGACCACCGTCTTCCTCGCAACGGCGGCGACGCCGAGCGTCCGCGTCGACGGCAAGATTTTCACCGCCGCTGTCCCCGATGCGTAGGCCGGTCGCTTCGGGAGCTTCGGATCGGGCGCGCCCGAGGCATCTTCCCGCACGGTCGCTCCGACGAGGTCGACGCGAATCTCGGCGTTCGGAACCAGCGCATCGTCGAGCTTCACCTTGAGGGCCTGAGAGGCCGCCTGCATCGTGAAGCGCTCGACGTGCACGACGCCCTGCCGGCGCACCGTGAGGAGACCCTCGGCCGGCGCGAACGGCGCGGCGACGAGGATCTCGGCGAGCTCACCCGGCTTGTACTCCTTCTTGTCGGCGATGACGGTGAGTTGATCGGCGCGAAGCCGGCGGTCCTTCGGCGTGTCGCTCCCCATCACGTAGATCTGGGTGACGGTCTGGTTCCGGCGGCCGTGCTCGTCGGTGACGATGGCGGTGACGCGATACGTGCCGCCCTGCGCGGTGCGCAGCGAGCACCGCACGTTGTCGGCGGGCGGAGCGGGGCTCGTGACGTCGCACGTCTGGACGTCGACTTCCTTCTGCTCGTACTCCGTGCCGACCTGCTCGACGTCGAGCCGTGCCGCGCGCACCTCGACCTTGCGACCGGCCACGAGCTTGCCCTCGACGTCACTGACGAGGATGTCGGCTTCGATGTTCTCGCCCGCGCGGACGAACGACTTCGCGAGCCGAATGCCGACGTATTGGTCTGCAGGGTGCACGAGCATCGACGTGCGGCCGGCCCACTGCTGCCGGTTCACGTCTTCCACGTGCGCCGTGAGCTCGAGGCTCATCGGGTACGGTGGATCGAGCGCATCGAAGTCGAGCCGGATGCGGTGAACGCCCTGCGGATTCGTGTGCGAAGCCCAGCTCTCCGTCTTCCGGTCGTCGGAGCGCGGAGGCATGAACCCCCAGAAGAGCATCGACTCCGGTCCGAAGTGGTAGTCGCTCCGATTCGGCGGCGTGAACGAGCCGCGCGAACGCGTGATTCGCCAGTCGACCGGAGCGTCGGGCAGACCGCCGCCCGCGTAGTACTTCGCTTCGAGAGTCGCGATCGCGTGCTTGCCGACGAAGTGCGGGCCTTCGCTCGCACGCGCGGTGACCTCGAACTCGGGGCGCTTGAACTCCTGAATCGAGAAGCCGTGCTGCGTGGTGGTTCCGTGCAGCGGCACGTCCGCCAGCGTGAGCTCGACGTGGGCATTTCCGAGATTCGCGTTGCCGGGCAGCTTGAACGCGAGGTCGAAGCCGCCCTGGTCGTCGACGGAGGCCGAGCCGCTCGCGATCTCCGCCCAGCGCGGATCGCGCACCTTGAAGCTCACCGACTTGCCGGCGATGCCGGGCACCGCGTCCACGTCACCGCCGCGGCCGCCGGCGATGCGGCGGATCCATCCCTTCAGCCGGACCTCTTCGCCCGGCTTGTACGTCCCGCGATCGTCGAAGACGAACCAGCGCGCCGTGTCGGTTTGCGCGACGTGCGTGTACGAGCGCCCGCCGTACCAGCGCTCCGGAAGGATGGCCGTGTCTTTGCCCTTCGTGGCGACGACGAGCGAGGCCCCGTCGGGCGAGAACGGAACGCGCGCGAGCCCGCCCGCGTCGGTCGTGCCGACACTCCGAGCGCTGCCGAGGAGCGAGAGCGCAACGCCGGCCGTCGGCGCGCCATCGGCAAGACGCGTCACCCATCCGGTGAGCTGGTCTTGCTCGACATAGGCGTTCACGCCGAGGTCCGTCGACTGCACCCAGACCGCGAGCTCGGGGCGGTAGCTCCCGTGCGCCGGAGCGCGCGTCGGCTCGACGACGACGACGACCTGCCCGTGGGTTCCTCCGTCGAGCGCCGGCGCGAGATCCACGGCGGTGGTGACGAGCTCGTCGGGCGCCTTCTTCGGCGTGAGCACGCGGTCGTAGACGAGCCGGCCCGGTACCGTGAGCTTGCGTGGGCGCTCCCATTCCCGGAGGTACGCCATGAACGGCGCGTAGTGCTCCGGCCGAACGGCATACACGCGCGCGCGCAGCCCGGGCTCGTTGATCGAGTACACCGGATAGGTCTTCGGCGACGACGGATCGAGCACGATCATCTCGCTGTCGGCGTGGAACATGGTCGGCTCCGCGGAGCCGACGTCGAACGTGAGCTTCACGTCACGCCCGAGCGTCTGGCCGTGCACGTCACCGATCGCCGCGCCGAGCGTCACCGTGTACTTCGTGCGCCCCTTCGTCCGGCCCGACACGCTCATCGCTTGCCCGTGCACCTCGATCTTCATCCCGGGCACCTCCGGGACGACGCTCACGAGCTTCTTGTCGAACGTCTTCGGGTCGACGGAGTTCGTGAACGCGATGGTGAACGGCGTCAGCGGGCGGCATCCTCCGCCGTAGCCACACTCCGAGCGCGCGACGTTCATCGGACCGTACGTGGTGAACGAGTACGCTTGGTCGGCCGTCGTGCGTCGGGGGCCTTCCGCGCTCGGCGCTCCCGCCTTGAGACGAACGGTGTACGCCGTCGACGTTTGCAGCTTCGACGTCGGCTTGAACGCGAAGAAGCGCCCCGGCTCGGCGTGCTGCGCGAGGCGACGAACGGCATCGTTCGCCTCGATCTCGTCGGCCTCGGCGAGGCGCACGCCGACTTTGCCGCGGCCGCTCGCGAGCTCGATGCTGCCGAGCACCGCCGCAGGATCGATGCGCTGATCGAGCTCGGCAAAGAGGAGCGGCTCGAGCGGCTCTTCGTTGCCGGCGGGGTGAGAACGCTTCAGCGTGACCGGCGGGGTCGAGAACGTCCAGTGCTCCGCCTTGGCGAGCGCTTGGCCGGCCATCGATTTGGTGCCGGCGGGGATGTCGACGGCGTACTCCGTCGCCATCGGGAAGCGCTTCTCCGGTTGGAAGAGGAGCGTCCGCGTACCGAGCCAGCGCCACTTCCCGGGCGGCTGCGGCGTGAGCGTGACGGGGACTCGCTCCTTCGCGAGATCGTCGACCGACGTGACGGGGACCATCGGTTGCGAGAACGTGATCGTGAGGTGAGGCGCGAGCTCGACGGGCCCCTCCGGCGCGCGGCGCTCGACGACGAGCGGACCGGACGAAGGCACCGCCGCGACGGGCGGCGCGACGGGCGGCGGGAACGTCTCGCTCACCGTCTTGCCGGTGCGAGGCGGCGGGATTGATTTGTCCCGCATCGCGAAATCCTTCGCATCGTCCGGATCGCGCTTCAGCTGCGGAAGGCGTGCCGCCATCTTCTTCGCGTCGTCCGTGCCGAGCGGCGTCGACGCGGCGATCTTGCGTTCGACGGCGCGGTCCGCCTCGTCGTCCGCATTGCTGATCCGGAAGCCGAGCCCCGACTTGGACACCTTCCAGACGAGCGGCCCCTCGTCGCCCCCGCGCGCGGCAGGTGTGGGCGCGGCAGGGGGGCGGCTGCCGGGGCAGCCGGCGCAGGCGAGGGCCAACCCGAGGAGGAGGAAGAAGGAGAAGAGGAAGGCAGGCGCACGCTTCATCGGAAAGAGTCTCCAGGCACCAAAAACGCGAGCGAAGGGCCCGAGCCTACAGCGAATCCCTCGGCGGGGCGGGTGGCTCACGGCTACGTCCGCCATCTGAAAACGATCTCGCGGACGCGGCCGCCCGCGCGCCAGGCATTCGCGCGCGGCCCATACGGCGCTATTCTCTGGGTAGCCGTGCGCTTGCGTTCGATCGCCGCCGCCCTCGCCCTGCTCGGAGGGACCGCCGTCCTCGCCTGCGGTGCGCCTTCGATCGAGGGCGACCCGCTGCCGATCTCGGTTCCCGACCGCATCCCCGGCGAAGACGGCGGAGCGCCCGATGGGGGCGCAGTGCCGGACGACCCGCTGCTCGACGCGGGGCCGACCGACCCGGGCGCGACGGACGGGGGAGGCACCCCCGACGCGAACCGCATGCTCCGCGCGTTCGTCTCGTCGGCCGTGCTCAGCGGCAACCTCGGCGGTCTCGCAGGCGCCGACGCGACGTGCAATTCGCTGGCGAAGGCACAAGGGCTCGCGGGCACCTACCGCGCGTGGCTGTCCGTCGCCGGCTCGAACGCCGTCGACCGCATCACGGCCGATGGTCCCTGGTACCTCGTGAACGGTGAGCTCGTGGCGTCGACGCGCGCCGAGCTCGTGTCCGGCACGCTGCGCCACGCGATCGATCGCGATGAAAAGGGCGCTACTCCGCCGGCCGCAGAGGACCGCGTGTGGACGGCGACGACGCAGGCCGGCGCGTACGTCGGCCCGGATTGCGGCGGCTGGACGGGCGCCGGCAATGGAGTCGTCGGCGAGGCCGAGCAGCGCAACGGAACGTGGACTGCGCTCACGCCCGAAGCGTGCGGCGAGGTCAATCGCGTGTACTGCTTCGGCCTCTGACGCGCAGGCGCGGCGCTAGTCGGTGAGCGCGAGGACGACGAGGCCCGTCACGATCACGACGACCATCGTGACGACGGCGACGCCGAGGAACACGAGGACGCGGCTGCCGCGAGGCGCCGGCGCCATGGCTTGGTTCGGGCCGGTGCGCACGGCACGTGCTGCCGCCGCCTCGTGGAGCTCGGGATCGCTCGCGCGGCGCGGCGGCTCCGACAACCCGCGCGAGGGTGGCGCGGTCGGTGTGTACGCCGGTTCGTGAGCGGAAGGTCGAGGCCGCGCGGGCGCGACGCTCGTGACCGGCGGCGCGTTCTCCATGATCAACGTCCCGGCGTCCGCGCTGGGGTCGACGAGGGGGTCGGGGTCGCTCGCGCTCCGCGGCAGGTCCGCTTCACCCGCCGCGGCCGAGCGCTGCGTCAGCGTGCGGTCGTCCTCGTCCGCGGGATGAAGGTGCCGCTCGGCGACAGGATTCGCCGGCCACGATGCCGAGGCAGACACGAGCTCCACGGAGTCGAGCTCCTCGATGTCCTCGGGCTCTCCGAGCTCTCCCCGGTCGGGAATGCTGTAGACGGGCGGCCGGTACGAAGCCCCGCCCGGTGCGCGCGCCGCGACGTCTCGCAGGGCGGCCTGCATCGCACGCGCGTTCGGCCAGCGATCTTTCTTGTCGAACGCGACGGCGCGGTCCACGAGCGCGACGAGACCTCGCGGCAAGGCAGACACGACCGTCGCGAGCGACCGCGGAGGGAAATTCGCGGCAGCGACGAGCATCTCGGCGGCGCTCTTCCCATCGTGCACCGGCTCGCCGGAGATGAGCGTGAAGAGCGTCGCGCCGGCGGCCCAGATGTCCGTCTTCGCATCCACCTGCGCGCGATTGCCGACGGCCTGCTCTGGAGACATGAAGCCCGGCGTCCCGAGCAGGAATCCCGTCGCGGTCTGCTCCTTGCGGAAGCCCGACTTCATCTGGGCGAAGCCGAAGTCGAGCACCTTGAGGCGCCCTTCGCGCGTGATGAACAGGTTCTCCGGCTTGATGTCGCGATGGACGATGCCTTTGTCGTGCGCCGCCGCGAGCACGTCGAGGAGCTGCTCACCGACCTCGTAGATTTCGTGCAGCGGCAGCGATCCGCCCTTGCGCGTGCGTCGGCTCTCGAGGAGCTCGCCTTCGAGGAGCTCCATGACGAGGAAGGGATGTCCTTCTTCGCTCGTGTCGTCGTCGAGAATGCGAACGACGCCGGGGTGGTTCACCTGGTTCGCCGCGTAGCCCTCCTGGAGAAAGCGGCTCCGCGTGTCGGGGTCGCGCGCGAACTCCGGATGCAGGACCTTGATCGCGGCGCGGCTGCCGTTGTTCTTGTGCGTAGCGGCGTAGACCGTTCCGACCCCACCGCGCGAGATCCGCTCGTCGATGCGCCACCGATCGCGGAGGACCTTGCCGATCCATCGCGACCTGCTCGGGACGGGCTCACCCTTCACGGAAGCGGACGCACGCTCGCGCCTCAGAACTTGGTCGTGACGAACAGATAGATGCCGATGATGAAGATCGCGAGGCACACGCTACCGATCGCGATGAGCGCGATGATCTGCGTGTTGAAGCGCATGGGTCCGGCGTTCTCCGCGCCGACCGGGAGGCCCTGCGGCGGCTGCCCCCATCCGCCGGGCTGACCCGGCCCCGTCATCGGTCCGGGCGCATTCATCGGCCCCATCATCGGGCCCCCGTGCGGAGCGTGCGGGTGATGCATGCCGAGGCCCATCCCGGGCGCGGGCCCTTGGGCATACCCGCCAGGGCTCGACGGCGGATACGGCGAGCTCGCGGGCATTCCGCCGTGCGGCATCATCGGGTCGTAGCCCGACGAACCGCTGCCCCACGCCGGCATCGAAGGGTTCGACGCAGGCGGCGCGCCCTGCATGCGCGACACGGTCGGGTCGTACCCGGGGGGCGGCGGGAAGCCGCCGACGTCGCCGAAGCCGTCGCGGTGCTCGAGCGTCTCGGCAAGAGCGGCCGCGATTCGCGGAACGCCGCCACTGCGCTCGGCGGGCGAGAGCGCGTCGATCTGCCCGGGCGGAACCGCGAGTGTCGCCTCGTCGCCGACGGCACCAGGACCGACGACCACGTGTGCGTCCTGGCGCCGGACGAGCTGGTCGCGCGAGACGGCGCGCGTCGACTCCTCTTCGGGCTCGTCTTCGTCGCGCGGGGTGTACGCGAGCGCTTGGGTCTCGCCGTCACCGTCTCGATCGACCGAGCTCGCGCGCGGTCGCATCGGCTCGGACGATGCAAAGCCCGTCGGCGCCATCGGCGACGAGAGCGCCGCGTTGCGGAGCCCGTCGAGATCGTCGAACGGGCCCGGGCTGCTGCCGAGGCGGCCGGGTGCGAGCGCGCGGTCGACCGACGGCGCGGCAACCGCCATCGTCGGACCGTCGTCCTGCTGCGAGTCGAAGTCGTCGTCCGATAGCTCCGGCGCCGACGACGGAGCTGCCGGGGCCGCCGCGACCGGCGCGGGTGCAGGTGACGGTGCCGGCTCGGGAGACGACGCCGGCGTCGCGGCACGTCCGCCGCCGGCGAACGCCGAGGGTCCACGGCCGGAAGGGAGCGGCACGGGCATGCGCGGCGACGCCGGGCCCGCGGGACGAGGCGGCGCGGCGGGCGCACGTCCCTGGGACGACGACGGCGGCGCGGCGCCTGCGGAGGCGCCTTGCGTTGAAGGCGTCGAAGGCTGGGACGAAGCAGGCGGGAGGTTGGGGCTCGAGCCCGCGCGCGAAGGCGCGAGGTTGGGGCTCGAGGCCGGACGCGACGCGACGTCGGGCGTCGACGCAGGACGCGCCGGGAGGTTCGGCGTCGAGCCCGGACGCGGCGAGGACGCCCCGGGCAGAGGCGCGCGTGCGGCAGCCGCGCCAGGGGCAGGCGCAGGTGCGGTGATGCCTTGCGGCGCGTCGAACGGCGAAGCGCTTCCGAACCCGGGCGGCGCGTACGCGCCAGGCGCCGGGCCGGGGATGCCGATCAAGGTCGGCGCCTTGGGCTTCTTGAACGGAGCGGCCGGCGCGGGCGGCAGCGCCACCGCAGGAACGGGCGCCGGCGGCGGCACCTCCGGCGGAGGCGGCGGGTTCGAGATCGGCGACGGGATGTTGCTCGGGAGGACGTCGAACGGCGAGCTCGTCGTCACCGTGCGTGCGCCCTCGTCGTCGTCCCACGGATTGTCGTCGACGTCGGACGCGGCATTCGCCTCGTCCAGCGACGGCGAGCTCTTTGACTTCTCGTCGTTCACGAATCCGCTCGCGTTCGGTCCTAGCCCCTCAGCCTACCGTGCTCCGGCATCCCGACCGAATCACTCTATCGCAATCCGAGCCGGCGCCGCAGTCTTCGGGCGCTTTGCCGCGAAACGTCGACGCGTTTCCCGGTCGAGAGGCATGCCACGTAGCCGCCGGAGTCCACGGATTCGAGCCGCTCGACGTGGTCCAGGTTGACGATCGCCCGGCGATGGACGCGCTCGAAAGGGCTCCCCTGCGCGACGCCGAGCTTGTCTTCGAGGTCCTGCAGGGTGTCGTCCGTGAGGATCGCCCTCGCGGCGGTGTGGACCGTCACGAGCGCGCCGTCGAACGTGGCGTGCGTCACATCGGACGGGCTGACGAGAGCGGCGCCGCCGTGCGTCGCGATGGCGAGCTTCGCGAGCTTGGAAGCGCGTGCGGAGTCGACCGGCTCCGCACCTTGGCGTAGCCCCTGATCGAGCGCGCGTCGGGCGCGGCCGAGCGCGGTCGCGAGGCGCGCGTCGTCGACCGGCTTCATGAGGTAGTCGACGGCTCCGATGTCGAAGGCTTGCACGGCGTGCTCCGGGTGCGCGGTCAGAAAGACGATGTAAGGCCGGTCCTCCGGCATACGCATCACCGTCTCGAGCCCGGAGAGCCCGGGCATGTTGATGTCGAGCACGGCGACATCGACCTCGCTCTCGGCGAGCTTCGCGAGCACCTCTTCGCCGCTCTCGCACTCGACGACGGCCTCGATCCCGGCGGTCTCGCCGAGGAGCCGAACGACACGCCTCCGAGCCATGAGCTCGTCGTCGCAGACGAGGACGCGCAGCGGGATCGACATGGCGCGAGGCTACACCGGGTCCTTGCAGGGCACGATGACGGTCGCCCGGGTGCGCGTCTCGCCGTCCGGCTCGATCGTGAACGTCGCGCGTTCGGGAAACGCGAGCGCGAGGCGCTTCTTCACGATGGTGAGGCCACTGCCGCCCGCGCGCGGTCCGCGGAACGCGCCCGGGTTCGTGATCTCGATCCGCACCACGTCCCGAACGAGCGTGACGCGCACGACCACCTCGCCTTTGTGCCGTGCGAGCGGGCCGTGCTTCATGGCGTTCTCCGCGAGCGGGAGAAGGAGCATCGGAGGGACGCCGACGTCGCCAAGCGGCTCGGGCACGTCGAACGTGACCGTGAAGAGCGAGGGGTCGCGGATCGCGTGCATCGCGAAGAGCGCCTGCGCGAGCTCGAGCTCCTTCGTGAGTGGCCACGTGGTCGCATGGATGCCCGTCATCATCGTGCGGAGCATCGAGGAGAGCTGGAGGATCGCCTTCTCGGCGACGAGCCCGTCTTCGCGGCACCACTCGGCGATCGCGTTCAACGTGTTGAAGAGGAAGTGCGGATCGAGGTGGCTTCGGAGCGCGAGGAGCTGCGCGTGGTCGGCCTCACGAGAGAGCGCCGTGGCACGGGCGCGCTCGCGTTCGAGGTGCTCTTCGAGCTCGATGTCGCGCGCGAGCCCCCAGCCGCCGACCCAGAAGAGCGCAACGCACACCGCGAGGCTCGGCTTCGTGGTCAGGAACGTGGTGCCGGCGCCGACGAGATCGGGCAGCACGCGACCGATGCCGAGAACGAGCGTGGCGCCGACCGCCGCGTAGACGAGCACGCGCGGCGCCGAGCCGATGCCCGGCGGACGGTCCATCGGGAACAGCGTGCGCCAGAGCGAGGGGCCGACGAGCAAGAAGCTGCCGCACATGAGAAGAGCGAGCGGCACGGCGAGCGGATCGCGGCTGTATGCGTCCTGGATGATCGTGAGCGGCACGACGACGAGCGCGATCGGGATCGCGCGTCGCGGCGCGAGGAGACCACGGACGGTCGACCGCACGATCGCGGCGAGTGGCGGCTCGCCGGAAGTCTGCGGATTCGATGCGATGTCGACGTCCAGGTGAACCCCGCGCGAGGAAGGCGCGAGAAGGCGCGAAACCGCGCGCCACGTCCCGCGTACCTCACGATAGCAAGCGACGCTGGAGGGTGCGGCCATGATGCGAACAGGGATGCGGCTCGTGATGGTGGGGCTCGCGTTGACGGCGGCGGCGTGCGGCGGAACGGGCGATGCGTCGTCGCCGGACCCGAGCACGTCGTCGGGCGGCGTGACCGGCAGCTCGGGGAGCAGCGGGAGCGGCGGTGGGGCGAGCGTCGACGGAGGCACGGACGCGAGCGCGTCGGGGTCGGACAGCGGGGGTGGCGGAGGCGCGGGCGGAATGCCTGCATCCTGCAACGGCGACGAAGGCGGCCCCGTGCCGACGACGCCCGACGAGCTCCAAGCGTGGCTCGCGACGAAGAAGTACACGTGCTGGGCGCGCGAATCGAAGAAGCACCCCTCGACCGGCCCGCACGGCGGCGACATCCGCACGTACTTGAATGCGGCGCTGGACGCGTCGATGAAGGGCAGCGGGGAGCACCCGCAGGGCGCGGTCGCCGTGAAGGAGCTCTATGGCTCGGGCAACGAAGTGACCGGCTGGGCCGTCGGCGTGAAGACGCAAGCGGCGAGCGCGGGCGGAGCGGGCTGGTACTGGTACGAGTCGTTCGGTACCGGGCCAGGCGCGAACCGCATCGAAGGGCAGAACGAGGCGCTCTGCACGAACTGCCATGCGGCGGGGCGCGACTACGTTCTCATCCCCTACCCGCTCCAGTGAGCCGAGCGGCGCGCCCGCCGTTTCATGCTACGCACGTGGGCGGTGAGGGCCGCCCCGTCGTTCGCTGCGACCGTCGCATTCGTTGCCGCATGCGCGGGAATCTTCGGCGCGGGCGAGAGACGCGCAGAGGCGGCCGAGGCGCGGACGTCTTCACTCTCGTGGTTGCGCATGCCCGGCGCCGAGTCGTGCATCCCGACGCAGGCGCTGGCGCGCGCCGTCGAAGATCGGCTCGCGCGTCGCGTGTTCGTGTCCGCGGCGCAGGCAGACGTGTCCGTCGAAGGCCGCATCGAGAAGAGCAAGGGCAAGGCGAGCGGGTGGCGCGCCGTGATCACGATCCGCGACGGCGCCGGCGCGACGCTCGGCACGCGCGAGCTCGAGAAACCCGACGCTTCGTGCGATGCGATGAACGAGCCGCTGGCTCTCGTGATCGCCGTGATGATCGATCCGGACGCGGCGACGCGGCCGCCGGCGGGAGACGCGGGGCCTCCTGCGGGCGCCGGTGCGGGCGCCGCTGCAGCTTCGGGTGCGGGCGCCGCTGCGGACGCGGGCTTGGGTGCGGGTGCGGGCCCCGCTGGGGACGCGGGCGCCGGCGCCGGCCCCGGCGCTCCTGGCGCGAACGACGGCGATGCTGGGCGTCGTCGCGAGCCTTGGCGTGCCGAGGGCGCAGGCCTCGTGACGCTGGCGGGCGGGCTCGCGCCTTCTCTCGCGGCGGGCGTCGGCGTCGAGGGGCTGCTCTTCGTGCCGGGACTGCCGCTCGGCTTCCGCGCCTACGGCAACATCTTCCTGCCGACCGAAGCGGAGCGCGGCGGCGCGCGTGCATCGTTCGACATGGTGTATGCGGGCGGCGCCGTCTGCCCGACGCTGCGTCGTCCGCGGATCGTCGCGATGCTCTGCTTCGGCGGGCAGCTCGGAATTCTTCGCAGCCACTCGGAGTCGCCTGGCCGGTTCGTCGAAGAGAAGACGCGGCCGATGTGGAACGCGGTGACGGAGGCTCGGCTCTCGGTTCCTCTGGCGGCCCCGGTCGAGCTCACCGCGAGCGTCGGCGGCGTCTTGCCGATCCTGCGCCCCGCGTTCGGCTTCAGGCCCGCGGCCGCGCCGGCGACGTCGACCGACACGGAGAACATCCACAAAGTCGCGTTCTTCGGCTTCACAGCGTCAATCGGCGTGGGGTTCTTCTTCCCGTGAAGGTGCGCTTACCGTGCTCGGCTCCATAATCCGGGCGGGCTCGCTCCACTCTCTTTCGATGGCTGCGGGCGTCCTGAGTGCGTTTTTCGTGCCGCGGAGGGCTGCGGCGCCGGCCGCACCGGCGGACGAGGGGCGTGCGGCCGGCCCCGCGGCGTCTCGACCGCCGCCGGCCGCGAGCTCGGTCCCGAGCATGCCGGAGATCTTCCGGCAGCACGCGCCGTTCGTGTGGCGCGCACTGCGTCGACTCGGCGTGGCCGAGCGCGACGTCGAAGACGTGTGCCAAGAAGTCTTCGTGGTCGTGCACCGGAAGCTCGGCGACTTCGAGGGACGCTCGTCACTGCGCACGTGGATCTACGGCATCTGCGCGCGCACCGCTTCCGACTACCGGAAGAGCGGGCGCGTGCGCCGTGAGGTGGTCACCGACCTAATCCCGGAGCGTCACGAAGACGCCGGCCAACACGACGCGGTCGCCCTCCGGCAAGCGCGTGCTGCGCTCGACAAAATTCTGGATGCGCTCGACCACGACAAGCGTGCCGTGTTCGTCCTCTACGAGATCGAAGAGCTGACGATGGCGGAAGTCGCCGATGCGCTCGGCTGCCCGCTCCAGACGGCGTACTCGCGCCTGCACGCCGCGCGCAAAGTCGTCGAAGCAGGCGTCGCCCGCGCGCGCGACGATGCGCGAGAGGGAGCGGGCACGTGAGCGACCAAGACCCGAAGCGCCTCCTCGACGCGGCCGCAGACGGCGGTGATCTGCGTGCGCTCCTCGCAGCCGGCAAGAGCGAGGTGCCGGGCGAGCATCAGGTCGCAGCGTTGGCGCTGAAGCTGGGCGCGCTCGGCGCGCTCGGCGCAGGCGCAGCGGGTGGCGCGGGTGGTGCGGGTGGCGCGGGGGGTGCGGGCGCCGCTGGCGCGGGCGCGGCGGGCGCGGGCGCGGCGGGCGCGGGCGCGGGTGGCGCGGCGGGCGCCGCTGCGGGTGCGAGCGCCGCCGGCGCTGGCGCCGCTTCCGCGGTGAAGGCGGGGCTCGCGGTGAAGCTCGTCTCTGCACTGTTGCTCGCAGGCGCCGCAACGGCGGGCGCGGTTGCCGTGACGAGCGCCCCTTCCACCGAGACGCCGAAACCGGCGGGCCTCGTTCCCTCGGAGTCGACGTCGAGCTCCGCGGCCGCGAGCGCCGATGCCGCGTCGGCATCACCGCTCACGTCCCCCTCCGCGACGGACACGACGAGCGCGACTGCGAGCCCGACTGCGGGTGCGTCCGCGAATCCCTCGGCGCCGACGGCACCGACGCCATCGACTCTAGCGACCACGTCGACGCGCGCGTCTTCGACGCGGGTGCACGAGGAAGACCCAGAAGCGGAAGTGTCGCTCCTGAAGCGCGCGCAAGATGCGCTGCGTACGCGCCCCGCGGAAGCGCTCGCCCTCTGCAACGACCACGCGCAGCGCTTCCCGGCGGGCATGCTCGTGCAAGAACGCGAAGCCATCGCGGTCGAGGCTTTGGTGAAGCTCGGCAACAAGCGTGATGCGCAAACGCGCGTCGATCGCTTCAAGACGCGCTTCCCAGGCTCGACCCACACGCGCCGCCTGGACGCCCTCCTGGGCGACTGAAACGCACGCGCCAGTGAGCGCGCCCGGCGACGTTCCCCGCGGGCGCGAGCTGTACCACCGCGATGCATTCGGGCGGCGCCCCGTCGTTCATGCGTCCGCATCCGCGTCCGCATCCGCATCCGCGCGCGAGCAGGACTACCGCGCGCGCTGCGACAGCCTCACCGGCCAAGACCACCTCTCCGCGGCCGGCCGGCGAAGCCGGTGCATGCTGGCTTTCGCGCTATCGCGATCGTGATGAATGAGGCGATAGTTTTCGCGTCGACGCCTTACCGACCCGGCGACGGTCGCCTCGTCGACCGCCAAAACCTGACGCCCCTCACGCGCCACGCTCGCACGCCCCGCCGCCCCCCTCACGGGAACTTCGCGAACAAATCCGTCAGCGGCGCCGCGTGCGCGGCGTTGCGCATGTACGGGCGCACGCCGAAGATCTCCTGCACCGTGCGCACGAGGGAGCTGTGCGTGTACGGGATGGCGTTCGCGTAACCGGGCTTTGCGAAGGGAGACATGACGATCATGCCGATCGGCGGCGCGCCGTCGCTCTCGCTCTCGTCCCACGTCACGAACACGGCGCCCGACTCTTTGTACACGCGCGACGCGAAGATCTTCGGGAGCTCGCGCGAGAGCCAACGGTCACCGTTCGCGACGGAGTCTTTCGATTCGCAGCCGCTCTCGTCGTGCATGTCGTGGCACAAGTCCGGCGTCACGAAGACGTACTGCGGGACCTTGTCTTCCGCGAGATCACGCGCGAGCTCCTCGTACGGGCGCACGTGCTCGATGCACTTCTTCGACTGCGGATTGCGCCCGTCGGTCACGTCGTCGAAGAACACCATCGGGTTGTGCTTCGGGGCGTACTTGCCGCGCCAGCGCAGCGGGCACTCGGTCCCGGAGATGCCCTCCTGGTACGACCGCCACGAGATGCCCGCGTCTTCGAGCTGCTTCGTGAGGTGCACGCGCGTCGTCCGGTAGTTCTCCGCCGGATCGTCGTTGTCGCGGATCCCGAGATTATCGCCCGCTTCGAGCCAGATGTAGTTCGGCTCGCTCGGGTGGATCGCCTCGGGGCTCGTGTAGTGCTCCGCGTGCGCGCCCTGCGTGAGCAGCGTCCCGTTGATGTACGGCGCCGACTTGCTGTGATGGATGTCGACCCAGTCGTGGTTCTCCATCACGACGACGAACACGTGCTTGATCGAGCCGAGAGGCGCCGCCATCGTCGTCGGCATCTTCGCGAGCTCCGGGAACCCGCCCTCGTCCGAGTGGCTGCCCTTCGGCGGTCCGCACGAGGCGAACGCAAGAGCGGCAACGGCGAGCCCGGAGATGACGACGCGACGCATGGCCCGCAGGCATACCGACCGCTGCCGCATCCGCACAGCGCGAGCGGGGCATTTCGGTCCGACGATGTCGGTGACTGTGCCCCGTCTCGCGTCGCCTGCGCCGTGCCTCCGTTTTACTTCTTCGAGCCGGCGATCGCCTCGATGAGCGCGCGATCTCCCTGGAGCGCCGTGCGCTGCATGTACAGCGTCATGCCGCGCCGCCCGCCGAGCTCCTCGCCGCCTCCGGCGCGGCCCGGGCCACCGTGGAGCAGCTGCGGAAGCGCCATGCCGGGAGGAAGCGACTGCCCCGCGATCTTCGACGAGCCGATCGTCAATCGGCCGTGGAACGGCGCGAGCGCGAGCACCATCGCGCGAATGAACTCCTTGTCGTCCGCGTAGACACTGGTGACCAGGCCGCCGCCGCCCGCAGCCACGAGCGCCGCTGCGGTCTTCGCATCGTCGTACGGCATCACCGTCGCGACCGGCCCGAACACCTCGTGCGAGTGAACGGCATCACCGGGCGCCGGCTTCGCGGCGTGCAGCAGCACGGGGGTCGTGAAGAACCCCTTCCCGCGCTCGACGCCGATGGGCGTCACTTCCGTCGTCGACCCGAACACGACGCGCGCACCGCTCTCGAGACGCTTCACGCCTTCACGGACGTCGCGAATCTGCTGCGCCGTCGCGACGGGACCCATGGTCACGTCGTCCTTCGTCGGGTCGCCGACCTTCACTGCGGCGAGCCGCTCGCGGAGAAGCTCGAGCACGGCGTCGACCTTCGCGGTCGGCACGTACACGCGGCGAATCGCCGTGCACTTCTGTCCGGTCTTCTGCGTCATCTCACGGACGACGTCGGCGACGAACAAGTTCATCACGTCGGAGCCTTCTTCGACGTCGGGCCCGAGAATCGCCGCATTCAAGCTGTCGGCCTCGACGTTGATGTGCGCGCCGTGCTCGAGCACGCTCTTGCCGTTCCGGAGCTTCGCCGCGGTGATGCTCGAGCCGGTGAACGCGATGACGTCCTGCCCGCCGAGGCGATCGAGCAGGTCGCCCGAGCTGCCGCACACGAACGAGAGCGCGCCTTCCGGCAGCAGCTTCTCCTCGACGAAGATCTCCATCATGCGATGCGCCACCATCGCCGTGCTCGTCGCCGGCTTCGAGATGACGGGCATGCCCGCGAGCAGCGCCGTCGCCGCCTTCTCCGCGAGCCCCCAGGCGGGGAAGTTGAACGCGTTCACGTGCACGGCGACGCCTTCGCGCGTCGTGTAGACGTGCTGACCGAAGAGCCGCGCGCCGCGCCCGATCTGGATCGCATCACCGTCGACGAGGATGTTCGTGTCGCCGAGCTCCGCGCCGAGGTCCGCATACGCCGCGAGCGTGCCGCTCGCGCCGTCGACGTCGAACTTCGCGTCGCCACGCGTGTTGCCACCGTTCGCTTGTGCGATTGCGAGCAGCTCGTCGCGCTTGCCGTGAATCGCGCGGGACATCGCCCGCAGCATCTCGCCGCGCTGCGCGAACGTCATCGCGCGCAGAGCCGCGCCGCCCTTCTCGCGCGCATGAGCGAGCGCAGCGCCGAAGTCGATGCCCTCCGTCGACGTGGTGGCGAGGACCTCTTCCGTCGCCGGATTGACGAGCTCCGCCGCCTTCCCGCTCCCTTTGACCCACTTCCCGCCGACGTAGCTGCCGAGCTCGATCATGGGCGACGAGATACACCCGGGCCGGAGAAAGTAAAGCGGCTACGATCGCTCCATGGCGGCGCGCTTCGAAGGCGACGCGTGGGTCGTGCACGGTGGAGCAGCGCGTCACGTGCGCCTCGTCGCAGCCGTCGTCCCCGTCCTGGTGCTCGCGACGACGCTCGGCGAGTCGGCGGCCGCCGTTGCGATCCTGACCGGCGGGCTCGCCATGTTCCTCGCGTTCGCGTTCGCGGCGGGGCATCACCGCCGTCCTTCCGGCGCGAAGAGCCACGTCGCCGCAGATGCGCGCGGCCTTGATGTCGGCGGGGCTCTCCGCGTCCCACGAGCCGCCATCGCGCGTGCGCGCGTCGCCGCGATCGACAATGCGCATGCGGTCCATCTCGAACGCGGGTTCCTCCGTGAATCGACGGCCGTGGTCTTCGAGGACGAAGACGAAGCGCTCGCGCTGCTCGAAGCCCTGCAGCTCGATTCGAGCGCTGCGGTCACGCGCTTCCGTGCGCTACCCCCGTGGGCGAAGCATCTCCGCGGTCTTGCGGTGTTCGCGACGACTGCGCCGTGGCTGTTCGTGAACATCGCGCGTTTCCTCCCGCTCTGGGCGTGGGCGGTGATCGCGGCGGCGTACGCACTGATCGGCCTCCCTGCGCTCCTCCCGCAGCGCGTCGACGTAGGGCACGACGGCATCTTCCTGCGCTGGCTCGGCAATCGCCGCTTCGTGCCTTACCGCAGCATCGAAGAGGTCCGCCCCACGTCGCTCGGAGTCGCCCTCGATCTTCGCGACGGGCGCACGATGGAGATCCGCCTCGCGCACAAACCCGAAGCCGCCCAGGGCGAACGTGCGCGTCTTCTCTCGAGCCTCCGCGCAGCGCGCGAGGTCTTCGAGCGAGGCAGCGCCGCGGAAGACGAATCGCTCCTTGCGCGTGGCACGCGAGATCTCGATACGTGGGTGCGCGACATGCGCTCGCTCGCGGTCGGTGAGCCCGGCGGCTATCGCGTCCTCGCCGTGCCTCGCGAACGGCTCTGGAGCGTGCTCGAGAACCCGGCCGCCGAACCGTCCGCGCGCGAAGGCGCGGCGCTCGCGCTGCACGGGACGCTCGACGAGGAAGAGCGGCTCCGTCTCGCATCTCTCGCGCACACGACGGCGCTGCCGCGTCTCCGCGTCGCGCTCGACGGCATCGCGCGCGAGACCGACGAGAAGCGTCTGCGAATCGCGCTCGACCTCGCCGACCGCGAAGAGGAGCCGGAGCCGCCGAGCCTCCGTACCGCGCGCGTGGCCCGCCGCGAGTAGCCGGCGCTACGATGGCGCGATGCGCTTCGACGGAGCGGCCCGCATCGCGCACGCGGCTCTCGTCGCGCTCGCGCTGCTCGCTCTCGGCGCGTCACCGGCGCACGCCGACGACGCGTCACCGCCGCCGCGCGCAGCGAGCCCGTACCGCTTCCATGTCATGCTGGATGCGCCGATCGTGCTCCTCGGAGGTGCGGGCGGCCTCGCTGCGCTCGTTCCCCGCGAGCCGCCCTCGTGCCTGCCGACGTGTGAGCCGCCCGCACGGCTCGGCGGCCTCGATGCGCGCGTGCTCGGCAACTACTCGCCGGCCGCGCACACCGCCGCGGACCTCCTCGTTTACGCGTTGCTCCTCGCGCCCCATGCAGTCACGCTCGTTTCGACGAAAGGCCGCGACGCCGCGTGGCTGGAAGATCTCGTGGTCACGGGCGAGAGCGTGCTCCTCGCGCAGGGCGTCACGCAGGTCGTGAAATCGGCGACGGGCCGCTACGCGCCGATCGTGTACGACGAGAGTGTGCCGCTCGACGAACGGACGAGCGCCGACGCGCTCGGCAGCTTCTGGTCGGGGCACACCGCGACCGCGTTCGCCGCGGCCACGTCCTTCGCGGTCTCGTACTGGCTGCGCCATCCGCGCGACCCGTGGCGGTGGGTGGTGCTCGCCACCGTCGAATCGGCCGCGCTCAGCGTCGGCCTGCTCAAGATACGTGCAGGTTACCACTATCCGACGGACATCCTCGGAGGCGCCGCGGCGGGCATCGGCACCGGGCTCCTCGTGCCGATGCTGCACACGAAATTCTGAACGCGTCAGGGCCCGCCCGCGGCGGCGAGCACCTTCTCCACCACGAGCTTCGCCGCGCGTCCCGACGTGTCGACGACGACGTCGGCCTGCTGATAGAGCGGCTCGCGCGCGGCGAGCAGCGCACGCAGCTCGTTCATCGCGCGCGGGCGATCGCGCATCGGCCGCACATCGCCCTGCCCGACGACGCGCTGCCAGTGCTCGTCCGGCTCCGCCTTCAGCCAAATCGTGCGCGCCCGACCTCGCAAGAGGCTCCATGTCTCCGCGTCGGTGACGAGCGATCCGCCGGTCGCGACGACCATCGGCTCGTCGCGGTCGAGCAGCCGCCGGAGGACCTCGCGCTCGACGTTGCGGTAGTACCGCTCGCCGTGGATCTCGAAGATCGTCGAGAGTGTCATCTGCGCTTCGCGCGCGATGAGCTCGTCCAGCTCGACGAACGCAACGCCGAGCTTCTGCGCGACCGCCGCTCCGACCGAGCTCTTGCCGGCGCCGCGGAGCCCGACCAGCGCGAGCACGCGGCGCGTGTCGCCATGCGCGCGCGCTGCGCGAGAGAGGAGCTCCGCGCCGCTCGTACCGAGCGCCTCGCCGACGTCTTCCAGCCGCGCGACGGAGATGTTGCCGTCACCCGCCTCGAGCTGCACGAGGAAGCGTTCGCTCACCCCCGCGGCCTTCGCGAGCTCGCGCATCGTGAGGCCGACCTCGGCGCGCCGTGCCCGGACGGCCGCGCCCAGCGCGCGGAGCAGCCGGTCGCGCGAGGGCGCGCGCTTCTTCGCGGGAGCCTTCGCCGCCGCCGCCGCTCGCCCGGCCTTCCGGCCCGACGCCTTGCCACCATATGCAGTATAGTTCATGTCACGCGCTTCCGATGCACTATACTACTTGCTCGGTCCTCTGTCCTGCCGTAGAGAGAACGCGATGGCCGAGACCTCCGCGACCCACGAGCCCGTCCGCTTCGAAACGCATCCCGAGCGCTACGTGCACTGGCGCCTCGAGCTCCCCGAGGAGCACGGCGGCAAGGTCGCGCGCCTCGTCATGGACGTGAAGGAAGAGCGCGGCCTCCGTCCGGGCTACCCGCTCAAGCTGAATTCGTACGACCTCGGCGTCGACATCGAGCTCGCCGACGCGATCCAGCGCATTCGCTTCGAGCACCCCGAGGTGCAGGCGCTCGTCGTCACGAGCTCGAAGGACCGCATCTTCTGCTCGGGCGCGAACATCTACATGCTCGGGAGCTCGACGCATGGGTTCAAGGTGAACTTCTGCAAGTTCACGAACGAGACGCGCCTCTACCTCGAAGAGATGAGCGCCGAGAGCGGCATCCCGACCCTCTGCGCGCTCAACGGCACGGCGTCGGGCGGTGGTTACGAGCTCGCGATCGCGTGCGACGAGATCGTGCTCGCGGACGATGGCTCTTCGGCCGTCAGCTTCCCCGAAGCGCCGCTGCTCGCAGTCCTGCCCGGCACCGGAGGGCTCACCCGGCTCGTCGACAAGCGCAAGATCCGCCGCGACCTCGCCGACGCGTTCTCGACCATCGCGGAAGGCGTGCGCGGCAAGCGCTCGGTCGAGTGGGGCCTCGTCGACGAGGCGCCGGCCAAGGCGAAGTTCGAGGAGACCGTGAAGCGCCGCACCGCCGCGCTCGTCGAGCGCGCGAAGCGGAAGCCCGGTCAGAAGATGGTGCTGCCGCCGCTCGAAGTGAAGCGCTCCGAAAAAGGTGCAGAATACAAGCACGTCTCTCTCGAGCTCGACACGAAGACGCGCGTCGCGACGCTCACCGTCCGCGCGCCGTCGGGCAAGGAGCCGACCACGCCCGAGGAGCTGGCGAAGACGGGCGCCTCGGCCTGGATCGTCCAGGCCTTCCGCGAGCTCGACGACGCGCTCCTCGACCTCCGTTTCAACCAGCCGAGCATCGGCGTCGTCGCTCTCAAGACGACGGGCGACGCCGCGAACGTCCTCGCGGTCGACGCGATGCTCGCGAAGCACAAGGACGATGGCCTCGTGCGCGAGGTCGCTCTCCTGGTGAAGCGCGTGCTGAAGCGCCTCGACCTGACCGCCAAGAGCTTCTTCGCGCTCGCGGAGCCGGGCTCTTGCTTCGTCGGCACGCTCCTCGAGCTCGCCCTCGCCGCGGACCGCATCTACATGAAGGACAGCGAGGACGAAGAGGTCACCCTCGGCACGTCGCCGGTGAACGCCGGGCTCTTCCCGATGGCCAACGGCCTCTCGCGCCTCCAGACGCGGTTCCTCAAGGAGCCGGAGCGCGTCTCGCGTGCGCTCGAGGCCGGCATGCTGAAGACCCCGGACGCGGTGAAGGCCGGCCTCGTCACGTTCGCGCCCGACGACATCGACTGGGACGACGAGATCCGCATCGCCTTCGAAGAGCGCGCGGCGATGTCTCCCGACGCCATGACCGGAATGGAAGCGTCTCTCCGCTTCGCCGGTCCGGAGACGATGGAGACCAAGATCTTCGGTCGCCTCTCCGCGTGGCAGAACTGGATCTTCCAGCGCCCGAACGCCGTCGGCGAACGCGGCGCCCTCACCCTCTACGGCAAGCCCGAACGCCCCGAGTTCAACTGGAGCAGGACCTGAGATGTCGACCGTCGTCAACGACTCCAAGATTCCGAACAACGTCGATCTCTCGAGCGACAAGCGCCTGCAGCGCGCGCTCGAGGCGTGGCAGCCGAACTTCCTCTCGTGGTGGAAGGACATGGGGCCGGTCGGCTTCCAGCAGGACGACGTGTACCTGCGCACCGCGATCAGCGTCACCAGCGAGGGCTGGGCGCACTTCGACTACGTGAAGATGCCCGACTACCGGTGGGGCATCTTCCTCGCCGACCCGGTGAAGGACCGCACGATCGGCTTCGGCGACCACATGGGCGAGCCCGTCTGGCAGCAGGTTCCGGGCGAGCACCGCAATGCGCTCCGCCGCATCATCGTCACCCAGGGCGACACCGAGCCGGCGAGCGTCGAGCAGCAGCGCATGCTCGGCCACTCGTGCCCGAGCGTGTACGACCTCCGCAATCTCTTCCAGGTGAACGTGGAAGAAGGCCGTCACCTCTGGGCGATGGTCTATCTGCTCCACACGTACTTCGGTCGCGATGGCCGCGAAGAGGCCGAGGCTCTCCTCCAGCGCCGCTCGGGCGACCCGGACAAGCCGCGCATCCTCGGCGCGTTCAACGAGCCGTGCACCGACTGGCTCTCGTTCTTCATGTTCACGTTCTTCACCGATCGTGACGGCAAGTTCCAACTGCTCGCCCTCGCGGAGAGCGCCTTCGATCCGCTCTCGCGCACGACGCGCTTCATGCTCACCGAAGAGGCGCATCACATGTTCGTCGGCGAGACCGGCGTGCTCCGCGTGCTCGACCGCACCGCGCAGCAGATGGCGGAGAAGAAGCTCGAGACGCCGGAGGCCGTTCGCAAGGAAGGGCTCATCGATCTGCCGACCATGCAGAAGTACCTGAACCTCTGGTACTCGCTCTCGCTCGACCTGTTCGGCGGCGAGATCTCGTCGAACGCGGCGCAGTACTTCGCGACGGGCCTCAAGGGCCGCGCGAAGGAAGACCAGTACGACGATCACAAGGCGCTCGAAGGCACCTACTCGATCCAGAACGTCAAGGACGGCAGGCTCGTGCAGGAAGACGTCGCGATGCGGAACGCGATGAACGAGGTCCTTCGCGATGCGTACGTCGAAGACTGCCAGCGCGGCGTCGACAAGTGGAACCGCACGATCGCGGCGCACGGCATCGACTTCAAGCTGACCCTCCCGAGCCGCCGCTTCCACCGCCACATCGGCATCTACTCCGGCGTGTGCACGGACACCGACGGCAACGTGATCTCGAAGGACGAGTTCGAGGCGAAGAAGGGCGCATGGCTCCCGTCCGAGAAGGACAAGGAGTACGTGAGGAGCCTCATGGTGAAGCCCGTGTTCGACCCGAAGCAGATGGCGAACTGGATCGCGCCGCCGAAGCAGGGCATCAAGGGCCGCCCGGTCGACTTCGAGTACGTCCGGCACGAAGCCTGAGCGCGCGACGCGCCTCCGCTCTGCCACGCGCGCCGGACCAGGCACGCCTTGGCACACGCGCGCACACGCGCGGAGGCGCCGCTCCTCGGCGGTTCTCTCGAAAATTCCGCGTCCCCGTGTGTGGCTCGCAGCGTGCAGTCCGCCGCAGCGATGACGCGCTTTCTTCGACTCATCCCGTACGCCGCGGCGACGCTCGCGACGTTCTTTGCCATCGGCGCGGCAGGCTGCACGTCTGCCGCGACGTCCACGCGGAGCGACGACGAAGACGGCAGCCCCTCGCCGACCTCCGACGAAGAATCGGCGAACGGCGAGACGGCGATCGTCGTCGGCGTCGATGGAGAGTCGTTCGCCGAGCCGTATGCCCTCGGCTCCGTCGAGATCGTCGCCCGCGTCGCCGGCAAGGTGGTCGCGAAGGAAACGCGCGAAGCGGCGAACGGGCCGCTGTTCCCGCACGAGATCCGCGTGAAGCCGCCGGAAGGCAGCGGCCGAAACGCGAAGCTCGAGATCGAGGTCGTCGGGCGATCGCGCCACGGCGCCAGCATGGGCGACGAGATGTCGAAGGTCGTCACCCGCACCGCTCGCGCGTCGTTCACGCAAGGCAAGGCGAAGCTCGCGTACGTCTTCCTCGAGGTGCGCTGCAACACGCTGCCTCTCGCGGGCGGTGACACGATCTCCGGACCGACCTGCGCCGCGCCGACGACGTGCATTGCCGGCGCGTGCCGGCCCGACGATCTCGGCGAGCTCCCCGACTACCGTGCCGATTGGGCCAAGAACCCGCCGAGCGCATGTGGCACCGGCGCGCCCGAGATCGAGATGCTCCAGGGCGAGTCGACGAGTGAGCCTCTCGCGGACGGCGCAACGTTGACCGTCGAACGCGGACCGCAGTGCGGACATCACGTCTGGCTCGGCGTGCGCATGAAGAACATCGCGCAGTCGGGTACGACGACGATCCTGAGCGCGACGCAGCCAGACACCGGCAAGACGGTTCCGGCAACGGCTTTCCCTTACGCGTACGTGGCGACCGAGGGCGGCAGGTGCGAGCTTCCGGGGCTGCGCTTCCAGCTCGACCTCGCAGAGGTGAAGATCGTGGAGCTGCTCGGCCGGCCTCTCGACATCACCGTCGAGGCGAAGGATCGCGCCGGTCGCAGCGCCAAAACGGTTCGACACGTCCAGATCGCACCCGAAGCGCGCATCGAGACGAGCCGCCCCTGCCCCTGACCTTTCCGACGCTACCGGCCGGGACTACGTTTCGGTCGTGAGCGATGCACCCGTAGTGCTTTTCGATGGGACCTGCACCTTTTGCAACGGAGCGGTCCACTTCATCATCGACCGCGAGCGGAACGGTGAGCTCCAGTTCGCCCCCGTTCAATCCGAGCCTGCACGCGCGCTCCTCGAGCGGGCCGCCGGCCCGGAGCGCGCGCGGGTCCTCGTCGAAGGCGCGACCGGCTCAGGCAGCCCGGACACGGTCGTCCTCGTCGAGAACGGCGAGCTCTACACGCATTCGACGGCTGCGCTCCGTATCGCGCGGCGCCTACGCGCGCCGTGGTCGCTCGTCACCCTCTTCGTCGTCGTGCCCCGGTTCATCCGTGACGCGGTCTATCGCTGGTTTGCCCGGCACCGCTACCAGTGGTTCGGGCGCGAGGACTCGTGCCGCGTGCCGACCCCGGAGCTCCGCGCGCGCTTCCTCGCCTGAGCGCGTCCGCGAAGGGCGTGTGCGAGACCCGGCCGTGCGCTAGAACAGACGCATGACGACGGCGGACGGAAGCTACGACTTCGGCGACGCGCGGTTCGACCTCGACGATCCGGCAGATCGCGAGATCCTGCGCTTCATCTTGTCGCAAGCGCTCTACGGCGAGGCCACGGGCGTCTACTGCGGGAAATCGCTGTATTCTGCAGGCTCTCTCGAAGCGGCCCGGTTCTACCTGCGTCAGGCGAAGCAGGAGCTCGCGCATCTGCAGCTCTTCGCCGACATCTTCCGCGCGCTCGACATGCAGCCGCTCCCCGCGCACTGGGTGATCAAGCTGCTCTCGTCGCACAACAACTATTACCCGCTGAAGGTGCTCATGGAGCACGCCATCGGCGAAGGCATGGTCCTCGACATCTTCAAGGACATCCTGCTCCAGACGCTGCCCGACGAAGACCCGCGCGTCCCCCTCATCAAGAAGAAGCTCCGCGTCGTCTGCCGCGAAGAAGAGGAGCACGTCGCGTGGGGTGAGAAGGAGACGCGTCGGCTGCTCGCGGAGAAGCCCTGGCTCGTCACGCCGTATTACGGGCTCGTCGAGCTCCAGATGGCCGTGCTTCCCCTGCTCGTCCGCGCCTTCGAGAAGCGGGCCGGAAACCACCCCGTCCTCGCGCATCTCCCCGGGTTCCTCGCGCACGTGCGGACGCGCGTGTACCGGCAGGGCAAGGAGCTCGGCATCGTCCCCGAGCGCCGCCCGAGCGCGACGAAGCGCGCCGTCGCGATGGGCTACGGCCTCGCGCTCTTCGTGCGCAGCCAGTTCGCGCGCAGCACCTCGAAGCTCGAAAAGATCTACATCGAGGAGCTCGGGCTCGACGGCAGCGGGCGCGGGCCGGCCGGGCCGCTCGGCGCCAGCGACGAAGACGCGACGCACGCGGTGAACTGACGCGAGGCGGTCGGGCGCGCTCAGCGGCCTTCTTCGCCGGCCGCGCGAGGCGTCAGCACGCACGCGCCGTTCTGGCAGCGCGCGGCCTTGCCCATGCACGGATTCGCGAAGCAGCGGACGGTGGAAGGGCCGAGGCACTTCGGCTCGGCCTCGCCCTTCGCGACGACGCGGCATCCGCACGGCGCCTCACTGCAGTAGCTCGACCAGGTTCGGCAGTCGTCGTCCGACGCGCACGCGCCGGCGCCCGCTTCCGCAGCGCTGATGCTGCTGGCTGCGGCGCTCGCCGACGGCGCCGTTACGCTCACGGCCGGTGCGCCGCCCTCCGCCGCCGTTCCGTCCCGCACCGGGTCCCGCGGGGGCGCCGTGTTGCAGGCGGCCGCGCACGCGAGAACGATGGCGAGAACGGTCGCGAGCGTGAGCGTGAGAACGAGAGTGAGAAGTGGAGCCGAGGGGGATCGAACCCCTGACCTCATCCATGCCATGGATGCGCTCTCCCAGCTGAGCTACGGCCCCGGTTGGTCGTGATGACCCGCCGAAGTGGGTGACCGTCAATACTTCGGCCTGACTCGACTGTAAAGCCTTCCGCTTCACGAAGGCTTGATCCCGAGGCGCCGCATCATTTTCTGCAGGCCAAAACGCGAGATCCCGAGCACCTCGGCGGCGCGCGTCTGATTGCCCTTCGTCCGGACGAGCGCTTCTTTGACGAGCTGCGCCTCCAGCGCGTCGACCCTGGCTTTCAGCCCGAGGCCTGCCTCACGCGCGGTGCCCGGACCCCCGCGGGCGACGTCTTCGGAGAGCTCGCCGACGTCGATGCGGTCGTCTGCGAGCACGATGGCGCGACGGAGCTCGTTTTCGAGCTGACGCACGTTGCCGGGCCACGGGTAGGCGACGAGCCGGTCGAGCGCGGCGCGCGTGACCTTCAGACGCTTGCCGCCCGCGTGCTTCTCGAGGAGGTGGCTCACGAGGAGCGGGATGTCTGCCGCGCGCTCGCGCAGCGGCGGCACGCGAAGGGTGACCACGTTCAGCCGGTAGAACAGGTCCTCGCGGAACGTGCCCGCCGCGACCATCGCTTCGAGGTCACGGTGCGTCGCTCCGATGATGCGAACGTCGACCTTCCGCTCTCGCTCCCCGCCGACCGGCCGAATCTCGCCGTTCTGCAGCACGCGGAGGAGCTTCGTCTGCATGCCGAGCGACATCTCGCCGATCTCGTCGAGAAAGAGCGTGCCGCCGTCGGCGACGTCGAAGAGCCCGGCGCGCGTTCCCGACGCGCCCGTGAACGCGCCGCGTACGTGCCCGAACAGCGTCGACTCGAGCAGCGTCTCCGGCACCGATGCGCAGTTCTCTCCCACGAACGGCTTCCGTGCGCGCGCGCCGTTCGCGTGAATCGCGCGCGCGACGAGCTCTTTACCGGTGCCCGACTCGCCGACCAGCAGCACGGGGACATCGCTCGCGGTGACGCGATCGACGAGGCGGAGCATCGCGCGCATCGGTTCGCTCCTCCCGGCGATTTCGTCGTAGCGGAAGCGCGTCTCCTCGCCGGTCGCGAGGCCGGCGCGCATGGTCGCGAGCTCCGCCTCGCGCGCGCCGAGCTCGCGGGCGAGCCGTTCGTTCGCGCGCTCGGCGCGTCGCACGGCGCGGCGAAGGAGCGCCTGATCCCGCGCGTCCGCGACGGCCAGCGCCGCCTGGCTCGCGACGAGACGCACCCACGCGAGCTCGCTCTCGCCGAACGCGCCCCGACGCACCCGGTCGTCGAGATAGACGACCCCGAGCACGTCTCCGCGCGCGACGAGCGGCACGGCGAGAACGCTGCGCAGCCGGAGTGCGTGCACCGAAGCGTGGAGATCGCCCACCTGCGCGAACGCGTCGGTCGCGCACACCGTTTCGCGCTGATCCATCGCGCGCTTGGCGAGGCTCATCGAGAGCGAGAGCTGCTCGCCGTGGAGGTCACGACGAGCGAGGTTCCGAGCCACACGCGGAACGAGCTTCCCGTCTGGCGCGCGGAGGAGCAAGAGCCCGCGCTCGACGCCGGTCCAGAGCACCATCGTGTCGAGGACCTGCTCGAGGAGTGGCTTCAAGCGATCGCGTGACGCGAGCGAGCGCACGATGGCATCGAGCTGCTCGACCTGCGCAGCTCCGAGCGCGCTCGCCGACGCGAACGCCGCGCGACCGTCGAGCGCGGACGTGGAAGCCCAGAGGACGCCGGAGAGCGAAGCGCGGTGCTCGGGCGGGCATCCTTCGCGCAACCGGTCGGCAGCTGCGCGGCGCGCGGTCTCCAGGCGCCGCGCGACGTCACCATCGCCGAGCTCGGACGCGAGCCGCGCCGCCGCGGCGAGCGCGGGTCCGCGTGAGGCAAGTGGCGCCGGCACGTCGAGCAAGGCGACGATCTCGGCGAGCACGCGCGGCTCGCTCGACGACGCCGCCCGCGCTCCCCACCATTCCCAGCGCGTCGCGGCAGCGCGAGACGCGACGCGCGCATCGATCGCGGGCACGTCAACCCGGCCGTCCCGCGCGCCGTCTGCCCACAGGAGGAGGCGCGCCGCCGAGCGGATGCGGTCGTCGTCCGTCGCGGTCGCTCCGAGCTCCGCGTCTGCGAGAAGCGCCTCTTCGCGTGCACGGACGTCGCCGCGTGGTCTCGTCTCGACCACCGCCCACCGCGCGAAAGCCGCGGCGCGCGCATCGCCCGATGCGGCGGCCCGCCCGCGCGCGATTCGCGATGCCTCGTCGGCCTCGTGCATCGCGCACGCGAGCGCGAACGCAGCCGCGCGGCCGAGCAGAGCGCGCGCGGCGAGCTCCGGCCTCGCGAGCCGCTCCCAGAGCAAGGCGGCGCGCGTGGCCGAGGCGAGCGCGCGACCAATCTCGCCCGCATCCACGGCCGCCGCCGCGAGCCCGGTGAGGTACGTCGCCTCTTCGACGTCGGCGCCGGCGCGCGCGGCGAGCTCGCTTGCCCGCGCGAATGCCGCGAGGCTGTCCTGCGACGCACCACGCGCGTGCTCCAGCATCCCGCGCGTCCCGAAGAGGCGCGCCTGCGCGAGAGGCGCCTCCGCTTCGTTGATCGCGAGGTCCACGGCGGCGATGCCGCGCGCGATCTCGCCGCGCGCATACGCGACGAGGCCGCGCACCTCGGCGGCCATCGCTCCGCGCGCAGAGCCGAGCAAGCCGTCCGCAGCATCGACGTGACCACGGTCCCACGCGAGCCGCGCAAGGAGCGCTCGCGCGTCGTCTCGTTCCGGTGCGGTGACGTCCTCGGCGACGCCGCGCGCGAGCTCCTCGGCACGTTCGGACTCGCCTCGCCGTCGCGCCACGTCGGCGCGGAGGAGCATGATCCCAGGGCGGGTGCTCACGATCGAAGCGAGCGCAGCATGCGCGCGGCCGACGTCGCCGCGACGGAGCAGCGCCGACGCGAGATCGAACGCGACCGATGGCGGCGCGAGTCCCCGCACCACCGCGTCTTCCGCGCCCGCGAGCGCCGTCTCCCGCGGCCGCGGCGCGAGAAGAGCGCGCGTCATCGCGACCCAGCGCTCGGCGCCCTCCGGGCCGTCCCCTACGTCCCCGAGCGGAACGGCCTCGCTCGGGTCGCCGGCGAGATCGCGCAGTGTCCATGCTTCCGGCGCGAGCGTCGCCGCGAGCGCCTCCATGCGGGCGGCGAGCGCTCCGTCGCCGACGTCGCGGAGGCCTCCGGTCGGCCACGTCGCGGCGTCGGCGCCGACGAGCGCGACGAGCCAGCGGGCGATCCCGAGAGGATCCAGCGGCGTGATGGTTCGCGCGGGAGATGCCGCGGTCGTCGAAAGCCGCTCGGTCCAGCGGAGCGCTTCTTCGAGCCAAGCACGCGCCCGTCCGTCGATGCGTGCGTCGATCACCGCTCGCGGCGCGATGTCGTCGCGACGCACGGCGAGGTACGCGCGGCGAATCTGGGCGATGCGCGCAGCATGGACCTCTTCTGCGCTCGCAGGCAGACGGAGCACGCGCGCGGCGCGCTCCGCGACCCATGCTGCCGAAGGTCGTGCCCCTGGCGCGGGCGCGGTGAGCGCCGCCGCGAGCCGCGCGACGGGATGCTCGGCGGCTGCGCGCGTGTCCGCAGGAGCTGCAAGAACGGCGACCGGGTCGGCAGCTCCGCGCACGTCGGGATCGAGGATCTCGAGGAGCACGACGCCGAGGGCGAAGAGATCGGCCGCCGGTCCCGCCGCCTCACCACGGCGAAGCTCCGGCGCGAGGTAGCGAGGCGTACCGCCCGCGGCAGCGTCGCCCGTCACGTCGGCGGCGAGCCCCATGTCGATGAGCGTCGCGCCGCGCTCGCTCGCGCGATCCTCACGCGGAGCTTCACCGTGCACGAGGATGTTCGCGGGCTTCACGTCTCCGTGCCGAACGCCGAAGACGTGCAGCTCGTCGAGCGCGCGGGCGACCGCATGAGCGACGATCGTGGCGAGCGCTCCGCGATCGTGCGGCCCCTCGTCCAGCACGGCATCGAGCGAGCGCCCATCGACCCAGGACGTCGCGATGTAGCGCGCTCCTTCGGGGAGGTCGCCGAGGCCAGCCGGAATCCTGCCCGCATCTTCCAGCGAGGGTCCCCACCGCCGCTCGAGGTGCGCGAGGAGCGCGGCCTCGCCCGCGAGCGGCGCGTTCATCTCCACGCGGCGCGCGACCTTCAGCGCGACCGCGCGTCCCCCTCCATCGGCGCGGTGCACGACCGCCGACGCGCCCTCTCCGACCCGCGGACCGAGCCGCCACGGAAAGCCGCGGGCTGCCAACTCCGGTGCCGGTCGTTCCCACGAACGCGCCACCGATCCATCAAAGCGGATCCAGCGGCGTGGTCAACCAGGTTGGCGGCTTGCCCGGCGCGTCGGGCCGGCGAGCCGACGCGCGCGGTCAGAACTTGATGCCGTTCTCCGCGCGGTGCTTCCACCACTTCCACGTGTAGTAGACCGCCGGAACGGCGGCGACGACCGCGCCGACCGGCGGCAGGATGACGGCCGCGGCGACGGCGCCCGCGGTCGTGGCGCCCGCGACGATTCCCTTCTTCCGCGACTCGCCCATGACCTCGGTCCGCGTCTTGCTCATGGGTCACAAGCCTAGACACGGGCCCGAGGCCACGCAACGAGACCTACGGGCCTTTGCCCGCCGGCGCCGCACCGCGTGCCGCGCCGCGCACCCAACGCGCGAGGAGGTCGAGGTCCTCGGGCCCGAGCTCCGCGTCGAACCGCGGCATGTGGCCCTTCCGATCGGCGTCGAGCGCGTGCTCACGGTACGTCGCCTTGCTCGACGGGTTCGCGATTTGCGCGCGCGTCCACGCGACCGTGCCCCACCCGGAGAGCTCCGGTGCGAGGCCCTGATCCGCGTCGTCACCCTTGCCCTCGAAGAGATGGCACGTCGTGCATCGCCCGGTCACGATGCCCTTGCCTTTCGCCACCCTCGCGGCGTCGCGCGGCGGTGAGCCGGGCTCGTCGGCGAGGCTCGCCAAGAACGTCGCAACCGCCTGCTTGTCGGCCTCCGGCATCGGCTTCCATCCCTCGGCGTTCTCCTTCGGAGGCACGTCGACGGACGGCATCTCTCCCTTGTAGGAGCTCCGTCCGAAGAGCGCGTCGCTGTCCGGATCGTGGAGCAGCGCGAGCGCCCAGGACTCCGTGCCCCAACCATCGAGCTTGGGCGCCGTGCGGTCCTTCTCCGAGCCGTGCGAGCCGAGCGTGTGGCAGCCGGCGCAATGCTTGTCGAAGAGCTCCGGGCCGCGGAGCTCGGGGTCGTGCTTCATCATCGCGAGCGGCCCTTCCGGCGGCACGCCCTCCATCGCGAGCTTGTTCGCGATGTGCGCGCGCTCGTCGGCCTTCACGCGTTCCTTCTGGTACCCCGCGTCGGCACGGTCCTGCGCCATCGCTTGCGTCGTCAGACCGACGGCGCCGATGGCGATGAGCGCGAGCGGCACGAGGACCAGTGCGCGTGCCCTGAGACCCGTGCCCTCCCTGCGGTCGAGGAGCGGCAACGCGAAGAGGTAGGCGCCGAGCAGCGTCGGCAGAACGATGGTGCCGACGATCTCGAGCGGGCCGTGGAAGTACTTCAGCAGCTGGAAGAGCGCGAGGAAGTACCACTCCGGACGCGCCGGGTAGTCGCTCGACGGGTCGGCCGGCGCGTCGAGCGGCGCACCGTGCTCCTTCCACGCGAGCGCGAAGACGACGGCTACGACGGCGAGCACCGCGACGACGTCCTTCAGGAGCTGTTTCGGGAAGAACGGGTCGCTCCGCGAGACGTCTGCACGCGCGGGAGGCGTGACGCCGTGACGGCGGAACAGCGCAACGTGCGCGCTCGCGAGCAGCACGAGGAGCGCCGGCAGCACGACGACGTGCAGCGCATAGAACCGTGTGAGGGTGAGGCTCCCGTACTCGGCGCCGCCCTGCATGAGCCGCTGCGTGGCATCGCCTACGACCGGCACCGTACCGGCGATGTTCGTGGCGACGCGCGTGGCCCAGTAGCCCTTCTGGTCCCATGGCAAGAGGTAGCCCGTGAGCGCGAACCCGAGCGTCACGCCGAGGAGCGCGAGCCCGAACCACCACGTGACCTCGCGCGGCTTCTTGTACGCGCCGAAGAGCGCCACTTGCAGGAGGTGGGCGCCGAGCAGGATCACCATGGCCTGCGCGCCGAAGTGGTGGAGGCCGCGAACGAGCCAGCCGCCCGCCTGCTTGAACGTGATGTAGTGGACGCTCGCCCAGGCGGTCTTGTCGCTCGGTGCGTAGCTCGTCATCAGCGCGACGCCGGTGACCGCCTGCACGAGGAACGTGCCGAGCAGCGAGCTGCCGAAGACGTACGCCCATCGCGCGCCGCCGCGGATCGGCTCCTCGAGCGCGTGATGAAGGAGCTTGCGGTAGCCGGTTCGTTCGTCGAGGAAATCCCCCGCGCGCCTGACGAGGCTCACGTCTCCACCTTCTCGTGGATGCCGATCCGGAAACGGCGGAAGTCGACGGAGACGACCCCGTCTTCGATCTTCGTCGCGAGCAGGTCGAGGTCGCGCGGCGAGGGCCCGCTCTTGCGTTTGCCTTCCGCGTCGAACGCCGACGTGTGGCACGGGCACGCGAAGCCGGCGCCCGCCTCGGCGGCGGCGTTGACGGAGCAACCGAGGTGCGGGCACACGGCCGAGAACGCGCGGACCTGATCGCCCTTTCGGACGAGCCAGACGCTCCCGAGCTCCACGGCGCGCTCGACGGTCCAGGCGTCGCGGCGATCGTCGACGATGGCGACGCGCTTCGGCTGCCCCTCGGTGAGCTGGTCGAGGCGGAGCGTGCGCACCCAGCGCCCCGCGCCCGCCTTGCCGCTGACGGGCGCGGCGACGAACGCGACCGCAGGGATGGCGGTCGCCGCAGCGATCGCGCAGCTGCCGGCGGCGACCGCAAGCACGAGAGCGCGCCGCCCGCGCTGGGGAGGGTCCGGGGGGGAAGAGGGTGCCGTCATCGTGAGCGCTTAACGATCGGTGGCTTCGCGCAGCCTGGCAACTCCATCGCACATCGGCACGGAGACACCGCACGGTCGGGCCCTGCCGTTCTGCAGCCAGCTCACGTTTGCCTGGGGGTCGCGGCTATACTGCGCGTGAGGCTTCCAATCATGCTGCGTACGTCTTTGTTCGTCATCGGTGCGGGGGCGTTCCTGGTCGTCGGCATCGCCGCCGGCTGCGGCTCGGAGAGCTCGTCGGAGTTCGGCGATCCTGCGGGAGCGTCGAGCGGAGGCGCGTCGGGCAGCGGCGGCTTCATCGGCTCGAGCGGCGGGACCGACGGCTCCACGAAGCCGTGCACGGGCCTCTGCCAGCAGCAGGTGAAATGCGCCGGCGGCGGCACGACCTCGCTGAGCGGCGTCGTGAAGGACCCGGCCGGCAAGGTCCCGCTCTTCAACGTCCTCGTGTACGTCCCGAACGCTCCGGTCGCGCCGATCACCACCGGCGCGTCGTGCGATCGATGCGGAAACGTCTCGGGCGAGCCCCTCGTGACGGCCATCACCGACGCGAACGGCCGGTTCAAGCTGGACGACGTCCCCGTCGGCGCGGACATCCCTCTCGTCATCCAGGTCGGCAAGTGGCGGCGTCAGATCAAGATCCCGAACGTCGCGCAATGTGTCGACACGCCGCTCGCCGACGAGACGATCCGCCTGCCGCGAAACAAGAGCGAGGGTGACCTCCCGCAGATCGCAATCACCACGGGCGGCGCCGACGTCATGGAGTGTCTCCTCCGCAAGATCGGCGTGGACGACGCGGAGTTCACGACCCCGGAGAACGACGGTCGCGTGCACTTCTACACGGGGTCGCCCGGCACGGGAGAGACGACGCGCCAGTTCAATGCGACGCAGGGCGGCGCCTCGTTCCCGAGCGCGACGAGCTTCTGGAACGCGAAGACGAACCTGATGAAGTACGACCTCGTCATCCTCTCGTGCGAGGGCGACACGTACCCGGCGACCAAGCCGGCCGAGGCGCTCACCGCGCTCTACGATTACGCGAACGCCGGCGGCCGCGTGTTCGCGTCGCACTGGCATCGCTTCTGGTTCAACACGGCCGCGCGCGGCCCGCAGCCCGCCGGTCCGCCGAGCCCGTTCGAGCCGTTCGGCACGTGGGCAGACCGGAACGCCCCCGGCGACGTCGGGCAGATCGCGACGGGCATCGTCGACGACACGTTCCCGAAGGGGAAAGCGATGAAGGAGTGGCTCGTCAACGTCGGCGCCTCCACGACGGCGGGCGAGCTCCCCATCAAGGAATCGAAGCACAACATCGACGAGGTCGATCCGGCGCGCGCGACGCAGTGGATCACGATGACGAACCCGCAGGCCGGCAACGCCAAGGCCGTCGAGTACCTCTCGTTCAACACGCCGATCCTCGCGCCCGACGAGCAGAAGTGCGGCCGCGTCGTGTACAGCGATCTCCACGTCTCCTCCGGTGATCAGCGGGGCAGACCGTGGCCGGACGGGTGCGTGCAGCCCGACTTGAGCCCGCAGGAGAAGGCGCTCGAGTTCATGCTCTTCGACCTCTCGTCGTGCATCCAGAGCGACTCGGCTCCGGTCATCCCGCCGCCGCCGGTGAAGTGACGAACGCGAGCGCGCGCGTCTCGCCGGACGTCGCTAGCGGCGCGGACGCACGCCGATGATGCCCTCGCGCTCGAGCATCGCGGCGAACGCACGGAACGCGGCGCCGCGATCGAGCTGCAGCAGGTGCCCTCCGGACAGGAGGACCATCTCGCACGCGAAGTGACGCGCGATGCGCTGCGCGTGCGACCGCGGAGTGATCCGATCGTGCTCGGCGGCGACGACCAGCGTGCGCTCGCGCGGAACGAGGAGAGGCCGCGCGAGGGGGCTCACCACCCAGTTCGCCTGCTCGAGCGCGGCGTGCTGCACGTCGGCCTCCGCGCCGCCACCGAGCCTCCCCTGCTCGCGGGCGAAGTCCGCGATGCTGGCGAGAGGAATCATCGGCATCGCGAAGTCGATCTCGCGCGAAACGGTGGCGAGGAGCGCCGTCGTGTACCCGCCGAGGCTCATGCCCATGACGCCGACGTGCGATGCGCCGCGTTCGCGGAGCCACCTCGCGAGCGCGGCGATGTCGGCGACGGCCTGACGGAAGCCCTCGTTCGTGAGCCGCGGATCCGAGCTCGGGAACGGCGGCGCTCCGCGCACGGGCCCTGCGCGCAGCGCGTGGAACGGCAGGAGCGGCAGAGCCACGTCGAGGCCTCGTCGCGCGAGCCACGCGATCGGCCACTGCGTCTCTTCGAGGAGCCAGTGGCCGCCCATGTAGCCGTGCACGGCGATCACGGCTGCGCGGTTCGCTTCGCGCCCGAGGAAGAGGCGCGCACGCGCGGTGCGGTTCTCGACTCGCGCCAGGTACTTCTCGCGGAGCTCGCCGAGAAAAGGCTCGAACGTGCTCGTCCAGGTCGCGTCGACGACCTCGACGCCGGCGCTCGCGTCGCGCCGCACGGGGCGGAGCACGGGCGCGATCGCGGGGGGCGCTGGGAAGTACAGCGTGGGATCTCCGAGCAGCGATGCGTCGCCGTACGCGCGATGAACGGCGGCGAGCGCTTCGAGCCGTTCGTCGTGCGAGAGAGATTCCGCGTGCGCACGCTCGCGAGAGCCGTGGACGTGCATGGCCACCGCGAACGCGTGATCGACGGCCGATGCCGCCGTTCCGAGCACGCGCCGCCATGCTGCCATACGGCGAGTATGCCACGCGCGGCCGGTGGCGCCGGTCGTCACTCGCCCGTTCGCTTGTTACCCTCGAGCTCGTGGTGACGAAGCGCACGTGTCTCGTGGGTGCAGGCTCGAGCGGCATCACCGTGGTGAAGGCGCTGGCCGACGCGGGCATCGACTTCGACTGCTTCGAGAAGAGCGACCGCGTCGGCGGCAATTGGGTATTCGGCAACAAGAACGGGATGAGCTCGGCCTACGAGGGCCTGCACATCAACACGTCGCGCGAGCGCATGCAGTTCGCCGACTACCCGATGCCGCGCTCGTACCCGGACTTTCCCCATCACAGCCAAATCGCGCGGTACTTCGAGGACTACGTCGACCATTTCCGCCTGCGGCACCGCATCACCTTCGAGACCGCGGTCGAGCACGCGGCGCTCGACGGCAGCGGTCCCCACGCACCGTGGAAGGTGCGCCTCTCGACGGGCGAGACACGCCGCTACGAAACGCTGCTCGTCGCGAACGGTCATCACTGGGACCCGCTCTGGCCGGACCCGCCGTACCCCGGCACGTTCGACGGCGTGCAGATGCACGCGCACCATTACCGAACCAAGGACGTGCTGCAGAAGAAGCGCGTGCTCGTGGTCGGGATGGGCAACAGTGCGATGGATATCGCGGTCGAGGCGAGCGAGGTCGCGTCGGCGACGTTCCTCTCGGCGCGCCGCGGCGTGCACGTCGTACCGAAGTACATGTTCGGCCGGCCGCTCGACCAACTCGTCACCTCGCCGAGGCTCCACTGGCGCGTTCGGCGGAGACTCGCCGAGGCTCTCCATCGGCTCACGGTGGGCGACATGGAGCGCTATGGGCTGCCGAAGCCGGACCACCGGCTGCTCGAGGCGCACCCGACGATCTCCGGAAGGATCCTCGATCGGCTCGCGCATGGTGCCGTTCGCCCGAAGGCAGGCGTTGCCGCGCTCCGCGGCAAAACGGTGGCGTTTGCCGACGGGAGCAGCGAGGAGATCGACCTCATCGTCTGGTGCACTGGGTACAAGGTCACGTTCCCGTTCTTCGACGAATCGTTCCTCGCCGCGAAGGACAACGACCTGCCGCTCTTCCTTCGCGTGTTCCACCCGGACCATCCGCAGCTCGCGTTCGTCGGTCTGCTTCAGCCGCTCGGAGCGATCATGCCGCTCGCCGAAGCGCAGGGCCGCCTCCTCGCAGACTTCCTGCAAGGAGAGTACGTGCTGCCGAGCAAAGAAGAGATGCAGCAGGCCATCGCCGCGGAGCGCCGGGCGATGTTCGCGCGGTACGTCCCCTCGAAGCGCCACACGATGCAGGTCGACTTCGACGACTACCTGGCAGACCTGCAGGCCGAGCGGGAACGAGGACGGAAGCGCGCACGCATGCGCACACGCGCGCGCGACGTTCGGGCTTAAGAACCTCGCGCGTTCGCCGTACTCTCGGTGACGAGCGTCCTCTCGCTCGACCGACCATGTTCGACCCGCCCGACGACCCGGAGACGCGTCTCTCTCGCGAGCTCGCCGCGGCGAACGAGAAGCTCGCCGCGGTCGCCTCGATCGAGCGGCAGCTTCGCGCGGTCTTCGACGGGGTCGTCGACGCGCTTCTGCTCGTCGACGACGGGGGGCGTTACGTCGACGTGAACGCCGCGGCGACGCGGCTTCTCGGCCTGCCGAGGGAGCGCATGCTCGGCATGCGAAACGTCGAGCTCTTTCCGCCCGAGGGTGACCCCGAGGTGTACTGGGCCGAGTTCCTGCGCCGCGGCACGGTCGCTCGCGAGGTGATCGTCGGCGAGGGTGACTCGACGCGCCACTTCGAGCTTCGCGCCACGGCGAACATCGCGCCAGGTCGACACCTCGCCGTGATGCGCGACATCACCGACCGTAAGAAGGCGGAGCGCGCGGCCTCCGAAGCGGAGAAGCGTCTTCGCCAAGCGCAGAAGCTCGAGGCTCTCGGCCAGCTCGCCGGCGGCGTCGCTCACGACTTCAACAACGTGCTCGCGACGATTCTGGCGACGACGAGCACGATGCTCGAGGACCTCGGCGCACGCGACCCGATGCACGCGGACGTCGCGGAGATCCACGACGCGGCCAAGCGCGCTGCCGATCTCACGCGGCAGCTGCTCGCGTTCAGCCGCAAACAGGTGCTCGAGCGCAAGGTCATCGTGCTCGACGAGGTCGTGACGGCGCTGGACCGGATGTTCCGCCGGCTCCTCGGCGAAGACATCGACGTCACGCTGACGCTGCGCGCACGCGGGGCGACGATCGCCGGCGACCCCGGTCAGCTCGAACAGGTGATCCTGAACCTGCTCGTGAACGCGCGCGAGGCCATGCCGGCCGGCGGACGGATCACGATCGAGACATGCGTAGAGCGCGTGAGCGAGCAACACGCGGCCGAGCTCGGCGTATCGCCAGGCACGTACGCGAAGCTGATCGTCGCCGACACGGGGCGCGGGATGGACGAGAGCGTGCGCGCACGCGTGTTCGAGCCGTTCTTCACCACGAAGGAGGGCGGCCGCGGAGCGGGGCTCGGCCTCTCCACCGTGTTCGGGATCGTGAGGCAGAGCGCCGGCCACGTCGTCGTGGAGAGCACGCCGGGCGTCGGATCGACGTTCTCGATCCTGCTGCCGGCGCTCGAAGGCACTGCCCGCGAGGGCGCCAGCTCGACGTCGTCTCCGGAAGGTCGCGGGAACGAGACCATCCTGCTCGTGGAGGACGAGGATCGGCTGCGCGCCCGGATCCGCATCGCGCTCGTGCGCGCGGGCTATCGCGTGCTCGAAGCTGCGAATGCCGGCGAAGCGCTGCTCGTCGCCGAGCAACACAAAGAGCGCATCGACCTCCTGCTCACCGACGTGGTGATGCCGCGCGTAGGCGGGCACGTGCTCGCGAAGCGGCTCGCGCAGCTACGGCCGGAGACGCGTGTGCTCTACATGTCCGGGTACACGGACGACGCGATACTCGGACATGGCGTAGAGGTCGGTGAGCTCGCGTTCCTCGCCAAGCCCTTCGACATGTCCACGCTGGCGAAGAAAGTACGTGCGGTGCTCGACGGCGAAGCACGCGCGCCGGCGAGCGGCTCTCAGAAAACGTAGGGGTTCGCACCACCGGCGACGGAACGCGCCGCGGTGCCGTGGAGCGTGACCGTGCGTCCGCCCCCCTCGACGTGGACGCGCGCCTCGATCGTCGTTGCCACCGCTTCGTGCGGGCCGAGCATGACGACCAGCCGGTCCTGCGTCGCGGGCGAAACATCGATACCGACGAGATGTCCCTGCCCGTCGAGCAGAAGACGCGCCTCGCGGTCGCCGTTCAGAGCAGGCCGGGCGCCCGCCTCGGAGTAGACAACCACGGTGCCGAGCGCGGGGTCGTGCGCGTAGCTCGTCGCCTTCTTCTCGGGAAGCATGCCGGCATCCTAAGATCCCTTAGTCTTGGATGCCACCCGGGATTTCCCTTTGCGGCCGCGCAGGTGACCTTCGGCGGCCGCGAGGAACCGTCCGCGCGCGAACGCGTGATCGACGATGGGCTCGGGGTACGTTCGGCCGAGGTCGACGCCCGCCTCGGCGAGCGTCGCAGGCGGCGCTTCCCATGGCGCATGCACGAAGCGGTCGGGTAGCCGCGCGAGCTCCGGCACCCAGCGCCGCACGTACGCGCCGTCGGGGTCGAAGCGCTTGCCCTGGAGCACCGGATTGAAGACTCGGAACCACGGCTGCGCATCGACCCCGCACCCGGCGGACCATTGCCAACCGAGGTCGTTGCTCGCCCAGTCCGCGTCCGTGAGGTGGCGCATGAAGTGCGCCTCGCCGACGCGGAACGAGAGGAGGAGGTGCTTGCACAAGAAGCTCGCCGAGATCATCCGCGCGCGGTTGTGCACGAAGCCCTCCGCGAGCAGCTGCCGAGCGGCGGCGTCGACGACGGGATAACCGGTTTTTCCCTGCGCCCACGCGTCGTACGCGGCGGCGTCTTCGCGCCAGGGGAAGCCCTCCCACTCGGGACGGAACGGCCGCTCGAGGACGTGCGGGCGCGAGCGCAGCACGTCGTACGCGAAGTCGCGCCATACGAGCTCGCTTCCGTACGTCCGCCACGCCTTCGGGTGCTCGTCTTCCAGCGCGGCCTTCGCTGCGTGCCACACGGAGCGCACGCTGAGCGTGCCGAACTTCACGTCTTGGGAGAGCCGGCTCGTTCCGTCCTCGCCCATCGCGTTGCGAGAGACCTCGTACCGACCGGCAGCACGACGGAGAAACCGCGAGAGTCGCGCGCGCGCGGCAGCTTCGCCGCCGGGGAGGATGGCCGCACGCACGTCGAGGCCGAGCGACTCGGGCGTGGGCACCGGCGCTTCGAGAGCCTCGACCGATGCGGGAAGGTCCGGGAGGGATGGTAACGACCGCGGCGCAGCGCGGGGCGGAGCGATGGTGACGGTCTTCGCGAGCGCGCGCGCGAACGGCGTGAAGACCGAGAAAGCCTCGCCCGAGCCGGTGAGGACCTGACCCGGCGCGGCGAGAGTCTCGCCTTCGTAGAGCACGAACGGCGTTGCTCCGAGCGCGGCCGTGATGCGGCGATCGCGCTCGATGCCGAACGGCTCGCTCCAGCGATGCGCGACGACGCGATCGACGCGGAGCTCTGCGGCGAGACGCGGGATGACCTCGATGCTCTTGCCTCGCACGGTGAGCAGTCGCGAGCCTCGGCTCGCCACCCCATCCTGGAGCTCGACGAGCGACGCGAGGAGAAAACGAATGCGGTTCGGCAGCGCGCGCGCGCGCTCGGGCGCGAAGAAGAAGGGATCGAGCACGAAGACGGGCACGACCTCGCCCGCCTTGGCCGCGTCGAGCAGCGGCGCGTGATCGGCGAGGCGCAGATCCTTTCCGCGGAACCAAACGAGCGTACGCACGAGGGGTCCAGCGTATTACTCTTGGCGAGCCGTGCTCGTCACGATCCTCACGATCGCGCAGCTCGTCTATGTCGTCGGGCTGGCGATCTGGATCCTGTTCGAGAAGCGATCGCCAGTCGCGACGCTCGCGTGGATCCTGAGCCTCATCGCGCTCCCCTACGTCGGCTTCATCGTCTTCTTCTTCCTCGGCCCGCGCCGGCTCGGCCGCAAACGCCTGAAACACAAGCGCGCGCGTGGTCAGGTGACCGCGTCGACGCCGCTCGGCGCGAGCGAGCCGCCGCCTGCGCAGAACGATCCCCGGGTCGAGCAGCTCGTCCACCTCGCGATGAAAGCGGGCGAGCCGCCGGCCGGTCGCTGCGACGAGGTGGAGATCTTCCACGATGCGACGTCGACGTTCGACGCCATCGAGAAGGCCATCCGCGCGGCCCAGCACCACGTGCACGTCGCGTACTACATCTTCGATCCGCGCCGCACGGGGAGCCGCTTCCGCGAAGCGCTGATCGAGCGCGCGAAGGCGGGCGTGATGGTGCGCGTGCTCGTCGACGACGTCGGCTCGAGCATGATCCACGACCGGTTCGTGCGCCCGATGCGCGAGGCGGGCATCAAGTTCGCGCGCTTCAACGAGGTCACGTTCGCGCGCATCCGCAGCCGAATCGACTTCCGCATGCACCGGAAGATCGTCGTGTGCGACGGGAACGTCGGCTTCACCGGCGGCATCAACATCGCCGACGACTACCTTCCGCCGATCCCCGGCCCGAAGCGCCCAGCCGAAGCGATCCGCGAGCGGAGAAAGCGCGTGAAACGGCACATCGGCCCGTGGCGCGACACGCACGTGCGCCTCACGGGCGACGCCGTGCGGTGGCTGCAGCTCACGTTCATGGACGACTGGAACTTCGCGACCGGGTTCGCGGCACGCGAGAAGGAGTACTTCCCTCCTCCTGCGCGCTCGGGCTCGCATCTCGTGCAGATCGTCGCGTCGGGGCCCGACCGCGACGTCGAGGCGATCCAGAAGCTCTACTTCGCCGCGATCACCACGTCGCGCGAGCGCGTGTACGTGACGACGCCGTACTTCGTTCCCGACGACGCGATCCTGACCGCGCTCGTGACCGCCGCGATGCGCGGTGTCGACGTGCGCGTTCTCGTCCCCCGTCGGAGCGATTCGCTCGTCGTCACCGCAGCCGCGCGCTCGTACTACGACGCTTGCCTCGCTGCGGGCGTGCGCCTGTACGAGTACCAGCCGACGATGATCCACGCGAAGACGCTGCTCGTGGACGACTTCTTCGCGGCGGTCGGGACCGCGAACATGGACAACCGCAGCTTCCGCCTCAACTTCGAGGTCAGCGCGATCCTCTACGGCGCGGAGCACACGGAGACCCTCGCGGCGCAGTTCCGGAAGGATCTGCATCACGCGAAGGAGATCAAGACGCCGGATCGTCAGAACGTGCCGGTGCGCTGGCGCATGGCCGAGGCGGGCGCGCGCATCCTCTCGCCGCTCCTCTGACCGGCGGCGCGGCGCCTCTTTTTTTTCTGCACAACTTCCCGGGTCGCTTCGCGCTGCCGCCCGCGGACTCCTTTCCACATCCGACTCACAGGTCCGTCCGCGAGATCTCCACAGGTCGTCCCCAGGCGGCGTCTTGCACGCGTGCCGCGTGGATCGTACTCCGCGGGCCCATGCAGCAGACCAGCGTCGATCGCGCCCTCGCGGCCCTCGAAGAGCAGTACGCCGACGATCCCGAGCGCGTCGAGCTCCTGCGCCGGACACGCCGTTTCAAGGCGAGCTGGCTCGAGCTCGGCGAAGCGCTCGCCGAAGTGAAACGCGACAAGACGTGGGAGCGCTGGGGCTACGAGTCCTTCGAGGCGTACGCGAAAGCCGAGCTGAAGCTCCGCATGGATACGGTCGAGAAGCTGACCGGCTCGTACATGTTCCTGCACAAGCGCGCGCCCGAGGTGCTCCGCCGCGACCCGCTCGAGCACGTGACTCCGAGCTACCAGGCGATCGACTTCCTCCGCCGCGCCGAAGAGAAGGCCGAGCAGGACGAGAGCGTGCCGGAGGGCACCATCGTCGACATTCGGAAGAAGGTCCTCGAAGAGGGCGTGCCCGTCGCCACCGTCGCGCGCCTCTACAAAGACACGCTCTTCCCCGTCAGCGAGAACGACAAGCGCGCGAAGGACAAATCGACGCTGAAGGCCACGGCGTCGAAGCTACGCGAGCTGCTCGAAGGCAGCGACGTCGTGTCGAAGCGCGCGGCGCAGGCGGTGACGGAGGCGCTCGACGAGCTGCTGAGTGAGCTGGCGGCCGAGGTGAAGGCGGCGTGAGGAGAGGAGAGGAATGGGGGAACAGGCGACGGGGGACAGGCAATGCGGAATGAAGAGAGCGAGAGCGAGAGAACAGGGGGCTGGGGGCAGGTGACCGGGGACCGTGGGCCGGGATGAGGGCCCCGCACTGGCCATCCCTCTCGCATTCCTAATTGCCTGTTGCCTGTTGCCTGTTCGTCATTCCTACGGGCTTAGCTCGATGACCGTGACGGAGTACGGGGGGAGCTTGCCCTTCAGGGAGGCGCCTTCGAGCTTGATGTCGCCCGGGGTGAAGCCCGATTCGGCGCCCGTGTAGACGAACGAGCGGACGTTGCTCGGGGGCGTGCAGCCCTTCATCTCGATGCTCGCGTCGAAGGGGCGATCGGCGCCGAAGTTCAGCGCGACGAGCACCCACTTCTTGCCGGCTTCGTCCCGAGACGCGTAGAGCGAGGTGCCCGAAGGCGAGCTCGAAGGGACGATGCGCTCGAGGAAGTGGCCGCCCTTGTCGTCGTAATTGCGGTACGCACGGAACGCCCAGTACGCCGGCTTCGGCTTCTTCGGCCACGTCCAATAGAACGCGTGGCTGACGCCGTTCAGCGCGAAGCGGCCGAGCACCTCGGCGAGCGCCACCGCGCCGGCGGGATGATGCTCGGCGCCGAAGTTGTACTCACCGATCTGGAAGCCGCGACCGGGGTAGTTCTTCGCGATGAGCTCCTTCATGCGCGGGATCAGGTAGACCGCCTCTTTGATCCACGACTCGTCGACGTACGCGCGATCCCAGAGCGAACGCGTCACGCGGAAGCGGAGGTCGTTCGTCTTGCGATCGGTCTCGCCTCCGCCGTCGCCGCCCTGCCCGTCCGGCCCCTGGACGTGATCGGCCTGCGGATAGATGTGCACGTCGAGCACGTCGAGCAGGCGAACGCCCGTCTTCTTCTCGTGCTCGGCGAGCTTCTGCAGGTACCAGGCGAGCAGCGGAACGTCGCCGTGCGCCTTGCGATCGGGCTTCGCGAAGAAGCCCGCCTCGTGGTCCTTCGCCGAGAAACTGTATTCCCACCAGCCGTACGAAGCGGGACCCGCGATGATCGCGTCGGGGTCCGCTTTCCGGATCGCCATCGCGTACGCGATCGTCTTCTCGAGGAGCTCGTCGTAGCTCATCGGCTCGGGATGCACGTCGCGGTGGGTCGTGTTCCAGAGGCCGGGCTCGTTGTCGAGGATGTACTCGAACACGAGGCGCTTGCCGCGCTTCTGGTCGGCCGCACGAATCTTCGCGACCCACTCACCGACCTCCTCGGGCGTGAGCTTCACGCTCGTCTGCGTGGGATCCGGCGGCGGGACGAGCGTCTTGCCGTCGGGCTTCTTGCCGTTGCCGAAGTCGGGATGATCCGGGTCGGTCTTCTCTTGCGGTCCGACCTTCGAGACGAGGAACGAGGCGCTCTTCGTGTCCTTCGCGACCCAGCCCATCATCGGGACGGTGATCGCCGCGAGTCCGCCCTTCTGCGCGGCCTTCTCGAGGAACACCTCGTACGAGTCGATCTGGACGTTCTGGTAGAACCAGTCGTTCGCGGTGTTCCACGCATTGCCGAGCTTCGGGTTGTAGCGGCTCGTCGTGTTACCGCCCCAGCGATGCGCGGTCGCCCCGATGTCCTTGTCGGCGTCGGCCCACGCGATTCCGAAGATGGTGGGGCTCACCGGCTGACCGGCGCTCCCGCACTCGACGGCCATCGGCGTCATCGCCGCGATTTTGCCGGTGGTCGGCGTCGGCCCCGCGACTTTGCTGGCCATCTCTTCGGTGATGACGATGCCTGCTTGCATCGTGCCCGCTTCGCCGACGAGGACGGGGCCGCCGCTCGAGCCGCCCGTGGGATCCGGCGTGGACACCGGCTGCTTCGAGCAGCGCTCACACGATGCGCTGGCGAGCGCGAGACCGAACAACGCAACCGACGCAGACCACGAACGCTTCATCAGGGGAGGTCTCCGGACAGAATCGTGAGATCCGCATACGCGCGCCAGGCCGCCTCGAGCAAGTCCAGCCTGCGTGCCCGCGCGAGTGCGAGATCGCGCCGCGCCAGGAGCACCCTCGTCAGCTCGATCTTTCCGAGCTTGAACGCTTCGTTCGAGGCGGTCACCGCGCGCTCGAGCGCGGGCATGCCGTTCTCGTCGAGCTCCTTCAGCGTCGTCCCGACCGTCGCCATCGCATCGCGCGCCGCGCGCAGCCGGCTCTCCACGATGCTCCGGAAGAGAGCGAGGCGCGACGTCGCGTTCGTGCGGCCGTACTCGGCGCGCGCGATCTCACCCTGGAAGCGACGCGTGATGGGGAACGTGAGGACGACGCCTCCACCGACGCGTCCTTCGCCGAGCTCGCCGCGACCGCCGATCAGCTCGAAGGCGACCGGCGGGATACGCTCGGCCTTGTAGCGGTCCATCGAAGCGTCCCAGTACGCCTTCTCCGCGTTCAGCTGCGCGATGATCGGCGCGCGGTCGACGATGCGCGCAACGTACGTGTCGTCCCATGGACCGCGAAGCGCCGGCGGCGCGAGCGAGGCATTCTCCGGCGGCGCATCGACCTCGACGGTGCCGGTGAGCTGCGCAAAGCGTGCGCGCGCCGACGTGAGCCGCAGCGCCGCCTCCGCGCGCGACTGCACCCACCGCGCGACCTCGGCGTCGGCGAGCGCCTTCTCGTACACCGTCGTGTCACGCGCCTCGAGGCGGCCGGCGAAGTACTTCGCTTCGTCTCGCGCCGTCTGCTCTCCCGTCACCGACGCGGTGAGCCGCGCCTGTCCGAGCACGAGCTCGCCGTAGAGCGCGACGGCTTCACCCGTCGCCGTGCTCCTCGCGTCGGTCAGACCGAGCTCGCGCCACTTGATGAGGCGATCCGCTTCGTCGATGCGCGCGCCGCGCTGCCCGGTGATGTCGACGGGGAAGTACGCGTAGCCGATGGCCTGCAGCTGCAGCTCCGGGGTCCGGTTCAGCCCCTTCTCCATCTGGAAGTCGACGTAGGGGTTGCCGAACGCAGACTGGCGCGCGCCGGCCATCTGCGCGTGGGCAACGCCGAGATCCGCATGCGCGTCGGCGACGACGATGGCTCGCGCACGGGCGAGCTGGATGCTCCGCTCGAGGGTCGGAAACTCCGCCCGCGCAGGACGCGACGCGAGCCCCAGCGCCACCAGCGCGAGGGTGGCGGCGACCTTGCTTACGACGGAACGACGACTGGACATTGGCACAAACCTCTCTTCCGGAGCGCGCACTCTAGCCCAATCCCGAGCGACCGATGCGCGATGCATGCATTGCACACTCAATTTGGGTGAGCGCCGTTGCAAGACACGACGACCGAGCAACGCGCGTTCTCACCGCCGGGTCGCTAGGGCAACTTCGTTTGAACTCAAACGTTCTCCCCACGCGTGCGTAACGCGGCCCCGGTGCCGCATTTTTTCGTCGACGCGCGTCCCCGGACCGGGCAAAGACGGCGCATGCTGAGCATCGACCTCACGGGCAAGCGCGCGTTCGTCGCAGGCGTGGCGGATGACGGCGGGTTCGGGTTCGCGATCGCCAAGGCGCTCGCGGAAGCCGGCGCCTCGGTGTGCGTCGGCACGTGGCCGCCGGCGCTCGGGATCTTTCAGACCCTGCTCCGTCGCGGGAAGCTCGACGAGTCGCTCGCCATGCCCGGCGGCGGCAAGCTGGAGTTCGAGCGCATCTACGCGTTCGATGCGGAGTTCGACACGTTCGCGGACATGCCCGAAGAGGTTCGCGAGAACAAGCGATACAAGGAGCACGGAGACGTCAGCATCCAGGCCGCCGTCGACAAGCTGAAGGCCGACTTCGGCGAGGGCTCGGTCGACATCGTCGTCCACTCGCTCGCGAACGGACCCGAGGTGAAGAACGTGCTGCTCGAGACGAGCCGCAAGGGCTACCTCGGAGCGGTCGGCGTCAGCGCCTATTCGATGGTCTCGATGGTCCAGCGCTTCGGGCCGATCATGCGCCCGGGCGGCTCGTTCCTCTCGCTCTCGTACATGGCTGCAGAGCGCGTGATCCCCGGCTACGGCGGCGGCATGAGCTCCGCGAAGGCGGCCCTCGAGAGCGACACGCGCGTCCTCGCATTCGAGGCCGGCCGCAAGTGGGGGCACCGCGTGAACTGCATCAGCGCCGGCCCGCTCGCTTCGCGCGCGGCGAGCGCGATCGGGTTCATCGCCGACATGATCGAGTACTGCAAGACGAACTCGCCTCTTCCCGAGGCGCTCGACGCGCGCGAGGTCGGCGCAACCGCGGCGTTCCTCGCGAGCCCGCTCGGCAGCGGCATCACCGGCACGACCATCTACGTCGACAAGGGCTACTCCGCGATGGGCAAGGCGCTCTGATCGCGCGCCTTCTGCCGGCCCGCGCTCTCGGGACGGCGCTCGCGCTCGGCGCATCGGTGCTCGTCGCCGTGGGTGCGCCCGCGTGCAGCGACAAGGAGGCCCCTTGCAGCATCGACACCGATTGCGCGGTGGGCGCGATCTGCCGCGAGGGCCTCTGCGCTGCGCCCGTGTCGACGACCGACGGCGGCGTCCTCGACGGCGGGCCTGTCGCCTGCGCCTCTCTGGGCACCGCGTGCAGCCTCGATGAGGAGTGCTGCACGCGCATCTGCGCGGGGTCGCGGTGCGCCAGCTCCGGCACGAGCGGAACGAGCGGCACGGCCGGTCGCCCCGGCGGCTCTTCGGGGACGACGAGCGGCGGCACGTCCGGAACGTCGTCGAGCGGCGGCAGCACGTCGAGCGGCGGAAGCTGCTCGGACCTCTACGGCATTTGTGCGAGCGATTTCGACTGCTGCGCGCCGCTCGGTTGTACGAGCGGCGTCTGCCGCTGACGCGCCCTCACCTCAGCGCGGATCGGCGCAGCAGCGGAAACCCTGCTGGTAGAAAACGTGGTTCTCGTCGTGCGCCTTCGTTGCCGGACGGCAGCGCGTGCGAACCGGACCCCAGTAGCCGCCCTTCAGCACGCTCGGCCGTTCGCCGGGGACCGACGAGCGCGTCCACTCGTCGATGTTGCCGGTCATGTCGTAGACGCCTTCGCGGCTACGGCACGCAGGTCGGGATCCGCTGGGAAGCCCCTGCCACAGGCGATCGAGCTCCATCATCGCGGCCTTGCCGTTCCGCGGGAACAGCGCGCGGTCGTCGAACTTCTTCCACGGCTGATCGTTGAGGCACGCCTCGGGGTCGCGCGTGTAGCCGTTCGGATAAGGCGTTGCTTCCTCGCCCTCACACGCGAACGTCCACTCGTCTTCCGTGCAGAGGCGCTTGCCCTCGGCCTTGCACGTGTCGCGCGCCTCGTACCAGCTCGCGAGGATGATCGGGTACTCGCCCTTGCGGTTCGGATACTCGAACCGATCCATGCACACGTGAATCGGCTGGGTCGGCAGCTCCTTCGAGAGGGCGAGCCACTTGTCGCGGTCGTACTCCGCGCAGCGCTCCGGCCACTTCTTGTCGATCCACTTCGTGCACGCCTGGAGCTGCAGCTCGTCGAGCAAGAAGTGCATCTTCATCTTGCCCTGCACTTCCACCATGCCGGCGGGGCAGGTGCCGCGCGTGCCTTCGCGTGCATCGGTGACGGCGGGGTCTTCCCCGCGCGGCCCGACGATCTGCCAATGCTTGCCGGCGACGAGACGCCACTCGCGTCCCGGCGTGACCGTCGGCGCGTCCGCCGTGGCCTCGTCTGCGCGCGGCTGCGCCGGAGGGCTGACGAGGCCGGGCAGATCGCGAGCGACCGTGTCGCGCGCGGGTCCGTCTGGCCCAACACCGAGCGTCGCCGGAGCCGCGAGATTCGACGGGCTCAGGAACGCGATGCCGAGCACCGTGGCGACGGCCACGAGGACGGCGGGCCGGAGGCCGCGCCGAAGGGAGCCGAGATACTGCTCCATGATGACCTTCTTCCGACGTTGAAGTGTGGGGATTGATTCTCCCGTGTCGAGGCGGAGAAACACAAAAATCCCACGAGCCTATGCCCGACTCACTAACGTCCCGCGTCAGCGCCGCGTAAGGCCGTTCGCGAGCCGAACGAACGCGTCGTGAAATTTGGCGGATGGCTCGGTCGACGGAAGGGGATGAACACGAGCTACGAAGCGAGCCTCGGTCTCACGACCACGTCCGCGCCCACGTCGAACGAGCGCCTCGCCGCCGCGATCGCGCACGGCGGCACCTGCTTCGCGTGGTTCCTCGCGCCGCTCGTCGTCTACGCGATCGAGCGCGACCGCTCCGCGTACGCCAGCCATCAAGCCATGCAGGCGCTCCTCTGGTCCGCGTTCGGCACCCTGGTGAGCGTCGCGACGTGCGGGCTCGCGATCCCGGTGTTCATGGTGTTCCACGTGTACGCCGCCATCCGCTCGCTCGACGGCGAGGCCTACGAGTACCCGGTGGTCGGCGAGCTCGCGCGGAAGCTGCGGGGTCTCTGACTGAGGCCTCGGGGCAGCGCCTGCCGCGACGCGGAACGAGGTTGAGGGAGCGCGCCGCCGCGGCGTACGTTCGGGCGCATGCGACGCCCTCTCCTCGCCGCCGCTCTCGCGCTCTCGTCTCTCGCCCTCGCGCGCCCGGCCTCCGCGCAGGAGCTGAACGGCTTCGGCGAGCGCCGCGAGCTCATCCTCTCGGTCGACCGGCTGACGCCGCTCCTCAGTTACTCGCGGGCGTCGGTCACGAGCACGCCGGGTAACGCAACCGTCACGACGGCGGACAGCGGCACGTCGTTCGCGCTGCTCTTCGGGACGGAGCCGACGCTCGGCTCCGTCCACACCATCCCACGCGTGGCGTTCGACTTCGTCGTCGTGAGGCACTTCACCGTCGGCGGTTCGTTCGCCTTCGCCGTCGGCCTCAGCCATGACCAGAAGGTCACGACGGTCCCGAACGGCGGCGGCACGACGACCACCCGCGAGAACGACGAGCCCCGGGCGACCATCCTCGGTTTCGCGCCGCGCGTCGGGTACGTCATCCCGTTCGGGCACGTGTTCGGCTTCTGGCCGCGCGCGGGCTTCGCGTTCTACTCCCTCAGCACGTCGTCCGAGCAGGTGAACGGCCAGGGAACCGTGACCTCGACGACGACGCAGACGAACACGGTCTTCTCGCTCGACCTGGATCCGCAGTTCGTCTGGGCGCCGATCGAGCACGTGTTCGTGCACTTCGGTCCGCTCGTGAACGTCCCGCTGACCGGCGCGCAGAGCGTCGAGGTCGCGCAGGGCAATAGCACGCAGACGACGTCGAACGACCTCGCCGTCTTCCACGTCGGGCTCCACGCAGGGCTCGGTGGCTGGTTCAATCTCTGAGCGAACGCGGCAGGCGCACGCGGGCGCCGGGTGTGTGTGCGGCGTCACAGCGGCGCCGTGTGCTCGAGGGCCCCGAGCGTGGCAAAGCTGCGCGACGGTCCCGTGGCTGCGCCGGTCGCGAATGCCCGAGCTCCCCGGTTCGCTCGGCAAATCGGCTCCTCGGTCGCGGAGCTGCCGCGGAGGCGCTAGCTGGTACGGTGCGTGCTCTCGCCCCTTCACCGCGAAAGGCCGGGGGCGCGAAATATGACGTATCGCGCCGCATCGACTGGAGGGTTCATGATTCGAAGGGATCGCGAAGAGGAGCGACATCCGCCGACGAGCGCCTCGCGCTTGCTGGCGCAGACGCCCTCGAGCGTGCCGCCGCCTTCCGCGTCCGGCTCGTCGCCGCCCGCGTCGGCCGAGATGCCGGTGGACGTCGTCGTCCCCGTTCCGGGGAGCGCGCTTGCGGCGACGGTCGCCGAGTGGATGCCCGTCGGCAGCGCCGCGTCGGACCGACCGAGCATGCAGCGTCCGGTCGTCTCGGATGCGGCGCGCGCGTCGGACCCGCTCGGGTCGGTCGGTCTCCACGAGGGCGCGCTCGTCGACCGCACCTATCGCGTCGAGCGTGCGCTCGGCGTGGGCGGCATGGGCGTCGTCGCGCTCGCCATCGACGAGCGGCTCGATCGCAAGGTCGCGATCAAGTTCATCAAGCCGGACCTGTTCGCGTTTCCCGAGATGCGGACGTTCTTCCAGACGGAGGCCCGCGCGATGGCGCGTGTCCACCACCGGAACGTCCTCACCGTCTTCGCGTTCGGCGAGCACGAGGGCACGCCGTACTTCGTCATGGAGTACGTCGAGGGGCGCACGGCGGACCAGTGGCTGCGCGCGCGAGCCGATGCCCAGCCGACCGACCTCGGGGAGGCCATCCGCATTCTCGAGCAGGCATGTCTCGGCGTCGAAGCCATCCATGCGACGAGCACGGTCCATCGCGATCTCAAGCCGTCGAACCTCCTCATCGACGAGACGTTCCGCGTCGCCGTCGGCGATCTCGGCGTCGCGCGCGTCCTCGACACGGCGACGAGCGGCAACTTCATCGTCGGCAGCGCCTCCTACATGGCGCCCGAGGCTGCGCTCGGAGAGGACGAGGCGCCGGAGCTCGCGCCGCGTCGCGACATCTACGCGCTCGGCTGCATCGCCTACGAGCTCCTCACCGGTCGTCCGCCGTTCGTCGGCCAGACCGACATGAACGTGCTCTCGCAGCACGTCCTCCAGGAGCCGATCCCGCCGAGCCAACTGCGGCCCGGGCTTCCGACCGGCTACGACGAGGTCGTGCTGAAGGCGCTCGCGAAGGATCCGCTGAAGCGGTACGCGACGGTCGATGCGTTCCGTAAGGCTCTCCTCGCAGAGCACAGCGGAACGCGCGAGCCGGAGCGCATCCTCATCGCCGACGACGACGACGATTGGCGGCAGATCATCGTGGGCTCGCTCACGGAGCGCTTCCCGAATGCGGTCATCGACGAGGTCGGCGACGGCGAAGCGGCGCTTTCGGCCTTCGAGAAGAACCCGTACTCGGTGGTCCTCGTCGACCTCCAGATGCCGGAGATGGACGGCGCGAAGCTGACGCTGCTCCTCCGTTCGCTCGACGGCTCGGCGCGAACGCCGATCATCGTCCTCACCGCGGCTGGAGGCCCCCGCGAGTGGCAGCGCCTCTCGGCGATCGGCGCGGACGCGTTCCTGGTGAAGCCGGTGAATGCAGACGACGTCGAGCTCGTGATCCGGCGGACGATGCGGTCGCGTCACACGTCTCCGCCTTCTTCGCCGACGGCGACCACGCCTCCCCCGCTCTGAGCTCGGGAGTTCCGCGCCGGCGCGGCCGCGTGCTACCGTCCGCGGCGTGCCGGCGCTGAGCTATGCCGAGATCGATTCCGCGGCCTGGGTCGCGGTCCTCGACGTCCTGCGCGATCGCGTCCGCACCTGCACGTCTCTCGACGAAGCAGCGAACGCGGTCGCTCGAGGCCTGTACGAGAGCTTTCCGGAGTCGACGGCGCTCGCCCGCGTCTACGCACTGACGCCGTTCGGAGAGCTGCCGGCGGACATCGCGGCGTTCGTGCGTGATCTCGCGCGCAGCCATACGGGCGACGTCGGCGCGGCGACGCCGGTGCTCACGCTGCTCGGCACGTACGGCAGCGAGCCGGCTTGGTGCGATCGCAAGCAGTCGCGCGGCCATCGCGGCATCCCTCTCCTCTCGGGCGATTTCGTCGGCGCGATCCCAATGCTCGCGCGGCTCTTGAAGGAGCTCGGCATCGACCTTTCGTGGCTCGACGATGCGCCGGAAGTGAACACGCGTCGTCTGCTCGGCGGGTTCAACGGCATCTTCTACGTCGACGACGCGACGACGGCGCGTGATGCCCTCGGCCGCCACATCATCCCCGCGCAGGAGTTCGTCGAACAGCACCGCGTGAAGACGGTGTTCGGGATGGGCGGCTTCTATCCCGACGGGACGATGATCGTCTGCATCGTCTTCACGCGCGAAGAGCTGTCGCGCGCGCAGGTCGAGCGACTGAAGTCGCTCCTCAGCCTCCTCAAAGGCGAGACGTTCGGCCTCGTGCGCAGCCGGAAGATCTTCACGTCGTAGCGCGCGGGCGGCGCTGCACGACGACGGTCACGAGCGTTGCCGCCATCATCCCCGCGACGAGGCCGCCGAGCAGACCGAGCCCCTCGCCGAGCATCATTTCCGTGCAACGCGGGCACGCGGTGGCGACGAGCCCGATCGCAGCTCCCGCCGCTGCGCGCAACCGGTCTTGCTCGCGGGACGTTCGCGCGAGCCAGGCCGCGACGGCGAGGCCGAGCAGCGCCCCTACCGCGAGGCAACCTCCCGCCATCTTGCAGCACGTGCCCGCGGTCATGGCGCAGCCGGCGCGGCAGCACGTCTCCATCATCGACATCGGTACGATCATGGCGACGACGCCGCCTACGGCACCGGCACGTCCGCCGTGGAGGAGCGGACCGCCACGCCACTCGAGCGAGGTCCACGCGAGCACGAACACCGGCAACAGCGCGAGCGCCGAGGAGCCGGTGGTCGTCACCGCCAGCGTGGCGAGCACCACCGCGACGAGGAGCGCCCGCACGAGCCCACGTCGGAGCCGCGCGACCTCGTACGCCCGACGCGCTGCCTGACGCGCACGCTCCATCGCCGAGCTGCCGTCCGTACCGAGAGCGCTCATGCGCGTCCTCCGAGCGCGAGCCGTAGGCGCGCATACGCGCGCGAGACCCGCTTGCGCAGAGCCGCGGGCGAGACGCTGTCGTCTTGGTGCGCGCCGCCCTCCGTGCTCGCGTCGCCGAGATGCGCTCGGATCGCGGCGGCAGAAGCGGGATCGAGCGTAGCAATTGCCGCGCGGAGCTCCGCGCGAAGCTCCGCGTCGGCGAGCTCGCGCTCCGGGTCGGAGCCGGCCGCGACACGTTCCGCAGCGTCGCTCGGCGCCGAGCGCGCGAGCGCGGTCGAGGCACGCCGCGCAATGGCGTGCGTCTCGTTCGCGGCGATGGCGTAGAACCACGGAAGCACGGGTCGTCCCTTCGTGTACTCGGAGGCGCGGGCAAAGAGCGCCGTCATCGTGCGCTGCGCCGCGTCCTCGGCGTCAGCCTCGACGAGACGACGGCGCGCGAGCGCGACGGCGCGTGGATACAGCTCGAGGAAGAGCGGCTCGAACGCCGCGCGGTCGCCGGAGGCGAGTCGCTCCATCAAGAGGTCGAGCTCGCGCTCCGACGGTCGCGCCACGTTCCGGTCGCGTCAGCGCTGGGCGACGCCGCCGCTCTCTCCGCCGGCAGCCTTCTTGGCATGCGCGCCGCTCTTGCAGCACGGCGAGCCTGGGTAGCAGCACGAAGCGCCCGGCTCGCAGCAGTCACCCGCAGCGAAGTGCTTCGCCGCCGCAGCGCCTCCGGCACCGAGCAGGCTCGCTCCGACGAGCCACGGCGAAACCTCCTTCCAGAACGCTCGAGCTTTTTCGATCTTGGCGGGGGTCATCACGCCTCCTTTCCACCTTCTAGCAGGCAGAAACGGAGACGTGACCGGCTCACCGAACCGGCGGGGAACCGGCAGGCTCCGTCCGAGGGACGGGCCGCGCGGCGAGCGACGTCGCGACGCGGTCGGCGACCTGCTCGGCCGCGACGTCGAGCGCCTCCGCCATGGCTGCGACGACGTCTTCGATCTTGGGCTTGGTGCCGTTCACCGGGCGGTCGACGGTGATCGTGTCCTCGAAGAGCACGGCGTAGTCCTCGTAGAGCACGACCTTGAGCTGCACCCGCGCCGCGCGCTTGTCGCCGGGCAGCCGCACCTCGTCGAACGAGACGAGCTCGGCGTCGAGCGTGGGGGCGACGCCGCCGACCGCGTGCCGGAAGCCACGCTCCTCGAAGAGCGTACGGCCGAGCTCACGGCGGACGAACGTCTCCGGCCGCTCCGTCCAGCGCCGGTCCTCGTAGTAGCCAATCTCGTACGCCGAGTCGCGGTACGCGATGCGCTCGCGCAGGTTCGCGCCCGAGGAGACGCGGCCGAGCCGTACTTCGAGCGGCGACGCCGCGCGCTTCACGCCCTCACCGGTGAGCCTCGGCTTCACGTGCTCCGGGGTGAAGTAGCGGACGTCCATCACGTCCGCCTTCGACGTGAGCGCGCAACCCGCCGTCATCACGATTGCGGTCAGGACGCCGATCGAGTGGAGGAGCTTCTTCATTTGGACGCCTTGCCCTTCGCTTTGCCCTTGAGGAGCATGTCCGGATCGCGCTCGAGCGTCTCGACGAGCGAGCGAATCGCTTCCGCAGCTTCGCTGACGTCGCGGAGCGTCGCTTCGAGATCGCGCTGCGTCGCGTGACCGTTGCGGCCCATCTCGCCGAACGCTTCGGTCGCGTGCTGCGCCGTCGCGAGGAGGCCCTTCTCACCGTCGAGACGGTCGATGACCTTGTTCATCTTGGTGACGGCGACGTGGAGCTCTTCGATCGTGCCGCCCGCTTTCTCGCCGAGGTTCGCCTTGTCGAGACGCGAGATGGCGCCGTGCATCGTGGTCAGCACTTCGTCCGCGTGCCCGAGCGCGGCAGCAGCCTTGCCCGAAACGTCTTCCTTCTCGAGCGTCGCGAGCAGCCGATCGACGCGTCCCATGATCATGACGACCGCGTCGACCATCTCCGGCAGACGGTCCATCGCCTTCGTGATGGTGTCTTCCAGGTTCTTCATCATGCTCGGCGCGGCCGGGATGTAGCGTTCCGGCGCGGCGAACGGCAGCGTCGGCGGCGGGTTGGCCTTCTGATCGAAGAAGTCGATCGAGATGAACTTCACGCCGGTGATGCCCTGCGAGCCGAGCTGCGCGCGGAGGTCGGGCGGCATCGCGAACTTCGGCTTACCCGTGCGGCCCACGCCCGTCTCGAGCAGACCGAGCCGCTTGATGTCCGCGACGTCGAGCTCGCTGACGACGTCCACGTGACGATGGTCGGGAGCGATCTCGATCTCGGCGACATGGCCGATCGTCACGCCGCGGAACTTCACGGGCGAGCCTTGCTCGAGGCCCTGCACCGATTCGTTGAAGTACGTGTGGTACTTGACGGTCTCCTTCCGCATGCTCGCGGCACCGAAGATGACCGCGGAGAGGATCGCGGCGGCGAAGCCGACGATGACGAAGAGACCGAGCTTGTAGTTGTTGGTCGGGGCCGCCATCGCCCACTCATCCTTCCTTCGGTTTTCGGTTGAAGAAATCGCTGACGCGCGGGTCCTCGCTGTCACGCAGCCGACGAGGATCACCGTTGGCGATGATGCCCTTCGTTTCCTTGTCGAGCATGATCACGCGGTGCGCGATGCTGAAGATGCTCTCGAGCTCGTGCGTGACGATCACGACCGTCAAGCCGAGCGTCTCGTTGAGCGTGACGATGAGCTGGTCGAGCTCCGCGGACGTGACCGGGTCGAGACCCGCGGAGGGCTCGTCGAGGAACACGAGCTCCGGCTCGAGGGCGAGCGCGCGCGCGATCGCGGCACGCTTCTTCATGCCGCCGGACAGCTCCGAGGGGAACTTCTCGTACGCGCCGTCCAAGCCGACGAGCCGTAGCTTCGCGCGGGCGATCGCGCAGATCGCCGGCTGCGGGAGGTCGGTCCACTCCTCGAGCGGGAGCGCGACGTTCTCGCCGACCGTCATCGACCCGAAGAGCGCGCCGGCCTGGAACATCACGCCGAAGGGCGGTCGCTCGTTCTCGAGGTCCGGTTTCCCGCGCCCGAGGACGTCGATCGCGCCCGCGAGCGGCTGCTCGAGGCCGATGAGGAAGCGCAGGAGCGTCGACTTGCCGGCGCCCGAACCGCCGAGGATGGCGAAGATCTCGCCGCGCTCGACGTGGAACGAGAGGTCCTTCTGCAGGACCTTCTCACCCCAACCGATCGAGAGGTCGCGTACGTCGATGACGCGCTCGGGCGTCCGCGCACGCGGCATCTTTCGGCGGGAGGGAGGGCTCTGGACGATGGAGTTCATGGTCAGATGTCGAAGGCTCGGAAGAAGACGGTGAAGATCGCGTCGAGAATGACGAGCGCGAACAGGCACGAGACGACCGTGCCGGTCGTGCGCTTGCCGACGCTCTCCGCACCGCCGGACGCCGCGAACCCCTGCTGGCATGCGATGAGCGCGATGGTGACGGCGAACACCAGGCTCTTGATGAGGCCCGTCCACACGTCCCAGCCGTGCACGGCCTTCAGCGTTTCGGTGATGTAGCCGCGCGGCGTGAGATCGAGGCTCGTCACGGCGACGGTGAGCCCGCCGAGGATCGCGATGAAGTCGGCGAGCAACGTGAGCAGCGGAGCGATGAAGATGAGCGCCAGCGTCCGCGGGACGACGAGCCAGCCGAACGGTCCGAGCCCGAGCGTCCGGAGCGCGTCGAGCTCCTCGTTGACCTTCATCGAGCCGATCTCCGCCGCGAAGCCGGCGCCGGAGCGTCCGCAGATGATGATCGCGGTCATGAGCGGCGCGAGCTCGCGCGTCGACGAGATGCCCACGAGGTCGGCGACGTAGATGTTCGCGCCGAACATCTTCAGCTGCCGCGCCGATTGGTACGCCATGACGAAGCCGACGAGGAAGTTGATGAGGAGGACGATCGGAACGGCGTCCGCTCCTGCCTTCTCGACCAGCGGCGGCACTTCTTTCCAGTGCGCCGACCGCGGGCGGCGCACGATGGCGAACAGTGCGAGGACGAGACTGCCGAGGAAGTCGAGGACGCTCTTGCCCTCGTCGATGAGGTCGTGGGTCACCCGACCGACCTGCGCGATCGCGCTCTCGGCGCGACGACGCTTCCGGACGGTCACGCCGTCGTGACCGGCATACAGATCGACGAGCGGCTCGACGCGGTCGCTCGCACCCGTCAGCTCGGCCCGGACGCCCCGCTGCGCGAGCTCGGCGCGATGCTCGACGAGCAGAGCCATGACCGAGCCGTCCACCACCGTCGCCTCGGACAGATCCAAGACGACATCGCCGGTCGCATCCTTCGTTGCGGCACGCAGCTCACGCCAGACTCCGCCGGCGTCCTGCATGCGAAGCTCGCCGCCGATCCGCACGCGCGCGCCATCACGCGCAATCCGGAAGGCGGGCGCGGCCGTCCCTACGGACTGGCGCGGGAGCATTGCTGCGTTCGGGGCCACGAACCACAAGCACACGACGGTCCATGCCGCTCGAGGTCACATCCACGCTCGGGCCCGCGCTTTTGCGGCATACGCCCTCGCCGCAAGCGCGGCGTCGCGAGGCAGAAGACACCAACGAGGCGCCGCTCTCCGCGAAGCGGCGGTGTCAGCTGATGGTGCCGGGGCTCGTCGACGTCGCCGGCGTGGGCAGGCCGGGAACGGACGCCCGGACCTCGCGCTCGTAGATGCGGAACGCCGCGACGAACACGCTCATGACGATCGGCGCGACAATGAGCCCGGCGAGGCCGAAGACCTCGATGCCGCCGAGGAGCGCGATCAGCGTCAGGAGCGGGTGGCCGTGCCCGCGCGCACCCACGATGCGCGGCCGGATCACGTAATCGGCGAGAGACGTCACGATGAGCACGCCATACGCCGCGAGGATGATGCCCCTCACCGGATGGCCATCCATGAGGAGCCAGCCCGAGAGCGGGACCCACACGATGAGGGTTCCGATGACCGGCAGGAACGAGGCGAGCGCCGTTGCAACCGCCCAGGTCACCGGTTGCGGCACCCCGAGCGCGACGTACCCGATGCCGGCGAGAACGCCCTGGATTACAGCGGTCGCGAGCGTCCCGAGGAACGCGTCACGCCCGACCTCGCGCGCTTCGACGATCAGCGCCCGCGTGTGGCGAGGCTCGAGCGGAGCGACTCGCTCGATGCGCCGCGTGAGGCGCGGCCCCTCCATGAGGACGTAGTACATCGTCATGAGCGAGACGACGAGGCCGAGGATGGCGAAGCTCGTCGTCCGCACCACGAGCGCGGCGAGCGTCGCCATGTAGCTGGCTGCCGCCTCGATTTCTTTCCGCGCCCACGCGTAGACGCGCTGCGTGTCGAGCCCGACGTCTTCGACCGCCTTCGCCCCGCGCTCGCCGATGAGGCCGGACAGCGTGCCGGAGCTCCCGTGTTGATCGAGGTGGGTGACGAGCTTCATGAGCTCGTTCGTGAGCGTGAGGAGCGCGAGAGCACCGACGACGGCGAGGAGCACTCCACTACCGAGCGTCACGACCGCCGCAGCCCACGATGCGCGGCGTTCGCCCAGTCTGGTGAGCAGTGCCTCGTAAGGACGCCTCGCCGAGACAGCCATCACCACGCCGAGCAGGATAGCGACCCAGAGCGGGTGCGCGACCCATGCGGCAAGCGCGAAGGACACGACGACGACCACCACGAGAGCCCAACGCCGCGTCCTTGGTACGTACGACGCGGCGTTCGGCAGCGTGGGCTGCTGAGAAAGCACGCGCAGCCGCTCGGGGTCTTGCGACTCGGGGCCATCGAAGGAGCGGGTCGCCACGACAGCTCAGCAAGCAGACTACGTGCCGCGTCCCATTTTACGCATGCGGTCGGCACACGTGGTGCACCAGGGCGGTGGCGGGTGCGCGGGAGCGGGCACCACTTCCAAGGAGGAACGTGATGAAGTCGATGAAGGTCTTGGCTGTGAGCGCCGGCGTGCTTGCGAGCATCAGCGTGGCGAGCGTGTCGTTCGCCGATGACTCCACCAGCACCACCAAGGGTTCGATGCAGAACACCGGTGGCGCGACGAACTACGGCGGTTCGGCGGGAGGCACCGTCGGTGGCGGCGCGTCGCAGACGACCGGCACCACGACGACCGTCACGACGCCCAGCGCGCCCGCGACGACGGCGACGCAGACGACCCAGACGACGCTCGACGCGAACGGCACTGCGCCGACGACCGCGCCGACGTCGACGACGACCACCACGTCGGCCGAGACGCTCATGGCCCCGTCGGCACCGCCGCGTGAGTCCGACACGGTCACGCTCTACGACAAGCGCCGTCCGAACACGGCCCTCCTCGTCACGGGCGCGGCGCTCCTCGGGAGCACCTACGCGACGACCGCTGCGATCCACGCGGCGAACGGCCGCGAGGGAACGGTCGACGATCACCTCTACATCCCGATCGCGGGACCGTGGATCAACCTCGCGAACGCGGATCACGAGACGCGTGACACCGTCCTCATCGCCGGCAGCGGCGTGCTGCAGGGCGTCGGCGCCGCGCTGTTCATCTCCAGCTTCTTCATCTCGGAGAAGCAGGCGTCTGCGCGGATCGCGGCAGACAACAAGGTCAAGGTGCGCTTCGCACCGACCGGTGGCCCGGCCGGCGCGGGCCTTGGCGCCATCGGCACGTTCTGATCAGGAGAACCCCAATGCTCAAGACGACCATGTTCCTCGTTGCGGCGACTGCAGGCCTCGTCGCCTGCGGCTCCTCCGCGATCCCCGCAGACAAGCTGGCCCGCTCCGAAGCCGCCGTTCGCAGCGCTCACGAGCTCGGGGCCGAAAAGAACCCGAACGCCGCGCTGCACCTGAAGCTCGCCCAAGAGCAGCTCGCCCAGGGCAAGGCCCTCATCAAGGACGGCGAGAACAAGCGTGCAGAGTACATTCTCGCACGCGCCGAAGCCGACGCCGAGGTCGCCATGAACCTCTCACGCCAGAGTGTCGCGAAGGCCGAGGCCGCCGAGACGCTCCAGAACGTGCAGAAGGCGAAGCAGTCGGCAGTGATCCAGCAGGGAGGCCAGTGATGAAGAAGCTCCAGATCCTCTCCGTGCTCGCCGGCATCGGCGTCCTCGCCGGCTGCGCTTCGCAGCCGCCGCGCGAGCTCCTCGACGCCCGCGCTGCGTACGCGCAGACGTCACGCGCGCCGAACGCGAACCTCGTCCAGACCGACGTCTACGAGGCCAAGAAGTCGCTCGACGTCGCCGAGGCTTCGTTCAGCAACGACGGCGACTCGACCGAGACGCGCGACCTCTCGTACATCGCGCAGCGCAAGGCTCTCTCGGCCAAGGCTCGCGCCGAGGCGATGGAAGCCATCCAGCAGAAGAAGACGGCGGAAGCCGACCTGCAGAAGTTCAACTCGCGTCAGCTCGACGTCGCGAAGGGCCAGCTCGCTTCGCAGTCGCAGATGCTCGCGAGCGAGCGTCAGGCGCGCGCGGCGGCCGAAGCGGCGACCGCCGCCGCCCTCGCCCGCATCGAAGGCATGCAGCAGAAGCAGGACGACAAGGGCCGCATGGTCCTCACGCTCAACGGCAGCGTCCTCTTCGCGACCGGCAAGTCCGAGCTGCTTTCCGCCGCGCAGAGCCGCCTCCAGCAGGTGGTCGATGCGCTGAAGGAAGACAAGCGCAGCATCACGATCCTCGGCCACACCGACGACGTCGGTAAGGACGAGGCGAACATGCAGCTCTCGCAGCGCCGCGCCGACGCGGTGAAGAGCTTCCTCACCTCGCACGGCATTCCGGCCGAGCGCGTGAAGGCGCAGGGCATGGGCGAGAGCCAGCCCATCGCCGACAACACGTCACCGGAAGGTCGCGCCAACAACCGCCGCGTCGAAATCGTCCTCGAAGACGCGCAGGGCGGCGGAACGGGCGTGAACAGCACCGGCGGCTCGGGCAGCACGGGTGCCTCGGGCAGCACGGGCTCGATGGGCTCCGGCAGCACGGGCTCCGGCACGCACTCCACGGGCTCGGGCTCGGGCAGCACGGGCACGGGCACGGGCACGGCCGGCTCCGGTGGAGTGAACAACAACACCGGCACGAGCGGCACGCGGCGCTGACCCCACTCCCGCGCACGCGTCGCTAGCGGCGGTCTCGCTTTCGAGCGGGCCGCCGCTTCGGCGTTTGTGGAGCGTCGCGTGAGGCGCGTGCACCGCTCCTCGCACCTCCTCCTCGATGGATCGCGCGCACTCCGCGCCGCGTGACGAGGCGCGCGCCGCGACGCGCGTGGCTTCGCGAGCAACCCGCGTCTAGCGGTTGCGCCGGACGCAACGCTGCGCGCGAGCACGTCGCCCCGCGTGGCACCCGGGCTGCAGTGTCCCGGCCTCAGCCTCGATGCATCTGCGCCTTCCGGTGACCGTCTTCGCGCTGCTCGTGGTGCCTGCTTCATTCGCGACCTCGGGATGCGCCGAGCTCGCCGGGTTGCAGGAGTCCGGCGCGGGCGGCCCACGCGCAACGGAGACCACCGGCGCCAGGTGCGATGCGGCGCGCATCGAAGCGGACGTGACGCTCGCCGACTTCGGCGAAGTTCGCATCGACGCACCCTCCCCTGCGCGCACGGCGGTCTCGCTCCGCAACGTCGGCACCGCGCCCGTCGTCGTCACGCCGTCGGTCGCGGGCAGCCCCGCGTTCGCGGTCGCGCCAGGGGACATGGTCCTCGGTGCGCGAGAGACGCGCGTCGTGGAGATCGCGTTCTCGCCGCTGCAGCTCGGGCCGCACGCGGCGAAGCTGCGCTTCGCGACGAAGGGAGGGACCTGCGATGCGCTCCCCGCCGTGGACCTCGCGGGCGTCGGCTCCGACGCGGACGTCCTCGTGCAGCCGGGCGCGCTCGACTTCGGAGTCGACTGCGGTGGCAGCACCACGCCGAAACCGGTGACGCTCGCGTCTGCGGCTTCTACGGCGCTGACGTTCGATGCTGCGACCGCGAAAGGGCTCTTCAGCATCGATCGCGCGGGAGGCGTGCTCGCGCCCGGCGCGACGACGACACTTCTCGTCGCGCCACCCGCAGCTGCTCCCCTCCCCGGAGTCGCGTTCGACGACGTCCTCACCGTGCTCACCCCCGCTCCGCGCCTCGTTCGACTGCACGCCGAATCGCGCGGCGCCGTCCTGACGTTCGAGCCGCAGGAGGTCGTGTTCGAGGAGCCAGGCCGACGGAGCGTCACCGTTCGGAACGTGGGCAACCGCGCCGTCGTCGTCCGCATTCGAGCTTCGTCACTCGCGTACCGCGTCGACGCGAACGGCATCACGCTCGGCGCGAACGAAGCGCGCACCTTCGAAGTCGAGCTGACGACGGGGGGCCCTGGCGCGAACCTCCCGGGCGGCAACGCCTTCGCAGCGTCGATCGTGGACGTGGAAGGCGCGCCGCTGTGCCGTCGCGATCCGCTTTCGTTCCGCTACGACGACTGAGCCGACCCGTCCGACGCAGAGCGGCAGACAGCGTCGAGCCGCCGCGCGGAAACTCTCCGCATCGGAGCACCATTTACATGCGCTCTGCACGGAGCGACAACCGGGCTCACCATGATCCGACTCGCACGCGCGACTCCGCTCGTCGCTGCAGTACTGGCGCTGGCCTCCTCTTCGTGCGCGTACAGCGCGCGGCCCGCAAAGGGCGGAGGTCTCGATGTGAAGCCGAATCCGCAGCGTCCGTTCGACGCCGCGGACATCCTCGTGCCCGATGGCTACGTCGTCGAGCCCGTGGCGGCCGGACTGACGTACCCCACGGGCATCGCGTTCGACGACAAGGGCGCGATGTTCGTCGTCGAGTCGGGCTACGCGTACGGCGAAGACTTCACGAAGCCGCGCATCGTCGAGGTGCAGCCGGGCGGCAACCTGCGCGAGGTCGCAGCGGGCGGCAACGGACCGTGGAACGGCATCGCGTACCACGGCGGCGCATTCTTCGTGTCCGAGGGCGGCGAGAGCGACGGCGGACGCATCCTTCGGATCACGCCCGAAGGGAACATCACCGCGCTCGTCTCCGGGCTCCCGAGCCAAGGCGACCATCACACGAACGGCCCGGCAGTCGGTCCCGACGGGCTCGTGTATTTCGGTCAGGGCACGGTCACGAACTCCGCGGTCGTCGGCCAAGACAACCTCGAGTTCGGTTGGTTGAAGCGGCACCCCGAGCTCCACGACGTCCCGTGCAAAGACGTGACGCTCGCCGGGCAGAACTACACGGGCAAGAACCCGCTGAAGCCCGACACGGAGATCTCGACGGGCGCGTACATGCCGCTCGGCAAGCGCGGCGAAAAGGGCGAGGTCGTGAAGGGCGCCGTGCCGTGCAACGGCGCGATCATGCGGGTCCCGGCGAACGGCGGACCGCCCGAGCTCGTCGCATGGGGCTTCCGCAATCCGTTCGGCCTCGCGTTCGGGCCCGACGGGAAGCTGTACGTCAGCGAGAACGGCTACGACATGCGCGGCAGCCGCCAGGTCTTCGGCGCGCCCGACGTGCTCTGGCGCGTCGAGCCGACCGCCGGCGGAACATGGTACGGCTGGCCGGAATACTCCGCGGGCCAGCCCATCACCGGCGATCGGTTCAAGCCGCCGGGCCAGGAGAAGGTGAAGCCGGTCCTCGCGGTGAGGCCGAACGATCCTCCCGCGCCCGTCGCGCTGTTCGGCGTTCACTCGTCGTCGAACGGCCTCGACGTGTCGCGCAACCCGGCGTTCGGTCACGTCGGTGAAGCGTTCGTCGCGCAGTTCGGCGATCTCACTCCCGCGAGCGGAAAGGTGCTGAACCCGGTCGGCTATCGCGTCGTCCGCGTCGAGCTCACGAAGGGCATCATCACCGACTTCATGTCGAATCGCGGCTCGAAGGTCGGCCCCGCGTCGCTGCTCAAGAGCGGCGGCCTCGAGCGTCCCGTCGCGGCCAAGTTCGATCCCACGGGAGCGAACCTCTACATCGTCGACTTCGGCGTCATGACGACGTCGGAGGCGGGACCGAAGCCGCTCAAGAACACGGGGATGATCTGGCGCGTGCGCCGCGCAGGAGGTACGCCGTGATGAAGCTTCCCAAGATTGCTGCGGTCACACTGGCGCAGCTCGCGTTCGCCTCGTTCGTCGTCCTCGGTCTCGCGAGCAGCGCGTGCAGCGCGCGGCGCAGCGAGCCCGTCGCCGGCCCGCTTCCGCAGCTCGATGCGCAGCAGCAGCGCGGACAGTACCTCTTCATGCACACGTGCAACCCGTGTCACCCGCAGGGAGAGGCCGGGCTCGGCGGCGGACTGAACGCGAAGCCGTTCCCCGCACCGGCCATCAAGGCAAAGGTGCGCACCGCGCTCGGCGGCGAGATGCCGACGTTCAACTCGACGGAGCTCTCCGACGATCAGCTCGACGACATCATCGCGTTCATGAAGGTGCTGAGGAAGCAGTGATGGCCGACGGCGATCCCGCGCGCCTCGCTCCTGCGCCGACCTCCCGTGAGACGCATTCTTCGCCGCGCGTACGCCGCGTGGCGCTCGGTGCGCTCGCGACGGTGCACGTGCTCGGCGCGCTCGGATCGCCGTTCGCCGCGAAGCTCCACGTCTTCCAACCGGGCGCGACGGCGCACCAGGACTTCCACGTCGTGTGGGAGGCCTGCAAGTACTTCACGGCATCGCTCCTCGCGTTGCTCGTCGTCGTCGGTCCGCTCGCTCGCGGTGAGCGGTGGGCGTGGTGGGCGATTCTCGCGGCGACGGTCGTGATGTTCGGCGGAGTCTTCTTCGCGCACGCGCTCACGCGAGGCGGTCCAGCGATCGACCATTGGTCGTACGGCACGATGCTCGTCGTGTCGATCGCTGCGTTGCTTGCGCTTCGAGCGTCGTCGAGGCCCAGATGAGCCGCCACGTCGTCGACGTTCGCTTCGAGTACCCCGTCGTGTTCACGCGGGACGTGTTCGGAACGGGAGCGATCGACGGCGGCAGCGTCCTCGTCGACGTGCTCCGGCAGAAAGAACCGACGCGGCGCCACCGCGTGCTCGTCTTCGTCGACTCCGGCGTGACGGCGTCCCGGCCCGAGTACGTGAGCCGAATCCGTGCGTGGGCGGCGCGCCATGCCGCACACGTCGAGCTCGCGGCCGACCCGGTCGTCGTCACGGGCGGAGAGTCGTCCAAGAACGATCGCGCGGTGCTCGAAGGCATCCTCGGCCGATTGCACGAGCTCGCGCTCGATCGGCACTCGTTCGTCGTCGCGCTCGGCGGAGGCGCTCTCCTCGACGTCGTCGGCTACGCGGCCGCGATCACGCATCGCGGGCTTCGGCTCGTGCGCCTTCCGAGCACCGTGCTCGCGCAGGCCGACTCCGGCGTCGGCGTGAAGAACGGCGTCAATGCGTTCGGGAAGAAGAACTTCCTCGGAACGTTCGCAGCGCCCTTCGCGGTCGTTTGCGATACGGATCTCCTCGCGTCGCTCGAGCCGCGCGACCGCGTTTCGGGGCTCGCAGAAGCCGTGAAGGTCGCCCTCGTGCGTGACGCCGAGCTCTTCGGATGGCTCGTGGCACGCGCCCCCGAGCTCGCGCGCGGTGATGCGGCCGTGCTGCGGACGGCCGTCGAGCGCAGCGCGATGCTCCATCTTCGTCACATCGCCACGTCCGGCGACCCTTTCGAGATGGGGAGCGCGCGTCCGCTCGACTTCGGACACTGGGCCGCGCACAAGCTCGAATCGATGACGAGCCATCGCCTTCGTCATGGCGAGGCGGTGGGCATCGGTCTCGCGGTCGACGCGCTGTACTCCGCCGCCGTGGGCCTATGCGACCACGCGACGGCGGAGGCGACCCTCTCGCTCCTCCGTGCGCTCGGCTTCACGCTTTGGGACGAGGCGCTGCTCGCGGTCGCGCCTGACGGGCGGCCCGTCGTCCTCGACGGCCTCGCCGAGTTCCGCGAGCACCTCGGTGGTGAGCTCACCGTGACGATGCTCGAGCGGATCGGACGCGGGCGTGAGATCCACGAGGTGGACGAACCGCGCATGATCGAGTGCCTGCGCGAGCTCGCACGACGCGAGGCGCGCCCGTGATCGTGCCGCCGCTCGATGCGCACCTCACGTACTGCACGAACATCCATCCCGGTGAGTCGTGGGCCGAGGTGTCTCGGAATCTCCGCACGTTCGTGCCCCACGTGAAGGCGCGCGTGTCACCGAACGCGCCGTTCGGGCTCGGGCTCCGCCTCTCGGCGCGCGCCGCCGAAGAGCTCGAGAGCGGCGACGAGCTCGCGCGCTTCCGAGAGCTCCTCGCGGCCGAAGGTCTCTACGTCTTCACGCTGAACGGCTTTCCGTACGGCCGCTTCCACGGCGGCTCCGTGAAAGAAGCGGTGTACCTTCCGGATTGGCGCGACGACGCTCGCGTCGTCTACACGGACCGACTCGCGACGTTGCTCTCCGAGCTCCTGCCCGCGGGAGTCAGCGGCAGCGTCAGCACCGTGCCCGGCGGTTTCAAGCCGCGCGTGCGAACGGCCGCCGAGGTGAGCGCCGTCGTCACGAATCTCGTTCGGCATGCCGCACATCTTCACGGCATCGCGCAGCGCCGCGGGCAAGTGATCCGCCTAGCGCTCGAGCCCGAGCCCGCGTGCATGCTGGAGACCATCGCCGAGACGGTCTCCTTCTTCCACGAGCACGTGTTCGGCCGCGCGGCGTGCCGCGAGCTCGGCACCCTCCTCGGCGCGTCGTCCGCCGAAGCAGAGCGCATCCTGCGAACCCACGTCGGCGTGTGCCTCGATGCGTGCCACATGGCGGTCGAGTTCGAGGACCCGCACGAAGCCGTCGCGGCGCTCGCGCGGGCGGGGATCACGGTCGCGAAGGTGCAAGTCACCGCGGGGCTCGCGGTGCCGTTCGGGGCCGCCGCGCACGCGAGCCTCGGCGCACTCGAGGCGTTCGCCGAAGAGACGTACCTCCACCAAGTCGTCGAGAAGCGTGGGAGCACCCTCGTGCGTTGGGTCGATCTGCCCGACGCGCTCGCATCGGCACGTACGCGACCTCCGCGCGAGGGAGAGGAGTGGCGCGTGCACTTCCACGTGCCGGTGTTCCACGAAGACCTCGGCGCGTTCGTCAGCACGCAAGCCTACGTGCGCGAGCTGCTCACCGCGGTGCGTGCACGCGGGCTCGAAGGCGCGCACCTCGAGGTGGAGACGTACACGTGGGACGTGCTTCCGGCGGCCCATCGTCCGGGCTCGGTGGTCGACGGGATCGCGCGCGAGATCGCGTGGGTGAAGGAGGAGCTCTCGTGACGCCCAAAACGAACGCGGCGCCCCCGCGGTCCCTCCTTCGCACGTATCTCGCGCTCGGGCGCGTATCGAACCTTCCGACGGTGTGGACGAACGCCGTCGCCGGCGCCTACCTGTCCGGCGCGGCGCCTTCCGCGCGCACGGTGGTGCTCACGGCCGTTGCCCTCTCGTTCGCGTACACGGGCGGCATGTTCCTGAACGACGCGTTCGACCGAGAGATCGACGCACGCGAGCGACCGGAGCGCCCCATCCCTTCGGGAGCGATCGGCGCGGCGCACGTGTTCGCCGTCGGCTTCGGCCTCCTCGCGGCGGGCTCTCTGCTCGTCCTCTTCGTCACCCACACGCTCGCGCCGTTCGCGTGGTCGCTCGCGCTCGCGGCGACCATCGTGCTCTACGACGCTTGGCACAAGACGAATCCGCTCGGCCCGCTGGTCATGGCCGCCTGTCGCGCTCTCGCGGTGATCGTCGCCGCATCGGCGGCGGGTGGCGAGATCACGAAACCGGTCGCGTGCGGAGCCGCCGCGCTCCTCGCGTGGGTGGTCGGCCTCACCTACGTCGCGAAGAAGGAAGGCGCCGTGTCGCTCGCCGGCGCGTGGCCCGCGGCGCTGCTCGTCTCGGTCGTCGTCTACTCGCTACCTGCGGTCATCCGTGTTCCCGGAGGGACCATCGCCTTCTTCGGAATGATCGGCGCGGTCGCCTACGCGCTCACCACGCTGCGCGGCACGTCGCCGGGGCGGTTCCCGCGCGCGGTGTCCGTCCTCATCGCCGGCATCGCCTTCGTCGATGCTGCGCTCGTCGCACGAACGGGCGCCGGCTTCGTGGCGGCGCTCGTCGCGCTTGGTTTCCCGGTCACGCTGAGACTTCAGCGCTGGGTGCGCGGGACCTGACCGCCGCCTTCGCGCGCTCCTCGAACACGTGGTCGAGGACGATGTCTTTCACCTGATCGGCGCGCACCGCGCCCTCGGGCAAGAGCGCCGGCTCGTTCGACATGAAGACGGGGAACGGTCCGTTCGGGCCCGGGAGTCTGCCGTGCGAGCCCTTCACGAGAGAGGTGTCGAGCGGCACCACATCCATCAAGTAGCGGAACCCGAGCTTCTTCTTGAGCAGCGTCCAGCCGATCTTTGCGGGCATGAGGCGCTGCGCGGGGTCGGCGAACAGCTCGACGGGGTCGTACCCAGGCTTGCGATGGATGTCGACGGTACGGGCGTACTCCGGCGCGCGCGCGTCATCGAGCCAGTAGTAGTAACTGAACCAGCGGTCCTCGCGCGCGACGAGCACGAGCTCGCCCGACCGTGGATGATCGAGGTGCGCGGCGCGCTTGCCCTCATCGTCGAGCACGATGTCGACACCGTCGACGCGCTCGAGGAGGGCCTTCACCGCCGGCACCTTCGACGGGTCGCGGACGTAGACGTGCGCGACCTGGTGGTCGGCGACTGCGAATGCCTCGCTCGCTCCGGCGTCGAGCTTCTCGAGACCGAGCTCTTCCCGCACGCGGAGCAGCCCGGCCTCGCGAAGCACGCGGTTGACGTGCACGGCGCCGGTCACCTTCGTGATCGCGTACTCGGAGAGGACGATGATGCGCGCGTCCTGTCTGCCGAAGTGCTCGAACAGCTCTCCGCAGAGCGCGTCGACGTCGCGTACGGCGCGGCGGCTGCGCGGGTCGTCGCTCCCGTATCGCTGCAGGTCGTAATCGAGGTGCGGGAGATAAACGAGTGACAGCTCGGGACGCGTCGTATCGAAGACGTGCTTCGCAGCGTCGGCGATCCATCGCGAGGAGCGGAGATCCGCGGTCGGTCCCCAGAAGTTGAAGAGCGGGAACGGTCCGAGCTTCGCCACGAGGTCGTCGCGCACGGCCGGCGGCTCCGAGTAGATGTCCGGCAGTTTCATGCCGTCGGCGAGGTAGATGGGCCGCGGCGTCACCGACAGGTCCGTGCGCCCGTACATGTTGAACCACCAGAAGAGCTTCGCGCAGCGGAATGCCGAGTCGCGCTTCTTTCCCGCCTCCCAGATCTTCTCGCCGGAGACGAGCGCGTCGGATTGCTTCCAGAGCGCGACCTCGGAGACGTCGCGGTAGTACCAGCCGTTCGCCACCGCGCCGTGCTGCGTGGGCATGGTGCCGGTCATGAAAGAAGCCTGCACACTGCACGTAACGGCAGGCAGGATCGTCTCGAGGCGACGCTGCCCGCCGCGCGCGGCGAACGCCGAGAGGTGCGGAGTGTCGGGGCCGAGCAGATCGCTCGAGAGGCCGACGACGTCGAGGACGACCGTGCGACGCATCGATCAGCCGGCCGGCGCGACGGGCGTCTGGCCGCGCAGCACGGAGTTGCCCTGGTAGAGGTTCCGCTGGTCGACGACGGCGGGCGACGCGAGCTCGCCGAGGTCGAGCCGGCCGCTCTGCGCGAAGAACGCGATCGGGTTCTTCCAGACGATCGTCTCGATGACGTCGTCGGCGATCCCACGGCGCCTCATCTCGGCGACCGTCTTCGGCACCTTGAGCGGGTCGCTCACGCCCCAATCAGCGGCGCTGTTCACGACGATGCGCTCGTGCCCGTACTCGAGAACGAGCTTCGCCATGCGCTCCTCGCTCATCTTCGTGTCGGGGTAGATCGAGTGCCCCGCCCAGCAGCCCGAGTCGAGGACGAGCGGAAGCGTCTCCTCCGTGTTGTGGTCGATGAGCACGCGCTCGGCCGGGAACCCGAGGTCCTTGATGAGGGCGATGGTGTGCTCTGCGCCGCGCTTCTTGTCGCGATGCGGGGTGTGGACGAGCACCGGCAGCCCGTGCTCGCGCGCGAGCTCCATCTGCGCGAGGAACGCCTTCGTCTCCGCGGGCGTCTGATCGTCGAAGCCGATCTCGCCGACGCCGACGACGCCCTCCTTTTCGAGGTACCGCGGAAGGAGCTCGAGGACTCCTTCGGCGACGCGCGGGTCGTTCGCCTCTTTCGGGTTCAGACCGAGCGTGCACACGTGGCGCACGCCGAATTGGCTCGCGCGGAAGCGCTCCCATCCGATGAGCGAAGCGAAGTAGTCCTCGAAAGAGCCTACGTGCGTGCGCGGCTGGCCGAGCCAGAACGCCGGCTCGAGCACCGCGGCGATACCCGCAGCGGCCATGGCCTTGTAGTCGTCGGTCGTTCGCGACGTCATGTGCACGTGCGGGTCGAACATCTTCATGTCTGGGCTCCTTCGATCGAGGCGATGCGCGCGACGTCCTCGGGCACGCTGCGGCCCGCGGCACGTCGCTCGCTCGCGTACGCTTTCGCCATGCGCGCGAGCTCCGGCGTCGTGCGCTCGGCGAGCCCGACGACGCGTCCGAGCGAGGCGCCGGTGAAGAGGCACTTCAGGACCATCTGCGCGAACGCAGGATCGGTGAACGTGCTCGCCGGAAAGGGGTTCTCGCAAGCGATGGCCTCGAAGACCGGCTGCACGTGCGTGCGGCACGCGTCGACTCCGAGAGCGACGAGGCGTTCGTCGCGAGGGAGGAGCGGGAGCGCGCGGAGCACGGCTTGGCGCTCACGCATCTCGCCGCGTGTGTAGAGGTCGAGGGCGACGTCGGCGAGGGCGCCACGAAGCTGGGCGGCGCTGCTGACGAGCATCAGGATGCGCGCGAGCTCGTCGACGGTGAGATGATCGACGGGCCACGTGACGCCTTGCTCGCGGAGGCGCATGCGCTCGCTCTCGTCCAAGCGGAGCAGATCGCGGCCGCAGAGGCGCGGCGCTGCAGCGAACGACAGCGCGAGCTTCGGCGGTTCGACGTTCGCGAACGAACGCGCGCGCTCGTCGCCGACGCGCGGTCGCAGGATGGATGCGAGGACTTCGGGGTCGACGGGTTCGGTTCGAGCTTCGAGCATCGTGCGCGCCTCTCGTGTCTCGTCGTGGAAGCGCTCGCGGGTGAACGCGATGCGAGTGTCCGTCGATCCGCGACGCGCCGTAAAGCGTGCTCGGCTGCGACCGTCGACCGCTCGCGACGTGCGACGCGATGCTCCACGTGACCCGGCATTCGCTTTGCGAGCCCTCGTCGGGGCGGCTCGTCCGAGCCCCGCGCCTGGCAGCGAACGAGGTGACCGAAGTGACAACGAAGTTCGACACGATCGTGATTGGGTCCGGACCTGGAGGCCTCACGGCGGCGCTCGCTCTCGCCCGAAGCGGACGCAAGGTCCTCGTCCTCGAGCAGCACTATCTGCCGGGCGGTTGGACGCACAGCTTCACGCTGGACGGATTTCGCTTCAGCCCGGGCGTCCACTACATCGGCAACCTCGAGCCCGGTGGCGGTCTGCGGCGCGTGTACGAGTCGTTCGGGCTGACGAACGATCTCGAGTTCTGCGAGATGAATCCCGAGGGGTTCGATCACTTCCTCGTCGGCGGTGAGCGCTTCGATCAGCCGCGCGGGCTCGACCGTTGGAAGGCGCGGCTCGCCGCGCGCTTCCCGCACGAGGCGGCAGGGATCGACCGCTACTTCGCCACGCTCGCCGGCGTGGTCGACGATCTGAACCGCGTCGAGTCGGAGCTCGGATTCCCGGAAGTGCTCGCGCTCCCCTTCCGTGCGCCGCGCCTCGTGCGATGGGGCTTTCGTCGTCTCGATGCGCTGCTCGATGCACACATCACGGATCCGACACTGCGGGGCGTTCTTGCTGCGCAGTGCGGAAACCACGGCCTCGCGCCTTCACGCGTGTCGTTGCCGCTGCACGCCGCGATGACGGCTCACTACTTCGGCGGAGCGTTCTATCCGCGGGGCGGCGCGAAGCGGATTCCGGCGGCGTACCTGAAGGCGCTTCGAAAGCTCGGCGGCGCGATTCGCTTGAAGAGTCCCGTCACGCGCATCGTCGTCGAAGACGGGCGCGCCGTCGGCGTCGAGGTCGCGGGCGAAGAGATCCTGCGGGCCGACACCATCGTGTGCAACGCCGACCCCGCCGTGGTCTACGGTCGGCTGCTCGATGCGAAGTACTGCGCGTCGGAGCATCGCAAGGCCGAGAAGGCGGCGTACTCGGTGAGCACCATGTCGCTCTTCTGCGGCGTGGCGATGGACCTCCGCGCGCGCGGCTACGACTCGGGCAACTACTGGCTCTATCGCTCGAACGACGTGGGCGGCATCTACGGGCGGATGGAGCGTGAGCTGCCGCGTGGGGAGCTCGAGGCGCTGTTCCTCTCCATCACGTCGCTCAAGGATCCGGGGCACACGCCGCCGGGCACGCACGCGATCGAGATGTTCACGTTCGTGCCGTACGAGGCGTTCGCGGCGTGGGAGTCTTCGGCGCAGGGCAGCCGTTCGCCGGCGTACGAGGAGCTGAAGCAGAGTCTCGCGGCGAAGATGCTGTCGGCCGCGGAGGAGATCATCCCCGGCATCCGAAAGAACCTGGTCTTCACGTCGGTCGGCTCCCCGCTGACGAACGACTTCTACTGCCGGTCGCACCGCGGCTCGGCGTACGGCACCGCGAAAACCCCGCTTCAGATCGGCCCGTTCTCGTTCCGCGCGCGCGGACCGGTCGAGGGCCTCTTCATGTGCGGCGCGAGCATCCTCTCCCATGGCATCGCCGGCGCGACGATCTCGGGCCTGGTCGCCGCGCAAGAGGCGCTCGGGTTGGGGTCGTACGAGGAGCTGCTCGGTGCGGGTGACGGAAGCTTGCGGGTGCTTGCGTCGGAGACGGGCCTCCGCGTGGGCGGCGGCGTGGGTGCGCCGCGTTCGCGACGAGGCGCGGCCGGCGACGAGGCGGAGCTCGCCCCTGCGAGCGTGGGGTAGCGCGGCGGCGAGGGGGGGGCGCGGCGAGGGGGGGGCGCGTCGAGGGGGGGCGCACGGGCGAGACGGCGGGCGACGCGGTGAGGGGCGCGGGCGACGCGGGGAGGGGCGCGGGCGACGCGGTGAGGCGCGCGGGGGCGCGTCGAAGCCCTCGCGTGCGGATTCAGATGCAGATGCACGACGCGGGTGCGGGCGCGGGCGCGGATGCGGACGCGGACGCGGACGCGGGCGCGGAGGCGGGTGCGGACGCGGACGCGGAGGCGGAGGCGGAGGCGGAGGCGGAGGCGGAGGCGGAGGCGGAGGCGGAGGCCGATGCCGATGCCGTGCGCGCGAGCGCGGATGCGCGGTGCAGGCGCGGATGCCCGATGGGACGGCGGCCGACGCCGAGACGAGGCGCGACGGCGACCGAGACGCCGCCCGTCACGTTCGGCCCATGCCGATCGCGTCGGGGCGGCCGACGGAACGCCCGCCGCCGCGCCGCCGTGCATTGTTGCGGAATTCAAAAGGCGAGGCGGGGTCACCACTCCTTGCCGGCCGCCCACTGGCGGCCGCCGTAGAGCTCGCGGGGCAGGGCCGCTGAACCGCGCCGGCGAGCCCGTCGCGAGCTCCCCGCCCGGACCGCCAACGCCGCGGCGCGCCCGACCCGTGGTGCAGCCGCGCGCCGTGAGCGTCCTCACCGTTCGACGGTTCCGCCCGGGTCGGCGCCTCCCGCGGGATTCCCGCAACCTTCCGGGCTTCCCGCCGCCTTCGGCGCTTTCCCCGGCCGCCTTCCCGCCGCGTTCTGCGGGCCTTCCCTCCGCTTCGGACCTGCCGCCTTGCCTCCGCCGCCGTGACGCCGTTCCGCCGTGCCTCCTGCCGCCGTGCCGCCGCTTGCGCCGCGCCACCGTCCGCGACGCGCAAGCGCCCGCCCACCCGCCCGCCCGGGCACGAAAAAACCGTCCGGCGCGCGAAGAGAAAATCTGGGTGGCGAGCCTTGTGCTCGCGCTGATTGTACGAATTATTGCTAAAATCAAGATGGCCGGCCCTCATGAGCACCACTACGGGAGCCGCTTTGTCCGGGTCCGCGGCGGGGCGTCGCGCGTGCGCACGCCGGAGCAGCTCGAGCTCGCTGGCATCGCCGGTCCGCCCGCGAAACGAACGTGGGGCGGGGCGCGGCGGGGCGCCGGTCGCAGGAAGAAGCGGCTCGCACCCGGTGAGAGACCGCCGATTGCGCACGTACGAAGGGCGCCGCACAGGGACGGAAATCCCGTGCACGTCACGTTTCGCGCGCGCCCTGGGCTGCCGTCGTTTCGGACGGAACGCATTCATCGCATGCTCACGAGCATCCTCTCGCGCCAGCAGAAGGAGGCCGAGCGGCCGCGCGCCTACTCCGAAGACTTCCAGGTCGTGCACTTCTCGATTCAGTCGAATCACCTGCACGTCATGGTCGAGGCGCGGAACGGAACGCTGCGCGCGGGCGTGAGTGGCCTCGCGATCGCCTTCGCAAAGCAGCTGAACAAGATCCTCCGCCGCGCGACCGGCAAGGTCTGGGCGCATCGGTATCACGCGCACGAGCTCGCAACGCCGCGCGAGGTCCGCAACGCGCTCGCGTACATCTTCCACAACTGGAAGAAGCATGGAGCGATCACGTTCGGCGCCATCGTCGACAAGCACTCCTCGGCGCTCCGCTTCGACGGCTGGGCCGAGGAGGTCGTAGGACTCTACTTCGCGCCGGAACCCGACCAGCCACCATGGCGCCCCGTGTCGCCGCGCACGTGGCTGCTCCGCGTGGGATGGTCACGTCACCACGCCAAACTGCTCGCGAGTGAGCGCCCCGCGTAGGCGGCATCGCGCTGCTCGCACCCGCATCACGCGCCTCCCGCACGCGCTCGGCTATCGCATGACCCTCGGGCCGCTCACCGCGCCGGGCTGAGCGGCACCCCCGCTTGCTCGCCGCGAGCTCGTTCGCAGCGCGCAGGCCTCCGTTCGGCTGCGCCGCCGCCTGCTGACGGAGCGACCCGATGTTGCATCGTTACGGGCCGTGCGCGCACCGCCGGTGGCGGCCCGCGCGTCACCAGCCGCCGGCCACGCATCCGCATGCGCCTCCGCGTCCGCCTCCGCCTCCGCCTCCGCCTCCGCCTCCGCCTCCGCATCCGCCTCCGCGTCCGCAGCCGCCTCCGCGTCCGCCTCCGCCTCCGCCTCCGCCTCCGCCTCCGCCTCCGCCCCCCCCGCGCCGCGCTCTGGTCACCCCGCCGCTCTCCAATGGCCACGCCGCCGACCAGGCGCCGCCGCGTGGCCGACACCTCCTCACTGCGCGATCCCTCGCTACTTCGCATCCACCGTCGCTTGGCCTCGTGCGTGCACCACCTCGCGGCCATGGCCGCGGCGCGCTCGCGCGGGTCGTTTGGAGGAACGGAATGCGAAGGCTTCCCTGGGCTGCGCTTAGTCTCGTCGCGATGGGCGCGATGGCGAATCTCGTCTTCACCGGCTGCGGGAGCGACGCCGAGGTCGGCGGCACCTCGGACGGCGGCGACGGCACGAACGCCGACGCGAACGGCGGAACCTCCGACGCCGAGGTCGACGCCGGGCCGGCCGATGCCTTCATCGATGCCATCCTCGACGGCGCGCGCGTCGACGCGGCCGACTGCAAGCTCGAGGCGCAGTCGTGCACCACGAGCGGCGAGTGCTGCACCGCGAACTGTGACCCTGCGACGAAGACGTGCGTGAAGCCGGTCACCACGTGCGCGGCGGCAGGCGCCGCGTGCACCGTAGGCACCGACTGCTGCACGTTCTCGTGCATCGGCGGGACGTGCTCGACGAAGCTCTGCGTCGCCGACAATCAGGCGTGCGGAGCCGACGCGGAGTGCTGCGGAGGCAAGTGCGCGCCGGACGGCCTCGGCGGCGGCAAGTGCGCTCCGCTGAACGGCGGCGGCCCCGCGACCTCGGGCAACCCGTGCACGACGGGCGCCGACTGCGCGTCCAAGTACTGCAACAACGGGATTTGCACGAACGTGTCGTTCTGCGCGCAGCTCACCGACGTCTGCGCGGCGAACGACGATTGCTGCAGCGGCAACTGCGTGAAGGCCGCGGGCGCGTCGCTCGGAACCTGTCGCGACACCGCCGCGACCGGCGCGGGCGCGGGTGGCTGCGCCCCCGCGGGCACACTCTGTCCGGACAATGGCGGCGCCTGCGGCGGCAACTGCTGCTCGCGCTCGTGCGCGCCGTACGGCGTCACGAAGACCGCCGTGTGCCAGCCCGCATCCGGCTGTCACGTCGAAGGCGATCTCTGCCGCGCGGACAGCGATTGCTGCGGGTGGTCCGGCTCGCCTCAGCCGCTCGACAAGCCGTTCGTGTGTGTGAAGGACTCGTCGACGCAGGAGTTCGGCGTTTGCGGCAAGGGCGGCTCGTGCCGTGAGCCCGGCAGCCTGTGCGGCAAGGCTCTCGAGAACGACGGAGTGACCGTCGCCGTCTGCAATGCGAACAACAACTGCTGCGAATCGGCGGGCTTCGGCTCGAGCTACTGCAACGACTCACCGGAGAACTGCTGCCGCCGCGATGCGCTCGGCATCCCGCGCTGCCTCCTCAAGACGAACCTCGATTGCACGACGCCGCCGCCCGCAGGCACGGCGTGCGTGACGAGCGCAGACTGCTGCGGCAAGCCGTGTGTGAACGGCCAGTGCCTCGCGCAGTGCGTCGACAAGGGCGGCGTGTGCACGAACACGTCGGACTGCTGCCCGGGCACGCCGTGCGCGATTCCGCCGGGCGCTTCCAAGGGCATCTGCGGAGGCTCGGTCCTGCCCGACGGCGGCGTGAGCCCCGACGGCGGCAGCCAGACGGGCGACGGCGGCACCGGTGGCAACCTCCCGGACGGCGGCACCTGCGCGCTCTACGGACAGCAGTGCGCGAGCGCTGCCGAGTGCTGCAACAACGTACCGTGCACCGGCGGCTCGTGCCGCTACCCGTGACCAGGACCGCAGCGCGAACGACGCGCATCACGCGTTTCCCCCGCCCCGCCCTCCGCTCTCCTCTCGCTCTTCTCTTCGCTCTCTTGGCGAAAGGTCCAAGCACGCATGCGTAGGCTGCTCTTCGGCGCGTCTTCTCTCGCGGCGCTCGCGCTCACTGCGCTCGCCGCTCCGGGGTGCGGTGACGACGCAACCTCGGAGTTCGGCAGCTCCGGCGGGGGCACCGGCGACGGAGGCTGCACCGGCTTCGCGTGCCCGAGCGAAGAAGGCGGTCAGAAGCCCGGCTGCGTGGGGCTCGAGTGCCAGCAGGCGACGTGCGAGGGAGCTGCGCGCACGTCGCTCACCGGAACGGTCCTCGATCCGGCGGGCAAGGTCCCCATCTTCAATGCGACGGTGTACGTGCCGAACGACGCGCTCGCGGCCATCGCCGAGGGCGCCTCGTGCGACCGCTGCGATGCGAGCCTCTCCGGCAAGCCGATCGTCGTCGCGTCGACGGACACGGAGGGTCGCTTCACGCTGAACGACGTGCCCGCTGGAACCGACATCCCGCTCGTCGTCCAGATCGGCAAGTGGCGTCGTCGCGTGACCGTCCCCGCCGTTCCGAAATGCGTCGCGACCGCGCTCGATGCATCGCTCACGCGGCTCCCGAAGAACCGCGCCGAGGGCCACATCCCGCGGATCGCGATCACGACCGGCGGTGCAGATCCGCTGCAGTGCCTCGTCCGCAAGATCGGGATCGACGACGCCGAGTTCGGCGTCGCCGGCTCCGAGGCGCGCATCCATCTCTATGCGGGGTCGGGTTACGACGACGGCGCGGCGCATCCACCGTCGAAGCAGCTCTCTGCCTCACTCGGCGGCGCCGCGCTGCCTGCGGCCGGCGCGTTCTGGAACGATGCGACGAACCTGAAGAAGTACGACGTCGTCCTCCTCTCGTGCGAGGGCGGTGAGAACGAGGACGCGCCCGGCGCCGAGAAACCGGCAGCCGCGAAGACCGCGCTCTACGACTACGCGAAGGCAGGCGGCCGCGTGTTCGCGTCGCACTATCACTACGCGTGGTTCTCGAAGAACCCGGACGCGGCGGTGCAGAGCGTCGCCGCTTGGTCGCCCTCGCCTGCACCAGGAGCGCCGGGTGAGCGCACGCCGCCGGCCGTTCCGAGCCCGCCGTCGACCACCGCCGTGCAGGCCGAGATCTCCTCGGCGTTCCCGAAAGCGGTCGCCATGAACGACTGGCTCACGAAACAGGGCGCGCTCACGAATGGCAAGCTCCCGATCTTCGACGCACGTCACAACATCGACGCGGTGAATGCGACGGCGCTCTCGTGGATCACCGTGAAGAACCCGAACGTCGCTGCGCCGAACGACGTGCCGACGCAGTACATGACGTTCAACACGCCGGTCGGAGCCGCGGACAACGCCGTTTGCGGTCGCGTCGTCGTGAGTGACATCCACGTTGCTGCCGGGCAGCAGGGCGGCCAGAGCGACGACCCCGCGGCGGCCTTCCCCGAGGGCTGCAAGACCACGGACCTCAGCGCGCAGCAAAAGGCGCTCGAGTTCATGCTCTTCGACCTCTCGTCGTGCGCGCAGAAGGACGACGCCGCGATCGTCCCGCCGCGCTGATCGCGCACGGGAACCCCCCGCCCGCTCCGCGCCCCGCGCTCCGCCCCCCGCCCGCTCCCGCCGCGCTCCGGGCGTGCGGGGCCGCGCCTTGACACGGACGAGCTGCCCCGTTAGATGAAAACGACTTTCATTTACGTTTTCACTCTCTGGAGGCTCTTTCGTATGAAGACGCGGCTCTTGGCTCGGACCCACGGTGTGACGGCTCTCTTCGGTATCGCCCTCGTTGCGAGCACGGCGGCGGTCGCTTGTGGTGACGACGACACGGGCGCCGGTCCGACGCCGACGCCGACGCCCGTCGAGGCAGGCACGCCCACGGACAGCGGTCCCGGCACGACGGACACGGGGCCCGCCACGGACGCGCCGACCGACACGGGCCCGGAAGAGGCGAAGCCGCTCGTTCTCGCCCTCTCGAAGGACGGCCACGATCGCTTCTTCGCCGTCGCGTACGACGCCGCCGGCAACCTCTACGCGTCGGGCGTGAAGACCACGACGACGGACGCGAGCGAGAACGTCGTCAGCATCGTCGCGAAGCTCACGCCGGCCGGCAAGCTCGACACCACGTTCGGCACGAACGGCGTCGCGGAAATCGACCTCGGCCCCGGCACCGAGACCACGCGCGGCGTGATCGTGCAGTCGACCGGGAAGATCGTCATCGCCGGCGCCGTGCTGCACGAGGGCACCGTCGCCGCGGATCGTGACGTCGCGGTCGCGCGCTTCAACGCGAATGGTCAGCCCGACACGAACTTCGGCACGCAGGGCGTCGTGCGCCTCGATCTCAGCACGCCCGACGTCGGCGGCACCGTCTTCGATTCGCAGTGGGGCCTCGCGCTCGGTCCGTCGGACGCCATCTTCGTCCACGCCGGGCAGAAGTCGCTCACCGGCGCCGACAGCGACTTCGCGATCGTGAAGCTCGACGCGAACGGAACGCCGGACGGAAACTTCGGCACGAACGGCGTCACCACCGTCGACGTCGGCGGCGGCCGCGATGCGAGCGCGCGTGGCCTCATCGTCCTCGCCGACGGCAGCGTCGTCGCTGGCGGCTACATGCGCGACGGCACCGCATCGACCGACCCGATCAAGCCGGTCGTCATCAAGCTCCTCCCGAACGGCCAGCCCGACCCGAACTTCGGCGCCGCGGGCGTCTACAACGACCTCGTCCTGCCCCTCATGACCGAGGTCTATGCGGTCGGTCGTCAGGGCACGAGCTTCGTGACCGCCGGCTACGGCCGCGCGAACGAGACGGAGTCGCTCGACTACCTCTCGCTCCGCATCCTCGCGAACGGCACGCGGGACATGACGTACGGCACGAACGGTGTCGCTCGCGTCGACCTCGCAGGTCAGGCCGACAACGCGCGCAACGTGCTCGTCCTCCCCGACAACCGCGTCATGATCGTCGGCGGCGGGCGCACGAGCGCGACCGAGCAGCACGGCATGGTCGCCATCCTCACGCCCGATGGACAGCCGGACACCACCTTCGCGCCCGGCGGCAAGAAGGGCATCGACCTCGGCGGCCCTGCGGATCACTTCTGGGGCGCCGCGGTCTCGCCGGACGGCAAGAAGGTCGCAATCGGCGGTCTCACGGGCGGCAAGGACGGCGGCAACGACGACGCGGTCATCTACGTGATGGAGATCAGCAAGTGATGAACGGGGGACGGCTTCGCGCGGCGCTTCCGTTTGCGATCGTGCTCGCGGCGTCGTCCCTCGCGGCGGCGTGCCGACGCGCGCCGCCTCCGGATGCCACGGCCCCGCCGACCGGCACGTCACCCACGACGTCGCCGACCGGCACGCCGGGAACCCCGGGCAGCAGCGGGAACACGCCCGCTTCGTTCGACAAGCGCGCGCTCCTCCGCAGCGTGGGTGAGTGCGCGCTGTCTCGCTATCGCCACTTCGACGGTGCCGCGCGCGGTCTTCGTGATGCCGCGCGCGCGCATGCGACGGCGCGTACGCCCGAGAACAAGACGGCGTTCGCGAACGCGTGGAAGACCGCGATGGCCAGCTGGCAAGAAGCGGAGTTGTTCCGTCTGGGACCGGCGGCGTCGTCGACACTCCCCGGCGGCGCCGACCTGCGCGATTCGATCTACGCGTACCCGCTCTTCAGCCGGTGCAAGGTCGAAGAGCAGCTCGTCGCGAAGACGTACGAGACACCTGCGTTCCCGACGTCGCTCGTGAGCGCGCGTGGACTGGGCACACTCGAGTATCTCGCGTTCTACGAGGCTGCAGACAATGCGTGCTCGCCGACGTCGCCGATCAACGCGAACGGCTCCTGGGCGGCGCTCACGCCCGAAGACCTCGCGCAGCGCAAGGCCGACTACGCGCGCGCGTCTGCGGATGACATCGCTGCCCGTGCATCGGCGCTCGTCGGTGCGTGGGACCCCGCTGCAGGGAACTTCGTCCGCGCGCTCGCGGAGCCCGGCACACCTGGAAGCCCTTATGCGACCGAGGCGGACGCGCTCAACGCGGTCAGCGACGCGATGTTTTACGTCGAGCGTGAAGTGAAGGACATCAAGCTCGCGCGCCCGCTCGGCGTCTCGCCCGATTGCACGACGACGCGTTGCCCGGAAGCGGTCGAGTCGCCGTGGGCGCACGCATCGAACGCGCACCTGCGCGCGAACCTCGTCGCCTTCCGACGCATCTTCGAGGGATGCGCCGACGACGGCAGCGGCCTCGGCTTCGACGACTGGCTCCGCGCCGTCGGTGCCGGCGCGCTCGCCGATCGGATGATCGCCGCGCTTGCGAACGCGCGCGCGGCAGTCGATGCGCTCGACGTGCCGCTCGAGCAGGCCATCGTCACGTCGCCTGCAAAGGCCGATGCCTTGTACGCGGCGGTGAAGGCGCTCACCGATCCGCTGAAGACCGACTTCATCACCGTCCTCGATCTCGAGCTCCCGAAGGTCAGCCAAGGCGACAACGACTGATCGCCGCAGGGGTGGCCGCCGCTCGTCGGCGTCCACCCGCCGCTCGTCTGCTCGCAGAGCCTGGTCGTCAGTTTCCGGCTTGTTCGCCCGCGCTGCGGCCGCGACCATCACGGCGCTCGCGCCGGCTCCGCGCTCGCGCGCCGGAGGAACGCTCGTGCCGAGTCGACGGATCGTGGGTGCAGCGTTGGTCGCGCTGACGTGCGCGCGTACGTCTCCCGCCGCTGCGCAAGAGGGCCTGCGCCACGACACGCCTCCGCCCGCGGCGCCGGCGCCGCAAGCGCCCGCGCCGACGCAGACGCTCCGGATGGAGGACGCGATCAAGCTCGCGCTCACCTACAACGAGCGCGCGCTGAAGGCGCCGCTCCGCGTCGAGCAGGCGGAAGGTCAGCTCGCGCGCGCGCGAACGGCATTCCTGCCGACGCTCACCGCCAACGGCGCGGGCACCTGGCGAGCGACGGAAGATCGAAGCGGACGACAGACGACGACGAGCGGGACGGTGACGCTCGCGCAGCCCATCGTCGCGCCGAGCGCCTTCCCGCTCTACGCGCAGGCGAGCCATCAGCTCGAGTCCGAGAAGTGGGGCAGCGTGCAAGACAAGCGCGTGCTCGCGTTCGACACGGCGCGTTCGTTCTTGCAGGTGCTCACCGCGCAACGTGTGTTCGACGCGGCGTCGCGCCGGCTCGAGCGTGCGCGCGCCAACCTGCAGAACGCAGAAGCACGCGCGCAAGCGCAGCTCGCGAGCATCAACGACGCGACCCGCGCGCAGGTCGAGCTCGCCTCTTCGTTGCGCGAAGTCGCGAACGCGCAAGGCTCTCTCGCCCGGGCGCAGACGCAGCTCGGCTTCCTCATCGGGCGCAGGCTCGATGCGACGCTCAGCGGCCCGGAACGAACCGACCGCGCCGCCGAAGAGTTCGAGAACGCTGCGCACGCGCAGGTGCAGGCGGCGCTCGACCGCCGACCCGACGTACGCGCAGCGGCCGAACGTTCCGAAGCGTTGCGCCAGAGCGCAAAGGAGCCGCTCTATCGGTTGATACCCACGCTCGGGGCATCGGGACAGGTGCGCGTTCTGCCCGATCCGCTCCCCACCGAGCGTGCGCACGACGAGACGGTCACGCTGAACCTGTCGTGGAACATCTTCGACGCGGGCGCACGCTACGCCGACCGCCGGACGCGCCTCGCGCAGGCAGAGAGCCAATCGCTCGACGAGCGCCTGCTCCGCCGCTCCGTGCAGACCGACGTGGACCTCGCGCTCATCCAGCTCCGCACCGCGCGCGAGGTGTTCCGAATCGCGAGCGATCAAGTCACCGCCGCACAGCGGCTCACCGAGGAGACGGAGATTCTCTACTGGCAGGGGCTCGCGCGCGCTCTCGAGCTGACGACCGCGAACGGGCAGCGCTTCGACGCGGAGGTCGCGCGGGCGAGCGCGAGGCTCTCGATGGAGCAGGCGTATCTCGAGCTTCGGTTCGCGCTCGGCCTCGGCCCCGTCGACGAGGATCTTCCGCGATGAAACGAAAAGTCTCCCGCCGACGCAGACGAGCCATGTTCGCGGCGGTCGTCGTGATGCCGCTCTTGCCGCTCGCGTTCGCCGCGTGCAAGCAAGGCGATCAGGCGTCGGCGGAGCAGGGCGCGGCGGGGCGCGGGGGACGCGCGGGACGTGGGGCGGGCGGCGAAGGTGGAGTGGCCTACACGGTCGACATCATGCCGATCGAAGCGCGGAAGCTCGAATACGTGGTCAACGCGCCCGGCACGATCGAGGCGTTCGAGCGGGTGCAGGTGACGGCGCGCGTCGCGGGCGCGGTCGACAAGGTCGCGTTCAAAGAAGGCCAGGAGGTCAAAGCCGGCGACGTGCTCGTCACGATCGACGCCGAGCGCTATCGCCTCGCGGTGAACAGCGCGCGCGCCGCGCTCGACAAGGCGCAGGCCGCCCAGAAGGACGTCGAGGCGATGGTCACGCGGCGCGAGGGCGCGAGCGAGAAGAACCCTGGCCTCATCCCGGGCGAGGAGCTCGAGACGTACCGAACGAAGAGCCTCACCGCGAAGGCCGACACGGCCGTCGCCGCGGAGAACCTGAAGATCGCCGAGCTGAACCTGCGCGACTCGGCAGTGCGTGCGCCTCTCGGCGGCGTCATCCAGACGCGAACGGTCGAGACGGGGCAATACGTGCAGACAGGCTACGTGATGGCGACGCTCCTGAAGAGCGACCCGATGCTGCTCCGTTTCAACGTCGAGCCGAACGAGGCCCCGCGTCTGAAGCCGGGCATGAAGGCTACGTTCACGCTGCGTGAGACGCAGCGCGCGTTCACCGCCACGCTCACGCTGGTCAGCGCAGCCGCCGATCCCGCGACGCACATGGTCGGTGTCACCGGCCAGGTCGACACGACCGAAGGCCACACGTACTGGCTGCGCCCAGGGTCGTTCTGCGACGTCAGCATCGACGTCGGTGCGACGCGCGAAGCGCCGGTGATTCCGCGTACGGCGACGCGCGCGACCGATCACGGGTACGTCGTGTTCGTGGCCGACGGCGACAAGGTCGACGAGCGTGCGATCACGATGGGCATGAACACGAAGGACGGCTGGGTCGAGGTCCGCAACGGCCTCAAGCCGGGTGAGTGGCTCGTCGTGCGCGGCGCCGAAGCGCTGAGTGACAACGCCCGCATTCGGGCGAACCGCATCACGTCTCTCGATGCTTCTGCTCCCGAGCCGACGATGAACGGTGACGGCGGTGCCGACCCGAACGCAGGACCGCGCGCAGGCGCGTTCGGCGGTGATGGCGGAGCAAGACGGGGGCGCGAGGGGGGCGGCGGGCGCGGCGCGCGAGGGGACGCACCTCCGTGAACCTCACCGACGTCTCCATCCGCAATCCGGTGTTCGCGTGGATGCTCATGGCATCGACGATCCTCTTCGGCATCGTCGCCATCAGCCGCATCGGTATCAGCCAGTATCCGGACGTCGACTACCCGAACATCTCGGTCTCGGTGAGCTGGCCCGGCGCGTCGCCATCCGCGGTCGAGCGCGAGATCGTCGAGCCCCTCGAGCAGTCGATCTCCCAGGTCGAAGGCGTGAAGCAGATGTCTTCGCAGGCGCGCGCCGGTAACGCGCGCATCACCGCGACGTTCGACATGTCGCGCGACGTCGACCTCGCGCTCCAGGACATCCAGTCGCGCGTCGCCTCCGCGCAGAGGCAGCTGCCGAAAGACGTGCCCGCGGCGACCGTCTCGAAGTCGAACCCCGACGATCAACCCATCTTGCAGGTCGGCGTCACGGGGCCCTTCTCCCGGCAGATGCTGGCCGACGTCGCGCGCTACCAGGTCCAGGAGAAGCTCCAGACCGTGCCCGGCGTCGGGCAGATCACCCTGAGCGGCTACCTGAATCGGAACGTCCGCATCTGGCTCGACGCGAGCCGTCTGGCCGAGAAAGGCGTCGTCGCGAGCGACGTCATCAACGCGATTCGCAGCGAGCACGTCGAAGTCCCGGGCGGTCAGCTCGACACGGGAGGAAGGTCACTCGACGTGCGGCTCCTCGGTGAGGCGCTCGACATCGAGACCTTCCGCAAGATCGTCGTACGCAAGACGAAGCCCGCCCCCGTGTACCTCGAGGACGTCGCCGACGTGGAGGACGGCTTCGAGGACGTCACGTCGGTGGCGCGGCTCGATGGTGTCCCGCTGCAGGCCCTCGGGGTGCTGAAGCAGCGCGGGACGAACGCCGTCGCCGTCGCGAAAGGCGTGCGGGAGCGCGTCGCCGAGATCCAGAAGACGCTCCCCGAAGGCATGAAGGTCGAGGTGCTCTTCGACTCGAGCATCTTCATCGAAGAGTCGGTGCACGAGCTCGAGATCGAGCTCGTCATGGCCGTCATGCTCACGGCGATCGTCTGCTGGTTGTTCCTCGGGTCGCTCTCGAGCACGGCGAACGTCGTGCTCGCGATCCCCATGTCGCTCCTCGGGACGATCGCGGTCATCTACTTCTGCGGCTTCACGCTGAACACGTTCACGCTCCTCGGCCTCTCGCTGGCCGTCGGCCTCGTCGTCGACGACGCGGTCATGGTCATGGAGAACATCTACCGCCATGCGGAGATGGGAAAGGACAAGGTCACCGCGTCGGCCGACGGTACGAAGGAGATCACGTTCGCGGCGCTCGCGGCGACGCTCGCGGTCATCGCGATCTTTCTGCCCGTCATCTTCATGCAAGGCGTGATTGGGAAGTTCTTCTTCCAGTTCGGCGTGACGCTCTCGGTCGCCGTGATGCTCTCGTACTTCGAGGCGATCACCCTCGCACCGGCGCGCTGCGCGCAGATCCTGAAGGCTTCGCGGGAAGACCGCGGGCGCCTCGGCCGCGCCGTCGACCGCGGGTTCGCCCGGTTCGAAGGGTTCTACGCGCGCATCCTCGTCCGCGCGTTGCGCCATCCGCTCAAGGTGCTCCTGGCATCCCTCGTCTTCCTCGGGGCGACGCTCGCGCTCGTGAAGCTGATCCCGACGGAGTTCATCCCCTCGCAAGATCAGAGCAGGCTGAACGTTCGCCTCTCGACGGAATCGGGAACGACTCCTCTCGCCGCGCAGCCGCTGCTCGAGCGCGCCGAGAAGCGCCTCCAGGGGCATCCGGAAATCGCGCGCATGCTGACGACGCTCTCCGGTTCGAGCGGCCAGATCACGCTGACGCTCGTGCCGCCGAACGAGCGCAAGCTGACCGCTCAGCAGATCTCGGCGCAGCTCCGCAAAGAGCTGCAGGGCATCGCCGGCCTGCGTGCCTCGATCCAAGATCCTTCGCAGCAGGGCTTCGGGTCGACGCGCTCGTCGCCCGTCGACTTCACGATCCGCGGCGCCGACTGGGACGAGCTCGTGAAGAGCTCGACGCGAATGCGCGCCGACCTCGAAGCGAGCGGATTCGTCACCGACGTGACGAGCGATTTCCAGCTCGGCGGCCAGGAGCTCCAGGTCGTTCCCGATCGCCGTCGCGCGAACGAGCTCGGCGTGAGCGTCTCCGATCTCGGAGCGACGGTCAGCGCTCTCGTCGGAGGCAACACGATCGGGAAGTTCTCGACGGGCGGCCGCCGCGTCGACATCCGCATGCGGCTCCTCGCGGCGCAGCGTCAGCGGCCGGAAGACGTCAGCAACATCCGCATCCGCACGCAAACCGGGCAGCTCATTCCGATGTCGATGGTGGTGACGCAGCAGGAGACGCCGGTCCTGCAGACCATCAGCCGCCTCGACCGGGAGCGCGCGATCTCGATCACCGCGAATGTCGCCCCCGGTCACTCGCAAGCCGAGGCGATGCAGAAGGTCTACGACCTCGCGAAGGCGTTCCCCATCGGCATCCGCGTCGTCGCGGGCGGGCAGGCGTCGCAGCTCGAAGAGACGACCGGAGGCTTGGCGTTCGCGCTGCTCGTCGGAATCGCCGTCGCGTACATGGTGCTCGCGAGCCAGTTCAACTCGTTCCTGCACCCGGTGACCGTGCTCACGATCCTGCCGCTCGCCGTCTCGGGCGCCATCCTCGGCCTCGTCGGCGCAGGCAAGTCGCTGAACCTCTTCTCGATGATCGGTCTCCTCCTCCTCATGGGGATCGTGAAGAAGAACTCGATTCTGCTCGTCGAGTACGCGAACCACGTGCGCGAGGCCGAGGGCGTCGACGCGCTGACGGCCGCAGCGAAGGCGGGACCGCTGCGCCTGCGGCCGATCATGATGACGACGATCGCGACGATGATGGCCGCGGTGCCGCCCGTGCTCGGCCTCGGCCCCGGCACCGAGACGCGCAGCCCGATGGCGGCCGCGGTGCTCGGTGGCCTCGCCGTCTCGACGGTGCTCAGCCTCGTCGTCGTGCCGGCGTTCTACGTCGTCTCCGACCGCGCGAAGTCGAAGCTGTGGAAGGGCAAGCCCAGGTCACCCGGCGAAGCTCCTCCTGCTCCGCCGGACGATGGTGCCGGTGGTGCGCATGGCGCAGGTGACGTGACCGCGCCGATGGTGACGGTCACGCCTCCGGCGCGGCAGTGAGCGCGGCCGCCGGGGCGGGCGCGACGACGCCGGCGACGACGGGCAGCGGCGCGCCGATGGAAGCCATCGAGACGCCGGCAGCGACGAGCACGTGCGGCGCGACCGTGTCGAGCACGGTGATGACCATGCGGTCGCAGCGGACGAGACCGAACGCGAAGACGTCGGCGACGAGCTCCGGCACGTCGCGGCCAAGGCGCGCCTTCACGATCGCGCGCGCGCGGTGGAGGCGAACCTTCAGCGCCTCCTCCGTGATCGAGAGGTAATCGGCAGCCTCGCGCGTCGAGAGGTTCTCCACGTCGCGCAAGACGAACGCGGCGCGGTAGCCGTCCGGGAGCTCGCCGACGGCGGATTCGAGCGCGCAGCGAAGCTCCTCGCGCGTGGCGAGATGCTCGGGCGCGTGCGTCGCCGGAGCCTCGACGTTGTCGAGGTCCGCGTCGTCGGTGACCGAACGGCGCCGCTTCGCGAGGAGGGCGAGCGCGCCGTTCACGACGATGCGCGTGAGCCACGCGGCGACGTTGGCGCGATCTTCGAGCTGCGCGAGGTGCATGAACGCATCGAGGTAGCTCTGCTGGAGCACGTCTTCCGCGTCGCTCGCCCCGACGATCGCGAGCGCCGTTCGATAGAGGCGCTGGTTGTGACGCCGCATGAGCGTCTCGAAGAGAGAGACGTCGCCCGCGAGGATGCCGGCGACGAGCGCGGCGTCGTCGAGCGTTGCAGCGTCCGCGGACGCGATGAGGAAGATGCCGGAGCGGCGCGGCGAGGAGTTCATACCCAACGCGGTAGCAGTCGGGACCGCGACCGCAAAAAGAAAGACGAGACACGTAACCTTTCCACTCCGTCATCGCTCTCTCGTTCAGGAAAGGAGACAGTGATGACGACAGCGAGGAACAAGCAGCGCCGGGATGCGGCGCTCGTGCTCATGACGGCGGTTTGCGCCGTGGTCGGCGCGGCGAGGTGCAGCGATCCCGAGGGAGCCGCGGCAGACGCCAGAGTCGACGGCGGAGGCCCCGTCGGCGTCACGACGACGCCGGAGTGTCGAGCGCCGGCAGCGGACGCGGCGGTCGACGCTGCCGCAGAGGATCCGGTGCTCGCGTACGCGCGGAAGCAGATCGAAGAGGGCCGGAAGACGTTCCGCTACGACACGTTCGGCAGCGAAGAGTTCTGGGGAGGCAAGCTGCGGCTGCACGAGGCAGTGGCAACGGTGTCGCCGAAGACGGCGCTCGGCGTCGGCCTGAAGATCGACGTCGACTCGCTCCCCGATGCGGCACGCAAGGCGCTCGCGGCAGGCACGCTCGACCTCGATGCTCCGGCGACGACGCTGGCGGCGCTGCAGGCCGACGCCGTCGTCGGTGTGAAGGGCTTCTTCGAAAGCGGCAAGCTCGTCTCGCTAGGCATCCAGTGCGCGTTCTGTCACTCGACCGTCGACGATTCGGTCGCGCCCGGCGTCGGCCACCGGCGCGACGGCTTTCCGAATCGCGATCTCGACGTGGGCGGCATCGTGAACCTCTCGCCGGACCTCTCGGCGGTTGCGACCGCGCTCGGCGTGCCGGAGACGACGGTACGCACGGTTCTCGCGAGCTGGGGCAAGGGCAAGTACGACGCGACGCTCTTCTTGGACGGCAAAGCGACGCGTCCCGACGGAACGTCCGGCGCGGTGCTCCTGCCTCCGGCGTACGGCCTCGCGGGCGTCAACCTGCACGGCTACACCGGCTTCGGGTCGGTGACGCAGTGGAACGCTCTCGTCGCGACGCTCGAGATGCACGGCAGCGGCACGTATCTCGACTCGCGCCTCGACGACGCGACGCGCTTCCCGCTCGCGGCAGCGAGCAAGGCAGGGCAGACGCGACCGGCGGTCGACCGCGTGACGCCGAAGCTCGCGGCGCTGCAGATGTATCAACTCTCGCTCGAAGCACCGAAGCCGGCGCCGGGCAGCTTCGACGCGACGGCGGCCGCGCGCGGCAAGAACGTGTTCGAGGGCCGCGGCAAGTGCGCCACGTGCCACGTGCCTCCGCTCTTCACCGAACCGGGCTGGAACATGCACACGCCGGAAGAAATCGGCATCGACGACTTCCAGTCCTCGCGTAGCCCGGACGGCCGCTACCGCACGACCCCGCTCCGCGGCATGCAACCGCGAGAGAAGGGCGGCTTCTACCACGACGGCCGCTTCCCGACGCTCGACGCCGTCGTCGACCACTACGACACGAAGAAGGCGTTGGGCCTGACGGCGGAGGAGAAGAAGGATCTGGTGGAGTACTTGCGATCGCTGTGATGGGTGGGCTGGCGGCGGATGCCGATGCGGATGCCGATGCGGATGCCGATGCGGATGCGGATGCGGATGCGGATGCGGACGCGGATGCGGGCGCGGATGCGGATGCGGATGCGGATCGTGCCGATGCGAGAGATGCCGACGGCCGTGGTCGCCGACGCGTTCGCCCGCAGTCACCGTCGTGTGGAAGGAGCTTCGCTGCGACCATCGTGAAACGCCGAATACCGACTTCGCTTGTGCCTTCGTTGTTCCCTTTCGCTTCTCCTTGGGGTCTCTGCTTATCGCTTCGCTTGTGTGAGCTTCGCCTGACGTAGAATCGACTTTCCTTGAGCGTGAGCGTCGACCGCGACGCGCGCATCCAGAGGCGACCGTCGCATCCCGGCGGTCGCCTCTGCATGCACGACGCGGCGGCGAGCGTCAGCGGCGGCCGGCGGCGACGCAGCGTGGCAGCGAGCGGGGGCGCAGCGACGACCCGCGCGGGGCCCGAGCGCTCCGCGAGGCCGCTCACAACGGCCGCGGCGCTCGAGCTGGCGCGAGAGGCGCTGGTGCGCCGCGAGAGTCGGCTCGTGCGGCGCGAGAGGCGCTTGCTGCGGGTGTTCACGGGCGAACGGCACGACGCACGACGAGGCGGAGACGCGGCGCGGCACCTCCCCACGACCGAGCGGCGAGGCCGCCGAGGCGTCCGCCGCGACCGGCATGTCCGCGCCGGGGCGGAAACCCGAAGCCGGCCGCGCCGCTCACGTATGCGATCGCGTGGCCCCTGCCACGGGGGCGCGATCAAAACCGATACTGTCGCCCCGATTCAAGATGCGCAGAGTCGTGACAGGGTCACGTGGCACACGCGCCCCCGTGGAGCCGTCTTGGGGCGGCGCTCGTCCGGGCGCAGGCGCGAAACGGCGCGGGACGAAGCGCGTGCCGCATCGCACGCGGCCGCTGCACAAGGACTGCTACCCCGTGCACATCACGGTACGCGCGCGCGGGGCTCCCGTCGTTTCGGCAGCAGCGCGTGCACGCGATGCTCGTCCGCATCCTCGATCGCCAGAAGAAGCCGAAGTACGCGCGCGACTTCCAGGTCGTCGAGTACTCGATTCAGCGGAATCCTCTGCACGTCATTCTGGAAGCCGAGGACAAGCCCTCGCTGCGCTCCGGAACCAGCGGGCTCGTCATCTCCTTCGCCAAGCAGCTGAACAAGCTGCTTCAGCGCACGAAGGGAAAGGTCTGGGCCGACCGCTATCACGCGCGCGACCTCACCTCGCCGCGCGAGGTCCGCAACGTGCTGTCCTACGTGTTCCAGAACTACAAGAAGCACGGGCACGTCACGTTCGGGCACGTCGTCGATCGTCACAGCTCCGCGGCGCACTTCGAGGGCTGGCTCGTGCCCGTGGTGACGTTCCCCGACGTCACGCACTGGACGAAACCACCGTTACGAACCTGGATGCTGCGCGAGGGGTGGAAGCGTCATGGCCTCCTCCTCCCCACCGAACGTCCGGCGTCGGCGTAGCGGTCGCGCACCGTGCGGAGGTGCCTCGCGTACGGCCGAGAAACGGCGATACGCCCAGCTCGCGCCAACACGCCCGCCCGCGGAAGCCTACGCGCGCGTCCGCCGCCACCGCACGCGCCCCACCTCACCCGCGGCGCGAGACCTCTCGCTCGAACGCCTCCACGATGACGTCGTCCGAGGCGCCTTCTGCGGCGGCCTCGAACGCGGCGCGCACGTCTGCGCGCGCTGTGCGGCTCGCGATCTCCTTCAGCCTCGGGAGCTCCGTCGGAGCCACGCGGACCCGCAGCGCGACGACCGCGCCCACGCGCGCCACCGGATCGGCAGACGGCGCGTCGGCGACACGCCACAAGGCATCGTCGGGGAGCGAGGCTGCACGGTAGGCTGCGTCCGTCTTCGACAGCGCGCGCAGGTGCTCGAGCCACGCCGCTCGGTCGCGCCCATCACGAAGGAGAAGCGCCTCGCTCGCTTGGTGCTCGCCCACTCCGACGAGCACGTCGCGTAGCTTCGCCGCGAAGCCGTCGCGCTGGAGTCGCGCCTTCTCGTCCTCGGCACGCCCGAAACACAGAGCGATCTCCGAGCCGTCGCGCATCCGAACGATCGCATCGCTCCCCTTGGCGTGCACGCCGCCGATCGAAGACACCGCGATGGTCCGCGTACGCCTACCGACCTTCGCCGAGAGCGCATCCGCGCCGAGCATCACGCGCGACTTCACGCGCAGCCTCGGCAGCACGAGCAGATAGGCGAGCAGCACGATCGGCAGCGCGAGCAGCAGCAGCTCGCTGCGACGCGCGAGCAGCACGACTCCCGCGCACAACGCGACGCCCGCGAGCACGCGCAGGCCGCGCATCGCGAAGCGATGAAGCGGTGTCCGCAAGGGATCTTCGTCGACGAAGAACGTCGCGACGTGACGCTGCGGATCGAGGTCCAGGACGTCGACGAACGCGCGCACCCGGTCTTCCGCGGGCAGTGTCACCGCGATGTCCTTCTTCGGATCGCGCGCGGCGAGATGAACGATGCGTTCCCCGCTCTGCAGCGGCTCGACCGTGACGTTCAGCACGTCATCACGCGCGAGCAGCATTCGGCCGTCGAGCTCGACCCCGCGCGCGTCCGCGCCGAGCCGGCCGCGACGCCGCCCGGTCAACACGCCCTCCGGCGCGACGACCGGGAGCATCAAGAACGCGATCGCCTCGATTGCCGCCAGCAGCGCCACGGACGCTTCGGTACCCGGCACGTCGAGCAGCCCGCAGACCACGCCCACCGCGACGGGTACCGCCATCGCGATCGCGAGGGCGAGCCCTTTCCGCGAGCGCCCTTCCACGAGGACGCCGCTCTCCCCGAACCGCCGCATGCTCCGCGTCGTCTTGCGCGCGCGCGGGCGCCGCGTCAATGTGACGGCCGATGCGCGCGGAGGAGCCCGAGGGCCGCGAGGAATACCAGATCCGATTCGGCGCCCGTAAGCGGAAGGGCAAGCCCGTGCTCCGCCTGCGCGGCAACAAGATGAAGTCGACGGCCTTCCTGGGCGGCGCCTTCGGGCTCGCGCTCGGGCTCGCCATCGCACGCTTCACCGGAAATCCCATGTTCCTGCTGGTCGCGGCGATGGTCGGCATCGTCGCCGGCGGCATCCTCGGCGCGAAGCGCGAAGACGACACGTGCGTCGGATGCGACAGCAGCCTCGCGCGCGACGCGACGAAGTGCATCCGCTGCAACGCACGCGTCGTCGGCGAGATCACGAGCATGAAGGAACGCCATGACGCCGAAGAGAAGGTGCGGAAGGCGCGCGTCGCCGAGCGCAAGCGCGTCGAAGCGGCGGGTGGGGCCTGGAAGGACCCCGACGAGGAAGACGACGACGAAGACGCGGCCGCTCCGTCTTCCGCCTCCGTCGCCTGAACAGCGCGCCCCCCCCCCCCGCGTCCTCCCTCTCCGGCGCTCGCCGCCCTCGCTCGCGCCGTCACCCCGCGCGTCGTGCCGCCGCCGAGCTCGCACGCCGTGCCCGCGCGATCTCTTCGCGAAGTCCCATGACGAGCTTCGCCATGTGCACGATCTCGTCGTTCGTCACGAGCTGGAGCTCCATCGCCCAGGCCGCGCGCTCGAGCACATCTACGCGCGACTCGAACCGCTGGCGCACGGGCGACAGAGGGAAGTCGGACAGGATCTCGTGGCAGCCGCGGAGCGCTTCGTCGAGCAGCGAGTCGGTCATGAAGCCAGCATCGCCCCCGCCCGCCGCAGACGCGTCGCGGCTCGGCAAAGCCTCGGCAACATCGTGCGCGGCGATCCGACGCGAAAAGCCGGCATGCGCCGGCCCCTCCACGCCCGCGGCACACAGACCCGCTGAACGCCGCGTGAATGTCGTCTATTCGTAACGAGTGCGCCTCGACCGCATCCTGCGTGCCTCCGGCTGCCTCGTCGCAACCCTCGTCACCCTCTTCGCGCGCCCCGACCGCGCCGCCGCCGACGAGCCCGCCGCCCCCGACGCACCGCCGCCCGCGGCAGCGACTCCGCCCACGGACCCTCCGCCCGCGCCGGCAACGCCCTCGTCGACCTCCCCCGCCTCGCCGGCGTCGCCCGAGGTCGTCCCTGCCGTCGACCCCAAGCGCGCGAAGTCCGCGCTCCCCGCACCCGCGGAGCCGACTGCGCCGAAGCCGCCGTTCGCCGTCGACCCGGTCGCGGACGGCGCGCTCATCGGCGGCGCGGCGGCGTTCGCGGGCATCCTCGATCTCATCAACTCGACGGGCGAGGTCCGTCCGCAGCAGATCTCGCCGACGTTCGACCGCTCTCAGCTGCTCGGCATCGACCGAGGCGCCATCTCGCAGACGCCTCAGCCGAGCGCCGGCGTGAACTCCAACATCGGCCTCTTCGTCGCGATCGGGTTTGCCGTCGTCGACCCGGTGCTCACCGGCGTACGCGAGAAGCACATGCAATCCGCGCTCGTCGATGCCGCGCTCTACGCGGAGTCGATCACGATCACGTGGGCGCTCACGAACCTCGCCAAGATCGCCGTACGGCGGCCGCGACCGCGCGCATACATCGAGCGCGAGGCGCACAAGAACGACCCGACCTACTCGAACGCGGACACGGACAGCTCGCTCTCCTTCTTCTCGGGGCACTCTTCGATGACCGCGACGATTGCCGCAACGGCGACGTACCTCGCCTTCGCGCGTGCCCCGCATACGCTCCGGCCGTGGCTCACGCTGCTGCTCGGAACGGCCGTCACGGCCGGCGTCGCCATCGAGCGCGTCCGCTATGGCGCGCACTTCCCAACCGACGTCATCGCGGGCGCCATCGCGGGCGCCGGCGTCGGCGTCATCGTCCCGCACCTTCATCGCACCGAAGACCTGCAGCAGCGCCGTGTATGGGTCGGCTTCGACGCCGCGGCGCGCGGCGGCGGAACGCTCACGATCGGCGGCGTCTTCTGAGGAGCAAGCGCAATTCGTCATGTCCCAACCTCTCGTCGTTCCCTCCGCAGGCCTCTACGCACCGATGTTCGATGCGCTGCCCGTCGGCGTCGTCGTGCTGGACCCTTCCGGCAACGTGGTCGTCTTCAACAGCCACGAGGAGCGGCTCGCCGGCCGGAAGCGCGAGCGCGTGCTCGGAAAGCCGTTCTTCGTCGATGTCGCGCCATGCATGAACGTCCGTGAGCTCGCGGGCGTGTTCTTCGATGGCGTCGGGCGCGGGAGCCTCGACGAACGCATCGAGTTCAGCTTCCCGTTCCCACACGTCGATCAGCCGCGTGACGTCGTGGTGCGGCTCCGCTCGTTCATCGTCGACGGCGCCCCGCACGGGCTCCTCCTCGTCGAAGACGTCTCGATGCAGCGCTCGCTCGATCGCATGAAGGAGATGCTGACGTCGCTGCTCGTGCACGACATGAAGAGCCCGCTCGCCGCCATCCTCGCCAACTTCGAGTACCTCGAGGCGGTCGCCGCCCCCACCGAGGCGCACGTGGCCGAGGCGGTCAGCGACGGCATCACGGCGACGCGCCACCTCAGTCGCATGATCCTCGACCTGCTCGACATCACGCGCCTCGAGACCGGCACGTTTCCGGTGAGGCGCGCGCTCTGCTCGCTCCGTGCGGTCGCCGCCGACGCCGTGCACGGCGCGTCGGCACGTGCCCGCATGCGCGATGTCACCGTCGAGCTCGTCGCGTCCGGCGAAGCGGAAGGCTCCTTCGACGCCGCGCTCGTGCGTCGTGTCATCGACAACCTTCTCGACAACGCGCTGCGGTATACGCCGGCAGGACGCAAGGTCGTCGTGGCCGTCACTTCCGACGGCACGCTCGCGAGGATCGACGTCGTCGATGAAGGCCCCGGAATCCCCGGCGAGCTCCGCGAGCGCATCTTCGATAAGTACGGCCAAGTCGTCACGAGCGGGGCCGCGGGCCAGAACCGCGGGCTCGGCCTCACCTTCGTGCGCCTCGCCGCGCGCGCACACGGAGGAGACGTGACGGTCTCCGACGCGCCGGGCGGGGGCACCGTCTTCGCGCTCTCGTTCCCCGTCGCGCCCGCTCTGCCTGCCGCGTCTCGCCCTTAAGCTTAGGGCAACTGCCTCGCGGCCCGACCGCCCCCCGGCGCCCACTGCAGCAATCGTTCACGTTGAGTCCGTACCCCGGTACGGAGTTAATGTTGGAGATTGCACATGCCGCGTCTGACGATCGGAGAGCTCGCGCGTCGTGCCGGAGTTGGTGTGGAGACCGTGCGGTACTACCAGCGCCGCGGTCTGTTCCCCGAGCCGCCGCGCCAAGCACGCGGGATCCGCGAGTACGCGCCGGAGGCACTGGAGCTGCTCCAATTCATCCGCCGCGCACGCGGGCTCGGCTTCTCGATTCGCGAGGTCGAGAAGCTCGTCGCCATGCGCCGCGCGCGCAAGGACACGAAGGAGCTCTCCACGATGCTCTCGACGAAAGCGAAGGATCTCGAGCGACAGGTGCGCGAGACCCAAGAGGTCATTCGGACCCTCGAAGACATGTCCGCGCGTTGCGACGAGCTCACGCCGAACGACCGCTGGAAGATCTTCGACACGGCAGCGGGTGATACGTCGGGCTGACAAGTTGCGCGACCACACGGCAACCGCGCATGCCGGAAAAGCGCTCTCGCGCGAGACTCGCCGATTCAGCTTCCGCGAGATTGCCTCGCTTTCGCGCGAACGTCCTTGGGACGGTACGTGCGTTGCTCCTTCGAGCCGCAACTCATGCGCGCTCTGCCCCGCCTCCGGCGCGGAGTCGCTGCGAAACGTCTTGCGACGCTCGCACGGCTTCGTCCTCTCCTCCGTGCATCGGCCCCCCCGGAGCGCATGCTCCGGAGCATCGCCGCCCTCCTCGCCGAAGAAGTCGGCGAGTACTGCATCGTCGACTCGATCGATCGTCACGGCACGCTGAAGCGTCTCGCCGTCGAGCACCCCGACCGGAGTCGCGTCCCGCGGCTCGACGCTCTCGTCGTTGCGACGGCGCCCGGACACAGCGCCCGCGCGGAACGCCTCCTCGCGAGCAGCCGTGGCGAGATCGCTCCGAAGGTGTCCGAGACCTTCGCACGCCGATCGCTCGACGACGTGGTCCTCCTCCGCGGCGAGGTCGTGCGGTCGTACATGGCCGCCGTCGTCACCGCCGGAGACGCGCCGATCGCGGTGCTGACGCTCGTCACCGTCACCGGCGCGCGGCGTTATCGGCCGGACGAGCTCGCGTTCCTCGAGCAGATCGCCGACTTCACGGGGCTCGCCGTGGAGAACGCGCTCCGTCGAGAGATGCAGCCGAAGAAGTCGGTCGCGCCCCCGCCGCTCGAAGGCGGAGAAGACGTCGTGGGGCGAGGAACCCTCGCCCGCCAGCGTCGCGTCTCGAACGCTGCCGGCGAATGACCGGCTCGAGCTCCGCTGCGCCGCCGGCGTCCGTCACCTGACGCGCGGCGGCTGACAGGGCCCCACCCCGCGCACACGGCCCTGCCTCGCAAATTTTCTTCGGGGCTGAACCTTCTGCGCAATCTGCCGTTCGCGCGAGACACGGCAACGCGCTTTGTCCGCCGTTCCGCGGCCGGATTCCGCGGGCGCGGGACGTGCATCCTGCAAGCCGGGATCGTGTCTCCAAGGTCCCCCTGAGAACCTGCATGTCGAAGAAGCTCGGCGCCTCGCGCCTCTCCGCACCGATCGCATTCCTGACGGCGACGCTCATCGTCGGCGCCTGCGCGAGCGAACGTCCCGGCGCGGACAACGGCGGCACCGACCGCCCTACCGCGGATTACTGCGCGACGCCCAACGACGGCTGCGAATGCCTCGAGCCCGGCAAGCTCGTCGAGTGCGGCCAGGTCAAGGCGACGTCCGCGGACGGCTTCGTCGCATGCTCGATGGGGCATCGCCAGTGCGTCGCGGGCAAGTGGGGGGCGTGCATCGGCGAGAACGACGTGATTCGCCCCAAAACGTTCGTGGCCGGCGGCGGGGGCGGCACGCTCGGAACGCTCGCCCTCGGCTCGCCGGCGAAGTGCGGCGCACCCGGCGGTGGTCCCGCGAATCCGTGTGACCCGTACTGCAACGCCTACGTCGACGACCCGGTCGGCCTCGTGCTCGACGGCGGCCTCGTCGTGAACGACGGAGGGCTCACGATCCCTCCGACGACGGACGCAGGCGACGGCGGCGCCGGCGGCGGCGCCTTCCAGACGACCTCGAACGGCATGGTCACCTGCGGCGGCGCGAACAACCTCGTTGCCGCTTCGTGCACGCCCCCGGGCCTTTCGCAGTGTCAGCAAGACTTCCGCTGCGATCCCGGCACGAACACCTGCGTATGGAATGCGGGCGCGGGCTACTACGACGCGAGCGTCGCCGGTCCCGACCTCACCGTCGGCGCACCGTGCGGCGCGAGCGGCAGCGGCCAAGCCACCGCTCCCGTGTGCAACCGCGGCAATGCACCGGTGCCGGCGGGCACGGTCATCACGTTGCACGTCACGCCACCGCCGACCCCGCCGGACCCTTGCACGAACCTCGGTACGCCCACGTACTCGTTCACCTTGAATGGGGCGATGAATCCGGGCGAGTGCCGGAACTTCGACCTCGGCAATTCGACGGGCAACAAATTCATCACCGTCAACGCGGGTGCGCCTGGCGCTGCCCCGGAAGCCGCCGGCCGCTGCGCGAACAACTCGGCCGCGTTCAAGGACGACGGCGCGCCCGGCTGCGCGGCGTGTACGACGTGCACGACCGCCGTGACGGGCAAGGTCTACGACCCGAGCGGCCCGGCCGGCAACAATCTCCCGCTCGCGGGCATCAGCGTGTTCCAGCCTTCGGGCGCGCTGGTCACGTTCCCCGACGGCGTAGCGTGCGAGAGCTGCGCTTCGCTCGACAGCCCGGCGATCGCGCGCGCCGTCACCGACGCGACCGGCTCCTTCACGCTCACGAACGTCAGCCCTGGCACGAACGTCCCGATCGTCGTCCAGAGCGGTCGTTGGCGGCGCCGCATCGTGCTGCCTTCCGTTCCCGCATGCGCGACGACGACGCCCGCGGCAGGCACGTTCCGCATGCCCCAGAGCCGGACGGACGGCTTCGGCGGCGTCGCCGACATCCCGCGCACCGCGCTCGTCACGAGCGACAACGAAGCGCTCGAATGCCTCCTCCTGAAGATGGGCATCAGCGCGTCCGAGTTCGGCCCGTACTCCGCGACCGCGGCGCATCGCATTCGCATGTTCCGGAACAACGGCATGAACACGAGCGGCGGCCTGCCGGCCGCGGTGCCTGGCGTGTTCAACGCGCTGAACGAGCACGGCCAAGTCATCTTCGACTGCGACGGCGCAGGCGTCTTCAGCGCGAGCCCGCTCTGGTCGAACACGACGGCGGCCCAGAAGGCTGCGCTGCAGACGTACACGAGCAACGGCGGCAAGGTGTTCATGGACCACCTTCCCGGCCAGCTGTTCCTGACCACCGGCCCCGCGCCGTTCTCCGGCGTCTCGTCGTGGAACACGGCGCTCTACCAGCAGACCGGCTTCACGATCCCCGCGCGCGGAAAGGTGCTGACGGGAACGGGCCCGCAGAATCAATTCCTGCAGTGGCTGTCGAACGTCGGCGCGATGACCGACTACGGCTCGCCGCTCATTCGCTCCGACGTCCCGCGCCGGCACTCGCTCACGCCGAACGCTTCGCAGACGACGACGTGGATCAAGGGCGAGACGAACAACGACTGGGCGGGTAACCCGAACGGCAACTACACGCTCAGCTTCTCGTTCGAGATGGGCAAGGTCGGCACGACGCCGACGGTGAACGCGAACTGCGGCGTTCCGAATGGATTCGGCCGCGTCATGTTCAACGGCATGCACGTCTCGCAGTCGCGCTCGGCGTATCCCGCCAACGGAACGTTTCCGACGAACTGCAGCCTCGGGTTCGGCCTCACGCCGGAGGAGAAGGCGCTCGAGTACCAACTCTTCCAGCTCACGGCGTGCCAGCTCGGTGGCGCGACTCCTCCTCCTCCTCCGCCGCCTCCGACGCCGCTGCCGGTCGTCACGTACGAACGCGACTACCGCGGCGTCTGCGGCGTCGGCGAGCGCGTGAAATGGGGGCCGTTCTACTGGCAAGCCGCCATCCCCGCGGGGACCTCCGTGTCCATCCGCGCAGCGACGGCGGACTCGATTGCAGCGCTGCCGCCTCCGCCGCCTGCGCCTGCGCCGACGACCGCGGCGGTGGGCGTCGCGAGCACGACCGTCCTCGCGCCGGCGTGGGACTGCAACGGCTGCCCCTCGGCGCCCGTGACGGTCGACTCCCAGCTCCGCACCGACACCGGTACGCCGTCGAAGGAGTATCTCCGCGTGTACATGCGGTTCCAGCCGACGGCCAGCGTCCCGCCGACGATGCTGCAGTGGCGACAGGTCTACGACTGCGTCCCGGCCGAGTGACCGCGCCGGAGCGCCGGCGCGCGCGCCGCGGCGTACACCGGAGCACATGGGCCTGCTCCGCAAGAAGTGTCCGATCTTGACCTTGCTGCGGACGTAGCGGCCCGTCTTCTCGGGCCCAACGGCCGTCGCTCGCCTAGTACAGCTCACGGCTCGGAACGTGCATCGGAGGCGTGCCCTTCCGCGCAGCCTCAGGAGCCCATGTTCCAACGCCTCGGCCGAGCTCGTGCCGTCCAAGTCGCCGCCGCCGCCGCGGCGGTCCTCGTCACGGTCGCTGTCGCCTCGTGCGGGAGCGAGCGCCCGGCGAGCGATCCGGGCTTCGGCGATCAGCCCGGCGCGGGCCTGTGCGCGACGCCGAACGACGGCTGCGAGTGCCTCGAGCCCGGCAAGCTCGTCGAATGCGGGCAGGTGAAGGCAACGTCCGAGGACGGGTACGTGGCGTGCTCGATGGGGCACCGGCAGTGCGTCGGCGGACGGTGGGGCGCCTGCATCGGTGAGACCGACGTCGTGCGACCGAAGACGTTCACGGCGAGCACGACGACCGGCATCGGTACGCGCGCGCTCGGAACCGGTGCGCCCTGCGGCTCTCCCGGCGGCGGTCCGGCGAACCCGTGCGATCCCTACTGCAACGCCTTCGTCGACGACCCGATCGGGCTCGTCCTCGACGGAGGGCTCGTGGTCAGCGACGGCGGCCTCACCATCCCGCCGACCACCGATGGCGGCGCTGCCGGCGCGCCGGGAACGTTTGTGTCGACTCCGGGCGGCATCTCGAACTGCGGAGGCGCGAACAACCTCGTCGCCGCGTCGTGCACGCCCAACACCGCCGCGGCGCTCACGCAGTGCCAGCAGGACTTCCACTGCGACCCGACCACGAGCCGCTGCCTGTGGAACGGCGGCCCCGGCTACTACGACCCGACCGTCCCCGGCGTGGACCTCACCGTCGGCGCACCGTGCGGCCCCTCCGGCTCCGGAGCGGCGACGGCTCCCGTGTGCAACCGAGGGAGCGGCACGCTGCCCGCGGGCGCGACGATCACGCTTCACGTCACGGCGCCTTCGCCCGTCCCGAACGGCTGCGCGAACCTCGGTCCGCCGACGTTCACGTTCACGACGACCGGTCCACTCGGCCCTGGCGCGTGCACCTCGTTCAATCTCGGCAACTCGACGGGCAACAAGTTCGTCGTCGTCAACGCCGGCAGCCCTGGTGCCGTCGTGGAAGAGCCGGGGCGCTGCGCGAACAACGCCGCCGCGTACAAGGACGACGGCGCGCCGGGCTGCGGCACCTGCGAGGCGTGCAACACGCGCGTCAGCGGCACGGTGTACGACCCCACCGGCGCGGGCGCGGGCACGAACAATCTTCCGCTGCCGGGCATCCGCGTTTATCAGCCGTCCGGCGCGCTCAAGCCGCTGCCCGACGGCGTCACGTGCGATACGTGCTCGTCGCTCGACAGCCCCGCGCAGGCGATCACCGTCACCGACGCGACCGGCAGGTTCACGCTGAACAACGTCTCGCCCGGCGCGGCCGTGCCCATCGTCGTCCAGAGCGGCAGGTGGCGCCGCCTCGTCACCGTGAACGTGCCGGCCGCCTGCGAGAACAACACGTACGGCGCTGGGACGTTCCGCATGCCGAGGAATCGCACCGAGGGAAACATCCCGAAAATGGCGGTGGTCACCGGACAGCTCGAGTCGCTCGCGTGCCTGCTCCGCAAGATGGGCGTCGACGCGACCGACATTGGCGGGTCGACCGGCGCGGGCGACCCGAAGCGCGTCGAGATCTTCCGCTTCAACGGCATGAATACGTCGCCCGCCGCTCCGGCAGCCTCGACGCTGTGGACGGCAGCGAACATCTCGCGGTTCACGGCGGTGATTGCCGACTGCCCGTCGGAAGGCAACAACCCGGTCCCGAACGCCGCCGACCGCGCGGCGGTGCGCAGCTTCGTCGACGCCGGCGGCCGCATCTTCGTCGACCACTGGGCGGGCGACTACCTGCTCGACTCCGCCGAGTTCCCGACCACGTCGACGTGGAACTCGACGTTCGGCACGGGCGCGTTCCCCGCGCTACCTGCGCGCGGCCGCGTCGTCACCGGCGCGATCCCGGCCCAGACGCTTCTTCGTGACTGGCTGGCCACCCCGGCGGTGAACGCGTCGAGCGACTACGGCACGAACTGGATCCGCATCGACGAAGCACGCGCCAACGCGCGGCAGCCGGTCAGCGGCGTCGTGAACTGGATCGGCGGGCGCATGTCGAACGATTGGGGCGCCGGCGCGCCGCCGGGCAATCCCAGCAATCCGCAGAACTACTCGCTCAGCTACTCGTTCGACACGCCGTTCCCCGGCGGAAACTGCGGCGCGGCTGGCGGCACGGGGCGCGTCATCTACAACGGCATGCACGTGAACCCGTCGCGCGGGACCACCGGCACGTTCCCGGGCTCCTGCAACCTCGGCCTCGCGCTCGCGCCCGAAGAGAAGGCGCTCGAGTACCAGCTCTTCCAGCTCACGGCGTGTGCGCTCGGCGGTGGGTCGACGCCTCCTCCGCCCGCGCCTCCGCCTCCGCTCGTGTCGGTCGGCTACCAACGCGACTACAACGCGGTCTGCCGCGTGGGCGAGCGCGTGAAGTGGGGGCCATTCTACTGGCAGGCGATCGTCCCGCCGGGCACGAACATCGACGTGCGCGCCGCGACCGCCGATACGGCAGCAGCGCTCCCGGCATCCCCGCCGGTGCCGCCCGCACCGACGACGGCGCAAGTGGCGAGAGCGACGCTCACGACCCTTCCGCCAGCTTGGGATTGCACGGGCTGCCCCGGCGCGCCGGTCACCGTCGATGCGCAGCTGCGCGCGGAGACGGGCACGCCGTCGAAGAACTACCTTCGCGTGTACATGACGTTCAACCCGACGCCGCTCGTTCCGCCGACGCTGCTCGCGTGGCGTCAGATCTACGATTGCGTACCGGCCGAATGACATCGCACTCACCTCGCTCGCATCGCTCGCATCGCCTCGGTCTGCTCGTCGCGCCGGTCCTCCTCGTCGCCGCCGGCGCGTGTGCGGTCGCGTGCAGCGACGATGATCGTCCTGGCAACGGGTCTTCCAGCGGCACGGTCACGCCGTTCGACGGCGGCGGCAGCTCGAACGACGGCGCCGCGCCGGATGCAGCGACGATCACCCCTCGCCCGGACCTTTGCGAAGGCCTCGAGCTCGCCGGCGCGACGATCGAAGAGCTGCAGCTGCCCGGCGAGGCACCGCCGGCGCTCGGCGGAGAGGTCGCCCCGGGTACGTACGACCTCACCGAGCTCTACGCTTATGCAGGCGACGCCAACCCGTCCGATGCGGGCAGCGAAGGCGAGCCGCCGGCGACGCGCCTCACGGGCAACGCGGCGCGCGCGACGGTCGTCGTCTCGCGATTCGAGATGCGGGTCATCGAGGCAAGGGGCACGTCGCAAGATGGCGGCCTCGGCGCGCCGACGACGCGCGCGGTGCTCTATCGCGTGGACGGCACCGACCTCGTGGCGACGGCGGTGTGCCCGACGACGGCATTGCCGGTGCGTATCCCGTTCTCGACGGCCGGCGGCGGCCTCGCGCTCTTCCGCGACGCGACGCACCGCGAAGTGTACACGCCACGCCCGGAGTGACGCGCGCGCGAGCGAGAGCTCGAAACGGGCATCACCGCGGTTCACCAACGGCGGCGCGGTAGCTCGCGGCGGCTCGCTGGAAGTCGCCGAGCGCCTCGACCTCGCGGAGCTCTGCTTCGGCGAGCGCCTGCTCGCGCAGGTTCACGATGAGCAGGGTGCCCTCCCCTTGCTCGAAACGTCGCCGCTCTCCGTCGACGAGCCGTGCCGCGACGTCGACCTCACTCCGCGCCGCGAGCGCGCGTTCCCGTGCCATGTCCATCGCCGAAGCGGCGTCTCGTACGTCCGCGCGAACGCGGTCTCGTGCGAGCCGCGCCTGCGCCGTCGTCCGCGCGAGCACCGCCTGCGCCGCCTGCTCGCGCCCCTCTTGCACGCGGTTCAGGATGGGCACGTCGAGCATGACGCCGACCTCGAGCTCCGTGCCGAAGCGCTTCGGGTCACCCGGTCCGAGGTCGCGCGAAACGGCTCCGAACACGTCAATCGCGACCTTCTGCTGGTTGCGAGCGAGCACGATGTCGACCTTCGATTGCTCGGCAGCCACTTCGAGGCGCCGCACGTCGGGACGCTGACCGACCGCGCGCCTTTCGTCTTCCGCGTTGCGCGGCGCCGTCGGTCTTGCCTCCGGGAGCTCGCGCGGAAGCCGCTCGCGCGGCGGCATGATGGGCGTACCGTCAGGCTGGCGAAAGTAGAGCGAGAGCTCGATCGTCGCGCTTTGGAGCGACCGCTCTGCGGCCGCGAGCTGGGCCTGCCTCTGCGCGATGGCGCGCAGGTTCTCCATGCGCTCGAGCGCCGGCAAGTCCCCGCGCTCGACGCGTAGCGCGAGCCCCGCATCGCGCGCGACGGCCATCTCCAGGAGCGAGTGCGCGATCGAGACGCGCCGCCCCGCGGCTGCCCACTCCCAGTAGCGGAACGCGGCGAGCCTCGCGATCTCGATGCGCTGCTGCTCGACTGTGAGCTTCGCAAGCTCGGTGCCGAGCTCGGCGCGCTGGATGCCCGCGCGCCGGCGGTCGATCGGCCCGTCACGGAGGAGCGGCACGGTGAGGCCACCGCGAACCTCTCCGTACTCCGCAGTCGCGAGCTTGCCATCGTAGACGGCGAAGTCTCCGCGGCCGATGCGGTACCCCGCGAACGTGCGCGTTCCCCAGATGGCGGTCGGCTGCTCGATCACGGTCTCCAGCCGACGATGCTCGTACGGGCTGACGGGAACGATCGATGCGCGGGTCTTCCACGAAGGATCGAAACCGCCTTCGGCCGAGAGAACGTCCGCGCTCGCGATGGCACGCTCCTGTTCGGCCGCCGCAATCTGCGGAGACCGCGCGAGCGCGGCACGAACCACCTCGTCGACCCCGAGAACGGCGGACGAAGTCTCCGACGCTCGTGCCTCGGGCGCCTGCTCCGCGCGCACGGCCGAGGGTGCGGCGACGGTGAGCACGCCGAGGACCAGCGCGGCGAGCGTGGCGCGGCTCACTTGCCCCCCTTGTCGGACTTGGGCTTCTCCTCGAACATCTCCTTCGTGGGCAGGTTCGGCGGAAACCCGTTGAACCGACGCCACAGCTCGTAACCCAGGCGCACGCGATCGAGGAGCACCCACGCAGAAGCGCGCGCGCCCTGCCGGAGAAAGCGCGTCGCGGGCCAGGGCTCCTTGCCATCCGGTACGACGACGATGCGGAACTTGCCGTTGCCATCGTCGGTCGCGTCCACGAACGCGATGACGCCGCCGAAGGTACCTACCGCGATTGACGGCCATCCGGCGAACTGCACGGCCGGCCAACCCTCGAACTGCACGCGGACCGCGCGCCCCGGGGTGACGAGCGGCACGTCGTTGCCGTCGACCCATAGCTCGACGGCGCGCTCCTGCGTGTCGGGGACGACCACCGCGAGGACGTCACCGGTCTTCACCATCTCCGCGCCTTGCTTCGCCACGACCCGGAGGATGGTGCCCGCACGCGGCGCGGTGACGGCCTGGGTCGACTGCCTGGCGAGGCGGACCTCGATGCGCGCGAGCTCGGCACGCGCCGAGGCGATCTCCGCGTCCGCGGCTGCGCGTGAAGCCGTCGCGTCCTCGATCGCGGCGTTCGTGTCGTTCTTCGCGCGTGCGAGGTCCGACGCGAGCGCTTCTTCCTCGCTCCGCGCCGCACGTTGCGCGGCCGCAGCGCGGTCGAGGTCGGTTCGCGCCTTCACGATCTCGAGCTCGGCGAGCTCCAGCGCGCGGCGTGATGCGAGACCGTCACCCTCGAGGGAACGCTGCCGCGCGACGTTGAGCTGCGAGGTCTCGACCGTCTGCGCGGCGGCTTCACGCGCCCGCTCCGCGGCGAGCGCGCGCTCACGCGCCATGCTGACGCGAGCCTCTGCCGCCATCAGCGCGGCCGTCTGCGCCGCCCGGAGGGACGTGACGCGCTGCTCGATCGCCGATGCGCGCTGCGTAGCTGCGTCGATGCGAGCCTGCTGCGCCGCGCGCTCCTGCTCGAGGCGCTGGAGAATGCTCGGATCGTTGTCGGACACGTCGACGATCTGCGCGCCGGCGCTCACGTGGTCGCCCTCTTGGACGTGCCAACGTACGACGCGGCCGTCGACCGGCGCATCGATGGTCTGCTGACGCTCGACGGGTGCATACGCGATCACGCGACCACGCCCCTCGGACGTCTGCTGCCATGGCACGACCACGAGTGCGAGCAGCACGAGCGCGAGCAACACCTGGACGAGCCGCGCGAGCGTGCGAGTCGCACGCGCAGGACGCACGAGCCGCGCGAGATCTGCCTCGCAAACGGCAGCCTGGCGGTACGGCGAAAGAAGCGGCCGGTTCACGATGCCTCCCTGTCGGATTCGAGAGCAACGGGCCGAAGAACACCGGCCGCGAGGTGATAGCGCCGCGCGCGCGGAAGCGCGGTGCGCGTACGCGAGAAGACGACGACCGACGCACCGAGGTCGTCGAGCGCTTCGAGAATGCTCGTGAGGACGTCGTCATCGAGCAGGTCGAAAGCGCCGTCGACGACGAGGAGCCGCGGACGCGCGACGATCGCGCGCGCCAGCGTCAGCTGCATCGCCTCGGTCTCCGAAAGCGGCGTGCCTCCCGGCAGGAGACGCGTCTGCAAGCCGTCGCGCAAGCGAGCGACGACCGGCGTGAGGCCCACGATGCGGAGCGCCAGCTCGACTTCACGGCCGCTCGCGCCGGGCCCTGCCGCAACGACGTTCTCGACGATCGTGCCCGCGAAGACCTCCGCTCCGCCGACGAGATGAACGTGCTCGCGCAAGGACTCGAGCGCGAGGTGCCGCATGGCCGTTCCATCGAGCTCGAGGGTGCCGCCCGGCGCCGGTGGGCGCAGCCCGAAAAGTCCTTCGGCCAGCAGCGTCTTCCCGGCCCCACCCGCGCCGGTGACGAGGACGCGTTCGCCCGGCGCAACCTCGAAGGCCTCGCAACGGACGCGCGCGCCCGCCGCTGCGAAGGTGACGCCGGCCACCTTCAGCGCGGCGCCTCGGCCCGCAGCGGAGTGGACCTCGCCGGCGGCGCTCTCGAGCGGCAGGTCCACGAGATGCCCGACCTTGTCGATCGCGGCGAGGAGATCGTAGTAACTCTCGAACGTCTTCCCGAGCTTCGTCAGCCCCGCGACCACGGCGCTGACGATGAGCTCCGCGGCGACGAGCTGGCCGAGCGTGAGCTGCCGCTGGATGACGAGCAGACCTCCGATGCCGAGCAGCGCGGCGCTCGCGACCGCCTGGAGGACGAGCGTGCCGACGATCTGGCGGAAGAGCACGCGGAAATGCTCTCGGCGTGCTTCGAGCCACGTCGCCGTGAGGTCGTGCGTGCGCGTGCTCGCCACCTGGGATCCGGTACGCGTTCGGAAGACGGTCCGATGCCGGGCGAGCTCCTCGAGCCACGCCGCCACCGCGTGCTTCGCCTTGGATTCCTTCACCGCGGTCTTCGTCGCGCCGCGGCCGAGTGGGAAGACGATGATGGCGATTCCCGCCGTGAGGATGGCCGTGAAGCCGAGGAGGAACGGGTGGTACAGGCCGAGCAGGACCATCCCGAGCACCGTCTGGAGCGCAATCGAGACTCCGTCGATCACGACGGCAGCAGCGCTCTTCTGCACGATGACGACGTCGAAGAAGCGGTTCACGAGCTCGGGACCGAGCTCCGCGTCGTAGGCGCTGGCGTGGACGCGCGGGAGGCGCGCCGTGAGGTCGAGAGTGGCGCGCGCGAAGATGCGCTCCTGCATGCGTTCGACGACCCACGCCTGCATCGCACGGAGCATCCCGGCGCACGCCAGCCCGACGAGCACGAGCAGAGTGAGCACGGCGAGCGGCTGCGCGAGCGCACCGAAGGCGACCGTGTTGACGAGCATCTGCACGCCGAGCGGGGTGGCGAGCGAGAGGAGGCCGACGCCCACGGCGAAGACGACCACCATCCACACGTCGTCACGCTCGAGGGCGGCGAGCGCCTTCAGCCTTCGAAACGGCGTGGGATGCTCGCCATCGGCGCCGTGCCCGGCGGGCTCGCCCGCGCGCAGGCCGTCCAGCGTCATCCCTCCGCGCGCCGAGAGCCACGCGACCTCCGCATCGGGCCCCACGCCGAGCGTCGCCGCGAGCTCCTCGGCCGAGAGCTCTCGCGCGGAGAGCTCGAAGCCGGGTTCCTCGACGTGCACCCGGCGCCCGATGTCCAGCACCGCGATCGCGTACGCCCCGCCTGGCCCGTCCACGATCGTCACCTGCGGCAGCGGCCCTGACGGCGACGCGGCAACGGTCCGGCACGAGCGGCTCTCGAGCGTGAGCTCGAGGCCGACGCGCCGGGCGACCTCGATGACGACGGCGAGCGCTTCCGGTGTCTGCCCTTGTCCACACGCGCGGAGCACCTGCTCCGTCGTCCGCCTCAGATCGCAACGATCGACACACGCGCCGTTGCAACTCGCGACGGCACCCACGACGTCCACGACGACGTCGGCGAGAGGACGGAGCCGCGCGGCCGGCGGCTTCTCCGCAGAAAACGCGCCCCCCGTGATGGGTGTGCTCGGACGACCACGTGATGCGTTTTCCAGGTTCATGCGTGCGAGGCGCGACACGTGCACGACCCGTACCGACACATGACGCGCGTTTCATGTATCACGAGACAAGCACCCTGGTACCTGTGTCGGCGCCGGGCTACTCTCCCATCACGATGACGGGGGCCAAGCCGACGACGATGCGTGGGACGTCTTGGACGTTCCTGACGAACCACGCGCACGTCCTCATCTGCCTGCAGCGCGATCCGACGATGCGCCTCCGCGACATCGCCGGCGCCGTGGGCATCACCGAGCGCGCCGTGCACCGGATCCTCGGCGAGCTCGAAGAAGCCGGGTACATCTCACGCGATCGCGAGGGACGACGGAACCACTACGAGGTCCATCGCGATCGGTCGCTGCGTCACCCGCTCGAAGCCCATCACGACCTCTCGAGCCTGCTCGCGCTCGCGGAGCCTGCCGTTGCACGAAAGGCCGCGCGGCAGCGCTGAGCCTAGCGGACCGGAATACCGAGGCAGTCAGCCGTGCAACGGCGCGTGGTCTCCGTGCAGACATCGTTCTGCGAGAGACATTCGTCGCAGCTCGCCAGCTTCGATTCGTTGGCGGACGAACCTTCGGCCCACCGCTCGCACGCGTTCTCGCACGCGTCGACGCTGACGTTGCCGTCGATGCACTCGCGGTAGCGCGTGCAGAAGGTGGAGCACTGCGAGCCGACCGAGCTGCAGGCCGCGAGAACGACCAGAAGCACCACTGCGACGCCGCCAAGCGCGCTCGCGCGCGGGCGGACGGAGGCGCGTGCTTTCGAGGTGATGAGCGTCATGCGAATCCGAAGCTTATCGCAACCAGCGTTCTGCACGCGTTGCCGCTGCGCGCTAAGCCGCGAGGAGCTTCTTCAGCTGCGAGCGGAGGGGCTCCGCGCTTCGCTCCGCGCGCTCGGCGACGAGACCACGGTAGCCCTTGCCGCCGACGGCGAGGAGTGAACGCGCAATCGCGAGCGTCACCGCGTCTTCACGCGAGAGGCCGTTGGGCGCCGGAGGGGTCGGACGCGCCGCGGCCGCCGCCGCCTCACGGGCAGGCGTGATGAGCTGCGCGAGCAGCGACACGGCCGGTTGACGCGCGGTGGGCGCCACGTGCGTGAGCGCCACGGCAGCGGCCGCACGGAGCTCTTCGCCGGCCGGGATCCGCCGCGTGAGAATCGCGTGGAGGCGCGGGACGACGTGCTCGTCGATCGCGTTCAGCTGCCGGAGGCCGGCGATGCCCGCGATGCGAACGGCGTCGTCCTTGCTCTGGAGCATCCCCACCAAGAGCGGCTTCGCGCGCTCCGACCAGAGCTTCACGATGGCCGCGGTCGCCGCGCGGCACACGCCCGGCACGTTCATGCGGAGGAACTTCACGACGAGGTGACCCGCAGACTCGTCGCCGACGAGGGGGACGCAGAGCAGGAGGTCTTCCGCGAGCTCCATCGCGCGGACGTTGGCCGACTGATCCGTCGCGAGCATCTTCTCGAGCGCCGCGCGCACCACCGGCCAAGCCTTCGGGCCGAAGTCTTTCAGCACCGTCGTGAACGGGCCACGGATGGTGGGCTCGTTCGCGAGCTTCACGCGCGCGCCGTAGAGGCCGTACGCGCCGGCGACTCCGGCATGCACGAGCAGCCGACGCGCATGGTCGCGCGACTCTTCGGTGCCGGTCAGCAGCTGCTCGGCGACGCTGACGAGAATCGCCGGGTCGTCGAACACGCGAAGCAACGTGGCCGCGACGTGCGCGCGCGAGCCGACCGCCTGCGTGCCCTCCATCGCGATGCCATGCAGCGTGCTCGATACGGCCCAGAGCGCGCGCGTTTCCCCCGCGGCCGCGAGCGCACGAACCGCCGGCTCGAGCCGATGCGCGATTTGCGTGAAGAGCCTCGGATCGGTCGTCTTCGCGAAGCGCTGGAGCCACACCGGCGCGTTCTGCGCGAGCGCCTCCGCGACGTCATCGAGGGCGACCGCTGCTCCTGCTGCTCCTGCTGCACCTGCCGCGCCCGCATGCGCATGCGCGTGCGCGGCCGAAGCGCCTCCCGGCGAATACGCGCCGCCCGCATACACCGGGCCGCGTTCGAGCCACGCCGGAGCTTCTTGCTGCGCGCGCGGCGGCGGCGACGGCGGCGACACGGGCGACGGCGGCGTCACTTGCTGCGCGCGAGCATGCGCGTGGGCCGCCGCTTGTGCAGGCGTGAGCGGCCGCATCTCGTCCTGCGTCGCCATCGCGCGGCCGAGCCCGGCGCGAACGGAGCCCGGTGAGGGAGAGGCGTCGGTGCGCACCGGCGCGAGGAGCTCGCGGAGCTCGGCGCGGAGCTCCCGCATGCTCTGCTGACGCTCCTCGGGCTCCTTCGCGAGCGCCTTCAAGATGATGCGCTCGAGGAGCGGATCGACGTCGGGGCGGAGCGTGGAAGGAGGAAGCGGCGGCGTGAACTGGTGCTTGTTCAGGATCGATTGCGGCCGCTCCGCCGTGAACGGCACCTGCCCCGTCGTCAGCTCGTAGAGCACGACGCCGCACGCGTAGACGTCACTCCGCGCGTCGAGCTCGTCGCCGCGGCACTGCTCGGGAGACATGTACTCGGGCGTGCCCGCGATGATCCCCGCGGCCTCCGCCGACGGCGCCGCGCGATGCTGCGCGATGCCGAAGTCACAGACCTTCACGAGCTCGATTGCTTGGCCGTCGTCGTCCTGCCCGGGGACGATGACGAGGTTCTCCGGCTTGATGTCCCGATGGACGATGCCGCGCGCATGCGCGTGCGAGAGGCCCGCGCACGTCTGCATCATGACTTCCGCGACGCGCTGCGCGTCGAGGCGGCCTTCGCGGTGAAGCACCGCGCGAAGCTCGACGCCGGCGAGGAACTCCATCGCAAGATAGAGGACGCCGTCCGGCTCCTGGCCGAAGTCGATGACGCGCGTGATGTTCGGATGGTCGAGGCGGCTCGCCGCGAGCGCTTCGGCGTAGAAGCGCCGGCAGAAGTCGATGTCGTGCTGGAACGACTCGTGGAGCACCTTCACCGCGACGGCCATGCGGAGCTCGCGGTGACGAGCCTTGTAGACTGCACCGACTCCGCCGCGGCCGATGAGGTGCTCGATCATGAGCTTTCCTCCGGCGAGCGCCCGGCCGATGATCTCGGACGCGGGCTGCGTCGGCAGCGGGCCGACCTGCGATAGGTCGGCCGTGTGGCTCGCCGAGAGCGTCATGCTCGTCGTCGCACGCCGCCCCCGCACGATGGCGCTCTCCGGCGACGCGTTCCGGTTCCGCGACGACGGTGGCTTCGCATCCGGCATGCGCTGGATGCGCATCGGGAAGCCGTCTTCCGTCGGCGGGCCCATGGGCTGTGCGAGGAAGAACAGCGGCTCGGCCAAGCTGGGAAGATGGACCTCGAGGACGTGCTGCGACGCGTTGACGGGCGCCGTCTCGAGCGGCAGGTAGACCCTTCCGCCGGTGAACGCAGCCGCCTCGAGAACGTCCTGTGCCTCGTCGTCGGCGAGGTCCGCGACGAGCACGGGCAGGAGGTCTTCGGGGGGCAGAGAGGCCATCGATGGACTCGCTTCGAAGGTTCTCACCCTCGCCGCCCGAGGTCAACGGCGGCCCTTATTTTCCGGGGCGCCGTGAGCACACGCGCGCTTTCACTTCCGCAATCCTCGAGGTTTCAATTCTGCGATCCGATCACGCGGACGCGGGTGCGCGGCGTGCGCGGACGCGAGCGCGGCGGACGAGCGGCGTGTGCCGAAACGGCGGCGGGACGCGCCCCTCGGCAGACCCATGCGCACTCGATCCGCGCGTCCTCCTCAAGAAGCTCGGCGTCGCGCCGCTCCACCTCGAGACGGTGACGTGCGAGACTTCCCCGTCGAGCGATCGACGACCCTCACCATGAACGCGCACCGTCGGATGTCGATCATGAAAACCACCTCGAACGTCGCGCGCGCTTGCGCGTTCGCCGTCGGCGCCCTCACCGCGAGCGCGTGCAGCGGCTCGGGGCGGCCCGCGGCCTCCGACGAGCTCGGGACCGCGGACCCGGTACGCCCTCCGACGAGCGCGGAGGACGCGGCGGCGGAGGCTTGTCCTCCTCGCACGAAGCGTGAGTGCATGCAGACGTTCGTTGGCGCAGACGGCAAGATGATCGACTGCCGACCGAGCTTCGAGTGGTGCCGCGCCGACGGAAGCGGATGGCACCCGTGCGGCAAGGCGCGGACGGGCGCGAACGGCGAGGACGTCGCCCCCGACTGACGTAGCCGAGGCGCGCGCTCGGCATCTCGACGGCCGCGGCAAACCGCCCATCTACAGCGGCGTCTCACGTCGCGTAAGATGGCCCGTCCTTGCGCCCCGGATCGCGCCTTCGCTCGCTGGTCACGTGCATCGGGCTGCTGCTCGCAGCCACGCAGGCCTCCGCGCAAACGCCGCCGACCGACGCGGATACCGCGGCGACGACGCCGCCGGCGCCGACGCCACCGCCTGCCGCTGTCGGCGAACGGGCCGTCGAGGTCTCGCCGATGCCGCCGATCGAGAAGAATCCGGTCGACATCCTGCCGACCGACGTCGTCTACCCACCGAACGTCGACATCAAGCCGAAGCCCGTCGTGTGGCGGCGCGAGTGGCCGCGCTTCTCTACTGCCGATTGGATCATCACGGGCGCCGGAGCGGCCGTCGCGCTGGCGAGCGCAATCGTCCCGCCGGTCAACAAGCACACGGCGGGTCCCTGGCTCTTCGACGAAGACGTGCGCGACGCGATTCGCCTGCGCGATCCGCAAGCCCGTTTCAATGCGCGCGACGTGAGCGACGTCATCCTCTCGCTCGAGGCGACGTGGCCCTTCTTCGTCGATGCGCTCATCACCGTGTGGTGGTTTCGCGGAAGCCCAGACGCCGCCGCGCAGATGGCGCTCGTCGACGGCGAGGCGCTCGCGATCGTGACCGCCATCCAGGGCGCGACGAACACCATCGCGAGCCGCGAGCGTCCGTACGGTCAAAACTGCGGGACGGGTGAGCAGCCGCAACAGACGAACGAGTGCGAAGGCAACGTCCGGCACCACAGCTTCTTCAGCGGACACTCCGCGTTCACCTTCATGAGCGCGGGGCTCATCTGCACGCACCACATCCAGCACGGTCTGCTCCGCGGCGCGGGTGACAGCATCGCGTGCGTCGTCGCGTACGCCGGAGCAGCCGCCACCGCGACGCTGCGCGTGATGGGCGACATGCACTACGCGACCGACGTGCTCACGGGCGCAGCGGTCGGCACGGCGGTCGGCCTCGCCGTTCCGCTCCTCCACTACCGGAACGTCAACGTCGCGAACGAGACCATCCGCGGCGAACGGAAGCACAAGCCCTACGGCGTCGACGTGAGCGTCATCCCCGTCGGCGCCGGCCTCGGTCTCGGAGGCACATTCTGATGCGCGTCGTGCGCGCATCGTTCGTGCTCGGCGTGCTCGGCACGGCCGTCGCGCTCGTTTCGGCTCCGCGCCCGGCGCATGCGATCGAGCCGGGCGTGTCGCACGAGCCGTCCGCCGACCCGCCGCTTCCTCCAGAGCAGAACGACGATCTCGTCAGCACGCAGGCGCGGCGCAGCTGGAACGGCGGCGAGCCGCGTTGGTTCGTATCGACGACGCTCGACGTCGGCTGGGTCTACGTGCGCCCGCGCGTGTCCGTCGGCTACGGAAAGCCGTTCAACTCGTGGTTCGGAATCGACGCGAATCCCGTCGCATCCGGCAACGGCCTCGGCGGGTACGGCGGCCTGCGCCTCGCGCTCCCGCGTTTCGACATCCGCCTCGGGACGCGTTACGTCTTCGCGTTCAACCGCTTCTATCTGAACCCGCAGCGGACGTACGACCGCCTCGACCTTTCACGGACGGACGGCGAGCAGGCAAAAATCCTCACGTACGAAGCGGAAGCCGAGTTCTCGATCCCGGGCGGCCCGGGCGACTTCATCGGGCTCGCGAGCGGCTCGTACGTCGCGAACGTCCCCGACAACATGTACGTGTTCGAAGAGACGCTGCGCATCGTGGTGAATCCGCCCTGGGTGTGGCGCGCGCGCGGCGGCTACGTGGTCCGGTTCGGCTCCGCGCGACAGCACAGCATCGGTCTCGTGGTCGACGGCCTCGCCGTCCCCCGCCGCGACGATTCGAAGACGATTCGCTTCGGGCCCATCGTGCGCGTCGTTCTCAGCCGTCACGTGGAAGTGCGTGGCAGCTTCGTCCCGACGATCTACAGCGAAGACAAGCTCGGCATCGTCGGAGGCGACTTCACGGAGCTCGGCTTCCGTTATCGCTGGGCGACGGAGTAGGCGCGCGTCGGCGCTGCCGTGCGCAGCACGCGGGCGACGAACCGGGTGCTCGTCTCGTCGCTCTCGACGGCGACATCGCCGCCGTGGGCACGCACGATCGCGCGCACGATGTAGAGCCCGAGCCCGAGCCCGCTGCGCGAAGGCGCCGCTTGGCGGAACGGATCGAAGATCGTCGCGCGCACGGATGGTGGGATCGGCGGACACGCGTTCTCGACGCTGATGTTTACGCCTTCGCCATCGCCGCGAACTTCGACGGCCACCGCGCATGTCGGCGTTCCGTGCTGCAACGCATTCGCGATCAGGTTGCTGAACACCTGCGCGATACGGTCGGCGTCCCAGTCGCCGAAGCAATCGCCGGTGACGTTCAGCACGAGCTCGCGGTCGGGGTTCGCGTGGCGCACTTCGTCGACGACGCGTTCCGCGACCTCTGCGATGTCGCTTGGCGCGCGGTTCACCGGGATGCCGTCGTGATGGCGCGACCGCGAGAAGTCGAGCAGCTCGTCGAGCATGCGCTGCATGCGCGACGCCGCGTTCGCGAGCCGTGTGGAGATGGCGTTCAGGCGCGCGTCCATGCTCGCGCTGCTCTCCAGGAGACCCGTGCCCATGGCGAAGACGTTGAGCGGTTGCCGCAGATCGTGCGCGAGAATGGCGATGAACTTCTCGCGGAACGCCGCCTCGTCGCGAAGGTCGAGCTCGGCGCGCTGCAAGCGGTGATGGCGACGACTCGCCTCGGCGAGGGAAGTCACGCGCGCGGTGAGCTCCGCGACACGGAAGGGCTTCGTGACGAAGTCGTTCGCTCCTGCAGCGAGGCCTCGGAGAAGGTCCTCTTCCGTGCCGGTCGCGGTGAGCACGATGATGGGAAGCTCGGCACTGTCGGCGACCGTTCGGACGAACGTGCAAACGTCGATGCCCGAGATGTTGGGCATGTACCAGTCGACCACGAGCACCGTCGGCCGCTCGCCCGCGGCGAAGCGCTCGAGCATCGCGCTCGCGTCGTGGAACACCTCGGCGTCGAATGCCGGCGCGAGCGCCTTGCGCGCGAGCTCCGCCTCGAGCGGACTGTCGTCGACGATCCAGAGGGTGGCACGCGCGTGTTCCTCTGGGGCGAGCACCGCCCGTATGTAACCCATCGCCACGGCGGCCGCCTGCGGATGTTCCGCCGTGCCAAGATCCCGAACGATCCCGCCCGCGGGCTCGAGCACGCGCGGTGCGGTGGGCGGCGGTTCTGCCCGCCGGCCGCACCTCTGCGTTGCGAGGTCGACGCGGACTGTTCCGGCGCGCGGGCCGGGAGATACGTTGAACGGGAGATGAGTACGGACCGTCGCGCGCGTGCTGTCGCTGTCGCTGTCGCTGTGGCGGTTGCCGCTAATGTCGTTGCGTGCAGCAAGCGGCCGGCCGATGCGGAGGGCGTGGGGGGCAATGCGGAAGCCGACGCGTCGGCACGCGCGCCGCTCGCGGAAGACTCCGCACCCGCAGCGACGGAGCGCGACCGCGAGCGCGAGGCAGAGTCGGTGGTGCGCCGCTGGAACGCCGCGCTCGTCGCGCACGACGTGAGCGCCCTCGAGCCTCTCTACGCGCCGCGCGTGCGCTTCTACACGAGGGACTTCTCGCGCGCTGAAGTGCTCGCGGCGAAGCGCGCGGCGCTCGGCCCGCGATCCACGTATGCGCAAAGCATCGCGTCCGCGCTCGCGGTGTCGAAGAACGACGTGGACGCCGTGGTGGTCACGTTCATGAAGCGTCACGGCGCACGTGGCAAGCAAGTGGAGACGCGCGCGCGCATCGTGCTCGCGGGGTCACCGCTGCTCGTCGTCGAGGAGAGCGACGAGGCATCGGACGCGCGCAGCGTCGATGGCGGTGCCGGCGCGGCGGCGGGCGCGGCAGCCAGCGCGGCGGGCGCGGCGGGCGGCGCGACGACGAGATGCGCGAGCGTCGCGGCCGACGTGGTGAACGCGCTGCCAGAGGTGAAGAAGGCGCTCGCAGACGTCGAACGCGAGCTGCCGAAGTACCCGGATCGCCATCTCGGCGGCCTCGACCTGCCGCCGGATCCGGACGGCACGGTCCGCCGCTCGGTGGGCGTGCATCACCCGGATCGTTACGAGCACATCGTCGAGTACAGCATCGACCCCGACGGCCGAATCGTCGTGGACGCGCCGGAAGGCACGAAAGTGCCCGACGCCGCCGCAAAGCGCGTCGCGACCGCGTGCAAGCGACCCTGACCGGTGGCTGATGAGCGGGAGGAAGCCCGACCTTCCGCGCCGCGCGCGCCAACGCTGAAGGATCGCGGGCCGCGGCCGTTCCCCTTCGTGTGAGCCCTCCCGTGCGCGCTCGTGTGACTGCCGTGGTCGTCGACCGCTTCGTACCTGCGTTGGTGGTCCTCGCCTCGATCGCAATCTCGGTGCATGTCGGTACCGCGGTGCTCGGGACGTACGCGGAGCGCGACGCCCCCCAAACGGCAGCGCGCTAGCCGGCGCGCCGGATAGGCGCTGGCTTCGGGTCCGGGTTTCGGGTCGGGCGCGCGTCTCGAGGTTGCTTGCGCGAACGGCAGCCAGGCCGAGGCATCCTCGCGAAGTGGTGAGGCCCCTCGACCATCGAGGACCCGTACCTTCGTCGAGCCCGACCCTCGAGGCCCACGAAAAGCCCGACCAGGAGAGGCCCCGCGCCCGACCCTTGCGACGTGGTGACGATCCTCGAATATCGAGGACCCAAACCTCCCTCGAGCCCGACCCTCGCGCGCCCGTAAACCGCGGCCAGGAGAGGAATCGCGTGCGAACTTCCGAGATGGTGAGGGTCCTCGAATGTCGAGGAGACGGATCTCGTTAGAGACACCCCCGCCGCCCCGAGCGCTTCGCCGCACGCACGTGCGAGTCGCGCGACCGCACAACCTCCTAGCGCGCTCAGGACGCAGAATCCCGGACTCGAACCCAAACCTCGAACTCGAACTCGGACCCGAACCCGAACCCGAAGCCGCCCGACCCCGCGACGCCCGCCGCCGGGATACCATCCCTTGCCATGACCGCCGTCGTCGACGCCCTCCTGCCCGTGCTCGTCGCGGAGCTCGCCGACGACGATGCACGGCGCACCGTCGAGCAGCTCGCGGCTGCGCGCGCGACCGCGCTCGTGCCGCTCGTCGATGCGCCGGTCGACAACTCGCTGCACGTCCTCGAGGTGACGACGCCGGGACGGCCGCAGCCGCTCCTCGTGCTCGCAGAGCCCGTCGGCGCGCCGAGCGAGCGCGGCTTTCCGCTCCGCCTCCACCCCTACGATTCTCCGCCCGCCACGCCTTCGCTCCCGCCGCCGCCCGGCGACCCCGCGATCCCCACCCTCCGCGCCACGCGCGCGCGCCCGGCGACCCTCACGCGGAACCACACGCGCGATCTCCTCGGCGAGCCACGCCCCGCCGCGGCTCCGCCTCCCTCGAACGAAGATCTCCTCGGTCGCGAGATCGCCGGCAAGATGATCGTCGAAGGCCTCGTCGGCGTCGGCGGCATGGGCGCCGTGTACCGCGCGCGCCACAAGCAGCTCGGCACCAAGATCGCGCTCAAGGTCCTGCACGCGCGCTATCGCGACGACCTCGCGTTCTGCGCGCGCTTCCACGCCGAGGCGCTCGTCGTCAGTCAGCTCGATCACGCAAACGTCGTTCGCATCCTCGACTACGGCCAGGAGCCCGACGGCCTCCTCTACATCGCGATGGACTTCCTTCAGGGCGTCGAGCTCTCGGAGGTGCTCCAGCGCGAAGGCACGCTCCCGCTGCCGCGCATCATCGACCTCGCGATGCAGGTCTCGGCTGGCCTCGGGCACGCGCATGCGCGTGGCATCGTCCATCGCGACGTGAAGCCGTCGAACATCGTCCTCGTGAAGTCCGATGACGACGAAGGTCGCGCCGTCGACCTCGTGAAGGTCTGCGACTTCGGAATTGCCGCGCGCACCGGCACGCGCGACCTCATCGGCACGCCCGCGTACATGTCTCCGGAGCAGTGTCAGGGCGGCGAGGTCGACGGACGGAGCGACGTGTACTCGCTCGGCATCATCCTCTACGAGCTCGCGACCGGGCAGCTCCCCTTTTCGTCGGACGATGCGCTGCGTGTCGTGCAGATGCAGCTCGAACGCCCGCCGCCGCCGCCGTCGCTCATCCGGCCCGTCGATGCGCGGCTCGAGAAGCTCGTTCTCCGCATGCTCGCGAAGTCGCCCGCCGAACGCCCGCAGACGATGCGCGATCTTCGCGCCGAGCTGCGGCTGCTGCTTCGCCCGCCGTCCCTCAAGCTGCACGACGTCGGGGCCGGCCGCGCCGCTCGCGGAAGCGCGCCCCCGCCCGACGAGCTCGAGACGGCGCCCGATCTCGCGACGCCGATGCCGCCCGCCCCTTCGCCGAGCGTGGCGCGCATGCAAGCCGCCTCGACGATGCCGGCGCTCGCCGCGCGACTCGCACGCGAGCCCGTCTCGACGTTGCGCGAGAAGCTGGAGACGAAAGAACGCTTCGTCGCCGAAGCGCAGAACCTCGCCGCCGCGATGCGTCTCCTCCTCGAGCAGCGCGAGCTCGCCGCGCTCGCGCAGGTCGTGACGATCTTCACCAAGGTGGCGACCGATCCGCTCGCGGACGTGCGCTCCGAGCTCTCCGCGCGCCTCCTCCGCACGCTGCAGGACCCGGCCAAGCTCGCGCCCGTGGCGGAGCTCGCGCTCGCCGAGCACGACGAAGCCGCGCAGGGCCTGCTCGCCTCGCTCGGGCTCGCGGCCGCGCATGCTCTCCTCGCCGCACGGCTCCGCGCACAGCCGACACCGACCGTCCGGGGACGCTTCGTCTCCGCCCTGCGCGCGGTGGGCGCGCCCGCATGGCCCGTCGTCACCGCGGCGCTGCAGCGGAATGCGCCGGGCGACGCTTCCCAGCACGACCACCGGCTCGCGGAAGATCTCCTCCGTGCGATGCCGCTCACGTCGGACGACGTCATCGGCGGGGTCGTCGCCAAGTACTTGCGTTGGGGCGACGCTCCCGTGCGTCGGGCGGCGATCGCTCCGCTCGTCGCGCTGTGGGGCGAGCGCGCGCGTCCCATCCTGCTCGCCGTGCTCGTGAAAGACGCCGACGAAGGCGCGCGGACCGTCGCGCTCCGCGGCCTTCGTGATCTCCGCGCCGTCGACGAGCATGTCGTCCGCAAGGCGGAGGAGCTCCTGGCGCAGGGTGCGGGGCCGGCGCTCGCCGTCGCCATCGCGGAGGCGCTCGCGGAGGTCAGCGCCGACGCGCGGCCCCTCGCGGCTTCCGTGCTCCACCGCGCGCTGGCGCCGAAGACCGGCATGCTCGAACGCCTGCGCGGCGGCGGAGCAAGAGCGAAGCCGAATCCCACGGTGCTCCTCGCGACCGCGCGCGCGCTCGCCGTCGTCGCGCCTGACGACGCCACGAAGATCGTGCACGACCTCGCGCGCGCCTGCGAGGAGCCGCTGCGGACGCAGCTCCTCGGCATCGTCGGCGTTCGCGCCTGAGCGACTACTTCGCGGGCGAGCCCGAGCCGAGCCGCGAGCTCGAAGGCACGTGCTGGCCCGTCGGCTCTTCGTCGTCGTCCAAGTTGTAGGTCGGCTTCACGCTGCCGCCCATCGCGCCCTGCGCGAGCGCGTACCCCATGTCGCCGGGCGGCGCGACCTCCGGCCACTCTGCACGCGTCGCCGCGGAGACGGGCTCTTCGTCAGCCCCCTTCTCTTCCACGGGGAAGTCCGGAATCGCGATGCCCGGCACTTCGCTCCCGCGCACGGCCGCGTCACGCGGAGCGATCGCCGGCTTCACGAGCCCCACCTTTTTCGCGAGCGCGTCGAGCGCGAACAAGAGCGCTTCTTGTGACGTCTTCGCGAGCACGAGATCCCAACCGAGCGCCGCGACGAGCCCGGCGGGTGATCCGTCGCCGCTCGCGTGGATGTTCCGGAGCCAGGTGACGATCTGGTCTTTGCTGAGCGTGTCGCAGAGCGTATCGGTGCCCTTCACGCGGCCGCCGCGGCCTTCGACGTTCTCGAGGAACCACCGGTCGTCGAAGAGACCGAGCTCGCGCGCCGTGGCGAGCGCCTTTTGCACGGGAACGCCCGTGACCTTACCGGAGCGCCAGAACGCCCACCACGCTTCGAGCGGGATCCAGTCGACGAGCACGTCGGGCGTGACACCGTCTTCGAAGATCGCCTCGTCGATGTCGCCCGCGAGCAGCGCGTCGTGCACGACGCTGCGGACGCGATCGTCGTCGTCGCGGAGCGCCGCCTTCGCGCCGCGAATCCCCCAGCCCGCGACGATGGGCGCGCGCACCTCGCGAGGGAGATGCACGAAGAGCTGATCGGTCGCCTTCGTCGCGTCGTGCGCGAAGAAGTGATCGAGCAGGTCCTTCGCATTCTTCACGCGCCCTGCCTCGGTGCGCCGGAAGCTTTCCAGCGCGTGGCAGAACTTCGTCACCGCGTCGTTCCGATCGTTCCTCGGCTTCGGCTCCAAGCGCGACCCTCCCGCGACAGGCGTGCTCTCCGAGCGTACACCAGATCGCAGCGCGCTCTACTGCCGCGCCCGCCCGCCCGGACGCGCCCGGCGAGCCACCACGGGCCGTACCACCTACCGTGTCGCGATGGCGACGCGTGCGCCGGATGCCCCCGTGACCGGCTCGGGCGCCGTGAGCGCGCTGCCCCGAAGCCGAACCAGCTTCACCTGGCCCGCCGACGCGAACGCGATCACACCATCGTCGCCGCATACGCCCTTCGCGGGACGCGGCGTCTCGTCGACGGCGACGCCACCGGTCGCGAGCGGCGCGGGTGACGTCCAGTTGATCGTCGTCGGGCTGAGCGTGCCCGACACGTAGTACCCCTTGCCGTCGGTGCCTCGGAACGTGGCGAGCAGCGTGAACGGGCTCACCCGTGCGATGGCGATGGGCTCCAGCGTCGACGCGTAGTTCGTGTTCGACCCGTTCACGTCGGCCGGCGCAGTGAACGTCTTCGACGTCGCGTCACGGCCGACCCAGCGGAGCTTGTTCACGCCGTCTTTGTCCGCGTAAACGAGCACGACGTCGAACTTCCCGTCGACGGAGACGAGCGCGGGCGATGCGAGCTCCGCGGCGCCCGCGCCGTCGATGCCTTCGATCCCGTCCGGCCCCACGTACGACGTCCACGTCGTCCCCGCGCGCGCGAGAAAGTAGAGGCCGTTGTTCGTTCCCGCCTGCGCGAACCCTAGGTCGGCCCCCGCCTGCGCGAGACCGACCGGCGCGACGCCCATCGCGCTGCCGACCGGCTCGCTCGCCCCGTCCCAACCGCTGCCGGCGTTGATGCCGTGCACGAAGTTCGCGGCGGCGCCTGCCCCGGCGGAGTACACGACGTGCGCCTTCGTCCCGACGACGGTGAGCGAAGGCGCCGTCTTCACGCCGGCGACGCCGAACGTCGCGGGCGCGCTCCACGCGCTCGTATACGTCGTCGACTGGAGCGTGTTGCCCGCGCCGCGCGTGACCCCGAGAAAACCCGACCCGAACGCGACGAGCGCCGGCGTGCTCAGCGCTGCGCCGCCGGGGATGGGCGCGCCCTTCCACGCGCCGCCGCGATCCTGCACGGCGCCCGTGAGGCCAGAAGCGCTGCCCGCGAGCACTGCAATCATGCCGTCCGCGCACGACGAGGGCGCATCCGGTCCGCCGTCCGTGCCGCCCTCTTCCTCGGGCTGCACGCTCCCGTCGTCCTCGGGGGAGCTGCGATCCGCGGTAGCGTCGGGGCGCTGCGGCGTAGGACCGAACTGGTCCCCGTAGACGTTGTCACCGTTGTCCGTGGCGCAGGCGATGAGGACAGCCGCGGGGACGAGGGCCGCCCCGACGAGCAAAAGAGGAAGCTTCTTCATGAGGTAGGGTCTTCACGTGCCGCGACGAAACCGGCACCGCGAGGATACGTCATCCTCCCTCGCCGGCCCCCCTCGGCAAGCGAAAACTGCGACGCGTGCCGCGCGGCGGGCGGCGAGGCAGCCGGGAAGCGCGCCCCACCGAGGGGCGATCCGCCGCAAACGTGGCAGCATGCTCGGCCCCAGCGCGAGCATGCGCGAAGAACGTCGCGAAATTTCTTCGCGCGAGCGGCGGCATGGCCGCTGCTTGAGGCCTCATCGTGTCGTCCCCCTCCCTCGCCCCCACGTCCAATCCTCGCCCCCCGCTGGTTCTCGTCGCGGAAGACGATCCCGAAGCCGCGGACCTCATCGCCTCGATCCTCCAGCGCGAAGGCTGCGAGGTTCTGTTCGCCCGCGACGGCGCCGAAGCCCTCGAGATCGCCCGTGAGCTGCCGCGTCCGGACCTCGTCCTCCTCGACTTGGAGCTGCCCGTCATGGACGGCCGCGCCTTCCTCGACGTGATGCGCTCCGACCCGTCGCTCTCCGGCATCCCGATCGTCGTCGTGTCCGGCGCGCCCGACGCCGCGACGGTGCCTGCCACGGACAATGTGCGCAAGGCGCGTCTGCTCGACGGCCTCCGTCGCGTGCTCGCCCGCGTTCGCGGTGACGGCGAGCTTGCTCCGCACGCCAGCCAGGCCAGCCACGGCGGAGGAGCGCTCAGCGAACGCGCCATCGAGGCCGCTCCGCTCGATGCGCCGCTCGCGGCCGTCGCCTCCTGACGCCGGCTTTTTTCGCGCCTCGCTTGCATCGAGGCTCCCCCGCTGTGCTTCCATTGCCATCGGGGAGCCTCGCGCTCGCGCCCGCAACAAGGCGACGCGCAGGGGACCCTCGGAGGTTCGATGCAGAGCACACGGAAGCCGCCGACCAGCGAGGTCGCCCTCGCCGCGAAGCCCGATTGGCGCAGTGACCCGGGCAGCTCGGTGAGCAGGGCCGCGTCGGGACGACGCGATGATCGCGTCGAGCCGGAAGACGACGACGAAGCGCTGTCGTCGTCGCGCGTCGACGTCGTGAACGTCGATGGGCCGCGCGGCGATCTCGCGTCGAGCGGCATGGGCTCGCTCCGCCGTGAGCTCGCGAAGCTCCATCAGCAAGCGGCGGCGGTCGAGCGTTCTCTCGACGAGCAACGTCGCGATCGCGCCGATGCGCTCGACCGCCTCGAACGCGCGACCGAGCGCGTCCTGCTTCTGGAAGGCCGGCTCTCCGGCGCCGAGGCCGAAGCGCTTTCCCTGCGCAAGATGCACGAAGCCGCGCTCGCGGACCTGGGAACGCTGCGCGCCGAGCGCGACGATCTCCTCCGCGCCGTGGAGGGTGCGAAGGCAGCGTCCGCCGACATGGCGAAGCTGCGGAAGGAGCTCGAGGACGAACGTGCGCGCGCCGCAGGAGCACTCCGCGCCGTCGCGAAAACGGAGAGCGACCTCGCCGAGGTCAAGAAGCGCCAGTTTCAAGGTGCGCTGCGCATCACCGATCTCGAGAGCGAGATATCGTCGCTTCGTGACAAGCTCGAACGCGCGAAGAAGGAGATCACCGACGCGCGGGAGGCCGGACGCAAGGCCGAGGCCGACGCCGCCAAGGCGAAGGAAGACAACGCGCGTGATCGGGCCACCGCGCGTGACCGCATCGACCTGCTCGAGCGCGCGCTCGACGATGCGCGATCGGCCGCCTCTCGCGCCGAATCCGAGCTCGAGCAGCTTCGCGCCGCGCGAGAGGCCGAGGCACAGAACGCCGCGCGCGAGCTCGCGACCGTGCGCGCGGCGGAGAAGCAGGCGCAAGAAGACCTCGCCGCCGCGCGCGCCGCGGCGCAGGAAGCGGAGCTCCGTGCGACGAGCGCCCGAGCCGCGCGCGCCGCGATGGAAGATGCCGTGCGCCGCGTGCGCGAAGACGTTGCGGCCGCGTTCGCGCGCATCACGCCGACGACGTCGCCCGTGCCGCCGCCGCTGCCCGTCGTCGGCCCGGTGCTCCACACGCCCGAGGTCGTCTCGATCCCGCCGGAGATGGTGGAATCGCTCCCGCCCGATGCGCCCTCGATCCCCCCCGCGCCGCTCGCGCTGACGCTCGACAGCGAGTGGCCGTCGGTGACGCCTTCCGCACCGCCGCCGGAGGCGACGCCGCCCGCCGACGAAGCGGTGGCTTCCCCGGCGTCCGCGTCCGTGCCGCCGCCGATGTCGTCGGCGCAGCCCGCGCCGCCCGCGTCCGTGCCCGCGCCGCTCTACGCATCCGTGCCTCCGCAGGTTCACCCGTCCGCGCCGGCCGCGCGCGCAGAAGCGTCCGTTCCGCCGACGCCGCCGCCCGCGAACGGGTCCGTACCGCCGCTCACGCGGCGCGCCGCTTCGATCTTCCCGCCCGAAGAGGGCGGCGCGGCGCGGGAAGACCTCTTGGCGAAGCTCGTCGACCCGCAGCATGCGAACGACGCGGCGGCGGAGCTTCGCAACCATCCGGATTGGCTCCGCAGCATGCCTCCGCCGGCGTTCGTCGCTGCGCTGGCGAACGTCGACTACGACAGCGAGAGCGCCGTCTTCGACCTCGCACGCGCGTGGGAGCGCGAGCCGCTCTGTCACGCCATCCTCGCTTCCCTCCGGAGCGATCCCGATGCGCGCGTTCGTGAGCACGCGGCGTGGCTGCTGAAGCACCTTGCGGCGCCTTCGCAGTGGAAGGCGATCGCGGACCTCGCGAAGAGCGACGAAGAGTCCGTCCAGACGCGGCGGTGGCTGCTCGAAGCGCTCGACCGTCTGGCGGCGGGACGCGCCATCGGCTGGCGCGAGCTCGGCGACGTCGCCAGCGCGGTCGCTCGGCATCCCGATCCCACGCTGCGCGACGGCGTCGTCGGGATCCTCGTCTCTCTCGATCGTTCCGACGAGAAGCGGAAGCTCCTCCTCGAGATCCTGCGCGCCGACAACGACGAGGGCGTCATCGCCAGCGCCGTCAACGCGCTCGCGAGCGTGCTCCCGATCGAGCTCGATCCCGCCGTGGTCGAGCGCCTGCTCGGCCATCCGAGCCCGCGCGTGCAGCGCAGCGTCCGCGAGCTCATCGAACGCGCGAAGCAAGCCAAGCACTGACCACCACGCTCGAGCTGCGTGACCGTCCGCGGCGACGCTCCGCTCGTGACGCGGCGCGCCGCCGCCGCCGGCACGCCGCGTGGATGACGCTTCGGATATGAAGCGGATTCTCGTCGCGCTCGACTCGTCGCCGGCGGCTCGAGCCGTCCTCGAAGCGGGCCTCGACATGGCACGCCGCACCGGGGCAAAGGTGCGTCTCCTCCGCGCCGTCGCGCTGCCCCCAGACCTGCCCTCGAACGCGTGGGCGGTACCGCCGAACCACCTCGTCGACGGACCAATGGAGACTGCGATGCGCGATCTCCGCGAGATTGCGGCCACGATCCCCGAAGAGCTGCTCGACGGTGCGACGGCCGAGGTCGGCGTCGCATGGGACGCGATCTGTTCGTACGCACGCGAGCACGACGTCGAGTTGATCGTCATCGGATCGCACGACTATCGGCTCATCGATCGCCTCGTAGGGACGACGGCCGCGAAGGTCGTCAACCACGCCGACCGACCCGTGCTCGTGGTCCGTCCCCGCGCCGCCGCTTGAGGCAAGCCGCACCTCGACCGTGGCATGCCGCGGTGCGGCACGGGACGTGGATCTCCCTCGAGCGGAGGTCTCATGAACACGAAGAACATCGAAGGTACGGTCACGAAGGGCATCGAGAAGCTCGCCATGCTGCGTGACGAAGTGAAGCTCCACATCCATCTCGCCTCGCTCGACGCGAAGAAGGAGTGGGACGAGAAGCTCGAACCGAAGATCGTGGAGGTCGAGGGCGCAGCGCAGAAGCTGAGCGACTCGTCGCGTGCGACGGTCGACGATCTCGTCACGCGTCTCGAGGGCTTCGTCGCGAAGCTGCGCGGCGGCAACGGCGCCTCGCCGAACGCCTGAGCGCGGACCTCGCTTTCGAACGCGCGAGAGGGCACGCCGCCACGAACGTGGCAGCGTGCCCTTCGTCGTTAGGGCATCACTGCGCGTGGCTCGGGCGCGCGCCGTTCGGCGGAGCGCCGTTCAGCTTCTCGAGACAGCGGACCACGTCCTCCTCGTGGAGCGTTCCGACGAGGATGCCGTCTTCGACGACGGGCACCTGGTGCTCCGCGCTCCGCGCAAAAGCCGGCAACGCGTCGGCCAGCATGTCGGACGGCTTCACGTGCGCGACCGCGCTCGCATCGATCGGACGCGACCAACCCAAGTACGCGCGCATCACGTCGGCGACGCGGATGCCGGCCATCGCCTCACGGAGCACGGCGTGCGCTTCTTGCTGCGCAGCAACGCCGCGGAGGAACATGCCGATGAACGCGAGCCACAGGCCCGAGCCGAAGCCGGTGCCGAAGAAGGGCACCCGCATCCCGAGCACCATTGCCCCACCCGCGACGATGAACGACCAGCCGACCCCTTGCCCGACGGTCGCAGCCCAGCGCGTCGCTTTGCCGACGTCGCCGGTCGCCTTCCAGAGGATCGCACGGAGGATGCGCCCGCCGTCGAGCGGAAACCCCGGGATGAGATTGAAGAGGCCGATCGCGATGTTCACGGGGCCGAGCCACATGAGCAGCGTCGTCGTCGGCCCGAGCTGCGCCACGGCGTCCGCCGGATCCGTCATCGACGCGCCCGCGCCGGCGACGCCCGTCAGGTACGCGCCTCCGACGAGCATGCCCGCCCCCAGCGCGAGGCTCGTGATCGGGCCGACGATCGCGATGAACAGCTCCGCGCCCGGCGTGGCCGGCTCGCGCTCGATGCTCGCGACCCCACCGAACATGTGCAGCGTGATGTCGCGAACCGGGATTTTGTACACGAACCGCGCGACGACGGAGTGCGCGAGCTCGTGCAGCACGACCGAAGCGAAGAACGCCGCGGCCGCGACGACGGCAACGGCGAGCGCCGTGCCCGTCGTCCACAGCGGATGCCAGCGGCTGAACAGCGACGTGAGGCTGAAGAGCACGAGAGCGAGCACGAACAGCCAGCTCGTGTCGAGCTTCAGCTCGATCCCGAACAGCCGTCCCACCGAGATGGATTTCCGAAACATCGACGGCGATCTCCTTGCACCCCTACCCCTGGGAACGTGAGTCGCCGCATACGACGTGCCAAGTGTCTGCCTTCCGACGGCCGCTCAAGCGCGACCGGTCACCTTCAGCACGTCGGCGAGGAGAGCCGTCGCGGTGACCGCCCCGCCCGCGCCAGAGCCTGACACGACGAGAGGAGCGTCGGCGTACCGGGCGGTCGTGAACGCGACGAGCGCACGAGGTCCCTCGAGCCGCGCCGCAGGATGCGTGCTCGGGAGAGCGACCGGTCCGGCCGAGGCGCGCACCGTTCCTGCCGCGCCGCGCTGGATGCGTGCAAGGTACACGAGCTTCTCGCCGCGTGCGTTCAGCGCTGCAACGCGCCTGGCGTGCTCGTCGTCGAGCGATTCGAGCGCATGGTGCAGGTCGCGGCCCTCTTCGCTGCCCCCGAGCACGGCAGCCGGCACGAACGGCTCGAGAGCGACGTCACTCGTCTCGAGGGGTGCGCCGAGCTCGCGCGCGAGGATGCACGCTTTCCGGGCGACGTCGGCTCCGCCGAGATCCTCGCGCGGATCGGGCTCGGTGTACCCGCGCTCCTTCGCGATGGCGACGGCGCGCGAGAGCCGCGTCCCTGCCGCGAGCTCGTTCGCGATGAACCCCAGCGTGCCCGACAAGACGCACTCGATCCGGTCGACGCGATCGCCGGTACGCACGAGGTCTTTCAACGTCTCGATCACCGGAAGTCCGGCTCCCACCGTCGCCTCGTACCGGAGACGCGCGCCGCCGGTGCGTCTGCCCGCGTCGAAAAGGCTCTGCCTCTCCACCCACGGCACGACGAGCGGCTTCTTGTTCGCAGTCACCACGTGGATGCCGCGCGCCAGCGCGCGCTCGTAGAAGCGCTCCATTCCGCGCGCCGCCGTTGCATCGACGAGCACCGGACAGCTCCGGCGCGCATGCGCATCGAGCACTTCGTCGCTCGCCACGTCCGACGTCGCGCGGACCGTACGCGGACGCGCGAGGAGCTCGTGAACGTCCGCGGCGGTCAGCGCCGCGCCTCCGGTCGGCACGACACCTCGCGTGTTCGCGACCGCGGACAGCGCGACGTCACCCGCGCACGTGCCGCTCGCGAGCATCTCGATGAGGGCGCTGCCCACCACGCCGGTCCCCAAGAGGAGAATGCTGACCGGAGCTTCATGCGCCATGGCTCACCTCCGAGATGCGCAGGCCGGTGCGGGACGCGTCGACGACCGCGAGCACCCGCGCGAGATCGTCGCGAATGTCCGCGGGGTCTTCGATGCCGACGGCGAGACGAACGAGGCCGTCGGCGATGCCGATCTGCTCGCGCTCTTCGCGCGAGAGACCGTAGAACGACATGATCGCCGGTTGCTCGATGAGCGTCTCGACACCGCCGAGAGACGGCGCAATCGTCGCGAGGCGGCACGCATCGAGCGCGCGCGCGGTGACATCGAGGTCCGCGTGCAGCACGAAGCTGACGACACCGCCGAAGCCGCTCATCAGGCGCGTTGCTACGGCGTGGTCGGGATGACTCGGCAGCCCCGGATAGAAAACGCGCGCCACGCCGCGTTGCGCTTCGAGCCATCGCGCGAGCATGAGCGCCGTCGCGTTCTGGCGTGCGACGCGCAGCGAGAGCGTCTTCAGGCCGCGCACGAGCAGGTACGCCGAATGCGCGTCGAGAACGCCGCCGAGCACGTCGCGCGCGTCGCGCACGAGCGACACGAGGCCAGCGTCACCACAGACGACGCCGGCGAGCAGGTCGTTGTGTCCGCCGAGGTACTTCGTGCACGAGTGGACGACGAGGTCGGCCCCCTGCGCGAGCGGCCGCTGGTTGACCGGGGTAGCAAACGTCGCGTCGACGACGAGCTTCACGCGAGGGTGGACGCGGCGGACCGCGCCTACCGCGGGGAGATCGACCACGCGCAGGTAGGGATTCGTCGGCGACTCGGTGAGCACGACGCGCGTGCGCGGACCGACCGCCGCCAGCACCGCAGCCGCATCGGTCGGCACGACCGTGCTCTCGACGCCGTAGCGCGCGAGCACGTTCGTGACGAACGCGCGCGTACGCCGGTAGCAGTCGCTCGTCAGGACGACGTGATCGCCTTGCTTCAAGAGCGACAGCAGCGTCGTCGTGATGGCCGCCATGCCGCTGCCGAACAGCACCGCATCGCCTGCTCCGTCGAGGGCAGCGAGCTTCTCCTCGGCCGTGCGCACCGTGGGATTGCCGTACCGCCCATACTCGTGACGAGCGATGCGGCCCTCGAAGTGATCGCGGAGCTCGGTGCTGTCCGCGAAGGCATAGGTCGCGGTGCACGCGATCGGCGTCGTGAGCGCGTCCCCGGCGCTACGGGTGCGGTCGGGTGATCGAGACCGCCTCGGCTCTCCGGCGTGGACGGCCTGCGTGTCGAATCGGTCGTGAGCGCTCGGAGGACTATCTTGCGTGGGCACGGGGCGAGACCTTTCCCGCCCACCACGGCCTCTTGGCTTGTCGAACGACGGGGCCTCCGCCGCTTGTGCGGGTGAGAACCTCCGGCGAACGTCCCAACGGGCTTAGGGTGATATTTGTAACGCGCGTCACCCAAGGTGGGCGAAAGGCCGCGCGGCCCTCTCACGAGGACGCGCTCACGATGACGCGGCAGTCGCGCTTCGTCAACCAGGGTGTGTCGTCTCATTCACGTGCGCGGCACGCGCGAGACCCAGCACATCCGACGGCCCGCGTGCGCCGATGCGCACACGACTGTGGATTCTCCGACGCGGGCTGAGCCCGGCCATGCGCCCGGCCGTTAGGAAATCCAGGGCAGGAGCGCACGAAGGGGAATGGCACACGCACTGCACGGGTTCCTGAGCGGAGGCGCGGCGTGCCGCCCTCTCCTTTTCACCTTCTTCTCCGTTCCGTGACTTCGGAGGTCTCGCTGTCATGAAGCGCATCGTTCTCGTCGACCCTCGCGGTGACGTCTTGTTCTCGGGCGTGAGCCTCGCGGAGACGGAAGCCGCCGGCGATGCTGCGCGTTCCGTCGTCGCGAACGAGGAGCCTTGCCCGGCGACGCAGCGCTCGGCCGTCTTCGAGAGCGGCGTCTACCCGGCGACGAAGGCACCCACGGTGCGGAAGCGGGGCTCCGGCGAGATCGATGCGCGCTCCGCGGAGGATGACGAGCGCGCAGCGTGATGCGATGCTGCGCGCATGCTCGTCGACGACATCAAGAAGCGCGCTGCGGAGGCCGTGAAGCAGGGAGACTCGGTCGCACGTGACGTGCTCCGGCTCGCGCTCGGAGAGATCCAGACCGCGGAAGCACGGAAGAACGCGGCGCTCACCGACGAAGACGCAGCCACCGCGATCCGCAAGCTCGTGAAGTCGAACGAGGAGACGCTCGCCGCGCTCGCGCAAGACGATGCGCGCCTGCCGTCGCTGACGCGCGAGATCGAAGTGCTCACCGCCCTCTTGCCCGCGCAGCTGACGGTGGCGCAGATCGCCGACGCGCTCGCCGCGCAGGCCGAAGCGATCAAGGCGGCGAAGAACGACGGCCAAGCGACAGGCATCGCCATGAAGCATCTGAAGGCTGCCGGCGCGAGCGCGAACGGGGCGGACGTCACCGCGGCCGTGAAGCAGCTCCGCGGCGGCTGACGCCGCTCACGAAACGGCGAGCACCGGCTCGCGCTCGGAGACGGCAGCCGCGACGTCGCACGCCGTCGCAAAGAAGCGGCGGAAAGCTGCGCCGAACGCCGCGCCGTCGGCTTCGACGTCCATCTCGGCGGCCGACGTCCGGACCACCGGCACCTCGAACGCACGCGACCCCGCGGCGAGGCGTGCCGGCCCGGCTTCTGGCGAGAACAGCGCGCGAAGCTGCTGCACGAACGCGCCGCGGTGCCGAACGGCGTTTGCGACGACCTCGGGGAGGGCGCGCGCCGACAGCGCTGTCGTCAAATCCGGACACTCCACGACGAAGGCGCCTCCGAGCTCGTGCGGTGCGCGCTCGGTGAGCGCGAGCGCCACCGGCGCGGACGCGGCGTGACCGATCACGATCGGCATCGCGAGGGGCAGGCGGCGGATGAGCTCGACGGTCCATGCTGCGTAGCGATCGACGTCCCACGCACGCTCGAGCCGCGACGAGCCTCCGGAGCCTGGCAGCTCGACGCAGACGACCGTGAACGAACGCGCGAGCGCGCGCATCGCACCGAGATAGCTCCGCGCGCGAGTGTGCGGGCTCGCGAGGAGAAGCACGGGCGGGCCGGAGCCCGTGCAGAGGTAACGCGCCGACACGCCGTCGATCACCGCCTCGCGGAACGTCGGCCACAGCGTCTGCCACCAGCGGGAGAGGCGTTCGCCTCGATCCCCCGACGACTGCTCGGCGACTCCGTTCCGCACGGAAGAGAGCAACTGCAGTGGTCGTGCCGACGCGAATCACCAGGAATTCAGCGGGGCCGTGCGACGCGGACGGTCACACGCGCATCCGACTGTGGCACGCGTGGATTCCTCGCGCGTGCGGTGACGAAGCCTGAGCTCGGGGCGGGACCCGCTTCGCCTCAGCGCCCGCTGCCGAGCATCCGCTGCGATCGATGTTTACCTTCGGCAAGCCGGCGCTTCGGGCATGAACGCCGACCCTTCGCTGTTACCCGCAAGACAAGCCGCTTTGAAAACTTCCATCCAAGACGAGCTCGATCTCGCGCCGGACGGCGGCGAGACCGTTTCCCACGACGCCCTCGACATGCACTTCCGCGCCATGTCGGGCTTTCGCCTGCTCACGCGCGACGACGAGCTCTCCCTCGCGCGTCGCCTCGAGCGCGCGGACTTGTCGATCTCCCGGGCGCTCCTCGACTCGCCCGAAGGGCGCGAAGCGCTCCGTGAGCTCGCGCGTGCCGTGCGCGACCAGGAGCTCCGCGTCGAGGACGTCGAGCGCGATCCGAGCGACGACTTTGCGGCACGGCTCGAGCGCGTGGTCCGCACGGCCGATGGCCGTCCGTCGAAGGCGAAGTCGCGTCCGCGCGCGCACGGTCTCCGGCTGCATCCCCGTGCGGTGCGCACGCTGGTCGCCGAGCTCGAAGCGCTCGCCGCACGGCAGCCCAAGAATGCGCGCCTCCGCCGCACGCTACGCGCGGTCGTCCGCTCGCGCGAGGAGAGCGACCGCGTCACCGCCGAGCTCGTCCAGTCGAACCTCCGCATCGTGGTGACGTTCGCGCGCCGCTACCGCGGCATGCCGCTCGTCGACTTGATTCAAGAGGGAAACCTCGGCCTCTTGCGTGCGATCGACAAGTACGACCATCGACGCGGCCTCCGCTTCAGCACGTACGCGGCGTGGTGGATCCGCCACGCGCTCAGCCGCGCGCTCGCGGATCAGAGCAAGATGATCCGCCTGCCCGTGCATCTCACCGGCGCCGTGCAGCGGGTGAAGCGCGCGCAGGAGCGCCTCCTCCGGGAGACCGGCCACGAGGCCACCGCCGACGAGCTCGCGGCGCGCACCGGGCTGCCGATCGAGCAGGTCCGTCGCGCGCTCGACGTCGTCGCTCAACCGATCAGCCTCGACGCACCGATCGGCGGCGATCGCGAAGGCGCGGAGATCGGTGACACGGTCGTCGACACGGCGAGCGTCCCGGCCGACGAGGTCGTGGCCGAAAGCGAGCTACGCGTGGAAGCGAAGCAGCTCCTCGCCGAGCTCCCGGAGCGGGAAGCCGAGATCATCCGGCTGCGCTTCGGCATCGGCGGCGGCACGCAGCGGACGCTCGAAGAGATTGGCGCCCGCCTCTCTCTCTCGCGTGAGCGCGCGCGCCAGCTCGAGCGTGATGCGCTGCGGAAGCTCCGTGTCGCCTCCGAGACTCGGCGGCTCCGCGCTCACCTGGGGCGCTGACCGGCGGCTCGCGGGCAGCGCTTGCGCAGCGGCGCGCGATGCGCGACGACTGTGAAGGTGGCGAGGGTCCTCCACCACTTCGTCGAAGCCCCGCGGCCGTGCTCGTACCTCGCGGACCGCGAGGCGCAGCTCGAGATCCGCGTGCAGGTCGATGTCACGCCCGCCGAGCTCGATGCGATGCTCGAACGGGGTTGGCGCCGCTTCGGGCCGGTCTATTTTCGCCCTGCGTGTGTGCAGTGCGCGGAGTGCATCACGCTCCGCATCGACGTCGCGTCGTTCGCCGCGAGCAAGAGCCAGCGCCGCGCGGTGAAGAACGCCGCGCGCCTCGTTCGCGACGTGGGCACGCCCGTCGTCGACGACGAGCGACTCGCCCTCTACGCACGATGGCATGCGCATCGCGAGCAAGAGCGCGGCTGGGATGCGAGCCACCTCGATGCCGAGCGTTACCGCCTCGACTTCGCGTTTCCGCATCCGTGCGTGCGGGAGGTGACGTTCCGGGATCCGAACGACGGCGGGCGCCTCGTGGGCGTCGGGATCTGCGACGAGACCCCGCGTGCAGCGAGCGCCGTGTACTTCTTCTGGGACCCCGAGCATGCGCCGCCGTCGCTCGGCGTCGCAAACGTCGTCACGCTCGTCGAAGACGCGCGCGCGAAGGGGCTGCCGCACGTGTATCTCGGCTACCGCGTGCTCGGGTGCGCCTCCCTCCTCTACAAGGGCAACTACCGCCCGCACGAGCTCCTCGCGGGAAGGCCGTCGTTTCGCGAGCGGCCCACGTGGACGAAGCCCGAGCAATGACGCGTCCTTGAAGCGGACGGGCGGCCGGAGACTCCGGTATGCTTCGGCCCGCGATGAACGGGATCGAGGCGCTGGTATTCGTCGTCCTCGTCGCCGTCGTCGGGGTGGTCGCGTACGCGCTCGGCGCGCGCCGCGGGGCATCGGGCGCGGCAAGCACCTCGCAGCCGAAAGCGCCCACCCCGCCCTCGAAGAAGGAGAAGGAGGCGAACGCGAACGCGGCGGACGAAAACGCGGAGCCCGCGGCGGACGAGCCCGCCCCCGCCGAGCCCGCGGCGACGGAGCCGGCAAAGAGAGACGAGGGGGCGCCGGCGGAGGATGCCCCTGCGCCGGCCGCAGCTGCGGAGTCGAAGTCGGACGCGCCTTCCGCGGAGGCGCCACCGCCCGAAGACGACATGCCCAAGCTCTGGGTCGAGGACGACGACGAGATCGATCCCACCCGCGTGGGCGCGCTCCCGGCCATCGCGCGCAAGGTCCTGCAACCGCCGGTCGAGCTCGTCATCGTCGACGAAGGTGCCGCGGACGACGAAGACGCCGCCTCGGCGGCGAGCGCGCCGCTCCTCCTCATCACGGCGAGCGCGCAGACCGATACGGGCCTCCGCCGGAAGCGCAACGAAGACAGCCTCGTCGTGAACGTCGAGGCAAACCTCTTCGTCGTCGCCGACGGCATGGGCGGCCACCGTGGCGGGGAGCTCGCGAGCAAGCTCGCGGTGAAGGCGCTCGAAGAAGCGTTCGTCACCGGCACGATCGAGGGAACGCCGCACGCGAGCCTCCCTGCGGATGCGAGCGAGATCGCGCGGGCCCTGCAGATGGCGAACGCCACCATCCTCGAGACGGCCGAGCATCGCCGCGACCTCGAAGGCATGGGCACGACGGTGTGCGCCGCGCGGTTCACGTCGTCGCGTCGGCGGATGTGGATCGCGCACGTGGGCGACAGCCGCTGCTACCGGCTACGCGACGGCGTCTTCACCCAGCTCACGAACGATCACACGATGGCCGAGCACGGCGTCACCGGGCCCGAGTCGCTGCAGTTGAGCCGCGCCGTCGGCGTGTGGGCGACCATCCCCGTCGACGTCCTCGCGGTGATGCCGCGTCCGGGCGACGTGTACCTCCTCTGCTCGGACGGGCTCACGAAGATGCTGACCGACGACATCATCGGCAACGTGCTCCGTGGCGAAGAAGACATGAAGGCGGCAGTCGAACGGCTCATCCTGTTCGCCAACGCGCGCGGCGGTAAAGACAACATCACGGTCATCCTCGTGCGCGTGAGCTCCACGGCGGCCGAGCCTTCGAGCTGAGCGTCATGGAGCGGACGCTCACGAATACGCAACGCGAGGACCTCTCGGGGGTGCCGACCGGCGCGCCGACGCCGATGCTCTACGTCGTGCTCGAAGGCGAGCGACCGCTCGCGGGAGGTCTCCGCGCCTCGCTCGAACGCGTGAAGGAGGTCCGCATCGGTCGCGGGACGAAGCGGACGTGGCGCGTCGACGAGAGCGGAGTCGCGACCCTCGAGATCCCGGACCCGCGCATGTCGAGCCGCCACGCGCGGCTCGTCGCGGAAGACGGCGCGTTCATCCTCGAAGACCTCGGCTCGACGAACGGCACCTTCGTCGCGGGCGCACGCATCGAGACGGCGGCGATCGACGAGGACACGCTGGTCACGATGGGGGCGACGGTGCTCGCGCTCGTCCCCGCGGAGCAAGTCCCGGAGACGCTGCAGCCCGTCCTCGACTCCGTGACGCTGCGGGAGCGGCCGCGCGGCGTCGCGACGCTCGTTCCCGCCGTCGAGCTGCAGATGCCGCGTCTCGTTCGCGTGGCCATGGCGAAGCTCCCGGTGCTGCTCCTCGGCGAGAGCGGCGTCGGCAAAGAAGTGCTCGCCCGCACGATCCACGCGGTCTCCGGTCGAAGTGGGCCGTTCGTGGCGATCAACTGCGGGGCGCTCGCGCCGTCTCTCGTCGAGAGCCAGCTCTTCGGCCACGTGAAGGGCGCGTTCTCCGGCGCGCTGCGCGACGAGCCCGGCCTCGTACGCGCGGCGCACGGCGGCACGTTGTTCCTCGACGAGATCGGCGAGCTGCCCGCGCCCGCGCAGGCGACGCTGCTCCGCGTGCTCCAAGAGCGCGAAGTGCTGCCGGTCGGCGCGACGAAACCGATCGCGGTCGATCTCCGCGTGGTGGCCGCGACGCTCAAGCCCATCGATCAATCGCCGACGTTTCGCCCGGATCTCTACGCGCGCGTCGCGGCGTTCGTGCATCGAATCGCGCCCGTGCGCGAGCGTCGCGCCGATCTCGGCATTTTCATCGCCGATCTCCTTCCCCGGCTGGCGCCCGAGCGCGCCGCGTCCCTGCGGCTCGCGCCCGATTTCGCGACCGCCCTCGCGGCGCATGCGTGGCCGATGAACGTTCGCGAGCTGGAGCACGTGCTCTCCGTCGCGCTCGTGACGTCGAGCGAGCCGCTCCTCCGTCTCGAGCATGCCGGCGACGCGCTGCGACCGGTGCGCGCGAGCGAGCGTCCGCCGCTCTCCGGCGGAAAGGCCCCGCGCCGGAGCGATCCCGGTCCCTTGGAGAGCGAGCAGACGCCTTCGGGGCCGCCCGCACGGGCGGCGCGTCCGCTCACCGCCGACGAGCAACGCCTCCGCGAGGACCTGCTGCAGGCGCTCACGCGCACGCAAGGCAATGTGAGCGAAGTCGCTCGGACGATGGGCAAGACGCGCATGCAGATCCACCGGTGGATGAAGCGCTTCGGGATCACGCCGGAGTCGTTCCGCACCGGCGGCTGAGCGCCCGACCCGCGCGCCTGTCGCAGCCGCGAACGGCCGCACGGCTGCGTGGCTCGCCGCCTGCAGCACGGCGAGGCGATGTCCTCGAAGTCGCTCGCCGCGTCCGTCCTCGCCGCGCTCGTCGCCATGGTGGCTTCCACGTCCTCCGCTTCGGCGCAGGACGAGCGGACGCTGCCCTCGAGCGCGGCCGTTCCGCCGGACGGCGAACGAACCCAGTCGCCACGCGAGGCATCGGACGACAAGCGCCACCCGGTCGCCGTGACGCTGAACCCGCTCGGCTTCGCCATCCAGCGCTACGGGATGAACGTCGAGGTCGTGCCGATCCCGCACCACGCGCTCGTGGGCAACCTTCACCTGCAGTCGGTGCCCGCATGGATCGCGCGGACCGTGTCGGGCTACGACCAGATCAAGGACGACAGCGGCTCTTCGGTCGGCGGCGAGATCGGCTACCGCCTCTACAGCGGACGTCGGGGCGCCAACGGCGTGTTCGTAGGCGGCTCGTTCGTCTCGACGCCGCTCGCGTATCCGCGCCTCATGAACGACCTCGCGACCGTGGAGCTCTCGCGCTTCCAGGCGAACGGCGCCGCGCTCGACATCGGCGCGCAGGCGATCATCGAGCCCGGCTTCACCATCGGCGCGGGCCTCGGCGTCATGTACCTCGCGTACGCCGTGCCGGACGATCTCCGGCGCGTACCGATCGGCGTCGAGCCGCACGTGTTTCCGCGTCTCCTGATGACCGCCGGCTGGTCGTTCTGAGCGGCGGCCGGCTCAGGGCCAGAGGAGCTCGACGACGACGAGCTCTTCGGCGCCGCGCGGGCTCTCGTGCTCGACGACGTCGCCGACGCGCGCTCCGAGCAGCGCGCGCGCGAGCGGCGACGCGGCGCTCGTCCCGTTCGGCACCGGCCCCACCTCCTCGGGCGTCACGATCGCGACCTCGCGCTGCCTCCCCGCTCCGTCGCGGAAGCGCACCCGTGCGCCGAGCGCGACGCGCTCGCCAAGCGCCGCCGGCAGCACTTCGGAGGTCTCGAGCAGCGCCCGAATGCGCGCCTCGGCGAGCGGAGCGCTTTCGCCCGCCCCGCCTCCCGCCTCGAGCTCCGCCAGCTTCGCGCGGAGGATGCGCGCGCCGTAGGCGGTGAGCCGCGTATCGGAGACGCGGGCCGACGGCGCCGGCCCGTCGAACCCCGCGTCCTCGTCTTCCTTCGTGAACGCTTTGCTCACGAACGAAACCATCCCGCACGACGCGCCGAGGTGCCATGCGGAAACGTGCCTCGGAACGTGCGAGAGCTGGCCCCGCGGGCTGCTATGCTGCGCCGCCCTCGTCGCTCCCGTCCACGCTCACGCTCACGCCCGCATTCGCAGTCTCGTGGAATCCGTCGTCCGGAAGAGTTTCGCTCCCTCGAGCCGCGTGAAGCTGACGCCGCGCGCCGCGCGCCACTTCCAAGGCGACACGCTGTTCGACAAGATCGGCCGCGTCGTCTGCAGCGCCGATTGCCTTCCGCGGAAGGAGCTCTACGAATCGTGGGAGCTCGCTCGCCGCGCGCGTCGCCGGTTCCGAGGAGGGCGCGTCGTCGATCTCGCGTGCGGCCACGGCCTGCTCGCGCACCTCCTCTTGCTCCTCGACGACACCTCACCTTCCGCGCTCGCCGTCGACGCGCGCATTCCGCCGAGCGCGCACAAGGTGGCGGAGGCGGTGACGCGCGAGTGGCCGCGCCTCGCCGGACGCGTCTCTCTCGTCGGCGAGCGCATCGCCGACGTGCCGCTCGCAGCCGGGGACCTCGTCGTCGCGTCGCACGCGTGCGGAGCCCTCACCGACGAGATCCTCGAGCGCGCATCGGCAGCACGCGCGCGCGTCGTCGTGCTGCCGTGCTGCCACGAGAAGGCCACGTGCGATCGCGGCGGCGTCGACGGCTGGGTCGATGCGCCGCTCGCGATCGACGTCACGCGCGCGGCACGCCTCCGCGCGCAGGGGTACGCGGTCTACACGCAGCGGATCCCGGAGGAGATCACGCCTAAGAACCGGCTTCTCATGGGTGAGCCGTCGCCATGAAGCGCAGCTTCATCATCGTGGGCACGAAGGCGACGGCATCACCGTCGTTCTCGCTCATCGATCTCGCCGGTACGAGCGGACGGCTCGACGTGCTCCTCCGCTGCCTGCGCTCTGCGCTGCTCGTGTCGCACGGGGTTCGCCGCGATGCCGTCGCGTACCTCGTCCTCCTCGGCGGCGAGCTCGCGCCTCGCGTGCTCCGCGTCCGCGGAGCCGAAGTGAGGTTCTTGCGGCCCGATGAACGCTCGCTCGCGACGCTGGCGCAGAAGGCCCTCACCCGCGCAGACACGTCGGTCGGCCGCGGCGTGTTCGCAGACATAAGGCCGGGGATCGCGGTCGCTTCCGGCGGCATCGAGACTGCGTTGGCCGACGCGAACGGTGCCGCGCTCTACGTGCTCGAAGAGGACACTGCGCCGGACCTCCGCGACGAGCCGCTCGGACACGAGCACGCCGCGTTCGTCGTCGGCGACCACTTCGGATTCGACGATGCGACGCGCGACGCCCTCGCGCGCGCCGGTGCTCGCCCGATCTGCCTCGGACCCGTGAGCATCCATGCGGACGACTGCGTCTCCGTCGTGTCGAACGAGCTCGATCGGAGAACGTCATGAGCGCGGTCGAGGACCGCTCGATCACGCTGCTCTACGTCGACGAGCACATCGTCGTCGCCGACAAGCCTTCCGGCTTGCTCGTGCATCGCGGATGGGATGACGACGACGACGTCGCCATGTTCCGCGTGCGAGACGCGCTCGGGCAGCGCGTGCATCCACTCCACCGGCTCGACCGCGGCACGAGCGGCGCGCTCGTCTTCGCCCGCACGCGTGAGGCCGCACAGGGCATGAGCAAGGCCTTCGAAGAAGGTCGCGTCGACAAGGCGTATCTCGCGCTCGTCCGCGGTGAGCCGCCCGCCGAAGGCGTGGTCGACTACGCGATCCCGAAGGGCGAAGGCAAGGATCGCGTCCCCGCGCGCACCCGCTATCGGCTCGTGCGGCGCTCTCCGGTCGATCGCTGCTCGCTCGTCGTCGCGTACCCGGAGACCGGCCGCCTCCACCAGATTCGCCGGCACCTTCGCCACCTCGGGCACCCGCTCGTCGGCGACGTCGCCTACGGATCGGGCGTGATCAATCGGCACTACCGCGCCACCTACGATCTGCATCGGCTCGCGCTCCATGCGCGAGCCCTCGCGTTCGATCATCCGATCACCGGCGCCCGCATCGTCGTCGAGGCGCCGGTTGCGCCCGACCTCGCGAGCGCCTTCGCGAAGCTGGAGCTTCCCGTCGACGGAGCGCTCGCATGAGCCGAAGGAACAACGCCGCGAAGCGCTGCCCGAGCTGCCGCATGCACGCGAGCCTCTGCGTGTGCCCTCTCGTTCCGCGCCTCGTCACCCGTACGAAGGTGGTCCTGCTCATTCACCGTGCGGAGGACCGAAAGCCGACCAACACGGGCCGTCTCGCCACTTCGTGCCTCGTGAACAGTGAGGTCGTCGTGCGTGGCCACGAAGACCGACCGACACCTCCGTTCACGTTCGCGCCAGACGAGCGGCCTCTCCTCCTCTTCCCTCATGAAGACGCGATCCCGCTCGCCGAGCTCCCGCGCGACGATCGCCGACCCGTGCTCCTCGTTCCGGACGGCAACTGGCGGCAGGCTTCCCGTGTGCGGAACCGCGTTCCCGGTCTGCGCGATCTCACGTGCGTCACGCTGCCGGCGGCTGCGCCCTCGGAATACCGTCTCCGCTACGAAGCGCATCCGGCGGGGCTCGCGACGCTCGAGGCGATCGCCCGCGCGCTCGGGATCCTCGAAGGCGAGGAAGTCGAGCGTGCGTTGCTCGTTCCGTTCCGCGTCATGGTGGAGCGCACGCTCTGGTCGCGCGGCGACCTCGACGATCACGAGGTCACGGGCGGGATCCCGGCCGGCGCGCTGCGGCACGACCCGGCGAGCCGTGACCGCGAGAGCACGTCCGATGCGGAGCCGGGCCCTTGAGACGCTCTCTGCCGGAAGACTTCGCGCCGCGCGCCGTGTGCACGCGCTGCCGCCGGCCCGAGCGCGTGTGCTGGTGCGCCGACCTCCCGTCGGTCCCGACCGCCACACGCGTCGTTCTGCTCCAGCACACGCGGGAGCGCGACATGGCGATCGGCACCGCGCGCATGGCGAGCATGTGCCTGCCGAACGCAGAGCTGCACGTCGGCGTCGACTTCTCGCGCTCGTCGGCTCTCTCTCGCGCGCTCGCCGATCCGGCGCGGCCACCTGCCCTGCTCTGGCCTGGCGAAGGCGCAATCGACGTGGCGAAGAATCCGCCCGCCGGACCGATCACGCTCGTGGTCGTCGATGGCACGTGGTGGCAGGCGAAGAAGCTGGTGCGCGTGAACCCGCAGCTCGCCGCGCTGCCGCGCTACGCGTTCGTCCCGCCCGCCCCCAGCGAGTACCGCATCCGCCGCGAGCCGCAAGACGACTACGTCTCCACCATCGAGGCGCTCGTCCACGTGCTCGGCGTCCTCGAGCGCGATCCAGAGCGGTTTCGCGCGCTGCTCGTACCGTTCCGCGCGATGATCGATCGCCAGATTCACTTCGCGACGAACGTGCGCGGCTTCCGTGAGCGGCACTTCAAGGGCCCGCCGAAACCGAAGCGCCCGCGTATCCCGCCCGTGCTCGCGGCGGGCGGCGCCCGCATCGTCTGCCTCTCCACCGAAGCGAACGCGTGGCCCTATCGCGATCGCGAGCTGCGCACCGCGTACCGCGAGGAGCTCGTCCACGTCGTCGCGCACCGTCCGGCGACGGGCGAGACCTTCGACCTGGTCGTCACGCCCACCATGCCGGTCGCTCCGAGCACGCCGGGGCACGTCGGCCTCTCGCCGGAAGATCTCCGGAGCGGGGTCTCGCGCGAGGAGCTCTGGGCGCGATGGCGCGCGTTCACCCGCGAAGACGACGTCGTCTGCACGTGGGGGCCGTACGCGCCGACGCTGTTCACCGCGGCGGGCGGCGAGCTACCGCGCGCGCGCGTCGACGTTCGCGTGGTCGCCCGCTCCACGCTGAAGGGACCGGTCGGGTCGATGGAGTCGCTGCTGGCGCTGCTCGGCGCGAACATGCCTTCTCCGATCACGCGCGGGCGCGCAGGCCTCCGCGTCGCGCAGCTCGCGCGCATTGCCGACGCCCTCGCCGCACGTGCACGCGCGGCGGAGAGCGACGCCGCCGTCAGCGAGCCTTCCGCGCAGGCAGCGAAGCCGATCGCAGATCGATGACGCCGTAGCCCGCGAGGCGCGCCTTCGTCGCGGACGGCGGCGCCGGCTCCGCGATGACGAAGCTCTTGCCGCGAAGTCCCGCGATCGGGCGCACGTAGCCCTTCGTCGTCGCGAGCGTGCCGCCGCTACCCTCGTACGAAACGGTGACCTGCTCGCCCTTGTGCTCGCCGGGGAGGACGTCGAGCGCTGGGCCCATGGTGAGCGCGCCGTCCTTACCGACCTCGAAGGACTGCATCGTCTTCGGCGGCGTCTGCGCGAGCTCCTCGGCCTGCCTCTGCACGAGCTCCATGCGGTCGTAGATGCCCTGGTACGTGTAGTCGGACACCCAGACCGGGCTGCAGTAGCTCATGAAGTCTTTGTAGCGGCCGCCCGGACTGATCCACTCCTTGCCGACGATGTCGTAACCCCACACGCCGATGCTGCCGCTCGAGTACGGATACTCGGGGTCGATGGCTTGCGGGTTGCCGCACGGCGCGTGCGCGCGCCCCATCGCGTGCGCGAGCTCCTGGGCGAGCGTGCCCGCGGAGCTGCGGTTCTTGTAGCCGAGCACGAGGGCGACGCGCAGGTTCACGTCGCGTTCGTCCGCCTGAGGAGCGATTCCGAGCACGCAGCCGCCGCGCGAGCAGAACTCGTCGATCGAGCGCTTCGGCGTGAGGACGCCCACGTAGTAGACGTTCTGCGGCGACTCGTCGGCGCGCCGGAGCTGCACGATCCCCTTCAGGAGATCGTCCCAACCTTCGCCGTCGGGCTCGACGGCCTGCGTCCACTTGAACGGTTCGCGGACGGTGATCTCGACGTCCGCCACCGGGTACATGCGGTAGAGCGCGTCGCGATAGAACGAGACGTCGGCGAGATCCGGCACGAGGCTCGTGCCCGCATCGTCCATCGTGACCGGTACGAACTTCACCTTGAGCTGCTGCGACGCGGTCTTCGCGCGGAGCGGAACGGCGCTGCCGTCCGGCGGGAACGTCACCACCTCGGTCGCGCCTTCCAGCTTCGGCGCAATGCGCATCGTGAACGACGTCTCGGGCGTGATCTCCTCGGCCGCGACCGGGAAGTTCATCGTCGTACCGAGGTCTTCGTCGTCGACGACCGGAACGGCGCGCTTGCCGCCGTCTTTCAACACGAGATCCGGCTTGCCCGGCCGCTTCAGGATGAGCTCGGCCTCGATCGTCGGGCGAACGCGACCGATCGCCTTGACGAACACGCGCACGTAAGCGGGACGGTTCGCGATCACCGGCGCGTTCGTCTTCTCGACGATGCCGCCGCTCTGGACCACGATGGCTTTCACCGCCTGGTAGACCGCCACCTCGTCGACCGTGAGCTGTTGGGCCAGCGGGGCCGCGGCGGGGGCGGACGTGCCCGGCGCAGCGGCGGAGCCACCGCCGGTATCTTCGGCAGATCCGCAGCCCACCGCCGCGACCATTCCTGCCAGCACCACTGCGACGAGGCTTCGCTCCACGTACCCTCCAGACCCCTCGAAAGGGGGCCTTCTTCTAGCAGCCCTCCCGGGCGCCGCAAACGATCGGGCAGGCAGTCTTTCGCCTGCGCTGGTAAGGAGGAAGGTGGCGCAGACCCCGAAGGAGCGCCTTTCCCGATGCAGCCGTTCCTCGATGCCGTTCGCAAGGCGTGTCTTCCCGCGATCTGGTCGCAAGGCGTGAAGCTCTCGCGCGAAAAATCCGTTACGCGTGCAGCGGCAAGCGCGACCGACGTGACGCTCCGCGTGAAGGCGCCGGGTCATGCGATCGCGCCTACGGTCACGCTGTACCTCGAAGACGACGAGTGGTCGTGCGACTGCGGAGGCAAGGTCGACCCTTGCGCGCACGTCGCCGCCGCGGCGATCGCGCTCGCGGCCGGTGACCTCCCGGCGGGCGAAGCGGATGTCGACGACGGCGCGAAGCCGGCGCGGCTCGTCTATCGCTTCGCGAAGAAGGATCGCCGGCTCGTCCTCGCGCGGTACGTCGTCTACCCGGACGGTCGCGAGGAGAAGCTCGGGGCGACGCTCGGCTCCGGGCTCGCGACCGGGCGCGTGCCCGCGGGCCTCACGCCGACGCACGACGACCTCTTGGTCGACCGCATCCTGGGCTCGCCCGCGCGCGAGGGCGTTCCCCTCGCGCGTCTCGCCGACATCTTCCGCGCCCTGTCGACGGACGCCGACGTGACGTTCGATGGCGCGAAGGTCACGCTCTCGGGTGAGCCCATCGCGCCGCGCGCGACCGTGGAGAGTGCGCCGAACGGCGGCGGCTTCGTGCTGCGCGTCGACAAGGATCCGGCAGTCGACGAGGTGGCGGCCATGGGCGTCGCGCGTTGCGGCTCGACGCTTCGGCCGCTCGCCGAGACGGAGACCACCGGCGAATTCCTCGAGAAGCTGCCGCTCTCGCGCACGTTCCCACCTTCGCAGGCGACCGAGCTCGTCACGAAGGTGCTGCCGGAGCTCGAGAAGAAGATCCTCGTCGACGTGCGCACGCGGAAGCTCCCGGGCCGCGCTACCGACGTGCGCCCGCGCATCCACTTCGATCTCTCGCCCGCAGGGCACACGCTCTCCGTGCTTCCGACCCTCGTTTACGGCGATCCGCCGATGGCGCGCATCGTCGGCGACGAGGTGGTGATCCTCGGCAAGACCGTGCCCATGAGGCGGCGCGACGAAGAGCGCACGGTCGTGCAGCGCCTGCGTGCCGAGCTCGATCTGGTCCCCGGAAGGCGCGTCGACTTCGACGGCTCGGATGCGACGCGCTTCGCCGCGAAGCTACGTCGTTGGCAGGAGCGCACCGGCGCGGGCGAGGATGCGGCCATCTTCGAGGGCCGGCCGCTCGTCGCGCGCGTGCTGACCGATGACGACGGCACGTTCGACGTGGTCTTCGAGCTCGAGGGCGAGACCGACGGAGCCGGAACGCCGAAGCGCGCCGACGCAGCGGCGGTGGTTCGCGCGTGGCAAGACGGGCTCGACCTCGTCCCGCTGGAGGGCGGCGGGTGGGCGCCGCTTCCGGCGGGGTTCCTCGCGGAGCACGGCCATCGCGTCGCCGATCTGCTCGCCGCGCGCGACGCCGCGACGAAGAAGCTCGCGGGCGCCGCTCTCCCGGACCTCGCGCTCTTGTGCGATGCGCTCGACGCGCCGAAGCCGCTCGGCACGGAGAAGCTCGCGCCGTTGCTCCACGGCTTCGAGAAGATCCCCATCGCCACCCTCCCGCCGGACGTCAACGCCGAGCTCCGCTCGTACCAGCGCGTCGGCGTCGACTGGCTCTCGTTCCTGCGCGACGCGGAGCTCGGCGCGGTGCTCGCCGACGACATGGGTCTCGGCAAGACGCTCCAGACCATCTGCGCACTGCGCGGCAAGGTGCTCGTCGTCTGCCCGAAGAGCGTCGTCTACAACTGGCAGGCCGAGATCACCCGCTTCCGCCCCGGACTTCGCACGGCCATCTACCATGGGTCGGGGCGTGAGCTCGATCGCGCGGCCGACGTGACGTTGACGACGTACGCGGTGCTGCGGCTCGACGTGGCGCGCCTCGCGAAAGAAGAATGGGACGTCGTCGTGCTCGACGAGGCGCAAGCGATCAAGAACGAGTCGAGCCAGACCGCGCGCGCCGCGTTCCAGCTCCGCGGACGCTTCCGCGTCGCACTCTCGGGCACGCCGGTCGAGAATCGTCTCGAGGAGCTGTGGAGCGTGATGCACTTCGCGAACCCCGGCCTTCTCGGCGGCCGCAGCGACTTCGGCGAGCGGTACGCGTCACCGATCTCGAACGGTAACCCCGAGGCGGCGTCTCGCCTGCGCGGCAAAATTCGCCCCTTCGTGCTCCGCCGCATGAAGCGCGACGTGCTTCCCGAGCTCCCGCCGCGCACCGATGCGGTGATGAACGTCGAGCTCGATGCGTCCGAGCGCGCGGTCTACGACGCGGTGCGCGCAGCGACGAAGAAGGAAGTCGCCGACAAGCTCGCGCGAGGCGGCGGGGTCCTCGCTGCGCTCGAGGCGCTCCTTCGGCTACGCCAGGCCGCGTGTCACGCCGCGCTCGTGCCGGGGCAGAACGGCCATGCGTCTTCGTCGAAGGTGGAACGCCTCATCGAAGCGCTCGAAGAGGCTGCCCAGGACGGACACAAGGCGCTCGTGTTCTCGCAGTGGACGAGCCTCCTCGACCTGGTCGAACCGCACCTCGACGAGGCGGGCATCCGCTTCACGCGCCTCGACGGCTCGACGCGTGACCGCGGCGCCGTGGTCGCCGAGTTCCAGGCCGATGCCGGGCCGCCCGTGATGCTCGTCTCGCTCAAGGCGGGCGGCACGGGCCTGAACCTCACCGCAGCCGATCACGTGTTCCTCCTCGATCCGTGGTGGAACCCGGCGGTCGAAGACCAAGCCGCCGACCGCGCGCACCGCATCGGCCAGGAGAGGCCGGTCATGGTGTACCGCATGGTCGCGAAGGACACGGTGGAGGAGCGCATCTTCGCGTTGCAGGGAAAGAAGCGTGCGCTCGCCGACGTTGCGCTCGGCGAGGCAGACCACGCCGGCGGGATCACACGCGAAGAGCTGCTCGCGCTCCTCGATTGACCGTGTGCGGCGCGTCCGGTCAGCGCCGCAGCTTGATGTCGACGGTGCGCGTCTCGCCTTCTCTCAGCGTGAGCTCGATCGGCGCGGACGCGACGAGCCCGTGCGCCGTCGCCGTGATCTTGTAGGCCCCGGGGTTCATCGGACGCGGGATGCCGACGAGCTCGAGCGGCATCGCGCGGCCATTCACCGCGATGGTGAGGCTCGTGAACGAGGCGGGCGAAGGGTGCACGTCGATGCGCAGCGACGCGATGCGCGGCTTCACGTCGAGCATCTCCTTCTTGCCGGTTGCGATCGCCTCGCGGAACACGGCAGGCGCAGACGCGGGGAGCTCTTTGTGCGCGAGCGTCTCGTACGTCTCGTACGCCTCGACGAGCTTGCCGGCTTTCTCGTACGACTCGGCCAGGTGGAGCAGGTTCGTCGGCGCGTCGACGAGCCGCTGGGCGACCTGCAAGCGCTCGATCGCGAGCAGGTACTTGCCCTGGGACTGCAGCTCGACGCCCTCCTCGTACGCGGCGCGCGCGGCGGCCAGCCGTTCCGAGTCGCTCATCGAGCTTTCGGCAACTGCCGCGGACGAAGACGCGGGCGGCGGCGGCGCTTGCACGGTGGGCACGGCAGCCGCGCGCGCGAGCGAACCGTCGGGCTGGAGGTGCGCGCGATACGTCGTGTCGATATCCGTCCACGCGCCTCTGATCCCATCCGCGATGAGCGGGACGCAGAGGAGCACGGGGACGATGCAGGTGCTCACGTCGAGGAAGACCCACCAGCCATTCAAGTGCTTGCGGACCGAACCTCGATGTTCGGCAAAGCCCGGGGCGCTGACCTTCACCTCGGTGAACCCGCTGCGTGGAACGCGAACGGCCGAGGGAGTCTCCACGTCGGTCTTCGCCACCTCGGCGCGCGCGCCGGGCGGGTCCGACTCGATGCGCACGTTCGCATTGCTCTCGCGGAACAACGTCGCGCAGCCCAGCGGACCGACGCAGACGACGAGAGCCGCGGCGAGGACGGTTCGCATCGAGGCGGACGCTACCGCGGACGGCGCACGAACGTCCACCGCAGCCCGCGGAGACGGTACGCTCCGCTCGTGTCCTTGACGCCCGAAGACGCAGAGGCCATCGCCGAAGGAGACCGGGCGAAGCGGCGCGGCCCGAGCCTCTACCTGCAGGTGCTCGTCGCCATCGCGCTCGGCGTGGCGCTCGGCTGGGCCAAGCCGGAGTGGGGCATCGCGATGAAGCCGCTCGGCGACGGCTTCGTGAAGCTCATCAAGATGCTCATCGGCCCCATCGTGTTCACGACGGTGTCCGTGGGCATCGCGGGAATGAAAGACCTCCGGAAGGTCGGGCGCGTCGGCGGCAAGGCGCTTCTCTGGTTCGAAGCGATGACGACGCTCGCGCTCGTCATCGGGCTCGCGATCGCGCATCTCGTGCGACCGGGAGACGGCATCCATGCTTCGGCCGAGCGGCTCGACACGGGTGTGCTCGACAAGACACTCTCCGGCGCGCGTCCGCACGGGCTCGTCGAGCACCTCCTCGCGATCATTCCCGACAGCTTCGTGGGCGCGTTCGTCGGCGGCGACGTCCTCCAGATCCTCCTGCTCGCCGTGCTCATGGGCACCGCGCTCGCAGGGCTCGGGGAGCGCGGCGCCCCCGTCGTCCGCCTGTTCGAGCAGCTCGCGGCCGGCATCTTCGCGGTCGTCGGCATCGTCATGCGCGTCGCGCCCGTCGGCGCGTTCGGCGCGATGGCGTTCACGATTGGCAAGTACGGCGTCGGTACGCTCGGCAGCCTCGCGAAGCTGATGGCGGCGTTCTACGCGACGGCGCTGCTCTTCGTCTTCGTGGTCCTCGGGCTCGTGCTTCGCGTGCTCGGGCTCTCGATCGTCCGTCTCGTGCGGTACCTGCGCGAGGAGCTCGTCATCGTGCTCGGCACTTCGTCGTCGGAGTCTGCGCTTCCCCGCCTGATGAACAAGCTCGAAGCGATGGGCTGCAAGAGCTCCGTCGTCCGGCTCGTCGTCCCCACGGGGTACTCCTTCAATCTCGACGGGACGTCGATCTACCTGACGCTCGCCGCTCTCTTCGTCGCCCAGGCGCTCGATGTCCACCTCTCGGCCGGTGACGAGGCGCGGCTCCTCCTCGTGCTCCTCCTCACGTCGAAGGGCGCAGCCGGCGTGACGGGGAGCGGCTTCGTGACGTTGGCCGCCACGCTGTCGACGACCGGCAGCGTTCCGGTCGCGGGGATCACGCTGCTCCTCGGGATCGACCGCTTCATGAGCGAGGCGCGCGCGCTCACGAACATCCTGGGCAACGCCGTCGCGACGATCGTCGTCGCAAAGTGGGAGAACGAGCTCGACATCGACGCTGCGAAGGCAGCGCTCGATCCGAGCTCGCGAGTGGCTTCAGAGACGCGACGCGCGGCGTGACCGGCGATGAGTCAGTACGCGACGGAGCCGCCGCAGGGCACGTCGACGACGCGCGCCTCGGCCATGCCCGCCTTGATGCGGTGCGGACCGCACGACAAGACGACCACGCCGTCCGACGCGCGACGGTAGGAGCCGTCGACGAGCACGGCGCGAAGGCTGGGGTCGACCTGGACGACGCCGGTGGTCGCGCGGGGCTGCGCCGCCGTGGGCGCCGGAAGCGGCGCGTTGCCGTTCGCCACCGAGGCAGGCGCGCTGCCGTTCGCATTCGGCGGCGGAAGCGGCGCGTTCGGATCGAACTTGGGCTTCACCTCGGCTGCGGCCGCCGTCGCGGTCGGCGCCGGCGGAGTGGCGGCAGGCTTCGCGTTCGCGTTCGCCGTGGGCGACGTGCCGGCGCGAGCAGGCTGCGCCTGCGCCACCGCGACCGCCGGCATCGCCGGGCTTGCGGCCTGCGGAGCGGCCGGCGTGCGCGGCGGCACCGACGGCAACGCGGCGACGTCGACGCCGCCCGTCGTCGGCGTCGGCATCGCTTCCGCCGGCGCTGCGGTCTCCATCGGCGCGGGCGACGCGGGCGACGCGGCAGCGTTCGCCGCGAGGTTGCTCGGCGCCTGCTCCTGCGGTGCAGACGCGACGGTCACCGCCGCCTCCTTCGCCGAAAGCGCGCGGCTCGCGGCGAACCCGCCAGCGCCGACGAGACCGACGAGCGCGACGGCGCCGAACACGAGGCCCGCGATGGCGCCCGGGCTCATGCCCTTCTTCGGCGTGTGCACCGGGAACTGAGGTATCGACGGAACGCGCGCGCGCGGCGGCGCATCGACGGCGACGGGCGCGAGGGAGCTCGGGCGATGCTGCGGAGCCGGAGCCCCGGCGTGCCATGCGACGTGCTGCGGAGCCGGAGCGACCGGCGGCGCCGCGGGCGTGTGCAGGGAGGCATGCGCAGCGGCGGAGCCGTGCGGTGGCGTCACGTTCGACGGCATGCCGTGGAGCGGCGCGGCGGCTGCCGGCTGCGCCGCGGCTTGCGGCAGGAGCTTCGCGAGCTCCGGCGTGCGCACCATGATCTCGGTGCCGCCGGGGCTCTCGAGCGCGTCGGAGAGGTCGGACAGCGCCGCCGCCTTCGCGATCGCCGCGTCCGTCTTGAGCTGCAACGTGCGCTCCGGCACCGACGCGGGCGCCGTCTCTTCGACAGGCACCGGCACCGTCGCGGGCGCGGGCGGTGCGATGCCCTGCACCGTCGTCGACGGCACCGCGTCGGGCAGCTTCTGCGTGCTCGCCAGCGGATGGTCGGCCGGCGCCGTCACCACGACCTCGGTCGACGCGGGTGCCGGTGCGGCTACGGCGACGGCATCGCTCACCTCGAGGATGTCATCGGCGCCGAGCTCGTCGAGCTCGCCGCTCGCATCGGGATCGACCTTCGAGACGGTGCGCGCGTCGACCTTCGGCGTCTTGCCGAGGCGAGCGAAGAGATCGGCTTCCGACGAAGCGGGCGACGGGACTTGCAGGCGATCTTGATGCACGGGGGCGGTCGCGTCTTTCTGCCGGGGCGAGCGGCGGCGGCATTCTTACCGAGAACCGGCGACGTGCAAGGTGAGGGTGGAATTTTCCATCCTCGCCACGAGCACCATCGTCGTCCTACGCGCCGCCGCGCGAGACCTTCCCGCGAATCGCGCGCGATTCCGCGCTCACGAGTGCACGAAAACGACGGTCCCGCCCTTGCCTTTGCTGCCCGCGCTCGCCCCGTGCCAGCCGGGCGGCACCGCCGGCCCGGTCCAGAAGAAGATCCTCCGCGCGTCTTCGGGCGCGAGATTGATGCACCCGTGACTCTTCGGCTGGCCGAATACGTCGTGCCAGTACGCGGCATGCAGCGCATACCCCTCGGTGAAGTACTGGACGTACGGGACGTCGCGCAGCTCGAACTCCTCGCCGACGACGCGCGAGTCCATCGTCTGCGTGACGTACTTCGTGTGGATGCGGAAGATGCCGCGCTTCGTCGCTTTCGTCGTCGCCGGGTCGTCGAGCCCGGCTTCGCCCGTCGATACCAGCGTCGCGTACACCGGACGCGTCCCTTCGTAGAGGACGAGGACCTGCCTCGTGACGTTCACGTCGATCCACTTCTCGCCTTCGAGCGCCCAGCCCGGCATCTTCTTCGCGATGTCGACGCGCGTGACTTCGTCGTCCGCGATCCACGTGCCGTCCTCGAGCTCGGCGTACGACCGCTCCTTTTGAATGCGATGCTTGCCCGTCACGCGGACTGCGCTTCGCCATTCCGCGACGCCGCTCGCGACGAGACGTCCTCCCTCGTCGCGGTAGAGGCGCGCCCTCTTCCCCTTCACGATTGAAAAGGGCGGTTTTGCGTCCTCCGGGATGCGAAAGCCGTGGAAGTCGGAGCCCTTGATCGGGCGGAACCGGTCGGCCGGGTAGAGGCGCAGGTCGACGCCGACGTTGTACCGGCGGCCCTCCCAGAGCAGCGTGTCGACGAACGAGACTCCGTTGTGGCGTGCGAACTCGCCTGCCTTGGCCTTGTCCTGCGCGATGGCCCCGGAGAGGTTCGGCGCGCGGCCTCCACCGGTGAAAAACCATGGCAGCTCCGTGTCGGAGCGCATCTCTTTGAGCGCGACGAGCGGCGGAGGCAGCGGCTCGGACTTCCACCGTCCCCAGAGCTCGATGCCGTAAGCGGCGCCATTCACCGGATCTCGCGCCCACCGTCGCAGGTGCGAGGGAAGGTGCGGCTCGAACGTGCGGAGATCTTCTTGCGTCGGCAAGCTGCCGTACGCAGGCCCGCCGCGGACCGCCGTTCCGTACACGTACGGAAGCTTGCTCGTGACGTCGGGTCGTCGCGTGGAGGCGCGCACGACCGGGCTGGCGAGGTCGAGCGTCGCCGTTCCGAGACACACGTATCCGAGAGGCTTGATCGCGCGGTAGCCCGCCGAGCACCCACGGCCGTTCACCGGACGAGGATCGATCTCGACGACCGCCCCCGCGCGCAACATGCCGAGTCGCGGCGCCGACACGTCCGGGTGCGCGAGCACGGGCGTCTCGATCGCCGTCGCAGCGACGCGCGGCGCTCCTTCCGGCGCAGGCGGAGGCCACGACCGGCTCGTGCCGTCGAGCGCGACGACGGGCGGTCCCTCGTCCTTCGGCAGCGTCGGCAGATCTCCCGGCGGTGCGGCGCCTTGCGTGGCCGGCGTGACGCCGGCGTCGAGAGCTTCCGTGCTGGCGGACGTGAGCATCGTCGCCGGGGGCACAGGGTCACGGTCGCGCCCGCATGCAACGACGAGCGACGTTGCCGCGAGCAGGCATGCTGCGCGACCGAAGCGCGAACCGGCTGCGATGACGATCGAACGAAAGAAGCACACGCGACGTCCGTCGTAGCGACGGCGCGTCGCATGGGCCAAGTTGGCGGCGAACGCGCCTGCGAACATCGATATGCTCGGCGACGGATCCGATGCTCGGTTTCTCGTCCGTGATGCGCGTCATGGTGCGCCCGTTCCGCGGCTACGCGGAGCTCGCGGCGGCCGAAGGTCAGGACGCGCCCTCGATCGTGACCGGCGTCGCGCGGCTGCTGTTCGTCATCGGCGCGTTCGTTTCGATTACGGCGACCGGTCGCCTCGCTCCGGCCGAGCTCTTCGGCGGCGCGCTCTCCTTCTCGTACGCGCCGGTCGTCCAGGTCCTCGCCCTCGCCGCCGCGCTGCGCGTGTTCGCGCCCACGGTGCGCCTCGGGCGCGCGTTCGCTCTCTACCTCGAGGGGCACGGGCCTTGGCTCCTCCTCTTCTGCATCGTCTCCGGCGCGTGCCTCTTCGCGCCTTCTCCCGCGCGCCTCCTGCCGCTGTTCATGCCGGCCGTTCTCGTCGTGCTCGCGTGGGGCTACGTCCTCACGTTCGCGTGCCTGCGGAGCGGGCTTGGGCTCACGCGGGCACGCGCGCTCGGCGCGACGGCGCTCTTCGTGCTGCTCGTCGATGGTCTCGTGCTCACGTACTTCCTCGCCGCGGGCCAGCTCCGCCCGATCATCCCATGGTGAAGCTGCCCGCGTCGGCGTCGTTCCGCGTTGCGTGCGCGCTCCTCCTCCTCGGCGCGGCCGGAGGCGTGGCGTACGACGATGCGCCACCGCGCCCGGTGGTCCACCGCGCGGGGTACCGCGTCGTCGAGGCAGACTTCCACGCGCACACGAGCTGGAGCGACGGCAGCCTTTCGCCGTTCGGCGTCGTTCGTCAGGCCGCGCGCCGTGGTCTCGACGTCGTCGCGATCACCGAGCACAACACGGTCATCCCCTCGAAGATGGCACGGCTCTACGCGAAGGCGACGGACGGTCCTCTCGTCGTCACCGGCGAAGAGATCACGTCCGCGCGCTTCCACGTGATCGCGGTAGGCATCGAACGCACCGTCACGCCCGGCGCGCGCGTCGAAGATGCCCTCGCTGACGTGCATGCGCAGGGCGGCGTGGCGATCGCGGCCCACCCGGTTCGTGCGTATTGGCCCGCGCTCGTCCCGGCGCGCGAATTCTTCGACGGCGCGGAGATCATGCACCCCGTCGCGTATGGCCAGCGCGATGGCGCCGGGTGGCGGTGGGAAGACATGGTGGCGTTTCGGCAAGAAGCATCACGCCCGCTCGCGGCCATCGGTTCGTCCGACTACCACTGGGGCAGCGTGCTCGGTCTCTGCCGCACGCTGCTCTTCGTTCGCGAGCCGTTGACCGAAGCGGCCGTCGTCGAGGCGATCCGAGAGCGGCGCGCGGTGACTCTCGACCTGAGCGGCCATTACATCGGCGAGCCGGAGCTCGTGCGCGCGCTCGAAGCAGAGCCGCTGACGCCACGCACGAGCGATTGGTCGTACGCGGGCGCGAGCACTGGAGACCGCGTGCTCCGCGCGTTCGGATGGCTCGGCGTCGCCGCCGTCGTCGTGCTCGCGGGTGCGCGACGACGACGTGAAGCCGCGCCGGTCAGCGAACGCGACGTACGGCTGCGTTGAGCGTGCGCGCGCGATCGCGCAGCTCGCGGACGACGAGCGGCGGCGACGTGCGAAGCTCGTCGAAGAGCTTCTCGCGTTCCGAGTCGCCGAGCACGAGGTCGGCGATCGTCAGCTCGAGCGCGCGCGCAATCCGCGCGAGCGTGCCGATGGTCGGCACGACGAGACCACGTTCGAGCTCCGAGAGGTAGCCGCGACCGACACCGGTTTCCTCGACGAAGGCGTCGAACGTGAACTCCGCGTCCTTCCGCAGCGCACGGATGCGCTGACCGACGCGCGCCGCGAGCGGATCGGGCTCGCCACGATGCCGGACGCCGGTCCGACGGTCGGCGGACCGTTCGGTCTTGGCAGTCGGTCGGCGACGCGATGTGGCCATTGCGCGGAACCTACTTGAATCGGACAGAAGTGCGGTTCGTCTGCCCGAACCCCAGCCGTGACATCGCGGCTGAGGCAGCGGACGACGAACCGATTGCCGCATCCCTGCAGGAACGGAGCCAGTTTGTCGGAGTGGAACGTGGCGAGCGCGACTGCCGCAGCGGCGCGAATTCAGACTGCCGACGGCCGCGGATGATTCGTGAAACAGGCGTTCCCGAGGCCCGTACCGATCGTCAGCACGCCCCAACGCTCCACGTCATCCATGCGCGGCAGCTCACTGAGGCCGTGGACCACAGCGTCGTTGTGGAGGAGCACATGCGTTTCATGGCCGCCGATTTTCGGCAGAGCCTCGCGGATCGCATGCGGCAAGTTGAAGCGACTGCTCTCCCAATTGCCCGGAAGGTTCTGGCCGCCGCGCGCGATGGCGCCGTCCTCCTCGATCACCCCCGGGCAGCCGACGCCGATGAACGGCGCGAGCGCGAGACCTTCTTTGGCGGCGCGCTTCACGAGATCGGCGAGCATGGCGACGAGCCGCTCGATCGCTTCGTTGCGCGTCGGCTTGTCGTCGCAATGCCGCCATAGCTCGACTTCCCGCACCTTGGCGCTGCCGAGGTCTCGCGGCTTCTTTCCCCCGAGCTCCACGATGCCCGCGCGGATGTTCGAGCCGCCGATGTCGACGCCCAGCACGGCGTCGTAGCCCGCGAAGATCCACGCCGGCGCGAGATGGAGCGTGCCGACGAGCGCAGCTTCGTCGGGATGGTTGCGGATCGGGCGGAGCTCGACGGCGTGACCGGCCGCCTTGAGCACGACGCCGGCGCGGCCGATCGCGAGCTCGCCGACGCGGCTCGCCCGAAGGCCTCCACCGACGACGATCCGCTGGACGTCTCGCCACTCTTTCATCTTCAGGAACCGGGCCGTCACGGCAGCGAGCTCCTGCGCGAAATCCTCGACGGCGCTCAGCACGAGACCGGCCGCCTCGGCCTCACCTTCGGTCAGGATCTTGTCGAGCTTCTTCTTCGAGATCTCGTCGCTCGGAGACTCGCCGAGGGGATCGTCGCTCACCTGGCGCAGCTTCTCCCGCCAGTCTTCGAGGATCTCGCGGAACGCTCGATTGTTGGCGCGGTCACCGATGTAGCCGTCGCCGTCCTTCAGCTCGGCATTGTAATGGTCGAGCGTCACGGTCGGCAGCTCGTAGGCCCCGTGGCGTGCAAAGGCGTTCGGAGGGGTGGTCTTGGCCATGTCGAATTCGCGAGGTCAGCCGGACAGTGACATCGTCCGCTACCTGCGAGCGCCGCGCCAGACCCTCGCCGCCCTCAAAGCCCGTCCCAGAACGCGAACGCTTCGTCGAGGTACACCTCGCGCGCGCCGTGGCCGAACGGGTGCTCGGCGACCTTCGTGGGCCACGCCGCGCCGCGTAGCAGGTCGGTCAGCCCGGTCGCATTCCGCTTCGACGGCTCGTCGTACGCGCCGTACCCGACGTACACGCGCCGCGCCGGCCGCGCGCGGAGAACGGCGACCGCGGCGCCTCCGCCGCCGCCGCCGGACATCGCGCCGTAGCCGTCGATCGGGAGACCGTGTGCTTCGGCGTCGCCCCTCACGAGAAGAGCGGTCACGAAGTAGGCGCCGTTCGACGAGCCGGCGAGGTACGTCCTCTCGAACGGCCCGCCGGCGAGCTGCTCGAGCTTCTTCTTCGCCGCCGCGAGGCGCTCGACGATGGGCCCGGCGAGCTCGGCATGCGCTGCCGCGGACGTCGGCCACGCGTACCAATCGTGCGCGCCCGCGGGCCCGATCCCGCGGCGACCGCGCGGAACGAGCGCCGCAGCTCCGGCGCGCTCGGCGGCGCGTTTCACGACCGTCTGCACGTTCTCCTTCTGAGGGCTCGAAGGCAGCGGCGGCGTGATGCCGTGGAGATAGACGAGGAGGCGCCGCGGCGGCTCCTTTGCCCGTGCCGGCAGGACGTAGCAGACGTCCTCGTCGAGCGCGTGGAGACCGGCGACGCACCAGTCGGTGGCCACCTGTTCGCGCGCCTCTCCGTCCCGCGCGTCCGCGGCTGCGTCGGCACCGGCATCCGCATCGCCGTCCGCCACCGCCGTTGCTTCGAGCGCTGCATCGACCGGCTCTTCGCGATCGGCACGCGCGGCGGGACGGCACGCGAGCGTGGATGCGAGGGCCGCCACGACGAGCGCTCGCGCCATGTTCGAGATGCGCACGGGCGGATTGTGACACGACGCGCGCGGCGGTAGCGTCGCTCGCGAGCGCGCGTGATCCCTCGTCCCGGACAGATCCTCGGAAATCGTTACGAGCTCGGCGCGCTCATCGGCCGAGGCGGACAGAGCCTCGTCTTCCGTGCGAGGGACCGCGTCGACGGAGACGAGTGCGCGATCAAGATCGTGCACGGCGCGGTCGGCGATCCGGACGCGCTCGAACGCATCTTCCGCGAGGCGCAGTCTCTCTCTCAGCTCATGGGAACGGCTGCCGTACGCGTCCTCCATCAAGTGCGGACCGAGGACGGGGGTTTCGGTCTCGTCATGGAGCTCCTCGAAGGCGAGGACCTCGAAGCGAGGCTGCGCGCGATGGCCGAACGTGGGGAGCGCGTCGACCGCCGTTTCCTCGAAGAGGTGCTCTCCCCGATCGTCTCGACCCTCGAGGTCGCGCATTCGCGAGGGCTCGTGCACCGCGATCTCAAGGCGGAGAACATCTTTCTCGTCGATCCGGCCAAAGGCGGCGGCGTTCGTCTGCTCGACTTCGGCTTCGTGAAGCTGCTCCGTGCGCCCACCATCACGGGGCAAGAGATGGTGGCCGGATCGCCCGACTACATCGCGCCGGAGACGTACCTGCGCGGCGCCGCGTTCGTCGATGCGCGCGCGGACGTGTACGCCCTCGGTGTCCTCCTCTTCCGTGCCCTCGGGGGACAGCTGCCGTTCACCGGGTCCCTCGTCGAAATCCTTCGCGATGCGACGAGCGCGCCGCGGCCGAGCCTCCATGCGCTCCGCCCCGACCTGTCGCCCGACGTCGACGCGTGGGTCCGCCAAGCGCTCGCCATCGATCCCGACAACCGCTTCCGCACCGTCAACGGAACCTGGCGCGCTCTCCGGGCGTGCCTTCCGTGAGCATGCGCGCCGTCAGGCGCTGACGTCGAGCACGACGCGCATGCGAGCGGCGCCTCGGCGAACGCGGTCGACGGCTTCGTTCGCGGACGCGAGCGGCAGGTGCTCGACGAGGGGCGCGATGCCGTGCTGCGCGGCGTAGTCGAGCATGCGTCGCATGCACGCCGGGCTGCCGATGACGCTTCCTGTGATCGACTTCTCCCCGTCGAGCAGGGGGTCGGGCGGGACTTCGATCGTGCCGCCGGGTACGCCGACGAGGCAGAGTGTGCCTCCGAGGTCGAGCGCATCCATCCATGCGCTCCAGGGTTGCGGCGCGTGCGTCGTGACGAGGACGACGTCGAATGCGCCGGTCGGCAGCGCGGCGTCGGTGAGCGCGAGGTCACGTGCGCCGAGCGCGCGTGCGAGCTCCTTCTTCGACGGATCGGGATCGAAGGCGACGACCTCCGCGCCGCGCGTGCTCGCGATGCGCACGGCGAGATGCCCGAGACCGCCGAGCCCTACGACCGCGATGCGCGTGCTCGGCCCGACGCGGAGCCGCTCGAGCGGCGAGAACACGGTCAGCCCCGCGCAGAGGAGCGGCGCTGCGGAGCGGACGTCGAGCGCTCCGGGAAGCACGAAGCAGAAGCGCCCATCGACGCGCACGCGCGTGGCGAAGCCGCCTGCGCGGCCCACGCACGTCCGTACCTTGCCGCCGGTGCAGAGATGCTCGCGGCCACTCGTGCACGCCGCGCACGCGAAGCACGCGCCGGCTTGCCAGCCGATGCCGACGACGGCGCCCTCCTCGAGGGAGCACGCAACGCCGGTCGCGACGACGCGGCCGACGATCTCGTGGCCCGGCACGAGCGGCCGCGCGACGTCGCCCCAATCGCCGTCGAGGAGGTGGATATCGCTATGGCAGACCGAGCAGTGGAGGACCTCCACGTCGACCTCGTGCGGCCCGAGCGCGCCGGGCGCCGCGCAGGACATCGGCGTGAGCGCGCCGCCGGGAGCGTGCTGCGCATAGGCGAGAATCGTCGGCACGACGCGCTGTTAGCACGATGTAGGCGAACGTGCGTGCCCGCTCGTTCGCGGGTGCTAAGGTCCGGCGCTCATGCTCCTCAAGACTTCGCGGAAGACGGGCGGCCGGGTTCTCTCCTCCGAGGCGCTCGCCGCCGAGTTCACCGCGAAGGAGCTGTCGCGGCGCCAGATGGTGCAGGCGGTCCTCGCGGGCGCATCGGCCTTCGCCCTCGGCGGAGCGGCCGCGTGCTCCACGAACGTGACGCCGGCGCCCGGGTCGGGCGCGCCGAACGGCGGCAACCCGTCGTCGAGCGGCGGCCCCGCGGACGCCGGAGCGAGCAAGGCGCAGCACCTCGTCGGGATGGGCTACCACGAGAGCGATCGCGAGGCCGCGCTCCGCGCAGCGCTCGAGGAGACGATCGGCCTCGGCATGATCAAGGCCGGCCAGTCCGTGTACCTGCGCGTCAACTCGAACTCGGGTGACGTCTACCCGTACTCGACGTCGCCGGAGACGCTGCTCGCGATCGGCGGCATGCTGCGCGACATCGGCGTGACCGACCTCCGCATCGGTGACCGCTCGTTCTGGGGCGATCAGGACACCGCAGGAAACCTGGTCGCGAACGGCATCGCCGCGGCGGCCAAGAAGCTCGGCACCACGGCGAAGGTCTACGACGACAGCGTCGACTGGATGGAGATCCCGGCCTCCTCGCATCCGAGCTGGACGGGCACGGTGCGCCTGCCCGTCGAGGTCACGACGGCCGACCACCAGATCATCCTCTCCGTCGTGAAGACGCATTTCATCTCGCAGTTCACGATGTCTCTCAAGATCTCGCTCGGGCTCGTCCACGCCGACGACCGCGCGCGCACGGGCAACCTGAAGGTCCACGACACGAAGGTGCTCTACAAGCAAATCGCCCAAATCAACCAGGCGTTCACGCCGTCGCTCGTCGTGCAAGACGGCTACGAGGCGGTCATCTCGGGGGGCCCGACCGTGAACGATCGCCCCTCCGGCGCGCCCACGAGCTGGAAGGGCGGCATCACCGGTTCGCCGAAGGTTTTCATCGTGAGCACCGATCGCATCGCCGCCGACGTCGCGGGCATCGCGGTCCTCCAGACGGTGAGCCCCGCGTACGAGGCGGTCATGAAGTCGAAGCCGTTCGCGAGCCCCCAGATCGCTGCGGCGGTGGCGGCGGGCGTGGGCATCGCCGACGCGAGCGCGTTCGACCTCTCGGGCCCGACCGTGCCGGAGCTCGAGACGTACCGCGCCAAGGTCGCCGGCTAGTCGCCCGCGCCCGCCGCGTGCCGCATGCACACGCGAAGCGAGCCCTTCGCGCGATGAACGAGGACGTCGACATGGTTCCGCGTCACGCCGAGCAGCTCGGCCACGTCCTCGCCGGAGCGCTCTTCGAGCAGGCGCAGCATCACCACCGCGCGCTGCACGCTGCAAAGCTCGGCAACGCACGCGCGCAGCCGGACGACGTCTTCCGCGTGCACCAGGAGCTCGTGTGCCGATGCGCCCGAGGCCTCCGGCTCGAGCCCCGGCGCGATCGGGGTATGCGGAAGCGAGCGGCGATGCCGACGCCGGAAGTTCCGCGCCGCGTTGCGGACGATGACCTTCAGCGACGCGGACGCATGCGCCGCATCGACGGCGAGCCCCTCTCGGTCGCGCGTGAGGAACGTGCAGAGCGCATCCTGTACGCATTCGACGGCTTCCTCGGCGCCGAGGCCTTCACTCCGTGCGACGCCGACGAGCGCGCGCCGCTCCTCGCGGACGAGGCGGCTCAGCCGTTCGAGGACGTCGACGGGAGCCGAGCCGGCCGCCGCCCTTGCAGGATGGTCCGAAGAAGACACGGTCTCTCGGGTGTGGTCTTCGCGCGGGAGGATCTTACGAGAGGCTGACACGATTTTTCGTCGGTAAGAATCGTAGCCGCCGCGACCTCCTTCTTCGATGCCCCGACCGGGGCGAAGGAGGCGACATGAGCGTCATCGACATCGACGATCGAACCTTCACGAAGGAAGTCCTGGAAGCGGAGGAGCCCGTCCTCATCGACTTCACGGCGACGTGGTGCGGCCCGTGCAAGGTCCTTGCGCCCATCGTCGAGAAGCTCGCCGCCTCGAGCGCGGGGAAGTACAAGGTCGCCAAAATCGACATCGACGACTCGCCGGCAGTCGCGACGCGGCTCGGCATCCGCGGCGCGCCCACGGTGGTCGTGTTCAAGAACGGAAGAGAGACTGCACGCCACATCGGTGTGACGACGGAGAAGCGTTTGCTCGAGCTGCTCGCGCAGTAGCGCGCGTTGTGGCTAGGCTGGGGTGCGATGAGCAAGGCACCCCAATCCGACGCGCTCGTCTTCTTCGGCGCGACGGGCGACCTCGCGTACAAGAAGATCTTCCCTGCCCTCCAGTCGCTCATCCGTCGCGGGCGACTGGAAGGCCCCGTCGTCGGCGTCGCGAAGTCGGGGTGGAACCGCGATCAGCTCGTCGAGCGGGCGAAGGAGAGCATCACCACGCACGGCACGCTGGACGAAGAGGCGTTCGCGAAGCTCGCGTCGCGCCTGCGCTACGTCGACGGCGACTACAACGACGACGGCACGTTCCAGCAAATCAAGACCGAGCTCGGAGGCGCGCGGCGTCCTCTCCACTACCTCGCGATTCCGCCGAGCATGTTCCCGACCGTCGTGCAGCGGCTCGCCGCCGCCGGTCTGTCGACCGACGCGCGCGTCGTCGTCGAGAAGCCGTTTGGACGCGATCTCCAGTCGGCGCGCTCGCTGAACCGCTGCCTCCACGAGGTCTTCCCGGAGCCGGCGATCTTCCGCATCGATCACTATCTCGGGAAAGAGGCGGTTCAGAACATCCTGTATTTCCGGTTCGCGAACGCGTTCCTCGAGCCGATCCTGAACCGCAACTACGTCGAGAACGTGCAGATCACGATGGCCGAGTCGTTCGGCGTGAAGGGTCGCGGCAAGTTCTACGACGAGACGGGCGTGATCCGCGACGTCATCCAGAACCACCTCCTGCAGGTCGTCAGCTATCTCGCGATGGAGGCACCCGCGAGCACGTACGCGGAGGCGATTCGCGACGAGCAGGCCAAGGTCCTCCGTACGGTGCGCCCACTCAGCACCGAGCACATGGTTCGCGGGCAGTTCAAGGGCTACCGCGAAGAGCCCGGCGTCGCGAACGACTCGTTCATGGCCACGTACGCGGCGCTTCGGCTCTACGTCGATTCGTGGCGCTGGGAGGGCGTGCCCTTCTACGTGCGCGCCGGCAAGTCGCTCGCGATGACGTGCACCGAGGTGATGGTGGAGCTCAAGAATCCGCCGCAGGTGGTGTTCAAGGAGCCGGCGCCCAGCATGGGCAACTACATCCGCTTCCGAGTGAGCCCCAAGGTGACCATCGCGCTCGGCGCGCGCGCGAAAGTGCCAGGCGAGAAGATGACGGGCGCGCCCGTCGAGCTCACGTTCCTCGAAGAGCCGGAGCAGGGCCACGAAGGCCGCATGGACGCGTACGAGCGCCTCCTCGGCGACGCGATGCTCGGCGATGCGACGCTCTTCGCGCGCCAGGACGTGGTCGAAGCGGCGTGGGCGATCGTCGATCCGGTCATCCACGGGCCGTCGGCGATGTTCGAGTACGAGCCGGGCACGTGGGGTCCCGCCGAGGCCGACCGTCTCGTCGAGGCGGTCGGCGGCTGGAACACGCCGACGTAGTCACGGCGCGTTCGTCAGCTCCGGCGCGCGGCGCGCCACTCCTCGATCTCCTCGGCCGAGCGCGTGTTCAGAACGTGCTCTTTCGCGAGCCATCCGCGCCGCGCAATCCCCACACCGAAGCGCACGTACGCGAGCTCGCGTACGCCGTGCGCGTCGCTGTTGATGACCACCGGCACGCCCGCTTCGCGCGCCATCCGGCACACGTGCTCGTCGACGTCGAGACGGAGCGGCGAGCTGTTCAGCTCGATGGCGACGCCCGTTCGCTTCATCGCGGCGAGCACCGCCTCGATGTCGATCGCCGAAGGCTCGCGCAGGCCGAGCTGCCTCCCGGTCGCGTGGCCGAGGCAGTCCATCTTGCCGGACTCGATCGCGCGCACGACGCGCTTCGTCATGTCTTCGCGGGTCATCCCGAGATGCGTGTGCACGCTACCGACGACCCATTCGAGCTCGCCGAGGTGCTCCTCCAAATCGAGCGTCCCGTCGGCGAGGATGTCCGCCTCGAGCCCGGCGAACAGGCGAATGGTGCCTCCGAGCTTCTCTTCGACCTCGCGGATCCGGTCCTTCTGCGCACGAAGCCGATCCCGGCTCATCCCGCGCACGAAGGTGAGCGACTCGGAGTGGTCGGTGATCGCGACGTAGACCCGCCCTGCCGCGCGCGCGGCCTCGGCCATCTGCTCGAGCGTGCTCTTTCCGTCCGTCTCGGTCGTGTGCATGTGGAGGTCGCCGCGGAGCTCGCCGAGGTCGAGCAACGCGGGAACGCGCCCTTCCTTCGCGGCTTCGATCTCGCCGCGGTTCTCGCGCATCTCCGGCGGCATCCACGCGAGGCCGATGGCCTCGTAGACGCTCTTCTCGTCTTCGCCGGCGACCTTGTTTCCGTCTGCGTCGAAGACGCCGTACTCGCTGACCTTGAGCTTCTTCTTCACCGCGATCGTGCGCATCGCGACGTTGTGATCTTTCGATCCGGTGAAGTACTGCATCGCCGCGCCCCACGCGTCCTTCGGCACGACGCGGAGGTCCGCTTGCATGCCGCCGTCGAGCACGACGCTGGTCTTCGAATCGCCGCGCCCGAGCACCTCCACGACCTCGGGTGCGCTCGCGAAAGCCTCCATGATCGAGGCGGCGTCTTCGGCACGAGCGGCGACGAGCACGTCGAGATCGCCGATGGTCTCGGAGCGTCGACGAAGGCTGCCCGCGTACTCGCAGGCGAGCACGCCCGGGACTGCACGCATGCGGTCGCAGAGCGCCTCGGCCATGAGGAGCGCCTCGGCCATCGGACGACGCTTCGGCGCCGCGGCGCGCTTCCGCCACGCCTCGATGGCGGTCACGAGCTTCTCCTCTCGCTTCTCGCCGAAGCGAGGAAGATCCCGGAGCTTGCCCGCCTTCGCGGCGGCCTCGAGCTCGTCGATGGTCGTGATGCCGCGCTCGTGCCAGACCTGCTGCGCGGTCTTGAGGCCGATGCCGGGCAGATTCATGAGGTCGACGATGCCGGGCGGGAGCTTCGCGCGGAGCGCCTCGACCTCCGCGATCTTGCCGGACTCGAGGAGCTCGACGATGCGTCGTGCGACGCCTTCGCCGACTCCGCGGACGTCCTTCAGCTTGCCGATCTTCGCGAGCTCGGCGACGTTGGCAGACTCGCCCTCGACCGCGCGTGAAGCGGTCCGGAACGCGCGGACCTTGAACGTCGGTTCGCCGAGGAGCTCTTTGAGGTCGGCGAGCTCTTCCAGCGCGCGTGCGATGGCGAGGTTGTCCACACGCGCATCCTAGCGCGGGGCGTCCCCAGCACCCACGGTCGTGTCCGCGGCGTCGCTACGCCGCCAGATGGAGACGACGTTCAGCGTGAGGACCAGGTTCGCGAGCGACTCGAACGGCCACGCTGCGGCCGGCCATGCCGTCGCGACGACGACGATGGCCGCATAGGTAGCGGCGGCCGGCCAGAGGCGCCGCTCGACGGCGGCCGCCGTGAGTGAAGCGCCCATGGCGTACATCGCGAGGACGATGACGCGCGTCTGTTCGTACGCGACGTGCAGCTCGTAGGTGACCGCGTAGATCGCGATTTGCGATGCGAGCACGACGCCCACGCTGCGGACGAGGCTCCGGTTCAGGGCCGTACGGGAGAGCGCGGCGCGAGCGCGGTGCGCGCGCGCGGCCGCGGCGAGCAGCATGAGGGTCGACGACACCAGCGGCGGGAGCTGGTTCGCGTTCGGGTCACCGCGTTCGAGGCAGAAGCCGATCCACGCAACGCGGTCCACACGATGCCGAGGCTCACGCTGACGAGGAGCCGGACGCGACGACCGATGGCGGGGTCCTGGTCGCGCGCGAGCCGCGCGAGGCGCTCGTCTTCTTCGCGTTGGGCGGCGCGCGCTCGTTTCACGCGTGCGGCGAGCTCCTCCGGAGGGTCGCGGAGCTCGCTGACGAGGAGCGCGGCGGTCCGCGGGTCGCCTTGCGCGAGCTCCACTTCGGTCATGAGGACCACGGCGCGGCGAAGCCCTTCTGCCGCGAGCGTGTTGCCCGGCCACGCGCGGAGCGCTTCACGGAACCCGAAGCGGCACTCGCCGAAGAGAAGATCGCGCCGTTGGCCTCGCTCGTCGGAGCGCGTCCTCTCTTGCGCCTCCGCGCACGCGACCTCGAGATCGCGCAGCTTCGCGAGCGCGTCTTCGGCGAGCACGACGGAGGCTCGGTGCTCGAGGAAGGCCGAGAGCGCGAGACGCAAGACCTCGGCGCTTTCGAAGCGGTCCTCGGGACGCGCGGCAAGGGCTTTGCGAACGATGCCGGCGAGCTCGTCGGGCGTGCCCTCCGGGATGTCCGGCTCCGATCGCACCACGCTCGCGACGATCTCGCGCATGCTCCCGGCCATGTGCGGAGGCCACGAGGTGAGGATCTCGAACAGGACGCCGCCGAGCAGATAGACGTCGGTACGCGTCGAGAGGCGCGCGCCGTTGCCGTCGAGCATCTCGGGCGCCATGTACGCGGGGGTGCCGTCGATGCTGTCGACCTCGACGGCGAGCGGCAGACGTCCCGTCGCATCGTCGGTGAGCGAAACGGCGAGGCCCCAGTCGAGGACGTACACCTCGCCGAACTCGCCAATCATCACGTTGTCGCTCTTCAGGTCGCGGTGGAGGACGCCGCGCGTGTGCGCGAAGTGCACGGCGTTGCAGACCTGCATGAGAGTCCGGATGTTCCAGTCGAGAGCGTCGCGGACGCCGAGCTGCTCGCGGAGCGCGCGCTCGTCGTGCATGTACACGCTCCACGCGCGACCGCCGATGCGTTTCAAGACGATCTGCGGGCGACCGTCCGGGTCGATGTGGATGTCGTGCACGGGAACGATGTTCGGGTGCTCGAGCGAGCCGGTCACCCACGCTTCGCGCAGCATGCGAAGCGTCGCGCGCTCGTCGGCGTCGTGGTGGCGAAGCGTTTTCACCGCGACCTCGCGGCCGAGCGCGACCTGACGACCGCGACGCACGACACTCATGCCGCCTTCGCCGATCGCGTCGCCGACCACGAGCGCCTCCGTCTCGCCGAGGCGCTCGAGCGCGGAGAGGGCCCGATGGGCACGCTCGTCGGGCGTGCGCATGGGCGCGAGCGTCGCCCGAACGGGGACCTCGCGCGTGCTCACGTCGGCGAGCCAGCGCTGGGTCGCCTCGCGAAGCGTGAGGTCGTCCCCGCTCACTCGCTCATCGTCGCACGAACGAGCGCGGAGCGGCGAGGGCGCGCGTCAGCCCGTGTACGCCTCGTCTTGCTCGATGCGCGAGAGCACCCAATCGTATTCGCCGCTCGTGACCTTCACCGCGCAGTACTCGCAGTTGCCGGTCATGTTGATCTTGAGCGGCGCTCCGCAATTCGGGCACTGCCGCTCGTTCTTGTCGGTCGCCTTCTTTTGCGCGCCGCGGATGAGCGTCCAGTACTCGGAGTACGCGCGCGGAACGCTCTTGCTGCCGGAGAGGAGGCGGCCGTCTTCCGAGACCGTGTAATCGAGCCCCGTCGCGTAGACGCGGACGGTCACCGCGTCGTAGTACGCGTCGGTCGTCGCCGCGGCGAGCTCGAGGCGGGTGATCTGCGAGCCGTCCGTGCGGTTGATGCAGCGCGCGTTGCGATAGAGGTCGATCCAGTAGAGCTGCGACTGAAACAGGTTGTCGCTCACGAACGGGCGTACCCGCGCGGGATCGCGCGCCACCCACCCGGCATGGAACTCTTGGAACACGAGCCCGATGCGATGCTGCAGCTGCTGCCAAGAGGTGCCCTGCGGATCCTTCGCTTGGATCTGCTGGAACACCTGCTGCGCATTCGGCGCGACGATGGTGGGCAGATTCGTGCCCTGCTCGGCGACGTTCGAGGTGAGGAGCGGACCGCGCGGCTCGCGCTCGAGCACCTGGATGCCGGCGATCGCCCAGTCCTTCGTGCCTTGGGGCACCGTCGTCTTGCAGTACGTGCACGTGGTGCCGCGCATGTTCGAGAGCGGCCCACCGCAGTTCGGGCAGTTGAGCGTGCGCGCCTTTCCGGGGTCGCGCGAGCGGGCGCCCGGGGCGCGCGTGAGGCGAAGCTTTTCCTTCACGTAAAAGCGCTGCTCGCCCTGCGGCCGATAACGCTCGACGTAGTTCGACTCGACGATGACCTCGACGCTGGCGCCACCCTGCATGTCGACGTGCGCCGACTCGTAGCTGATGCTGCCGATGATGATGCCGGTGACCTCGGCGACGTTGCCGGGGTTGCCGAGGCCGGCGAGCGCGGCGTCGGACACGTACGCCGAGAGCTGCGCGGCTGCGCCCGCGCCTCGTGCGCGGTGCATCTCGGCGTAGAGGAAGTAGAGGAAGTCCTCGAAGACGACGAGCGAGAACCCGGGGTCGGTGCGCCGGAGAGCCTCGAGCTTCCCGCGGACCGGCTCGGCGCGAGGCATCGGGCTGAACGTCGGCGGCGAGTAGGTGGCCGGTGCGGTGGAGGACCAATCGTGACCGCTCGTCGCCGAGTTCGCCCGCGCGCGGACGATGAACACGATGATCACGATGACGAGGATCGGGATGCCGAGCGCCGGATGCTCGAAGCAGAGAACGATGAGGGCGCCGAGCGCCTCGCCGTCGCCGCTGCTGCCTCCGCCGCCCGAGTAGCTGCCGCCGCCGGAATAGCTGCCGCCGCCGCCGCTCGATTTGCTGCTTCCTCCCGAGTACGAGCTTCCGCCGCCGGGCCGCGCCGCGTGCGCGACGGCCGCCGCGAGGAGGAGAGGCGCCACGGCAGCCCCGACGGCGAGCGCGTGGCCCAAGTCGCGACGGCCGGCGAGGCGGAGGATGGCCCGTTGCGTGATGCGTTTCATGCGACCTCGTCGGGAAGCTCGTTCACGTCGTCCGCCGAGCGCGCCATCGTGGCTGCGAACCGTGGACCGAGCGCCTCGAGGGTCGCGGCGAACGAGGCGACGTCGAGCCGGTGGAGCGCGGCTTCGAGCGCGGCGCGCGCTTCGAGAGCAGCGGCGGCGCCTTCCGGCGTGACGCCGATGTCGGCGACGACGGCGACCATGCCTTCGAAGGCGGCGACGTAGACGAGCACGCCGGAGCGCGCGGTCGTGCGGCTGACGCCGAGATCGACGAAGGCGGCCTTGGCGGCCTGATCGACGATCGCGCGCCGCTTCGAGGCCGGGAGCGCGAGCTTCTGCAGCGGAGGCAAGATGCGCGAAAGCCCGAACCCGACGGCGAATGCCACGAACGTGTCGAGCGGCATGAACGTGACGGAGAAATCCATCGGGTAGAAGAGGAGGAACAGCAGCGCCGCGAACGCGAACACGCTCCCCCAGAAGAGGTGCGCCTCCGGGTACGAGCGCACGTGTTTCTTCACGGTCACGACGAGCTCCGCGCTCGTGTGCGCCTCGAACGCCTTGATGGCCGCAACGGCGCGCGCCTTGGCGCGTTCGTCCAAGAACGAAACCCGAGCGGGCAACCCACCGACCTGAGCGGTCATGCGCCGCAGGTTAGCAACCACCGCCGCCGTCCGCCCCGGCAATTACGTGCATTCTACAACGGAAAGGAACCCCGGACGTCTGCTGTCAAGTAGACACTGTCGATGTCAAGTTGCAGTCTACACTGGATAGGAACCCCGGAGAGGTGGTGTCAAGTTGACACTGGTGGTGTCAAGTTGCGCAGGCGGTGCGCGCGGGCGGGGGCGCAAACGATGGGGGCCGCATGAAGGGTGGGGCGCGGCTCGCGGCGGTCGGTGGTGTCGTCGCCGTCTTCGGGTCGCGCGCGTCGGTGCTGCGCAGGAGGGGGCCGTCGACGCGGTTGCCGAGGGGGACGCTGGCGCTGCTGCTTCGCCGCCGGCGTTCTCGCCGCTCACGCCGCGCGTGCCCGCGGTGCTGCCCCGGTCGTAGGCGCCGAGTGCGGCCGATGCCGGCGCCGACGCCGATGCGGGCGCCGCGCCCGCGGACGCCCCATCGCCGGCGCCTCCTCCTCCACCCGCTCCACCCGCCGCGCCACCGGAGGCGCGGCTGCCGCCCGCGCGCGCGCCGCGGTTCGGTACCGCCGGCACGTTCGTCGTCAGCACGGAGTCCGCGCTCGCGCTGCACGCGACCGACTACACCGGGCCGACCCGCGCGGCGCGCTTCGCGGCGGCCTTCGCGCCGGCGGTCGATTGCTTCGTGGTCCGAAATCTCGCCGTCGGCGCGGAGATCGAAGCAGCACGCACGTTCGTGCGCGTGTACGGCCGCGCCGCGAGCTCGTCGAGGCGACCGCGGCTCGATACGCGGGCGGCGTGCGCCTGCTCGTCGCCATCCCGCTCGGCGAATGGCTCTCCGTCGCGCCGCGCGCATCCGTCGGGCTCGAATCCGTGCGCGGCGAGCTCACGACGATCGAGGGCGGCCAGGTCGGAGACTTTGCGTTCGGCACGCCAACGGGTGCTCGCCGCACGGTGCAATCGGGCCTGTACGCGCGGCTCGACGCGCCGCTTCTCTTTCACCTCCGCCGGAGCCTCTTTCGGCCCCAGCGTCCAGCACGGCTTCGCGGCCGTGCAGGGCAGCGACGTCAGCGGTACGCGCACCGTCCTCTCGTTCGCGACCGTGCTCGGCGGTCAACTCGGCGGCGCGTCGGACGACGCGGGTGACGCCCCCACGACGGACCGCGCCACGAGCGCGCGGAGACGCCGCTTCGGTGACCGCGTCGTCTCGTCCTCGGGAGCGACCTCGGCGTCGGCTTCGAGTCGACCCTCTACGGGGAGACGCCTTCGTCGACGTGGAGTGTCCGCGCTCGCGGCGGCGTCGACTACTTCGTTGCCGATCACTTCGCGGTCGGCGCGTCCGTGCAGCTCCAAACGGCGGGAAGCGAGCTGCTCCTTCCTGATCGCTCGCGGACGACGACCCGCGACACGGCGGGCGGCGCCGCGCCGGCCGTCGCTGTCGACCTCCCGCTCGCGCCGTGGCTTTCGCTCTACGCCCGCGTGTACGCGGGGTTCGTGGCTGGGTCGTTCGCCGCCGGCACGCAAGGCGTTTCCCAGGAGCAGGACATGACGGTCCTCTTCGCGGGCGTCAGCGCTCCATTCCTCGTCCACGCCACGCCGCACTTCTTCGTCGGATGGGGTCCCTTGGTCGAGCGCGAGCTCGCGCGATTCGTCGACGGCGAGGCACGGCGCGTGAAGACGACGTACGTCGAAGGTCGTCTCTTCTTCGGCGGCTGGCTCTGAACGCGCGGCGCGCAGCAGCGCGAAGTGTGCGACGTCGTCTCACGAGCACCGCGCGAATGTCGGGCGGCCGTCACGCGCCGAGGGCCCGCGACGACGCGCGATGCTAAGAAAAATGGGTCGATGACGCGGAAGAGGCGCCCCTTCGAGGAGATCGTGAGCCTGCGCTCGAGATCCGTCGACCCGCGCACCGACCCGCAAGCCACGACGAAGATTTCGCGCGAAGAGCTCGACGCCGTGATCCGTCGCGCGAGCGGCGTGCGCCCGAAGGTCGACACGTCCGCGCACGAAGCACCCGCGCCCGCGGCCGCCGCGCCGCCCGCGGATGCGTTCCCCGGCCCGCGTCCCAGCATGGTCTTCGAGGAGGCGTTCGGCCCGCGTGAAGACGACGCGGACGCGCCGCCGTCCGCCCCGGTGGTGACCGCGCGATCGACCCCGACGCCGACGCCGACCCCGCACGAAGCCATCGAGCCCGAGCGCATCAGCCAAGCCGTCCCGGCGAGCACGTCCGCCCCCGACGTCACGACCGGCGCGCCGCTCGATGCGGACGCGACGACCTCGCTGCTCGCCCATCTTCGCTCGCCGTGGATCCTCGCGGTGCTCGCGGCCGTCGTCGTCGTCGCCTCGTTCGCCGGCTATCTCCTCGGTCGCCTCGGCCGCTGACGCGCGGACGCGCCCCTCGCGCGTCGACTACCTTCGCGCGTCGCTCTCGCGAACCGCCTTCGCGTGCGCCTTGATGATGCACTGCACGGCTTCGTGCGGGTCGTCCGTCACGTCGAGCAAGTCGAGGTCGCCCTCCGAGATCTTTTTCTCGCGCAGCAGGCGGTCGCGCATCCAATCGACGAGCCCGCCCCAGAAGCGCTTGCCGAAGAACACGACCGGGAAGTGATAGATCTTCCCAGTCTGGATCAGCGTGAGCGCCTCGAACGCCTCGTCGAGCGTGCCGAACCCGCCCGGGAAGATGACGAACGCGTTCGAGTACTTGATGAACATCGTCTTCCGCACGAAGAAGTAGCGAAAGTTCACCAGTGTATCGACGTACGGGTTCGCGCCCTGCTCGAACGGCAGCTCGATGTTGCAGCCGATCGAGCGGCCCTTGCCCAGGCGCGCTCCTTTGTTCGCGGCCTCCATGATGCCGGGGCCGCCGCCGGTGATGATCGCGAAGCCCGCTTTGGCGAGCAGCCGCGAGGTCTCGACCGCCGCTTCGTAGAGCGGATCGTCCGGAGCCGTCCGCGCCGATCCGAAGATCGAAACGCCGCGGCGCACGCTCGCGAGCGCGTCGATCCCTTCCACGAGCTCCGCGGTCATGCGCATCACACGCCACGGGTCGGTGCTCGTGAAGTCGCCGTCGCCCGAAGCCTGCAAGAGCTTCTCGTCCTCCGTCACACAGTAGTCGCGCAGCGACTCGTCGATGCGGCGCGGCCCGGACCCGCGGAGCTCGTTCGTCTGCGACGGCGGCGTGCGACCGGCGTTGCGGTGACCTTCTTCCGTGCGCTCGCGCACGCCCTCGAGGGCACGCTGCTCGACGCTGCTCCGCGAACGCACGCGCACGGGAGAGCCGCCGGCCGCCGCCTTGCCGTTCCGGCTCCCGTCCGCGGGAGCGTGCTTCTTCGGCGTCCGTGACGTCGCTTTTCCTGCGCTTCGCGTCGGCATCGCCCATCCCTACTCGATGGAGCGATCACCCGACAAGGCGTGCTCAGCTCGTGGGTCGCGCGCGCGCAGCGAGGGCCTCGAGCGCCTCTTCCGAAAGTGCGTCATCGAGCTCCACTGCCAGCTTGTACCGCCACATCTCGACGGAAGACGCAGGGTTCTCCTCGACGCGAACGACGCGGCCTTCGACGTGCTCGGCGTGGTCGGTCACGTGCACGGAGAGCGCGAGGCGTTCTCCGACGGCGAAGCGGCTTGGCGTCACGATGAGGAGCCCGGTCCCACTCGCATTGCGCGTGACGCCGCAGCGACGCGGCTTCTCGGCGGAGCTGAGCTCGACCGCAAGGACGACAGGCACGCGAGGAACGCGGCGACGGCCGAGCTCGGGAACGGAAGGTTTGGACTCGGGGACCATGCGGATTCGACTCTCCCGGCGCCCTCCGCTCCTCCGACCGACGAGCGCCGCGCGTTCGCCTTTGACATACGGAGCGTGCCTCGACAAGGCAGCATTCCACCCGCGTTCACGCGGCTTTCCACGGATTTCTCGATCGAGGCGGGCTGCCGCGCAAACGCGCGCGCGCGAGCTCCGCCGATGCGCCCCTCGCGCGACTTGGCCCTTCCCCATGCGTTCCGCGCGCTTACATTGCCGGCATGTACTCCGCATCCCGTCCGCTCGAGCGCCCGCGCGCGCTCGTCAGCGATGCGCTCTGGGTGACCTACCGCTGGATGACGCTCGGCCTGGCAACGACCGGGCTCGTCGCCTTGTTGGTCGCGAGCTCGCCGTCGGCCCTCGAGCTCCTCGTCGGCAATCGCATGGTCTTCTTCGGCATCTTCATCGCGCAGCTCGCGCTCGTCTTCGGCTTCAGCGCCGCGGCGCGTCGCGCGAGCACCACCACCGTCGCGGCGATGTTCTTCGGGTACGCGGCGCTCACCGGCGTCACGTTCTCGACCCTGTTCCTCCTCTACACGGGCGCATCCATCGCGAGCGTGTTCCTCATCACCGCCGGCGCGTTCGGCGGACTCTCCGCCGTCGGCCTCGTCACGAAGCGAGATCTCTCGGCGGTCGGTCGCTTCGCGCTGTTCGCGCTGATCGGGCTCATCATCGCCTCGCTCGTGAACATGTTCCTCCACAGCTCCGGCCTGCAGTGGCTCGTGAGCATCGCGGGCGTCCTCATCTTCGGCGCGCTGACCGCCTACGACACGCAGAAGCTGAAAGAGACGTTCGCCGCGGGCGAGGTCAGCGCGAACATGCCGCTCGTCGGCGCGCTCATCCTCTACCTCGACTTCGTGAACATGTTCCTCTTCCTCCTGCAGCTGTTCGGCGGCCGCCGCCGCGACTGACGCATCGCTCACGCGCGGGGTTCCGTGCATGCTCGGCCGGGCTGTAAGGTCCGGCCGAGCTCTTTCGTTCTCGGGGTATGCGCCCGCACCTGCTTGCCTCCGTCGCCGCCTTCGTTCTTCTCCTTTCCGCGCGTTCCCAAGCCTCCGAAGCGCCCGAGGAGCCGGGCTTCGGCACGACGCCGGCGCGCAGCTCGCAGCCCGTCGCGGCTCCCGCGTCGCGATCGCCAGACGCGGTCGTCGACACCGTGACGACGGGCGGCCCGACCGCCGCCGATCGCGCGCTCGGCGTCCCCGAAGCGACCGCCTCGGCGTCGGAGCGACGCCGCTACGCGAGCTCCGAAGCGCCGCTCGCGACGGATCCGCCGAGTGATTGGGCCGTGCTCCACGCAGGGCTTCGTCCGCATCTCGGCACGTTCGGCGGCCTCGCGACGTTCGCGCTCGCGCATGCGCGCACCGAGCGTTGGTACGGCGTCCTCTCGCTGTCTGCCGTCCGCAACGACGCCGGCACGCACGTCGGCGTCGCGCAGGTCGCCCTCGGTCGCAACCTCGCCGACACCTTCGGCGGCGGCGTCCAGCTCACGCTGACCGAGAACCGCGCGCGCCACCTCTACGGCATCGGCCAGGTCGGCCTCGCTTACAACCGCGCCTCGGAGGCGGTCACGGGCTTCCAGATCGCGTCGTTCAATCGCGCGCGCGACTTCACCGGCATCGCGCAGCTCGGCGCGTACAACCGCGCCGACGAGTCGTTCGCCGGCCTCCTCCAGCTCGGCGCCTACAACCACGCGCACGATGCCTTCTCCGGCGCTCTTCAAGTCGGCGTCGTGAACGGCGTCGGCAAGAGCCTCTACGGCGAGCAGGATGCTCCCGCCACCGCCCGCTTCGCAGGGCTCGCGCAGATCGGTGCGGTCAGCACCTCGCACGGTGACTTCCGCGGCATTACCCAGATCGGCATGCAGGCGATGACGTCGCGAGACTTCACCGGCCTCGTGCAGGTCGGCGCGCTCGGCGCCGTCTCCGGCCGCTTCTACGGCGTCGCGCAGCTCGGCGTCGCTTCGCTCTCGTCGAAGGAGTCCGTCGGCATGCAGCTCGGCGGCGGCGCGATCGCCCTCGGCGAGCACACCGGTCTGCAGCTCGCGGCCGGCACGTACGCGAAGTCCGTCGATGGCGCGCAGATCGGCCTCGTGAACATCGCGGAGCGTGCACGCGGCATCCAGATCGGCGTCTTCAACCACGCGAAGAGTCTCCGTGGCGTGCAGATCGGCCTCGCGAATCATGCGGAAGACGGCCTCTTGCCGTGGACGGCAATCCTCAACATGGGCTTCGGCGACGCGCCGGAAGAGCGCGCCTACGAAGACGAGGAGCGGAGCCTCGCGCGCGCAGCAACGGGCTCGCGCGCCGCGCTCTAGGTGGCCTTCTCGGCCGCGAGGTCGCGCATGAGCCTGGCGGTGGCATCGTCGCTCGGGAAGTACGTCTCGATTCGCAGCTCCTCGGCCGTCGCATCGATCGGCGTGCCGATCGTCGCGATGGTCGTGAAGAGACGCGCCTCGAGCCCGTTCCGGCGGAGGTGAACGCTGAGGAACGGTCCCGCCGCCGAGGCGGTCGGCGCGCGAGGCGCCGGCAGATCCCCGAGACCGGCGACCGCCGCACGGGTCGCTTCGACGAGCGGGTCGTCACCGGCCCGCGCTGCCTCGCGTCGTGCCCGGTCGAGCATCGCCGAAGCGACCTCGTCGAAGTTCACGATCGATTCACGTAGCCCTCGCGGATGGAGGATCGCGACGAGCAGGTTCTTCGTCACCTCCGGCGGCGCCACCGCGAGATCCAGGAACGTCGCGAGCAGTCGCGCGGCGCCCTTGTTCATCTGCACGAGGTTCCACGCCCGGTCACACGCGACGGCGCCGTTCGGCTCGACGCCGGCGAGCACCAAGTCGACCGCGCGGCGCAGCGAAGCCGCTTCCGGCGCATCGAGCGGCTCGTCTCGGTAGGCGGCGACGAATCCGGCAGCCTCGAGCAGCGCGTTGCGATCGCGGAGCGAGAGGTCGAGCGCGGACCCGAGCACGAGCACCATCGTCTTGCTCGGCGCGGCGCGTCCCGTCTCCAGGCACGAGAGGTGGCGCGTCGAGATCTCCGCGTCTTGGGCGAGTCGCTCCTGGCTCATTCCGCGCGCCGTGCGATGACGACGGAGCAGCGCGCCGAAAGGAGAAGGCGCCGGGGCGTGGGCGGAACGCGCGAGCGTGGGCACCACGAGAGCGTACAAGCCGCGCCGCGCGGGCGACATGACCTCGGACGTCATGGCCACGATGACCCGCCACGCTCACGGTGGGCAGCACCATGAAGAAGCTCCTGCCGCTCGCCGTGTTCCTTGCGTTCACCGGGTTCTGCCTCGAGGTCATCGTCCGCGAAGGCTATTTCGGCTTCGTGCGCGTCGCGCTGCGCGATGGCTGGGGCCTCGCCATCCTGCTCGATCTCGGCATCTGCCTCTGCTTCGTCGGCGCGTGGATGCGGCGCGACGCACGTGAGCGGGGCCTCTCCGCCACGCCCTACCTCGCCGTGCTGCCGTTCCTCGGCTCCGTCGGCGCGCTCGCCTATCTCGTACGGCGGGCCTTCTCCTCGCCGCGTCCGCTCGACAGCGACGCCGAGTAGAACAAAGTTCTAGAACATTGCTCTAGACGCGCTAGGCTGGCGCGCATGAGCGAGAAACGCATCGCGGTCGTCACCGGCGCGAACCGCGGCATCGGCCGCGCCGTGGCCGAGGAGCTCGGGCGTCACGGGCTCCACGTCGTCGTCGTGGCACGCCGGGCCGATGCCGGCGCGCCGGTACGCGCCGCGATCGAAGCCGCGGGAGGCTCCGCGGATCTCCTCCTCGGCGACGTCGGAAGTATCAGCGGTGCACGTCACCTCGCGCGAGACCTCCTCGCGGCGTGCCCGCGCATCGACGTCCTCGTCCACAACGCAGGGCTCTGGCCCGAACGCCACGAGCTGAACGAAGACGGCCTCGAGCGCGCCTTCGCGGTGAATCACGTCGCGCCGTTCGTGCTGAACCATCTCCTCGAGGACCGGCTCGTCGTCTCTCGTACGCGCGTGGTGCAGGTCAGCGCCGGCTTGTACGTGAAGGGCCGCGTCGACCTCGAACGAACCCCGCGCGGCGAGGACTTCCACGCGATCCGCACGTACGCGACGACGAAGCTCTGCAACCTCCTCGTGATGCCGCTCTTCGCGGAGAGGTGGCGCGGGCGCGGCCCGACCATCGTGGCCGTGCATCCTGGCGTCATCCGCACCGGGCTCGGCGATCGCGGAGGTCTCCTCGGCGCCGCGCTCCGGCTCGTGAAGAAGACGTGGAAGGATCCCGCAGCAGGCGCACGCCCCGTCGTGCGCCTCGCGCTCGAGCATGCCCTGGCGGAGAGCGGCCTCTACTTCCACGAGGAGACCGAGGCCGCCCTCGCGGAGAACGCGAGCGACCGCGCCGTCGCGGGTGCGCTATGGGAACGGACGATGCTGCTCGCCGGGCTCGACGCGGCGCCCCCCCTTGCGCATGAAGAGCGAACGTCTGCGAGCCCCTGACACGAAGACGCGTCTGCTCGATGCAGCGCTCGCCGTTCACGCGCGCTCGGGCCCGGCCGGCTTCACGGTCCACGCCGTCATCGCCGAGAGCGGCATCAGCCTCGGCAGCCTGTATCACCACTTCAAGAGCTTCGACGGTCTCGCCGCGGCGCTCTATGCGCGCTGCATGGGCGAGCTGCTCGACGCCCTCGTGCGTGACGTCGAACGAACCACGTCGGCTCGCGCGGGTATCGTCGCGCTCACCCGCGCGTATCTGGAGTTCACGGGCGATCGGCCGGAGGTCGCGCGTTTCGTGCACGCATCGTCGTACGCCACCTTCCTGCCCGCGCATGCGGCCGCCATTACCGAAGCGAAAGCACCACGTCTCGCGCGCCTGTTCGCGTGGGCACGCCCCCACGTCGCGGCCGGCAAGCTCGTCGCGCTCCCTGAGCCGCTGTTCGAGATGATGCTCATCGGGCCCGTCGCGGAGACCGCTCGCCGGTGGCTCGCCGGCGCACCGGGCATCGATCTCGCGCTCGCCGCCGAGCTCCTTCCGGAGCGCGTTTGGCAGTCGGTCCGGCGCGCGCCCCGTCAGGCGGCGCGCGCCATCGACGACGACGACTGATGCGAGGCGAGGCGAGGCGCGGCGCGGCGCGGCGCGGCGAGGCGAGGCGAGGCGCGGCGCGGCGCGGCCGACGGTTTCCGTGCCGCGCCGGCTTGCGGAGGTCAGGGCTCCGCGGAGAACGTCCCCGTGGAAGGAGTGATCGGCACGATCGGACCGCCGGGCACCCAGGGAATGGTCCTGACGCTCGTATCCCACGGAGAGGAGCCGCCCCACGACGTCTGGGTGCGGCCTTGCGCGTCGACCATCCGGACATCGGTGCGCCCGTCCGCATCGAAGTCACCGAACGTGAGCTGCCCGGTCTTCTCCCTGAAGCGATTGAGGAGCCGCCACTCGGTCGTGCGCCCCGGGCGGTAGTACCAGGCCGCGCCGGTGCCCATGAAGTCGTCCTGCACGCCGTCGCCGTCGAAGTCGCCGACGACTTGAGAAGGCGAATCGAACGAGAGCGAGTTGTTCAGCTGCTCGACACGCCCTTCGTCGGAGTCGTTCTTGACGGCCCAACCGGGCGGGATTCCCATGACCATGACGTTGTCGCGAATGCTCGCGATGTTGCACGGAGTGCCGCGGATGTGCACGTAGCGACTCGACGAGAGGAACGTATTCGATCGCATCTGGAACGTGTGTCCCGCGATACCGCCCATTCCGCCGTCCCCGCCCCCGTGGACGTCGAAGTCGTGCTCTTTCCAGCAGACCGTATCCCAATATTCACAATACGTATTCCCGGCGGTCACGAGATTGAAAGCTGCCGTGTAGCTGGTGTGCCCACGGGAATCCGCGGCGATGGCATGCCGATTGTGCGTGAACGTGTTCCCGTCGATGAGCGGATTGCCGCCGCGCGTACTGACGACGCCGTACCCTGCGCCTCTCCGTGAGTTGTCATGGAAGTAGTTGGCAATGATCCGCGCGGCCTGTGGCGGCGGCGTCAACGTGTCGTGGCAGATCTCCTTATCCTCGTAGGACGCTTTGAGCAGGACGCCGGCGTCCGTCCACGCGCTGAACTCGTTGTGATCGACGAGCAGCCGCCGCGCCGGATCATCGGAGCTGACGCCAACGACCTTCGGCGCCGTGTCGCCGCTCGTCGTGCTCGGGCCACGCAGGCGCACGCCGGTGACCCGCACGTCGTTGCCGACGGCGACGAACGCGGTGCCGGCCTCTCCGTTCGCACGGTAGATCTCCGAGCCGGGGTTCAGCCCCTTGCGCTTGCTCCGCAAGGTCACGCCCTCACGCAGCTGGCGCTCGTTCGCGTCGTCGATCCGAATCGTCGTGTCCGGTGCGACCTCGATGACCGAGCCCCAGTGGCTCGCGGCGAGCGCGGAGTCGAGGTCACCGCGCGACATCACCATCTTGAAGCCAGACGTCGGAAACAGCGCGGCAAAGCTCGTCGACTCGAAGCGGAAGTCTTCGGACGGATCGAGGTCGCGCGGTCCCACCACGAGCGGCGTGCGGTTCTTGCCCCGACCGCGGTTCACCTCGACGACGAGGTCACGCGCGACCCTGCCGCTCGATTGCGTGCCCACCATGATCGAGTCGCCGTCGAGCGCGAAACGCTGCGCCGGCGCGGTCATGTCACAGGCCTGGAGCTCGATGGCTCTCGTCGCGGAAACGACGCCGCTCTGGACGCCGAGGCAGAATCCCATGTTGGACCGGAGCGAGACGTCGTGCGTGCCGTCGCCGTGCTCGACGACGCGAAGCCTCTGCGCCGTGGTGCCGTTGCACGGATACATGAACACCGGCGAGCCGACCGCTTGATACGCGTCGCCGCCGACGTCCACGCACTTCCCTCCGAGGCCAATCACTCGAAAGTTCGCGTTCACGAGCGCGCTCGTCGCCTGGCCGGTGTTCTCCCCTTCAACCGTTCCGTCCTCGGCGTCGGGCTCCGCGCCCGCCGCACATCCAAGAGCCGTCGACACTGCCGCGAGGAGCAAGAGTTTCCGCATGGCCGCCCCGCAACGCACGAGCTGCGCCACGACGTGAGCGCCGGGGGACCTCCCGTTTTCACGAGAGATCCGGGCCCCGCACACGTCACGGGCACTGCGCGCGCGCTCGGGCGACCTGCGCGCGCGCATGACGAGGGGCCGTTCACCAGACGACCGCGCCAGCGTCGTCGAAGAATCCGCCGGTCGGCCCCTCGTTCGGGAGGGTCGCGAGGCGTACGATGATCTCGGCGCCTTGCTGAACGCTGCGCACGCCGCGATGTTGGTTCAGATCGGTTGCGACGTAGCCGGGGCACGCCGAGTTGACTTTCACGTTCGTCGAGCGGAGCTCGTTCGCGAGGCGGACGGTGAACGTGTTCAGCGCCGCCTTCGATGCGGCGTAGCCGAAATACGCAGCTTGCTGCGAAACGGGGTGTTCGGGATCCGCCGAAAGCCCGAGCGACGCGAGCCGCGTCGACACGTTGACGATGCGAGCTGCCGGCGCTCTCTCGAGGAGCGCAAGAAACGCCTGCGTCACGGCGATGGGGCCGAGGACGTTCGTCGCGAAGAGCTCTCGCAGCTCCGCGATGCCTTGCTTCGAAGGGAATCCGGTGCCCGTCGCGATCGCTGCGTTGTTCACGAGCACGTCGAGCCTTCCGAAGCGTGCGGCGACGTCCTCGCCGGCTCGCGCGATGCTGGCTTCGTCGGCAACGTCGACGAGCACGAGGTGTACGTCCGGAGAGATGTCACGAAGGCTCGCGACGGCCGACTCTCCGCGTCCGCGATCACGCGCACCAACGAGCACGGTCATCCCGAGCTCGGCGAGCCGGCGAGCTGTCTCACGTCCGATCCCTTTGTTGGCGCCCGTGACGAGCGCCGTCGTCTTTCCGTTCATGCGCCGAGCATGAGGACGGCAGCGCCTTCCATCTTGGGCGTTCTTGACGTTGGCCAAGAACGCACAAGCCACCGCTTCCGCGAGAGGTACAATGAGGGCGTGTTTGCCTCCGCGAAGACGGGGTCCGTCGGTCCGGGAGTCGGTTACCTGCGGGTCCGGAAGACGACCGAGCTCTATCGCGGGATGAAGGCGGACTATGGCGTGACGCTCACCTGTGAGGGACGTTCGCTCTCACGCATCGACGGCCGCGAGCACGTGCAGACCGCCGGAACTCTCGGCCTCACGCAGCCAGGCCAGGTGCACTGCAACGTGCGGCGTGACGCGCCGGGAGCGTTCCAGTTCCTTTCGTTCGATTCGAGCCTGGTCGACGAAGCGCGGTCGGCGTTGGACCACCCCTCGTGCAGGCACCTCCAAACCGACGAAGTGGATCCCCGTGACGAGCGCGCAGCGCCGTTGCGGCGGCTGCATGCCATGGTGCTCTCCGAGACGACGAACCGCTTCGCGCTGGACGTCGCGGTCACCGAAGCGGTCGCGACCTTCATGTCGTTCCTCGGGACGACGCGAGCGCGGAGCGGGAGCCTTCGCCCGACGGTCCGCCGTGCGCGCGAGTTCCTCCTCGAGCACATCGCCGAAGACGTGACCCTCGATGCTCTCGCCGACCACGCACGTGCCGACAAGTTCCATCTGTGCCGTGCCTTCTCGCGGGAGGTCGGCCTTCCGCCTTACGCGTTCCTGACGCAAGCGAGGATCGCACGCGCGCGCATTCTGCTGCGGCGTGGCCTCCGGCCCGCCGACATCGCACCGCGCGTGGGGTTCTGCGATCAGAGCCAGATGCACCGCCACTTCGTTCGAATCGTCGGCTGCACTCCCGGCGCGTACGCGCGCACGAGCCGCTAGTGCAGCCCTACGGCGCGTGCGTGGGCTCTCGCGTCAGCTCGGCAGAGAACGTCCCGATCGCGGGCTCGATGGGCGTGATCGGCCCGCCCGGCACCCACGGAATGGTCCTGACGCTGGTATCCCACGGAGAGGAGCCGCCCCATGACGTCTGCGTGCGGCCTTGCGCGTCGACCATCCGGACGTCGGTGCGCCCGTCCGCATCGAAGTCGCCGAACGTGAGCTGCTCGGTCTTTTCCGGCGAGCGGTTCAGCAGTCGCCACTCGGTGCTCCGCCCGGCTCGGTAGTACCAGGCTGTTCCCGTACCCATGAAGTCGTCCTGCACGCCGTCGCCGTCGAAGTCGCCGACGACTTGAGAAGGATGCCCGTCTACGGTGACGTTGTTCAAGAATTCTTGGTGTCCGTCATCGGCCTTGCTCTTGAACGTCCAGCTACGCACCTGTTCCGGACTGACCCTGAAGAATACGTTGTCGCGAACGCGCACGGTATTGCACGGAGTGCCGCGAACGTAGATGAATCGATCACGCGGCGACATGAAGGTATTGGACCGGATCTCGAAGGAGTGCCCGGCCATTCCTCCGACGCCGTCCTCCCCGTTGCCGTGAACGTCGAAATCGTGCTCCTTGTTGCAATTGAGGCCGCCCCAATTGCAGTACGAGTTCCCGGAAGTCACGAGGTTGAACTTCGCCGTGTAGCTCGTGTGTCCGCGTGCATCTGCGGCGATGGCGTGGCGGTTGCGCTGGAATGTATTGCCATCGATGAGCGGGTTGCCCCCGCGGATGCTGGCGACTCCGTAGCCGGCACCATCTCGCACGTTGTCGTGGAAGTAGTTGGCGACGACGCGGGTGTTCTGCGGCGGAGGCGTCAGCGTCTCGTGGCAGATCTCCAAGCTATCGTAGGAGCCTTTCAGCAGGACCCCCGTGTCCGTCCACGCGCTGAACTCGTTGTGGTCGACGAGCAGCCGCCGCGCCGGATCCTCCCCGCGAATGCCGATGACCTTCGGCGCCGTGTCCCCCTCCGTCGTGCTCGGCCCGCGGAAGCGTAGGCCGGTGACCCGCACGTCGTTGCCGACGGCGACGAAGGCGGCCCCGAGCTCCCCGTTCGCGCGGTAGATCTCCGAGCCGGGATTCAGCCCCTTACGGTTGCTCCGCAACGTCACGCCCTCACGCAGCTCGCGCTCGATTGCGTCGTCGATCCGAATCGTCGTATCCCGGGCGACCTCGATGACCGAGCCCCAGTGGCTCGCGGCGAGCGCGGAATCGAGATCGCCGCGCGACATGATCATCCTGAAACCGGACGTCGGAAACAGCGCGGCAAAGCTCGTCGACTCGAAGCGGAAGTCTTCGGATGGGTCGACGTCGCGCAGCCCCACGACCAGCGGCGTGCGGTTCTTGCCGCGACCACGGTTCACCTCGACGACGAGATCACGCGCCACCCTGCCGCTCGACTGCGTGCCCACCATGATCGAATCGCCGTCGAGCGCGAAGCGCTGCGCCGGCGCGGACATGTCACAGGCCTGGAGCTCGATGGCTCTCGACGCCGAGACGACGCCGCTCTGGACGCCGAGGCAGAATCCCAGGTTCGAGCGGAGCGAAACGTCGTGCGTGCCGTCGCCATGCTCCACGACGCGCAGCCTCTGCGCCGTCGTGCCATTGCACGGATACATGAACACCGGTGAGCCGACCGCTTGATACGCGTCGCCCCCGACGTCGACGCACTTCCCTCCGAGCCCGATCACGCGGAAGTTCGCGTTGACCAGCGCGCTCGTCGCCTGCCCCGTGTTCTCCCCATCGACCGTTCCATCCTCCGCATCGGGCTCCGCGCCCGCTGCACATCCGAGAGCCGTCGACATCACCGCGAGCAGCAAGAGTTTCCGCATGGCGGGCCCGCAACGCACGCGCTGCGCCACCGCCGTGAGCCTCTCGTTTCATCGAGTTTCTCCGGGAATGTCACCGCATGCGCGCCGTCCGCCGACGCGCGCGCGCTCGGAGGCCGTGCGCGCGCGCATCCTCAAGGCGGCCTGCGCTCAGCGGCGCAGCGCGCGGAGACCGACGACGGCAAGCGCCATCGCGGCGCCGCCGACGAACAGCATCGGCGCGAGCGAATGCTCGAGCACGTCGATACGGTCGGCGACCATCAGGAGGAGCCAGCGCCGCCGCTTGTACTCCGGGATCCCGTACGCCACGTGGCGGACGAGGCCCGAGAGGCCGCGCTGCGGAACCGCGGTTCCGAACACCGGGGTGCGCCCGCGGTTCCGCGCGACGACGGACGGTCGCGCGTCCTGCTGCGGTGGACGCGCGTACGGCGGATCGCCCATCGCGCGAGGCGGCTCGAGCTCCATGGGTACGCCGGGGCGGTTCTCGGGCCGCGCGTCGACGCCCCAACCGGTCACATCACGAGAGACATCCATATCGATTCTCCTGACTAGGCAGCCTTGGTGGGGACGAGCACGCACTTGATGCACTCGTCGAGCTTGCTGGCGAACATGCGATAGGCATCCGGCCCGTCGTCGAGCGACAGGCGATGGCTGATGATGCCCTTCGCGTCGATGCGTCCGGCGCGAATGTGCTCGAGCAGATGCGGCATGTACCGCTTCGTGTTGCACTGCGCGGCGCGGATGGTGATGCCCTTGTTCATCGCCGTGCCAATCGGCACGAGATTGAACGGCGGGCCGTAGACTCCAATCAGCACGACGTTCCCGCAGCGCCGCACGGCGTTGATCGACCACTCGATAGCGGTCGCTGCGCCGGCCTGGAGCTTGGCGATGCCGAGCGCCTTCTGCATGAACGAGCCGGACGCCTCGCAGCCTACCGCGTCGATGCACACGTCCGGACCGCGCCCGTCGGTCATGTCCTTCAGCTTCTTGACGACCTCCACGCCGCCTTCGTTGCGGAAGTTGAGCGTCTCCGCGTTGGCCCAGCGGCGCGCGAACTCCAGGCGATAGTCGAGATGGTCGACGACGATGACCCGACCCGCTCCCATCAGCCACGCAGACTTCGCGGTCATCAGGCCGACCGGACCGGCGCCGAAGATTGCGACCGTCTCGCCCTGTTTGATCTCGCCCATCTCCGCCGCCTGGTAGCCCGTCGGCAGGATGTCGGAGAGGAAGAGCACGTCTTCCTCATCCATGTCGTCCGGGATCTTCATCGGCCCCACGTCCGCGAACGGAACGCGCACGAGCTCGGCCTGGCCGCCTTCGTAGCCGCCGGTCGTGTGCGAGTAGCCGAACACGCCGCCGAGGACGTCGTTCGCCGGATTCGAGTTGTCACACGCGCTCGTGAGCCCCTTCGAGCAGTAGAAGCACGTGCCGCACGAGATGTTGAACGGGACGACGACGCGGTCGCCGCGCTTCAGCGTGGCGACGCCCGAGCCGACCTCCTCGACGACACCGGCGAACTCGTGGCCGAACGTCGTGCCCACGCGCGTGTCGGGCACGAGGCCATGGTAGAGGTGTAAGTCCGAGCCGCAGATCGCCGAGCGCGTCACGCGCAGGACGATGTCGCCGGGATGCTCGATCCGAGGATCGGGCTTTTCTTTAACCTTCATCACCTTCGGGCCCATGAACGTCAGCGCTCTCATGCTGCGCGCACGTTGCATCGGGCGCGCCGACGCCGCGCAGCAAAGCGCACGACGAAGACGGCCACGCCTTGCCGCTCGAGCTCGCCGCGCCCTGGGCGGACGCGCCACGCGCGTGCGTGTCGGCCCGCTCGCGCTCACTGCGAGAGGCCAGAGCTTGCGGCGCCGGCTGCGCGATGGAAACGTCGGTCCTCGGCCATGCGGAGCTTCACGATGTCCAGACCCGCGCTCGTCCTGCTTGCATCCACCTTCGCCGCGACGGCGCTCGCCTGCGGGTCGTCGACGACCCTCGTCGAGCCCGGCCCCGCGGTTCCCGTCGTCGAGTACGTGCAGAAGCAGGAGATCCTCACCCCGCTCCCGGTCCGCGTGCGACTCCCTGCTTCGACAGGCGCCGAGCACGTCGTGATGCTCTACCGAACGTGGGGCTCACGCGGCTGGCGTCAGAAGGAGCTCTCGCGGCGCGGTCAGACGTGGTCGGGCGAGGTCACGTGCCGTGAAGTGAGTACCGTGACGGGAGACACGAAGTACTTCTTCGTCGCCGTCGACGACGCGGGTGAGGTCGTTGCGGGCAGTGGCGCGCCCGACTGGCCGCACGTCGCGACCGTCGTAGGCGCTCTTCCGGATGGCGCGCAGGCGCTTCCGGGCGGAACCCTGCCGCTCCGCTGTCACGACCCTGCCGACTGCCCGCCCGACTTTCCGGGTTGCCCTTCGTACGCCGTGAATCGGCGCGCGTGTCGAACGGACCGCGATTGCGGCGGCGAGAGCGCGTGCGCGTGGGACGGCTATTGCGGGACGCCGTCGGGCGAGGTCGAAGCGGCTTCGCCGGTCGAAGAAGCGAGCGACGACGAGCAGCTCGCGTCGGCGATCCGGGCCGTGAAGAAGCGGTACGGTCGCTCCGCACGCGGCGCAAGCCCCCGCGCGCAGCCCTGAGCCAGCATCCCGCACGGCGTGTGACTCGCGCGGCGCGGTCACGTCGTCAGTTGCACGTGCCGTTCACGCACGAAGAGCTCGACCCGCAGTCGCTCGGCGCGGAGCACGGCGAGCCCGAGTCATTCGGGTAGCACGTGTCTGCGGTGCAGTGCGCGTGCGGTCCGCACTCCGCGGTCGAAGCGCAAGGCACGCCCGCCTTGTTGGCGTAGCAGGTTCCTCTGGAGCAGTGCGCGGAGCCTCCGCAATCGGAGCTCTCCGAGCACGGACACCCGACCTGGTTCGCGAAGCAACGTCCACCCGTGCAGTGCAGGTTTTCTCCGCAGTCGCTCGCCTGCGTGCACGCGCGGGCGCCCGTCGTCGAGCATTCGGGGCCCGCCGCCTCGACGGCGGCAGGCTTCGGCGCGCCGCCGCATGCAGCAAGGACCAAGACGACGACGGCGGTGCTCGCGAACGTGCGCGTGAGAGGCATCGCGCTCATCGTCGATCGGAACGGGCCAGGACGTCGACCTGGAAAGCCACCACGGACGGCGGATCACTTCACGTCGAAGCGGCCGTTCTGGTCGTAGACGATCACGCGCTCGCCGCCGCACGGGATGCGAACGTTGTGCGATGCGCCGGCACCCACACGGAGCTTCCGCGTTCCACACGCAACGCGGGCATCGAGGGGAGCGACGCCGACCACGACGCCGTCCACCGAGATCGGCCTTCCCGCGGGAGCGTTCGAGGTGCGGAGCCGGCCCGTCGCGAGCGGCGTCTCGATGGGAGCTTCGGCTTCCGCATCGCGCGCGGCAGCGACACCGATGGGCGGCGCCTCCTTCGCGGCAGGTGCAGCGGTCGCGGGAGGAGCGTCGTCGAGCTCGAAGGCGGCAGGCGTGGACGTCGACGCATGCAGCGCTGCGACCGCAGCGGGCGTCTCCGACGGCGCGCGCACGACCGCGAAGACGAGGAGCACGGCGAGCACGCTGACGGCGCCGCCCGCAGCGATGGCCGCGACGGGCATGCGCGAACGGACCCGGCGCGCGTCCGCCCGCTCCATCGTGGCCTGCACGAGCCGCGGCATCTGCGGAATCTGCGCGAGCGGCGAGTGCACGGGAGCAGAGGGCAGAGGCGCAGGCGGCGGCGCGACGGAAGGAGCGTGGCTCGCGAGGTACCCGATGATCGAGCTCTCTTTCGGCGCGGGCGCCGGGGAAGGAGGCGGTGACGAAGGTGGCGGCGCGGCAGCGCGCGAGCGCCCGGAAGGCACGCTCACCGCCATGGGCGTGTCGTGCGGCGCGACCGACGGAATGTCAGCGAGGCTCGGGCGCGCGATCATGCGAGGCCGACTCGGCACGCCGGCGCTCTGGAGCGCGACGACCCAGCCGTCCTTCAGCGCGCCAACGTCGGCGCCGACGCTCGCGAGAATGGCCTGGAGACCCGTCTTCAGAGCGCCGTGCTGGATGGCTCCCGCGAGCGCCCGCAGGAGATCGCGCGCGGCAGAGGCTTCGCGCGACTCCGCGGCGGGATCACGCGGCTTCGCGCCGTCGAGCACGAAGAGGCCGATGTCGCCGTTCGGCAGGACGAGCACGTCTTCCGGCTCGAGCCGCGCGAGCACGAGGCCGTGCTCGTGAAGTGTCCCGAGCGCCTCGAGCAGGCGCAAGCCGGCGGCCGCGGCCCTCGCCTCGTCGACGAGCTCGCCGCGCGAGGCACGAACGACAAGCTGCGCGACCGAGTCGGACTCGGGCGGGTCGAGCACGAGGTAGGGCAGGCCGTCGGCGCCGGTGCCGTCGTCGCGGACCGTGATCGCGAGACCGAGCGCATTGGCAATGGTTCCTTCACGCACGATGCCCGCGGCGTGCGCGGGCGACGTGGGCAGCTTCAGCCATACCGACGCGCCGTTGCGGTGCGTCGCGGCGTGCACGATCGCCGTGGACGATCGATGGACGACGCCGTCGAGGCGATAGCGGTCGCCGACCAGGAACCCGGGGTTCGACGCAGGACGTGCGCTCATGAGCGGCGTAGCCGTCCGCTCATCGTAGCGCGTCGTCCCCTCCGGGCGAAGCGCCTGCCGGATCTGCCCACATCCTCCGCCGCGCCGGGCGCCGGCGCCGATGCGCTACGCCGCCTTCTTCTTCGCGCGTGCGCGCGCCTCGATCTTCTCGACGACGCGCGATGCGCGGGCGCGCAGCTCGGCCAGCTCGTCGCCCGAGAACTCCCTCGCCTCTCCGCCGATGACGCAAAGCGTGCCGAGCGCGTTGCCCTTCGAGGACACGAGAGGGATGCCGGCATAGCAGCGGATGCCTTCGAGCGCGACGAGCGGGTTGTCGCCGACGAGCTCGTGCCCCGGCGCGTCGGCGACGACGAAAGGCTCCTTCGCTGCAACGGCGAAGCGACAGAACGCCCATTCCACCGGTGTTCCCTTCGCCTCCGCGAGCCAGTCGGAGAGCCCGTGCGACGCCGCGAAGTGCTGAGCGCCGTCGAGCACGATGCTGACGAGCGCGACGGGCAAGCCGAAGTGTGCCGCGGCGGCGACGACGTCTTCGTGGAGGAGCGACTCGACGTCGCTCGAAAAGAGCTCCAGGTCGGCGATTTCTTCGAGGCGCTCGCGGTCGTTCAAGGCCTGCTCGACGGCGGTATCCGAATGGAGCGGGTTCATACGGCGATCCTCGTGTGCGCGGCGGCTTTCTTCGCCAGCAGGATGTACGTGGTCAGGCGGACGTCGAGCGATTTGGCGAACACGCCGACCGCGCCGCTCTCCGCAGAAGAGAGAGCCTTGGCGACGAGCTTCAGCTCTTCGACCGAGAGCGTACGTCCCTCACGCCCGGGCGCGGGGACCCCCGCCGCTCGCTTCGCCTCGCGCCAGAGGTGTTCCGCGTCGGCACGGCCGACGTGATGCGCGAGCTTGTCGACCGCCCACGCCTCCGTGGGCGCGTCGAGGCGGTAGCCCGGGATCGCCGGGGACGTGACACTCATCATCGGGCTCGTCCCCTCCTCGTCGTTCGGCGTCGCTGCAGACGCCCGGCTCGGCCGCGCCACGGCGGTGAGTCGTGCTGGCGAAGAACGGCAGCCCCGCGCCGACCTTGAATGTCCGCCGCTCGTCTCTCGCGATCGCGGCCACGCACATGGTGCTACAGCTTCGCGCGTGACTCCGTCCGTCGAGAGCGCCCTCGCCGTCGTTCGCGATCTCGCTCTCGAGGTCGGCATCGTCGAGGAGCCGGTCGTCGTCGCCGATCGGTCGAACCTCGTGCTCCGCCTCGGTGAGGTCGTCGCCCGCGTGGCGATGGCCACGTCTCTCGTGCGCGTCGGCATGGAGTGGCTCGGACGCGAGATCGCGCTGACTCGCTTCATCGATGCGCGCGGCGGCGGCGTCACGCGACCGGCGCGGAGCATCGAGGCCGGCCCGTTCGAGCGTGACGGGCTCGTCGTGTCGTTCTGGGAGCGGGAGGACCTCGTCGCCGAACGCGCAGGTCCGCGGGCCGCGGGCGCGGAGCTCGCTCGCATCCACCGCATCCTGCGGGATGCGCCAGAAGGCATCGTGCAGAGATGGGGGAACATGGAGGAGGCGCGGCTCGTGCTCGATCGCGCGCGTCAGAGCCCGTTCTTCGACGCTGCGGACCGGTTGCGGCTCGAACGCGCGTGGTCGGAGGCAGAGCGCACGGCTGCGTCCGCGGAAGCGCGCACCGCCTCGTTCCAGCCGGTGCACGGCGATGCGCACATCGGCAACGTGCTCGCGACGGCGCGCGGAGCGTTGTGGACCGACTGGGAAGACGCGTTCCTCGGGCCCGTGGAATGGGACGTGGCATGCCTACGCTCGAAGGCGGAGCTCTTCGGCGAGGAGCGAGAGCCGATCGAGCACATGCTCGCGGCCTACGACGCGGAGTGCGACGTGCAGTGCGACGCGGAGCTCGCGCGGGAGCTCGGAGTCGTCCGCAACCTCCAGGTCGTTCTCTGGCTGGCCGTGTTCGCGGAGCGGCACCCCGAGCTCCTGCCGCGCATGCGTGCACGGCTCGACCGCCTGCCTTGAGGCTTTCCTCAGCGTGCGGCGACCACCAGAAGAACGATGGCGGCAACGAACAATGCCGCGAGCACGGCGGCAGCCACGAGCATCACGCGCCGCGCGGGCTCGGGTCCTCGCGAGACGTTCGCGGTCGCGTTCGGTAGCGCGCCGGGATGACGTGCGCGCGGCACCGCTTGCGAGTCGTCCAGGAGCTCGCGCGGATCGAACATGCTGCGCTTCTGCGTGCGCGTGAAGACGGGCTCGACGGCGCTCGGGTCGAGGAAGTCGGGATCGGCATCGAAGCGCGGCGGCGGCAACGTCGGGAGCCAGTGCGGGTGCGCCTCTTGCCATGCCGCGCGCATGGTCTTCATGTCGGGCCAGCGCTCCGCCTTGTGATACGCGATGGCGCGGTCGACGACGGCGACGAGCTTCGTCGACAGCTCGGGCGCCGCATCGGCGAGCGAACGCGGACGCGCGGACCGGCTCGCCAGCATCATGGCGTTGACGTCCTTCGCCGTGTGCACCGGAAGGCCCGAGAGACACGTGAACAGGGTCGCTCCGAGCGACCAGACGTCGCTCTGCGCGTCGATCTTCTTCGTGAGCCCGAGCGACTGCTCGGGTGGCATGAAGGAAGGCGTTCCGAAGACGTCCTGCGCGGCGTCGGCGGTGTAACCGCGCTGCTTCGCGAGCCCGAAGTCGAGGATCTTCACGCCTCCGCCTTCGAGCACGAAGATGTTGTGGGGCTTCAGATCGCGATGCACGACCCCCGCGGCGTGCACGGCAGCGAGCGCATCCATGACGGCATCGCCGATGCGCATCATGTCTTCGAGCGGGACGCGACCGCCCTGCGACTGGCGCACCTCCTCGAGCGTCTGACCGACGAGGAGCTCGAACGCGAGATACGCGCAGCCATCGTCGGCGAAGCCGTCGTCGAGGACCTTCACCGTGCCGGGATGCTCGATGGCGGCGACGAGACGCGCCTCGGCGAGGAGGACCTTGAGCATCCCGGGGTTGGCGGAGAGCTCCGGGTTCAAGACCTTCACCGCCGCGCGCGATCGATCTCTCACGTGCGAGGCGGCATACACGGTGGACGTGCCGCCGCGTCCGAGGATGGACTCGAGCCGCCACTTGCCGCCGAGGACGGCGCCGAGGCGGTCCTGGATGCGCATCGCTCGTCAGCGTACCGCATGGCCTCCGCGCGTGGCGCGCGACCGACCCGCGCCGGTGCGCATCGAGGTAGAGTCGCCCGCGTGGAGCTCTGGCTCGTGCGCGCAGCGCTGGTGGAAGGGGAACTCGGGCATCTCTCGGCGGAAGGGAGGCGAATGATCCGGGCTCTCGGCAGCAAGTTGAAGCTCGACGAGGCGCCGGTCTTCGATCGCATCGTGGCGAGCCCCGGTCCCGCCGCGATCCAGAGCGCCGAGCTCTTCGCCGATCGCGTCGACTACGTGGGCGTCGTCGAAGTATCGCCGGCGCTCGCGGCAGGCGTTCCCGGCGCCGTCGCCCTCCCCATGCTTCTCGCGCGAGGCTCGGTCGTCGCGGTCTTCGGTGACGAGCCAGCCCTCTCCGCGCTCGGTGCATTCCTCGTCGGACGGCCGACGTTCCCTCCGCTCGTGCCCGCGCAGGTTTCCGTCATCCGCGATCGGCAGCCGGCGTGGTGCCTTCGTCCCGGCGATCTCGCCCGCCAGCTGTTGCTCGTGGCGTGAGCTCGATCGCCGAGCTACTGGAAACGTGCAGCACGCACGGAACGCGCGCGCCCATCGCGCGGGGGGTGATCTGAGTCATCGTCTCTCCAGGCGAGGGGTGGCCGACTCCCCTCCCCTCGCGCCCGAACGTGCGGCAGGTACGGCTCGCCGTTCGTGATTTCGCCGCGTTCGCGCGCGGCCGTGCACGTGGCATCGCCATTGCGAAAGCATTGGTCGTGGACACCAAAGCTCGCCTCGAAGAAGAAACCGCCTCCTCGCTCTCCACCCGGACGTTCTCGCGGACCGTCGCGACGAAGCTGGGCGTCGTGTTCGTCGTCCTCGCCGGCCTCGTCGCCTGCTCCGGCGCGGAGAGCGGCTCGCTCGACGACGAGCAGTCGGAAGATGCCGACGACGACGACGGCGAGAGCGACTCGTTCGCCTCGTCGAGCGACGCGCTGCGGACGGCCGGGCCGTGCGCCGGGACCGCGATCGACCGCGCGGTGAAGTGCGCCGTCAACAAGGGCGCTCGCGTTCTCAGCTTCTACCGCAGCCCGGCCGAGCAGGAGCGCGTGCGCCGCGAGAACGGCTGCACGAACCGCTGCACCGGGCAGGCAGGCTGCGTGCGCCCGACCGCCGGTTGCACGACGTCTCCTCACACGAGGTGCCGCGCCGTCGACCTCGTGAACGACGGAGCGCCGCTGACGCGCACGCAGCTTCGCTCGTGCGGGCTCGCGAAGACGACCGCCCCGCACCGCAATCACTACGACCTCGTCAACTGACGCGGCGCACGCGCGCGAGGGCGCCGCGTACGATTTCGTGATCGAAATCGCGGGCTCGCGCCTTTTACCGGTCGATGACGGAGCGGCAGCGCCGCAACGAGGACAGCGGCCTCATCGATCTCGACGCCCTCTTGCGGCAGTCGTCGCCGGAGCTCCCTCCGTCGGCGAGCGACTCGCTCGAAGGCGTCGCGGCGGACGCGAGCGTTGCACGGCCGCCGCTGCCCGAGGCGGCGGCCGCGCAAGTCGCCGTCGCCGAACCACCGGCGGCGCCGCGTGCAGTCGCCGAGGTTCCGCCACCGTCTGCGCGGCAGCCGGCGGCGACCGCCTCCCGTCGGATGCGTCGCGGTGCCGTCGGCGCTCTCCTCCTCGCCGCCGCCCTGGTCGGCGTCGTTGCGGTCGTCGCGGTCGCGCGTCGAGCGCCTTCCGACGTCGCGTCGCGTCCGGCCGCGGCGAGCGCGCCCGCGGCCGACCTCCACCCTCCGCCGAAGGCGACGTCCGTCGCGACGCTCGCCGCGCCGCCGCTCGGCGACCGTGCTCCCGATGCGAAAGACCCTGCCTTCGATGCGAAGGATCTGCCCTCCGTCGCGCCGAGCGCGGCGCTCGCGCCGCATGCCGCGACGACCGCTACCGTTCGCATCACCACCTCCGCGTTGGCGGATGCACCTGTCCGAGGCGCGGGCGATCTCGGAGGCGCGATACGCGATGCCGTCGGTCCGCGCGCGTCGTCGGATGCGCCCGCCGCCTCCGCCTCGGCGGAGGTGAATGCACGCCAGCTCCGCCCCTCGCCCGGCGCTGTCGTCGGCGCGATCCAAGCCGTGTTGCCGAAGGCGCGCGCGTGCCTCGGCCCCGACGACCCGGTGCGCAGCGCGACCCTGGTCTTCCGCTCCGACGGCTCCGTCGCGCGCGTGGACCTCGCCGGTGCGCGTCCTTCCGACGACTGCGTGAAGGCCGCCCTCGCCGGAGCGAGAACGGCTCCTTTCCTCGACGAAACGTTCGTGACCCGCGCGACCGTTCGACCCTGAGGATCTCGCGTCCGACGGCGCTCGGGCGCGCCGCCCGTGATTGCCATTGCACGCAGGCTCGCGCGATCGGACGCTCGCGTTCCCATGAGCTCGCTGGCGCCCCCCGACCGAGCGCACGTCGCCCGCAAGCGCACGGCGGCCGTCGTCGCGCTCTCGATGCTCGCGCTGCCGCAGCACACCGCGTGCGCGCGCGGCGACGCTCCTGCGAAGACGGATGCTGCACCGCAGCCGCTTGCGACGCCGTCCAGCGTGGCTCCCGCGGCGTCGCCGTCGGTGCTTGCGCCGATTCCGCTCCCGGCAGCGCGCCCTCGCATGGCCTCGGTCGATGCCGGCCCCTCGAGCGAATGGGCGTGGCGCACGTATCGCGGTGATGGCTTCACGGTTCTCTTCCCGGGGGACCCGCGCGTCACCGAGCTTCCGGCCGACGAGGAGAAGGTCGGGTACAGCGAGGCGGCCTTCGATCTTCCGAGCGGACAGGCCTCGTTCGCGGCCGGCTTCAGCGATCATCCCGCAGAGGACGTCGCGAAGCCGGAGGTGTTCCTCGACAACCATCTGAACGCGCCCCGTCGCGGGACGACCGAGGTGCTCCATCGGAGGTCCATTGCGCTCGCGGGTCACCCCGGCCGCGTCGTGATCCTGCGGAGGAACATCTCGGGGACGCCGCTGCGCGTGTACTCGCGGATCTATCTCGTCGGGCGGAGGCTCTACTCACTGATCGTCTCCACGCTGGACGTCGGCGGCATCGGAGAGGACATCGTCCGGAAGTTCATGGAGTCGTTCAGGCTGGGTTGATGCGCACGCCGCAGCGTCTGCGTCATCGCCGCTGCGGCGATGTGCCCACGAGCTTCGTCACGCGCGAAATGACCAGCGGACGAGAGACGCTGCGGCATTGCGATGGTAGGTTGCGTGGTTCGTCGGCTGGTCGGCTGACGATCGAAGCGCGAGCCGCGTGAGCGGCTGCTTCACCCGCGCGAGAGTCTCGCGCGAGCGCCGGTCCGACGTCGTTCCCCCGACGCCGGCGCGCCAATCGTCACCGGAGGCAGCGGAATGGATGTTCTGAAAGCACTGAACGAAAAGACGGAGTACTCGCCGGCAGCCCTGCAGCTCATCCTCGGAGCGTGGGTGCTCTCGACGCCGTTCGAGAAGAAGAAGGCGATCTGCCTCGAGACGGGAGACGTCGCGGAAGACGACTACGACAAGCAGTCGATCTATTCGCTGCTCTATGCGCTGTATCGCTTCGTCGGCGAGGTCGAGAGCGAGAACGGAGAGCCCTACGAGCTCACGTTCAACACGTGGGGCTATGCGTGGCCGGCAGGCTGGGGAACGCCGCCGACGCCGCCGACGGATCCGCAGCGCTTCGGGAAGAACGCGTACACCGGCCTCTACCAATTCGAGCCGCTGAAGGAGTACGTGAAGGCGCGTGACGGTCGCGTGCACGTCGTCGAGATGGGCTGCGGAACGGGTGCCGGCGCGCACCACGTCTGCAAGAACGTCCTCCCCGACTGCACGTACGAGGCGGTCGACATGCAGCTCGCCGCGATCCGGACCTGCCGCCGCAAGTTCGTTCCCGAGCTCGGCGGCCGCCTCGTCGCCACGCATGCGAACGCGACGCAGCTCTCCGTGCCGAGCGCCTCGGCCGACATCGTGGCGGTCTGCGAGACGCACGTGACCGAGCACGCGGGCATGGTCACCGCGGAAGACGAGCGCTTCTTCAAGACGGCCGAGCGAATCCTGAAGCCGGGCGGATACATGGTGTGGGGCAACGCCATCCCGGACAGCACGTGGCAGCCGTGCTTCGACTACCTCGCGTCGATCGGCGTGCGCGTCATCGAGCAGCGCGACGTCACGCGCGAGGCGGTTCAGGCGCGCGACGAAGACGCGGGACGCGTCAGGTCGTACGTGCAGCAGTGCATCGATCGCTTCGCGGGGTTCCGCATCCCCGTGCTCGGCGCCAAGAAGCGCCTCGAGGCTCGGCTCGCGATGGAGAACTTCTACCGGAACCCCGGTACGAACATGTACCGCACGCTGAAGGACGGCACCGATTCGTACCGCGTCGTGCTCCTCCAGAAGGACGATCGCACCGTCTGAAGCCTTCGGTAGGCCGCGCGTTCCGGCATCACCGCACCGGAGCGCGCGCAGCCGCGGGTAGCCGAACGACGAACGTCGTCCCGCGGCCAGCTCCGGCGCTCGTGACCTCGACGGCTCCTCCGTGCAGGTCGACGAGCTGCTGCACGATCGAGAGGCCGAGACCGAGCCCGCCGTGTCGACGCGTCGAGCTCGCGTCTGCCTGACGGAAGCGCTCGAACACGAACGGCAGGAATTCAGGCGCAATTCCCTCGCCCGTATCGGCGATGGTGATCGCGATCATTCCGTCGGTGCGCTCGACACGGACCGAGACCTCGCCACCGGCCGGCGTGAACTTGATGGCGTTGTCGAGCAGGTTCCAGAGGATCTGTTGGACGCGTGCAGCGTCGACCTGCGCCACCATCGGCTCCGAGCGGTCGCCGGCCGCCGACGTGAGCACGACCGCCTTCGCGTCCGCCGTCGGTCGCGCGGTGTCCACCGCCGTCTCGACGAGCGCGCGCACGTCCGCGGGGACGAGCTCGAGACGGACCTTGCCGGACACGAGCGCGCTCATGTCGAGGAGCTCGTCGACGATTCGTGCCTGAGCGCGGGCGCTGCGTTCGATGATCTCGTGCCCGCGCACGGACTCACCGGCCGCGCGGTCACGCGCCACGAGAATCTGCGCCCAGCCGAGGATCGCATTGAGCGGCGTGCGCAGCTCGTGGCTCAGCGTCGCCAGGAACTCGTCCTTCATCCGGTTCTGACGCTCGGCTTCCGCGCGCGCGGCCCGTTCCGCTTGCATCATTCGCTCGCGGTCGCGCTCGGCACGTTTCCGTGCCGTGAGGTCCTGCATCGCCCCAATCATGCGCGTCGCGCGTTTTGCTGCGTCGCGCACGACGTACGCGCGATCGAGAACATCCACGTAGGCGCCATCGGCGTGCGCGAACCGGTATTCCGCCGACCAGTGATCGTCGATGACGCCGTCGATGACGCGCTGGATGCTCGTGACGACGCGCTCACGGTCCTCCGGATGGATTCGATCCTTCCAAAACGAGGGCGCCGTGAGCTCGCCGACGCCATAGCCGAACGTCGCCTCGAGTGACTCGTTCCAGCGCACGGCGTCGGTCGTGAAGTCCCAGTCCCAGACCACGTCGTTCGTGGCGCGGGTCGCCAGGCGATAGCGCTCCTCGTTCTCGCGTACGGCGAGCTCGATCGCCTTTCGCTCGGAGACGTCGATCGTGACGCCGTCGAAGCGGCGCGGCGAGCCGTCGGCCGCGTAATACGCGCGGCCCACGGCACGGACCCATTTGATCGCTCCCGTCTCCGGATGAACGGTCCGGTAATCGATGTCGTACGTCGAGTGCTCCGTGACGGATCGGTCGATCTCGGCGCGCACGCGCGCACGGTCTTCTTCGTGGAGCAGCTCGTAGAAGCGCTCGATCGTCACGTGCGCGTCGGGCGCGAGATGGAAGTGCTCCTTCACCTTCGCGTCCCACACGAGAACGTCGAAAGGCAGGTCGCAGTACCAGACGCCGACGTTCGCGCTGCTCACGACGAGCTCGAGCTGCTCGCGTCCGCGGCGGTAGCGCTCCTCTTCGCGGCGGCGGTCGGTGATGTCTTGGAAGTAGACCGCGATGCCGTCGGGAGCCGGGTACGCGCGCACTTCGTACCAACGGTCGAGCGGCGCCGGGTAGTACTCGACGAAGTCGGCGCGTACGCGCTCCGACATCGCGCGGAGGTAGCTGCGCTCGAACTCCGTGCCGCGCGCGTCCGGGAACTCCTCCCAGATGTTCTTGCCGACGAGGTCCTCGCGGAGGAGGAGGCGCTCCGCCGTCCCGTTCAGGTACGTGAAGCGGAACGCTCGATCGAGAGAGAAAAAGGCGTCGGTGACGCTATCGAGGATCGTGCGCGCGTGCGCATCCAGCCGCGCCGAAGACTCGGACGCGTGCTCGTCCTCGCTCGGCTCACGCGCGGTCATCGCCGCGTACCATAGACGAGCTGCGCGAACGCTTGCGCGGTGCACGTGAGGCGTGAGCACCACGCTGCGGCAGGCGAGCTCATTCGCGGCAACGCGGGCCTGAACATTGCTTCAGTCGTGCGGCATGAACCACGGACGAACAGGCGGAGTCGAGCTCCTCCGCGCGAACCGCATGATGAGCCACCTCCTCGACGCGCTCGAACGCGGCGAAGACATCGGACACTACGGCCGCCTCGTGTTCGCGATGGTCGCGCGGCACTTCGTGGACGGCGACGAGCTCGTGACGCTTCTCATGCAAGATGCATCTTTCGACGAAGCGCACGCGATGTCGCTCGTCGACCAGGTGACGCGCCGCAACTACAGCCCGCCGAATCGGTCGCGCATCCTCGAATGGCAGAAGCAGCAAGACTTCCCGATCTGCCCGCACATGGACGATCCCGACGAGGCGAACGTGTACCGCGACCTCGCGTTTCCCGACGAAGTCTACGAGCACATCGAGGCGTACCACGAGCGGAAGGCAGGCGCCGAGGCCGACGCCGACGCGGCGAGCGCGCGGCACGCGGAGTAGCCCACGTTCACGCCGCGTGGATCGAGGCGCGCGCGGCGTCACACTCGTCGCAACCCGCCGCGGTCGGGCAAAGGAACACGAGCGGATCGGCCCGCAGGTGCTCGAGCGCGACGGAGACGAGGTCGCGCGCTTCCACGAGCCGGGCTTCCGCGTTGCCGACCCGGCCCTCGCGCTGGAGCCCGCGCGCGCGTAGCCACCCATCGAGCTGCCAGAACCCGCGGCAGCAATGGTCCGTCTCCGCGATCATCACGCTCTGCGGGGCGCCGTTCACTTCGACGATGCAGGGGTGCTCGACGGAGTACGGCACGCCGGCGAGGCTCTCCGCGACGTGAAGAACGGTGCTCTCTCCGTGCGTGACGCCGAGAAGGAGAACCTGTCCGGCGAGCTCGTGCACCCGGCCCGGTGGGCTGTCGGCGCCGTGCGGAGGCGTGAGCGGTTGCGGCGCGCAGATTCGTTCTGCCAGCGGACCTGCGGCCGCGAACGAGCCGCCCGGGTGCGTGCTCCGGACGACGCCGGGCTGCCGCCAGAACGTCTCGGCGGTGATGCCCATGCCGCTCGTCGGCGTCGACGACGGGTCGAACACCGATTCGCCGTCCGTCATGGTCGGCATCACGAGCGTGCCCGCGCGCCCCAGTGCGCGGCGAAGCGCGCTGACGAGGCCAAGCGGCCCGCCGACGACCGGCCGCACGGCACGAAACGACGTGTGGACGAGGAGAACGCCGCCGTACCGTACGCCGAGCGCAGTGAGCTGCGCCGCGAGCTCACCTTCCGTGAAAGCAGTCTCGCGGCGCGCCACGTCAGATCGCGCGGATGTTCGTCGCCGGGCTCGAGCCGCGCGGGATCGGCTTCGTCGACTCACCGAGCGGGTTGAACTGCCCTTGCGCGGCGTCGTACGCGAACACGTCGCCCGTGCCGATCTTGTACACCCACGCATGCAGGCCGATGTCACCGCGCGCGATGCGGGCAGCGACGGCCGGATGCGTCCGCAGGTTGTCGATCTGGACGAGGACGTTCTCCTGGATGGCGACGTTGACCTGGTCTTCGCGCGAGAGATCTTTGTAGTTCGTGCGCATGATCTGGCGCGTCGTCTCGGCGTGGAACAGCCAGTCTTTCACCGCGGGCAGCTCTTCGACCGTGGGGAGGTCGAGGAGCGCGCCCATCGCGCCGCAAGCCGAGTGGCCGCAGACGATGATGTCCTGCACGCCGAGGACGGAGACGGCGTACTCGACCGTCGCCGCCTCACCGCCGCGCAGCGCGCCGAACGGCGGGACGATGTTCCCGGCGTTCCGCAGGATGAACAGCTCGCCCGGCTTCGTCCCCGTGAGGAGCGCCGGGTTGATGCGCGAATCGGAGCACGTGATGAAGAGCGTCTCCGGGTTCTGCCCTTTCGCGAGTCGCTCGAAGAGCTCGCGCTCGGACCGGAATTCGTTCTGTTGGAAGGCGTGGATTCCCTGAATTAGCCGGTGCATGTCGTGACCTCTCCCGGAGCATACGACGAAAAATTTCGCCACATGTGTGGCGTCGTGCAACGCGGCAATCGCCCTCTCCAAACCTCGCCGCGCCCGCACGAGAATGCCTCTCGTGGCGCTGCCCCGGACAGACCTGATCGCGCTCGTCACGAGCTGCGTCGTGGGAATGGCCGCCGGCCTTTGCGGCTACACGTTCGTCTACGCGAAGGGCGCTTCGTACCTGACGAACGATCCTGCCGCGTGCGCGAACTGCCACGTCATGAACGAGCAGTTCTCGGGATGGGTGAAATCGAGCCACCGCTCCGTCGCCGTCTGTAACGACTGTCACACGCCGCACAACTTCATCGGCAAGTACGCGACGAAGGCGCGGAACGGGTTCTGGCACTCGTTCTACTTCACCTCGGGCACGTTCCCCGAGCCCATCCAGATCACGCCGGGCAGTCGCGCCGTCGCCGAAGCGACGTGCCGGGACTGCCACTCCGACATCGCGTTCGCGATCGAGGGCACCCACGGGCAGAAAGAAGAGACGTTCGCGTGCACACGCTGCCACGCGGGCGTCGGACACGCGAAGTAAGGGGCACGCGATGACCGACGACAAGCGGACGGAGCAAGCAGAGACGGTGAAGCCGGCGAACGGCGAGACGCCCGAGAAGAGGTCGCGACTGCGTCTCATTGCGCTCACCGCGCTGCTCTCCGCGGTCGTGACCGTCGGGATGGCGGCGTTGCTCGTGACGATCTTCGAGCACAAGCAAGAGGCGCGGAATCCGTTCTATCGCGTGGTCGCTCTCGACGACACGGTCGAAGACCCCGCGGTCTGGGGCAAGAACTTCCCGCTGCAGTACGACGGCTACAAGCGGACCGTCGATCAGGTTCGCACACGCTACGGCGGCAGCGAGGCGACGCCGCACACGCCGACCCAGGCCGATCCGCGCTCGCTCGTCGCCCAGTCACGTCTCGAAGAGGATCCGCGGCTCAAGGTGATGTGGGCGGGGTACGCGTTCGCGACGGACTTCCGCGAAGAACGCGGCCACGCGTACATGCTGAGCGACCAGATCTACACGGAGCGTCAGCACGTCACGAAGCAGCCCGGCACGTGCATCCACTGTCACGGCTCGGTGTACCTCCCGTACAAGAAAGCTGGCGACGGGGACCTCATCAAGGGCTTCGAAAAGGTGAACCAGATGCCGTATGCCGAGGCGCGGAAGCTCGTCTCGCATCCGGTCGCGTGCATCGACTGCCACGATCCGCAGTCGATGCAGCTGCGCGTGACTCGCCCCGGCTTCCTCGAAGGCATCCGCGCGCTCAAGGCTTCGCAGGGCACGCCGAACTACGACCCGAACACGATGGCGACGCGCCAGGAGATGCGGAGCTACGTCTGCGGCCAGTGCCACGTCGAGTACTACTTCAAAGGGCCCGAGAAGCGCCTGACGTACCCGTGGTCGAAGGGCCTCAAGGTCGACGAGATCTACGCCTACTACGAAGAGGTGAAGCACAAGGACTGGGTCCACGCCGAGACGGGCGCGGAGGTCCTGAAGGCGCAGCACCCCGAGTTCGAGATGTACAACCAGGGCGTGCATGCGCGCGCCGGCGTGGCGTGCGCCGATTGCCACATGCCGTACACGCGCGAGGGGGCGATGAAGGTGAGCGATCACCACGTTCGCAGCCCGCTGCTCAACATCAACCACGCCTGCCAGACGTGTCACAAATGGCCGGAAGAGGAGCTCCGCGCGCGGGTCCACACGATTCAGGACCGCACGTTCCAGCTCCGCAACACGGCGATGGATGCGCTCGTGCAGCTCATCGCCGAGATCAAAGCCGCGAGAGGCGCGGGACGCGGCGACGATCAGCTCGCCGAAGCGCGAAGCTGGCAGCGCCGCGCGCAGTTCTTCCTCGATTTCATCGAGGCCGAGAACTCGATGGGCTTCCACGCTCCGCAAGAAGCCGCACGTGTGCTCGCGCACTCGATCGATGCGACCCGCAAAGGGCAGCTCGCGCTGTATCGCACGGGGCCCGTCCCGAAAGTGGACGTGGCGCCGGCGCCGGCCTCCGCCGCGGGCGGCACGCCCGACGCGGGCGGCGGCACGCCCGACGCGGCGGCGACTCCCGCGAGCGGAAACGCGACCACGAACGCCGATGCCGGACGACCGGGCGCGAAGTGACGAGAGCCTAGAACGCGACGGGCAGGTCGAAGACGATCACGCGGTGGCCTGCCGTCGCCATCGGGTCGTCGACGGGATGAAAGTACGCGAGCCCGGGACGCGTGATGACCTTGTCCGAGAGCGGCAGGTTGAGCCGGAAGCCTCCGCCTACGGTCGTCTGGTCGCGCGCAGCGGAGTTGGCCGCGACGGAGGCGGGCGTCGTGAGGAAGCGCTGGTGATGCGCCTCGAGGGACGCGGTGAGGACCTTCAGGATGCGGTAGCCGGCGTGAAGGCCCGCCGTGAAGTTCGTGCGCGCGTCGTCGACGTCGACGGCCTCGCCTCTCGCGCGGATCAGCTGGAGCAGCGTGGTCTCCGCCTGCAGCGTGATGCCTTCGTGAATCCACGCCACGGCGGCGCCGACGGTCGGCGTCAGGTAGTTCACCGCGAACATGGCGTTATCCATCGCCTGGCGCGCATAGATTCCCGAGGTGGCCGTGCGGCGCGACGCAGCGTCCGGCGCTCCGCCGCCGCCGCCGCCGAACGGAAGCGCGACCCCCGCGAACAGCCCGAGCCGGACGTGCGGCGCGACTTCTGGCGTGTACAGCGCGAACGCGACCGGGTTCGAGAAGACGACGCCATTCTCCTGCCCTTCGGGCCGGTGATGCACGACGCCGACGCGGGCGTAGAACCCGAGATCGGGAACGCTCTCGATCGGCTTGTAGCCGGCCGTGAGCACGGGAACGAGGGTGAACGCCGCGTCTTGGGGGACGATGGCCGTATCGATGCGCACGAGATTCGGCGCGAGCGCGGGCCTCAGTGACCACGGGAGCGAGTAGCTCGCGCGCTTCTCGGCCGGCGTCAGCGGAGGCGCGGGAGCCGGCGCGACCGCCGCGACGGGCGGCTCGCTTGCCTGCGCGAACGCCGTGCGAGCGAAGGTCGTCAGAGCAGCCGCGAGCCACGGCGCACGAAGGAACGCGCGAGCAAGCATGGATCGCGGGCTTGCACGTCGCGCGCCCCGGCCGGGTGGCGCCGCCGCGCGACGCGAGCCGCGACGAGTTGCCCTAAGGCTCCGTGGTCGCCGTGCCCGCCGCGGCCCACGATCACGCGTTCTCTCGCTGTCCATTGCACGCTACGTTGAGGAGGACGCGGCCATGCGGCGCGTCCTCCCATGACCACACGCTCGACCGTCGTTCGTCTACCGCGTGTCGCAGCTTTGTCCGGGAGCGACTGCCGCCTGCTCGTCGACAGCGTCGTCGACTACGCGATCTTCATGCTGTCGCCGGAAGGCCTGATCGCGACGTGGAACGCCGGCGCCGAGCGCATCAAGGGCTTTACGGCCGAGGAGATCGTCGGCCAGCCGATCGCCACGTTCTACACGCCCGAGGACAAGGCTGCGGGCCGCCCCGCCCTCGCTCTCTCCACCGCGCTTCGGGACGGGCGTTTCCAGGACGAAGGGTGGCGCGTTCGGAAGGACGGAACGCGCTTCTGGGCCGACGTCGTGCTCACGGCGCTGCGCGACGAGGGCGGCACGCTCCGCGGCTACGCGAAGATCACGCGCGACCTGACGGAGCGACGTGCCGCCGAGGAACAGCTCCGCCGCTCGGAGCAGCGCTTCCACCAAGTCGTCGACGCGGTCACCGACTACGCGATCTTCATGCTCGACGCGGAGGGTCGCGTCGCCACCTGGAACTCCGGAGCGAGACAGACCAAGGGATACGAGGCGAGCGAGATCATCGGCCGCCACTTCTCTGCGTTCTACACACCCGAGGATCGCGCCGCAGGCAAGCCGGAGAAGATCCTCGAAACCGTGCGCCGCGTCGGACGCGTCGAAGACGAAACGTGGCGCGTACGCAAGGACGGCACGCTCTTCTGGGCCGACGTCGTCATGACCGCGTTGCGCAACGAGCATGGCGAGCTCGTCGGATACGCGAAGGTCACGCGTGATCTGACGGATCGACGCGCGGCCGAGGAAGAGCTCCGGCGGTCGGAGGAACGCTTCCGCCTGCTCGTCGAAGGCGTCTCCGACTACGCGATCTACATGCTGGACCCGGAAGGCCGCGTGTCGACGTGGAACCGCGGTGCCGAGCGCATGAAGGGCTACGCGGCGAGCGAGATCCTCGGAAAGAGCTTCGAGCTGTTCTTCCCGGAAGAAGACGTGCGCGCGGGCAAGCCCGTCGCGGAGCTCGAGACGGCGCGCAGCGTCGGGCATTTCGAGGACACCGGCTGGCGCGTGCGCAAGGACGGCGTGCGGTTCTGGGCGAACGTCGTCGTCACCGCGCTCTACGACGCGAGCGGCACCTTCGTCGGTTTCTCCAAAGTGACGCGCGATCTCACCGAGCGCCGCGAGGCGGAGCTCACCGAGCGGCGTCTCATCGAAGCACAGGCCGCACGGAACGCGGCCGAAGCCGTCGCGAAGCGTGCCGAAGAAGCGAATCGCATCAAGGACGAATTCCTCGCGACGGTCTCCCACGAGCTTCGCACACCGCTGAACGCGATCGTCGGTTGGGCCGCGATGCTCCGTCAGCAGCAGCTCGATCCGGCGGTCGCTCGCGCCGTAGAGATCATCGATCGCAACGCGAAAGCGCAGGTGAAGATCATCGAGGACATCCTCGACGTCTCGCGCATCGTCACCGGCAAGCTCCGTATCGAGCCCCGCGCGTGCGATGCCGTCGCGATCGCGAGAGAGGCCATCGAGGTCGTTCGCCCGGCTGCAACTGCGAAACGGATCTCGATTTCCCTCGAAACGAGCGGCGACGTCATTCTGCTCATCGGTGACCCCGAGCGACTGCAGCAGGTCGTCTGGAATTTGCTCTCGAACGCCGTGAAGTTCACCGACGAAGGCGGCCGCGTGGCGATCAGCGTTCACCAGCACGCGGGCAACGTCGAGCTCACCGTTGCAGACAGCGGCCGCGGCATCGAGCCGGAGTTCGTCCCGTTCGTCTTCGAACGTTTCAAGCAGGCGGACAGCTCGACGACGCGGAGGTTCGGAGGGCTCGGCCTCGGGCTCGCGCTGGTGCGTCACATCGTCGAGCTGCATGGCGGCTCCGTCGCGGCCGAAAGCGCAGGGGTCGGGGCGGGGTCCACCTTCCGCATCTCCCTCCCCGTCCGCGGCGCACCGGCCGAGCCCGTGCGCAGTGCCGTCGTCGCTTCCCCGCCTACGGCCGCGAGCGCGTTGCACGACGCGAACACGCCATCGCTCGACGGTGTTCGCGTGCTCGTCATCGACGACGAGCCAGACGCGCGCGAGCTCCTGTCCATGCTGCTGACCGCCGCCGGCGCGGAGATCCAGACGGCAGGCTCGACGCGTGATGCGATCGAAGCGGTGCGATCGTTCCGACCTCACGTCGTCGTGAGCGACATCGGCATGCCCGACGAAGACGGATATTCGCTCGCGCGGCGGCTGCGCGCGCTTCCGCCGGAGCACGGCGGCAGTGTTCCCTCCGTTGCGCTGACCGCGTACACGCGAAGCGAAGACCGCACGAAAGCGCTCGCGGCCGGGTTCACCACGCACATCGGCAAACCCGTCGATCCCGAGAGCCTGATCGCGGCCGTCGCGAACCTTGCCGTTCTCGGGCGCCGCTGACGCGGGCTCAGCGACGCTGCACGACGAGATCCGTGAGGCGAAACGATCCGCCTTCGCCGTAGACGATGACGCGCTGACGCCCGACCGCTTCGTCTGCCTCGCCGACCTCGAAGGCGACCTCGAACCACGCGGCCTCGCCATGGAGCTCCCCCGCGGACTCGACGGCCGGCTTGGCGAAGCGTCCGTACGGGCGCGCCACGAGCCGCACGCGCGGCGCGGTGTCCGCGGGTCCCGCCGCTTCGAGACGCACCCGCGCGACGTACACTCCGCGCTCGAGCCAGAGGAGCGGTGATTCGACGCGCGCCTTGTCGTCGAGCTCGAACGTGCATGCATCCGCGCCCGTGCCGCGGCGCGCGTCCCACGGCTCGAGGACGCAAGGCTCCGACGCGCGCGTGGACGCGAGCCCCGTCGTGTACAGACGACGGTTGAACACGCGGAGCCACGCGTACGAGAGCCGCGCCGCCGGCGTGTGGCGCAGGATGCTCGGGCCCGAGGTGTAGTCTGCGTAGGCGACGTGGAAATAGGCATAGAGGTGCGGACCGCCGGCGGCGGCGATGGCGATCGCCGCGAGCGCTCCGCCGAGCACCGCGCCGCGCACGTCGTCCTGGCGGGCCGTCATGGTGCGTGAGCGCGGAAGCGCGACGAGCGCGACGTAAGCGCCGAACGCGCTCCATACGAGGAACCGCGACAGGTCCCACGCGACGAGGAGGATCGCGCATGGCGAAACCGTGGTCAGCACGACGGCACGAACGTCTCGCCCGGCGCGAGCTGCGTACGCGGCGGCAACCACGGCAGGGGCTGCAAAGGCGACGAGCCCGAGAGCGAGCTGCTCCGGACGATCCGCGAAGATCGTGACCATGCGGTCGGCGAACCAGCGGAGCGACAAGCGATAGGCGACGCGGAGCGCCTCCTTGTCGGCCGCTTCGTCGATCATGCGATCGATCGCGGTCGCCGAGTGCGCGAGCTGCACGAGGACCGTCACGGCGAGCGGCGCGAGCAGCGGGAGCCCACGGGCACGCACGCCGCGACACCACGAGGCGACGAGCACAGGCATCCATACGAAGACGAACGCGTCGTGAATCACCGGCCCGACCGCGGCGAGCGCCGCTGCAACGACCAGCGCGCCGTTCGTGGCGGCAAACGCCGCGGCGACCGCGACGAGCAGGATGAACACGTCGTAGTACCCGGCGTTCTGTCCAACGGTCGGCACGAAGCCCGACAGGAAGACTGCGGCGATGCCGTACGCGAGCGGCACACGCTCCTTCGCACCTTCGCGTGCGATGGTGCGCAGCGCCCACGCGAGCATCGCGGCGACGAGAAGAGCCGTCGCGACGCGGTGCACGACGAGCACGCGGTAGACACCGAGCTCGTCGGTCCTTCCACCCAGCGCGTGGAAGATCGTTCCGACGAGACCGCGACGTACGAACCCGTAGCGATACGTGATCGACCAGAACGGCCAGACGAGACGCTGCGTCTCGTCGGGGATCGCCTTCAGGAGGTTCGCGACGCACGCGAGCGCGAGGACGCCGAGCGCTACCGGCTGGAAGCTCGCGAGACGGCGACGCACGCAGCGCCTTCTAGAGGAGGGCCGCGCATGCGTCTACCGGGCCGCGACGCTCAGCGGCGCCCGAGGCGGCCGCACACGCGCGCCACGACCACGAGGAGCTCGGACGGCTCGATGGGCTTTGCGACGTGCGCGTCGAAGCCCGCGAGCAGCGCCTGCGTGCGGTCGGCGCCGCGCGCGTGGGCGGTGACCGCGACGGCCGGAACGCTCGCCTCGCGCTCGCGCTCGAGTCGCCGAACTGCCCTCACGAAGTCGTAGCCGTCGACGTCGGGCATGTGGATGTCGCTCACGACCACGTCGACGCGCTCGCGCGCAAGCACCGCGAGCGCCTCGACGGCTCCGGCGGCGGTGACCACTTTGGCATCGTGCGTCTCGAGGATGCGCGCGGCGACGTCGCGAGCGTCCGGGTTGTCGTCGACGACGAGCACCTTCAGATCCGCGAGCCGAGGAGCCTCGGACGTCGCGACCCCGTCTATCGACGGCTCGCCTACTTCGCTGGAAGGCCCCGACGGGCTCGAAGGCGGCGGGGGCGGAGTCGAGTGCCGCAGCCCTCCGCGAGGGAGCGTCACGATGAACGAGGCGCCCTGCCCGATGCCCTCGCTCGCCGCCTCGATGCGTCCGTTGTGCATGCCGACGAGCTGCTGGACGATCGAGAGTCCGAGACCGAGGCCGCCGAAGCGGCGCGTGATCGAGGCGTCGCCTTGCGCGAAACGCTCGAAGACGTGCGGCAGGAACGCAGGGTCGATGCCGATGCCGCTGTCGCGGACGGTGAGCGTCGCCTCGGCAGGATCACCCGCGACGACGAGGTCCACGCGGCCGCCGCGAGGCGTGAACTTCACGGCATTCGCGACGAGGTTCCATACGACCTGCTGCAAGCGTGAAGGATCTCCGACGATCGCGCCGGAACCCTCGGCGATGGTGGTCACGAGCTCGACGCCCTTCGAGTGCGCGGTCGGCTCGACGCTTTGGGCGGCAGCACGGACGACGTCGCCGAGCTGGAGGTGCTGGAGCTCCAGACGGACCTTTCCGCCGATGATGGCGCTCATGTCGAGCAGGTCCTCGACGATCTGACGCTGCGCCCGCGCGTTGCGCTCGATCGTCTCGATCGCCTGGCGCGTGTCTTTGACCTTGTCGTTACGAAGGAGCTGCGACCACCCGAGGATCGCATTCAGCGGCGTGCGGAGCTCGTGGCTCAGCGTCGCGAGGAACTCGTCTTTCATGCGACCGATGCGCTCGGCCTCTTCACGCGCGGTGCGCTCGGTCGCCAGGATGCGCTCGCGCGCCTCTTCCGCCTGCTTGCGCTCGCTGATGTCGAAGACGGAGCCGACGTAACCCAAGAAGTCGCCGTTCGGGCCGAACCGCGGGCGTCCGACGTCGAGCACCCAACGGTACGTGCCGTCTGCCCGGCGGAGCCGGTAATCGACGGTGAACGGCAGGCGCGCCGCGTTCGCCGCCTCGAACGCCTGGCGGACGCGCGCGATGTCCTCCGGATGCGTCGGCTCGAGCCAGCCGTAACCGCGCGCCTCGCTCTCGGGTTGACCCGTGAAGTCCGACCACCCGCGCGAGAGGAACGAGCAGCTTCCGTCGGGCTCGGTCACCCACAGGATCGCCGGCGCGGCGTTTGCCATGTCTCGGAAGCGCTGGTCCGCGGCCCGCAGCTCGTGCACGTCGAGGCTCGCGCCGTACCAACGCTGCACCGCGCCGTTCGCATCGCGCAGCGCCACCGCGCGGAAGTGGTGATACCGGTACTCGCCGTCGTGTCGACGGTAGCGCGCCTCGCCCTCGTAGACGTCGCCCGTCGCGGTCGAGCGCTGCCACCGCTCGAGGACGCGCGCGCGGTCGTCCGGGTGCAGCGTGTCCGCCCATCCGAAGCCCAGAGACGCCTCGACGTCGCGTCCCGTGTACTCGGCCCATTGCTCGTTGAAGTACGTGAGGAACCCGCTCGGCTCGCATGTCCACACGATGCACGGCACGGCCTCGGCGAGCGTGCGCAGCTTCGCTTCGCCCGCCTGGAGCTCACGCGCGGCGCGCGCTCGCTGGAGGGACTCCCAGCAGCGGCTCGCGACGGCCTCGAGGAGCTCCACGTCGCTCTTCGTCCACGCGCGCGGCGTGCGCTGGTGCAGGGCCATTCCGGCGACGAAGCGGCCATCTTTCAGGAGCGGCACCGAGATGACCGCACGGATGCCGATGGCCCGGTACGCCGAGAGGTCGTCGCCCGCGCTCGGGTCGGTCTCCACGTCGCTCACGACGTACGGCTGACCGGCTCGGTTCGCACGCAGGACCTCGCTGCCGAAGTCCGCGAGGCGATAGCGGCCGAGGATGCTCGGCAGGTTGGGCGTGTAGTTGCCGACGATGGTGAACGAGTCTTCGTCCTGGTCGACGTCCGCATACGCGCAACGGTCGACCTGGAGGTGCTCGCCCAGCAGACGAGCGGCGGTGGCGGTGATCGCCTCCGGCGCGACGAGTGGGCGGACGGCGTCGTCGAGCTGCGCCAGGAACGCGCTCGTCCGCGCGAGCTGTGTCGCCGTCGTGATGTCTTTGAAGAAGACGGCCACCTCGTTGCGCTCCGGCGCGCCGAACGGCATCGCGTCTACCGAGAACGAACGGCCGAGCGCGGCGGAGTGCTCTTCGAGGTGCGCGCGCTCGCGTGTGGCAGCAACGCGCGCATAGGCATCGATCCACGATTGCTCGAGGTTCGCGATGAGCTCGCGCGCCGTGCGACCCGTGGCACGAGTGAGGCCGGTCTCCGCCTCGAACGCGGCATTCACCTCGACGAAACGGTAGTCGACGGGCTTGCCGTCCTCGTCGAAAAGCATCTGGATGATGCAGAAGCCGTCGGGGATTGCCTCGACGAGGCTACGGTAGCGCTCGCGGTATGCGTCGGAGGTCGCCGCCGGCGCGGCGCTCGGACCGCCCGAAGGAGGCTGGGAAGGGCGGACCGCGCGCGCAGGGTTCATGAGGGCTGCCAGAGCTGCGGTCTGCAACGGCCGTTCCTGCGCGAGCGCGAGCGAGCGCGGCCATGAGGGGTGCGCTGGCAGAGCGCGTGCATCGCTGTCGCTCTCGTTCTGCCCCGCGCAGGCGGGCGGCTCGCCGGCGCACGGCGCGCAATCGTGCCGCATTCTCTTCGTGCGCCGCGCGCAGCAGAATGACCGCCGGTGCCCGGAACCGCGACACGCCGCCGTTTGACCGCTGCCCTCGCCGCGTTCGTCGTGCTGCTATTCAGCGCCGGCGGCGCGCTCTACAGCCATCGCCGCGCGGCGGAATGGGTCGCGCACACCATCGAGGTGAAGGCGGCAATCGGCGATTACCTCGTCGCGCTCGTCGACGCCGAGACAGGGCAGCGCGGCTTCGTCATCACCGGCAAGCCCGAGTATCTCGAGCCGTACACGCGCGCGGACGTCGGCGACAAGGAGCGGCGCGTGCGCTCGCTCACGGCCGACAATGCTTCCCAGCAGGCGCATCTCGCGCACGTGTCGAAACTCGCGGCGGCGAAGCTCGACGAGCTCCGGCTCGTCATCGATCTGCGCAAGCACGATCCTCGCGCCGCGGTCGAGTACGTCAGCACCGATCGCGGCAAGGCGGTGATGGACGAAATCCGAAGCGTCGTCGGAACGATGCTGAGCGAGGAAGACCGCCTGTTCTCCGAACGGCGCGCACGGGCCGACCGCACGTACGTGGTGAACCTCGTGGTTCTCGTGCTCGCGAGCTGCGCCTGCGGGCTCACCCTCCTTTTTGCAATGCAGCTCCGACGCGACCTCGCGCGCGCACGCGAAGCGGAGCTCGCGGCCGTCGAGAGGGCCCGGACGACGGAGTACAAGGACCGGTTCGTCGCCGTGCTCGGGCACGACCTGAAGAACCCCCTGACCGCGATCCGTGTCGCCTCCGAACGACTCGAAGACAAGGTGCCTCCGGAAGCATCGGCGCTCCTCGTGCGCATCCAACGGAGCGTCGAGCGGATGACCCGGATGATCGACCAGCTCCTCGACGTCACACGCATGCGCCTTGGCGGGGGCATCCCGCTGGTCCGCGAGCCGGTGGACCTCGCGGCCATCGTCACCGATGCGGTCAACGAGCTCCGTGCCGCGTTCCCGTCGCGCAGCGTCGAGCTCCGGACCGACGGCGAAGCACGAGGCGCGTTCGACGGCGACCGCGTCGCGCAGGTCGTCTCGAACCTCGTCGGCAATGCGCTCACGCACGGCTCGCCCGACGCCGCCGTCCGCGTCGAGCTCCGGGGCGAAGCCGAGCGCGTGGTGCTGTCGGTGGCGAGCGCCGGGACGCTCGATGCGAACGAAGCGCAGCTGCTGTTCGAGCCGTTCCGCCGAGACCGCCGCGATCAAGGAAAGACTCCGCGGTCGGCGGGGCTCGGGCTCGGCCTCGCGATCGCGAGGCACATCGCCGAGCAGCACGGAGGCGACCTGACCCTCGACTCGAGCGGCGAAGCGACCGTGTTCACGGCTACGTTCAGGCGGGAGTAGAGATGACCGAGCGCCGCCACACCGTGCTCGTCGTCGAAGACGACGATGACGTTCGCGACCTCGTCGGCGAGGTTTTGACCGACGCAGGGTACGGCGTGCTCCTCGCGCGTCACGGACGCGAAGGCCTCGACCACCTCGCAAAGAGCCACGTCGACGTCGTCCTTCTCGATCTCTTCATGCCCGTGATGAACGGCTGGGATTTCTTTGCGGCGCTTCGCGCCGACTCGGCGAAACGGCGCATCCCGGTCGTCGTGATCTCTTCGGCCGCCGACCAAGCACCGGGCGGCGCCGAGCGCGTGCTCCCGAAGCCAATCGCGCCGCGTGCGTTGCTCGCGGTCGTACGTCAGCTCGCCTCCGAGACCGCGGTATGACCACCGCGCGCTCGCCGCGCTCGACGGCCGACCACGCGATCAGCGCGCGACGGCCGGGAAGACGACGCGCATCGCCTTCGCAGAGACCTTCGTGACGACGAGCGGCTCCCCGTAGAAGCGCCCCATCGCGCGCGCCATGCCGACGGCGACGTCGATGAGGCCGCGGTGCGATTCGTAGTGCATGAGAAGCGTGTTCTCGCCCTGCCACTCGAGGCGGAAGCGCGGCGGCTTCGCGTCTTTCACGTGCCGCATCACGCGGTCGTGCATGTTGTTGATGTCGGCGAAGAACTCGCGGGCGCTGCCGTACCGCGAGTAGAGGTGCTTGTAGAGGCGGGGCGCGTAGGCGTTGACCCAGTGCTCGCCGAAGGCGTCGCCAGCCTGCTCGGCGGAGAGCCCGAGCTTCTCGCATACGGCGTGGACGAGCGCGATCGCGCGCACGTCAGGCACGTCTTCCGCGAGGGTGAAGAGCGTGTACGCCTCGAAGCCCGCCGCCTCGAGACATCGATGCCACATCGGCTCGCCTGCCGCGTTGATCACGATCTCTCGCAAGCACGTGAGCACGGTGCCTTTCATCGCACCCATGAGAACGGCCGGACGCGCATGCGTCTTCAGCCCTGGAGGCGTCCGCGACAACGCCGTTCAGGGTGGCCATGCAGAACTCGCCCGTCCGTCACGCCCTCGCGCTCGCGCTCTTCGCCTCCGGCTTCGTTCTCGCGGGTGCCGGGTGTAGCGGCGGCTCGCCGGACGCGGCGGCGACGTCGAGCGACGAGCTCCGTGACTGCCTCGCGACGTGCGCGGCGGACCCGGACGTCATCGGCCAGAAGATGTGCGGCACGGACGGCAAGACGTACACGACGTGCGCGTGGCACTGTGCCGACGTGCCGAAGGGCGTCGGGGTCGTGCCCGGCGCGTGCGACGCCGCAGGAAAGCCTCCCGCGGGCGGCCCGCCGACTCCTGCCGACGGCGAGCACGTCTGCAACTGGAGGAACGTCGACGGCCGTTGGATCGCGAGCGCGTGCGCCGAGGCCCTGAAGGTGCCGCCGAAGGAGGCGCTCCCCGTCCCGATCGGGCCGCGGCGCGACGCTGCCCCCGCGCCGGCTCCGCTCCCGGAGGAGGTCGATCACCGTGTGCGCTTCGGCCCGGCGAAGAACCAAGGACAGGCACCTTCCTGCACCGCCTTCGGAACGACGGCCGCGCTCGAGAGCGCGATCCGCTCGTCGGTCGGCGAAGCGACGGTGCTGAGCGAGATGCACCTGTGGAGCCGCTACGCGATCGGCTCGATGGAGCGCGCAGCCGGAGCCGCCCTCGCCGGAGGAACGGCGACGAACGACGCGGCCACCGCCGCCGGTATGCCGTACGACGACGCCCTCGCGCTCGCGTGGCACGACCGGAAAGCAGAGCCGAGCGAGGCGGTGCAGTCGACGCTCGACGACGAGACGCGCTTCGCCGTCGTCGGCATCGACGTGCTCGGCAACGGCACGCTCGGAGACTCGCTCGTCGAGCGCATGCAGCGCGCGATCGCCGAAGGCAACGACGTGCTCGTCGCTCTCGCGGAAAGCGACGAGTGGGGTCTCCCCGACGCGAACGGCATCATCAGCGACGACGAGTTCGGCGAGCGCGGCGGCCATGCCGTCTTGTTCGTGGGATACAAGTCGTTCGCCGGACGTCCCTACTTCCTGCTCCGCAACTCGTGGGGCCGCGGCTGGGGCAACTCGGGCTACGCGTACCTCTCGTTCGATGCGGCGAAGCGAAATGTCTACTGGGGCTCGGTCATCCGCGTGGCGCGGAAAGACTTCGCGGAGCCGAAAGCGTGCCCGGCGGGTCGTTCCGCGGACCTCGACAACGTCTGCCGCGTGGTCTGCCCGAACGGAGCGCTCGCGGGTGCCGACGACCTCTGCGTCCACCCGCCGCCGACGTGCACGGCGGGACACCTCCTCGATGCGAGCGGCGTCTGCGTTCCTTCGTGCGGGATCGGCAAGCAGCAGGAGGATGGGTACGGCATCGATTGCGACGACAAGTCGTGCACGTGGACCGTAGATGCGGGAAAGCCGGGCTGCGCGACCACGGACGGGAGCGCGTGCACGAAGGTCTGCCCCGCTCCGCTCTGCGACATCGCGTGGAGGAAGGACGAGTTCGGCCGCGTCCACATCGTGTGCTCGGGCCGCGACCTCTAAAGCGGCGCCCGGCGGCGCCGTCGTTCACGCGGACCGGTTCGGCGCCGACTCGGGGTTCGAGAACGCCGCGTGGCGCGAGCGGCACCAGTACGCCGTACCGGCCCCAGAGACCGTGGTGCTCGTCACGGCGCGCGCTCCCGAGCTTCGCGAGGGAGCCCTGTTCGAGGCCGCGGATGCGATTGCGCGGTCGGTGAAGCTCGTGGCCAAGAAGGGCATCCTTCTGCAGCTGTTCCGCCGCGACTGAGCGGCCGGAGCGGCGGCGCGCGACGAGCGGGCGCGGGTCACGCGTTCATCGGCTCACGGGTCACTGCGGGCCGACGGACCAGTCGACGCTGCAGAGCGCCTCGGCAACGAGGCCCGAGTAGTAGCCCTCGGTGTACGCGCTCGCCTTGTCCGAGCACTCCGCGTCGACGCAGACGACGCAGCCGTTCGCCTCGTTGCACTTCGCGTCGGCGGTTTGGTTGATCGAGAAGATGACGTCGATGCCCTGCGGGATGGTGCAGCTTCCCGGGCGGCGCTTGGCGAGCTCGAAGCTCGTCGTGCCGTCGGCGTTCTTGCCGAAGCCCGGGTAGCCGAACGAGCCGCCGCTGGTCTGAACCACCCACGAAGCCGTGCCGCCGAGACCACCGAAGTGTTGGTGGAAGCCCTTGAACTTCGTGTGATCACCACCATAGGGCGTCCCGACGGTGTACTTGCCCATCCAGGCGAGCATGCGAGGAGCCTCGACCGCGAGGAGACCCGTGCCCGGCGCCGTCGAGTTGAGCGCGTAGGTGTGCTCCACCTTGTTCTGCGTCCAATCCCACGAGAACCGCGTCCACTTCTTCTCGAAGCCGGTGAAGTCGCAACCCGTGCCGCTCAGCACGCACCACGGACGCTTGTCGTCGGAGACGAGCGGGTAGTACGTCTGCTGCGCGCCGTCCCAGGTGCGGTACGACGGCTCCGCGACGTCGCGCGTGCCCGGGACCGTGTGCGAGTGCTCGATGCCGTTCGTGAAGCCGAGCTCCTCCTCCATGAACTCGGCGAGCAACGACGTCGCGTGAGCGCCGGGCGAGCCGTTCGGCGCCGCGAAGCTACGACCGGTGACGTGCTCGAGGACGTAGCTCAGCATGGTGAAGCCACCATTCGAGTAGTTCGTCTGCGTGCCGGGCGTGTACGCGAAGCAACGATTGCCCTGCGCGACCATGCCTTCCTCGAGGTTCGCGCGCGGAACGAAGTACGCGTCGTTGCCGCGCGCCGCCTTCAGGGCGGTCCGGGCCGCGGCCGGCGCGCCCGACGCGTTCTGCTGGATCGCGAGCTTGAGCGGAGTGTCGAGCCCGCGCGTCTTCGAGAGATCCGCGTAGGCCGACTCCGACGAGCTGAGGCCGGCGCGGTGGGTCAGGAGCTGGCCGAGCGTGACCTTCGTCCATGCCTTCGGGATGCACGGCTCGCTCGCGATGTCGTCGAGCTCGTTCGGGTCGTTCTGGTTCGAGAGCATGGCGGTGCGCACGCGGGGCGCGACGAGCTCGATCTCGCCGTTGTCGATCAGCTTGAGGGCCGCGATGTCGTCGTCGGTCACGACGGCGCCGCCGCGCTTTGCGGAGAGCGCCTTCTTGAGCTCCTTGCGGAACACGGAGGCGAGGATCGCCTTGGAGTTGCTGCCGACGCGCATCGGATCCGCCGCGCCCATCTTCTCGCCGCCGATGAACGGGTCGGCCGCGGTCGCGCACTTCGCGTTCGGCGGGCCCTTCTTGTACCCGAAGCCGCGATTGTGGATGACGGTGCCCTTGTTGCCGATGCCGATCACGGCGGCGCCGATGCAGCGCTCGTCCATGAACTTGCGGATCGCCGCGTCCACCTTCGCGAAGCCGGGGTTCGCATCACCGGTCGTCGGGATGTCGTAACCGGGCGGCAGGCCAATCGTGTACGCCGACTCGGCCGTCGCCGTCTGCGTCGCCTCGAGGGAGGCATCGCCGTCGCCGGTGTCGACCGCGCAGGCGGCAGCGAGGAGACCGAGCGACGTGAGCGAAAGCATGCGGAGCGAGCGATTCATGGTTCTGACCTTTCAGTGCGTTGGAAGAACGGCGACAGCGGCATCGGCTCTCGGCGCGAAGTGCTGCGTGCTTCGGAGAGGCTCTTCGCAAGAAGGCGGCCACACGCGTCGCGCTCTCGTTTCCGCGAGAAACACGGCAAGTGCGCGACGCGCGGGGTCTCGGGAATTTGCGCTCACAAGAATTGGTGAGCGCACGCTCTCAAGACTTCGCGTCGCTGCACGCGTGCACGCTCACGACGTCGCTCGATCGGGTGACATGCGCGCCGCGAGCCAAGTAGAAGACGGTCATGGACATCCAGCACGAGACCGACGACACGGGCGGAGCCTTCTCGATCGAGCGAGACGACGAGGTCCTCGCCGAGCTCACCTACTCGCGCGAGGGCGACACGCTCGTCGTGCGCCACACGCTCGTCGACGAGAAGCTCGAAGGACAAGGCGTAGGCTCGAAGCTGGTCGCCGCCGTCGTCGAGCACGCGCGCGCGAAAGGGCTGCGCGTCCGGCCGGTGTGCTCGTTCGCACGCGCCGTGTTCGACAAGACGCCCGCGTACGGCGACGTGCTGGAGGCGAAGAAGAAGAAGAAGGAGACCTGACGTACGGACGACGACTACGGCAGGTGGAGCGTCGCGCGTACGACGCGGCCGTCGCGCGTGACCTCGGGCGAGGCGCCGGCGAGCACGACGGAGAGGCGCTCGCGCGCAGCGGCCTCCAGCTTCTCCGCGAGCGCCGTCGTCCCGGCCTGCGCCTCGAGCTCGACGGCGCGGGCGTCGCGGCGCGGAATGGAGACGACGAGGCGCTCGAGCGCGAGCTCGTTCGGGAGCAACCCCGCGGCGCGTGCGCGATCGAAGGCACGCTCGGTGACGACGAGCGAGAGCAGGCCCTCGTTGTCACTCGACGCGGGCGGAGGCGACGGGTTCGCCGCCAACATGGCAGCGACGCGCGGTGCGCTCGCATCGTCGACGACGATCCACGTGCGGCTCGGGAGCGTGAAGATGACGCCCCGCTCGCCTGGCGCCGGCGCGTGCTCGACCACGCCGGACGGGAGCTGCCGCACGACGCGGTACGCCGGGCCCCCCCTCTTCGCGGGCCACTTCTCGGGCGACGCCGCGGCCGGCACGCCGCGAAGCACCGCGAGCGCGCGCGCCTTTCGCGGGTCCTCGAACGCTCCGTAGACTTCGATTTGTTCGAGCGCGGAGAGCGGGCGCACGCCTTCGGCGTTGCCCGTCTGACCGGCCTCTTCGACGCCGCGCTCCCACGTGCGCCGGGCGACCGGCCCCAGCGTCGGGTTGTTCAGGAGCTCCGCGAAGCGGGCGATGAGCACGACGTCGTGCGGCATGCCGAGCGCTTCACGTACCCACGCCGAAGCCGCGGGGGCGCGTGGCGTTCGGCCGCCGCCGCAGGCCGTCAGAACGGGCACGAGGAGCGCGGTGAACGCGACGAGCGCGAGGATGAATCTGCAAGATGCATGCGTTTTGCGGCGACGCGTGGGCTCGAAGGTCACGCGAGGATCGTAGCTCGCGTCACGATGTCGCGTCCGTCGGGATGCCACATTGCGATCGACGCGTTGCTTGGTAAGAGCGGTGATCGCCGCGCGGGATCGACGAAAGCCGCCGCCGGCAAAGGAGCTCCCTTGCGCACCTCGGTCTCTCTCTCGTTGCTCGTGACTGCGCTTCTCGCGACTTCGGTCGGCCTCGAGTCTCCCGCGCATGCGCTCGGGCCGATCGACCTCGAAGCGGGCCTCCGCGTCGGCGCCGCGACGAACCCCGACGCCGACCTGCCGGCGAATCCGCTCGGTTTCGGCGTCGGGGGTCGCGCCGGCGTGGGCGTCTTCGGGCTCTACGGCGGCGTGAGCGCGATGCACTATCTCGGCGGAAGCGGCGACGTAGGCCCCGCCACGATCGACTACTCGGCGACGCTCGTGGGCTTCGAAGCTGGCTACACGATCAAGTCGCTGCCGGTCGTGAACCTGCGCCCGCAGCTCGGGGTCGGCAGCGCGACGCTCTCGGCGAGCGGCGCGAACGTCGACTCCTCGGAGGGACACCTCTACCTCGAGCCGGGTTTGACCGCGATCGTGCCGATTGGTCTCTTCTTCGTCGGCGCCGACGTGAACGCGCTCTTTCTCCCGGGCGTGGATCGCCTCGGCGGCGACTCGACGACGTACGTGTCGTTCACCATGCACGGGCAGCTCGGGCTTCGCCTCTGAGTTGGGGCGGGCGACGGCGCGGCGGGCGGCCGACCGGGCGCGGCGGGCGGCCGACCGGGCGCGGCGGTCACCCGACCGGGCGCGGCGGTCACCCGTTCAGGCGTGCGAACATCGCGTCCAGCTCGGCGCGGGAGGCCTGCGCGGCGCTCGCGGAGAACTGATACGTGACCTCGGTGCGGCCTTCGGCGAGCTGCGCCATGACGGAGTCGGCGTACTCGTCCGTGGGCACGCCGAAGTCGTGGCTTCCGCCGAGATTCGACTTCACGGCCGGTGGGATGATCTCGACGACGCGGACGGGCGTGTCGCGGAGCTGGTGCCGGAGCGACTGCGTGAACGAGTGGAGCGCGGCCTTCGTTGCACAATACACGGGCACCGCGGCGATCGGCGCGAACGCAAGGCCTGAGCTCACGTTGAGGATGGCCGCGGACGGCCGCGTGAGGAAATGAGCCAGCAGCAGCGACGCGAGGTGGATGGGACCTTCGAGGTTGATCGCGATCTCTGCGCGCGTGAGTGCCCAGTCTTCGGCGACGCGGAGGTCCAGCTTGCGCTGGATGCCGGCGTTGTTGACGAGGACGTCGAGCGTCGGAAAGCGCTGGACGATCTCGGCGGCGAGACGTTCGCGATCCTGCGGACTGCCAGCGTCGCTCACGAACGTCGTGACCGACGGGAGCTTGCGCCGGACGTCGTCGAGGAGCGACTCACGCCGGCCGCTGACGACGACGCTGCTGCCGGCAGCGACGAAGCGCTCGGCGAGCGCGAGGCCGATGCCGGACGACCCGCCGGTGACGAGAACGGTCCTACCGCGAAGGTCCATGGGACGCGAGGTTAGCGGAACGCGGCGGGGTCATGGACAGCACACCGATCCTTCCACCCCCATCGGCTGGCCGGCTTCGCTGACCACATGACCGAGCGGCGGCTTGCCGCTGCGCGCGCAGCGGTATCCGGGTCGGTGAATCGCGCCGTCGCCGATGTCGCCGACGACCTCGCCGCCGGCGGCCTTGCACTGCGCGGCGGTGAACGACCTGCGTGCGCTGGTGGTGGGCGTGGGCGGCGTGCCGGCGGCGGGCGCGGGCGCGGGCGCGCCGGGCGTGGCGGCGGTAGGCGCGGTGGCGGGCGCGCCGGGCGTGGCGGCGGTAGGCGCGGTGGCGGGCGCGCCGGGCGTGGCGGCGGTGGCGGGCGGGGACGTCGTGGCGACAGCGGGCCCGGTAGCAGCGGGCAACGTCGAGGCTTCCGGGGGTGCGCCGCTACCCGCGCAGGCAGCCAGGCTGAGGAGGACTGCGAGGGAAACCGGAAGCGAAGAGATCGTGTTCATGAGGGAGCAACGATACCGCGAGCCGGAGCCCGCGCGGCCCGTCCGTGCCGTTCCTGCGGGCGCCGTGATCGCCCGTCACCAACGGCGCGTCGTGTGCGCGGAGCCCTCGCCGAAACGCCGCGCGCGAGGTGCGCGCCGCTGACGCAAGCAGACGACGCGTGGCCACGGCCGCGAACTGGCCCGTGCCAGGCCCAAACCGGCCCGTGCCATAGGGTCACGTAGGGCCATCCCACCGCCGGCGCGGCCCCCCCTCGCGAGCGCCGTCGCACGGCGCCGATCGTTTAGCCGGCTAAACACTCGGCGATCCGTGTTTGCGCCTGGAGAGGGGTACCCACCGCTGACCGACCGATGCGAGGGGGTCTTGGGTGGCACGCGATGTGGATTGGCGACCGCGCACACCGCTCGCCACGGAGGGCGCCCGATGCACGAGGTGATGTTTCGGTTGAAAAGGGCGCATTTGCGCGCCGTCGAGTTTGCCAAGCCGCTTGCGCACGCATTTGGGCTCAC